>SWCF01004364.1_pt2 | contig 476420 bp, 478 predicted proteins | sample 4690081 | NCBI WGS metagenome assembly SWCF01 (sample SAMN10267280, study PRJNA491770) | bioreactor metagenome | isolation source: DHS bioreactor inoculated with | place: Japan: off Shimokita Peninsula
GCATCGGAATGGCCCGAAAACCGGATTCCACTTTTCGGTCCGATGCTTAGAGCATTTGCAGTCAGGTTGGGTCACCTGGCGTCCGCGCAAATGCGGAAAACAATGAGATAGCCCTCTGCCTCCGAAAGGACGCATGGGGCTTCAGGACGGGTGGGGCAGAACATGGTGGTGCAGGAAATCAGGAAGCTGACCGGAACGGAGATGGCGTCGAAGGAAAGCGGTCGGCAGCAGGACTACATCTCCTTTCGCGACATCTGGGCCTTCCTGCAAAGGCATTTTCTGATTCTTGCCCTGGCTTCCGCTGCGGGCGTGGCGCTCGGCGCACTCTACATTGCCAATACGGAACCCACCTACACCTCCATCGCACGCATCGTCATTGACCGTGAACAGGCGCGCATCGCCTCACAGGACGCTTCCACCGGCACCATCATCATCGAGACCGCAGAAATTGCGAGCGAGGTGGAGATCGTCAAATCGGAGGCGATTGCCCGTTCCGTCATCAAGCAGCTCAATCTGACTGAAGACCCGGAGATCCAGACGAGCGGCTCCTGGAGATCGGCCGTGCGTAGAGCGCTCGCGGTGATGCTCTCCGTGTTCGATCCAGCGACCGGGGAGGATGCAGAAGCAGCCGGCAAGCCGAATGAAGAAGACATCATGCGCCGCACCATGGCGGGCTTTCTCGGCCGTGTGTCGGTTCGCCGCGTGGGCCAGTCCTATGTTCTGGAGATCGGCTACACGTCCACGGACCCCGTCAAGGCGGCGCGGGCCGCGAATGCCATCGCCAACACATATATGCAGTCGAGCCTGGATGCGAAATCGCAAATCATCGCGCGCGGCGCGCAGTGGATCGAGGATCGGCTGGTTGAGATTGGCCGGCAGGCACAGGAAGCCGCTCTCAGTGCCGAGGAATACAGGAACAGCAACGATATCGCGCAGGTCGGCCCCTCCGGTCTCGACCAGCAGCAGCTTGCCGAAATCAGCAGTCAGTTGCTGGCGGCCCAGGCGGCGACCGCAGGCGATGCGGCGCGGCTTGCCAGCATAAACCGCATGCTGGCCGGGGAACTGCCCGACAGCTATGTCGGCGATGCGTTAAGCAACACCGAAATCAACCGTCTGAGAGCGGAACTCGGAGCGGTGCGTACGCGGCTTGAAACCTTGCAGACCCGCTATGGTGCCGACAGCGAACCGACCTTGGCGGCGAAGTCAGAGATCGCGCGGCTGGAAGCACAGATCAACACCGAGCTCATTCGCATTCAAGGTGTCTACAAATCAAATCTCGACACCGCGCAGGCCCGCGAAGAATTGCTCAGGGAGCAACTTCACGCGATCAAGGGCAGTGTCACGGAAAAGAACCTGGCTCGCGTCCAACTGACCGAGCTTGAAAGCCGGGCGACCACCTATCGGCGTATGTATGAAAGTGTCCTTCAGCAATTGATCACCACGCTGCAGAAGCAGTCCTTCCCCATCGGCGATGCGCGTATGGTGACGGCGGCAACCCCGCCGCTTGCGAAGATTTGGCCGAAAACGACGCTCATCATTCCCATGGCCCTGATGCTGGGCTTTGCCGGCGGTCTGGGGCTCGCCGGCCTGCGCGATGTGCTCGACCGCCGCATCAGTTCCGGCGAGCGCCTTAGCCGTGAGCTGGGCCTGCCCACACTCGGCCATGTTCCCTTTACGCGCTTTCAGGCGCCGGGTGCCAAGGGTGCACTGCGCTTCGTTCTGGATGCACCTTACTCCGGCTTCTCCGAAGCGCTGCGTGGCGTGAAAAGCTCCATTGACGCGGCATTTCCTTCGGGCGGGCCGATCGTCGTGGGACTGACGTCGGTCGGCGGTGGTGAGGGAAAGAGCACGATCGCAGCCAATCTGGGACAGCTCTATGCCAATGAGGGCCTGCGGGTGGTGCTGGTCGATGCCAATTTCAAGAATCCGTTTCTCAGCATTCAGGCGGTCAATGCGGGGCCGAAAGCAGGCCTTTCCGTTTATCGTGGCGCTATGGACGTCGATGATGCGCCTGAGGAAAAGCACAAGGGCGAGAAGCGCACCCAACTGGAGGAAGCACCGATCCTCCCCGTGCTGACCGTCGAGCAGATTCGAAGGGCAGCGCACCCCGGTCACCGCTTCGGGCACCTGCCCGCACTCAAGAAAAAGCTCGAAGAGCTCCGTCAGGACTACGATGTGATCATCGTGGACCTCTCCACCTTTGCGTCCTCGGCGGACACGCGTGCGGCCAGCGCCTATCTCGACGGCATCCTCCTCATGCTCGGCAACCGGCGCAAGATGACTGTCGAATGGCTGGCCCGCGCGCTTGCCACATTCGGCAAGTCCCGCGTCGGCATTCTGGGTGTCGTCTTCAACAAGCGCAAAACCCGGCCATGGTGGCATCCAATCGCCCGAAACAAACTCGATACGGGAGGCCGCCATGCAGTTTGAACGCTACCCGGGACGGATGGATCTTCGGATCGCTGTCGGCATCGCCACCACTGGACGCAGGAAAATTCTCCACGCCGTGGTGCCGCATCTGCTGGACCAGTCGCGGCCGGTGGACCGTATCGTCATATGTGCGGCAGAGAAGGATGATGTGGACGCCGATGCCTTGGCCGCACTCTTTCAACGGACCAGCGTCGTGTTTGCCGAACGGGGGCTCTGCCGGCAGCGAAACCGCATTCTGGAGAGTGTGCAAGATGCCGACATCGTCCTGTTCCTCGACGATGATTTCCTTGTCACGCCGTCCTATCTGGAAGAGACGGTGCGCATCTTCCAGCGCTATCCCGATGTGGTCATGAGCACGGGAACGGTGGACGCGGACGGCATTCTCGGGCCGGGAATTCCGCTTGATGACGGTTTGCGCATCATCCGCTCGCAATCGGATGCGGAGCCGGTCGGTGGCGAAAAGCCCGTCTACAGCGGCTATGGGTGCAACATGGCGGTCCGCATGTCGACCGTTCGCGGGTATGGCCTCCGCTTCGACGAAAATCTCCCGCTTTATGGCTGGCTCGAGGATGTGGATTTCAGCCGGCAACTGGCGCGGCATGGGCGTATTGTGAGTTCCGAGCGTCTTCATGGCGTGCATCTCGGCACCAAGACTGGCCGCACATCGGGCCTCCGGCTGGGGTATTCGCAGATTGCCAATCCGGTCTACCTCATGGGCAAAAAGACCATGAGCCCGCGTCATGCGGCGCCGCAGATCATGCGCAACCTTGCCGCCAATGCGGTGAAGGTTTTCCGGCCCGAGCCATGGGTGGACCGGCGCGGCCGGCTGCTGGGCAATATGCGCGCCGTCGCGGATCTGGTGCGCGGCCGGCTCTCCCCCCGGAACGTGACAGTTCTGGAATAGGGGGCGATCATGCGTCCGGGGCGGGTTGTCATCATCAACGATCGGTCGACGGAGATCGGCGGCGCCTCCAACCTGTCCTGCCTGTCTGCCCGGCTTCTGCGTGAGGCAGGCGTGCCCGTGACCTTTTTTGCAGGCGATGAACCAGCCCGGACGGCGCAGCCTGAGACCGTCCACGTCAACGGAAAGCCGCTTGTCGAGCGCGGGCGTTTTTCTGCCCTTGCCGGCGGGCTCTACAACCGGAACGCCTACAGCGCCCTGAGTGGCTGGATTGCCAGGCATGACAGGCCCTCGACAATCTATCACGTCCATGGATGGTCCAAGATCCTGTCGCCGTCCATCTTCCGGGCGCTCGCACCGGTGCGCGAGCGGGTGGTCCTGCATGCACACGATTATTTTCTCGCCTGCCCCAATGGCGGCTTCATCAACTATCCGGCAGCATCCATATGCGACCTTGATCCCATGTCGCTACGCTGCCTCGCGACGCAGTGCGACAAGCGCGGCTTTCACCAGAAGGCCTGGCGTTCCACGCGACACCTTCTGATGCAGCGTTTCTCTGCCCTGCAAAGACAGCCCGCCAACATCGTGCTCGTGCACGAGGGGATGCGGCGCTTTTTCAACCGTGCCGACATCGATGACAGCCGGATGGTGACCATTCGCAACCCCGTTGCGCCCTTTCTATCTTCCGGGGCCCGTCCGCAGGAGAAGCGAGATTTCTTTTTCATAGGACGTCTGGAGCCTGAAAAGGGGTTTGAAGACGCCGCACAGGCAGCACATCTCGCCGGTGTTCCCCTGCATGTCATTGGCGAGGGTGCCGGGCGCGCGCTCCTTGAGGCTCGCTATCCGGAGGTGACACTGCATGGCTGGTGCAATCGCGCGCAGATTGCCGGCCTGATCGGCGATGCACGCTGTGTCGTCATCTCCTCGAGGGTTCCCGAACCATTCGGCCTCGCTGCCCTTGAGGCCGTGGGAAGCGGCATCCCAGTCGTGCTTCCATCCCATGCATTGCTCGGCGGCGAGCTGACGGAGGCGGGTGCGGCTTTCACTTTTCCCACAGGCGGCATAGAGGCCCTTGCTGCCACTCTGCGCCGGCTGGCCGATGACGATGACCTGATTTCGGCGATGAGCGAAAACGCCCTCGCATGCGCGCCGCAGCTCTCCAACACGACGGAAAGCTGGCTGGCGGCGCTCCTTGCGCTCTATGCAGGCATCCTGGACCGCGTGATCAGAGGACCGACGCCAGGGGGTGGGCGGGGGAATCGCCGCATGGAAATCACGGCGAGGCAGGCTGTTGGCACCAGCGGAAATGCACCGGGAGCTAATGCTTTTGGCCACGCAGCCAGCCAGTCAAATGAAGCCGATTAGTCCGGTGGCGCTGCAGGGGTAGGGATGGTCCGATTGTGCGGTGGATTGCACCTAAATTGCCCCGCCCAATACCCCGATGGAGTTATATCACGGGGTCTGCGGGGCCTTATAATGATCGACGGCGAGGCAAACAAAAACACCCAGGGGCGGGTTCATGCTGTACGCATATGATGATTCCGTAAAGCAGGGATTGGAGCTGCGGAAAGTCAGGCATCTCCGCTCGTACTTCGTTGTGAAGAGACTTTTCGATGTCGCTTTCAGCGTTCTTGTCGTTGTTTTTCTTCTCCCTGCCATCGCATTGATTTGTCTTTGTATTCTGGTCAGCGACGGGCGGCCTGTCTTTTACAGACAGAAGCGGATCGGTCGGGATGGCCGGGTGTTCGACTGCCTGAAGTTCCGCACCATGCGCCGCGACGCCGACCGTCTGCTCAAGGAACTCCTGGACCAGAATCCCGTCCTCCTCCAGGAGTGGCGCGCCTGCCAGAAGCTGCGCAACGATCCGCGCATTCATCCCATCGGCCATTTCCTTCGCGTGTCGAGCCTGGATGAGTTGCCGCAGTTCCTGAATGTGTTGCGCGGTGAGATGAGTGTGGTCGGCCCGCGCCCGATCGTCGAGGACGAGATGGCACGCTACGGCGAGCGCATAAACGACTATCTCATGATGAAGCCGGGCATTACCGGTCTGTGGCAGGTGTCAGGTCGCAGCGACACATCCTATGCCGAGCGGGTCCAGCTTGATGTTCAATATTTCCAGAACCGTACGACCTGGCTCGATCTGAAGATCGTCTGGCGCACGGTCGCCGTCTTCCTGTTCGATCACAATGGCTGCTAGAGCATCGGACCGAAAACCGGAAGCGTTTCAGAGGAGGACGAGAAACAGAACGGCCAGCCAGACGATGAGGCATAAACCGATAACGAGCCAGCGTATGCTGATCTTGGCGCTGATGGCCTTGAACGGCCGCGCGAGGAAGCCGTGGTTCAGCTGGTCTTCTTTACTTGCATCTCGCACTGGCTGCTCATTGTCCGCCGCAAAGCATCAAAACTGGAAACCGCACACAGGGAACCGCAATCGCTCCGGTTCCCATACTGAACGCCAGGCCGCATCGAGCATCGAAACCCATGCGGCTGCACATCTGAAAGTTTCATCGCCAGGGACGACGAATCATCAGTGTTCCTGTGGAAATCGTAGCGGAAGCGCTTGCACAGGTGAATAGCGGCAGGGGGAATGCAACGTGAAACCGGATCACAAACCACGGCAGGATGACACACAGGTGAGCGGATTCCTTGGTCTGTCCGTCTCGAATCTTCTGGGCGGCGGCGTGTGGGTCATGGCCGCGCGGCTGTTTTCGCAGGTCGCGCAACTGGTCGCCTTCGTCGCTGCCGCGCGGGTTCTCTCGCCCGCCGAGTTCGGATTCTTTGCTTTCGTCTCCGCCATCGCCTTCCTGTTCGTCGTGGTCAGCGAAGGAGGGTGGGCGGAGTACATCATGCGCGCCGACCATGGCGAAGAGCAATTGCCGCAGCTCGCTTCCATCGCGCTTGTGAGCGGCTGCTGCTTTACTGCAGCGGGGCTTATGCTCGCACTTCTCGCAGGTGCGTTCTGGTTCCCCGCCTGGCAGGCCTGGTTGTTCGTGTTGTTTGCTCTCTGGTTTATCCCCGCTGCTCTCAACGCGGTTTATGACGGAATGCTGGTGCACCGGAACCTCCTCAACAGACAGGCGGTTATCCGCATTCTCGCCGAGGCGGCTGGACTAACGGTAACGCTGATCGGGCTCTGGGCCGGCTGGAACATTGTCGCCCTCGTGATCGGACGTCTTGCCACGCACATTTTCGGTCTTGCCGGTGGCATCCATGTGATCGGCTGGATCACGCCCAGGCTTCCGAGCCGTGCAGTTCTTGCTGAGGTAATCCATTTCGCGCGGTACATCCTGAGTGTGCGGATCATCGTCTTTGCCCGTTCCTATTCGGGTACGCTCGCGGTCGGTGGTTTGCTCGGTCTTGCGGATGCCGGTTACTACCGCGCGGCCGAGCGCATTGTGGCGGCCTTTTCAGAACTGGTTGGCGAACCGGCCAGACTGCTGGCCTGGGTTGTGTTTCGCCGCGCAAACAGCCGAAACGCTGCTGCCTCGGCAGGTGATTCGGTCACGCGCGCGGGCAGCTTTTTTCTGCCTGTGCTTTTCGCCATCGCAGCCCCGGTGTATCTCGGCCTGGTTCTGGTTTCCGGCAATCTGGTGGACATTGCGCTGGGCGCCGCCTGGGCACCGGTGGCGCTTGTCGTCAAAATTCTCGCGGTCCGGCAACTTTTGATGTTTCAGGGATATGTAACCGAGCCGCTCCTGACTGTTCGCGGTGAGGTGAAGCGGCTCTGGCCCCTTTCACTGCTCATAAGCTTCGCTTCGATCCTGATGATCCTGGTGCTGGCTCCATTCGGCCTCGTATATGCGGCGCTGGGCCAATGCGTGGCGGCCGCCTTTGCCGGTGCGCTGTCTGTATGGTTCCAGATACGCTATGGAAAGCTCGACTGGGTCGGGATTTCCGCCAATAGCGGGCTGATTGCGCTCGCGGCTGCGGTGATGTTCGTCGGCGTGTCGTCGCTTGCTCACTGGCCCGCCGAGACCCACCTGCCGCCCTATTCGCAAATGGCGATGCAGGTTCTGGTGGGAGCAACCATCTATCTGGCCGTTCTCTATGCAAGCTGGAAATGGACGGGCTGGCTGAAATCCGGGCACTGACCCTGTGAATATATGTGTGTGTGTGTTCAGGCAAGAAGCCGCGTCTTGAGATGGTCGGCAAGGCGCAGGGTCATGGCGATGATCATCAGCGTCGGATTGGCGTGGCCTGCCGTTGGAAACACCGAACTGCCCGCAACGTAAAGTCCCTCGACATCATGAACCCTGGCGTTCCGGTCGACCACGCTTGTCGCCGGATCATCGCCCATGCGCGTGGTACAGGTCGGGTGGGCCATGTCGCTAAAGGGTGCGTTCCTGAAATCCTCCTCCAGGACCCAGGGCTCGAGTCTGGGCTGGGGCAGGCCGACCCGCCAGAACTCGGCCGAGATGAGTTCGGCAAGCCGCGCGACACTGGCGGTTTCCGCCCAGCCGATCTTCCAGTCTACACGCGCGAGCGGGATGCCAAGCCGGTCGCGGAGGGATGAGAGCGTCACGCGGCTGTCGCGGTTGGGCCTCTGTTCGGCCATGGCGTCGAAGCGCAGCTCGGTGAGTTGGCGCGGCAGGCCCCGTTTCATGATGAGCCGCCGGTGCAGGCCGGCTGCCAGCCCGCCGGGGGCCGCAAGCGCGGTCCTCAGGTCGTCGAGCCGGAACCGCCGGTTTCCGGCATAGAAGCGTTTGAGCGCCAGCCACGGGTCGTTCGGCGCCAGTATCTGCACCGGATAGGTCGCGCAGTTGAGCAGCCCCTCGCGCGCCTGCAGGCGCGGGCTAAGCGCCAGCCCACGCAGATAAAAATGCGTGCGGCGTTTGTGGCTGAGCCCGTAAAAGCCGAAATGCTCGGCAACGTCCTGCAGCGTCTCCTTCCCGAACCGTGCGATCACCGTGCGCGGATGGTCGGTCAGGTAACGGCCCACGCAGTCATGATCGTTGCCGATGCCCTTTGCCGCTACATCTCTGGAGGCCAGAAGCATGCGCGCGTTCTCAATCCCCCCACCGCACAGCACGATCACCGGCGCCCGGATCACCGCTTCCTCCCCCGAAAGGCTTTTGACATCGAGTGCTTCGACCCTTCTTCCATTCTCGGAGAGCCCGATGCGGGTGACGGTCGCATGGGTCAGAATGTCGATGTTCCCCGCCGTCAGTTCCCTCGCAATGTCTGCAAACCGCAGCGGCTCGCTGCCCTTGATCCTGTGGCTGAACTGCCAGAAGAAGGTGCGCACGAGATCGTCATTCAGGTCGATATCGGCGGGCGGTGAGGCCAGCCGGTGATAGAGCGCCCTGTCGTAGATGTTGGGGCCGAGATTGAGCAGCGCCGCTGCGCGGTCGAGCACATCCGTGAGATCGCGCCGCTGCAGCGGCCAGCCGGAATCGGGAACCCATTTGCGGGCGTCGAAGTCGATATCGTCGAACGCGGCACATTTGCCGACCCAGGTGTGCGTGCTGCCGCCGACCATGCGGTTGCGAAGCTCGAAGGCGGGGATGTCGTTGAGCCAGGCAAGATCGCCCGTATAGCCTCGCTGGAGCGGCATGGCATCACGCGCGTTGGGATCGCCGATATTCTCCACCCGATTGAGGGTTTGTACTTCGGGATCGAAGTCCACGCCGCCGCTTTCGACAAGGAGAATCCTGAGGCGTGTACCGGAAAACTCTCGCGCCAGTGCCAGCCCCGCGGGTCCCGCCCCGACAAGGGCGAGATCGGCGTCAAACTGTGTGCCCGAAGGCACGCTGCGCAAGTCTAGAGTGGACACGTTGCCCCCTGAGCAGGCCATCACAGCAGCACGTCAGCCGCGCATGAAAAGCGGTTCGCTGCATCGTGATTGACCCTTAAGCACGCTAGCAAAATCTCCGGCCCAGCCGAACTCATCCAAATTGCATAGAAGGGGCGACTTGCTAAGGGTTTTGGCCACTGCGAAGTAGTGCGCGGCGCCGCGTCGCTACATTATTGGATTATTTGAAAAGCCCATGGCCCGGGCATACGCTTGAAGAATAAATGGGGCGCCACGGGCACGGCTCGCCCGTCGGCCAAGCGGGAAAACACCATGGCAAAGGTTGGTTTGCGTGAGTGGCTGGCGATCGGCGGGGTCATCGCTTCGGGGCGTCTTGCGCGCTATGGCGGGCCCGGCGAGGGGCCGCTCGACCGGTTCGAAAAGGCATTTTCCGAAAAGTTCGGCGTCAAACATGTGTTGACAGTCAGCAGCGGCACAGGCGCGTTGATCAGTGCATTGGCTGCGTCCGGGGTGGGGCCCGGCGACGAGGTGCTCGTGCCTGCCTATACCTGGATCGCCACGGCCGCCTCGGTACTCGCTGTCGGGGCCGTGCCGGTCATCGTCGATATCGACGAGACGCTCACCATGGATCCCGAAGACATTGCGCGCAAGATCACGCCGCGCACCCGTGCCATCCTGCCGGTGCATATGGCCAACATGGTCTGCGACATGGAGGCGATCACGACGCTCGCCCGCCAGAACGGCCTCATGGTGATCGAGGATGCCTGCCAGGCGGTGGGGGTGAGTTACCGGGGGCAGCGTGTCGGCACCATTGGCGACATTGGCGCCTTCAGCTTCAACCAGTTCAAGAACATCAATATCGGCGAGGGCGGTGCGGTGGTCTCGCAGAGCGACCGGTATTTCGCCCGCGCGCGCATGTATCATGATGTGGGTGAACTCTTTCGCGGGCATCTCGACAATTACAACGAGCCGAGTTTTTTCGGCGTGAACTTCAAGGCAAGCCAGATCCAGGGCGCGATGCTCAATGTGCAGCTTGCCAAGCTCGATCCCATGCTGGGTCGCATGCGCAGGCGGCATCAGGTCATGTCGCACATCCTGTCGGGCAGCGACGCCTTCCGGCTGGGGCCGCACAACGACCCGCAAAACGCCGTCGGTCTCCATGTGCTGTTCGAGACGGAAGGCGAAGCCAAGGCCTTTGCCGCCCGGAACCGGCGCGGCGTCTATCGCGTTTTCGATTCAAGCCGCCACGTCTGCACCCACTGGACTCCGATCCTGGAAAAGCGGGCATTCCATCCGGCCATGAACCCGTATGGCTGGGCCTCGGCCGATGTGGAGTACGGGCCCGATATGTGTGCCCGTTCGCTGGATATTCTCAAGCGCACCTGCCGCATCAGCCTTGGTGAAAACTATCCAACTGCGCTCATGGCCTATCTTGCCCGCCGCATGGCAGGCCAGGGGGCGCAGGAAAGGCGGTTCTCCTATGCAGCTTAAACCCGTAAGCATCGGCGCCGGCACGATCGATGTCTGGCAGTGGTCCCTCGACGTACCCCTGGAGGCGCTTCCGCCGCTCGTCTCGGCACTCAATGAGGCGGAGTTCGCACGTGCCTCTCGCTTCGTGCATGAGCAGCACCGGCTGCGTTTCATCGCCGGGCGAGGTCGGCTGAGGGCGATCCTCGGGTCCTATCTAGGCGTGGCGCCAAATCGGCTTGCTTTCTCGTACAATGCCTTTGGCAAACCCCGGCTTGCCGGGCGCGGTGAACCGCCGCTTCATTTCAATCTCAGTCACAGCGGCCCGACGGCGGTTCTCGCCGTTTCCGATCGCTATCAGCTCGGCATAGACATAGAGCGCGTCCTTCCGTTCCGGGAAAATCTCGCAGAGCACTTTTTCTCCGGGGCTGAGAACGAAGCGCTGAAGGTGGTGCCGGCGCAGGATTATCTTGGAGCGTTTTTCCGCTGCTGGACACGCAAGGAAGCGTTCGTGAAGGCGCATGGTGCGGGGCTTTCGCTGCCGCTTGAATCCTTTGATGTCACCATCGATCCCGTCGGTGAGCCGCGACTGCTGCGGCTCGATGGCGTGGACGATGCGCCGGCCCAGTGGCAGTTTCTCAACCTCACCCTGCCGCGTGGCTATGTCGGAGCGGTCGCGGCGCTGACGGCAGGCAACGCCGTTTCGCTGAACTACCGCGGCGGTACATTGCAGACTGTCCGACGCGAAAGGCGCGGGGCCTGGTGGCCCGCAGCCCGGATCGAACGTCATCAGGCGTTGAGCCGCGCATCCAGAATATAGCGTGAGCCGCTCGCATCGAAATGATGGCAGCCGGTCAGGCCCGGTTTGAAATCGGGCAGGATGCGGCGCACACATGTTTCCCGATAATCATCCAGGTCCAGTTGCTCGATCTCCATGATGTTGAGACCGTAGCCATAGATGCCGTGCGCATTGTACTGCGCGGGCCGGTAGAGCCGGCGATGGCGTGAGAAGATGCGGCCGGCATTGCGTGCCGTGGCGCTGCCCACAACAATGGGATTCCGCCGATGGGGAACGATCCGTTTCAATTCCGGTCCGTCGACCTGGAACGCGTAGAGCGCGGAGCAGTGATCCTCGAACGCGTGATGCTCTGAAAGATTGGTGAAAAGCCACCATTGACCGCGATGTTTGAAAAGTGTGCTGTCGGCGGTTGACCATCCCTCGAGGGCTCGGGAATAGGGCTCCCAGATCAACGGAAAGCTGACCGCGCGCCAGATTTCGATGCGCTTCCTCTGATGCGTCTCCGGCATGAGGAAAATCTCGTCCCCCTCGCGGAAAACGAAGGGGAAGGAAAGGTGTTCGCTGCCACCCAGCGCTATGCCGATGGGTTCAAAGCCGCTGCGGGTGATTTCGCCCACGGCGATGTGCGCTTTGGTATCGCCCAGTCCGTAATTCTCGTAGAACAGATAGGTCCGCCCCTCATGGTGAAAAAGGAAGGGATCGGCCTTGATGGCCGTGTCCGTCGGCGGGATCTCGATGGCTTCGCTGGGATCGAAATCGTCAATGGCACCGCGCCCGCTGAAAAGCGTCCAGACGGCGGTTTCCTGATGGGAGGCGCGGCGCATGGTCTTGAGCGCCCGCTGCGCTATGTTTTTTGTGAGCGCCGCTGCATAGCGGCCTGTCCTGAAAATGCCGGGCGGCCTGAGCGCCTGGACGGCATCGGGGGCTCTGAGCGGCTTTGGCAGTTTGCGGGTGTCCGCGACGCGCCTGAGTTCACGCATCAGAAGCAGAACCGACTTTTCCTTGATGAAGGCGGCATTGCGCGCCGCACTGAATTTCACATTGAATTCGGCCTGCGCGATGACGCGTCTTTCCGGGTGCCGTGCCGTTTCCAGAAAGAGCGAGAGCTGGCTTGTCGGAGCACCCGCCGCCATATCGGCGATGCCGTCCCAGCTTGCCGAGCCCGACTGCGTGAAAACATGACTGAGCGACCAGGCGCCGAACGGAAGGTTCCGAAGCATGGGCTCGGGCAGTTTTGCATCGCAGTGACGCAGGATCACATCGAGTTGCAGCCGGTGCCGGTCGCCATCCTCCACGGCCCAATCCTCCACGGCCCAATCCTCCACAGCATTGTCCAGCGGGATGTTCAGTATGGTTTTTCGAGCCCGCTCGAACCGCTTTGCGCCATAGTCGGACTGTCGTGCGAAAAGCGCACCGTCAAGCTGTGCGACCAATCTGGTCAGCATGTCGGCGTGGTTTTCTCCGGCCTGTTTCGAAACGGTCAGAAACGCGACAAGCCGGAAACGGCGGTCCGCAAGCAGCCTTTCGACGAGCTGCAGTTCCCAGTTCTCGAATGGAAGGCCTGCCTGCCGCATTATGCCGATGCGCAGGGGAGGGGTTGCCTGGCTTCGCTTGCCTTGCTTATCAGGAGCGGCGGTCAGCGGAGCCTCCCAGTTCAAGACGCTCGCCCAGCACGGATGAAAGCTTGACGATGCCCATTTCGCTGAGCGAATCCTCGTGCCAGCCGCTGAGATCGAAAACCGGCGATTCATCCGGCACGAAACCACGCCACCCGAACAGAAGCCGCCTTGCGCGCCGGTGCGTGGCCTGACTGCGGAAGAAGAGAACGGTTTCGCCGGAAAGCGCCCGCGGACTGTAGCGCCGGGCCGCACGAACGAGATACTGGGTGACTGCTTCGGTGGTTTGCTCTTCTTCGTTCATGGCACGGGCAGGTGCGAAGCGCTCGACAAGCTTCAGCGAAAGGCTGAACTCCTTCAGGTAGGTAATCAGCGACATGCGCCCGCGCAAAAGCTTGCCGGTGAAATAGACGAGCCGTTTTGCGCGTTTTTCGGTGTTCCAGCGCCAGCGGATCAGGGCCGGCTGCGAACGCACATAACCGGGTGCCCAGCTGTCGATCAGCGCAACGAAACTCACTTCATGACCCCGGGCCCGCAATTGCCGGGTCATCTCGGCGGCCAGGATGCCGTTGACGCAAAGCCCCACCAGCGCGACGGTTTTTGGTGTGTCGCCAAGCTGCATCGCGTCCACCGCATCGCCGGCGATCTTTTCCAGCGAAAAGCCTTCGGTTTCTTCATCGATCCTCGCATTGAACATGTGAAGATTGACGACGGAGGCATGGCCGGGAAGCGATTTCGCCATCCGGTAATAGAGGAAGGGATGGTTCAGCGTATAGACCGCGCAATCTCCGCTGCCTTGCCGATAGATTGTCGTTTCCCAATCGACGGTAACCGGTGACGGGGTCTCCGGTTCTTCCGCCGGTTCTGCGACAGGGGCAGGCTGTGTGCCGAAGATCGCGGACGCGAAGCCCGAGAGCGTCGGCTCCCTGAACAGGAGAGCGAGGTCAGGCTGGATGCCGAAGGCCTCGCGCACGCCGGAGAACATTCTGAGAGCCAGAAGCGAATGACCGCCCAGCGCAAAAAAGTCGTCGTTTGCATCCACTCGCGGCACGTCAAGCACACGCGCCCATATCCGGCCAAGCTCCGCCTGCCTGTCTGCCGGCGGGGCCGGACTTCTGGCAGTAACCGGGGCAGGGACACTGGCCGTGGGTGGCGGCATCGCCGGCAATTCCACTGCGCCGTCCGCCCGTCTCGGCAGGGAAAGAAGAACGCTGATTGCGGCGGGTAACTCTTCCTCTGGCAGCCGTTCTGCCAGATAGGCGTCCAGTTGCGCAGGAAGGGTTTCGAGCGGCACCATGAGCCCTGCAGTCGGCACCACGAAGGCGTGGGGCCGACCGGACGGGCCGTTTCGCCGGACCGCGACCTCGGCGACATCCGGGTGTGCGAGAAGCAGCGCTTCCAGCCGCAATGCCGGCTTTGGCTGCGCTTCCTTCGGCAAACTGCCGGCACGAACCGGCCCCGCCATCGCGCCAATCTGCGTCTGCGGATCGTCAAGCGCGAAGGCATAGGCCTTCTGCCACAGATCGAGCAGCTCCCGCGCGGTCGCTTCGTCGAACAGATCGGTGTTGTATTCCACCGACATGCGCCAGCCGGTCGGCCGGCCGATCATGATGAAGTTGAGATCATAGATAACGCCCGGCGATTGCGACGGGGCGCTGATCAGCTCGAACTCGCCATAGCGCGTATCTTCCAGAAAGGCCTTTTGCTGGTTGAAGTTCACCGAGACAAGCGGATTGCGGGAAGGATCGCGCACAGGATTGATCAGTTCGACCAGATTGTTGAACGGCATTTTCTGGTGGTTGAGCGCCGCCCCCACCGTCGCGCTGACCCTCGAGAGGTGATCGGCGAAGCTCAACTCGTCGGCAATATCGAAACGCAGAACGAGATTGTTGATGAAAACGCCGATCAGGCTCTCCAGATCCACATCATCGCGGCCGGCGATCTGCGTTCCGAAAAGCACTTCTCGCTCGCCTGAGTAATGGTGAAGTGCGGCGCTGATCACAGCCGCGCCATAGCTGAACAGCGAAACATGATGCGCGCGCGCCGCCGCCTCGATCCGCTCGCCGAATTCCAGCGGGAGCACGGCGGAAAGGATCTCGCCGCGGCTGGTTTTCACACGGCCACGGGGCCGGTCCGGCCTGATCTCGAAATAGGGGGCATCGCGCAACTGTTCGCGCCAGTAGGTCTTCTCCGCTTCGAAACCGTAGCTGTTGCGGTATTCGTCCTGCCACAGCGCGAAGTCGCCATATTGCAGCGCCAGCTCCGGCAGGTGTGGCGCGCGTTTCGCGTCGATTGCCGCTGCGAGTTCTCCCACTTCGCGCCCGAGAACGCGGATCGACCAGCCGTCGAAACAGCTCTGATGCGCGGTGATGAGAATGAAGCCGCGCCGGTTCTCCACCATCAGGAGCGTGACGCGGAAGAGCCCCGGCTGGCCGAGGTCGAACGGCGCTGCCGCCGTTTCCCTGCTGATCGACTGGATGCGCGCCTCGCGCTGGTCTTCCGGCACGTGACGCAGGTCAATGACCGGCATGCGGAACTCGACCCCGCGCACCACCTGCTGCATGGGTTGCCCGTCCGTCTCCACGAAACGGGTCCGCAGAATCTCGTGCCTCTCTATGATCTGCCGGAAAGCCTCTTCGATGCTCTCGGTCCTGAAACTCCCCCGAATCTCCCACCGCACGGCAACGTTGAGCGCGGGGTTTCCGGGGTTCAGACGATCCAGGAACCAGCAGCGCAGCTGCGTCTGCGTGCAGGGAAATTCGCCGATGATCTCGTTCGAATAGGAGGTCATCAGGCGGTGTTCGATGTCGCTCATCCGTGTGCCTCCATGCGGCGGCGCGCGCCGTGCCGGAAATCTTTCAGCGAAGGCACATGCGGCTTGATCCCGTTCATAGTCTCGTCATCGGCCTCATCGGCGATCAGCGCCAGCTCCCCAATCGTGGGGTGCTGCAGGAGATGCCGCGCCTCCAGCGGCAGGCCGGCATCGATCATCCGGGCTGCAATGCGGAAGATGCTGAGCGAATCCGCCCCCAGCGCGTAGATGTTCTCCTCCACGCCGATTTCGGGAATGTTGAGCACATCGCGCCAGATGGCGGAAAGCTGCTCCTCCATCGGTGTGCGCGGCGCAGTGCGAATGATGGCGGCCTCCTGGCGCGGAATGCCCTGTTTTTCGAGCGTCTTGCGGTCGAGCTTGCCATTGGCCGTCTGGGGTAGCGCTTCGGCATTGACCCAAAAGGCGGGCACCATATGGCCGGGAAGATGCGCCTTGGCATGGGCGCTGAGCGCCTTTGCTTCCGGCGGGCTCGCCGGATCGTCAGGCACGGTGTGACACACGAGCTGCCGGTCGCCATTGCGGTTCACGGGGGCGACAACGGCGCACTGGCGCACGCCCTCGGCCTTTGCGATGACCGCCTCGATGTCGCCCAGCTCGATACGGAAGCCGCGCAGCTTGATCTGGTTGTCGCGGCGCCCCAGAAGCTGGAGCGAGCCATCGGCCAGGCGTCGTCCCACATCGCCCGTCTTGTAGAGCCGTTGCGGAACGCCGCCAATCGACACATTGCGGAAAGCGGCATGGGTTTGCTCGGCGTTCTTGAAATAGCCGACGGCAAGGCCGTCGCCGCCAATGTTCAGTTCGCCCGTCACGCCCACGGGCGCAAGCCGGTTGCGCGCGTCCAGAATGTAGAGCTGCGTGTTGGCGATGGGCTGGCCGATGGTGATCGGTGCATCCGGATCGTCGATCCTCGCGACAGAGGACCAGATCGTGGTCTCGGTCGGCCCATACATGTTCCACAATTCGCCGCCCAGCGCGCACAGGCTGCGCGCCAGCCTTGCGGGCAGCGGTTCGCCGCCGCACAGCATCTTGAGCGTCTTTCTTTCGCCAAGCCCCGCTTCGATAAGCATCTGCCAGAGCGTTGGCGTTGCCTGCAGAACGGTTGCGCCACTCTCCTCGAGACGCTTGACCAGCCGGAACCCGTCCTGCACTTCGATCCGGTCGGCGATCACCACGCGGCCACCGCAGATCAGCGGCAGGTAGAGTTCCAGCGCGGCGATGTCGAAGGAAATGGTGGTGACGGCAAGCAGTGTGTCGTCCACCGCAAAGCCGGGCTCCTTCGCCATGGAGGTGAGGAAGTTGACGAGCGCGTTGTGCGGAACCTCCACGCCCTTGGGCACGCCGGTCGAGCCGGAAGTGAAGATGATGTAGGCCGCAGCCCGCGTGCCATGAACCCGTTCCTCGAGCGGTGCCGCATCCCTGGCGGCAATCGCCTCCCGCTCGTGATCGAGCCGGATCGGCAGAACGTCATCACCGGCAAGGGCGGCAATCCTGTCACTCTTGCAGATCACGGCGGAGATTTTGGCTGCCTCCATGGTCTGCCGCAGGCGTGCCTCGGGATGATCCGGGTCGAGCGGCACATAGATGTGGTCGGCCTTCATGATCGCCAGCAGCGTCACCAGCATGTCTATCGAGCGGTCGAGTGCCACGGCGACACGGCAGCCGGGCACGAGCAGCTTTTCCTGGAGCAGCCGTGCCATTTGCCAGCTTCGCGCATCGAGTTCGCCATAGGTGATGCTTTCCTCGCCATGAGTGGCGGCAATGGCGTCGGGCGTTTCCGCCGCGCGGTCGCCAAACAGCTCGAAGGCAAAGCGCTCATCATCATAGGCCGCTTGCGTCTGGTTGAGCTCATAGGCAAGCCAGTCCATCTCGTCCTGCGTCATGAGCGGCAAGCGTTCGATGGGCGTGCCCATATCCTTCGCAAGAGCTTCGACGAGCGTGGCGAAATGGCCGAGCCAGCGTTCGATGGTCTCGGGATCGAACACGTCGCCATTGTAGTCGACATCGATGCGGATGCCGTCCTCGCTCTCGATCATGTTGGCGAACATGTCGAAATTCGAAAACGCCTTGGGGTTGGGGACGACATCCGCGGAAAGCCTGCCAAAATCCATTCCCTTCGTCACCCGCTCCAGGTTGAACTGGATTTCCGTCAGGGGAAGGCGGCTTGGATCGCGCTTCAGACCAAGCTTCCGCACCAGCGTTCCATAGGTGAAGTCCTGATGCTCGAAAGCCTGAAGAACCAGTTGCTGCGTGTCCTTCAAATGCTCTGCAAAGGACCGTTCTTCATCCAGCGTCTGCCGCAGGGGCAGAAGATTGACGCAATGGCCGACCAGCGTTTCGTCATCAAGCAGGCTCTGCCCTGCCGAAGGCACGGCGATTACGATGTCGTTGCTGCCCGAAAGCCTCGCGATCACCACCTGCATGGCTGCGAGCAGGGTGGAAAACAGCGTCGCGCCGTTCTTCGCGCCGGCCTTCTTCAGCCGCCTGTAGACATCGCCGTCGATATACGCGGTCACGGTGCCGCCGGCAAAGCTGCGCTGTTCTGGGCGCGGTCGGTCGGTCGGCATGTCCGGCAGGTCCGGCACGGTCTCGAATTGCGAGAGCCAGAATCGCTCCGTCTCTTCATCGTCCTCCGATCGGCTCGCGCGCGTCTGCGCATAGGTGGAAAAAGCCAGTGCCGACGGCAGGTCAGGTGTGTCGCCCTGCACAAGCGCGCTATAGGCCGTCGCCAGTTCATCGATCAGGACATTCGCCGACCAGCCGTCGCAGACGATGTGATGGGCCGTGAAGACAAGTACGTGCCGCTCGTTTGAAAGCCGAACGAGTTCTGCGCGCGCCAGCGGACCGTTGACGAGATCGAAGGGGGTGTGCGCCTCGCGCTCAACGATCTGTGCAAGCGCTGCGGTGTCTGAGGCCTCTGTTAACGGCATGTCGATGCGTAAATCGGGCGTCACCTCGAAATGCTTGCCCGTCCGCGCAAAACGGATGTGAAGCGCATTGTGCCGGGCCACGACCAGGTCGAACGCCTTGCGGAATGCGGCTTCGTCCAGCGCGCCATCGAGCGTGAGATTGAAGGATTCGTTGAAGGAGCAGGAGGCTTCGTCGCCGGCCTGGGCTGCAAGCCAGATTTCCTTCTGCGCTTCGGTCAGCGGTGCCTGTTGCGGCGTCTCTTGCGCGGGTTTTGCCGCAGGTCGTTCGGCCCGCTCTCCATCGGACATCAGAATGCCGGCACCCTGAAGCGCGTCGAGCGTCTCGCCGAAGACTGCCGCAATGCGCGAAAAGTCCTCTTCCGAATGCGCGGTCGTCAGGAAGCAGGGATAGCCGTCCTGGACATGCAGACCCTGCATCCGCGCATAGGGATAAAACAGCGCGCCGAGCGGGTCGGCATTGCCGAAATCTGTCACGAACCAGCTCTTGTAGCCATGGATCTGCGTCGCAATCCCGCGATCCGAAAGCTGGCCGTTCAGCTCCGTGACGAGCGCTTCCGTACGGGTGGCCACCCGGTCATAGAGCGCACGGCCTTCACCCTTGATGTGCTCGAGCACGGCGCGTGTCGCCGCCAGAACCACCGGATGGCGCACGAATGTGCCTGCAAAGAAAGTCGGCGCGACCATTGGCACGCTGTCATCGCCATAATCCCAGTGACCACCATCGAGCGCATCCATATACCGGCTGTCACCGGCCAGAACACCGATCGGCATTCCGCCGCCCAGCACCTTGCCATAGGTGGCGAGGTCGCCGCGTATGCCCCAGACTGCCTGCATGCCACCGGGGTCGACGCGGAAGCCCGTTACCACCTCATCGAAGACCAGCGCGAAATCGCGTTCCGTTGCGACGGTCCGCAGCGCACGTACGAACTCGACCGGCTGCAGCTCCGGGTGCCGGCTCTGCACCGGCTCGATGATGACGGCCGCAATCTCGTCCGCATTGGCGCGGATCCAGTCGAGGCTCTCAGGTGTGCCATAGGGCAGGACCGTGATGTTCGACAGGGAATCTGTGGGAATGCCGGCGGCTATGGGCAAGGTGCGATGCTGCCCCGCACGGCTGCGGCCCTTGACCAGAACCTCGTCAAACTGGCCGTGATAGTCGTTGCCGAAAACGACGATGCGGTCGCGGCCCGTCACGGTGCGGGCAACCCGCATGGCGGCCATCACCGCTTCCGATCCCGTGTTGCAGAAGGTGACACGGCTGTGCCCGGTCAGTTCACTGATCAGGTCCGCCACCTCGCCGGCGAGCGGTGTCTGCGGGCCAATGGCAAAGCCCCTGTCGGTCTGGGCGCGGATCGCTTCGACCACGAAATCGGGGGCGTGACCGAAGGCGGTTTGTCCCATGCCGTTCACGAGATCGATATATTCATTGCCGTCTATGTCCCAGATGCGCGATCCCTTCGAGCGGTCGGAGACAACAGGGAAGACCAGTTCCTTCCAGTCGGCGCGAAAGCCGGAGGCCGCGCGCGGATCGGCCAGATGCGACCGGTGTTCCTGCGTGAACGCTTTGGAGCGGGCGTTCCTCTCGCAATAGCGGGCAACCAGATCGTTGATGAAGGCGCGTTTCTCCTCCGTGAGCGCCTGTTCCCTGGGCTGCGCGCCGGGCTTGTACACACGGATGCGGCTCCCGCCGATCTCGCTCTCGTCGCCGCTTGTGTCCGGCACAGGCGCGGGCGCAGCGGCTGGAGCCGGTGCAGGCTGCGGCGCGGCTGAAGGCGCTGCCGTCGGGATCGAGCCGCCAAGCGACTGAATGGTCTGCATCTGCTGTGCGAAAAGTTGCTGCGCCATCTGCAACTGGGACTGGAAAAGCGCCTCGAGCCCTTGAGGTGCCTGTGGAGTTCCATTCGCCACTGAAGATGGCGCAGCAGACGCGACGTCCGGCGTGGGGGGGACCTGAGCCACCGGAGAGGGAGACACCGCCTGCACGGCATCCGCCGGCAGTTCGGTATCCAGGTGTCGCGCCAAATCATGAATGGTCGGAATGTTGCCGAGCAGTTCGCGGAAGGAGAGCTTGATCCTGTATTCCTTCTCCACCTTCTGCGCGAACTGGCCGATGAAGAGGGAATCAAAGCCAAGCTCCAGAAAGGTCGCTCCGGCTGCATCGTCTGGCAGGTCTTCGCCTGAAAGGTCTGAGAGCAGGGCGGTCAGGGCGCGTTCCAGCGTGGTGCGCCGGTCGGTTGTTGCAGGTGCGGTGGTCATTGGGCTCATTCCGTCTGTCGAGATTGCTTGTACCGGTGTTTCGGGCAGCGTATGGGCAAGTGCCGCATGCGCCCGGTTCTCCGGCGTCGGTGCGTCGATCCAGTGCATCTGGCGCTGGAAGGGATAGGTCGGCAGCGGAATTTTCCGCCGCGCCGTCTCTGGCAGGGCCGGCCAGTCGAGCCCGCAGCCGGCGATCCACGACCGCGCATGGGCTTCGGCAAAGACTTCCTCACCAAAGGATGCGCGGTCGTGTTCGGGCAGGGACTGGATAATGGCGGCGATGTCATCGCGCTTCAGCGTCTGCGCGGTGAAGACAGAAAGCGTGCGGCCAGGGCCGACCTCGATGAAAACGGGCCTGCGCTCGCGCGCAACGGTCTTGATGCCGTCGGCAAAGCGCACCGCATCGCGGCAGTGGCGCGCCCAGTATGCGGGCGAAGCGCCCTGCGTGTCCGTCTGCCAGTCGCCGCTCACACAGGAAATGTAGGGAATGGTTGATGGACCGTATTCGACCTTTGCCGTCTCTTCTTCGAGCGCCCTGGCAGCCTCGTCCATCATGGCCGAATGGAAGGCATGCGAGGTGTGCAACCGGCTGTAGGCGATGCCTGCGGCGTCAAGCGCTGCGCATGTCTCATCCATCGCGTCGAACGTGCCGGAAATGACGCTGAGCTTCGGTGCATTGAGGGCTGCGATCTCCACCCCGTCGCAAAGATGCGCGGCCACCGTTTCCGCATCCGCCCGCACCGAAACCATGGCTCCCCTGGGCTGGCTCTGCATCAGCCGCCCGCGTGCTGCGACCAGCCCGAGCGCATCCTCGAAGCGCATCGTGCCCGAAAGTGTGGCGGCAACGAATTCACCCACGCTGTGGCCGATCATGGCTTCGGGCATGAGGCCACGGCTCATCCAGAGTTTTGCCGTCGCATATTCGACCAGAAAGAGGACGGGCTGGGCGATCTCCGTGTCGCGAAGCGCTTCGGAAAGCTCTTGCGGTGCGTCGCCGTCGGGCAGCCGGATGAAATCGCGAATGTCGCGGCCAATCAGAGGCTCAAGAAGATCAGCACCTTTGTCGATCCATTCGGCAAAGACCGGTTCGGTCCCATAAAGCGCGCCGCCCATGCCCACATGCTGCGCGCCCTGTCCGGGAAACATGAAGACCACGGGCGGGGCATCCTGTGCTGCCTCGCCGCTGATCGAACGCTCGGCCTCGAGCCCGGTAATTGCCTCGTCGCGCGTGCGGGCAATGATCGCCGTTCGGTGCGAAAAAGCGTGCCGCCCCTGCTGGAGAGTGTGCGCAACGGTGACGAGCGGCTCTGTGCTGTCGCGCAGTGCTTCGGCCAAATTCTTGCGCATCGCGGCGAGCGCCGCCTCGTTTCGCGCCGAAAGCGGGAGAATGAGCGTGCGGTCGGGCGATGTCTCCGAAAGAACGTCTCTGTCGGGCGCCTGTTCGAGCACCACATGTGCATTGGTGCCGCCCACCCCGAACGAGCTGACGCCGGCGCGGCGCTTTGCGCCCGCCGCTTCCCACGCTACGAGTTCCGTTGGAATGCGGAACGGACTGTTTTCCAGTGCCATATGCGGGTTGGGCGACACGAAATTCGCCACCGGCGGGATTTCGCCGTCGCGCACCACGAGTGCCGCCTTGATGAGACCGGTGACGCCTGCGGCTGCATCCAGATGGCCGATATTCCCTTTTACGGACCCGAGCGCGCAGCGGCCTTCAGCGCCATCGCCGCCAAAAGCGTTCATCAGGCCGTTGAACTCGATGGGATCGCCGAGCGGCGTGGCAGTACCATGGCACTCCACATAACCGATGCTATCAGGGTCGATGCCGGCACTGGCAAGGGCTGCCGCAATCGCGTCGGCCTGTCCCGAAACGCTGGGTGCGGTGTAGCCCACCTTGTCCGCGCCGTCATTGTTGACGCCATAGCCGCGAATGACGGCATGGATCGTATCGCCATCGCCGATGGCGTCTTCAAGCCGTTTCAGAAGCACCACGCCGCCGCCGCTGCCGAAAACCGTGCCGCCGGCCTGTGCATCGAAAGGCCGGCAGAAACCGTCCGGCGAAACCATGCCGCCTTCCATGTGGATGTAGCCGCGCTTCTGCGGCACCGAGATCGACACACCGCCCGCCAGCGCCATGTCGCATCCATAGGTCAAAAGGTTCTGGCAGGCCTGTGTGACCGCCAGGAGCGATGTGGAACAGGCCGACTGGATGGTGAAGGCCGGCCCTTTCAGGTCGAGCTTGTAGGCCACACGCGTCGCCAGCGTGTCGTTGATCGCGCCCACCAGTTCGTTGAACATGTCGACCTGATAGCCGGAGGTGAAGGCTTCGGCCTTTTCCCGGTCGGACAGGATGTTGTTGATGAGATAGGTGCTCATCGCCGAGCCGGCGAAGACACCGATCGACTGTTTCGCGCTAAAGGGGTCGCAGCCCGCGCTTTCCAGCGCTTCCCAGCAGATTTCCAGAAACAGCCGGAACTGCGGGTCGAGCACCGCCGCCTCGCGCGGATACATGCCGAAGAACTCCGCATCGAACATGCCCACATCGTCCAGATAGGGCCTGGAGGGCACATAGTCCGGCGAGGCGCGCGTCGCCTCGTCATAGGCGTCCTCGATTTCGTCGGCTGCAAAAGTGCGGAACGCGTGTCGCCCCTCGCGCACCATCTGCCACAGCGCCTCGACCGAGGGCGCACCGGGAAACCGCCCGGCCATGCCGACGATGGCAACGCTGCCGATGCCCTCATCCAGTCCCGTTTCAGGTTCCATCGGACCGTGTTTCATCGGGATGCGCTCGTTCATTGTCTGCTCCGGCGGAATTTAGACATGACCTCTCTCTGCCGCGCGGCGCGGCTTTGTGCTGTGGCTGTCTTCTGGAGACTGTCCGGCGCTTTCTCGAGGAAGCGCGCCAGACTGCGGATCTTCGGGTGTTCGAACACCGTCACCACATCGATGCTGCGGCCAAGCTCCTGTTCCAGCGCTGCGTGGACGCGCATGAGCTGCATCGACGTTCCGCCGAGGTCGAAGAAGTTCTGATCGGGGCCGAAATTTTCGGTGCCAAGCACCCTGCGCCAATGCCGCGCGATGATGGCTTCCATTCCTTCCGCCGGCATCGCCGCTGGCGCCTGTGCTTCGGTCGGGGCCGGCAGGCGGGAGCGGTCGACCTTGCCTGCGCGGTTCATGGGGAATTCCTCCAGAACGATGGCCCGGCCCGGCACCATATGCGCCGGCAATACGCCCTTCAGCCGCCCGAGAACGGCGGCGGCAAAGTCCCCTTCGTCATGCCCGTTCATGGTGTGCGGGCGAAGATAGGCGATCAGCCGCTTCGCCGGCCCAGCCTGGTGGCACTGCACCACCGCGTCGGCCAGATGCCTGTCGCGGCGCAGCGCGGTCTCGATCTCATCGAGCTCGATGCGCTTGCCGTCGATCTTCACCTGCCGGTCGCGGCGGCCGCGAAAATGCAGGAGCCCGTCAGGGTCCATCACGGCCATGTCGCCTGTCAGATAGCAGCGCAGGCTCTCGCCATTCCTCGCGGTGATCGTGACGAAGCGTTCCTGCGTCAGCTCCGGCCGGTTCAGATAGCCGATGGCGAGCCCGTCACCGGAAACCGCAAGCTGGCCTTCCCGTCCCGGCGGAAGCTCGGTGAGATCATCGTCGAGAATGTGAAGGCCGTTATTGGCGATGGAATAACCAATGGGCACCGTGTCGTCCTGGAGGTCGGCGGGAATGTCGAAGGTCGAGGCAATGACGGTAACTTCCGTCGGCCCATAGGCATTGGTCAGGCGGCATCTCGGATGAGCGGCGAGAAATCTCCGCGCATGATCGGCGGATGCCACTTCACCACCGAAGAAAACATGCCGCAGCGAGTTGAGCTTACCGCCGGAATGATCGACCAGGAGATTGAAGAGCCCGGTGGTGAGCAGCATCACCGAGACATGCTCGTCGTCGATCGTGCCGGCGATGCGCGGCATGGAAAGCGTGCGGTCGCCGATGCCCGCCAGCCGCGCCCCATTGAGAAGCGCGCCCCAGATCTCGAATGTGGCGGCATCGAACGAGATCGTCGCCGTATGCAGCACCACGTCGTCCGGGCGGAAGTCGACAAAATTCTGGTCGCACACAAGCCGCTGGATGCCGCGATGGGGAATGACGACACCCTTCGGACGCCCCGTCGAACCAGACGTGTACATCACATAGGCGGCATCGCCGCCGCCGACGGACGGAAACGCCGCCGCAATCTCACGCCCTGCCAGTGCGGCAAGCGCTGCGTCTATGTCGACAAGCCGGTCGGCTGCCATCGGCAGACCGGCTGCAAGCGCGGCGCTTTCCCGGTCGATTATGAGCGCACGCGGCGCACAGTCCCGGGTCATGTAGGAGAGATGCTCCATTGGATAGGCGGGGTCGAAGGGGGCATAAGCGGCCCCTGCCTTGAGGATCGCCAGCTTGGCGATCAGCGTTTTCAGCGCGCGCGGCAAGAGCAGGCCGACAATGTCACCCTTGCGGATGCCCATTGAGATGAGATGCGCGGCGAGTTTCGAGGCTGTCCGGTCGAGTTCGCCATACGACATGCGTGCGTCATCGAAGGAGATGGCTGTCGCATCCGGTCGGGCGCGTGCGATGCCGGCCACGATGCCGTGGACCGACGCATTGCGGTCATAGGCGCGTCGATGCGAGGATTGCCTGGCGGTGACGGCGCCGTTGAGGCTGGATCGCTCCGCGTGTTGCCTTTTCTGATGCATGTAGACGCCCCGCCCGAAAAAAGCCCGCGCCTATATTTCAAGCATCCGAAAACGCTTATTGTTTATAGTTGAGGCGCGGGAGAAAAATGGTTCTCATGCCTTCGAGGGAAAGAATTTCATGCAGGCCGGCAAAGAGACAGATAGCTATCTGGATGACCCGCGAGCCGACCGGAGGTCTTAGGGTTTCACGGATATAGACCATTCGGCGATGCCACCGTTGGGTGGAGGAGAAAGCCTATCCCAAAGCATTAGAATGTCAGTCCAGGCGGTAGGCCCGCACATGGTCGACGATCATGTAGGAAGGGTCCGGGGTCGCATCCCTGGTCGGTCCGTCGACGAGGGCGAGATTGAGCAGAATATAGAGTGGCTGCCGGTGCTCCGGTTGCGTTTCGGTCTTCCAGATGAACTCGCGATCGAAATAGAACCGGATCCAGTTGCGGTCCACCTTCACGCCGTAGGTGTGAAACGCACCGGGGCTTGCTTCCACGAAAACCGCGTTGCGATGAAAGCGGGAGTAGTGGCGCCCATCGCGATGCCAGACATGGACCACGGAGGAATAGCCGTCCGGCTTGTCCCCGTAGAATTCGATCACGTCGATTTCGGCTGTAGCCTTCGAGCGATCCTTGCCGATCAGCCAGAAGGCGGGCCACACACCGGGCCCCTCCGGCAACTGCGCGCGCATTTCGAAATAGCCATACTGCTGTGAGAATCCGTTGCCATCGGGATCGACCGAGGCAAGCAGTCCCGATTGCCAGTCGCCCTCCGGATCTCGCTTTGCCTCAATGCGCAGAGTGCCGTCTTCGATGCGGAACGGCGACCGTTCACCGGGATTGGCAAAGCGCGCGCCACCAAAATCTCCCGACCAGGGCGTGTGCGCGATCCAGCGCGTGCCGGGGCCCCAGGCCGAAACGTCGAGTGTGGAGAAATCCTCGTCGAAGGAAAGCCGCATCGCATCCACATCCAGCGCGTCGGCTTGGGTTGCGAGTTGATCTTCGGCTGGCGCGGGAGGCGGGCCAAAGGCCGTCACGAGCGCTGCACAGAGGCCCGCCGTGCCGGCACCAAGTAAGCGGCGGCGTGTCAGATGTCGCAACGTGCTCGAGGCGAACGGCAATGCGGTTACCTCCCGTCGGGCAGAATATCATCGCTGCGCCTTGCTCAGGAACTCAGCCAATCGCCGCGTCACTGGCCATAAGTGGTACCCGGCGAAGCGGGACGCTCCATCGCCCGCGTGGTATTCTTGGCCGGGTTTAAGCCGGTTTGCGGCGAGGGCAATTCCAGGAAAAGTGGGTACCGGTTTTCCGTCCGGAATTGCGCAAAAACAGGTAGAGCGTTTTCGCGATTCAACGAAAAGCGAAAACCAGAGGTTGGGGCGCACCATGCGCATCGAATTGTTGGGAGTCCTATCGCTGGTTCTGGGGGTGGCTGTTCTGTTGGCGCCGCCCCGTATGGCCTTTTATGTCATTGTCATGTCGACACTTTTCGGTGCTGCTGCTGCCTTCGGCGTGCCGGGTCTGGGCGGGGCTTCAGTGCTGGTTCCCAGTCTCCTGCTTGCCTTTTACTGCCTGCGTCTTTTCATGGCCTTTGGCGAAAGGCCTGTTCTGGCGGCAGTGTCTTCCTCGTCGCCGGGCATCTGGCTTCTCCTGCTAACTGTCTATGGCGTCTTCTCCGCGCTCTTCCTCCCGCGTCTTCTGGAAGGGGTGACGGAAACGATGATCGTGCTGCGCTCCTCCGCAGGACATCGCATCATTGATCTGACGCCATTGTCGTTTTCAAGCAACAACATCACCCAGACGGTCTATGCGGTAGGCGGGCTCTTCTGCTTCGCCTTCACTTACGCCTATCTCAAATGCGGCGGCACCGCTCGCGACGTGATCAACGCCATGCTGGTTCTTGCCGTCGCCAATCTGATCTTCGCGCTTCTGGACGTGATCACGTACCGTACGGGCACGGCGCATCTTTTCGACTTCATTCGCACTGCGAATTACGCGCTTCTGACCGGATCGGAGAAGGCAGGCTTCAAACGCATTTCGGGCACGTTTCCCGAGGCTTCAGCCTTCGCCGGCTACACAATCGTGCTGTTTGCGTTCACTGCCAGTCTGTGGATCGACCGCGTGCGAACGGTCGCGACCGGGGGGATCGCCGGCCTGCTGTTGCTTGCTCTTCTCCTGTCGACATCGACAACGGCGTTGGTCAGCCTTGCGATGGTGATGGTCTTTCTTCTGTGGCGAGCATTGCCGGCTTCCTACGGCAGGCGTGCCACGGGGCGGCCTGCTGCCATTGCGCTCGCTCTTTTTGCTGTCCCGCTCTGCTTCATGCTGGTCTTTGTCCTGATGCCGGAATTCGCAAAGGCCGTGCAGGATTTTCTGGATGAAACGCTCTATTCCAAGCTGAACAGTCAGTCGGCGCGCGAACGCATGCAATGGAACGCCGTGGCCTTCCAGGTGTTCCTCGATACCTGGGGGTGGGGCGCTGGTCTGGGCAGCGCGCGTGCTTCCAGCTATGCGCTTGTGCTCCTGTCCAATGTCGGCCTTATCGGCACGGTTCTGTTCCTGCTGTTTGTCGGCAACACGCTGATGATGAAGAGCGCCGGCGGGTTCCACGAGCACGCGACGATGCGGGCGGCCAGGGCGGGCGTTCTTGCAGGCCTTAGTGAAGCGATGATCTCCGGAACGGTCTACGATCTGGGGCTCCTCTTTTTCGTACTGGCGGGAAGCGCGGCTGCGCTGCGGTGGGTTCCCGCTCAGGGAGGGGCATACAGGCCTGGGAAAGCGGAGGCGGTTCAATGAAGATTGTCATCTTCAATGTCCGCTACAGTCCCAATTTGGGGGATGGAATACTTGCCGAATGTCTGGAACACCGGCTTGGCGTGTCGCTGCCAGGCGCGGAAATCGAAACCCTGGACCTGGCTGGCCGCACTGCCTATGGCATTGCGGATGCGCGGCGTTCGGGTGCCCTGCGCCTGTTGCGGGCCATGCCGCCGCCCGTCCGCCGCACTCTGGTCGCGCGTGTGCTCGGCTCAAGACTGGCCGCATTGCGCGCTCAATGGCTTGGGAAAATCGCCGGGGCCGATGCGGTGGTCATCGGCGGCGGCAATCTTTTTCAGGATGACGATCTGAATTTCCCGTTGAAGATCGCGCAGGTTCTGGAGCTCTGCCGAGAGGAAAACTGCCCCGTGGCGATCCACGCCGTTGGCGTGGGGCGGCGCTGGTCGCGGCGTGCTGCGACGCTGTTCGATACGCTTCGCACCTGCAATGTCCTTCGTGTTTCGGTGCGCGATCATGGTGCACGGCAGAACTGGGAGCAGCATTTTCCCGATTGGCCGAGCCCGGACATCGCGCCCGACCCGGCCCTGACCTTGCAGGTGGAAATGCTCGCGATGCGGGACCGCGCCCGCCCGCTGGTCGGTCTATGCGTGACACATCCGCTCGTTCTCAGGCGGCATGCCAGTGTGAACACGCAGGATATTCCGCTCGGGACCGTGCAGGGGTATGGCGCATTGGCTGAATGGCTAATGGACGCGGGGTGCGATGTCGTCTTTTTCACCAATGGTGCGGTGGAAGATCAGGCCTGTCTGGAACAGATCCGGAATGCGCTCTCCAGGGCGAAAAACCGGGCACCGGACCGCTGCTGCTTTGCTGAACGGCCAAACACTCCGCAGGAGCTGATTGCATTGCTCGGCACGCTCGACGCTGTGGCAGCGCATCGACTGCACGCCTGCATCACGGCCTATGCGCTCGGGGTCCCTCCGGTCGGTCTCGGTTGGGATCAGAAGGTGGAGTCCTTCTTCCAGATGATCGGCCGTGAACCATTCTTCGTTTCCGCGCACAAAGGAGACGTGGAGATGATTGGAGAACGCATTTTGACGACTCTTGGAGAAGGAATTGACCTTGATGATCGCCGCCAGTGTATCGAAAGGGCGGAGAAGGCAATTGATGGTCTGGCAGCGGAGTTGAAGATGACGATCCGTGGATCGGAACGCGAGACCGCATGACGGCGACGTCGAAGAACCTGCGTGGGATGATGTCGCGAATATCTGGAAACCGGTTCGGCAGCCATCATGGTTCGCGGCCATATCAATAGGTCCTGTCCTTGGCTACACTTCATGCCAGCTAACGTTATTGTGATTTGGGCATCGAGCCTTCTTGTCTAGATCGCCGTGCGTCCATCCAGACGCACAAAGGACGATCTAAACGATTGATGGAGCATCGGAATAATCCGAAAACCGGATTCCACTTTTCGGTCCGATGCTCTAGTGTTTCCAAGGTCAGATGGTCGTATTTCGGAGGCGTTTAATTGCCGGCTGACGACTATAAGTGGAACCGAGGCTATGGATGGGGCGTTTAAAACTCGGGTATTTGCTCCATGAGTACTGCCGATCGCTATAGTGGTCGATCTGCGGACGATCGGGAGCGCAGGATGCGGGGTAGCATGCCGGTTCGGGGCACCGAAAATTACAGGGAATTCTACACTATCTGGAGGCTGAAACGGCTCGCGGACTGTTCGGCATGGCGGCGAGCAAGTCGAACCATACCGGGCTGCGCAAGCGCATATATTCAAGCGGCGATACGATTGCGGATATGGATGGCCAGAAGCGCGCCGTTCTCCTGGTTGTCTCGGGCTGGGTTTCCAATGGCAAAGAACTTGAAGACGGCTCGCGCACGGTGGTCGACTTTTCCCTGACCGGCGATGTCATCACCGTGGGAACCACCGAGTGGGCACGCGAAGAGGTGCGGGCGCTCACGGCTGTCACGTTGTTTGAGTTTCCTGGCGCGATCTACGAAAACCTGTCGACCTATCCGCGTCACGTGCGCGAGTTCATTCTCAAGGGAATGGCGCGGCGCTATGCGCGCGCGGCCGAGCATTTCGTCAACATCAGCCGCCGGGGTGCGTTTGAACGGGTCGCGCATCTTCTGCTCGAACTGTCATTCCGTGTTGGTGTGTATGAAGGGCAGGGGGCGAGCTCCTTTGCCTGCCCGCTCACCCAGGTGGATCTGGGCGATGCACTCGGCCTGTCGGTCGTTCACGTCAATCGTGTTTTGAGAAAACTGCGCGAAAGTGGTTACGTGTCTTTCCGCAGTGGTGTGGTGACGTTTCAGAACCGTGCGGGATTGATCGAGGCCACGGGCTTTGAGGGGTCTTACCTCGCACTTGCCGAGCCGGTCACTCCCTAATTTTTCATATCTGTATAACCCATTATATCAACCATAGATCAAAAGACTGTGGTTACAGCTTTTGGGTGCTTGTCAGGCCTATGCCTTCCTCCGATACAATGCAGTCATGATCTGAAACCACATCCCCTTGAGGATGATGGATACCGCCAACCCATTGATGTGCGGGACAACCAGACAGCGACAAGGCTGATTTTTTCAATTATGTCTGGTATTTTGAGTGAAGTACAACTTTAACAAAGTATTTCGTGATTATAATCATATTGAATGATTCTTGCATAAAATTGATCCATGTTAATGCACAAACTCCCTAATCGTGAGGATAATAAATCTCCAAGTGATAATCCTGTTTGGGGGCCTCTCTGAGGGGTTCGCGCCGCCGATACTCTGTTCGGTGGGGGATGGGGCGTGCAATAAAAACAAAAATGCGCTTCTCCAATATCACTGGGGTTTGTTTTGGGTGAGTGTTGGGGAGCATTGGTCATGGAACACGCAAAGATAGGGCAGAGCAGCAGCAGTAATAATCTACACGGAATCATGAAAGCGTCGGGTGGCGCACTCGCAGCGACCGGTTCGAAAGACTGGGACGAGGCTCGCGAGGATACGGACCGGGAGCTCGTGCTTCTGATCGATCCCCGGGTGCTGGACCGGGAATGTCTGGCACGCAGTCTGGAAACGCAGAACCCGTCCCTCGACATTTTCGCTGTCGGCTCTTCGGAGGAATGGCACAAGATTGCCGACGGGCGCCAGCCCGAGGCCGTGCTTCTGATCGTCGGCAGTCGCAAGATCACCGAGCAGGGCATCTGCAACGAAATCCACGATCTAGCCGAAGAATTCGAGGAGCAGCCGGTCATCGTCATCGCTGACACGGACGATCTGGGCCAGATACTGAAGGCGCTGGAAGCCGGCGCAAAGGGATACATTCCCAGCAATGTCGGCGTCGATGTCGCCGCGGAGGCCATACTCCTGGCCCGCGCCGGCGGTGTATTCGTTCCCGCCAGCGGCGTTTTGGCGATGCGCGATGTCATCAATTCGAACAGCAGCCGCGTGGTCGGGCTTGGCAATCTCTTCACCGCCCGCGAGGCCGAAGTTGCCGAGGCGCTGCGGCGCGGCAAGGCCAACAAGATCATCGCTTATGAACTGCAGCTTTGCGAAAGCACCGTGAAGGTGCACATTCGCAACATCATGAAAAAGCTGAACGCGACCAACAGAACCGAGGTCGCCTATAAAATTCGCGAAATGCAGTCCTGACGGTCACCAGGTCCGACCAAGAGGGGCTAGACAAACACTCAGACCTGCAAACATGTTTCGGGTTGGTCGAAAGACCGGCCCTTTTTGTTTTCAGTCTTCGAGATTCACATAGGTCTCAGGCGTAAAGCGGGGGGTGCAGACGCAGTAGAACTCCAGATCCTCCGTCCCCGTATTGGCGATGCGCTGCGCCGCGCCCGCTGGAATGATCGCCTGGTCCCCGACCGCAAGGGCCTGCCGCACACCCTCGATTTCCACCACGCCTTCGCCCCTGCGCACCACATAGCGCTCACAGATTCCCGTCAGACTGTGCAACTGTGTCGTCACGCCGGGTTCCACACGGGCGATCGCCAGCGAGGTTTCGGGCGAGGCCGGCGTGTTCATCAACTCGGTGATGTAGCACCGTTCCTCGGTCCAGAACTCCGCCTGACCGGTGTTTTCGATGAACCATAAAGGGGGCATGACAAACCTCGCTCGATCAAACTTCCACAATGATCAGTCAGCTTGACAATTGTCAAAGTCCTGTCGGTGCGTCAGTATGCCTTCGACTAAAGCATCGGACCGAAAAGCGGCATCCGGTTTTCGGATTGTTCCGATGCTCCATCAGAAGATCAGATTGTCCTTTTGCGTCCGGATGAACGCATGGCGATCTAAGGACCAGACAGGGAGTGGTGGCATGAGGGGTTTGAAAAACTGGTTGGCGGTGGGGCTTCTGGCAACGACAGCATTCACTGTGCCCGCTTCTGCGGCGGATAAATTTTTCGTCTACGTCTCTCCCGACCAGATCGGCGTCAACGCCTTCCTGAAGCTCGGCCAGGCCGGCATCGAGCAGGCTGGCGAGCAGTATGGCGCCGAGGTGGAAACCTATGAGAGCCGCACGGCGGCCGACCGTCTCGAAAACGTCAACGCAGCCGTCAACGAGGGTGCCGACATCGTTGTGCTCCTCGGTTTCGAGTTCAACGACATCGTGAAGCAGGTCGCGCCCACCGCGCCCGACACGCAGTTCCTCATCGTCGACCAGTGCATCGACGACCGGCCCGACAATGTGCATTGCGCGGTCTTCCGCGAATATGAGGCGAGCTATCTCGTGGGTGTTGCTGCCGGCATGCTGACGGAGAGCAACAAGGTCGGCGTTGTCGGCGCGCTCGATATCCCCTTCCTGCACCGCTACACGGATGCCTATGCCGATGGCGTCAAATCGGTGAATGCCGATGCCTCGGTCGACATTCGCTGGGTGGGTGGCGAAAACCCGTTCGCCGATCCGGTGCGCGCCAAGGAGCAGGCCGTGGCCATGAGTGCTGCCGGCGCAGACCAGATCTTCACGGCCACATCGGGCGGTGATTTCGGCGTCTTCGAGGCGGCGAAGGAAAAGGATTTCCAGGTCTATTCCGTCGACGTGAACCAGTGCCCCAATGCGCCCGGCCACGTGGTCGATGTCACGCTGAAGCGCGTCGACAACGCCATGATTCAGGCCATTGGCGCGATCCTTGAGGGCGAGAAGAAGCTCACCATGGCGCTCGGCCTCAAGGAAGGCGGCGTATCGACCATCGCGCTCGAGGAAGACGAACTGGCCGACAGCGGCTGCCTCATCGCCGATCATCCGGAGGTGGTGGCCAAGATGCGCGAGGTCGCAGGCCAGATCGAGGATGGCTCGCTAAAACTCGAAGACCCGATGTTCGCCAAGTAAGCGGCCTGAGCAGCACGCATCATGCGCATCGACCTGCAGGACGTCACCGTCCGCTTTGGCCCGGTCACGGCCGTGGACAATGTTTCGCTCGGCATCGAGCCGGGCGAAATCCACGCGCTTCTGGGTGAAAACGGTGCTGGCAAGTCCACCCTCATGAACGCGCTGTTCGGGCTGGTTATGCCGGCAAGCGGCACGATCAGTCTGGATGGCGAGGCGCGCCGCTGGGCCTCGCCGCAGGATGCCATCGCCCATGGGCTGGGCATGGTGCATCAGCATTTCATGCTGCAGGAAGAGATGACGGTGCTGGAAAACATCGTGCTTTGCGCAGAGCCGGTGGGCCGCTTCGGCTTTGTCGATTTCGCCCGCGCGCGGTCGCGCCTCGATGAGATTGCCAAAACCCATGGTGTCGCCATCGATCTCGACCGGCGCGTCGGTCGCCTTTCCGTCGGCGAGCGGCAGGCGGTGGAGATCCTGAAGGTGCTCTACCGCGAGGCCGAGGTGCTGATCCTCGACGAGCCGACCGCCGTGCTCACCCCGCAGGAGAAGGACCGGCTTTTCGCAACGCTCAAGAGCTTCCGCGAGGCGGGCAAGGCGATCGTCCTCATCACCCACAAGCTCGATGAGGTGATGGAGATCGCCGACCGGGTGAGCGTGATGCGGGCAGGGCGTCTTGTCGCCTCTTCACCGCTAGCCGAAACCTCGAAGGATGAGATCGCCCGCGGCATTGTCGGCGGCGATCTGCCGGCGGCCAGAACCCGCAAGGCCCATTCGCCCGGCGAAACGGTGCTTGCCGTCGATGGCCTCACCGTCGCGCGGCGGGGCCGCGATGTCGGCCCCGTTTCCTTCGATCTGCGGGCAGGCGAGATCGTCGGCATTGCCGGCGTTAGTGGCAATGGCCAGGCAGAGCTTATCCGTGCGCTGACAGGGCTTGAGCCCGTGCGTTCGGGCTCCATCACCCTGTGCGGCAATGAAATACAGAAACTGGATGTGGAGGCCCGCCGGCAGGGCGGCATGAGCTACATCCCGGAAGACCGGCAGCGCATGGGGCTCGCCCTTCGCGCCTCCGTCAGTGAAAACGCCAATGCGGGCCGCGACGATGCGGCCGCTTTCACCGCCGGCCCCTTCTTGAAACACGGAACCATGGCGCAGTATGCGCGCTCCCTGATCGAGCGCTACCGCATTCGTGTGGCCGGTCCGCGCGCTTCCGCCTCCACCATGTCGGGCGGTAACAAGCAGAAGCTCGTCGTCGGGCGCGAACTCTCGCGCAACACCCCGCTGGTGATCGCCGAAAACCCCACATGGGGCGTCGATATCGGTGCCATCGATTTCATCCATGGCGAGTTGATGCGCATGCGCGATGCGGGCCACGCCATTCTTCTGGTCTCCACCGAGCTCGACGAGGTGATCGCATTGTCCGACCGCATTCTGGTCATGTATGACGGCGCCATCGCCGGAGAGGTCGATGGCGGCGAGGCCAGTCGCGAACGCGTCGGCGCGCTGATGACCTCACGTGCCGCCGATGCGCTGGGCGCGGCGTCGCCGGGAGCTGCTGCATGATGGCTTTCGATGCCGGCAAGGCCACCCGCAGCGCGCTGCCATGGCTCTTCACCTTCCTGTGGATCGCCGCGATCATTCTGGCGCTGCTGCTCTTTGTCGGCGCGCCGGTGGGCGAGGCGCTTTCCGGCTTCTGGAACGGCGCTTTCGGCGGGCGCAGAAACGCCTATCTTATGGCGACCCTCAGCCGCTCGGCGCTGATTGTCGGCATGGCGCTTTCCGTCATGCTGAGCTTTCGTGCCGGGCTGTTCAACATTGGCGGCGAGGGGCAGCTTGTCGCCGGCGGGCTGGTGGCAGCCCTCGTTGCCGTGCTCATGCCGGGGCCACCGCTGCTTGTGCTGGTCGTGGCGATCCTCGCTGCCATGCTGGCCGGTGCCTTATGGGCACTGCTTGCCGGTGTGCTCCAGCTTTTCATGGGCGTGCCGCTGCTTGTCGGTTCGCTCCTCCTCAATTATCCGATCCGCTACATCGCCTCCTATCTGGTGGCGCATCCTTATCGCGACGTGCAGTCGGGCATGGTGCAGTCGCATCTCGTGCCGCAGGAAACCTGGTTGGCCTATTTTCCGGGAACCCGGCTCGATATCGGCATCCTCTTCACGGCAGTGGCGGCAGCCTTTGCGCTGATCTACAGCTATTGGACTGTCCACGGCTATCACACGCGGCTCAACGGGCTTTCGCCCGAGTTTGCCCGCACGGTCGGACTGCCGGTGCGCAGGCTCACGCTGCAGACGCTGGCGCTCAGCGGTGCGATTGCTGGCATGGTCGGCGCAATCGCCGTGTTCGGCATTCACCACCGCTATATCGACGGCATGCTGGTGCAGCCGCTCTATGCGTGGACCGGCATTATCGCGGTGCTGCTGGTTGGCATGGTGCCCTGGGCGGTGCCGATTTCCGGCTTCTTTTTCGCCGCCGTCCAGACGGGGGCGGCCGGCATGGAGCGGGCGGCCGGCGTTCCCAAGGAAATCGCGCTTGTCGTGCAGGCCGTCATCATCCTCTTCGTGGCAAGCCGCGTCTCCGGCGCGCTGACCGCTTCGCGGGGCGATGGAGACGGCCATGTTTGAGCTGATCGCCGATCCTTCCTTCGCCGCCTCCATTCCGCGCTTTGTCACGCCCATCCTTCTGGCCGCCCTTGGCGGCGCGCTGTGCGAGCGGGCCGGTGTCTTCAACATCGCGCTGGAAGGCTTTCTGCTCGTGGGGGCGTTTGCGGCGGTGCTGGGGGCCTATTTCTCCGGCACGCCCTATATAGGCGTGCTCACCGCCATGGTGGCCGGCATGGCGCTTGGTGTTGTTTTCGCCGAGTTCAATGTGCGGCGCGGCGGAGATTCCATCGTCGTCTCCATCGCCATCAACCTTCTCGCCGCCGGTCTCACCACCTTCTTCCTGCGCGCAATCTTCGATGTCACGGGTGCCTTCAGCGATCCGGCGATTGCCGGGTTTGCACCCATTCGCCTGCCTTTCATCGAAGACGTGCCGCTTCTCGGCCCGATCCTGAGCGGCCAGGCGCTGCCCTTTTATCTGGCGCTTCTCAGCGTTCCGTTCCTGCATGTGTTTCTCGCCCGCCACCGCCTTGGCCTGCGCATTCGCGCGGCGGGTGAAAACCCTCAGGCGCTTCGGGCCGGCGGCGTCAGTCCAAAGCGCGTCCAGCTTCTGGCGCTCATTGCCTGCGGCGCACTCTGCGGTCTGGGCGGGGCGCAGCTTTCCATCGCCAATGTCAATCTCTTCGTTGAAAACATGAGCGCCGGGCGCGGCTGGATCGCCGTTGTCGCTGTGCTCTTGACGCGTGGCCGCCCGTGGCCGCTCTTCTTCATCGCGCTTCTGTTCGGTGCCGTCGACAGCCTGTCCTTCCGCGTGCAGGGTCTTGGGCTTGCCCAGCAGTTCACCGACATGATGCCGTATCTGGCAACCCTTATCGTGCTGGTGGCCCTTTCATGGTGGCGGGCAAGACGCGCAAGAGGAGATGCTTCATGACCGTCGACCTGGTTGTCAAAAACGCTATTGTCGTGACTTGCGATGAAAAGCAGACGGTGATCCGGGATGGCGGCGTTGCGGTCTCAAATGGCCGCATCACGCAGATCGGCGAGAGCGCAGCGCTTGAACAGGCCGCGGGGAACGCCCGCAATGTCATCGATGGCAGCGGGCACATCCTGATGCCGGGGCTGATCAACAGCCATTGCCATGCCGCCGACAGCCTGTTTCGCGGTCTGGTGGAGGATCTGCCGCTGGAGCCGTGGCTGCAGAAGGTGTGGACCGCCGAAGGCGCGATCCTCAATCCCGATACCTCGCATCTCGGCAGCCTTCTGGGCTTTTCCGAACTGCTCCTGTCGGGCGTCACCAGCACGATGGACATGTTCTGGTATCCGGTGGAAACGGTGCGCGCCGCGCGCGAAGTGGGCATGCGGGTGTCGACGGGAGGCATCTTCTTCGATGGGCCGGGAGTGGACGGCGCAACACTCGATGACCGCATTGCCAGCGCCGAGGCCTTCTTTGAAGCGTTTGCGGGCGCAGACGATGTCTTCCCGGCAACCATGCCCCACGGAGCCTATACGGTGGGCCCGGAAAACCTGAAGACGGCCAGGGACATCACGGACAAACATGGTGGGCTCTTCAGCACGCATGCGGCGGAAACCAAGGCCGAACAGGCCGATGTGGAAGGCCGCTATGGCAGTTCCGTCATCCGCCATCTTGATCATCTTGATCTCCTTGATGAGCGCACGACGCTCGCTCATTGCGTCCATCTGGACGATGAGGAAATCGCCATTCTGGCGCGGACGGGCACGACCGTTTCGCACAATCCCATGTCCAACCTGAAGCTCGCCTCCGGCATTGCCCGCATTCCCGACACGCTGGCAGCCGGTGTCCATGTCGCGCTTGGCACCGATGGCGCGATCAGTGGCAATGATCTCGACATGTGGATGGCGCTGCGGCTGGCGGCGACATTGCACAAGGGCGCGAGCCAGCGGGCCGATGCCGTCTCCACCCATGAGGCGCTCGGTATGGCGACACGCTCCGGCGCGCGGGCGCTGGGCGCGGCCGACCGGCTGGGCAGTCTCGAAAAAGGCAAGCTCGCCGACATGATTTTAATCGATGTGAAGCGCCCGCATGCGGTGCCGATGTTCGATCCCGTCACCCATCTCGTCTATTCCACCGCCAAATCCGACGTGCGCCATGTGTTCGTCGGTGGCGAGCAGGTGGTGCGCGATGGCGTGCTCACCCGCCACACGATCGACGAAACGTTGGACGCAGTGGCAGAGCTCGCACCGCGCATCGCCGCCACCGTGGCCTGACAGAAAAACCCTGGGAGAATGAAATGAGCGAAAGCCAACTCGCGCGTCTTGAGCGCGCCCATGCATCCATCGCCAAGCGGGCAGGGGCGCCAGCACCCATCGCCATCATGCTGGGGTCGGGGCTCGGCCAGCTCGCCGACCGGGTGGAGGATGCCGTCACGATCCCTTACGGAGAGGTCGAGGGCTTTCCGGTCTCCACCGCACCCGGCCACAAGGGCGCTTTCGTGATCGGCAATCTGGAAGGCCAGCGCGTGATCATGATGCAGGGCCGGCTGCATCTGTATGAAGGCTGGTCGCCGCGCGACATTGCGCTTGCCGTCTATCTGCTCAAGCGCCTCGGTGCCGAAACGCTGATCGTTACCAATGCCGCCGGCTCGCTCAATCCCGACTATGAGCCCGGAGACGTGATGCTCATCGAGGATCACATGAACTTCACGGGGCTGAACCCGCTGGTCGGCCCCAATGACGATGAGATCGGCCTGCGTTTTCCCGACATGTCGCGCGCCTATGATCCAGACCTGCTCAAGCTCACGCGCAAAGCGGCGGATGCGGCTGGCATTTCCGTGCGGCAGGGCATCTATGCGGGCGTTCTGGGACCGTCCCTCGAAACCTCGGCGGAGCGCCGCTATTACCGCGCCTCGGGTTCGGATGCCGTCGGCATGTCGACGGTGACCGAGGTGATTGCCGCCGGGCACGCATCGCTGCCCGTCATCGGGCTTTCGGCCATCACCAACAAGGCGACCGGCGGGCCGGACCAGCAGCCCGACACGATCGAAGAGGTGTTTGCCAATGCCGAGATTGCCGGGCGCAAAATCGAGGCGATCCTGGCCGAGCTTCTGCCCAATCTGAAAGGAGCCTGATCATGGCTGCAACCATCCCACCCGTCGCATCACTGCTTGATCTCACCGGTCGCACGGTCATCGTCACCGGCGCCAGCGGCGGCATTGGTAGCGGCATCGCACGGCGGCTGCACGAGGCCGGCGCAAATGTGGTGTGCCACTACAATGACAACAAAGGCGCCGCCGAGGCGCTTGCCGGCGAACTTGGCGCGCGGGGTTTTGCTGCCGGCGGTGACCTTTCGAAGGAAGCCGAAACGGCCTCTCTCATGAAAGCGGCGCTTGAAAAATTCGGTGCTGTTCACGGCGTGGTCAACAACGCCGGATTCCAGCCCGTCGAGGCTCTCAGGCAGATCGATGAGGCCGGCTGGGCGCAGATGATGGCGATCAACACCGGCGCGCCGTTTCTCCTGACGCGCGCTTTTGCCGACCATGTCGAGGCGCGCGGTGGCGGTGGCGCGGTCGTCAACATTGCCTCCATCGAAGGGCATCAGCCGGCCCCGGGCCATGCCCATTACGCCGCCTCCAAGGCAGCGCTCTTGATGTTCACCAAGGCGGCTGCGCTGGAGCTTGGCGGGCTTGGCATTCGCGTCAACTCCGTCTCGCCCGGGCTGATCCACCGCGATGGCATCGAGGAAGGTTGGCCCGAAGGTGTGAACCGCTGGAAGGAGGCGGCACCGCTTGGCCGGCTCGGCCAGCCGGAGGATATCGGCGACGCCGCGCTCTTCCTTCTCTCAGAAGCTTCGCGCTGGGTGAGCGGGACGAACATAACGGTGGATGGTGGCGTCAGCGCCCGCTCGACCTGGTGAGAAACTAAACTGAAACAGACAATTACAACAAGAACCGGACTCAACCCGTGAGGTGGGTTCCGAAGAATGACAGGGGCTTGGAATGAAGACACTTGAAGGCAAGGTCATTGCGGTGACCGGGGCAGCCGGCGGTATTGGCCGTGGCATCGCTCAGGCGATCATCGAGGCTGGCGGGCGCGTGGCACTGCTCGATCTGCCGGGGCCAAAACTCGAAGCGGCACTCAAGGATCTCGGCGGCGAGCCCAATGTCATCGCGGCTGCAAGCGACGTGACCGACAGCGCCAGCATGGAGGCCGCGTTCAACGAGGTGGTGGCCCGCATGGGCAGGCTCGACGGGCTGGTCAACAATGCCGGCGTGGTGCGCCTCGGGGCGGCAGACAAACTGACCGGAGACGACATCGATCTCGAAATGGCGGTCAATGTGAAGGGCGTTCTGCTCGCCTCGCAGGCAGCAGCGCGCCAGATGGAAAAGGGCGGTGCGATCGTCAACATTGCCTCGAACGCCGGCAAGGTCGGCTATCCCAACATGGCCGGCTACAACGCCTCCAAGGCGGCGGTGATCAACCTGACCCGCTCGCTCTCGCTCGAATGGGCAGCGCGCGGCATCAACGTCAATGCCGTGTGTCCGGGCGGCGTGGCAACCGACATGCTCAAGACGGTGGCTGACTTCATCGTCGGTGGCGATGCGGCGAAGTCGGAAGAGATGATGAAGCAGATGGTTCCCGCACAGCTTGGGCGTCACATCCAGCCGGTCGAGGTGGGACGTGTGATTGTCTTCCTGTTGTCGGATGCGGCAACGATCATCCGCGGACAGTCCATCACCATTGATGGTGGCGACACGCCTTATTGATGTAAAAAACCGCCGCTTTGGTTAGTGCCAAAGCGGCGGTTTTCAGTTTTCCGGAAAACGCCTGAAAATTCGCAAAAACGATTCAGAAACAGGTGATTTTCCCGGATTTCTGAATCGTTTTCTGAAATTCACGCAGCGTTCGATTTCGCCCGGTCGGGGAAGAGTTTGGCGAGCCCTTCGGGGGAGGCATCGGCGATGCCGCGCTCGGTGATGAGGCCGGTGACAAGCCGTGCCGGCGTCACGTCGAAGGCCGGGTTGCCGGCGGGTGATGCCTCGGGTGAAATCCGCACCTGCCGAACCTTGCCGTCCTCATCCTTGCCCCAGACGAGAGAGACCTCGTCGCCTGAACGTTCCTCGATGGGAATTTCCTTCACGCCGTCATGCACCGTCCAGTCGATGGTGGGCGAGGGGAGTGCGACGTAGAAGGGGACATTGTTGTCCTTCGCCGCAAGCGCCTTCAGATAGGTGCCGATCTTGTTGCAGACATCGCCATCGGCGGTGGTGCGGTCGGTGCCGACGATCACCATGTCGACCATGCCATGCTGCATCAGGTGCCCGCCGGCATTGTCGACCACCAGCGTGTGGGGAACGCCGTGGCCGGCCATCTCCCAGGCGGTGAGCTGAGCGCCCTGATTGCGTGGGCGGGTTTCGTCCACATAGACATGAACGGCAATGCCTTCTTCCACCGCGTGGTAGATGGGCGAGGTGGCGGTGCCGAAATCGACGGTTGCAAGCCAGCCGGCATTGCAGTGGGTGAGAATGTTGACCGGCTCGCCGGGCTTCTTGCGCGCGGCGATCTCGCGAATGATTTCCAGCCCGTTCCGGCCGATGCTGCGGTTCAATTCCACATCCTCGTCGGCGATCTCGGCGGCGCGCCTGTAGGCAGCCGCGGCGCGGTCGGCCTCGGGAATGTCGCGCAGGAGGCCGCGCATTTCATCCAGCGCCCAGCGCAGATTGATCGCGGTGGGGCGCGTCTCGTGGAGCTGTTCCCACACCGCATCGAGTGCGGCATCGGAAGCATCCTCGCGCATGCGCATGGCAACGCCATAGGCGGCGGTGACGCCGATCAGCGGCGCGCCGCGTACCCACATGTCGCGGATGGCGGTGGCGATGCCCTCGACGGTCTTCACGTTTTCAACGCGCAGCTCGTGCGGCAGCCAGCGCTGGTCGATGAGATCGACAGACCAGCCATCCTCGTTCACCCAGATGGTGCGGTAGTGCTTGTCTCCAACCTTCATGACAGTTTCCCCTGGTCGAGTGCTTCGGCCAGCCGATCAAGCTCGGCCAGCGATTGAATGTGATTGCGATTGACGACGATGTGGCGACCGAATTTCAGCGCCGGTGCCTCGCAGGCCGCGCGAAGGCTCTCGTCGGCGATGTCCTCGAAATCGGCATTGTGGGCAAGGCCCAGAATGCGGCGGTGCATCTCGATGCCGGCAAAGCCCAGCATGTCGGTCCACAGATCGTGGATCACATGGTTGAGTGCCTGTTCGGCTGCGAGCCCGTCGTCCTGATCTTCATATAGGGCGGTTTGATAAAGAATTCCGCTGCGCTCGGTGCGCCACAGATGGGCGAATTCGTCGCGGAACGTGGTCCAGGTCTCGGAGATGACGCCAAGAAGATAGGTGCGCATCGAGGCGCGGCTGCCCTTTTCCTCATGCCCGCGCTGGGAGAAATAGGCCATCCAGTAATTGGCAAGCAACATGCCGACATCGAAGGCCATGGGGCCGTAGAAGGCGAATTCCGGATCGATGACGCGGGTGTCGTCCTTCGTGACCATGACGGAGCCCGAATGCAGGTCGCCATGCACCATGGTCTCGGCTTTTGAGGCGAAGAGGTGCTTCATGCGTTGTGCGGCGACCTTCAGATCGCGGTCTGAACGCAGTTCCTTCACCAGCGCGTCGAGACCGGGCGTGTGCCGGTTCATCGGCGCTTCGAAATAGGGATCGGAAAAGACGAGATTTTCGGTGATGTCGCAAAGGTCGACATTGTCGGCGAAGAGGGCGAGATCGGCCTTGCGGTCTGCCGCCTTCATGGAGAGGTCGGACCCGCGGAAGAGGGTGCGGGCCATGAAAAGGCCGAGGTCCCTGCCGATCTTCGGCAGTTCCTGCCCTTCGATGAGGGCGCGGCGCAGAATGATGTGCGGGGACAGAAACTCCATGGCGATGAGGGCCTGCGCCTCATCGAAGTAATAGACGGTGGGCACGGTGCCCGGCGCGCGTTTTTCCTGGCGGGTCAGCGCGTGATATTCGAAAAAGGAGCGCTTCAGGGGCAGGGGCCAGCTGTCGCCGACGAGCCGCACATAGGGCAATGCCTGCTTGATGATGAGCGTTTGCGCCTCACCTTCCACGATGAAGACGAGATTGAGATTGCCGTCGCCCACTTCGCGGACTTTCCAAGCGGCGGGCGTGCCCCCGAGACGGTCCGCAATATCGGGGATGCTGCCAAGGCGATCCGGCAGGGTTTCCACCGTCAAAGCCTCGAAGGCGTTCTCTTTCATCTCTCCGTCTCCTCCCTTTCGCACGCGAGCGCGCGACGTTTGCCCCTCATCCGCCTGCCGGCACCTTCTCCCCGCGTGCGGGGAGAAGGACGATGGCCATGGTGCCAGCTTCGTCAATTCTGATGCCACGCTACCAATGCTCTGTCATTTGTCAATCGTGTTGACAAATGCTTGTTACCTGATAGCGTCATATTGGGAGGAGAGCATGGGCGACACCGCCGTTTTTCGTATTGCCGGCCTGACCAAGGCATTCGGACCCAACGCTGTGTTGCGTGGAGTGGGGCTCGACCTGCGCGCTGGCGAGGTAACGGTTCTGATGGGCGCCAACGGCGCCGGCAAGTCGACGCTCGTCAAGATCATGAGCGGCGTTCACCGCGCCGACCGTGGTGTGATGATGCTGGGCGACAAGCCTTTCTCTCCTGCCACCCCGGCAGAAGCGATGCGCGCCGGCGTGGTGACGGTGCATCAGAACATCAATGACGGTGTGGTGGGCGCGCTCGACGTCGCCAGCAATCTGGTGCTCGACCGGCTGAATGGCGCGGGCAGCGGCTTCTTCTTCAATCCACGAAAGGTGCGGCGCGAGGCGCGCGAGGTGGCCGAGCGCATGGGACTCGGGATCGATCTCAGCGCCGAGGTGACCGACCTGCCGCTCGCCGACCGCCAGATGGTGGCCATTGCGCGCGCCATGGCGCATGAACCCCAGGTGATGATCCTCGACGAGCCCACCTCTTCGCTTTCAAGCAATGAGGCAGAACGGCTCTTTGCGCTGATCGACCGGCTCAGGGCGCGCGGCGTCGCCATTCTCTACATTTCACACCGCATGTCGGACATTCGCCGTCTGGCCGACCGGATTGTCAGCCTGCGCGACGGGGCAATCGTCGGGCAGTTCGACAAGAAGCCGCTCGACTATGAAGGCGCGGTCAATGCCATGCTGGGGCAGAATCTCGGCCTTCACAGCATCGATGCGCGCGCTGCCGGCGCGTCGGTTTTCTCGGTCCGCGATCTGCGCATCGCACCGGGCGCAAAACCGCTTTCCATGGAACTGGGCGCGGGCGAGGTGGTGGCGGTAACGGGGCTTGTGGGCGTCGGCAAGACGCGGCTTGCCGAAACGCTGTTCGGCATTCATGCGCCGCTTGCCGGCTCCATGCAGCTCGATGGCAGGGCTTATGCGCCCAGGACGCCGGCCAGCGCGATCAGGGACGGCGTGTTCCTTGTCGCCAAGGACCGCGCCTCCACCGGCATCGTGCCGGAATTCAACATCTACGAGAATATGAGCCTGCCGTTTCTGCCGTGCTTCTCGAACATGAGCGTGACGCGGCGGCGGGCCGAGCGGCAGACCGCGCGCGAGCAGATTGCGGACCTCAAGATCGTCTGCCGCTCCGAGCGCGACGATCTGGCGACGCTTTCGGGCGGCAACCAGCAGAAGGTGACCGTGGCGCGCTGGCTGACGCAGCCCTCGCGGTTGCTCATCCTCGACGAGCCGTTTCAGGGCGTGGACATTGCCGCGCGTCATGACATCGCGGCCAAGCTGCGCGAAAGTGCGGGCGACCGCGCGACACTGATCTTTCTGACCGAACTGGACGAGGCGCTGGAGACGGCGGACCGTATTCTCGTCATGTCCGAAAACACGATTGTCGGCGAGCATCGCAATGCCGACGTGGATATGGACCGGCTGCTGGCCGAAGTTGCCGGCCAGCGTCTGGAACCCGCAGGGAGCATTTAGAGAATGGACAGCCGTACGGCGGACAAGACCCCGGTTGAAACCCCGGCTGAGGCGCTGGTGCAGCCGAAAGACGGCCGCTCGTTGCGTGAGCTGGCGATCCGCTATGGCTTTCTCAGCCTCTTGGTGGGGCTGATCATCTTCTTCTCGCTTGCGACGCGCGGCTTCACCTCGCCGCAGGCGGCGGTCTTCATCCTGCAATCCGTTTCGATCACCGGCATTCTGGCGCTCGGCGTGACGGCGACGCTGGTGGTGGGCGGTTTCGACCTTTCCATCGGCTCCATCGCCACAAGCTCCATGATGGCGGCGGCCTATGTGATGGTGGTGCTGGAGCAGAACGCGCTGGTGGCGGTTCTGGTGTGCCTCGCCATCGGCGCGCTGGTCGGGCTGATCAATGGATTGATCATCTGCTACATGCGCGTGCCCGATCTTCTGGCGACGCTCGGCATGATGTTCCTTCTGATCGGCCTGCAGCGCATCCCGACCGAAGGACGCTCCATCGCCACCGGCATGACGCTGCCAGACGGGTCGACGGCCGAGGGCACGTTCAGCCAGGCCTTTCTGGCGCTCGGCCGACATCGGTTCGATCTTTTCATAGAGAACCTTGTGCCGGCCTCGGTGGTGGTGCTGATCGTGCTTGCCATCCTGATCTGGTTCTTCCTCGAATACACGCGGTTTGGCCGCATGATGTATGCGGTGGGGTCCAATGCGCGGGCTGCGGAATTCGCCGGCGCGCCGGTCAAGGCCTACCGCATCTGGGCCTATGTGATCTCGGGCGTGTTTGCTTCCATCGGCGGCATCCTTTTGGCCGCGCGCCTGGGGCGCGGCGACATCGCCTCGGGCAACAATCTGCTTCTGGATGCGGTGGCGGCGGCACTGATCGGTTTTGCGGTGCTGGGCGCTGCCAAGCCGAACGCATTCGGTACGGCGATCGGGGCGCTTTTCGTCGGTGTGCTCCTGCAGGGGCTGACCATGATGAACGTACCTTATTACACGCAGGATTTCGTCAAGGGCGCGGTGCTCGTCATCGCTCTGATCTTTACCTTTGCGCTGCTTGGGAGGAATGCCCGGTAGCGCCCGTTCAAGAGAAAACAGGCAGTGGAGGAGAAAGAGTATGGAAATTTCACGCAGACTTCTGGGCAAGATGGCCGCGGCGCTGGCCGGCGCGACCATGCTTCTGCCGGCAGCCGCCGGCGCGCAGGACAAGCCCGCGCCATTCGACAATCCGGGCGATGTGGAGATTGCGCTGGTGCGCTATCTTTCCACGGGCGATTTCTTTCAGGCCTATCTTTCGGGCGTGGAAAAGCAGGCTGAGGCGCTGGGTGTGAACCTGCGCGTGCTCGACAGCCGGCAGGACGCAGCCCTTCAGGCCGACATGGTGGATCAGGCGATTGCGCTTGGTGTTGATGGCATCATCATCCAGCACGGCCTGACAGAATCCATGAAGGAAGCCGCCCAGCGCGCCGTCGATGCGGGCATCAAGGTCGTGGCCTTCGACGTGAATGTCGAGAATGACGCGATCCCGCAGATCGAACAGTCCGACCGGGATTTGGCGCGTCTGGCGCTGGAGCAGGCCGTTGCCGACAATGGCGAAGCGTGGAAGGCGGGCTATGTCTATGTGGCCGGCATCGCGCCGCTCGACCGCCGCGACGAGACCTGGCGCGAGTTCAAGGAGAAATATTCGGGCATCGAGGAAGTGGCGCAGTTCGGCACGCTCGACAATCCGATCGCCAATTCGGTCGCCAATCAGGCGCGCTCGGTGGTGACGGCGAACCCGGACATTCAGGTCATGTTCGCGCCCTATGACGAATTCGCCAAGGGCGTGAAGATCGCCGTGGACGAGGCCGGCCTTTCCGACAGCATCAAGATCTATTCGGCGGATGTTTCGACGGCTGACATTTCGGCCATGCGCGAGCCGGGTAGCGCCTGGGTTGCGACGGCTGCCACCAACCCCGCCGTTGTGGGCGAGGTTTCGGTGCGCGCGCTTGCCATGCTTCTGGCCGGCGAGGAGCCGGGCAAGAGCGTCATCGTTCCGCCGACGCTGATCACCCAGCAGGCGCTGAACGATGGCGACATCAAGAACATGGACGACCTCTCGGCGAAGATGCCGCAGTTTGCCCATGCCGATGTGGCGGTGCCGGACTGGATGCCGCTGCCTGCGCGCGACTGAGGCAGCGCTAGAATGGATCGACGAGGGCGGCTTTCGGGCCGCCCTTTTTGTTTGCCGTTCAGGCATGGATACCCGGCTCGGGGGCCGGGTATGACGAATTGGGGTGGGGGCGATGCAAATCTTCGGCGTTCGAGATTGACGCCGCCGCTTCTGCTTTTCGTCACCCTCGGGCCCCGGCCCGAGGGGCCATGCCGGCATGGTCAATGCTCGTACGTCAGCGCTCTTACGGCAGGGCGGGTGGGATGTTGCGCGGGCCCAATGTCGTGCGAGAATGGATCGGTGAGGGCGGCTTTCGGGTCGCCCCTTTTTGTTTTGCGCGGAGATGATGGTGCGTGCCCTTTCCCTCGGCCCTTCGACAAGCTCAGGATGAGGGAAAGGGCAGGGAAACGGGGTGCGGCTTGATGGGGGAACGTGGCTTGTGGTGACGTGGCAACGAGAGCCCTCATCCTGAGCTTGTCGAAGGGCGAGGGCGGAATGAAGGGGCGATCTTTGCAGTGTTGGCGCTCGCCCCTCATCCGCCTGCCGGCACCTTCTCCCCGCTGGCGGGGAGAAGGAAAGTGCGGAGAGGGTGGTGGAGCTGTTTCAACGTTGCACTTGAAGGAGTGAAAATCGAAGCTTCCTCCTTCTCCCCGTTCACGGGGAGAAGGTGCCGGCAGGCGGATGAGGGGCCTGCCGGGTTTCTCTATATCAGCGCAGTGCTGCCGCGATATTGCCGCCGTCGACGGTGGTGACGTCGGCGGTGGTGCGTTCGGCAAGGGCGTGGTTCAGGAAGGCCTGCGCCACGTCCTCGGCGCGGACCTCGAGGCCGAGAAGATTGCCGCCCATATAATCCTTCTCCGAGACGCCGCGCGCGGTGGAGCGGTTGGCGATCATCTCGTTGGTCAGGAGGCCCGAGCGGATGCGGTCGGCGTTGACGGCGTTGGAGCGCACGCCGATGGAGCCGTAGTCCAGAGCATATTGGCGCGAGAGGAACAGCGTTGCCGCCTTGGGCAGGCCATAGGCGCCGAAATTCGCACCCGGATTGACCGCCTGCTTGGAGGCGTTGAAGAGCAGCACGCCGCCCGTGCCCTGCTGTTTGAAGAGGCGCACCGCATTCTGCGCCACACTCTGATGGGCGAAGAAGTTGAGCTCAAAGCTCTGGCGCAGCGTGGCGTCTTCCAGCTCGCCGATCTTGCCTTCCCATGCGGCACCCGCATTGGAGACGACGATGTCGACACCGCCGAACACATCGCGCGCCTTGTCGAAGGCGGCGCGCACGGCGGTGGCGTCGGTCACGTCGGCACCGATGCCGATGGCGGCATTGCCGATTGATTTCGCGATCTCTTCGGCCTTGTCGGCATGCATGTCGACGACGACCACATGGGAACCCTGCGATGCGAAAAGCTTTGCCGTGGCGGCACCGATGGCACCCGCGCCGCCGGTGACCAGCGTGACCTGGCCGGACAGCGGCTTGGGCTTGTTGGAGGCGAGCTTGGCCTGCTCAAGCGACCAGTATTCCAGCTCGAAGAGGTCAGACAGCGCCAGCGGGTGGAAGGAGCCGATGGCCTCGGCACCGGTGACCGCTTCCACCAGCATCTCGCCGACATCGGCGGCGATCTTCGCCTCCTTCATGCTGCGGCCATGGCCGATGAGGCCGAGACCGCGCACCAGTGTCAGGCGCGGCATGGTGTCGAGCATGGTGCGCTCGACATCGTCGGCGGCGTTGTTGGTCTCGAAATAGTCCTTGTAGCGGGCCGAGAACTCGGCGACCTTTTCGCGGATCACCTTGCCATAGTCATCGAGCTTGCCAGCCTCCGGTGCGGGCAGAACCATGGGGCCGGTCTTGATGCGGATCGAAAGGTCCGGCGTCGAGACGCCGCGTGTGGCGAGCTCTTCGGCCGTGTCGGCGTTCACATAATCGAGGATTTTCGGTGAGGTGCGGAAGTCGCAGACCATGCGGCCATATTTGCCCTCGCCCTCGTCAATGGCGATCGCGCCGCGCAGATAGGGCATGATCTCGGACGGCGTGGCGAGTTCCTTCGGAAGCGCCACCGGCTTGAAGGGAGCTTTGCCGTTTTTGGCCACATAGTCCTCGGCCATGGTGACGAACTCGATCATGAGATCGTAGGCCGTCTTCGCGTCTTCGGCGAAGGTGAAGATGCCGTGCTTGTCGAGGATCAGGCCTTCCACGGACGGGTTCTTGTCGTAGATGTCGGCGGCTTCCTTGGCGAGGTCGAAGCCCGGCTTGATATAGGGCACGAAACCGAGCCGGTCGCCGAAGACCTTTTTGCAGAGCGCTTCGGAATCCTTCTGATCGACCAGCGCGAGGATGGCGGTCGAGTGGGTGTGGTCGACGAATTTGTGCGGGAGGAAGGCGTGCAGAAGGGTCTCGATGGACGGGTTCGGAGAGCCCGGATCGATGAGGTTGGCGCGCTGCATGGCGACCATGTCTTCATCAGCCAGGGCATCGAGCTTGCGGGCGGCAAGGAGCGCGTCCATCTTGACGGCAGGCAGGCCCTGCGGCTCGATCACGCCCATGTCCCAGCCGCTGCCCTTGACGCACAGAACATCATACTCGCGGCCCAGAATGTCGGTGGCTTTGCTTTTCAGCGAGGTGTTGCCGCCGCCATGCAGGACAAGGCGCGGCTCGCCGCCCAGAAGTCGGGTCGTATAGACGCGCAGCGCCAGATCGCGGTCGACGCCCTTTGCGGCGTAGTGCTCGACGAGCTTTTCGGCTTCGCTGTCTTTCCAGAGGTTCTGCATGTCTGTCCTGTACGTGTCTTGAAGGGTTGCGCTTGCCGGCGTGGATCAGGCCGGCGTGGGTTCACTGGCGATGTGATGCTTCAGAAGCTTCGTCGCCATGGATGACGTGGTCACCAGATGGGTGAAGAAACGGCCGGCGATGGCGGCCTGCAGGGGCTCGAACTTCTCGTCTTCCTGAACCACCATCAGGCGCTTCGGTATGGCGCGGATGGCGTCGAAATCGCCCGAGATCATGCGCCGGTTGTAGTCGCAGTCGAGCAGCGTGCCGTCGGCGGTGATGATCTGCCCGGCGATGACGCCGGTCGCGCCCATCGCTTTCAATCGCTCAAGCTCGGCCACGCTGAGAGCACCGCATTTGATGACATGGCTGTCGGTATCGAGCGCGCCGACCGTGAACAGCGCCAGATCGCATGCGCCGATGCCGTCGAGCTGCTCGCGGATGACGGGCTCTTCGCGCAGGGCGCGCGCGAGTTCCTCGGTGCGGAGCACGAGAGGCGCATAGAAGTTCAGACCCTTGGCGTTCAGCCGCCGGGCGATTTCCATCGTGCACTGGTCGGGGCGATAGGCATAGGGCGAGCCGAGATTGCCGCACATTTCCACGACCGTGACCCCCTCGCGGTCAGCATAGCTCATCGCGTCGGCGATGTCGTAGACGGTGCGTCCCCACGCCACGCAGACGCGATCGCCATTCTCGACCATTTCGAGAAAGACATTGGCAGCCAGGGTCGGGATTTCGGCGGCAGGCGAGGGCGAGAGAGAATCCTCGCCCACGAGCCAAACGGTCTCCAGATCAAAGGCATCCTCCATCTGGCGCGCAAGGCGCTCGCCACTGAAAAGATGCGTGGAGGTGGAGATGTTGACGATGCCGGCCTCGCGCGCCTTGCGCAGGTAAAGCGCCACCGACGCGCGCGAAATGTTCAGCCGCCGCGCGACTTCGTCCTGACGCAGGCCATGCGTATAATAAAGCCAGGCGGCCTTGTGTATGATCTGCTCTGCAGGACGATAAGCCATTCCGCGCCTCCTTTCGACATTATTCACGGCGATTGACAAAAGTCAATTCACCGTCGGGAAGAAGGGGCAGGCTCGGGGAGCGGGAGATCGGGAGAGCGGGAAGACGCGAGAGGTCGGGGAGGCGGTGCCATTGTGGCGCGGCTCGCCGACCAGGATGAGGTGGCTGGCCGGCTCGATCGGGATGCAGGCATGAGAAAGGCCGGGATGCGGATACATCCCGGCCTTCGCCATGTTTTGTGACGTCGGGCAGCGCGGCCTGCGCTGCCGGGCGATCAGTAACCGCGCGGGCAGCGTGCCTCGTAGCGACGGCCGTATTCGTCGCGGTAGATGCAGCGGTTGCTGTTTTCCGATGCGCGACCGACGAGGGCGCCGGCCACGGTGCCGATGGCGCCGCCGATGATGGCACCCTCAACCTTGTTGCCCGAGGCGAGCGCGCCGATGGCCGCGCCGCTGGCGCCACCGAAAGCAGCGCCCTGCTCGGTGGGTGTGCAGGCCGCGACACCGAGAAGCAGTGCTGGTACGAGAAGAAGTGACTTTTTCATGGATCCTCTCCAATTGGTTCCTTGTTCATAAGCCGCAGACACTGATTTGGTTCCGTCTGTAGCCGTCCGAATAATGATGTCCCTATAGCGATATAGCATGGACATGAAATCCGGCAAAACTCCGTTAGACAAGCGCAGTTTGTGTCTATTTCTCGTCTTCTTGTGTGAGTTAGACCACTGAAATCAACGCGAATTTCATCGCGGAGTGCAGATTTTGGCTTTTTCTGGGCAGAAATTTGGCTTGATGGGGTTCCATCTGCCTTCTATTTGCCCGACCCTGGTCTCAATCCACACGGTCGAAGTCGCATACAGACAATGTGCGATGGCGTTTTTGGGCCACCCTTCAATGTGTGGAGGAGTGTTCCGGGGACGGGTGGCCATTCTGTCGTTCGCTTCCAGCTCTCGGACAGAAATGGAGTGAGACATGTCAAATGAAATCATTGAGGAGGACCACGGGCTTGAACCGGGGCAGGACAATATTCGTCTGCTTGGTCTCGACGTTCATAACCCCGTTTTCTTCGTTTCCGCCGTGCTGATTGTCGCTTTCGTGATCGTGACACTGATTTTTCGCGATGCAGCGGGCGACGTTCTGGGCGGTCTTCGGGTCTGGCTGACCTCGACCTTCGACTGGGTGTTCATGCTGTCGGCCAATCTGTTTGTGCTGTTCTGCATCGTGGTCGCGCTGACACCCCTTGGCAAGGTTCGGCTGGGCGGCAAGGATGCGGTGCCCGAATATTCCTATTCCGGCTGGTTTGCCATGCTCTTCGCCGCTGGCATGGGCATCGGTCTGATGTTCTTCGGCGTTCTCGAACCGATGTATCATTTCAACAACCCGCCGCTCGGCCTCGAGGCGCCGCTTGCCGATGGCGAGCTCGTCGCGAGCGCGGTGCCGGCAGCCCGTGAAATGGGCATGGCGGCGACCATCTTCCATTGGGGGCTGCATCCCTGGGCGATTTATGCCGTGCTGGCGCTTTCGCTGTCGCTTGCCGCCTACAACAAGGGGCTGCCGCTATCCATTCGTTCGGCGTTCTACCCGATTCTGGGCGAACGGGTGCGCGGCTGGCCCGGTCACTTGATCGACATTATGGCCGTCTTCGCAACGCTCTTTGGTCTTGCAACTTCCCTCGGCTTTGGCGCCTCGCAGGCCCTTGCCGGGTTGAACGAGCTTTATGGTGTTCCGAACACGGACACGATCAAGGTTCTGCTCATCATGGGCATCACCTGTGTAGCCCTGGTTTCCGTGGTGGCGGGGCTGGATGCCGGCGTGAAGCGCCTTTCCGAGATCAACATGGTGCTCGCCATCCTTCTTCTGCTGTTCGTCATTATCTTTGGCCCGACACTGGCGATCATCACCGGCTTTTTCTCCAACACATGGTCCTATGTGAAGGAACTGCCCGAACTGTCGAACTGGATCGGTCGTGAAGACACAGGCTTCATGCATGGCTGGACCACGTTCTACTGGGCGTGGTGGATTTCCTGGTCGCCCTTCGTGGGCATGTTCATCGCCCGCGTTTCGAAGGGGCGCACGGTGCGTGAGTTCATCGTCTGCGTACTCATCATTCCGACACTGGTTTCGATCCTCTGGATGACCACGTTCGGCGGCACGGCGATGAACCAGTTCCTTGCGGAAGGCTATACGGGCGTTCAGCAGACGGTGGTGGATTATGTACCGGAACTTTCGCTGTTCGCGATGCTGGCTGATCTGCCGCTGGCCGGTATCAGCTCACTGATCGGCATCATTCTGGTGGTTGTCTTCTTCGTGACGTCGTCGGATTCCGGTTCGCTGGTGATCGACACGATCACCGCCGGCGGCAAGATCGATGCTCCGGTGGCGCAGCGTGTCTTCTGGGCGCTTTTCGAGGGCCTGGTCGCGATCGTGCTTCTGCTCGGTGGCGGGCTGGCCGCGCTTCAGGCCGGTGCGATTGCAACGGGCTTCCCGTTCGCCATCCTTCTGATGGTCATGCTCTACGCCACCTTCAAGGCGCTGCGACATGAAAGGGCAAGCGGGAACTAGATCGCCGTGCGTCCATCCGGACGCACAAAGGACGATCTAGACGATTGATGGAGCATCGGAATAAACCGAAAACCGGTTTCCACTTTTCGGTCCGATGCTCTAGATCGCCGTGCGTCCATCTGAACGTACAAAGAGCCCCGGCATGGACCTGCCGGGGCTCTTTGATTCAGTCAGGTTCCGCCCTGAGCGGGTGTGCCGGCTTTGGAGACCGCTGCCAGGTAGTCGCGATAGCTCACGCATTTCACATCTTCCATGATACAGACGTCTTCTGCGAAACGCTCCAGCGCGTTCCAGTAGGCGCCATCGTTCATCAGGGTAAAATGAAAGCCGAGCTGGAAGGGTGTGCGACGTCCGGCATACTCTTTCTCGAAGGTGGCCATGAAGGCATCATAGGTTCGCTGCTCAAAGGAGGCAGCAGCCTCCGGCTTCTCCTTGCCGCCGGAATGGCGCACATAGAGATTGTAGTCCATGGCGATGATCTGTCTGTCGCGCGGTCCCTCCGGTATCAGCGGAAGCGAGAAATGCGCGACGCCATTGCGTGTTCTGGGCAGGACAGGGCCGCGTGAAACGGTGCTCGCGTCATAGGCGAACCCCGCATTCTCGAGTGTCTTGAAAAGCCCCTTGTTTGTGGACAGATACGGTGCCCTGAAACCGCGAATTTCCCTGCGCGCGAAATCCTGCCAGCCCCGGGGTTCTCCATCGATCCCGTTCAGTTTCCAGGCATCGGCAACAATCGTCGTGAACTGGTCGAATTCCTGCGCCCAGTCGTCGGCGCTCCAGTTCTTCCCGTCGAAATGCCCACAGCCATGGCTTGCCACTTCGTGTCCTTCGGAACGGGCGGTCCAGATCTGGCCGAGCCGGCCCTCGACATCCTCGCGTGAATAGCCGCTTCCCACATTCGAGCGCCCGCGCGGCATGCCGGGGGCCTCGTAGGCTTTGCGCGTTTCGGGCGAGAGCAGATAAACGCAGGACAGAAAATAGGTGAAGCGGGCACCGGTCTTCTGGCCGAGCGCGCGACTGCGCTCCCACTGTTCCAGGTGCAGGGCCCCATCGAAGGAAATGATCACATATTGCGGCTTCTGCGCTTTCGCGGCGTCGCCGGCAAAACAGGAACCTGTCAACGCCAGCGCGGTCGCGCCGGCGCAGAGAAATTTGAGCATCATCGGGCAATCCAGTATGCAAATCGAAGCGGGCAGCGTTACCGCCCAAATATGGCCGAGTTTGGAAAGCAGCACCGTTGCGCTGCGGCTGATGTTGACTTCAAATCAACAGAATCGGGACGAAATGGCGGCCCCCCCTTCCATGGCGGCAAATTTAGTCTAAAAAGCCCGGAACCGGAAAAGCGCGGGAAATTCCCGCCAGACATGGGTCGCATATGTCCGACGACAGTTTCATTCGCGAAGTCAACGAAGAGCTCCGCCAGGATCAGTTCAAATCTCTTTGGCGTCGTTTCGGGCCCATTGCTATTGGTGCCGCCGTGCTGCTCGTGGTCGCGACCGCAGGCTATGTCGGCTATGAGCGCTGGACCTCCTCGCGCGCAAACGCCTCGGGCGATGCCTTTTCCCAGGCACTGGAACTGGCCCGCCAGGGCGAGAACGACGAAGCGCTGGCCGCGTTCAAGGAACTGGAAGAGGGCGGTTACGGCTCCTATCCGCTTCTGGCGCGCATGCGCGCTGCCACGGTTCTGGCCGCCGATGGCGATACCGAACGGGCTGTCGCTGCCTTCGATGCGATTGCCGCGGACAGGTCCGTGACCGATGTGATCGCCGACATCGCCCGCCTGCGCTCCGGGCTTCTGCTGGTGGATCACGGTTCCTATACGGACGTCTCCGCGCGGGTTGAAACGCTGACGGCTGACGGCAACGCGCTGCGCCACACTGCGCGCGAAGCGCTCGGGCTCTCCGCATGGAAAGAGGGAAGGCGTGACGACGCGCTGCAGCTCTTCCAGCAGATTTCCGGCGATGCCGAGGCACCCCGCAACACGCGCCAGCGTGCCGAAATGATGATCGAGCTGATTCTCGGCTCGAGCCCGGCCGAATAGCCGGAACCGGTAAGCCGCCATGGCCTTCAAGCTTGCAATCATCGGCCGGCCGAATGTCGGCAAATCGACCCTGTTCAACCGGCTTGCCGGCCGACGCCTGGCCATTGTCGATGACACGCCGGGCGTGACGCGCGACCGCCGCTCGCATCCTGCCCGCCTTCAGGACCTCAAATTCGAGGTGATCGACACGGCCGGTCTGGAAAGCGCCGCCGCACCGACGCTGGAAGGCCGCATGCGCGCCCAGACGGAGCAGGCGATCGACGAGGCCGACATTGCGCTTTTCATGATCGATGCCCGCGCCGGTGTGATGCCTGACGATGCGACCTTCGCCAATCTTCTGCGCCGCAGCGGCAAGCCGGTCGTTCTCGTCGCCAACAAGATGGACGTGAATGCCGCCCGCAGCGGGGTTCTTGACGCATGGGAACTGGGGCTGGGCGATCCGGTCGAGGTTTCGGCGGAACACGGTCTCGGCATGTCCGACCTGCGTGACGCCATCGTCGAGGCGCTCGGCGATGACCGGGCACTGGCGGAAGAGCCGGAAGAGGCCGTTCTCACGACGGACGAAATCACTGTCGGCGAGGACATCGAGCCCGATTCGGAAGAAGAGGCGGTTTACGATTCGTCCAAACCGTTGCGGATCGCCATTGTAGGGCGTCCCAATGTCGGCAAGTCGACGCTGATCAACGCGCTTCTCGGCGAGGAACGCATGCTGACGGGCCCCGAAGCCGGCATCACGCGCGATTCGATTTCCGTCGACTGGCAGTGGCGTGGCCGCAAGATCAAGCTGTTCGACACGGCCGGCATGCGCCGCAAGGCGCGCGTGCAGGAAAAGCTGGAAAAACTTTCCGTATCCGACGGGCTGCGCGCGGTGCGTTTTGCCGAAGTGGTGATCGTGGTCTTCGACGCGACCATCCCGTTCGAGAAACAGGACCTGCAGATCGCCGATCTGATCATCCGCGAGGGCAGGGCGCCGGTCATCGCCTTCAATAAATGGGATCTGATCGAGGACCGGCAGGAAACGCTCGCCGAACTGCATGAGAAGACGGCGCGGCTTCTGCCACAGGTGCGCGGGCTGCAGGCCGTTCCAATTTCTGCGGAGACCGGGCGCGGCTTCGACAAGCTTATGGAAGCGGTGGAAAAGACTCATCGCACCTGGAACAGCCGCATCTCAACCGGCCGTCTCAACCGGTGGCTGGAAGGCGCGACGGGGCAGCATCCGCCGCCGGCCGTGGCCGGACGCCGGCTCAAGGTCAAGTACATAACGCAGATCAAGACGCGCCCGCCGGGCTTTGTGGTCTCCTGCTCCCGGCCCGAGGCGATGCCGCAATCCTATGTACGCTATCTCATGAACGGCCTGCGCGAGACGTTCAATCTCTACGGCGTGCCGATCCGCGTGGCGCTGCGCACCTCGGACAATCCCTATGCGGGGCGAGCCAAGAAACGCCGCTGACGGCGCGGTATCCGGATTTCCATCGTGAGCGTGACGGGCTTTGCATTGCAGGGCCCGTTTTGCTTTGTCCTGGCCGTCAGATGGGCCCTTTGGATGGCCCGTTAACCAGTAATCAAGGTTAACCAAATATGGTTTTGGAAATTGGGTTGAGTTGCGTAGCGGAGAGTTTGGGTGCTTCGTCGGAGTGGAAGAGTACCGCGCAAGGCGGTTGATGAATCGCGTTCCTTTCTGGCACCAGCTTTAGTGGCGCTGGGGTTCTGGATCGGATTTCCGGGCATTGTCGCGCATCAGGACATGGCCGGGCTCGTCTCAGGAGAAGAAGGCACCGGGCCGCGCTGGGCGGCTTTCGTAGAGAAATCGGTCGCCGGTTCGATCCACCAGGCAGAGATGCCATTTGTTGATGGCGACCTGAAGACAGGCAGCATTTCCGGTTCCGGAATCGCTGCACCCGGCATCGGCAAGATCGCCTTTCGCGGCAAGAAAGGGTTCACCGGAACCACGCCGGACGAAGACCGCATCAACCGTGCAGAGAAGACCGGGCGTCTCGTGCAGGTCGTGCCCGTGCAGCCACCGAAACTCTTTGAAGCCGGCACAATCTTTGAAAAGACAAGCTTTCTTCTCGAAAAACCGAAGCCCGACCAGAAGCTGATGGCCTTTGTCGATCCCGACATCAAGGGTGAGGAGGTGCGTATCGCGTCCGCTTTCTACATGAAAAAGGACAGGAAGGCCGATCCGGCCCTGCCGCGCGCGATCGCCGAACTCGTCAACAATGATCAGCCGGACATTCTTGCAACGGCCTATGCGCCGCAGAAGCCCGATTATGCAAAGGCCTCGCCGTTCGCAAGCATTCTGCGAGAGGAAGACCCGGCGGGTGGCCGTTTCATTCCGCCGGTCGGCGCAAAGGATCACCCCTGGGCGCGCGAGCCGCTTCCGGAGGCGGTTTTCTCCGACAGGGAGCAGCAGTGCCTTGCCGCCGGCATCTATTTCGAAGCGCGGGGCGAATCCGTGAAGGGGCAGGCCGCCGTGGCGCAGGTGATCCTGAACCGCGTGCGCAATCCCACCTATCCGAACACCATCTGCGGCGTCGTCTACCAGAACGAGAAGTGGCGCAATCGCTGCCAGTTTTCATTCGCCTGTGACGGAATCCGCGACCGTGTGAAGAGCCCGGGCCACTTCAAGACCGCGCAGGAAGTGGCGATGGCCACGACCGCCGGCAAGATCTGGCTGCCCGAAGTAGGCTCCTCCACGCACTATCATGCGACCTATGTGCATCCGCGCTGGGCCGGCGCCATGCAGCGCATGAAGAAGATCGGCCAGCACATTTTCTACCGCACCTATGGCGGTGGCTGGAACTGACGGAGGCGGTGAAATCACCCAATTGACGGGTTGAAAAGCGGCAGGACCTGCCGCGATTCCCGTTTTCATCGTGCCATTTGCCGCTGCGCGCATTGTCGCATCTTCTTATACTGTTGTTTTTTAACGTATTTTCGTCTTTGTGAATGGCGTCGACAGCGGCTTGACTGGGGCGTGGGCGCTCACTATGTTGCGCGCGACTTTCAAGCGGATAGCCGCTGACCAGCAAACCCGGTACGGAGATTGCGGTGGCCGACAAGGATCAGCCGGACGACCTGGAGCGCCGGCGCGCCGATCTGGAGAAGGCTCTCGCGGAAAGACGACCGGCGAAGCAGGACGGCGGTGAGGGGAAGACGAAGGGCGATATGGCGGGTGCCGCGCAGGCGCTCAGACTGTCCAGCGAGTTTATTGCCGGCGTGGGTGTCGGCGCTGCTCTTGGATGGTTCATCGACCATTTTGCCGGTACGTCTCCCTGGGGACTGATCATTTTCCTGCTCCTCGGTTTTGGGGCAGGTGTTCTCAATGTTCTGCGTTCGGCGGGACTTGTTGCTGAATTTGGGATCCGCTCATCGGATGACGGGCGGGATCCTGAGAAGAAGTGAACGGCGCCCGGGCGCCAGACCAGAAGTGAGGGGGGCCAGGTGGCCAACGATCCGATCCATCAGTTCCAGATCTCCAAGTGGATTCCCATTGAGGTCGGCGGACTGGATTTCTCCTTTACGAACTCGTCCGCCTTCATGGTTGCGACGGTGGTCGCCGCCGGAGCTTTTCTGTTCCTGACGACGTCGAGCCGTGGCCTGGTGCCAGGCCGCCTGCAGTCGATCTCGGAGATGAGCTACGAGTTCGTGGCCTCCATGCTTAGAGATTCGGCGGGTTCGCACGGAATGCGGTTCTTCCCGTTCGTGTTCTCGATCTTCATGTTCGTCCTGATGGCCAACCTGCTCGGCCTCTTCCCTTACTTCTTCACCGTGACCAGCCACATCATCGTCACCTTCGCGCTCGCGCTTCTGGTGATCGGAACGGTTGTCGTCTATGGTTTCTGGAAGCACGGTTTCGGCTTCCTCAGGCTTTTCGTGCCGCAGGGCGTGCCGGGCATCGTCGTGCCGCTGGTGGTGCTGATCGAGATTGTCTCGTTCCTGTCGCGTCCGGTCAGCCTTTCGGTCCGTCTCTTTGCAAACATGCTGGCGGGACACATCACGCTCAAGGTTTTTGCCGGCTTCGTCACCTCCATGAGCGCGCTTGGCGCTGCCGGTGTGGCCGGTGCCATTCTGCCGCTGATCATGACCGTGGCGATCACCGGTCTCGAATTCCTCGTCGCCTTCATGCAGGCCTACGTCTTTGCCGTTCTGACCTGCATGTATCTGAACGATGCCGTCCATCCGGGCCACTGATCAAGAGGTTTGAAAAGTCTGGCTTCGTACTGGCCTCAAGGGCCGGTCAGAGGAAAACAGGTTTCACCGGCGGTTTCCGCCAAGTCTGAAGAAAACACGCAAATCCGCGATCACAAGGAGTTTTAAAATGGAAGTAGAAGCAGCAAAGGCCATCGGCGCCGGTATCGCTTGTTTCGGCATGGCCGGTGCAGCACTTGGCCTCGGCAACATCTTCGGCAGCTATCTTTCGGGCGCCCTGCGCAACCCGTCGGCAGCAGACGGCCAGTTCGGCCGCCTGATCTTCGGCTTCGCCGTTACGGAAGCTCTCGGCATCTTCTCGCTGCTCATCGCCCTGCTCCTCCTCTTCACCTAAGCGCGCCTTTCGTGTGCGTGGCCGGCCGCTCTCGGGCGTCCGGCCGGTTTTAAAAGAGGTAGACAATGTTTGTGGCATCGGCATTCGCAGCCTCGGCGCAAGACGCCGCGGAAGCGACCCATTCGGAAACCGGCGTGGCGTCTGACGGCGCACACGAGGCCGGCTTCCCGCCTTTCGATTCGTCCACATTTCCATCGCAGATCCTGTGGCTGGCGATTACCTTCGGGCTGTTCTACCTGTTCCTGAAGCGCGTCGTGCTGCCGCGCATCGGCGGTATCCTGGAAGTGCGGCGCGACCGCATTGCGCAGGATCTCGACCAGGCGGCGCGGATGAAGGAAGAGGCGGACGAGGCTGTTGCTGCCTATGAGCAGGAACTGGCTGACGCCCGCAAGAAGGCCAATGTCATCGGCCAGGAAGCCCGTGACGCCGCCAAGGCGGAAGCGGATGCGGAACGTCGTGAGATCGAGAAGCAGCTCGACGCCAAGCTCGATGAGGCCGAAAAGCGCATCGCCTCGATCAAGGAAACGGCCATGAAGGACGTGGGTACGATTGCCGAGGACACGGCAGCGTCCATCGTCCAGGAACTGGTCGGCGGCCAGCTCGACAAGACTGCGGCGAAAGCCGCCGTCAAGTCCGTGAAGCAATAGGAGAGGGCCATGGACGCGACATTCTGGGCGTTTGTTGCCCTGATCATCTTCCTGGGGGTCCTTGCCTATTTCAAGGTGCCCGGCATGATCAACGGCGCGCTCGACGGGCGTGCCGAACGCATCCGCAACGAACTGGACGAGGCGCGCAAGCTGCGTGAGGATGCGCAGCAGCTGCTCGCTGAGTATCAGCGCAAGCGACAGGAAGCCGAGCAGGAAGCGCAGGACATTGTCAGCGCTGCCAAGCACGAGGCCGAGCTTATCGTTAAGGAAGCCAAGCAGAAGACGGACGAGTATGTCGCCCGCCGAACGGCCCTTGCCGAGCAAAAAATCGTGCAGGCCGAGCAGGACGCGGTAAACGAGGTGCGCGCAAGTGCCGTGGATCTCGCCGTTGAAGCGGCCCGCAGCATTCTGGCTGACAAGGTCGACGCCAAGACCGGCGGAGAGCTTTTCAAGGCATCGATTCAGGACGTGAAGTCGAAGTTGAACTGACGAGCTTTCGAAAGCTTGATATTTTGAAACGCCGCCGGTTTCCGGCGGCGTTTTTTATTGGGCCTCAGACCGGCGGCTCATAGGGCACATCAAGCAGCGCACAGAGCTCGCTCAGGCATTCCTCGAAGGAGGGCTCCATGTCGGTGTAGGCAAAGGCGACCTGCTGAAAGACTTCCATGCACAGATGACCGTAGAGCCTGATCCAGCATTTTAAAAAGATATGCGCCGCATCGGGCGGAAGAAGGCCGTCGATACGGCTGCTGAACGCGATGAGCTGCTCGACCTGCGTGGGCGGCATGTCGTCGAGGTCCGGGATGGGAAACCTTTGCGTGTGCCAGATTGCGGCGACCTGTTCGAGGAATACCTGCCCAAACGCACCGGGGGATGCCTGATGCGCGTCATGCGGAAGCGCGGCAGCCCGACTGGCAGCTACGGGGTCTGCGAACAGCCAGCCGAACTCGGCTGAATGCGCGAGCGCCCAATGGCGCAGCGCCCGGCAAATGGCATTCAGACGGCGGCCCGGCGTGTCGGCCCCTGGCTGCTCGCCTGCCGCCCGCATGAAAGCGATCAACTCCTCGAAAAACTGCGCGCGCAGTGCTTCAATCAGAGCCGCCTGGCTCGGATAATAGCGATAGAGAGCCGGGCCGCTCATGCCCATTTGGCGCGCGATCGCGTTGATGGTGACCGCACTGCTTCCGTCATGAACAAGCAGGTCTCGCGCGATTGTATGGATCTCGCGCAAGGTGGCAGCGCGTTGAGCCTCCTTTCGGCTTGGCACTTCTACTCTCGCTGCAGATTTCATTTGCATCGCTATAGCTTCTAATTTTAGTTATAGTATCTAACTATAGATTGATATGCAAACGGAGACCCCCATGTCGTTGCTCGTGACCGGGCTTGTCCTCTTCCTGGCGGTCCATTCCTTACGGATCGTAGCGCCGGGCTTCCGCACGCAGATGATGGCAAGCAATGGCGAACGCGCGTGGCTTCTCACATACACCGGGGTCTCGCTTGTCGGGCTGGTGCTGATTGTCTGGGGTTATGGCTTGGCGCGTATGGACCCGACGCTGGTTTACGCACCGCCTGTATCGCTGCGCCATCTGGCGCTTGTTCTCCTTCTGCCTGTCTTTCCCCTGCTCATCGCCGCCTATGTGCCCAGCCGAATTCGTATGACTGTCGGCCATCCCATGCTGCTGGCGACCGCTCTGTGGGGCCTCGCTCATCTCATGGCGAACGGAACGCTGGCGGATCTGGCGCTTTTCGGCGGCTTCGCCGTCTGGGCGGCAATCGACTGGATTTCGGCTGCGAACCGGCCCGGCAGCGGCAAGGTCAGGCAGCCTGTTGGGTGGACGGGGGATGCGGTTGCCGTTCTAGGCGGGCTGGCGATCTATGGCCTGTTTCTCGCCGGCCTCCACCAGTGGCTGATCGGTGTTTCGCCTCTCTGAGGCGGGTAGCGACGGTCCAAGATCGCGCAGCGGGGCGAAGCTCATCCGGTGCAGGCGCGATACCGCGCCATGCTCCGTTATGGCGGAGCGGTGGCGCTTGGTGCCGTAGCCCATATGCGCCTCGAAACCGTAGGCCGGTGTCACACCGCCCGCACGCGTCATCATGCGGTCCCGCGTCACCTTGGCGACGATGGAGGCAGCGGCGATGGACTGGCTGCGCTGATCGCCCTTCACCACGGCACGCGCCGGGCAGCACAGCCCCGGCGGCACATCGCGGCCATCGGCCAGTGCAAAGAGCGGCGTGACGCAAAGCCCGGCCGCTGCGCGGCGCATGGCCTCAAGGCTGGCGCGCAGGATGTCGGATCCGTCGATGCTCGCAGCGCTAAGGGACGCGACGGAGACGCTGACGGCCATCTCGATGATGGCTTCGAAGAGCCTGTCGCGCGCCTCGGCGGAAAGCCGCTTGGAATCGTCCAACCCCTCAGGAAGGCGGTTTGCATCGAGAATGACGGCGGCGGCGACAACAGGGCCTGCCAGCGGACCGCGTCCCGCCTCGTCGAGCCCTGCCACGGGAGCAAGCCCCTCGCGCAGAAGGCCGGCCTCCATCTGGAAGTCGGGACGAACGGGCAGGTCGAAAAGAGTGGGAGAATCGGAACGCGTGCGAGCCATGATGCGGCGATGCTCGCATCGCTTCCGATTCTCCGCAAGGGCCTCCCGGCAACGAGGGGGCGGATGGGCCGGGAAGCTTCCGTCGGCTACGGGGATGCAAGCCGGACGGGAAGGGTGTGCTGTCGGAAACGGCGCCGTTTTACGGAAACAGGGTGCCGCTCCGATGCGTCGATCTGCGATGCCGAAGCAGGAGGCGGATCGGGCAGGGCGCTGTCAAAGCAGCATGAGCTGTTCGCCTCCCGGCTGCGGCTGCCTGAACAGGTCCGTTCTCAGCCTGCGTTTTTCCTGGTTGAGCCCGAGCCGCTTTGCCGCGATCTCGAAGCGCCGGCCGATCTGCCAGGCATAAGGGCCGGTGCCCTTCATCCGCTTGCCCCATTCGGCGTCGTAATCCTTGCCGCCGCGCATGGAGCGGATCAGGGACAGGACGTGGCGATAACGGTCGGGTGCATGGCGCAGAAGCCACTCCTTGAAAATGGGGCTGACCTCGAGCGGCAGGCGCAGGATGATATAGCCCGCCTCGCGCGCACCGGCAGTGGCCGCCGATTCCAGGATGCGTTCTATCTCGCAATCGGTGAGGCCGGGAATGACAGGCCCCATCATCACCGATGTCGGGATGCCGGCTTCACTCAGCGCCCGCACGGTCTCCAGACGTCGCGGGGGCGTTGCCGCGCGCGGCTCCATGGTGCGGGCAAGCTTGCGGTCGAGCGTCGTGATGGAAAGCGCCACCTTCGCCAGCCCCTGTTCGGCCATCCGGGAGAGGATATCCATGTCGCGCATGACGAGCGCCGACTTGGTGACGATGCCGACCGGGTGTCCGTGCGCCTCAAGCACTTCGAGAATCTCGCGCATGATGCGGTATTTCTTCTCGATGGGCTGGTAGGGATCGGTGTTGGTGCCGATGGCGATGGTGCGCGGCTGATAACCCGGTTTGGAAATCTCGCGTTCCAGAAGCCGGGCGGCATCCGGCTTGGCAAAGAGCTTCGCCTCGAAGTCGAGCCCCGCCGACAGACCCATATAGGCATGGGTGGGACGTGCAAAACAGTAGACGCAGCCATGTTCGCAGCCGCGATAGGGATTGATGGACCGGTCAAAGGAGATGTCGGGCGAGGTGTTGCGCGTGATGATGGTGCGCGGCCTCTCCACCTGGACCTCGGTCTTGAAGGGCGGCAATTCCTCAAGCGAACCCCAGCCATCGTCAAAGACATGACGGGAGACCGGTTCATAGCGGCCTGACGGGTTGATGCCCGCGGCCCGGCCCCGGCGACGCTCGGAATCGATGCGAATGCCCGACCGGTCGATCACCGTGTTGGCCATCGCGGCCCCGCCGCCATCGAAGGCGGCTGCATCTGCTCTCACAATCTGTTCCATGGCTTGCTCCATGACTGAGCGATTTCGCTGGCTTTCCAGTACGCGGGGACTAAAGCCGAAGCAGAATCAGCGTCGCTGCCGATGAATCTATTCCTATTCGAAGAATGAGAACAAAGCAAGAACTTTTGACGGAATCGAGGCGCGCGAGTTTTCCACAGGCGTGCAAAAGGGGGCGCGGGAATGGTGCCGCAGTCTTCAGAGCGGTTCACCGTTTCACGGAAACGCTGCTCCGCTCTATCTGTCTGTTTTTCCGCATTTGTGCGGACGTCAGGTGATTCCACCTGACTGCAAAATGCTTCAGGTTTTCAAGCTCAGGAAGGGATCATGCGGACTTGCCGCCGCCGCGTTTCAGATGCTCGGCAAGGCGCGGCATGATTTCCACGAAATTGCACGGCATGTGCCGGTAGTCGAACTGGTCTTTCAGGATACCGTCCCAGGCGTCGCGGCAGGCGCCGGTGGAGCCCGGCAACACGAAGACGAAGGTCTGGTCGATAAGCCCTGCGGTGGCGCGCGACTGGACGGTGGAGGTACCGATTTTTTCGTATGAGATGCGATGGAAGACCTGCGAAAACCCGTCCATGCGCTTGTCGAACAGCGGTTCCAGCGCCTCGGGTGTGACGTCGCGCCCGGTGAAGCCGGTGCCGCCCGTGGTGATGACGGCATCGACGCCGGGATCGGCACACCACAGTTTGACGGCCATCTGGATGGCTTCGATATCGTCTGCGACGATCTTTCGATCGGCGAGCGTGTGGCCGGCAGCTTCGATGCGTTCGGCCAGGGTCTGGCCGGAGCGGTCGTCCTCAAGGCCGCGCGTGTCGGAAACGGTCAGCACCGCGAAGCGGACGGGGATGAACTCACGCGCGGGCGTAGTGGACATGGTCGTGCTCGGCTTGCGTGGGAACGGGGGAGCGCGTTTCGGTGGCGAGGACAAACCAGTCGGGATGGCGCTCTTCAAGAAGGGCCGCTGCCTGATCAGCCTCGGGCCGGGTGGAAAAGACGCCGAAGCAAGTGGCGCCGGAGCCCGACATGCGGGCGAAAAGCGCACCGGCTCGCCTCAGCGCATCGCGCGCATCCTCGATCTGTGGCACGAGCTGACAGGCAGGTTCTTCAAGATCATTGCGCGCCTCCTTCAACCAATGGGCGGCAGAGACCGTGTCGGTGAATGCGCCGAGGGGCGAAAGGGGGGGATTGTCGCGCCGCTCAAGCCTGGAAAACACCTCGGGCGTGGAGAGCGGGATGTTGGGGTTCACCAGAACAAGCGGCAGGGCGGGGAAATGCGGCAGTTCCTCAAGCGCATCGCCAATGCCGCGCGCAAGGAGCGGTCTCGAGGACAGGCACATGGGGACATCCGCGCCAAGACTGAGGCCGAGCTTGGCGAGCGCGACCTCCTCGATGTCGATCTGCCAGTGGCGGACGAGAAGCCTGAGCGCGGCAGCCGCATCGGCCGAGCCGCCACCGATGCCGGAGGCGACGGGCAGGTTCTTTTCAAGGTGCAGATGGACGGGCGCGCGGGCTCTCTCCCCGAATGTTTTGCGCAGAAGATCGCGGGCACGGGTGACAAGATTGGTCTCGCCGATCGGGACATATGCGGCGAAGTGGCCGGAAACGAAGAAATCGTCTTCCGCCCCGTCTTCCACCTCGAGCAGGTCGCCATGGCTGGAAAAGGCGACAAGGCTGTCCAGCAGATGATAGCCGTCGACGCGCCGTCCGGTGACGTGCAACGCCAGATTCACCTTGGCGGGGGCGACCATGCTTTGCATGCTTCTACTCAGGTATCAGTCTTTGGCGACGCGGTATTCGCCCGTCTTCGGGTCGTAGACGAGCGTACCCATGCTGCCATTCGCCGCTTCCCTGCGCGCACGCCGCGCCTTTGCGGTGACGCGCTCTGCCTCGCGGACGAATTTGCGGTAGCCGACATAGGCCACCACGCCCACCGCGGCAAAGAAGATCAGTTGCGGCATTGTCGATCCTCCGGTTTCGCGCGCGAGTTTAACGCCCGGGCGCGCCTCGTCAAAGTCCAAAACGGCGCCAGAGCGCCTGTTCCTCGGCAGCCTCGATCAGACCCGTGGCGGCATTGCCGGCGATTGCAGCACCGAGATCCGGAATGCTGCCGGAAATGCCGAGCTTGCGCCCGAACAGGCCGCGCGGCTGGGTGATGAGCGCGAGTTTCGTTTTCTTGCCATAGCGTTCCTTGAGAACGGAGCGCATGTCGCCGAGACCGTCGACCAGACCGAGATCGAGCGCGCGCGTGCCCGTCCAGAAGGCGCCGGTGAAGAGCTCCGGATCGTCGGCGAGCTTGGCGCCGCGCCGCTCCTTGACGAGATCGATGAACATCTCGTGCATCTCGAGCTGCAGGGCCTTGAGGCGCTCGACGTCTTCCTTCTTTTCCGGCTGGAAGGGATCGAGGATCGCCTTGTTCTGGCCGGCCGTGTGAACCCGGCGCTCGACGCCGATCTTCTTGATGAGCTCCTGAAAGCCGAAGCCGGCGGACACGACGCCGATGGAGCCCAAGATTGAGGAGGGGTCGGCGATGATCTCGTCGCCCGCTGCGGCAATCATGTAACCGCCGGAAGCGGCCACATCCTCGACGAAGATGAAGACTTTCCTGTCTTTCTCCACCGCCAGATCGCGAATGCGGCGGAAGATCAGGCGCGACTGCACAGGCGAGCCGCCCGGCGAATTGAGCGCGATGGCGACGGCCGGCGCGTCGGGCACGGCAAACGCCTTCTCGATCACGGTCGCGGTGGTGGCGAGCGAGAGATTCTGGCGCGTCAGGCTGTTGGACGGCATGATCGCGCCGGAGAGCCGGATCACCGGAATGGTGACGGCATCGCCGCGGAATTTTTTGGGGACGAGGCGGCTGACAAGGCGTCGCAAGGGTGTGCTCACTCCAGAAGAAAGGAACGTATTGCTCGTGAGCATGTAGGCATTTGCGCGGTTCGTGCAATGGCCGGGCTCGTTCAATCGCCGAAAAGCGCCGCCTGCCCGTTGGTTAGCGCCTCGGCGTGTTCTGTTACCCGGTTGTCGGTGTCGCGCAGGATGAGGGGCGGTTCGAGCGTCAGGCCGGCACGGTTGCCCTTCTGCGCTCGCAGGAGGATGCGGATCGCCGGGTTGCCGGCGCGGCCATGCACCGGCATGATGCGCGCGGCGCCGAAACGGCCCTTCAGCGCGTCGAGAATGGGCGAGAGCGAGACCGGGCGGGCGATCAGCGCCAGAAGCCCGCCGGGCATGGTGATGGCGGCTGCCGTGCGCAGCCATGCCTCGAAAAGGTTGTCGTCCATGACATGGGCGGCGCGCTTCAATGCATCCGGCGTGGCTCGGTCGCTGGCGCTGTTGAAGGGCGGGTTCATGATCGTGGCCGCGTAGGCATTGCGCAAAAGACCGGCCCTCTCGCGCGCATCGCCTGAAAGCGTGACATCGGCCTCGATCAGGCGCACACGGTCGGAAATGGCGGCGTTTTCCGGCAGCGCGATGCTGCGGCGGGCGCATTCGACCATTTCCGGGGCATTCTCGATGAGGGTGACGCGGGTTTTGGGACACCGGGCGGCGACCGCGAAACCGGCGGCGCCGGCCCCCGCGCCAAGATCGGCAACCGCTCCTTCAAGGCCGCCCGGCAGGGCCGAAGCGAGAAGCATGGCATCCACGCCCGAGCGATGCCCGCGACCCGTGGGCTGGACGAGCCGGAACGCATCCCGATGGAAGGAATCGACGCTGTGCCGCGCCTCGGTATTCGTGTCAGGCATTCTTCTTGTCGTCGGAGCGCGCTTCGTGCTCGATGCCGGCGTCTTTCAGCAATTGACGCGCTGCATCCCGGTCATCCTCGTCGATCATCACGCGTCGCGGCAGGATGCCGAGCGAACCCTCCATGATGCTCATGTTCTGGTCGGCGACGAAAAAGGCAATACCGGCGTCTCGCAGGAGACTTTCAACGAAGGAGATGACCACGGGATCATTGGTGCGGATGAGTTCTATCATGGGCGTGACGTTGACAGTTTGCGCCACCCCTGTAAACGACTTCGTGATTGACAGGCGCGCGCGCCGTGCGCATTCGCCGCTTGCCCCGCGTGGGGGCGGGGCACTAGATTGCCCGGAATGTTTTGAATGTTTCGGACCGGCCGTGCCGGTCCGTGTCCGGTCGTGATTGGAGGACCATCTGTGGGTGTAGTGTTGAATCTCGATGGCAAGCGTGGCGCAGCCTCCGTTGCAAGCCTCATGGACCTGACCGCTGACGAAATGGCGCGCGTCAACGAACTGATCCTGTCGAAGGCGGGCTCGGACGTCGAGCTCATCCCGGAACTGGCAAAACATCTCATCGATTCCGGCGGCAAGCGCCTGCGCCCGATGGTGACGCTCGCCGCCGCCCAGATGTTCGATTATCTGGGCGAGGGGCATGTGAAGCTCGCCACCAGCGTGGAGTTCATGCACACGGCCACGCTGCTGCATGACGATGTGGTGGATGAAAGCGATTTGCGCCGGGGCCGCAAGACCGCTCGCATGATCTGGGGCAACCAGGCAAGCGTTCTGGTGGGCGACTTCCTGCTTGGCCAGGCGTTTCGCATGATGGTCGAGGTCGGATCACTCGATGCGCTCGACATCCTGTCCACGGCGGCGTCCGTCATTGCCGAGGGCGAGGTGCTTCAGCTCAGCGTCGCCAAGAACCTCGAGACGACCGAGGACGAGTATCTGGCGGTCATCAAGGCGAAGACGGCCGCACTCTTTTCGGCGGCCGCCGAAGTCGGCCCCGTTGTGGCAGGCGCGACCCGCAACGACCGCGCGGCGCTGCGCTCCTACGGCACCAATCTCGGCCTGGCGTTCCAGCTTGTCGACGATGCACTCGACTATGGCGGCAAGAGCTCGGACCTCGGCAAGAATGTCGGCGACGATTTTCGCGAGGGCAAGGTGACGCTCCCGGTGATCCTGAGCTATCGCCGCGGCAGCCCGGATGAACGGGCCTTCTGGAAAAGCGCCATCGAGGACAATCAGTGCGACGACGCGGCGCTCGAGAAGGCGATCGGGCTTCTGCATAAACATGGCGCCATCGGCGACACGATCGGACGGGCGCGACATTTCGGCGAGATCGCCCGCGATGCGCTGGCACCGCTCAAGCCCACCCCGCAGAAAGATGCGCTGCTTGATGTGATTGATTTCTGCATCAGCCGGGTGACCTGATACCAAGGGAGACAGTTCTCGTTGAAGCGTTTCCGCAAAAAGGCCATGCTTGTCTGCAAGGGGAGAAGGGATTCCCAACCTCTTCGCTTCGGCGGAGGAAGAAGAGACGAGGACAGCATGCAGCGGGACGGTAAATGAGAAAGCGCTTCAACTCGGGACTGTTGGCAACGGTCGGCCTCGCGGGGGCCCTCGCACTCATCCCTCAAATGGGCATGACCAAGGAGGGCGGTGCGGACGATCGGGATCTGATCTCGATTTCCTCGTTCTCAGGCGCTTTTCTTGCCGCGCGGGCTGCCGAGGCGGACAATGATTTCGAGAGTGCCATCGATTATTACGAGCGCGCGCTTGCCTTTGAGCCGGACAATCAGGGCATCCAGCAAAGCCTGCTTCTCGCGCTGGTCGCGGAGGGCCGGTTCGACGATGCGCTGCCGCATGCCCGGGCTCTGAAATCCGTACCCGAAATGGAGCGCTTTTCGCGGCTCGGTCTCGCCGTCGATGCGCTGCGCAACGAGAAATACGCGCAGGCCGAGAACTGGCTGAAGCTCGTTCTGGAATCGGATCTCGACCGGTTGATCACGTCCATCATGTCCACATGGACGGAGCTGGGACAGGGGCGGGCCGATGAGGCGCTGAAAGCCCTCGGTGACCTCGAAGGGCCCGACTGGTACCGGCTGTTCCAGTCGTATCACCGTGCGCTCATGCTGGCGCAGAGCGGCAGGGATGCCGAAGCCGAGAAGGCTTTCGATGCGCTGCTCGGCGACGTGACCGCAGCATCGGCCGGCCCGGACACCTATATGCGTGCGGCCGAAGCCTATGCGGCCTGGCTGGCCGGCCGTGGCGAGAAGGACAAGGCGCTTGCCGCACTCGAGAAGGGGGAAACCTACATCACCGGCCGCGCTGCCACGACAATTCTGCGCGAAAAGATCGAGGCGGGCGAAACAGTGGTGTTTCCAGTGCCTGATCCGCGCGCTGGTGCTGCCGAAATCCTGCTCAACATCGCCACCGCGCTTAACCGCGGCGGCGGCGAGCCTTTCGTAAAGCTTTACCTGAATTATGCACTGGCGCTGAGCCCCGACAATGACGACATCCTGATCCAGCTCGCCTCGCTCGCCGAGCAGCAGAGCGAGCCTGAAAAGGCCATCAGCTTTTATGACCGGATCAAGCCGGGCTCGCCGTGGCGCCGTCTGGCCGAACTGCAGACGGGACTGAACCTTGCCGATCTCGACCGGCACGATGAGGCCGAAACCTATCTGAACGCCGCCATCGAGAAGGACCCTGACGATATCCGCGCCTATCTTTCGCTGGGCCGCGTCTATGCGGTGCAGAAGGATTTCCGTTCTGCCGCCGGGGTCTATGATCGCGCGGTTGCGCGCATCAAAGAGCCGGAGCGCGAGGACTGGAGCCTCTTCTACCAGCGCGGCATCGCCTATGAGCGGCTGAAGGAGTGGGAAAAGGCGGAGCCGAATTTCTTCAAGGCTCTGGAGCTTTATCCCGACCAGCCTCAGGTGCTGAACTATCTGGGCTATTCCTGGGTCGACATGAACATCAAGCTGGAAGAGGGGCTGGAGCTCATCGGCCGTGCGGTCGAGCTGCGCCCCAATGACGGTTACATCGTCGATTCGCTTGGCTGGGCGCATTATCGTCTTGGCCGCTATGAGGAAGCGGCGAAGGAACTCGAACGTGCCGTTTCACTTCGTCCTGAAGACCCGGTTCTGAACGACCATCTGGGCGATGCCTACTGGCGCACGGGCCGCAGGCTGGAAGCCACCTATCAATGGTCGCATGCGCGCGACCTCGATCCCGAGCCCGAACTGCTGGCCGAGGTGGAAAAGAAATTGAAGGAAGGCCTGCCCGATAAGGAGCCAAAGCGGGTGGCCGAGGTTTTGCCACCCGAGACGGTGATCTCTGATGAGACGGGCGCGCCCGAAGCGACGCCCGTCGGCGAGACAGGTGAGCCCGCAGACGAGCCGAAGAGCGAAGCCAAGGCACCCGATGCAGCCGAAAAGGCCGCCACGGGCGATGCGATGTACACGATAAAACCCGGCGAGACACTCTGGTCCATCGCTGTCGAGCAGCTTGGTGACGGAGAACGGTTCCGCGAAATTCTGGCGATCAATCCCGGTCTCCGGCGCAATCCCGACCTGCTTCGCGCAGGGCAGGAAATCCGGCTTCCTCCCCAGGAGCAGTGAGACTGTGAACGGCTAGAGTTTTTGGGTTTCCTTCACAATGAAAACGGGCGGATTAAACGCGGGGATGTTTCAGAAACTGGGGCGATCGCTCAAGAAACGCAGACTCACACTCTCCTTGCCGCCCATTGCACGGGAGGTGATGAGAGACGGTCTGACCTATCTGCCGCTCGAGCGCATGGCATCACTCAATTTCGAACTTGAGCGCGTGGTGGCACAAGATGTTCACGGAGATATTGCCGAGTTCGGCATGGCGCTGGGTGGATCAGCGATTGTGCTGGCCAGGCGTCGTGGCAGGCGCCGGTTTTTCGGTTTCGACGTGTTCGGCCGGATACCCCCGCCCACTGATGACGATGGGGTTGATGCCCACAGTCGGTTCAAGGTGATTGCCGACGGAAAGTCGACCGGCATTCGCGATGGCGAATATTACGGGTATATGGATGATCTGTATGGCCGGGTCGTGTCCTCATTCGAGAAGTATGGGCTGAGCGTCGACAACCAGTCGATCATCCTTCGCAAAGGTTTGTTTCAAGACACGTTCGTACCCTCAGAGAGCGACCGTTTCTGCCTGGTACACATCGATTGCGACTGGCACGATCCCGTCGTTTTCTGCCTCACATCGGTGTCCCCATGCCTGAACCCGGGCGGGGCCATGATCGTTGACGATTACAACGATTATGAAGGGTGTCGAAACGCGGTGGACAAAGTGCTGGCCGAGGATGCGACATTGCGGCTGGAGCGCACGGTGCCGCACGCCGTTATCAGAAAGCTTCGGCCATGAAACGCGCCCCGCGCCTTGACGCTCGCCGGGGCGCGGAATAGGACGTGCCGGCACCATCCGGAGAAGCATTGTGACCGCGCCAAGCACCGATCTGCCCATCACGCACCCCACGCGCTCGTTTCAGGGACTTATCCTGACCCTTCACAATTACTGGGCCGCGCATGGCTGCGTGATCCTGCAGCCCTATGACATGGAAGTGGGCGCGGGCACGTTTCACCCGGCAACGACGCTGCGCTCGCTGGGACCAAAGCCGTGGAACGCGGCTTACGTCCAGCCCTCGCGCCGGCCAAGCGATGGCCGCTATGGTGAAAACCCGAACCGTCTGCAGCATTATTACCAGTATCAGGTGATTCTGAAGCCGAACCCGTCCAACCTGCAGGAGCTCTATCTCGGCTCGCTGGAGGCCATCGGCCTCGACATGGCGACGCATGATGTGCGCTTCGTGGAAGACGACTGGGAAAGCCCGACGCTGGGCGCATGGGGCCTTGGCTGGGAATGCTGGTGCGACGGGATGGAGGTTTCGCAGTTCACCTATTTCCAGCAGGTCTGCGGCACTGAATGCGCGCCCGTGGCCGGCGAACTGACCTATGGTCTGGAGCGGCTCGCCATGTATGTGCAGGGCGTCGACAATGTCTATGACCTGAACTTCAACGGCCTCGAAGGCGACGCCAAGGTGACCTATGGCGACGTCTTCCTGCAGGCCGAGCAGGAATATTCGCGCTTCAATTTCGAATATGCCGACACGGACATCCTGTTCCAGCATTTCAAGGATGCCGAGGCCGAATGCCGGGCGATCCTTACGGCCGGCGCGCCGGCGGAGGAGGGGCATCTGCACAAATGCGTGTTCCCGGCCTATGACCAGTGCATCAAGGCGAGCCACGTCTTCAACCTGCTGGATGCACGCGGCGTGATCTCCGTGACGGAGCGGCAGAGCTACATTTTGCGCGTGCGTGAACTGGCGAAAGCCTGCGGCGAGGCATTCTTGAAGACGGATGCGGGCGGCGCGGAGAAAGCTGCGGCCTGAACCAACTTCCTTTGGCGATTGAAGCGACGGGGCGTATCATGGATGCGCCCCGTTTTTCGTATGGGGCCAAGGGAGGAAATCATGACACAGCATGGCTATTTCCACTGGAACGAACTGATGACCCGCGACGCGGAGAAGATAAAGAGCTTCTACGCGGACACGGTGGGCTGGACCTTTGACGACATGGATATGGGCGGCGGGCAGACCTACTGGATTGCCATGGTGGGCGAAGCGCCGGTTGCCGGCATTTTCACCATGGCCGGCCCGGATTTCGAAGGTGTCCCCGAACACTGGATGCCTTATCTTGCGGTCGACGGCGTGGATGGGGCTCTCGACAAGGCGAAGGGCAAGGGTGCCGAGGTTCTGCGTGAACCCTTCGATGTGCCGGGGGTCGGCCGCATTGCCATCCTGCGCGAGCCGGGTGGCGCGACGATCGGCTGGATGACGCCTGCGCCGCAGGAGTAGGTTCTGGTTTCTCGGTCGGACCTTATCCGCGTCATCCCGGCCGACCAAAGGGAGAGCCGGGACCCATTGAGCAGCGGGGCCGATTTCCTCAGAAGAGACCGGCATCGCCAAGGGTTGCCCAAACAGAACCGGGCCGCACCTCTTGATGTTCTTCCAATGGGTCCCGGATAGCCCTTCGGGCTTCCGGGATGACGGTGGCTGGTGTTCGCTCAGCCGAAAGCGTCTGCAGGGCGCGGCGGATGCCGGAGGGGCGCTCGATGCTGCCGGGCATGGCCTGAAGGATCAGGCAGGCGCAGAGCGCGATGGAATGCAGGAGAGCGGGGGCGGCTGTCATTGTTCTCGTCCGGGTGGTGATCTGATACCGGTCAGTCGCACCGGGCGACGAAAAGGTTCATTCGCACCGCGTGGCGGGTGACATTGGCGGGCGGAGTTGCTATTGCCGGGCGCGATACAGTCCGCTTTTCAGAGACCTCCCAATGCCCGATCTTCTTCTCGAACTCCGCTCCGAGGAAATTCCCGCCCGCATGCAGCGCAAGGCTGCCGGCGATCTGAAGAAGCTGGTGACGGACGGTCTGGTGGATGCGGGGTTCACCTATGAGGCAGCGACCGAATACTGGACGCCGCGCCGGCTGGCGCTCGACATTCGCGGCGTGACCGCCCGCTCCAGGGATGTGCGCGAAGAGCGCAAGGGCCCGCGCACCGACGCGCCGGAAAAGGCCATTCAGGGCTTTTTGCGCGGGGCGGGGCTTTCCTCCATCGATGAGGCGGAAATCCAGAGCGACCCGAAAAAGGGCGATTTCTATGTGGCGGTGATCGAGAAGCCCGGCCGGGCGGCCGAAGAGATCGTTGCCGAGATCATGCCGGGCATCATCCGCAATTTCCCGTGGCCGAAATCCATGCGCTGGGGCGCGGCCTCGGCCAAACCCGGCAGCCTGCGCTGGGTGCGGCCGCTGCAATCGATCCTGTGCACCTTCGGGCCGGAAACCGAGGAGCCGGTGGTGGTCGATTTCGAGATCGACGGCATCCGCTCCGGAAATGTCACCTTCGGCCATCGCTTCCATGCGCCGGGCGCCATCACCGTGCGGCGTTTTGACGATTATGTCGAGAAGCTGGAAGCGGCGAAGGTCGTGCTCGATCCCGACCGCCGCAAGCGCATCATCCTCGACGACGCGCGCAATCTCGCTTTCGCCAACGGGCTGGAGCTGGTGGAAGACGAGGGGCTTCTGGAAGAGGTCTCCGGCCTTGTGGAATGGCCTGTGGTGCTCCTGGGGGAATTCGAGGAAGACTATCTGACCATTCCGCCGGAGGTGATCCGGCTGACAATCCGCGCCAACCAGAAATGCTTTGTCTGCCGCCCGCAGGGCAGGACGGATGCGCTTTCCAACCGTTTTGTCATTACCGCCAATATCGAGGCGAAGGACGGCGGCAGGGAAATCGCGCATGGCAATGGCAAGGTGGTGCGGGCACGGCTTTCCGATGCGCTCTACTTCTGGAAGACGGACCAGGCTTCTCTGCCGGATCTCGGCAGGCTTGAGGAATCGGCTGAAAAATTCGGGCTCGATCTTTCAAAGCCGCTCGACCAGCGCATGGCGCGGCTCGACCATCTGGGCGTGACCTTTCATGCCAAGCTTGGCACACAGGGTGAGCGCGTGGCGCGGATTGCGGCACTGGCGAAGGAGCTTGCGCCTATGGTGGGGGCGGACCCGGTGGAGGCCGTGCGCGCGGCGCATCTCGCCAAGGCCGATCTCCAGACCGAGGTGGTGGGCGAATTCCCCGAGCTGCAGGGCTTCATGGGCCGCAAATATGCCGAGCTGCAGGGCGAGAGCGCTGCGGTGGCGGCGGCCATCGAGGATCACTACAAGCCGCAGGGGCCGAATGATGCCGTGCCGACCGACCCGGTGGCCGTGGCCGTTGCGCTGGCCGACAAGCTGGACGTGCTTACGGGCTTCTGGGCGATTGACGAGAAGCCGACGGGATCGAAGGATCCGTATGCGCTGAGACGCGCGGCGCTGGGTGTGATCCGGATTGTGATTGAGAATAGGGTCACTCTTAATCTACTGGATCAATTTAGATTTTCGGAGACCAACGCTTCAGACAATGTAGACGCTGCTACGGTTGTTTCTTTGGAGGATATGCGTTCGGCCAGGAATCTGGACCTCCTCTCCTTCTTCCATGACCGTCTCAAAGTCTATCTGCGCGATCAGGGCGCGCGGTATGATCTGATCGATGCGGTGATCGCCGATGATGCCGACGACCTCCTCCTGATCGTGCGGCGTGTGGAGGCGCTGTCTGAGTTTTTGGCGACCACGGATGGCGAGAACCTTCTGGCGGGTGCCAAGCGGGCGGCGAACATCGTGGCCGATGCGGAGAAGAAGGGGACGGCCATCGCCGGGACGGTTGATGCAAAGCTCTTCGAGACCGATGAGGAGCGGGCGCTGTTCGACAGTCTGGAAGAGGCGGAGAATTTTGCCGCTCAGGCCATCGCCGCCAATGATTATGTGAAGGCGCTCTCCTTCCTGGCGCGGCTGCGCCAGCCTGTCGATGCCTTCCTCGATGGCGTGATGGTCAATGCGGATGACGAGGCGGTTCGGGCAAACCGCCTGGCGCTGCTTTCACGCATTCGCAGCGCCACGGCGCAGGTCGCGGATTTCTCCCGCATCACCGGCTAGAGCATCGGACCGAAAAGTGGAAACCGGTTTTCGGAAAATTCCGATGCTCCATCAATCGTCTAGATCGTCCTTTGTGCGTCCGGATGGACGCACGGCGGTCTAGCTAGCCGAAAACGTAGACCGCCAGCGCCACGGCGATATAGGAGGCAAGGCCCGCCAGCGGGCCGAGCCGCTGCAGATAAGCCGGAGGCGGCGTGCCGGGCTGGCCGCGCCGGACGGCCATGAAACCGAGCAGGGCGACGGCGAGAATGAAGGCTGCCGCCACGAGCTTGAGCAGGAAGGCGGTGCTCAAAAGCGCGCCCTCATAGCGCGCCAGCCACAGCCAAAGCCCCGTCAGCCACAGAAGCAAAACGCCTGAAAGCGTGATAAGCGTGAAGCGCGGGCGCAGGGCCAGAAGACCGGGCGGCGGCGCGCCGTCGGAGCGTTTGGCCTGTATGGCCACCAGCATGCCGCCCATGCCGCCGGCCGCCCCCAGCATGAGGCCGAAGAAATGCAGGATTTTCATGAAGGTGAGCATGGCGTTGGTCTCCGAACAGTGATGCGCGGAAGGTGCGCCGCGCTGCACGAGACGTCAAGCCGGGCGTGAGCCCCGCTCCTGCCAGCCTGATGACAGGAGCTATTCGGGATGCCCGACTGGCTCGCCGACTGGCGGCGGTGCGGGAGGTTCCGCTGCGGCAGTGTTTTCAGGTTCAGGTTCCGGTCGCGCCTGAGGCCTGCGCTCCTTCGATGCGGCCGCTTCGGGTCGCGACGGCTGAGGGGCGGAAACCTGCCGTGGTGGCACGGTACCGGTCTCACCGCCGCGGATCATCTGCGGCATCCGGTGTTGGCCGCGCGGGATGGCGCTGGTGATCTCTCCCGCTTCCGAGTGCAGCGCGGGCAAAGGGGTTCCAATGCCGATCATGGACGGAGAAAGCCGGAGCAGTTCCGCTGCCTGCGCCTGGCTGAAGGATGGAGCCGGGTAGGAGAGAAGCGGCTGGCTCGGTGCTGTTTGCGGAGGGGACTTTCGCTCGATCTGCCGCAGAACCACGGTCGATTGCGGCTGGGGTGATGCCTCGTTCAAGAGTTCAAGAAGGGATGAAGCACGAACGCCCCCGGCCGCAAAAAGCAGCGTGGTGACGAGCAGCGGCTTTACGGGCCATGACTGCATTCTTCTTCCCCCAATCATTGGCGGTCTTTGCGCGCATTTCATATCGCCCGGACAACAAGACGCGAATTCCCTTAAGATTCAGCAAACCCGTGGATTCGCGACCTTGCCCGACTGCGGCAGGCGCGATACTCAGCAGGGGCTTTTTTGAGAGGATATGTGCTTGGCCGACATATTGCCGGAGCGGGAAGCCCTTTCCAGGGCGGTTGAACTGTTGCGCGCGGGGGAGGCCATCGCCATCCCGACGGAGACGGTTTATGGGCTTGCCGCCGACGCTACCAATGGCGAGGCGGTGGCGCGCATTTATGAGACCAAGGGACGCCCGCAGTTCAACCCGCTGATCGCGCATGTGGCGGATCGGGCGATGGCCGAGCGCATCGCGGTTTTCAACCCGCTCGCGCGCCTCCTTGCGGATGCCTTCTGGCCGGGGCCGCTGACGCTGGTTCTGCCCCATCGTGCCGGATCGGGCGTTCATCCTCTGGTCACGGCCGGGCTCGACACGATTGCGCTGCGCTGCCCGAAAGGCTTTGGCGCACGAGTGATCGAAGCGCTGGGGCGACCGGTGGCGGCTCCAAGCGCCAATTCATCGGGCCGCATCAGCGGCACAACGGCTGAGGCTGTCGAGGCAGATCTGGGCCCTCGCATTCGATTGATCGTGGATGGCGGCCCGACGCCGGTGGGACTGGAATCCACCATTGTGAAGGTCGGGGAAGACAGCATCGGGCTACTGCGCCCCGGCGGCATCGCGGCCGATGAGATCGAGCGCGTTGCCGGCATACCGCTTGAACGCGGTGCAAAGGGTGTTCAGGCACCCGGCATGCTTGCCTCTCACTATGCGCCCAATGCCCATATGCGGCTCGGGGTGGCCGAGGTGAAACCGGGAGAGGCGCTGCTTGCCTTTGGGCCGCAACGTGCGGCGGGGGCGGAGAGGGCGGTTGCCATGCGCAATCTTTCGGAGAGCGGAGAGATGCGCGAGGCGGCAGCCAATTTGTTCTCGCATCTGCTCGCGCTCGACAGGTCGGGCGCTGCCACAATCGCTGTGGAGCCGGTGCCCCTTGAAGGGCTTGGCGAAGCCATCAATGATCGCCTCGCGCGCGCTGCCGCACCCCGTGACCGCTAACGCTTCAGGAAACCGCAATTTCATGACCATCGACGCCGCTCTTCTCGCCCGTTTTGCCAAAATCGTCGGCGAGCGCCACGCCCTGACCGCTGCGGACGAGATCGCGCCTTACGAGGAAGAGCCACGCGGGCTTTTTCGCGGAAAGACGCCGCTGGTGCTGCGCCCGGGCTCGGTGGACGAGGTAAGCGCGATCCTGAAGCTTGCCAGCGAAACCGGTACGGCGATTGTGCCGCAGGGCGGCAATACGGGCCTTGTGGGCGGCCAGATGCCGGACGGCGAGGGCAACGAGATCGTGCTTTCGCTTTCGCGCCTCAACAGGATCCGCGAAATCGATCTGCAGTCCAACACGGCGACGGTGGAGGCCGGCGTGGTGCTGCAGGTGCTGCAGGATGCGGCGGCCGAGAAGGACCGCCTTTTTCCCCTATCGCTCGGTTCGCAGGGCTCCTGCCAGATCGGCGGCAATCTTTCGTCCAATGCTGGTGGCGTGGGTGCGCTGGCCTATGGCACGGCGCGCGACCTTTGCCTCGGTGTCGAGGTGGTGCTGCCCACGGGCGAGGTTTTTGACGATCTGCGCAAGCTCAAGAAGGACAACACCGGCTACGATTTGAAAGACCTGTTCGTGGGCGGGGAGGGCACGCTGGGCGTGGTCACGGCGGCGGTGGTGAAGCTCTTTCCCATGCCCAAGGGGCGGGAACTGGCCTGGGCGGCGCTGCCGACGCCTGCCGATGCGCTGCGCTTTTTCGAGCTGGCCAATGACCGCGCCGGCAATGGCCTGACGGCCTTCGAGCTCATCGAGCGCACGCCGCTTGCCTTCACGCTGGCGCATGTGCCGGGTTCTGTCGATCCGCTTGCCGAGGCGCATCCCTGGTATGTGATGATTGAGATCTCCTCAGGGCGTTCCGGTGATGATGCCAAGGAGCTGATGGAGGAAGTGCTGACGGTCGCCTTCGAGGAAGGGCTGGTGGTGGACGCCGCGATTGCCCAGAACGAGGGGCAGGCCAATGCCTTCCGCCATCTGCGCGAATCCATGTCGGAGGCGCAGAAGCCGGAAGGCGGCTCGATCAAGCACGACATTTCCGTGCCGGTGGCTGCGATCCCCGAATTCATCGAGCGTGCGGGTGACGAGGCGCAGAAGGTCGCGCCGGGTTGCCGCGTGGTCTGCTTCGGCCATATGGGCGACGGCAATCTGCACTACAACATCTCGCAGCCGAAGGATGGCGACCGCGACGCCTATCTCGCCCTCTACCGGAAGATGAACGACGCCATCCACGCCATCGTGCGCGATCTCGGCGGGTCTTTTTCGGCCGAACACGGCATCGGGCGCATGAAGCGGGACGAGCTGATCGCCACGCAACCCGCCATCGCCACGGAGCTGATGCGCCGGGTGAAGGCAGCGTTTGACCCGGCGGGCATCATGAACCCGCGCAAGGTGATCTGAATTCAAAAGCGTTGGGCGGGGTGCGCAACGCGCCTTGCGCTCCGGCATCTTCGTACCGGGGTTGCGCCATTTACCTCCCGGTCATGCCTCTTGCCAGATCGTTACACCTGGTTGGAAATCGCTAACCAACTGTAAGGTCAGCAAAATTTAACCGACTTTCTAAGCCTGACGGTAACGGGCTCGGCGCTAGGGTGCCTTCCATAACGAGGCCGAAAACGGCCCGGTGAGAGAACCGGAAAACCGGCTCTCAGGAGTGACAGGAAGGCAAGAATATGAACAGTGGGCTCAAGCCAGTCTGGGCGGGCCGCGCAATGCGGCTCGACCCCTTTCGCCTGCCTCAGGCGGTGAGCTATGCATCGCACGACGATTTCGGCGAAGTGTCCTTTACCGTGGACAATCGCGGCGTGCGCATGAAGCGTGTTCTCAACAAGAGCGGTTTGCCGGTGACCTTCGCCTTGCCGACGCGCGCGTTTCGCGGCGTTGCGGCACGCGCCATCGAGGATGATCTGGGCGACGTGACGGTGACGCTCGAACTGCTTCACACGGATGCGATGCTGTGCGTGCCGCTTCTGGTGGCGGGCGATCTGGACGATGTGGCTGCCGACTGGCGGGCATGGTCGGAGGCGCTGGGCCTGCCCATGTTGATGGTCGAGGCCGACGGACTGGCTCGCCCGCTCGAAGAGAGCATTGGAGAGGTGAAGGCAAACCCGCCGAAGCACCGACGTCAGGGCCACGTGGTGCGGGCGCGCCGCCCGCGCTTCCTTGCACGCCGTCGATGCGGCAGCCTGGGTGTGCGCATGGTTGTTGGCGGAGCGGAGATTATCGCCCGCGACTGATCGCACCGGTCAGAACTGTGGGCTGATCACCGCCCACAGGCCGCCGCCGATCAGGCCGAGGAAGATCAGCCAGCCGACCACATTGTTGGAGCGGAAGAGCGCCAGACACTGATCCGGGTTGTCGATGTCGATGACCCGGATTTGCCGCGCCATATGGGCACCTGCGGCCACAAGACCGGCAAGTGCTGGCATCGGCACTTCGGCAAGCGCGAAGGCGACCGCAAAGAACAGAAGCGCGCCGCCATAAAGCGCGATCAGCCATTGGCGCGTCCGGTCACCGAACAGGCGTGCGGTGGAACGAACGCCGACGATGGCGTCGTCTTCCTTGTCCTGATGCGCGTAGATCGTGTCATAGCCGATGACCCACAGGATCGAACCGAAATAGAGAAGGACCGGAGCGAGCGACAGGCTCTCGAAGTCCGCCGCCCAGCCCATCAGCGCACCCCAGGAAAAGGCAAGCCCCAGAAAGAGTTGCGGCCAGTCCGTGAATCTCTTCGCGAAGGGGTAGATTGCCACGACGATGAGCGACGCAAAGCCGAGCGCGATGGCGAAGGCATTGAATTGAACGAGCACCAGAAGCCCGAGCAGCGCCTGCGCCAGAAGGAATGCCCATGCCTGACCGCGCGACACCTGACCCGAGGGCAGGGGGCGCGAGCGGGTGCGCTCGACCGCATTGTCGATGCGCTCATCCACCAGATCATTGTAGGTGCAGCCGGCCCCGCGCATGGCGATGGCGCCGACGAGAAAAAGCAAAATGTGCCAGATGGAGGGAAGGACCTCGGCAAGCGGCGCGCCGGGCTGCGCATAGGCCGATGCGGCAAGGGCCGTGGACCAGAGACAGGGCCACAGAAGCAACTGCCAGCCGATGGGGCGGTCCCAGCGGGCAAGCTGCGCATAGGGCCACATGCCGCGCGGCATGGCGCGATAGACCCAGTGTCCGGAAGGGGCATCGGCAACGCGGCCCTGACCTTTGCGCGACTGGATCTTTTCCATGGCGAACATGTCCGTTTTCGTGGGTCCTTCCTGCAGGGAGTGGCAAGCCCGCCTCTCCACGTCAAGCGTTTCTGTCGGGGAACGGCGGACAAGCGCCTTGATTTTCGGCGCGAAGGGCCATAGCCCGAGGCAGTGATTGAACAAGCGGGGATGCGCACGATGAATGTTCTCCTGATCGGGTCGGGTGGCCGCGAGCATGCGCTGGCCTGGAAGCTGGCAGCATCGCCCGTTCTGACGAAGCTCTATGCCGCGCCCGGCAATCCCGGTATGGCAGGGGATGCCGAGTGTGTCGCGCTTGACGTTTCCGACCATGCTGCGGTTGTCGCCTTCTGCAGGGAAAAGGCGATAGACCTTGTTGTGGTCGGGCCGGAAGCGCCGCTCGTTGCCGGCCTGGCCGATGCGCTGACCGAGGCGGATATCCGTGTCTTCGGTCCGAGCGCCGCCGCTGCTCGGCTTGAAGGGTCGAAGAGCTTCACCAAGGAACTCTGCGACCGCTACGCGATACCCACGGCGGCCTATGGGCGTTTCGACAACGCGCTGGCCGCACGCGACTATGTGCGCGAGCAGGGCGCGCCCATCGTCATCAAGGCGGACGGGCTTGCTGCCGGCAAGGGCGTGACCGTGGCCATGACGGCGGATGAGGCCATCGCGGCCATCGACGACTGCTTTGACGGCAGCTTCGGCGCGGCGGGTGCTTCTGTTGTCGTGGAAGAGTTTCTGGAGGGAGAGGAGGCGAGCTTTTTCTGCCTGTGTGATGGCAGGACGGCGCTGCCCTTCGGTACAGCGCAGGACCACAAGCGCGTGGGCGATGGCGATACGGGGCCGAATACGGGCGGCATGGGAGCTTATTCACCGGCGCCTGTGCTGGACGAGGCAACGCTTGCCCGTACCATGGCAGAGATCATTGAGCCGACGCTGAAGGGCATGGCGGAGATGGGCACGCCCTTCACCGGCGTTCTCTATGCCGGGCTGATGCTGACGAAGGACGGCCCCAAGCTCATCGAATACAATGTGCGCTTTGGCGATCCGGAATGCCAGGTGCTGATGATGCGGCTCAAGGAAGATCTCCTGCTTCTGATCAATGCTGCTGTGGACGGGCAACTGGCGCATGTCTCGGCCCGTTGGCGCGACGAGGCGGCGCTGACGGTGGTGCTGGCCGCAAAAGGCTATCCGGCGAGTCCCGAAAAGGGCACCGTGATCGGCGGACTGGACGCGGCGGGTACGGCTGACGGTGTCGAAATCTTTCACGCCGGCACCGCGATGAAGGACGGCGCGCTGGTGGCCAATGGCGGACGGGTGCTGAATGTCACCGCACTGGGCGGCTCGGTGAAAGAGGCGCAGGAAAAGGCTTACCGAGCGGTCGATCTGATCGACTGGCCGGAAGGGTTCTGCCGCCGCGATATCGGCTGGCGCGCGGTGGAGCGCGAAGGCTGAGACCGGAGCGACGCGGCGCTCCCCGACATCCGAGTGTCATCTGCCCTGGTTAGATGCACGACCGATCGTCCGAATGGAACGCCATGACGCATATCATCTTTCTTCACGGAGCGTCGAGCAGCGGCAAGTCGACGCTTGCTCGGGCGCTGCAAGCGAAGATCGAGTTGCCGTTCTGGCATATTTCGATTGATCATTTGCGCGATGCCGGTGTCTTGCCATCGGAGCGTTTCCGGCGCGGCGATTTCGACTGGCCGGCACTCAGGCCAGCCTTCTTTGAGGGATTTCACAGGTCGCTGGCTGCCTATGCCGGCGCGGGAAACAACCTGATCCTCGAGCACATCCTTGACGATGAGAGATGGCTGCCCGGGTTGCAGTCTTTGTTCTCGCCGTTCGATGTGTACTTCATAGGTGTTCACTGCCCCTTGCCTGTGCTGATCGAACGGGAGGCAGGGCGGGGAGACCGGCCTCAAGGCAGCGCACGGCGTGATTTTGAAACCATCCATGCCGGAAAGACTTACGATCTGGAAGTTCAATCGCTGGACGGTGTTTCCCTCAACACCGAACGCATCCTGAACGGCTGGAGAACGGGACGGCGGGACTCGGACTTCTCAAGAAGTGCTGGCGCCGCCTGAGAGAGCTCAGTCCTCGAAGAGATGCGCCATCTCGAAGGGATCGGGAGTGGGTTTTTCAGGGACGGTGCCGTCAGCCATCCGCTTTTTATAGTGGATGAGCGAACACTCGATGGAACAGAGAATGCCTCGATCCGTCCAGTAGGCCGGGCCGTTTTCGATCAGGCCTTCATGATAGGCAAAGCCCGGCGTTCCGAACATTTTTCCGCATTCGATGCAGCGGTTCTTTTCCGGTCTTGCAAGCATTGAGGTTCCTTCCTTTGGAGGGTTTCTATCCTTCGGGCGGGAGGGCTGCAAGGTTTTCAACATTGACGTTTACGTAAAAAGAAACTAGCAATCTTGCGCCAAGGTATGATGGCGGGGGTGTGGTCGAGCGGGTAGGTTTGGGCCCCGGGCGCACGCTGGACATAATGGCGCGCGCCGCACTTCCAGGCGCTGGCGGGACATCAGGAGGGATTGCAGCATGTATCGAGCCCCGGTCGACGAAATCGCGTTCACTTTGAAACATGTCACCGGGTTTGGTGCCGATCTGGATGCTGGCCGGTTTGGCGATCTCTCCGAAGATCTTGTCGATGCGATCATTGGCGAAGCCGGGCGCTTTGCGGCGGAGGAAATCGCGCCGCTTGCGAAAGTGGGCGACGAAAAGGGGGCGGTTTTGAAGGACGGCACCGTCACCACGCCGCCGGGCTGGGCCGATCTCTACCGGCGCTGGTGCGAGGGCGGATGGAACGGCCTTGCAGCGCCGGAAGAATTTGGCGGGCAGGGCCTGCCAACGCTGCTTTCGGTTGCGGCCATCGAGATGTGGAACTCCGGTTCCATGGCCTTTGCAATCGGTCCGACACTGACGGTTGGCGCCATCGAGGCGCTGGAAAAGCACGCGACGCCGGAACTGCAAAAGACCTATCTTGAAAAGCTAGTCTCGGGCGAATGGATGGGCACGATGAATTTGACGGAGCCGCAGGCCGGGTCCGATCTCAATGCGCTCAAGGCGCGCGCGGAACCGGTGGGCGACGGCACCTATCGCATCTTCGGTCAAAAAATCTTCATCACCTATGGTGAGCACGATTTCACTGACAACATCGTGCATCTGGTACTGGCAAGGCTGCCGGATGCGCCGGCGGGAACGAAGGGCATTTCGCTGTTTCTCGTGCCAAAGTTTTTCGTCAATGACGACGGATCGTTGGGTGCGCGCAACGATGTCTTCTGCGCCTCCATAGAGCACAAGCTGGGCATTCATGCCTCGCCCACCTGCACCATGATCTATGGCGACGGCAAGTTCGGCGAGACGCCGGGTGCTGTCGGCTGGCTGATCGGTGAGGAAAACCGGGGTCTCGCCTGCATGTTCACCATGATGAACAACGCCCGGCTGGCGGTCGGGATGCAGGGTGTGGGGATTGCCGAAGCGGCAACGCAGCGGGCGCTCGCCTATGCGCAGGAGCGCCGGCAGGGCCGGGCAGCCGGTGCGCCCAAGGATGGCGGAATGAGCCCGATCGTCGAGCATCCCGACATCAAGCGCACGCTTTTGACCATGAAGGCCGAGACACAGATGGCGCGCGCGATCACCTATGCCTGTGCCTATGCCATCGACCGGGCGCGGCTTGGCGAGGGCGACGAAGCGACAGCCTGGCAGGCGCGCGCGGATATTCTGACCCCCATGGCGAAGGCCTTTTCCACCGATGTGGGCGTGGAGGTCGCTTCGCTTGGCCTGCAGGTTCACGGCGGCATGGGCTATGTGGAGGAGACGGGGGCTGCCGCGCTTTACCGGGATGCGCGGATCGCGCCGATCTATGAGGGCACCAATGGCATTCAGGCGATCGATCTCGTCATGCGCAAGCTGCCGCTTCAGGGGGGTGAGGCGGTGGCGGGTCTGATCGGCGAGTTACGCGCGGACCAGACGGCGGTTGCCGAAGCATCCGGTCTGGGTGCGACCGGTGAGAAGCTTGCAAACGCGCTCGATGATCTCGAGGCGGCGACCGCATTCATGACCGGTGCTTTGGCCGAGGGGCGAGTGAACGAGGCGCTTGCGGGTGCGACGCCCTATCTCCGCCTTTTCTCGCTCGTCATCGGCGTGGCCTTCAATGCGCGGGCTGTTGCCGGCAACGAAAACCCTGGGCATGCCGCGCTGGTGCGTTTCATGGCGGAGAACCTGCTTGGTGAGACGGGCGCACTGAGGCAGAGAGTGACGGAGGGGGCGGCCAGCCTCGGCGCAGCGGCTGAAGCCCTGCTTTCGGCCTGAGGAGACGATCATGAGCGAGCATGTTCTCATTGAGCGGCGCGGTGCGGTGCAGGTCATCCGTCTCAATCGCCCGGAGAAGAAGAATGCCATCACCCGTGCCATGTATGCGGCAATGGCCGGGGCGCTGAAGGCTGGTGACGCGGATGAGGCAGTGCGCTGCCATGTGCTTCTGGGCCAGCCAGGCGCGTTTTCGGCGGGCAATGATCTTGCCGATTTCATGGCCGTGGCCGCCGGCGGCGAAGGCGGCGAGGAGGTCTATGATTTTCTTCTGGCGCTGGCCGGGGCGGAGAAGCCGCTCGTCTCGGGCGTGGACGGTATTGCGGTGGGGATCGGCACGACGATCCACATGCATTGCGACCTGACTTTCGCCACACCGACAACGGTGTTTTCAACGCCGTTTGTGGATCTGGGTCTCGTGCCGGAGGCGGGGTCGAGCCTGCTTGGGCCGGCAATCATGGGGCATCAGCGCGCCTTTGCGCTGCTTGTCGCGGCTGAAGGGTTGCCGGCGCAAGAGGCGCAGGCGGCAGGGCTGATCCACCGTGTGGTGGATGAGGGCGAGCTGGAGAGTGCGGTCTTCAAGGCGGCGGAGGCGCTCGCCGCCAAGCCGCCGGAGGCGTTGCGGATCGCCCGGAACCTCCTGCGCGGGCCGCGCGACCAGATTGTCGCGCGCATTCGCGAAGAGGGCGAGCATTTTCGCGCGCGTCTGAAATCGGATGAAGCGCGGGCCGCCTTCATGGCTTTTATGAGCCGCAAATAGGGTGGGGCGAGGGACGTTGGACGCCTCGACCAGTGATGCAAACGCCTGCCCCTCATCCCCCTGCCGGGACCTTCTCCCCGCTCGCGGGGAGAAGGAGGCCGTGATTGAGGGCGGTTGTCTTACGGATAAAGCCGCTCGGTCTGCCAGCCTCCCTTTTCGTCGCGGGTGAAGACCACGCGGTCGTGGAGGCGGAAGGGGCGGTCGTGCCAGAATTCGATGGTTTGCGGAACGATCCGGAAACCCGACCAGTGCGAAGGGCGCGGGATCGTGCCGATGGCGAATTTTGCCGTGTATTCGGCAACCGCTTTTTCCAGCGCGAACCGGCTTTCAAGCGGTCGCGACTGTTTTGAGGCCCAGGCCCCGATACGGCTGCCGCGTGGACGCGACGCATAGTATTCGTCGGCCTCGGCATCGCTCACAACTTCGACCGGCCCGCGAATGCGCACCTGCCGGCGCAGGCTCTTCCAGTGAAAGCACATGGCCGCTTTCTTTGCGCTCAGGGCTTCCTGTCCCTTGGCGCTCTCGAAATTTGTGTAGAACACGAAGCCGCGCTCATCGAAGCCTTTCAGGAGCACCATGCGCACATTGGGCATTCCATCTGGATCGACGGTCGCCAGAGCCAGCGCATTGGGATCGTTGGGCTCGGATTTGGTGGCATCTTCAAGCCATTCGGCAAAGAGCCGGAAAGGCTCTTCACGCTCCGTGAAGTCACCGGATTTTAACGTCTCGTCAATCATACTGGCTGCCTGTTCACTTGTTCTACGGGGAGAATGCCGATTGTCGGGGGCAACGCAAGCGCCAGTTCGGGGTATGGCCTTGGCTCTACGTCTTTCCCGGCGTCTTTTTTTCCCCGTGGCGGTCGCCCTTCTTGCCGGTTGCAGCGTGTCGGCCCTGGATCTGAAGGAGCCGGGCATCGATCCCTCGGTTGTTACCGGTTCGATTGCCCCTGCGCCGGAAGCGCCCCCGCCTGCAGGCCTGCCAGTGGGAACGGATGCGATGCTGCATGCGATGGTTGCGGAAATGGGGGAAATGCTCGACGGTGCGCCGCCGCTCTCCTGGGCCGATGAGGAAAACGGTGTGCGTGGTGTGATCTCTCACATATATGATGACGGGACGTGCCGGCGCTTCGTGACCACGCGCGAAAGTTTCGACGGGATAAGCCTTTATCGCGGCACCGCGTGCCCAAGCCCTGAATTCGGGTGGCAGATTCAGGCTTTCGAAGCGGTTTGACGAACGAAACCGGTGGAAGGTCTGGAATTTCTTCCTAACCGAACGCATATAGTGAACAACATCCCGAATTCACGAGCGTTTTGCCCTATAATGGGGAACGACCAGGAACAGAGTTGCACATGCGCAATCCATATGACGTTTTGGGCGTGGCCAAAAACGCCTCGTCCAAGGAGATAAAATCGGCTTACCGAAAGCTGGCGAAGCAATATCATCCGGATCAGAAGCCGGACGATCCGAAGGCCAAGGAACGCTTTGCCGAGATCGGGCAGGCCTATGAGATACTGGGCGACGAGAAGCAGCGCGGCGCTTTCGACCGCGGCGAGATCGATGCCGAGGGCAAACCCCGTTTTGCTGGTTTTGAAGGCGCCGGTGCAGGGGGCGACCCGTTTGCGGGCTTCCGCCGTTCCGGCCGTGGCGGGCCCGGAGCCCAGCATTTCGAGTTCAGAAGCGGCGGTCCCGATGGTGCCGGCTTCAGCGGTGCGGACATTTTCAGCCAGATTTTCGGCGACGCGTTCTCTCAGGGCGGCCCTGCAGGGCATGCCGGGCAGGGGCGCCGTACGGCTGGCGGCACCAGACGTCCCACTGGCATGGGCGATCTGAACGCCACGCTGGATGTCGACATCGAGGACGTGGCAAAGGCTTCCAAGGTGACGGCGATTTTCCCGGGTGGACGGCGTATCGCGGTCAAGCTGCCACGTTATGTGGAGGATGGGCAGACCATCCGCCTCAAGGGGCAGGGCGAGGAGACGCCGTTCGGCGAGCGCGGCGATGCGCTGGTCAAGCTGCGTTTCAGGACGCATCCGCGCTACCGGGTCGAGGGGCGCGATCTGCATGTGGACCTGCCGGTGAGCCTGCGCGATGCGGTTCTGGGCGCGAAAGTGCCTGTCGAAACGCCGACCGGAAGGCTGGCGCTGACGGTTCCGGCGTGGACGAGCTCGGGCAAGGCGATGCGCCTCAAGGGACGTGGGCTGCCGCGCAAGACTGAGGGCAATGGCGATCTCTACGCCCATGTCCAGATCATGCTGCCGGAGGGCGGAGACCCTGCTCTGGAGGCATTGTTCCGCCAATCTGCTTGATGCCTTGGCCGGGCTGTGCGATAGGGCTGCCGGTTTATCGCATTGCGCGACCGGAGAATCGCCGGCACGTGCGGGTGCAGAACACAGGATGATGAAGCGCCGCGCCTTCAGGTGAAAGCATGACGCTTCGGCAATTGAATTCGGAGAACCATTCCATGACAAATGGCAATGGCCTGATGGCCGGAAAGCGCGGACTCATTCTGGGGGTCGCCAACAACCGCTCGATCGCCTGGGGGATCGCCAAGGCATGCGCCAATGCGGGTGCGGAACTGGCGCTCACCTATCAGGGCGACGCGCTTAAGAAACGGGTTGAACCGCTGGCTGAAGAACTCGGCGCGATTGTCGCCGGCCATTGCGATGTGACCGACATGGACAGCGTCGATGCGGTGTTCAAGAAGCTCGAGAAGGAGTGGGGCAGGCTGGACTTCCTGGTTCATGCCGTCGCATTCTCCGACAAGGACGAGTTGACCGGCCGTTATGTCGACACGAGCCGCGACAACTTCCTGCGCAGCATGGATATTTCGGTCTATTCGCTGACGGCGCTTGCCAAGCGCGCCGAACCGCTGATGACCGATGGCGGATCGATCCTGACGCTGACCTATTACGGCGCCGAGAAGGTGATGCCGCACTACAATGTCATGGGTGTCGCCAAAGCGGCGCTCGAGGCGAGCGTGCGTTATCTGGCGGTCGATCTTGGCGGCGGCAACATCCGCGTCAACGCGATTTCGGCAGGTCCCATCAAGACGCTTGCCGCTTCCGGCATCGGCGATTTCCGCTATATCCTGCGCTGGAACGAGTACAACTCGCCCCTGAAGCGCGTTGTCACCACGGACGAAGTGGGCGATTCAGCACTTTACTTGCTCTCGCATCTTTCGCGCGGCGTGACCGGCGAAGTGCTGCATGTGGATTCAGGCTACCATGTCGTCGGCATGAAGGCGGTTGATGCTCCGGACATCTCCGTCGTGACGGAGTAGGCACGAAGGCGCATTGTGCTCCCATTATTGTACATCATTCGCCACGGCCAGACTGCGTGGAACGCCGAAGAGCGTCTGCAGGGGCAGGCCGATACGGACATAAATGCGGTTGGCCAGGTGCAGGCCGACCGCAACGGCATTCGCCTTGCCGATCTTCTGAAGCATGATGCTGACGGCTTCGATTTCGTTGCGAGCCCGCTGCGGCGCACGCGTGAGACCATGGAGCGCGTGCGTGCAGGGCTCGGTCTGCCGCGAGAAGGCTATCGGACCGACCCGAGGCTGATGGAACTGAATTTTGGTGACTGGCAGGGTTTTACCTATGCCGAGCTGGAAGCCGCCAACCCGGGTTGCACGGCAGGACGCTCCAACGACAAATGGGGCTTTGTGCCGCCGGGCGAAGCAGCCGAGAGCTATGAAATGCTCGCCGAGCGCATAAAACCCTGGCTGGAAGAGGTGGAACACCCCACGGTCTGCGTCACCCATGGCGGGGTTATCCGGTCGCTGCTTTATCTGACGGGGCATGCATCAAGCAACGAGGCGGCAGCGCTTGCCATCCCGCAGGACAGGATTCTGCGGTTTGACAAGGGCGCGGCGGACTGGCTCTGAAGGCTATTCGGGCAACAGCATGTCGGTGATCTGCTTCACGCCGTCCTCGACTTCGCGGTAGGCGAGAATGACGCTCATGCCAGGCTCGATGGCGGAGACGTCCATTTCGCTCGGCAGCTTGTAGGTTTGCCCATTGTCCAGCGTGATGGTCAGCTTTTCCGGGTCGACATTGGCGACTTTGCCCTCTGTATCCAGGGCAAAGGCGGAGGAAACGAGCATGAGTAAGCCCATAAGGGCGGCGAAAAGGCGCATTCCGTACCTCTCGGATTTCGACTTGAGCGCCAGCTTTCGTGGCGCAGATTCGAGCAATTTCTTAAACCACCTAAATGTGTCAAAACTTGCGCATTAAGCAATCCGGTTTGACCACATTCGCAAAGGCCAATAGAAGCGGAGCGACCGGCCAGCGGCAGCAGCACAATGGTCGCCCTGTCTGATTTATGGAATCCTGCATTCATGTCTCACAACACCTTCGGCCACCTGTTTCGTGTCACCACCTGGGGCGAGAGCCATGGCCCGGCTATCGGCTGTGTGGTGGACGGATGCCCGCCCGGCATTCGTTTCACGCAGGCCGACATCCAGGCTGAGCTCGACAGGCGGCGGCCAGGGCAGTCGCGCTTCGTCACGCAGCGGCGGGAGCCGGACGAAGTGAAGATCCTGTCGGGCGTGCTGCCGGACGAGGATGGCGAAACGCTGATCACCACAGGGACACCGGTTTCCATGCTGATCGAGAACGTCGACCAGCGCTCCAAGGATTACGGCGAGATCGCAAAACGCTATCGGCCGGGGCATGCCGACTACACCTATGAGACCAAATACGGTCTGCGCGACTATCGCGGTGGCGGGCGCTCTTCGGCGCGCGAGACGGCAACGCGGGTTGCTGCCGGCGCGCTTGCCCGCAAGGTGGTGCCGGGCATGACTGTGCGTGCCGCACTGGTTGCCATGGGCGAGAAGGAAATCGACCGGGCGAACTGGACCTGGGATTTCATCGGTGATGCGGAAAACCCGTTTTTCACGCCGGACCCGAAGTCCGTTCCGGTCTTTACCGAATATCTCGATGGCATTCGCAAGGCCGGCTCCTCGGTGGGGGCGGTCATTGAGGTGGTGGCGGAAGGGGTGCCGTCGGGGCTCGGTGCGCCGGTCTATGCTAAGCTCGATCAGGATATCTGCGCCAATCTCATGTCGATCAACGCCGTCAAGGGCGTTGAGATCGGCAACGGTTTCGAGGCGGCGCGCATTACCGGCGAGGAAAACGCCGACGAGATGAGGATGGGCAATGACGGCACGCCGCGTTTCCTGAGCAACAATGCTGGCGGCATTCTGGGCGGCATCTCCACCGGTGAGCCCATCGTCGCGCGCTTTGCCGTCAAGCCGACCTCGTCGATCCTGACGCCGCGCCAGAGCATAGACAGGGATGGCAATGAGGTCGACGTTCTGACCAAGGGCAGGCACGACCCGTGCGTGGGCATCCGCGCCGTGCCGATCGCCGAGGCAATGGTTGCCTGCGCGATTGCCGATCATTATCTGCGCCACCGCGGCCAGACCGGCCGCATCTGACGGAGTTTTTTGCATGCCCTATGACCAGAAGAAGGTCGTTGAAGCCCTGCGCGCCTTTGAGAAGGGCGAGATGGTCGTCGTCATGGACGATGACGGACGCGAAAACGAGGGCGACATCATCGTTGCGGCGGTGCACTGTACGCCGGAAAAGATGGCGTTCATCGTGCGTCACACATCGGGCATCGTCTGCGCGCCCATGCCGCATGGCGAGGCGCGGCGGCTGAACCTGGCGCCCATGGTGGCCGAGAACGATGCGCCGCATGCGACGGCGTTCACTGTCAGCGTCGATTTCAAACATGGCACCACGACCGGCATTTCCGCCGAGGATCGCACACTGACGGTGCGCAATCTGGCGAACCCGAATGTGGGGCCGGGTGATTTCGTGCGTCCGGGCCACATCTTCCCGCTGGTTGCGCGCGAGGGCGGGGTGCTGATGCGCTCGGGCCACACGGAGGCTGCCGTCGATCTGTGCAAGCTCGCCGGGCTACCCCCCATCGGCGTCATCTGCGAGCTGGTGAACGATGACGGCACCGTGATGCGCGGACCGCAGGTTTCGGCCTTTGCGGAGAAGAACGGGCTGATGCAGGTGTCGGTTGCCGATCTCATCGCCTATCGCCAGCGGCAGGAAACGCTGGTCGAGCGGGTGGCGAGTTTTGACATCGACACGCCAAGCGGACCGGCAAAAGCGCATGCATACACGCTTCCATGGGAAGTGATGCAGCATGTGGCAATCGTCTTCGGCGACATTCGTGACGGGGTGGATATCCCCGTCAGGCTCCACACCGAGGATGTCATGGCGGATGTGTTCGGCAGGGAGGAGCGCCTGCGCGAGGCGATGAACCGCATGGCCGGCCTTGGCCGTGGCGTTCTGGTCTATCTGCGCGAAGGTTCGGTGGGCGTTGCCCATGAGAACCGGCGGCGCCCGGCCGGCAGCGATCGCGAGGACCATGACGAGGCGCTGCGGCGGGAAAGCGAGTGGCGCGAGATCGGCCTTGGGGCACAGATACTCAAGGATCTCGGCATTTCCTCCATCAAGCTGATGGCCTCGCGTGAGCGCCACTATGTCGGGCTTGAAGGCTTCGGCATCGAGATCGCCTCGACCGATATCGTTTGAACCCGGTGAAACAGGTCCGGCTCATCCGGACCTGTCTCCCGTCTGCGTCAGCCGGTTTTACTCGGCTGGCTGGAACGCCGCGTCAGCCGTGGCGCGACGCTCGCCGGCGAGGCTCCTCTGGCCGAGCAGAACCGTCAACAGGGCCGAAAAACCAGCCGCCACCGAGACCCAGAAGCCATTCTGCGGCCCGAATGCATCGATCACCCAGCCGGCAACAAACGAGCCGAGCGCCATGCCGATGCCGATACCGGTCATGACCCAGGTAATACCTTCCGTCAGCATGGCCGGAGACACGCGGCGCTCGATCACGCCGAATGCGGTGATGAAGGTGGGCGAGACGGCAAGGCCGCTGACGAACACCGCCACGGCGAGCAGGGGCACTGTGTCGGCGAAGAGAAGCGGCAGCGTCGTGAAGGCGATGACGGCCACCGCAATGGCGAGCTGGCGCTGCAGGGGCATTTTGAGGTTGAGTGCGCCGATGACGATGCCGATCAGGAACGAGCCAACGGCGTAGACGCCGATGACGAGGCTGGCGGCACCTGGCTGGCCGAGGGCCTTGGTGATGGCCACGGAGCTGACTTCAGCCGTGGCGAAGATGGCGCCGACGAAGATCAGGGCAAGTGTGACGATCTGGACCGAGCGCAGGCGGATCGCGGAATGCGCCGGCCCGTCTCCGGCGGGGCGTATGCCCGGTTCGGTGGAGCGCTGCAGCACGAAGGCCGCCGTGCCGAAGGCAAGGAAGAGCGTGCTGGCGAGCATCCCGGCTTCCGGGAAGAACGAGACGCTCAGGCCCACCGAGAGCGATGCGCCGGCGATATAGACCAGCTCGTCGGCGACTGATTCGAAGGCGAAGGCCGTGTTGAGTTCCGGGCGGCCGTGGAAGATTTCCGTCCAGCGGGAGCGCACCATGGCCGGGATGCTGGGCATGGTTGCTGCGCCTAGGGCGGCGGCAAACAGCGTCCATAATGGCCAGTCGCGGTTTGCCGCGACAATGAGCGCCAGAAACGCGATGACTGAAATCGTTGCAAACGGCGTCAGCACGGCGCTCTGGCCGCGCCGGTCGACGAGGCGGGAGATCTGCGGCGCGACAAAGGCATTGGTCAGGGCGAAGGTGGCGGAGACGGCACCGGCGAGCCAGTATTCGCCATGGGTCTGCGACAGCATGGCGACAATGCCGATCGGCGCCATGGCAATGGGCAGGCGGGCGAAGAAACCGGCAGCCGCGAAGCCTTTGGCACCCGGTGCCTTGAAGATCTGGCGATAGGGGTTAGGCATTGGAGTGATCCTTGATGCGGGGTCGGGAGTGTTTTACATACGCGGCGTATGCGGGTTAGATAATTACATACGCAGCGTATGTCAATTGATATACGTCACGTATGTGAATGGAGACTGGAATGGCGCATAAACCGCGCAGTGAAATGATCGCTGAAACCAGAGCCAAGCTCGTCGCCGCCGCGCGGGAGGCCTTTGGCCGGGTCGGCTATGCGAATGCCTCAATGGACGATTTCACCGCAGGAGCCGGCCTGACGCGCGGGGCGCTCTACCACCATTTCGGTGGAAAGCAGGGACTTCTGGAAGCGGTCATCACGCAGATCGATGCGGAAATGACGGCGCGGCTGAACGGTGTGTCGGCGCGCTTTTCAGATCCCTGGCAGGGGTTCGTGGAGGAGTGCGTTGGCTATATCGAGATGGCGCTGGAGCCTGAAATCCAGCGCATCATGCTGCTGGATGGGCCGGCGGTTCTGGGCAATCCGTTCAACTGGCCCAACCAGCCAGGCTGCATCCGTTCCCTGACGAACAGTCTCAAAAGGCTTGTCGCGGACGGGCAGGCTGATGTGGCCGATCCGGAAGCCACGGCGCGCCTTGTCAGCGGCGCGAGCCTCCATGCATCGCTCTGGATCGCCAATTCGGATGATCCCGAGGCGACATCGAAGCGCGCCGTCGCCGCTTTCAAGCGCCTGCTCGAAGGTCTGCGCACAGGCGTCCCTTCCTCCGGTTGACAATCCGGCCGCATCGTTCATCCTCCCCGGGAAACGGCAGGAGAGCTGTTCGCAGGGGGCTGTTCCATGTGGGATTTCGATATTGGCAGGACGCTGGCGATCATGGGCCGGACATGGCCTTTCATCGTGCTGCGCATGCTGGTCTATTTCGGCATTACGACGGCCTATATCTTCGCCACCGGAACGGGGGCGGGCGTCGGCTACGGTGTGGGCCATATCTCGAGCGACCCCGGCGGTCCGGGTACATTTGCGCTCTGGGGCGGCATTGTCGGCTTCGGGCTGGTTTCCGCAATCGTTTACTGGATTCGCGAATACATCCTCTACATCGTCAAGGCCGGCCATATCGCGGTGATGGTGCATCTGATCGACGGGCGGGATGTGCCCGATGGCAAGAACCAGATCACCTATGCGCGTCAGGAAGTGACGGCGCGTTTTGCCGAGGCGAATGTGCTTTTCGTTCTCGATCAGCTCGTAAAGGGCGTGATTCGCGTCTTGACCGGACTGCTGGGCGGGATTGCCGGTTTTCTGCCCATTCCCGGCCTCGACACACTCATGCGTTTCGTCAACACGGTGATCCGCATTGCGCTTACCTATGTCGATGAGATCATCCTTGGTTACAACATCCGCATCGGTTCCAGCACACCGTTCGAGACCGCACGGCAGGGCGTGGTGCTCTATGCCCAGAATGGCAGGACCATGCTGAAGAACGCTGTCTGGCTGGCGCTCTTCATGTGGCTTCTGACCTTTGTCGTCTTCCTCGTCATGCTGGCACCGGCCGGAGCGATCCTCTACGCCATGCCGGGGCAACTGGCGGGCTGGGCCTTTGTGCTGGCCATTGTCTTTGCATGGGCGGTGAAGGCTGCGCTCATCGAGCCCTTTGCCATTGCTGCGCTCATGTCCGTCTACTTCAGGGTTATCGAGGGACAGACACCCAATCGCGAATGGGATGAGCGGCTGAGCAGTGCATCCAGGCAGTTCCGCGAATTGAAGGAACGGGCGCTGGAAACCGTGGGTGTCCCTTCACGTGCAACGCCGGCAAAACCAGCCGAGTGAAACCTTGTTGACATGCGGGCAAAGCGCGACAACCCGTCATGGCCAAGCCATGGTTTGGCCACTACACTTATGGGATGAGAACCCGCTTCTACACACACCCAATCTGCCGTGAGCACCTCACACCGCCCGGCCATCCCGAGCGGCCCGATCGCCTGCGGGTGATCGTCGACCGGCTGGACGACGAGCCCTTCGCCTATCTCGAACGGCTTGAGGCACCGCTGGCAGATGAAGAGACAGTGCTTCTGGCGCACCCGGCCGAGCATCTCGACAAGGTGAAGGCCAGCATCCCGAATGAGGGGCTGGCCGTGATCGATGGTGACACGACCGTTAGCCCGAAGAGCCTGGAAGCCGCGCTGACGGCCATCGGCGGGGCACTGGCCGGCGTGGACGACGTGTTTTCGGGCGAGGCCGGGAACGTTTTCGTCGCCGGGCGCCCGCCCGGCCATCATGCCGAGAAGAACCGGGCCATGGGCTTTTGCCTCTTCAACAATGCTGCCATTGCAGCCCGCCACGCGCAGAAGAAACACGGTGCAGAACGCGTCGCCATCGTCGACTGGGATGTGCATCACGGCAATGGAACCCAGGACATCTTCTGGGACGATCCGAGCGTGCTCTACTGCTCCACGCATCAGATGCCGCTTTACCCAGGCACGGGAGCAGCCCATGAAACGGGCGCCGGCAACATCGTCAACGCGCCGCTGCCTGCAGGCTCCGGTTCCGAGGCTTTCCGCGAGGCGTTCGACGAAAAGGTGCTGCCGGCGATCGACCGGTTTGCGCCCGACCTGATCATCATCTCCGCCGGTTTCGATGCACACCGCCGCGACCCGCTGGCGGAACTCAATCTGGAAGCCGATGATTTCGACTGGGCGACCGGCGTTCTGATGGAGCGGGCCGACCGTTTGTCACAGGGGCGGGTTGTCAGCCTGCTTGAAGGTGGGTACGACCTGCAGGGGCTTTCCGTGTCGGTCGCTGCGCATGTCGGCCGTTTGTTGAAGGGATAAGAGATGGCCGAAGAAGCCAACAGCGACATCAAGGGCATGAGCTTCGAGCAGGCGCTCGAGGCGCTGGAGAAGATCGTTGAGGATCTCGAGCGTGGCGATGTGCCGCTCGACCAGTCGATCAGGATTTATGAGCGCGGCGAGGCGCTGAAGAAGCACTGCGATCAGCTCCTGAAGTCTGCCGAGGACAAGGTGGAGAAGATCCGCCTGTCGCGTGAAGGCCAGGCCGCCGGCAGCGAGCCGCTCGACGAGGGCTGAGCCCGAAATAATTCCGGGGCCCGCAACCTCTGTACATTTGTTTGTGCGGAGGTTGTTTTGTATTCGTGGTTCGAAAATCAGGTTCCGGTGAAACTGTACTGTTTCATCGCATTGCGTTTACTTTGCGTGGCCGAAGCCCTATGTCGAAGTGATGCAAACAGCCGAGGTGACGCGCGTGAAATCGCCGCCCGATACACCCCTTCTTGATACGGTCGGCACACCCGCCGACCTGAAGCGCCTTTCACAGGACGACCTTCCCCAGCTTGCCGACGAGCTGCGCGCGGAACTGATCGATGCGGTTTCGAAGACCGGCGGCCATCTGGGGGCCGGGCTTGGCGTGGTCGAACTGACCGTGGCGCTGCACTATGTGTTCGACACACCGGACGACCGGCTGATCTGGGACGTGGGCCACCAGGCCTATCCGCACAAAATCCTCACCGGGCGGCGCGACCGCATCCGCACGCTGCGCCAGGAAGGGGGGCTCTACGGCTTCACCAAGCGGTCGGAAAGCGAATACGATCCCTTCGGCACGGCGCATTCCTCCACGTCCATCTCGGCCGGCCTCGGCATGGCCGTTGCCCATGGGCTCGCAGGGGAAAAGCGCAATGTCATTGCGGTGATCGGCGACGGCGCCATGTCGGCCGGCATGGCCTATGAGGCGATGAACAATGCCGGTGCGCTCGATGCGCGGCTCATCGTCATTTTGAACGACAACGACATGTCGATTGCGCCGCCGCAGGGCGCGATGAGCGCCTATCTGGCGCGTCTCGCCTCCGGGCGCACCTACCAGGGCGTGCGCGATTTCGGCAAGAAGCTGACCTCCTATCTCGGCGAGGGTGTCGACCGCGCCATCACGCGCGCCGTGGAGCACGCGCGCGGCTATGTGACCGGCGGCACGCTGTTTGAGGAAATGGGGTTCTTCCATATCGGTCCCATTGACGGGCACAATCTAAAGCACCTCGTTCCGGTTCTGAAGAATGTGCGCGACAACGGAAACGGGCCGGTGCTCATCCATGTGGTGACGAAGAAGGGCAAGGGCTATCCGCCAGCCGAAGCCGCTGCCGACAAGTATCACGGCGTCAACAGGTTCGACGTCATCACCGGCGCGCAGGCCAAGGCGCCTGCCAATGCGCCGAGCTACACCAAGGTGTTCGCTCAGTCGCTGGTTCAGGAAGCGCGCGAAGACGAGCGGATCGTCGCCGTGACGGCCGCCATGCCGTCGGGGACGGGGCTCGACCTTTTCGAGAAGGAGTTCCCGACGCGCACCTTCGATGTGGGCATTGCCGAGCAGCACGCGGTGACATTTGCCGCCGGACTGGCAACCGAGGGCCTGCGCCCGTTTGCGGCGATCTATTCGACCTTTTTGCAGCGCGGCTATGACCAGGTTGTTCATGATGTGGCGCTGCAGAACCTGCCGGTGCGTTTTGCAATCGACCGGGCAGGGTTTGTCGGTGCCGATGGCCCCACCCATTGCGGCGCGTTCGACATCACCTATCTGGCCAGCCTGCCGAATTTCGTCGTCATGGCAGCAAGCGACGAGGCGGAACTGCGGCACATGGTGCGCACGGCCGTCGAACACGATCAGGGCCCCATCGCCTTCCGCTATCCGCGTGGCAATGGCGTTGGTGTCGAGATGCCTGAGCGCGGCGAAGTGCTGGAACTTGGCAGGGGACGGGTGATGCGCGAGGGCACGAAGGTGGCGCTGCTGTCGCTCGGAAGCAGGCTTGAAGACTGTTTGAAAGCGGCGGACGAACTGGATGCAGCCGGCCTTTCGACGACCGTGGCCGATGCGCGGTTTGCAAAGCCGCTTGATCGGGAATTGATCAGGCGGCTGGCGCTGGAACACGAGGTGCTGATCACCATTGAAGAAGGTGCGATTGGCGGCTTCGGCTCGCATGTGCTTAATTTCCTGGCGCATGAGGGCTTGCTTGAAAGCGGCGTGAAGGTGCGGCCCATGGCCATGCCCGACCGTTTCGTCAACCACGCAAAGCCCGAGCGCATGGTGGAGGATGCCGGGCTCGATGCGGGCGCGATTGTGCGCACGGTGTTTGCGGCCTTGGGCCAGCGTGCGGAAAGCGCAGCGCGTGCCTGACCGCGTTCAACCGATTCCGCAAAAAGCCGATCAAGAGATGGCCGGATGAGGCTCGACCAGTTTCTCGTGGACAGGGGCTTGTTTGCGAGCCGTGCGCGGGCGCGTGATGCGATCCTGCGCGGCACGGTGACGGTGGACGGCATCCCGGCGAAAAAGCCCGGGCAGACCGTCACGCCCGCCGCCGAGGTGAAGGTGGACGATCCGGCAAGTGCTTATGTCTCTCGCGCCGCTTTGAAGCTTTTGCATGGTCTCGACGCTTTTGGGTTTGACCCGGCAGGTTGCCATGCACTCGACATCGGGGCTTCCACGGGCGGGTTCACGCAGGTGCTTCTGGAGCGCGGCGCGGCCCATGTGACGGCCATTGATGTGGGCACTGGGCAGATGGACCCGCGAATTGCAAGCGATGCACGCGTGACCTCGCTTGAAGGGGTGAACGCCCGGCACCTGACGATGGAAGATCTGACAGGGCGCGTGCCGGGTTTCCTGGTCTCGGACGTAAGCTTCATTTCACTGAAACTCGCTTTGCCTCCGGCGCTGGCGCTGGCGGCACGAGGGGCGTGTGGTATCTTTCTGGTGAAGCCGCAGTTCGAGGCGGGACGAGAGGCCATTGGCAAGGGCGGTTTGCTGCGCGATCCGGCGCAGGCCGAAGAAATCGCCGCCGATCTGAAAAATTGGCTGGGGACGAACGCCGGCTGGGAGGCTGTGGGGCTTGCGCCGTCACCCATCGAAGGCGGAGACGGAAACCGCGAATTTCTTCTGGCCGGGCGCAAGGACCGATGAGCGAGACGCTGACGATTGATCATCTGGGGGCACAAGGCGATGGTGTGGCGCTGACGCCGTCGGGGCCTGTCTATGTGCCGTTTGCGCTGCCTGGCGAAGTGGTGGAAGCGGAACTGCGCAAGGGGCGTGCTGCGAAGACGACATTGCGCGAGGCCTCGCCTGACCGCATCGAGCCGGCATGCCGGCATTTTGGCGATTGCGGGGGCTGCGCGGTGCAGCACCTCGAGAGCGAAGCCTATCTCGCCTGGAAACGCGAGAAAGTGGTGAGCGCACTGGCAACACGCGGCATCAAAACCGAAGTGGAAGAGACCCTCGCCTGCCCGCCGCATTCGCGCCGCCGCGTGACGTTTACCGCAAGGCGGTTGGGTTCGGAAGTTCTTCTGGGCTTCAATGCCGCGCAATCCCATCGCATCGTCGTAGTCGAGGAATGTCCGGTGGCAACACCCGGCATTGTCGCCGCGCTTGAGGATTTGCGGGTCCTCGCCAAGGCCATCGCGGCGACGCCGCAACCCTTTCACCTGACGGTGACGGAAACCCGCACCGGGCTCGACGTTGCAGCGGTGGGCGCGGGACGGCTCGGCGAAAAACAGCGCCGGGCGGTGATCGATCTGGCGCTTGAAAAAGGATTTGCCCGGCTTTCGGCTGATGGCGAGATCATCGTGGAGGGCCAGAAACCGAGCGTGATGTTCGGTGAGGTGCCAGTGGCCATTCCGCCGGCAGGTTTTTTGCAGGCCACGCTTGCCGCGGAAGAGGCGATGGCCGGATTGGTGACGGGGCATCTGGAGAGTTGCAAACATGTTGCCGACCTTTTTGCCGGCAGCGGCACATTCGCGCTGCGGCTGGCGCAGAAGGCACGGGTCTATGCGGCTGAAGGCGATGCGATTGCGCTTGCCACGCTCGATATTGCCGCACGGCAATGGTCATCTTTGAAGCCGGTGACGGCGGAAAAACGCGATCTCTTCCATCGCCCGCTGCTGATGAAGGAACTGGCGCAATTTGATGGGCTGGTCTTCGATCCGCCCCGCGCGGGGGCCGAGTTCCAGTGCCGGCAGATTGCACGCTCCGATGTCAAGCGGGTCGCGGCGGTTTCCTGTAATCCTGGCACGCTGGCGCGGGATCTGGCGATCCTTGTGGAAGGAGGCTATCGGGTCATGCGGGTTGTACCGATCGACCAGTTCCTCTGGTCGCCGCATGTGGAAGCGGTGGCGCTTTTGGAGAAGAAGCCGAAGCGGCGCTGATCAGCTTTTCAAAAGCATGTCGACATAGGATGGCACCACGCGGCTGGCCGGTCCGTGGATGGCCTCGTCGAAATCATCGAACGTGTCGGACGGTTCCAGATTGAGCTCGATCGTGCGCGCGCCGTGGCGTCCTGCCTCCTGCACGAATTGTGCTGCCGGATAGACATTGCCGGACGTGCCGATGGAGATGAAGAGATCCGCAGCGCGGAGCGCGCCATAGATTCGCTCCATCTGGTAGGGCATTTCGCCGAACCACACGACGTCTGGGCGCAAATGTCCGCCCGTGGCGCAGGCGGGGCAGGGCGTTTCGAGCGACATGTCGCCGTCCCACGGGCTGCGATCGCCGCAATGGGTGCAGAGCGCGCTTCGGTGTTCGCCATGCATGTGGATGAGGTTTTTCGAGCCGGCGCGCTCGTGAAGATCGTCGATGTTCTGGGTGATGAGCAGGACGTCACCTGAAAATTCTCGCTCCAGTCGGGCGAGTGCGCGGTGGGCATCGTTGGGCTCCAGCTCGGCGATCCTGCGCCGGCGCATATTGTAGAAGTCGTGTACCAGCGTGGGATTGGCGGCGAAACCCTCGGGCGTTGCCACATCGCGGTAGTCGATCTTCGACCACAACCCGTTCTTGTCGCGGAACGTATCCACGCCCGATTCGGCAGAGACACCCGCACCGGTGAGTATGACGATGCGCCGGTAATCCATCAGGTCTGCGTGCCGCCGACAGTCATCTGGTCCATGCGCAGGTGCGGCTGGCCGACGCCGACCGGTACGCCCTGTCCGGCCTTGCCGCACATGCCGATGCCATTATCGAGGGTCATGTCATTGCCGACCATGGAGACGCGGTGCATGGCGTCTGGTCCATTGCCGATCAGCATGGCGCCCTTCACGGGCTGGGTAACCTTGCCGTCCTCGATCATGTAGGCCTCGGTGCAGCCGAACACGAACTTGCCGGAGGTGATGTCCACTTGACCGCCACCGAAGGACACCGCGTAAATGCCTTTCTTCACCGAGGCGATGATTTCCTCGGGCGCCCTGTCGCCGCCGGTCATGTAGGTGTTTGTCATGCGGGGCATGGGTTCGTGCGCGTAGGATTCGCGCCGTCCGTTGCCGGTAGGGGCCATGCCCATCAGACGGGCGTTCTGGCGGTCCTGCATGTAGCCGACCAGCCTGCCGTCCTCGATCAGCACATTGCGGCCCGACGGTGTGCCTTCATCGTCTATGGTGAGCGAACCGCGCCGCTCCGGGATAGTGCCGTCATCGACAACGGTTACGCCCTTTGCGGCAACCTGCTCACCCATCAGGCCGGCAAAGGCTGAGGTCTTCTTGCGGTTGAAGTCGCCTTCGAGCCCGTGGCCCACGGCCTCATGCAGCATCACGCCCGGCCAGCCATTGGCGAGCACGATATCGAAGGTTCCGGCAGGTGCGGGCACGGCGTCCAGATTGACGAGCGCCTGGCGCAGCGCCTCGCTGGCGGCGAACTGCCAGGAATCTTCGGCCAGGAACTCGCCAAAACTCTTGCGCCCACCCATGCCATAGGAGCCGGTCTCCTGCCGGTCGCCATCGCCGACCATAACGGAAACGTTGACGCGGACGAGCGGGCGGATGTCGCGGGCGATCTGGCCGTCGGCACGCACGATTTCCACATGCTGCCATGAGGCGGCGAGCGAGGCGGTGACCTGCCGCACACGCGGGTCTTTCGCGCGCAGCCAGCCATCGATTTCCTGAAGCAGCTTTGCCTTTTCCTCGAAGCCTGGCGAGGCGATCGGGTTCTCCTCTCCATAAAGACGCTGATTCGTGCCGGCGGGAGCGGTGGCGAGCTTGCCGGAATACCCATCTTTCACAGTCGAAACGGCATCGGCGGCACGGCGCAGCGAGGCTTCGGTCAACTCGCTGGAATGGGCATAGCCCGAGGCTTCACCGGCAACGGCGCGCAGGCCAAAACCCTGATCGGTGTTGAAGCTGGCGGTCTTCAGGCGTCCATCGTCGAAAACAAGCGCTTCTCCTTCCCGGTATTCGAGGAAGAGTTCCCCGTCATCCGCGCCGCTGATCGTGTCGGCAACGAGGGATTTCAGACGATCGGGAGAACAATCGAAGGCGTCGAGAAGCGATTTGGCGGTCATGAACAATATCCTGTCGAAACTCCCTTTCATTTAAGGGAGCACGGGCACGCAATCCAGTGCAGGCAGACAGGATGCCGTGAGACTATCGGGGCAGGGCGTCGAAACCTTCAGCAAAACCGTTGAGGTCGACGGGGATGCCAATGCCTTCTTCCGGAGTCTGGAAGACGATGAAGGTGGCGGACTGGCCGGTCTTGAAGGTTTCCACAAGCTGATCCTCAAGGATCACCTCGGCGTAGCAGCCATCCTGAAAACAGCGCACGAAATAGGCGCGGCCGATATCCTTGCCATCCACATTGAGCCCGAGGCCATTCGGCAGGAGTACACCGAGCGGCGCCAGAACACGCAGGATCTCCGCCTTTCCGTCGGCGGTGCGAAGCACGACGACTGAAAGCCCCATCTCCGGCCGGTCTTCGGCAACGACGTTCTGCATCATCGCGCACTGTTCGCTGGAGGCGCCGGCGGGCGTGTCGCAGAGGATCGACCAGGCACCATGAGTCGAGCGAACCGTACCGCTCTGCTGCGCGTGTGCGCCCAGGGAGGGGAAAACGGTCATCGCAAGCGCGGCTGCGGCGCATTTGAGGAAGGACGTGCTCATGGTTCCTGGCTCCCGTACGAATCAGGGCAATTTATCCTGCGATCGCGGTTGGCGAAAAGGGATGGCGTCGGCAAAAGATTGGGAAAACCCGTTTATGCGAAATCAATAATGACATTTGCGGGCAATTCCGACCGAAATGGGACGCCCCGGCGTTTTGTGCTATTGCACTTTCAATATGGACGGCAGTATGAGCCTGCCGAAGGGGCGCAAAAATGCCGCACGTCGCATCCAACGCCTTCCTTGCGGTTCAAATGAGAGTATGGTTTGAACGCGCCTATAAAAAGCCAGAATTCCCTTTGCGGCAAAACCGGACCGTCCGGCTTGCCGTGTCGCCACGGGAGATGACGAGGGTTATGAAGAATATCGCTGTTGGCCTTGCCACTCTGCCGTTTCTCGCCACGGGCGCCGTTGCTGCGCAACCAGAGCCCTGGCAGATGCGCTTTCAACCGGCCGCAACCGGCATCATGCAGGAGATCACCTGGTTCGAGGAATACACTTTGTGGTTCATCGTGCCGATCACCATTCTGGTGATGGCCCTGCTGGCCTGGTGCATTGTGCGTTTCCGCGCAAAGGCAAATCCCACGCCGTCGCGCACCAGCCACAACACGCTGATCGAAGTCATCTGGACTGTTGGTCCGGTGATCGTGCTTCTGTTCCTGGCGGTGCCGTCCTTCCAGCTTCTGACGGCGCAGTACACGCCCGAGGAGGAGCCGGCATTCACCATCAAGGCGACCGGCGTCCAGTGGTACTGGGACTACGAATACCAGCTTGAAGAGCCTGTTTCCTTCAGCTCTCTCATGCTCAAGGAAGACGAGCGCGCCGACGCCGGCAAGGAAGACAAATCCGTCTATCCGCGCCTTCTGGCAGTGGACAATGAAATCGTTGTCCCCGTGGACGCCACCGTGCGCGTTCTCGTGACGGCCAGCGACGTGATCCACGCTTTTGCCATGCCGGCTTTCGGCATCAAGGTGGACGCCGTTCCCGGCCGCATCAACGAGACCTGGTTCAAGGCCGAGAAGGAAGGCCTTTATTATGGCCAGTGCTCGGAACTGTGCGGCAAGGACCATGCCTATATGCCGATTGCCATCCGCGTTGTGGCTCAAGACCAATATGACACCTGGATCGCAGCCGCGGGCGAAGACCTCGCCGGCGCCAACAAGGCCTTGATGGCCGCGATCGAGGGCAAGACGAAAGTTGCGTCTGCTGGCGAATGAGCCGGCAGACGTCTAGAGAGGAAATGGAGCGGTAGGAAATGGCAGGCGCTACAACCCAAGACGCCCATGGCGAACACAAGCCAACCGGATGGACCCGGTGGGTTTATTCCACCAACCACAAGGACATCGGCACGCTCTACCTGATCTTCGCCATCTGCGCGGGCATCATCGGCGGCTTCCTGTCCGTCATGATGCGCTGGGAGCTTGCTGAGCCCGGCATCCAGATTTTCCATGGCCTTGCCGCCATGGTCTACGGTTTCGAGGGCGATGCAGCCATCGATGCCGGCAAGCACATGTTCAACGTGTTCACCACGGCGCACGGCCTCATCATGATCTTCTTCATGGTCATGCCCGCGCTGATCGGCGGCTTCGCCAACTGGATGGTGCCGATCATGATCGGCGCGCCGGATATGGCGTTCCCGCGCATGAACAACATTTCGTTCTGGCTTCTTCCGCCGGCTTTCATCCTGCTGCTCATGTCGCTTTTCGTTCAGGGCCCGGCCGGTGCCTACGGAACGGGTGGCGGCTGGACGATCTATCCGCCGCTTTCGACCTCCGGTCAGCCCGGCCCCGCTATGGATCTCGCCATTCTGTCGATCCACATTGCCGGTGCGTCGTCGATCCTCGGTGCGATCAACTTCATCACCACCATCTTCAACATGCGCGCTCCGGGCATGACGCTGCACAAGATGCCGCTCTTTGCCTGGTCGGTGCTGATCACCGCGTTCCTTCTGCTCCTGTCGCTCCCGGTTCTGGCCGGCGGCATCACCATGCTTCTGACGGACCGCAACTTCGGCACCACCTTCTTTGCGCCTGAAGGCGGCGGCGACCCGATCCTGTTCCAGCATCTGTTCTGGTTCTTCGGTCATCCGGAAGTGTACATTCTGATCCTGCCGGGCTTCGGCATTGTCAGCCACATTGTCTCGACCTTCTCGAGAAAGCCGATCTTCGGTTATCTCGGCATGGCTTACGCCATGGTCGCCATTGGCGCCGTCGGCTTCATCGTGTGGGCGCACCACATGTACACGACCGGCCTGTCGCTCGACACGCAGCGCTATTTCGTGTTCGCAACGATGGTGATCGCGGTTCCGACGGGCGTGAAGATCTTCTCGTGGATCGCCACCATGTGGGGCGGTTCCATCGAGTTCCGCACGCCGATGATCTGGGCCATCGCCTTCATCTTCCTGTTCACCGTTGGCGGTGTGACGGGCGTGCAGCTGGCCAATGCCGGTCTCGACCGGGCCATGCACGACACCTACTACGTGGTTGCACACTTCCATTACGTGCTTTCCATGGGTGCCGTGTTCGCGATCTTCGCTGCCTGGTACTACTGGTTCCCGAAGATGACGGGCTACATGTACAACTCGTTCATCGCTCGCGTTCATTTCTGGATCACCTTCATCGGCGTGAACGTCATCTTCTTCCCGCAGCACTTCCTGGGTCTGGCCGGTATGCCGCGCCGCTATATCGACTATCCGGATGCGTTTGCCGGCTGGAACATGGTGTCGTCCTACGGCTCCTATCTGGCGGCAATCGGTGTGCTGGTGTTCCTGTTCGGTGTGTTCGAGGCATTCGCCAAGAAGCGCCCGGCCGGTGCCAACCCGTGGGGCGAGGGCGCGACGACGCTCGAGTGGCAGCTTTCTTCGCCGCCGCCTTTCCACCAGTGGGAACAGCTGCCGAAGATCCGCTGATCATAGGCAAAGACAAAGCATGAAGGTTGCGCGGCCCGTCTTCGAATGTGCCGCGCAACCGATTAACAGAACGAAGGCACAACATGGCACTGGTTGATCAGGAGCATATGGACGATACGGGGCTGCGCCTTTCCGAGGCAGCGCCCGGCGATTTCATTGCTCTGTTGAAGCCGCGCGTGATGTCGCTTGTCGTCTTTACGGCTTTTGTGGGCATGGTGATGGCACCGGGGGTGCCGAACCCGCTGCTCGCCATGATCTCCATCGCGGCCATCGCCGTCGGTGCAGGCGCCTCGGGCGCGCTCAACATGTGGTATGACGCCGACATTGATGCGGTGATGGGGCGCACGGCGCGCCGGCCCGTTCCGGCCGGCCGGGTCACGCCGGGCGAGGCGCTTAGCTTCGGTCTGGTGCTCTCGGCGTTTTCCGTGGCCACACTCGGCCTGATGGCCAACTGGACGGCCGCAGCGCTGCTGGCCTTCACGATTTTCTTCTACGCCGTGATCTACACGATGTGGCTCAAGCGTTCGACGCCGCAGAACATCGTTATCGGCGGTGCTGCGGGTGCGCTGCCGCCGGTCGTTGGCTGGGCAGCAGTCACCGGCACGGTGAGCATGGAAAGCCTCGTGCTCTTCCTCATCATCTTCCTCTGGACGCCGCCGCACTTCTGGGCGCTGGCGCTTTTCAAATCGGGCGACTACGAGCGCGCGGGCATTCCAATGCTGCCCAATGTCGCCGGACATGCCGCGACCAAGAAGCAGATTTTCATCTATGCGCTGCTTCTCGCCGCAAGCGGTATCCTGCCGGTGGCGGCAGGTTTTGCGAGCTTTGCCTATGGCACGGTTGCCGTCATTCTTGGGGCTGGCTTCGTGTGGTATTCTTGGCAGGTGCTGCGCATGCCCGAGAGCGATGCGGCCATGAAGCCCGCCAAGGCGTTGTTCGGCTATTCGCTGCTATATCTCTTCGTCCTGTTCACGGCGCTTCTCGCCGACCGGCTGCTTGCCAGCCTTGGCCTGGTTTCGTGAGGTGACATGATGGACAAGGAATTTGTGAAGCCGACCGAAGCCCAGCTCAAGGCGCGCCGCAAGCGCTCCATTGCGCTTGCCATCGCGCTCGCCGTGTTTGTCGTGATCGTCTATATCGGCAGTCTGGCCAAGCTCGGTCCCGGCCTGTTCGAGCGTGCGATGTGAGGTGTGACATGAGCGGCGAGCAAGGAAACCAGAAATCGGCAGCCGGAAACCGGAATCGCAATGCGGCGATCCTGTGTGTTGCCGTGGTCGGCGGCATGGTCGGCATGGCGTACGCCGCGGTCCCGCTCTACCAGCTTTTCTGCCAGGTGACGGGCTATGGCGGCACCACACAGCGTGTCGAGCAGTATTCCGATACGATTCTGGACCAGACCATCACCGTCCGGTTTGATGCCAACACGAACGGTGTTCCGTGGGAGTTCCAGCCGAAACAGCGCGAAGTGACGCTGCGTCTCGGTGAGACGAAGCAGATCTCCTACGTTTCGCGCAACCTTTCGAACGTGCCCACCTCGGGCACGGCAACGTTCAATGTTTCGCCGGCGCGGGCCGGTGCCTATTTCAACAAGGTCGAGTGCTTCTGCTTTACGGAACAGGAGTTGCAACCGGGGCAATCCTATGACATGCCGGTCGTGTTCTTTGTCGACCCGGAGATCGTCAACGTGCCTGAGTTGAAGAACCTGAAAACGATTACGCTTTCCTACACATTCTTCCCGCTTGAGAAGAAGGCGCCGGTGGCTGCCGCGCCCAAGACCAACACCAATCAGAACGAGAATCTCGGGGGCTGACATGGCCGACGCGCACGCAAAACATCACGACTATCACATCATCGACCCGAGCCCATGGCCTTTCCTTGGCTCGCTTGGTGCCCTGATCATGTCCATTGGCGGCATCGCCTGGATGAAGGCGCTCAACGGCTCCGAGTTCACCATCTTCGGTGTGGACCTTGCCGCGACCAATTTCTGGCTTTTCCTGATCGGTCTCTTCCTGGTGCTTTTCACCATGTATTCCTGGTGGGCCGATACGATCCGCGAAGGACATGAGGGCCACCACACCCGCGTCGTTTCGCTTCATCTGCGTTACGGCATGATCATGTTCATCGCCTCGGAGCTGATGTTCTTCGTGGCGTGGTTCTGGGCGTTCTTCGATGCCAGCCTGTTCCCGGGCGAGGCGGTGCAGGCAACGCGCGCCGAGTTCACCGGTGGCATGTGGCCGCCGGCAGGCGTCGAGGTTCTCGATCCCTTCCACCTGCCGCTCTACAACACGATCATCCTGCTGCTCTCCGGCACGACGGTGACGTGGGCCCACCATGCGTTGCTCGAAGACGACCGCAAGGGGCTGGTCTGGGGCCTGGTGCTGACGGTTGCACTCGGTGCTCTGTTCTCCTGTGTTCAGGTTTACGAGTACATGCACGCACCGTTTGCCTTCTCCGACTCGATCTATGGCGCGACCTTCTACATGGCGACCGGCTTCCACGGTTTCCACGTTCTCATCGGAACCATCTTCCTTCTGGTCTGCCTGCTGCGCGCCATGGCCGGCGACTTTACGCCGAAGCAGCATTTCGGCTTCGAGGCGGCTGCCTGGTACTGGCACTTCGTTGACGTGGTGTGGCTGTTCCTCTTCACCTTCGTCTATGTCTGGGCCTCAGCCGGTGCGACTGTCGCGCATGGCTGATATGGCAGCCTGAGTATGCGAAAGGCGGCTGGGGAGACCCGGCCGCTTTCTTTTTTGGCCCGGTCGCTTTCTTTTTTGGGACGCATTCTCGTCCTATCCGTGGGATGCGTCACGGGGCGGCGTCGACCGGGCTGGACCTGCCGTGCTAGAGCGCACGGACATGCAACCGGATGGACCTACCTCTCCCTGGCCTGACGCGGGATTGAAACGACATGACCGAGCGACAGAACAACACACACGGTGACGAGCCGGTCGTCGATCAGGCGATCTGGCCGCCGGTCGATCCGGTCCGCGCCGGACTTGGCGGACGCTGCCCGCGCTGTGGCGAGGGGCGCCTCTTTTCCGGCTTTCTCACGGTCGGGCGCGGCTGTCACAATTGCGGGCTCGATTACGGTTTTGCCGATGCGGGGGACGGACCGGCAGTGTTCGTTATCCTGATCATTGGTTTTCTGGTCGTGGGGCTGGCGCTGTGGATGGAGGTTTCACTCGGACCTTCGCTCTGGGTGCATTTCCTCATCTGGATACCGCTTGCGCTGGTCCTTTGCCTCACGGCTCTCCGCCTCATGAAGGGCCTGCTGATAGCACTGCAATATCGCAACAAGGCAGAGCAGGGGGAACTCGAACGATAATGGCCGTAACTGAAGTCAAATCCTCCCGGTCGAGCCTCAACTGGCTTCTCCTGCTCCTGAGCCTTGTCGTGCTTATGTGCCTGCTGGCGCTGGGAACGTGGCAGGTGCAGCGGCTTCAATGGAAAGAGGCGCTGCTTGCGCAGATCGAGGCGCGGATCAATGCAGAACCGGCGGATCTCGCCAGCATCGAGCGCATCTACGCTGAAACCGGTGATGTCGAGTACCGGCCGATGCGCGTTGAGGGCGCTTTCCGGCACACGGGCGAGCGCCACTATTTCGCAACCTGGAAAGGGCAGTCGGGCTATTTTGTTCACACACCGCTCAGACTTGACGACGGGCGGTTCATCTTCGTCAATCGCGGGTTTGTGCCCTTCGACCGCAAGGAGGCGGACACGCGCGCTGAAGGACAGATCGTCGGCGGCGTACGCATCAGCGGTCTTGCACGCAACGGGATTGGCGAAAAGCCGTCCTTCATCGTCCCCGACAACGACATTGGCCAGAACATCTTCTACTGGAAGGACCTCGGCACGATGGCGCGTACGGCGGGGCTGCCTGACACTGCCCGGGTGCTGCCGTTCTATGTCGACGCCGATGATTCGCCCAATGCCGGCGGTTTGCCCGTGGGCGGGGTGACACGCATCGACCTGCCGAACAGCCATCTGCAATATGCGATCACCTGGTATGGGCTTGCCGCGGCGCTCTGCGGCGTTCTGTTCGTCTGGTGGCGGCGCAACCGGCGGCGCTCCTGATCGCGGCTCTTTGGCCGGGGCTCTTGACATTGAGCGCCCCACACCCCCAATTCCGGCTCCAGCAAGGGGAAATCAGATGACGGCTGCCGACATGACAAGACAGAAACTGACGGTGCGGCTTTGCGGGCCACGCGGTTTCTGCGCCGGCGTTGATCGCGCCATTCAGATCGTCGTGCTGGCGCTGAAGAAATACGGAGCGCCGGTCTATGTGCGCCATGAGATCGTCCACAATCGCTATGTGGTGGAGGGACTGCAGGAGCGCGGTGCCGTCTTCATCGAGGAACTGAGCGAAATACCGGAAGATCATCGCGACTGTCCGGTTGTCTTTTCCGCGCACGGTGTGCCGAAATCGGTCCCGGCGGATGCGCAGAACCGCAACCTCTTCTATCTGGATGCGACCTGCCCGCTGGTTTCCAAGGTCCACAAACAGGCCATGCGCCACCACAGGCTCGGTCGTCACGTGCTGCTGATCGGCCATGCGGGGCATCCGGAAGTGATCGGCACGATGGGGCAACTGCCCGAGGGCACGGTGACCCTGGTGGAGACGGTGGAAGGCGCCAACACGCTCGAACGGCCAGACGGCGCGGAACTTGGCTTTGTCAGCCAGACCACGCTCTCGGTGGAGGACACGGCCGATATTCTCAAGGCGCTGGAAGACCGTTTTCCGGACCTGTACGCACCGGCAGCCGAATCCATCTGCTATGCCACCACCAACCGGCAGGAGGCTGTGAAGAAGGCGGCACCCGGCTCGGACCTTTTCCTCGTCGTGGGCGCACCCAACTCATCGAACTCGCGCCGTCTGGTGGAGGTCGCGGAGCGGGCAGGGGCGAAGCGATCGCTGCTTGTGCAGCGGGCTTCTGAAATTCCCTGGGACGAGGTGGACGGTATTCGCGTTCTTGGACTTTCGGCTGGCGCCTCGGCGCCCGAAATCATTGTCAACGAAATCATCGATGCGTTCCGCGAGCGCTTCGACGTGACGGTGGAACTTGCGATCACCGCCGAGGAAACCGAGAATTTTCCCGTCATGCGCGCGATCCGCGACGTGGAACTGACCAGCGCCGACATGGCCTTTGTGAACGGCAACGCATAAGCATGGCGGTCTATACGGACATTTCCGAGGTCGAGCTCGGCGCGCTCCTGAAGGAATACGATGTGGGCGAGTTGTTGTCCTACAAGGGCATCGCCGAGGGGACGGAGAATTCCAACTACCTGCTCCACACATCAAAAGCAGCCTTCATCCTGACCCTTTACGAGCAGCGCGTTGAGCGCTCCGATCTGCCATTTTTTCTCGGCCTGATGGAGCATCTGGCGCAGCATGGCGTGAACTGTCCGCTTCCGGTGCGCAGGAACGATCGCGCGGTGGTGAGCGAAATTGCCGGTCGGCCGGCGGCGCTGATCACCTTTCTGGAAGGCATGTGGCTCAGGAAACCCGCCCCGCAGCACTGCCGCGAGGTGGGCAGGGCCATGGCGGGGATGCATCTGGCCGCGCGCGGCTTTGAACCGACACGGGCGAATGCGCTGACCGTGGGCGACTGGCGCCCGCTCTGGGAAAAGGCGAAGCCTCGGGCAAACGAGGTGGAAGAGGGGCTGGAGGCTGAGGTCGAGGCGGATCTTGCCGACCTTGCCCAAGGCTGGCCGGCCGACCTGCCGACCGGCGTCATTCACGCCGACCTTTTTCCCGACAATGTCTTTTTCCTCGGTGACCGGGTTTCGGGGATCATCGATTTCTATTTCGCCTGCAATGATCTGCTGGCCTACGACATTGCCACCTGTCTCAATGCCTGGTGTTTCGAGAAGGACGGGTCCTACAACCTGACCAAGGGGACGGCACTGCTCGAGGGGTATCAGTCGGTGCGTCCGCTGGAAGGCGCCGAGATCGAGGCGCTGCCGCTTCTGGCACGCGGCTCCGCGCTGCGTTTCATGCTGACGCGGCTTTATGACTGGCTGACCGTTTCCAACGGCGCGCTAGTGAACAAGCGCGACCCGATGGAATATGTGCGCCGGCTGCGCTTTCACCGGCAGATTAGCTCTGCGTCTGAATACGGGGTCGGCCTGAAGTGACAAGCGTGGAGATTTTTACCGACGGTGCCTGTTCGGGCAATCCGGGTCCCGGCGGCTGGGGCGCTCTTCTGCGCCACAATGGCGTCGAGAAGGAACTGTCGGGCGGCGAGGCCGAGACCACCAACAACCGGATGGAACTCAAGGCGGCCATTGAGGCGCTCAACGCCCTGAAGCGGTCCTGCGACGTGGACCTCTACACCGACAGCGTCTATGTGCGCGACGGCATTTCCGGCTGGATCGAGGGCTGGAAGCGCAATGGCTGGAAAACGGCAGCCAAGAAGCCGGTCAAGAACGCCGAGCTATGGCAGGCGCTGGACGAGGCACAGAAGCGCCACAGGATCAAATGGCACTGGGTCAAGGGCCACGCGGGCCATCCCGAAAACGAACGCGCCGACGCGCTTGCACGCGCAGGCATGGAGCCTTTCAAGAAAAAACGGCGCTGAGCCGGGGCGATACCGGCGGTCCAAACCATTGGAGGAGCATCGGACCGAAAACCGGATTCAATATCCGGTCCGACGCTCCAGAGCGGTTCACAGCTTTAGGGAAACATCGCTCCGTTCTATCTGTCTGTTTTTCCGCATCTATGCGGATGCCATATGATTCTGCGCCTGAAGCTGATCGAGGATGCGGGCGGCGCCGCTTGTCTCGGCCTGTCCGGGATTCTCCTCGATGTTAATCGCGCTCACGACGCCGTCATCGACGATCATCGAATACCGCTTGGAACGGCTGCCGAGACCTGCCACCGAAAGATCGGTATCGAGGCCGAGCGCCCTGGTGAAATCGCCATTGCCATCGGCAATGAAGGTGATCTTGTCTTCTGCGCCGGTGAACCCGGCCCAGGCCTTCATCACGAAGGCATCGTTCACGGAGATGACGGCGATGTCATCGGCGCCACGAGCGCGGATCGCATCACCATTTTCGACAAAGCCCGGCAGATGACTGTTGCTGCAGGTCGGGGTAAAGGCCCCGGGTACGCCGAAGAGGACGACTTTGCGCCCTGCAAAGAAATCGGGCGCGGCGACATCGTTCGCGCCTTCGGCGCTCACTTTCTTGAAGTTTGTATCGGGAATGCGATCACCAACGGAAACTTTCATCAGGGGCTCCTGAAAACTATTTAAAATCAATGATTTTCAGGGGATTTCAATATCCCCTGAGACAGCCTCTCCATCAGCCGTCAGCGTATATATAAGATCGCTTTTTTCAAGTTTCCCGACATCGCCGTCCAATATTTCAACAACGAACCTGGTGGCGCCGTCATCAATGGCTTCCAGCCTCGGTGTCCCGAGCAAATGAGCGTGCGTATGATCGAGGAAGAGGACTGGATCCTGCGTCGAGGCGGGCACGCTCCCTTTTAGGACAAGCGCGCCGCCCGTTTTCTCTACAGAAGCGATTCCAAACGTCGCATCGGCGGAGGCGGGAAGGGAGGCGAACGCACGCCGGACCGCGAGCGCGTCGCTGACATTGTCGGCGTCAGCGCCGGGGTCGAAGGTGAAGGAGGCCTGGAAGGGGATGCAGATCGTCTCGCAGATGCCGAGAAACACGTCCGCATCGATCAGTGTCGCAGCGTTCGTCTGGTCGAGTGTGAAGGTGATGGGCAGCGAAACGGACTGCCTGTAGCCTGCCCACTGGGTTTCACCGTCATGAATGCGTTCCGGGGCCGGGTATTGCACTTCGACCGCGCGGATATGGGAACTGCGGGAGACATCGATTTGCGGGGGGATGCCGGCAGCGCCCGGGTTGCGCCAATAGGTCTTCCAGCCAGGTTTGAGACTGATTTCGAGAGCCCCACGGAGACGACCGTCTTCATCCGGAAGCCCGACGGTAACGAGACGAACCGATCCGCCCTCGCTTTCCTGCCATTGGCTGGACGCGCCATGTGCCTGCGGGGTCATGAGCAGTGCAAGGGTCAGGGATGCGGCTCGAATCATGGTGGGAGAGTGCAGCGGAGACGCCGGGCCGGCAAGGAACACTTCGCTCTGGCAGCATCATAAATGCGTGACCGGCGGCCTGCTGCAGGGCGATATCCGCCTTTCACGCCATGGGAAAACGGGTTAGGCTGAAAGCACGGAAACCCAGAATGCAGCAGGGACCAAGGGTACAAAAGGAAATGACGGCACTTCCATATCTGGAAAACCATTTCCTGATCGCCATGCCCGGCATGCGCGATGAACGGTTTGCGCGCGCGGTGATCTATCTGTGCGCCCATAGCGAGGAGGGGGCGATGGGGCTGATCATCAACCAGCCGCAGCAGCTCGCTTTTCCCGATATCCTCGTGCAGCTCGGCATTCTAGAACAGTCGGAAGCCATCCGGCTGCCGCAGGAAGCGCGCAACATGCCCGTGCGCAATGGCGGCCCCGTGGACCGAAGCCGGGGCTTCGTGCTGCATACGGACGACTATGTTGTGGAGTCTTCCATGCCGGTTTCCGACAGCATCTGTCTGACGGCCACGGTCGACATGCTCAGAGCCATATCGCTCGGCCAGGGGCCGCGTCATGCCCTGATGGCGCTCGGCTATGCCGGCTGGGGTGCCGGGCAGCTTGAAATGGAGATCGGCGAGAACGGCTGGCTGACCTGTCCGGCAACGCCGCAGCTTCTGTTCGAGGGCAATATCGAGCAGAAATACGATGGCGTCCTCGCATCGATTGGTATTGATGCGGCAAATCTCAGCCAGATTGCCGGCCACGCCTGAGAGGAAAGGCCTCTTCCCGGCCCACGTCCTGCCTCCTCAACCTTAAGACTTGGCTGCGGTGGTATGCTCGAACAGGAGTTTGCCGGTGGTTTCGGCATCTTCCGGTTCGCCGAAAACAAAGCTCTGGGCGTAGTCGCACCCCATCTCGGCAAGTTGCTGCGCATCCTGGTGATCGACCACGCCTTCCGCCACGACGGACAGTTCGAGCTCCTTGGCCATCTTGACCATGGAACGCACCATGACGATGCCACGTGCGCTGTGATCTTCCAGGAAGCGCCGGTCGATCTTGATGGTGTCGAAAGGGAAGCTCGATAGATAGGACAGCGAAGAATAGCCCGTGCCGAAATCGTCCAGCGACAGGCCGATGCCGATCTGCCTCAGCTTCTCGAGCACATGGGCGGACTGCTCGGGATTGTCCATGACCACGGATTCGGTCAGCTCAAGCCGGAAGCTCTCCGGTGAAACGCCCGAACGGGCGATGACAGACCGTACGTCGCCCACGAGATCGCGCCGGATAAGCTGCCGGCTTGAGAGATTGACCGACATGACGAGCGGCAAATCCGGAAACTGCTTCTGCCAGCGATAAAGATCCTCGGCCGCCTGCTGCATGGCAAAAAGGCCAAGCTGGACGATCAGGCCGGAGCTCTCGGCAATCGGTATAAAGTCCGATGGCGGGATGGCACCGCGGCGCGGGTGATCCCAGCGCAGAAGAGCCTCGAAGCCGGCAATGGTCTGGTCTTCCAGGCGAATGATCGGCTGATAGACAAGCTTAAGCTCGGAACGTTCGATCGCGCGGCGCAGATCCGCCTCCATGCGCAGGCGATTGTTGTCGTTCGAGCGGAAGGCAGGGCGGAAGGGCTCGATCCGGTCGCCACCGAAACGCTTGGCCTGATACATGGCGAGTTCGGCGTCCTTGAGCATCTCCTCCGCCGATTCCTGTGTCGTGGTCCAGGAAATGAGGCCGATGGAGGAGGTGAGGACAATCTCGCGGCGGGCGAAGGTAACCGGAGTGCGGATCGCCTGCTTGACCGCGTCTGCCACGGCGGCAATGCGCGCTGGCTCCTGCTCGGACAGAAGGATCATGGCGAACTGGTCGCCGGACAGGCGGCAGAGCGAATCGCGCGGCTTCAGGAGCCTGTGCAGCCGGCGGGCAATGGTGAGCAGGATCGTGTCGCCCACCGAGATGCCGAGCTCCTCATTGACCTGCTTGAAACGGTCGATGTCGATCACGAAGACGGTCGGTCGTACCTGCTGCTCCATGCGGGCTATGGAAATGATCGCATCGAGCCGGTTGAGGAACAGCTCCCGGCTTGGAAGCCCGGTAAGATTGTCATGAACCGCGTCGTGCAGGAGGCGCTCTTCAGCCTTTTTCTGCTCGGTGACGTCAACCATGGTGCCGACACAGCGGATGACCTGGCCATCGGAACCGATGACAGGACGCGCGCGCAGATCGAACCAGTGATAATGACCGTCCGCACCGCGCAGGCGGAAGCACTGGGAGATGCGCCCGCGGCGCTGTTCGAGCACCACGTCGAGCGTCGTGCGGAATGTGTCGCGGTCCTCGGTATGGAGGGTTGAAAGCCAGTCGCGGGCTGGACCGTGCAGGCTGCCCGAGGGGAGGCCGAGCTGGCGGCTGACATCGGGTCGCGTGATGATGCGGTCGCGCGAAACGTCCCAGTCCCAGACCACGTCTCCCGAGCCAGAGATCGCCAGCGCCTGACGCTCCATGTCGCTGAACAGGCCCTGGAAGAGAGCGCCGCCGGCAAAGGCGTGCTGCATGACTGTGAAGCCGATCAGGAGAATGATCAGGATAAGGCCGCCGCCGATTGCCGGCTGGACAATGTCGTTGTCGAGAACCCCGGTGATCGCCATCCACGAGCCGACCATCCAGGCGATGATCATGACCCAGCTGGGAACCAGCATGATGGCACGGTCATAGCCCTGAAGACTGAGATAGATGATGATGCCAAGGCCGACCACGGCTGTGGCGGCAAAGGAAATGCGGGCGATGCCGGCCGCCACGGCGGGGTCGATGATGGCGAAACCGGCAATGATGCCGAGACCCAGGATCCAGGCGAGCACGCCATAGCTGAAATGGTCGTGCCAGCGGTTGAGATTGAGATAGGCAAAAAGGAAGACCACAAGCGTGGCGGCCAGACCGACCTCGGTACCGGCGCGCCATATCTGCTCGTTGCCAGGCGTAATCTCGATCACCTTGCTCAGGAACCCGAAATCAATGGAGATATAGGCAAGAACCGCCCAGGCCAGCGCCGCCGTGGCCGGGAACATCGAGGTTCCCTTGACCACGAACAGGATGGTCAAAAACAGGGCCAGCAGGCCGGCAATGCCGATGACGATGCCGCGGAAGAGCGTGTAGGCGTTCACCGTGTCCTTGTAGGCGCCGGGATCCCACAGATAGACCTGCGGCAGGTTTGGCGAGGAAAGCTCGGCGACGAAGGTGACGACAGAGCCGGGATTGAGCGTGACGTGAAACTCATCCGCATCCGGGCTTTCCTGCCTGTCGAGCGTGAAACCGGAACTCGGTGTAATGGCGGCAATGCGCTGCGAGCCAAGGTCGGGCCAGACAAGGCCTGAGCCGACCAGACGGAAATGCGGCGCCACGATGAGGCGGTCAAGCTGCTGGTCCGTCGTGTTGGCGAGCGCGAACACCGCCCAGTCTCCCGTGGAGCGTTCGTCCTGCGCTTCCACCTCGATGCGCCGGACGATGCCGTCGACGTCGGGCGCTGTCGACACCTGAAACGCGTCTCCCTGCGCGCGGTAGATTTCCACCGCTCCCGACAGGTCGAGCGCCACATCATCACGGGCGATCTTGATCGGTTCGATCGCTTCTGCCGTGCCGACGGCTGAAACAAGGGTGATGAATGCCGCGGCCAGGGCCACCAGAAAAGCGGGGAAGAGGGAACGCGACAAGGAAATCAGCCTCGTGTTTCTAATGCAGGCACGTGACGCTCCTCAGCGACCAGCGCATAGAGATAGTGATCACGCCAAGTACCGTCGATCCTGAGATAGGACCTGAGCAGGCCTTCGCGCTGAAATCCGGCTTTTTCAAGTAAACCGACAGAACGTTTGTTGTCTGGAATACAGGCGGCTTCCAGACGGTGCAACCGCAAGCCGTCGAAAGCATAGGGAACGAGCAGCCGCAGGGCCGAAAGCATCATGCCGCGACCGGCATATCGCTCGCCCATCCAGTAGCCTATGCTGGCGGTCTGCGCGACGCCGCGCCTGATGTTGGAGAGTGTGATTCCACCCGCCAGCGCTTCGGTCGGTGCATCGAAGACGAAAAAACTGATGCCGGTGCCGTTGTCATACTCGGTGCGATAGCGCTTGAGCCGGTGCCGGAAAGCGCTTCTGGACAATTCGTCGGGTGCCCAGCTCGGCTCCCAGGGCACGAGAAAGCCGCGACTCTCATCGCGCAGGGCTGCCCATTCCGCATGATCGCCCATGACCGGTGTTCTGAGGAACACGGTTTCGCCCTTGAGCGCCGGAGGCGGGCGGCGGAAGAAGGGCACGTCCAGCATATGTCTGCGACGATCCTACACGGCGAGCTTGCGAGGCATGGACCCCTGATCGGCGAGCGCATCCTGAATGGATTCGAAGGGTGCAAGGCTGCCGACGGGGCCGATCGCCGCAACGGTCGGCTTGGAGGTGAAGAGACGCTGCGAAAGATCGGTCAGGCGATCAACGGTCAGGTTGGACAGGCGATCCATCAATTCGTCCACATCGATCGGCCGGCCGTAGAGCAGAAGCTGGCGCGCGATCTGCGAGGCGCGGCTTGCCGGGTTTTCACGCGCCATCATGAGGCCGGCGCGATATTGCGCACGTGCCCGGTCGAGCTCGTCCTGGCCGATGGCCTGCCCCGCTTTCTGTAACTCGCCGAGCAGCAGGGGCACAAGCTCTTCAATGTCGCTCTTGCCGGTCGCCGCGTGGATGCCGAAAATACCGGTGTCCGAAAATCCCCAGTGGAAGGCATAGACCGAGTAGCAGAGGCCGTGCTTCTCGCGTATTTCCTGGAAAAGCCTCGAGGACATGCCGCCGCCGAGAATGGTGGAGAGCACCTGCGAGGCATAGAAGTCGCGCACATGGTAGGCACGGCCCTCAAAGCCCAGAATGATCTGCGCATCCATGAGATCGCGGTGCTCGCGGAAGTCACCGCCCACATAGTGTGCATAGGGCGGTGTGGTGCCTTCGGCCTTGCTGCGGAAACTGCCCAGGCGGCTTTCCACCTCGCGCACAAAGTCTTCGTGCTTCAGCCCGCCGGCGGCGACAATGACCATGCGATCGGCCGAGTACTGGCGTTCGAGAAAGCCGCGAAGCTGGTCCGGGGTAAAGGACTGGACCGTCTCGGGGGTTCCGAGCACCGAACGGCCAAGCGCCTGATGGCGGAACGCCGTCTCGGTGAAACGGTCGAAAACGATGTCGTCGGGAATGTCGTGCGCGGCGCCGATCTCCTGGAGGATCACATGCTGCTCGCGTTCCAGCTCGTGCGGGTCGAATTTGGAATCGGTCAGAATGTCGGAAAGGAGTTCTACCGCCAGCGGCATGTCTGCGCTGAGAACGCGTGCATAGAATGCGGTTGTCTCGACACTGGTCGCAGCGTTAATCTCACCGCCGACATCCTCGATATCGGTCGCAATCTGACGGGCACTGCGTTTGGTCGTTCCCTTGAACGCCATGTGCTCGAGAAGATGCGCAATACCGTGCTCATTCTCATGCTCGTTGCGCGATCCGGATTTGACCCAGATGCCCAGCGCAACGGTTTCCAGATGAGGCAGGGTTTCGGTTGCGACCGTCAGGCCGTTCGACAGACGGCTTACCTCAACACCCATATGCTTCTCACTCCTTGAACAAACTCAACGCGCCGCTCTGGCATGGCGGCTTATGTGATCCTGCAGCATTCTTAAATCTGAGGGAAGGACTGTAAAGGACTCTTTGCGTTTCATCAGGTCGCCGAGCCATTCGGGCAGGGCCGGCTCGATGCCGCTGGCATCCCTGACGGCAGCCGGGAACTTGGCCGGATGGGCGGTCGACAGCACCACCATGGGCGAGGCCGATGCCGGCATTGCACGCGCAACCTTCACGCCCGTGGCTGTGTGCGGGTCGAGCAGATAGCCGCTCTCGCGCCGGACCGCGCCGATCGTTTGCGCCGTTTCCGCCATCTCCGAGCGACCGGCAGAAAAGCCTTTGCGGATGACCTCCAGCGTCTCTGGCTCGACCGTGAAGCTGCCCGACTGCTTCAGCATCTGCATGTAGCGGCGGATTTCATCCGCATTCCTGCCGGAAGCAAAATAGAGCAGGCGTTCGAAATTGGAGGAAACCTGAATGTCCATCGAGGGCGATGTGGTCGCCACCACTTCACGCGTGGCGTATTCACCGGTGGCGAGCGTGCGGGCGAGAATGTCGTTGTCGTTGGTGGCGATCACGAGGCGGTCGATGGGCAGGCCCATTTCCTTTGCCGCATAGCCCGCAAAAATATCGCCGAAATTGCCGGTGGGTACGGTGAAAGAGATCGTGCGGTCGGGACCGCCGAGTGAGACGGCGGCGGTGAAGTAGTAGACGATCTGGGCCATCACGCGGGCCCAGTTGATCGAATTCACGCCGGAAAGAGCTACGCTGTCACGGAAACCATGATCGTTGAACATGTCCTTGAGCAGGCCCTGGCAATCGTCGAAATTGCCTTTAACGGCAAGCGCATGCACGTTGGCGGCGCCGGATGTGGTCATCTGGCGCTGCTGTACCGGGGAGACACGCCCCTCGGGGAAGAGGATGAACACGTCCGCCCGCTCGGTCCCGGCAAAGGCCTCTATGGCAGCCCCCCCGGTGTCGCCCGATGTCGCGCCGACGATGGTGACACGCTCGCCGCGCTCGGCAAGAACATGATCCATCAGCCGCGCCAGAAGCTGCATGGCGACGTCCTTGAAGGCGAGGGTGGGGCCGTGAAAAAGCTCCAGGATGAACTCGTTCGGACCGCTCTGAACAAGGGGGCACACCGCCGGGTGGCGGAAAGTGGCGTAGCTCTCGTCAATGATGCGGCGCAGGGTCGACGCGTCTATTTCATCGCCCACGAAGGGAGCGAGCACGCGAAAGGCGATCTCGCCATAGCTCTGGCCGCGCATGGCGCGGATATCGTCAGCGGAGAATTGCGGCCATGCGCGGGGAACGTAAAGACCGCCGTCGCGGGCAAGCCCTGCCAGCATGGCATCGGAAAACCCAAGCGCCGGCGCATCGCCACGCGTGCTGATATAATCTGTCGCCATTCGTCGTATTGCCTCATGAACTGCGAGGGAGGACAGCCGGCGCCCGCAAGAGCCCGTCGCATTCCGGCCGCGCGTCTGGTATAGAGCATGATCTGGACGGGTGGGAACCGGTTTTCCACTCAAACCGCACGGAAATTGAATGTCGATGACGGGTTTTCTGGAATTTGCCGGAAAAATCTGTCATCTCTCCGTTGCTTTTTTGCCCGGTCGTTGCCGGTGCTTGCAGAATGCGCAGATCCACGGGGCATGTCACTTGGTCAATTATCGTCTTTTCATCAGTTCTCTCCTGCTTTCCGCCACTGCCATCGTTTCCGGTTGCCAGTCCGACGATGCGACGGGTGGACTGGACATGCAGGGCGGCAATCTTCAACAGCAGGGTACCCAGGCAGCCGGGCAGGCTGAGGATGTGGTGCGCGAAAGCGAATTGCGCGCTTTCTGCCCACCGGTCTCCCTGCGAGAAGGCACGGCCTATTTCACCACCTATGAAAAGGGCGGGCAGGACCAGCCCGGCAGCGTGATCTATCAGGCCTCGATCACCGATGTGACGCGCAAGTGTACCTACGGCACGGGCTCGTTCGGCATGACGGTGGCCGTGGCAGGACGCGTCGTCCCGGGTCCGAAAGGCAATACCGGCACGATCACAATGCCGATCCGCATCGTTGCCGTTCGTGGCGGCGAGGTTGTCTATTCGAAGCTGTTCCAGCACCAGGTCGCGATCAGCGACACCGCCGGCGCAACCCAGTTCATCTTCAACGATCCGAATGTGATGATCACGGGGACGCCCGATCGCAGCATTCAGTTGATGGTCGGGTTTGACGAGGGGCCGAACGGCGGCCGCTAGAGCGGTTCACCGTTTCACGGAAACGCTGCTCCGCTCTATCTGTCTGATTTCCTGCATTTGTGCTGACGTCAGGTGATTCCACCTGACTGCAAAATGCTTTAACCTTGCGGTCGGTCTCTAAACCGTTCAAGATGAAGGCGGGGGCAAGTCCCCCGTTTTTTGTGGAATATCAGGGTGTTTGGAGCGCGGGCTGAATCAATTTGTCAGGATTGCCCTCAGGCATCCTCGCTCCATTCCGACAGGGCTTCGATGACGCCGGCAAGGTCCTGGAAACGGTGAATGACAGTCTCCGCGCCCGCTTCCATCAGAAGGTCGGCATGGCCGGGCTGGATGTGCGCTCCACCGGTGAAGCCGATGACGCGCATGCCGGCGGCTTTCGCGCCGGCGATCCCGTGCACTGAATCTTCAATGACGAAGCAGCGCCCAGGTGCGGCTCCCATCTTCTCGGCGGCATAAAGGAATACGTCCGGCGCAGGCTTGGGCTGGCGCGAGGGCGTTTCCAGAGAGGAATAGATGCGGTCCTTGAAGAAGGGCAGGAGCCGCGTACGGGATAGCATCGCCTCCACCCGCTCGTGGCTCGAATTCGAACAGACGCATTTCGCCATGGTGACGGCAGCGACTGCTTCGTGCACGCCATCCAGAGGCTTCACCTCCTTGCGTACTTTCTTGTCGACTTCGCTTTCAGCCTGATCGATCAGCGTGGCCTGCAGCGGCGCGTCGGCATTTTCCTCGATGGATAAAAGGATGTCCTTGAAGGTGAGGCCGGCATAGCGGCTGGCCAGTTCCTCAGGCGTGATCTCGAAGCCCGCTTCCGTCAGCACCCGCGCTTCGACACGCGACGCGATGATTTCCGAATCGACGAGAACGCCATCGCAATCGAAGATGACGAGTTCGGGAGCTGGCATGGCAAGACCTGTTCTGAATTGAAGCCTGATGGTGGCGCGTTGCGGGGCATAGCCGTTATGCCGCCCCGAGACAACTCCACAAAGCCATGGCTGAACGCGCTATTCGACGACGACCTCTGTGCGCTCGCCAGCGGTCACGCTGGCTTTCCGGCGCTGTTCCGCCCTGTCGCCTTCGTAGCGCACAAGCACTTCATAGTCTCCCGGCGGCAAAGTCTCCTGTGCCTCGACGTCATAGGTGCCGCCCAGATTCTTCTGGTTGCCCTGGATGTCTTTCTTGCCCTCAAGAAATTCGATCCTGTAGGCACCGGGAGCGGAGACGGCGAGGACGCCGGCATTGATATTGACCGTCGCCTCGGTGCGTTCGCCCGCCCTGACGCTGATCGGCGTCATGGCCTCGGCCTTTCCAAGCCGCGCATAAAGCATGTAATCGCCGGGTGGAACATCCATTCCCTGCTTGCCTGGGCCATACTGGCCGCCAAGCGATTTGCGCTTTCCGTTAATGTCGGCCCTGGCGTCCTGGACCTCGAAGCGAATTGCGTTGCCTTCCACCTCCGGCCCGCCCTCCGTATAGACGGCAGAGGGGACGACAAGGCCGGAGCCGATGACCAAGTCGAGTTTGAGGGTCTCGCCGGCGGCGAGTTCGTGGCTTTCTTCGACGGTGGCCTTGCCGATCCGCCCGGTGACCTTGATGGAACCGGCCTTTGCCCAAACGCGTGTCTGGCCATATCCGCCATCCTTCGTGCCGTCGAAATGCACGTCGACGCGCGCGCCCGTGTCGGCCTCGTTGTCTTCGGGGGTCCGTTTCGGCGTGATTTCGACGAGCCCGGCATCGAGCACGGCAATGACGTCCGTTGTCTTGTCGTCGGTCAGTTCCACATCGGTCTCGAATGTGATGCGGCCAAGCCGCGCTTTCGCACGATAGGAACCGGCGGGTACGCTGGCAGCGAAAACGCCGCGATAGCCGCCGTCTGCGCTGCGGTTCGCGGGCTCGCCATTTGCGTCCAAAGGGATGAAGTCCCAGCGCACTTCCGAACTGTCAGCCATGTCCGGGCCATCCTGCGAAAGGCGTGCGATGCCACGCACATTGAACTCGACACTGGCCGGTTGCGGCTTTGGCTCTGGCTTCGGGTCGGGCGCCTTTGCGACCGTGGTTTCGAGCGCTTCCGCGAGCTGGCCTGCGTCGTCAGCCTTGAGATAGAGCCCACCGGTGTTTTCCGCGAGACAGGCAACTTCCTGTCCTTCTTCCTCGGACAGGCCGAAACCGACCACATGCGCAGTAAAATCGACGCCAGAGGCCTCAAGCTCGCGGCCGAGCGCGCAGGGGTCCGCGTTGCAGGTCTCCAGCCCGTCGGTGACAAGGATGACGGTCGCAGCATTTTCTTCAATGCGCAGTTCCTCGGCGGCCTTCCGAACCGCATCGGTGAGCGGAGTCTTGCCCTTCGGATTGAGGCGGTCGGCGAAATCGGCAACCGCGGCTGCCGTGCCCGTTGCCGGCGGAATGGCGATCTCGATGTCGGAACAGGAACCTTTCTCCCGGTGCCCGTAGGCCACGAGGCCAAGCTCGGTATCCTTGGGCAGCGTTTCCATGACTTTGCGCAGCGTGTCGCGTGCGATCTCGATCTTCGTCGTGCCGTCGATCTGTCCCCACATGGAGCCGGAGCCATCCAGGACGATGATCGTCTTGCCTGCGGCCATCGCGGGGAAGGCAAACAACAGGGCTGCCAGGACGCTCAACAGGCGGATGCGGATCATACCGAATCTCCGTGGGTGAAACTTGACGCAAGGGAAGATTGCACAGCTTCGCATGGGCCGCAAATCGGCGCGGACCCTTACGGAATATTTACCATCTTCCGTAACCATAACGGCAGGTAAACAGTCCGAGTTAGAGGTCAGTCCATGTCCGCTGTGCGTCGTATCGATGAGCTTGCACCCGAACCGAAAAAGGCCGAATGGCTCGATACGATCATCAAGGGGGACTGTGTCGCCGCACTTGACCGTCTGCCGGAAAAATCGGTCGATGTGATCTTTGCCGATCCACCCTACAATCTGCAGCTTGGTGGAGACCTCCACCGCCCCGATCAATCGCGCGTCGATGCGGTTGACGATGCGTGGGACCAGTTCGACAGTTTCGCGGCCTATGACGCCTTCACCCGGGCATGGATGCTGGCAGCGCGTCGCGTCTTGAAGCCGAACGGCACGATCTGGGTGATCGGCTCCTATCACAACATTTTCCGGGTCGGCACAGTGATGCAGGACCTGGGCTACTGGCTGCTCAATGACATTGTCTGGCGCAAGACAAATCCGATGCCGAATTTCCGCGGCCGCCGGTTCCAGAACGCGCATGAGACGATGATCTGGGCCTCGCGCGACAAGTCCGCCAAGGGCTATACCTTCAACTATGAAGCGCTGAAGGCCTCCAATGACGATGTGCAGATGCGCTCCGACTGGCTCTTCCCCATCTGCACGGGCAAGGAGCGCCTGAAGAACGAGGATGGCGGCAAGCTGCATCCCACGCAGAAGCCGGAAGCGCTGCTTGCACGGGTGATGATGGCATCGACCAAGCCCGGCGATGTGGTGCTCGATCCGTTCTTCGGCTCAGGCACGACCGGGGCGGTTGCCAAGCGGCTTGGCCGCCACTTTGTCGGCATCGATCGGCAGGATGAATACATCGAAGCGGCGAGCGCCCGTATCGCGGGCATCGAACCGCTGGACGAGATGGATCTTGCCCAGATGCAGGCCAAGCGTTCCGCGCCGCGCGTGGCCTTCGGCAGCCTGCTGGAGGCAGGCCTTATGCAGCCGGGCACGCAATTGCACGATTCCAAGCGTCGCTGGACCGCCAATGTGCGTGCCGACGGCACGATTGCCATCGGCGACGAGGCAGGCTCGATCCACCGAATCGGCGCACGCGTTCAGGGGCTCGAAGCCTGCAATGGCTGGACCTTCTGGCATTTTGAGGAAAAGGGTAGCCTGAAACCGATCGACGATCTGCGCCAGATCATGCGCGACAACATGCAGGGCGTTGCCGCCTGAGCGAGACAATGAAACGGCTCCGGCGCCAAGGGCCCGGAGTCGTAAAAGTCCTTAGAGCATCGGACCGAAAAGTGGAATCCGGTTTTCGGATTATTCCGATGCTCCATCAATCGTTTAGATCGTCCTTTGCGCGTCCGGGTGGACGCACGGCGATCTAGAGACCAAACGGGTGCCGCGCTTTCGTGAATCACTTTTTATGATTCGCAAAGGCGCGCGTTCGTCACACGGCGAGGCCATAGCCGGCCAGATCCCTTCGCAGCTTCTCTGCGCCGCTGAAATGCACGGCCTGCCAGCCGGCATCTCTTGCACCTTCCACATTCTTCTCGCTGTCGTCGATGAACAGCGTGGCGGCCGGCTCGAGGCCGAAGCTTTCGACATGGATGTCGTAGATCGCGCGGTCAGGCTTGAGGAGCCCCACTTCGCCCGAGACGGTCACGCCGCGTGGCCGGTTGAGAAAGGTATAGCGCTCGCGGGCCTCGGAGAATGTGTCTGCCGCAAAATTTGTGAGCATGGTCACGTCATGGCCGGCGTCGATGAGCGTTTCGAGCATGGCGACCGAATCGTCATAGGCGTGAGGCACCATTTCATGCCAGTGACGGCGGAAGCCACGAATGTTTTCTTCCTCCTGCGGATGCTCGGCGATAAGAAGCGCTTCGGCGTCTTCCCATCTGCGTCCGCGATCCTGTTCGATGTTCCAGTCGCCGGTGCAGACATTCTCCAGAAACCAGCGGCGCCGGGCATCATCGGGGATGAGGCGGCGATAGGGAATTTCCGGATCGTAGTGGATCAGGACCCTGCCGATATCGAAAACGATGTGACGGATCTCGTTCATGCGGCTTTATCCTTTTCGGCGCTTCCTGGTGGCTCCGGGTATCGCAGCCTCGATAGCCTTTTTCATGACAGTGGGCAGGGCTTCGCCGGGCAGTGTGTCGGGGGACGACCACCAGCCATCGCCGGGCGGTTGATCGCCGGGCGGCTGATCATTGTGAAGATCGGCCCGAAAAACGGAAAGCTCCAGCGCGAAATGCGTGAAGACGTGGCGGATCGATCCGGTTTCACGCCAGTCGGCGGGGAAGGGGGCGGCGGAGATGTCCGTGGCACCATCCTGCCGCGCTGTCCAGTGGCTGCCGGGGACCTCCGTCATGCCGCCCAGAAGGCCGGTGGGCGGGCGCTGCCGTAAAAGCACCGCGCCATCGGCACGCACGGCGATGAAGGCCGCGCCGCGGCGGGTGGGCTTCTCCATCTTCGGCGCCTTGACGGGGAAGCGCTCGGCGATGCCTTCGCGCCGTGCCGTGCAGCCATCGGTGATGGGGCAAAGCACACATGCGGGCCTGCGCGGCGTGCAGATGGTTGCACCGAGATCCATCATCGCCTGCGCGAAGTCGCCCGGTCGATCATGCGGAAGAGCCTGCGCGACCAGGGTGCGAATCTCGGGTTTGGCCTGCGGCAGAGGCGTCTCGATGGCATGAAGTCGTGTGATGACGCGCTCGATATTGCCGTCCACCACGGCGGCGGGGCGGTTGAAGGCAATGGCTGCAATGGCGGCGGCTGTGTAATCGCCGATGCCGGGAAGGGCCTTGAGGCCGGCCTCGGTATCTGGAAAGCGGCCATCATATTCGCTGGCGACGGTCTCGGCGCATTTCTTCAGATTGCGGGCGCGTGAATAATAGCCGAGCCCCGCCCATGCCTTCATCACGTCGTCGGTTTCGGCGGCGGCGAGGGCTTCGACCGTCGGCCATGCACCGGTAAAGTCCTCGAAATAGCGCTTGACCGCACCGACCGTGGTCTGCTGAAGCATCACTTCCGACAGCCAGATGCGGTAGGGGTCGGGAAGGACGCCGAGTTTTGTCTCGTCGGGCGGAGTGCGCCAGGGCAGGCTCCGGTGATGGCGGTCGTACCACGCGAGCAGCGGGCGCGAAAAATCGGTCGAAGAGGCCTGTGCGTCGGTGACCGACGCTTCCCTGCGTGCCATACTGGAGCGAAACTCAATATGCGTTGCGGATCAATTCGAGACTTCATGTCATGACAGGGAAGAGGCAATCGGGCAATCCCGTCGCGGTGAGCGATCTTGCCACCGGTATTCTCGATCCGGTGATGCGCAAGCGCGCCGGGCTTTCGGTGGAGCTTGTCCAGTGCTGGGGCGAGATCGTGGGCGAGCGGCTGGCGCTCAGCACGCGGCCTGAACAGCTCGCCTGGCCGCGCCGCCGGCACGAGGACGACCCGTTTGAGCCGGCCACGCTGGTGATCGCGTGCGAAGGCGCGGCGGCGCTGCGCCTGCAGCACGAGACGGGTGAGGTGATCGCCCGCGTCAATGCCTTCCTCGGCTTTGCCGCGGTGGGGCGTATAAAGATCGTGCAGAAGCCGGTTGCTCAGCCGCAGGTGCGCCGTGCGCCGCCCACGCGCCCTCTTACAGGATCGGAAAGCGCCCGGATCGATGCGCTTGTCGCCGGGGTGGAAGACGAGGGGCTGCGCCAATCGCTGCAAAAGCTGGGGGCGAGCATTCTTGGTCGGCGCAAATGACAGATTATGATCCCGGCGATCACCAAAACGTGATGGGGCGGTTCCTTCAGAAAAACGCGCCCCTGACCCAAATTCGCCCGAAACGCCCGCTTTGTGGCGTGAACGCAGGTAACACTCGCAGGTAACACTCCAAGACGAACAGGTGAAAATTCATGTCCGAACTGATCCAGCGCCGCAGACTTCTTCTTTCCATGGCCGCCTTGCCGGCGCTTGGGCTTGGACTGGCCGCGTGCACCGACAGCAATGCCGAAGCGGAGGCGGAAGCACCTGCCACGGATCCCGTCACCACGGCCGCCGTCGAAGCCCCGCCCTCCAGCGGAACGGTGGACATGGACAAACTGCTCGAAGAAGGAGCGCTGGAGGACAAGGTTCTCGGCGATGAAAATGCGCCGGTGACCATTGTCGAATACGCGTCCATGACGTGTAGCCACTGCGCCACCTTCCACACCCGGACCTATCCGGAGCTGAAGAAGAAATACATTGAGACGGGAAAGGTGCGCTTTATCATGCGCGAGTTTCCGTTCGATCCGCGCGCGGAAGCAGGCTTCATGCTGGCGCGCTGCTCCGACGACAAGTACTTTGCGATGGTTGACGTGCTCTTCAAGCAGCAGAACAACTGGGCACCGGTACAGGATGCGCAGTCTGCGCTCCTGAAGATTTCAAAGCTTGCCGGGTTCACCCAGGAGAGCTTTGAAGCCTGCCTGACGGATCAGGAACTTCTGACGAAGGTGCGGGCCGTGCGCGCCCGCGGCGCGAGCGATTTCGGCGTCGATGCCACGCCGACCTTCTTCATCAACGGAAAGAAGTATTCCGGTGCGATGTCCATCGACGAGATATCGGCTGTCATCGACGGGATGCTTTAATTTAGCGTAGCTGCGCCACCGGTTTTGCCGGTGGCGTTTTTATTTATCGGGTTTTTATTGATGAATTTTCTTTTGGCTTGCCTTGGGGGCGGCCAACGGCGTCGTTTGATTCTGACATTGGGATTGACGCTTTTTGCAGCCGGTTTTTCACTGAACGGGGCTGTGATGGCAATCGCCGCCAGCGTGGATATGGAAGCGCTCGCTGAAACGGGCGGGCTCGAGGAACAGGCGCTCGGCGACCCCGAAGCGCCGGTGACTGTCATCGAATATGCATCGATGACCTGCGCACACTGTGCCCGCTATCATGTCGAGACCCTGCCGGCGCTGAAGCGCCGGTATATCGACACGGGCAAGGTGCGCTATGTCGTGCGTGGGCTGCCAACGGACCCGCGCGCTGAAGCCGGCTTGATGCTTGCCTATTGCGCGAAGGACGATTATTTCAGCGTCTCCGATCTCCTCTATAGAACCCAGACGCAGTGGGCCTGGGTGCAGGATGGACGCTCTGCCCTGTTGAAAACCGCCATAAATGCCGGTTTCTCACAGGAGAGCTTTGAAGCTTGCTTGACGGACAGCAAGCTTCTGGATGAAGTCAGGTCAATGCGCAATTGGGGTCTGGAGCGTCTGGGGATCGAGGCTGTTCCAACATTCTTCATCAACGGGATGAAGCACTCGGGAGCCATGTCGATTGAGGAAATGTCGGCGATCATCGACGGCATGCTTTAGCGGACAACGCGTTTGTCCGCCGTTTTCGTGTGCGCTGATTGAGGCGCGACCGGCATGAAGTTCACCAAGCTGCGCCTTCTGGGCTTCAAATCCTTCGTCGAGCCGAGCGAGTTCGTGATCGAGAACGGGCTGACCGGGGTGGTCGGTCCGAATGGCTGCGGCAAGTCCAATCTGGTCGAAGCGCTGCGCTGGGTGATGGGCGAAAACTCCTACAAGAACATGCGCGCCTCCGGGATGGACGATGTCATCTTCTCCGGTTCGGGCACGCGCCCGGCCCGGAACACGGCCGAGGTGACGCTGTTTCTCGAAAATTCCGACCGCACTGCGCCGGCCGCTTTCAACGATGCGGACGAGTTGCAGGTGTCGCGCCGCATCGAGCGTGAGGCAGGCTCGGTATACCGCATCAACGGCAAGGAAGCGCGCGCCCGCGACGTACAGCTTCTGTTCGCCGATCAGTCGACCGGCGCGCGCTCGCCCTCCATGGTGGGGCAGGGGCGGATCGGTGAACTGATCCAGGCAAAGCCGCAGGCGCGCCGGGCGCTGCTTGAAGAGGCTGCCGGCATTTCGGGGCTTCATTCACGCCGCCATGAGGCTGAACTCAGGCTGCGCGCCGCCGAACAGAATCTGGAACGGCTCGACGATGTGGTGAGCGAGCTCGACAGCCAGATCGAGAGCCTGAAACGACAGGCGCGTCAGGCCTCGCGCTTCAAGAAACTTTCTGCCGAAGTGCGCAAGGCCGAAGCGATCCTGCTGCACCTGCGCTGGTCTTCAGCCAAGGCGCAGGAGGCCGAGGCCCAAAGCGCGCTGTCGCAGGCGACGGCACTGGTTGGTGAAAACGCCAGCGGCCAGATGGAAGCGGCCAAGGCACAGGCCATCGGTGCGCACAAGCTGCCTGCGCTACGCGATGCCGAAGCCGCCGCCGCCGCCGCCCTGCAACGACTGACCATCGCCCGCACGCAGGTGGAGGAAGAGGCCAAGCGCGTAGACGCGCGCACGCAGGAGCTGAAGAAGCGCATCGACCAGCTGAACGCCGATGTTGCGCGCGAAGAGCAGATGGTGCGCGACAATGCCGATGCGCTGGCGCGGCTGGCCGAAGAGGAAGAAGCGCTCAAAGAGGCCGATGACGGTGCTGACGGGCGTGAAACCGAACTGCAGAATGTCTTCGAAACGGTTTCCGCTGAACTTTCGGCCGCCGAAGAACTGCTCTCGCGGCTGACGGCGGAGAAGGCAGAGGCCTCGGCGACACGGCAGCAGGCCGAACGTGCGATCCGCGATCAGGCCGAGCGCCGCGACCGGCTGGCGCGGCAGATCGCCAATATGGATGCCGAGCTTGCGGAGATCGCCAGCCGAATTGCCGGGCTGCCGGACCCGGCCGAAAAGCGCATGCTCGTCGACGAAGCAGCCGAGCGGCTGGAAATGGCGGAGGCGGCTGCAGTCGAAAACGAGGAGCGTGTCGCCGCCGCCCGCGAGGCCGAGCAGGCCGCCCGCCCGCCTCTGCAGGAGGCGCGGGCCGAACTTGGCCGGGTGGAGACAGAAGCGCAGACCCTGCGCAAGATTCTGAATGCCGGAGGGGTGGATCTCTTTCCGGCGGTTCTCGAACAATTGCGCGTTGAACGGGGCTTCGAGACCGCGCTGGGTGCCGCTCTCGGCGAAGACCTCGATGTGCCGCTCGACAGTGCCGCACCCGTTTATTGGGGGCCTTCGGAGATAGCAGCGGACGACCCCGCCCTTCCAGAGGGCGTGATGGCGCTTTCCTCTGTGGTGAAAGCGCCCGCGCAGCTTGCACGTCGTCTGGCGCAGATCGGCATCGTGGACGCCGGGGACGGGCCAGGACTGCAGAAAATGCTGAAGCCTGGCCAGCGGCTGGTGGCGCGCGATGGGGCGCTTTGGCGCTGGGACGGGTATCGCGCCAGCGCCGATGCGCCGACAGCGGCGGCGCAGAGGCTGGCACAGAAGAATCGCCTCGCAGAGCTCGACGGAGAGGTGATCGAGGCGACCGCGCGGCTCCGCGCGACAGAAACCGCACTGGCCGACGCCGAGCAGGGGGTGAAGAGCGCGGTGGAAGCCGAACGCCGCTCCCGCGAGGAAGCGCGCGAAGCGCAGGCCGCGCTTGGCCGGGCGCGCGATGCGCTGGCTGGTGCAGAGAAGGCAGCGGGCGAGCTTTCAAACCGGCGCATGAGCCTTGATGAGGCGCGCAGCCGGGTGGTCGAGGATCACGAAGAGGCCGCTGCGGCGACAGTGGCTGCGGAGGAAGCGCTGGAAGCCGCGCCCGATCTGACCGAACTGCAGGCGCAGCTTGAGCGGCAGTCCGCCGAGGTTTCCGCCAAACGCGCGGCGGTGGCCGAAGCGCGTGCGGCCTATGAGGGATTGCGGCGCGAGGCGGAAGCGCGCCGGCGCCGGCTGGAGGCTATCGCAGCGGAACGGCGTGGCTGGCAGTCACGCGTGGAGAACGCCGACCGGCACACCGCGGCCCTTCTGCAGCGCCGCGCCGATACGCAAGCAGAGCTTGAAGAACTCGCCGAAGCGCCCGAGGAGATCGAGGCGCGCGGCCGCTCGCTGCTTTCGGAGATAGCGAAGGCGGAAGCCGTGCGCAGGGAAGCGGCTGACACTCTGCAGGAAGCCGAAAACCGCCAGACGGAGCTCGACAAGCGGGCGACCGAGAGCATTCAGGCGCTTTCATCGGCGCGCGAAGCCAGGGCCCGTGCCGAGGAGCGCGTGACGGCAGCCGAGGAACGGCGCAAGGAGGCGGAAGCCCGAATTCAGGAAGTGTTGAACGTTGCGCCGCACAGGGTTCTGGCGATGGCCGAACTGGAGCCGGATGCGCCGATGCCGGAGATCGCCGAAGTGGAGCGTCGGCTGGAGCGTTTCAAGATGGAGCGGGAACGGCTGGGCGCGGTCAATCTGCGCGCCGAGGAGGAGCAGACGGAACTCACCGAACGTCACGGCACCATCGTTGCCGAGCGCGAGGACGTGATCGAGGCCATCCGCAAACTGCGTCATGCGATCCAGAACCTGAACAGGGAAGGGCGCGAGCGCCTGCTGGCTGCATTCGACGTGGTCAACGAGCAGTTCCAGCGGCTGTTCACCCATCTCTTCGGCGGTGGTACCGCGGAACTGCAACTGATCGAATCCGACGACCCGCTTGAGGCGGGGCTTGAAATTCTCGCCCGCCCGCCCGGCAAGCGTCCGCAGACCATGACGCTTCTGTCAGGTGGCGAGCAGGCTCTGACGGCGATGGCGCTGATCTTCGCCGTGTTCCTGACCAATCCCGCCCCCATCTGCGTGCTGGACGAGGTGGATGCGCCGCTCGACGATCACAATGTCGAGCGTTTCTGCAATCTTATGGACGAGATGGCGGCGTCAACGGATACCCGCTTTGTGGTCATCACGCACAACCCCATCACCATGGCGCGCATGAACCGGCTTTTTGGTGTGACCATGGCCGAGCAGGGCGTCAGCCAACTCGTCTCTGTCGATCTCCAGACCGCCGAGCGCCTGCGCGAGGCAGGCTAGCATTTCTTCCCGCTCGTCCGCTTCATCCGGGTTAGAGCGGTTCACCGTTCCCTGGAAACGGTGCTCGGCTCTATCTATCTGTTGTACCGCATTCATGCGCACGTCAGGTGATTCCACCTGACTGCAAAATGCCAAAGGCCCGGCCTCAACCACGAACGCTGCGTTCAACGACCTCATGTCTCGCTCCAGACCGCCAGTTCGTTGCCGGCAGGATCGGTGAAGTGGAAGCGGCGGCCGCCGGGAAAGGAAAAGATCGGTTTCACGATCTTTCCGCCAGCATCCTCGACCGTTTTCAGTGTGGCCTCAAGGTCTTCGGAGAAGAGCACCGGAAGTGGTTTATCGTTCCCGTCCGGATTGCCGTCGAAACCGCCGTCCAGACCCTCGTTAAAGGCTGAGTAGCCGGGGCCGTAGTCGGTAAACGACCAGGAAAAGGCATTGGCGTAAAAGGCTTTAACCCGGTCGATGCTGCCGCCGCCCGCCGGCATTTCGATATAGTCGAGCTTTCCGGTCTTGCGCATGATGGTCTCCAATGTTCTATTTTTGTTCTATTTCGTTTCCGCGCTTTTTGCAAGGCCGAAATCCTCATTCTTGTTGCCGGACAGGGATATGCTGTGGATCGTATGGTGACGCGCGCAGGAGGAGACAGGTGGCGAAAGACCCATTCGAGCTGCAGCGTTTCATTGAAGCGCAGGAGGGCGTGTTCGAGACGGCTGTCCGGGAGCTGCAGACCGGTCGCAAGCGAACCCACTGGATGTGGTTCGTCTTTCCGCAATTGCGCGCTCTCGGGCGGTCATCGACCGCGAAGTATTACGGCCTCTCCTCTCTGGAGGAAGCGCGCGCTTACCTCGCTCACCCGGTGCTCGGTTCACGATTGCGGGACGTGACATGTGTGATGCTGGACGCGCCCGGCCAGTCCCTGCGGGCGATCCTTGGCACGCCGGACGACCTGAAATTCTGCTCGTGCATGACGCTTTTCGCGCTTGCCTCACAGAAGAGCGAAACGCTCTTTTCCGACGCACTGGCGCGGTGGTGTGGCGGGCAGATGGATGAGGCGACGCTTCGCCTCACGGAGTCTGCGGGGCAGGGGCCGCTTCGTGAACGGTAGCGACTGGATGCGGGCGCGGCGATGTGAGCGTGCGGACGGCGCCGGGCGGCTTGCCGATGACGCGTTTGAATGCGCGGCTGAACGCGGCCTGTGATCCGTAGCCCAGGCGCTGCGCCGCCGTTTCGATGGCCATGCCCTCGCGGCTGATCCATTGTGCGGCAAGCCGCATCCTCAGTTCCGTAAGGTAACGCACGGGTGTCATCCCGGTGACGGCCTGGAACCGGTCGGCGAAGACGGAGCGGGAACTGCCCATCTGGCCGGCGAGTTCCGCCACGGTCCAGTTGCGGCCCGGATCGCGGTGCAGGGCGGCGATGACGCGCCCAAGACGTGGATCGCGCAGGGCGGCCACCCAGCCGCTTGAGCCACCGCAGCCGCATTCCACCCAGGCACGTACGATGAAGGCCGAGACCACGTCGGCGAGCCGGGCGAGAATGCCGGCGAACCCCGCACGGTCTTCCTTCGCTTCGCGTTCCATGGCGTCAAGGATCGGCAGGATTTCCGGATATCGCTTCAGGAGCGTGTTGACCAGCATCACGTCGGGCATGAGGGCGACAAGGGGATGCATGCTGCCCAGATCGAACTCCATGCAGCCCGAGAAGATGAGGGCATCGGACGTGTGGTCCTTCTCGTTCGAACAGGCCATGATCTCATTGACGTTCCGGCACAGTGTCTTTGGCTGGAACTGCGTAATGCAGTGACACTTCATCTCCGCATCGGACAGAAGCGAATGTTCCCCGCCACGGGGGAGAAGCACGGCGTCGCCGGTATCGAGCGGATGAAGCGCGTCACCGGGCCCACGCAGAAACACCGGCCCGCGGCCCACAAAGTGAAATTGAGCGCGCCCCTCAATGGTCGGGAAGCGAAGGCCGAAGGGAGGTGAGATCTGGGTGCGATTGTACTCCATCCCATAAAGACGCATGCCCATGAGCAGGTCACTGACCAGGTCAGGGTTGGGGTGAAGCGAGGAATTTTCGGCGTTTCGATCAAGCATTTCGGATTTTATGACATGGTGCGTCCGAAGTGTCCAGCCTATCTCTGTCGCACTGCAAAACACCCTGCATGTGAAAGGACAGACAGATGGACGAAGTCCCGCAGTGGACAAATGCCCAGGCCAGCCGGAAGCCGGCCTGGGGTGCGGTGGTTTCCATGGCGCTCGGCGTGTTCGGGCTGGTGACGGCGGAATTTCTGCCGGCAAGCCTTCTGACGCCGATGGCGCTGGACCTTGGCGTTTCGGAAGGGATGGCCGGCCAGGCCGTGACGGCGACGGCCGTGGTGGGGCTGTTAACGAGCCTGCTGGTTTCGGCTGCCACACGCAGCATCGACCGGCGCTATGTGTTGCTCGGGTTCACCCTGCTTCTCATCGGATCGAACCTGATGGTGGCATTCGCACCCAACATCGCGGTGCTGCTCACAGGGCGGGTTCTGCTCGGCATCGGGCTGGGCGGGTTCTGGACCATGTCGACGGCGGTCGCCATGCGGCTCGTGCCCGATGCGCTGGTGCCAAGGGCGCTTTCAATGATCGTCAGCGGTGTCGCCGCGGCAACGATCGTTGCCGCTCCTGTCGGCAGCTATGTGGGGGACATGTTCGGCTGGCGCAGCGTGTTCGTGCTGGCGACCGCACTCGGCGTCATCACGTTCGTGGTCCAGTTTGCCACCCTGCCGAATCTGGCGCCCAACGCGGCGACACGACTGCGCACACTGGTCGATGTTCTGGTGCGGCCGGGTGTGGGGCTTGGTCTTCTGGCGGCCATGCTGGTCTTTGCCGGCCACTTCGCCTTCTTCACCTATATCAGACCGCATCTGGAAAACATTACCGATGCGAGCATCACGGCGGTCTCCGGCATTCTGCTGGGTTTCGGCCTCGCCAATTTCCTCGGTTCGCTGTTCGGCGGGCTTCTGGTCGAGCGTAGTCTGCGTCGCACGCTGATGACTGTGCCGCTGGTGATGAGCGTCCTGGGCTTCGGGCTCGTCTCGGCCGGATCGATGCCGGCAGCCAGTGCGGTGATGATCGCGCTCTGGGGGCTTGCATTTGGCGCTGTCCCGGTCGGCTGGTCCACCTGGCTGGCGCGCACCGTGCCCGATCAGGCCGAGAGCGCCGGCGGGTTGCTGGTTGCGGCGATCCAGCTGGCGATTGCCATTGGGGCCGCCGGCGGCGGGCTGATCTTCGACATCAGCGGGGCGCAGGGCGTGTTCAGCGTGGCGAGCATTGTCCTGGTGCTGGCAGCGGTGATGATCTTCATCGGGGTGCGCCCAAGGGCGGTTGCCGCGGCGGCCTGACCTGCCTGAAGAATATCGGCGCAGGGCGGGGCTTCGGCTTCCCCCCCCCGCCTGCGTCGTTCATGGGCCCGCTGATCAGAAAAAATCTTCTCTTCAATCGATAAAGAGGCGGATGGTCGGGAAGCCGGCCTTGCCTTGGCGTGCGCTGCCGCTTAACGCTGCGTCCCGTGGCCGGTGCATTATGGTTCCAAGCGCCGGCAAATCGACCGGAAGGGGAATGCAGCATGACCAAGTGGGTCTATGTGTTTGGCGATGGACGTGCCGAAGGCAGCGCGGGCGACAGGAATCTGCTCGGCGGCAAAGGCGCAAACCTGGCGGAGATGTGCAGCCTCGGGCTGCCCGTACCGCCCGGCTTTACGATCACGACCGAGCTTTGCTCCCACTATTACGCCAGCGGCCGCACCTATCCGGACGAATTGAAAACACAGGTTGAGGCGGCACTCGAAGAGGTGGGTCGTGTGGCCGGCCGCCGCTTCGGCGATGCCGGTGAACCGCTTCTGGTTTCCGTGCGCTCCGGTGCCCGCGCTTCCATGCCCGGCATGATGGACACGGTGCTCAATCTCGGCCTCAACGATGCGACGGTTGAGGCCATTGCGGCGGAGGCGGGGGATGCGCGCTTTGCCTATGACAGCTACCGCCGCTTCATCCAGATGTACTGCAATGTGGTGCTTGGGCTCGACCACGACGTTTTCGAGGAGATCCTCGAAGAGGAAAAGGCGCGGCGCGGCTATGAGGTCGACACGGAGTTCTCGGCTGAAGACTGGCAGAACGTGATCGCGCTCTACAAGGGGCGGATCGAGACCGAACTGGGCGCGCCGTTTCCGCAGGATCCGCACGAACAGCTCTGGGGTGCGGTTGGCGCTGTCTTCTCTTCGTGGATGAACCCGCGCGCGGTGACCTATCGCCGCCTGCACGACATTCCCGAAAGCTGGGGCACGGCGGTGAACGTGCAGGCCATGGTGTTCGGCAACCGGGGTGAGGATTCGGCAACGGGCGTGGCTTTCACGCGCGATCCCTCGACCGGCGAAAAAGCGCTCTACGGCGAATTTCTCGTCAATGCGCAGGGTGAGGACGTGGTGGCGGGCATCCGCACGCCGCAGAACATTACCGAGGCTGCGCGGCTCGCGGCCGGCTCCGACAAGCCTTCGCTCGAAAAGCTGATGCCGCAAGCCTTCGCCGCCTTCGTCCAGATCGCCGACACGCTGGAGCGGCACTACCGCGACATGCAGGATCTGGAATTCACCATCGAGCGTGGCAAGCTGTGGATGCTGCAGACGCGCTCCGGCAAGCGCACGGCAAGCGCGGCCCTCAAGGTTGCGGTGGACATGGCCAATGAGGGGCTCATAACGAAGCAAGAGGCCGTGGCGCGCATCGATGCGGCGTCGCTCGACCAGCTTCTTCATCCCACCATCGACCCTTCCGCCCCGCGCGACATCATCGGCATGGGCCTGCCGGCCTCGCCGGGGGCTGCGACGGGCGAGATCGTGTTTTCCTCGGAAGCCGCCGAAGAGGCAAAGGCCGAAGGGCGCCGGGTGATCCTGGTGCGGGTGGAGACGAGCCCGGAAGACATTCACGGCATGCATGCCGCAGAAGGCATTCTCACCACGCGCGGCGGCATGACGAGCCACGCGGCGGTGGTGGCACGCGGCATGGGCAAGCCCTGCGTTTCGGGCGCGGGTTCCCTGCGCGTCGATCACAGGAAGGGCGTTCTCCTGGCCATGGGGCAGATGCTGAAGGCCGGCGATACGATCACCATCGACGGCGCGACGGGACAGGTGCTGAAGGGCTCGGTGCCGATGCTCCAGCCGGAACTCTCGGGCGATTTCTCCACGATCATGGGCTGGGCCGACGAAGCACGGCGCATGCGGGTGCGCGCCAATGCCGAAACGCCGGCCGATGCGCGCACGGCGCGGTCCTTCGGCGCGGAGGGCATCGGCCTTTGCCGCACCGAGCACATGTTCTTCGACGACGGCCGCATCCTCGCCATGCGCGAGATGATCCTGGCCGACACGGAAAGCGAGCGGCGCGCGGCACTCGCCAAGCTTCTGCCGATGCAGCGCTCCGACTTTGTGGAGATATTCGAGGTGATGGCGGGGCTTCCCGTCACCATCCGCCTGCTCGACCCGCCGCTGCACGAGTTCCTGCCCAAGACCGAGGAGGAAATCGCCGAGGTGGCCGAGGCGATGGGTGTTTCGGCGGAGAAACTGCGCCAGCGGACCGAGGCTTTGCACGAGTTCAATCCGATGCTTGGCCACCGTGGCTGCCGTCTGGCGATTTCCTATCCGGAGATTGCGGAGATGCAGGCGCGCGCGATCTTCGAAGCGGCCGCCGAGGCTGCGGAAAAGGCAGGCGCGCCGGTGGTGCCGGAGGTGATGGTGCCGCTGGTCGGCATGTCCGCCGAACTGACCTTCGTGAAGGACCGCATCGACGCGGTGGCGAAGACAGTGATGGCAGAGCGAGGTGTCACGTTCAGCTATCTTGTCGGCACAATGATCGAACTGCCGCGTGCAGCTCTCAGAGCGGATGAAATCGCGGCCAGCGCAGAGTTTTTCTCCTTCGGAACCAACGATCTGACGCAGACGGCATTCGGCATTTCCCGTGACGATGCGGCCTCGTTCCTCGAGACCTACCGCACACGCGGCATCATCGAGCAGGATCCGTTCGTGTCTCTGGATGTCGACGGCGTTGGCGAACTGGTGCGGATTGCCTCCCGGAAGGGACGTGATGTCCGGCCGGAGATCAAGCTGGGCATCTGCGGCGAGCATGGCGGCGACCCCGCTTCCATTCGCTTCTGCGAGAGCGTGGGGCTGGACTATGTTTCCTGCTCGCCATTCCGCGTGCCGATCGCCCGGCTGGCTGCCGCGCAGGCTGCCATCAGCGAAAGCAGGGCTGCCGGATAGGGCAGTTCCAGGAAAAGCGAGAACCGGTTTTCCATCCGGAATTGCGTGAAACAGACAGTTGGACCGCCTCCTCGAACCCGTAAATGGTTGAGGCGGTCCCGACCCCAGAGCGGCTCACCGTTTCACGGAATCGCCGATCGCTACCCGATATGACACGACCGCCGTCTCTTTCCCCGGCTTCCTGGCACTCGCTACCGCAAAGCTATGGATGCCTGTCTTCTCCTACTTCGTCGGGCGCACCGGCTGCCGGAGGATGATCTTGCGCTGACGCGGCGCAACGCGGCTCCAATCATCGAGATAGATCTCATGATAGGGGCCATCCGGTTCCAGCCCTTGCTGCCCCAGGTAATGGCCGTAGAGCTCCGCCAAAATCTCCGGAAGGTCGGTCGTTTCGCCAACATGCAGGAACTGCACGCACTCGCCTTCGGCCAGAACCTCCCATCGAACAGCAAATTCATCGCCCAGTTCGTGGCGCGCCTTGGCAGTTGAATCCTTCAGTTTCTGCGCATCGGCCCAAACCGGCAAAGTAATCTGCACACGCCAATGCCACTTCTCACGATTGCCCGCTACCAGGTCGCGCGTATCGTCCGCCCAGTAGACGATTTCCACCGGCGGCTCGACAAAGGACCTGCCCATTCGCTCCCGCGCTTCGCGCCGGATGGCATAGATTGCTGTGTAGAGAGCCTTCACCGCGGCTCCGATGGAGGTCTGTTCGGGTGGGTCTCCCCCATCCAGAATCGCGAAGGGAAGTTTCGGGACATCAACAGCGGTGAACTTGCCCGCAGGTGGCGCGTAAAGCGCGCGGAGTGAGGTTCGGTCCTGTGTCAAATCTATCAGTGCTTCGTCTACCATGGCTTGTTCCTCATATAGTCCAGCGTGGTGATGATCCAGCTTCGCTCGGCGTTCAGTTGACCGGTTGAAAAGTCAAAAAGACTCTCGACGTGATCGGGCATGGGCTGCCTTTGCCGGCGCACGCGCTCGAGCCGTTCCAATTCGGCGTCAACCGACGACAGGCGCGTCTCCAATGCCCCGAGAGCCTCATCGCGCGACAGCACTGGCCAGTGCACCATTGCGAGCAGGAGCGATGAGAACGTAGGACGATAGGCGCCAAGGGCGGCAATCGTCTGTTCGCACAAAACCTCACGGCCAGATGGCGTAATGCAGAATGTCTTTCGCGCTTTGGCACCCCTGGGCACTTCGGCCGCTACGAGCCCTGATTTCTCCAGCTTGCCGAGCACAAAATAGATCGACGAGAAGCCGACTTGCGTCCACTCACGCATCCCCCGTGTGTCTATGATCTGTTCCAGTTCATATCCATGTCGCGGCATCTCAGCGACGAGTCCCAGGAGCAGGAGTTCAGCATCTGTAAGGTCTATTGGCATATTCTAGTACTAGAATATCGGACTGTTGGGCGTCAAGCACCTGGCCCTTAATCGGGCTATCCACTGAGGTCCAAGCAACAAGGAGCGGGCACACTCCTCTGGGATCACCTTTTGTCAACAGGACCTAATGCTCCTCAATGTCAACGAACTCGGCATAAAATGCGCCGTGCTCCTTGATCTCCTGAGCTTCGTCGTACGGCGTTTCATACGCCCACATGATGTCGCTGCCCGGCTCCCCGGCGCCGGTCAGCCGCCAGTAGGAGGCATCTCCCTTGTAAGGGCAGTGGGTTCTGGTTTGGGTCGGTTCAAGGCCGGCGAAATTGATGTCCGTGAAGGGGATGTAAAACACATCCCGGCAGCCGGTCTCGCGCAGAAGCTTGGCGGCCTTCGTTGCCGCGATTTCAATCCCATCCGCCTTCACGATGATCCTTTTGGCGTGCGGCGTGATGGTGATGCGCTTGTGCGGATTGCGCATGAAGCCGGGGGCTGGATTTCCGTTGTCAGTCATGACGTTCACTCCGTTGTGGAGGGAACGCGGTGGAGTGCTCCAGGTTCCTTGTGCGGGGCAACGGCTTGTAACGCCGTACGCCTGGTTACTGCACGCGATCCAGAGATGTCATGAGGCCTGCATAGGCGTTGACGATCCTGGCCACCGGCAGTCCGCTTGTGTCGATGTCCTCGACTTCAAGCGATCCGCTTCCGGTCCGCTGAACCACGAGGGCGTAAGCATGTTCATCATGCTCCTCCAGCACGACGGCAGCCACCCAGTCGCAATCGTTCATTCCATCAAGCCGCATGTGGAAAAGCAGGCGCCCGTTGATCTGGTCCAGTGCCTGTCGCACCGCGCCTTCGAAGCCGAGCTCGACGAAATCCTGATGCTTCAGAGCAAGTTCCAGCTCAACCAGTTCCAGTGAGCTCGAGGCGGTTTCATGATGTTCTGGAAGCACTGTCTGCATGGCGGAACCTCATAACTTTCTCCCACGCACCCCCTCCGCCCGGTTCATTGTGCCGGTCAGCATGGCCGGAATGTGGCGTGTTATATCGACCAAAGGAAACGCTTTTGAGAGAAGAACGCTGCATGGCGCAGTGCGGTTCCAGAAAGGTGAATCAGTTTCGCAGCCAAAAGACACAAGGGACTGAATCCTCAAGGAATATACGGAAACCGCATTTCCCGCAGGCAGGCATTGGTTTAAGAGAGACCTATCTTCAGCATCAAGACATGCTTGGTTCTTTACATGAAGGCAACTCTGGTACCGCAACGCGCTCCCGCCGCTCCCTGGAGCCTCAGGCTTGCAGTGTTCGCCGCGGTGCTTCTTGCGGTCTCGGGAGCCGGGCACCGGTTCGGACTGGTGGAAACGGTTCCCTTTTTCTGGCTGCTGGGGTTGAGCGGCGTTCTTGCCCTTACCGGTTTCGCGCTTGGTGTGATTGCTCTGGTCCAGGTTTGGGAACACGGGTCGTCCGGCGCGTCGATTGCCGGCACCGGAATACTGATTGCCTCCATCGTGCTCACCCCCTACGGAGTATCGGGCGTTCGCGTGTTCGAGCATCCTCGGCTGATCGACATCTCCACCGACCTCGACCACCCTCCGCAGATGCCGTTGGCTGCGGCCGCGCGCACCGGTGCCATGAACCCGGTCAAGGGCATCTCCCCCGAAGACCGCGCGTTGCAGGAAGAGGGCTATCCGGAAGTCGCTGGACGGCGCTATGAACACACGGCGGACAAGGTTCTCGAAGTGGTGCGTTCGATGATGCAGGACAAGGGCTGGCAGCCCAGAGGCCCGGAAGGTGAACAGCTCGCCGGCGGCAGCATCACGCTGGAAGGCGTTGCCCATTCCTTCATTCTGGGTTTCCCGGCAGACGTCGCGATCCGCATAGAGGACGACCAGACCGCAACTTTCGTCGACATGCGGTCCGTCTCGCGCTATGGGCGCCACGATCTGGGAGACAATGCCGCTCGCATCCAGCGATTTCTCAAAGAACTCGATGAAAGAATGGCCCTGCTGGCAGCAGTCTAGATCGCCGTGCGTCCATGCGGACGCACAAAGGACGATCTAAATTATTGATAGAGCATCGGAACAATCCGAAAACCGGATTCCACTTTTCGGTCCGATGCTCCAGGCTCAGCCAGGCAGATAGACCGCATCGATGGACGGCTCTGTCTCGGTCGTCACGGCCCCGCGCGCGACGAGATCTTCCAGATGGGCGAGAACCGAAAGGGCCGCTGCCCCGTGCAGCCTGGGATCCGTATCCCGATAAATGGAGCCGACCATTTCGGGGATTGTGCGGTCGCCACGCGTGACGCGGTCGAGTATGGCGCGTTCGCGCATTTTGCGGTGGGCCTTCAGTCCGCGCATGAAACGCTGCGGGTTTTTCACCCTGCTGCCGTGGCCGGGAAAGAACACCGTATCGTCACGCGCCAGCAGGCGGTCGAGCGAGGCCATGTAATCCGACATGGCGCCGTCGGGCGGAGCAACGATGGAGGTTGCCCACGCCATCACATGGTCTGCGGAGAAGAGGATGCCCGTATTTTCAAGTGCAAAGGCAGCGTGGTTGGCTGCATGACCGGGGGTGTGGATGGCCCGGATGGCCCAGCCGTCGCCCTCGACAAGCTCGTCATCGGCGAGCGCCCGGTCTGGCACAAAATCCATATCCGCGCTTGCATCAAGAGGATTGGTCTCGCCGATTCTCAAGGCCCTGGCGGCGCGGTGCGGGCCTTCTGCGCAGACCAGCGCCCCGGTTTCGCGCGCCAGATGTGTGGCGAGCGGCGAATGGTCCCGGTGCGTGTGGCTGACGAAGATGTGGCTTACCGGCCGTCCATCAATGGCTTTGAGGAGTGCCCGCAGATGGGCTTCGTCTTCCGGGCCGGGATCGATGACGGCGAGGGTGGACCTGCCGACGATGTAGCTGTTGGTGCCGTGGAAGGTGAAGGCGCTCGGATTGTTGACCGTGAGGCGCAGAACATCCGGTGCGACCTTGATCGCGTCGCCATAGGCGGGATCGAAACGTGTTTCAAATTCGAGAGCCATTGGCAGATTGTCCGGAAATAAAGAGCACCGAACGGCAAGAAGCCGCATTCAGGTTGCCGCATATCATGGAAGCGCTTATAGGAGAAGAAACGCGCACTATTTCGCAAAGAGCCTGAACGGAGGAGCCATGTCGCTCGCAATCGCCTCAAAATCCCTCGTTTCGCAGACACTTCCGCGCAACGCCACCCAGCGTCTGGCAACGCAGCTTTTCCTCGCCATCGGCGCGACCGTGATTCTCGCCCTGTCGGCAAAGACACGTGTCGTGCTCGGACCGGTCGATCTTTCTCTCCAGACGCTGGCAGTGCTCGTGATCGGTGCGACCTTCGGCATGCGCCTCGGCGTGGCAACACTCCTCCTGTACATGGCCGAGGGCGCCATGGGCCTTCCGGTGTTCCAGGGAACGCCTGAAAAGGGGATCGGTTTTGCCTATATGATGGGACCGACGGGCGGTTATCTGCTTGGATTCGTGTTGATGGCTGCTATCGCAGGATGGGCCGCTGACCGCGGATGGGACCGCAGCCCGTTGAAGCTTGGCGGTGCCATGCTGTTCGCGGAAATGGTCATGATGGCACTTGGATTTGCCTGGCTCGCCGGATTGATCGGTGCGGACAAGGCCTGGCAGTTCGGCGTTGCGCCGTTTATCCTGCCCGACCTGATCAAGGTCGCCCTGGCCGCCTGTTTCATGCCGGCAGCATGGGCGTTGCTGCGGGGACTGGGCGTCTCCGGGCGCTGACCCGCCATGGAATTGCCGATTTAGAGCGGAATGCAGATCGGGCCGGATGGGGTATCTGGCCCGATTTTTTTTTGAGGGGACTGCGATGAGTGTTCTGGTCACCGGCGGTGCCGGTTACATCGGCAGCCATATGGTTTGGGAACTGCTGGACCACGGCGAAGAGGTGGTGGTTCTGGATCGTCTCAGCACCGGCTTTGACTGGGCCGTCGCAGATGCAGCAACGCTCGTTGTTGGCGATATTGCCGATGAGGCGCTGGTGGATGATATCATCCGCAAGCACGGTGTAGACGCCATCGTTCACTTCGCGGGATCGATCATCGTGCCCGAATCCGTGTCCGATCCGCTGGGCTATTACCTGAACAACACGGTGAAATCGCAGAGCCTGATCGCAAGCGCAGTGCGCTGTGGCGTGCGTCATTTCATCTTTTCGTCCACGGCAGCCGTCTATGGCAGTCCGGCCAGTTTCCCGGTTGGCGAGGATACGGAACTGCGGCCTGAATCTCCCTACGGGACGTCGAAGATGATGACGGAACTGATGCTGCGCGACTGTGCTGCGGCGCATGACTTCGCCTATACGGCGCTGCGCTACTTCAACGTCTCCGGTGCGGATCCGGAACTTCGGACCGGGCAGTCGACCAGGGGCGCCACGCACCTGATCAAGGTCGCGTGCGAAACCGCGACGGGGAAGCGCGATCATATGGACGTGTTCGGCACCGACTACGACACGCCGGACGGAACCTGCATTCGAGACTACATTCACGTGTCCGACCTGGTGAACGCCCACTATCTTGCGCTTCTGCGCATGCGCGAAGGCAAGGGAAGCCTCGTGGCGAACTGCGGTTACGGCAAGGGCTACTCGGTGCTTGAGGTCATAAATGCGGTGAAGGACGTGGCGCAGACGGATTTCGACGTGCGCACCACCGGTCGCAGGCCGGGCGATGCGGTGGCGATCGTCGCGGAGGCGGAACGTTGCCGCCGGGAACTGGCATGGCAGCCGCGCTACGACGATCTGAAAACGATCGTGACCCACGCACTGAACTGGGAAACGAAGCTCACCAGGCGGAACAGACAATGAATTATCGGGTCGTCAACAGGCTGTTCACCCTGGCCGTTTTTTCCATGCCGCCCATTGTCGGGTCAGCCACCAGCGTGGTCTGGCATGGCGGTGCGCTCTGGTGTGTGTTTGAGGTTCTTTCCGGCAGGCGGCGGCTGAGCCCCGACACCGCGATGCGGTGGGTCGCGCTGCTCATGCTGGTCTATGTGCTGGCCAACGTCGTTTCGTTTCTTCTGAATGAGCCGTCGCTGGAAATGGCCTACAAGCTTCTTCCGCTCTCGACGTTTCTGCTGTTTCCCTTTTCCTATTCAGTGTGGACGATTGCTGACAGGGAAGAGGTTGCGTACGCGGCGCTTGCAGGTGCCGCCATAGCAAGTTTTGGGGGGCTCGCCTTCGCGCTCGTGCAGTACAAGTTTATAGGAATGCGTGCTGAAGGCGGCGCCGGCAATGCGCTGGTCTTTGCCGATGTGATCTGTCTGGCGGGGTTGATGTGCTTGGCAGGCGCCCTCATCCTTGAAACCAGGCGATCATTGATACTGCTCGCTGCCTTCGCAGCTGCGTTCGGCGCGGTGATGTTGTCGGGATCACGCTCAGTCTGGGGGGTGATGATTGTTCTCACACTGGGACAGCTATTCATATTCCGCAGCCGTGTTCTGCCCCTACTTCGTGGACGTGTCCTCGCCCTGTTGGGCATTGCGATCGTGATCGCCGTACTCACATCCGGCTTGATCGTAAACCGCTTCGAGGCACTCTGGCATAATATGGACAGGCTGACGGAAGGAGGAGACTACAACTCCTCCGTGGGGCTTCGGGTGGCGGTTTGGAGCACTGGCGGGCAGCTCTTTGCCGAGGAACCGATCTTCGGCCATGGGATGCAGAACATTTCCACCTTGATCCGGGAACGTATGGAGCAGAATTTCGGCCTTGAGGTGGGGTTCACACATTTTCACAACGGCTTCCTGACCATCCTTGTGGAAGGTGGCATCGTTGCCGGTCTTGCCATCATTGCGATGTTTGCGCTGATAACCGTCATCGCGGTGCGCAGTCTGGCGAAGGCCGGGGATCGACTGGAGCGTCTGGGAGGTGTGGTGCTCTTGATACTGGCAGCCGTCTACGCCGGCGGCGGAAGCGTGAACCTCATCTTCGGGCACGACATCCTCGACACGGTCTTCATGATCTTCCTGATCATCGGGCTCTTTCTCGCGCGGGGCACGTCGCGCCTGGCTGACGCCGGAGCACCGCTACCCTCCCGGTAACGTCAAACGCGCCCGTATCGGTCCTCCAGCCGAATGATGTCGTCCTCGCCTAGATACGATCCCGACTGCACCTCGATCAGTTCGAGCGGGATTTTGCCAGGGTTTTCAAGCGCGTGGATCTCGCCAAGCGGGATATAGGTCGACTGGTTCTCGGTCAGCGTGATTGTTTCTTCACCCTTCAGGACCCGCGCGGTGCCGCGTACGACCACCCAGTGTTCGGAACGATGATGGTGTTTCTGCACGGAGAGTTTTGCGCCGGGCTTCACCGTAATGCGCTTGACCTGATAGCGGTTGCCGAAATCGATGGAATCGTAGTCGCCCCACGGGCGGTAAACCCGGCGGTGGTCCATGTGTTCGGTGCGCTTGGCCGACCTGAGCTGCGTGACGATCTCTTTGACGTTCTGTACCGCGTCGCGGCTGGCCACGAGGACCGCGTCCGCCGTCTCGACCACAACCAGCTCCTCCACACCGACAATGGCGACGAGGCGCTTCTGCGCGGAGACGATGGAGTTCTTCGAGGCAACCTGCAACACGTCGCCGGTCAGTGCGTTTCCGTCGGCATCCTTGTCCTGCGCTTCCCATATGGCCGACCATGACCCGATGTCGTTCCAGCCCGCATCGAGCGGTACGACGGCAGCCCGATCGGTTTTTTCCATCACCGCATAGTCGATGGAGTCAGACGGACAGGCTTCAAAGGCCGCGCGTTCGGGCCGCAGGAAATAGGCGTCGCTTTCTACGCCCGCCATCGCCGCCCTGCACGCATCCAGTATCGCCGGGGCATGCGTCTGCATGGCGTCCAGATACACGCTGGCCCGAAACACGAACATGCCGCTGTTCCAGTCGTATCCGCCATCCTTGAGGTAGGATTTTGCGGTCGCCAGATCTGGTTTCTCCTCGAAACCGGAAACCGCAAATCCCGTCTCGCCAATCTTTTCGCCACGGCGAATATAGCCGAAGCCGGTCTCTGGACCGGTGGGCACGATGCCGAAGGTCACCAGCCGGCCTTCCTCAGCCAGTGTCTTTGCCTCTTCGACACCCCTGTGGAAGGCGGGCACATCCGGGATCAGATGGTCGGCAGGCATTACCAGAAGCAGCGGGTCAGCTCCATGTGCCATCGCCTGCAATGCGGCAAGCGTGATCGCCGGTGCCGTGTTGCGGCCCACCGGTTCGAGCAGGATCGGGGCATTCTCAATGCCTGCCTGTCGAAGCTGCTCGGCGGCCAGAAAACGGTGTTCTTCATTGCAGACGGTAAGCGGGGGAGCGCAGTCGAGGCCGTCGAGACGACCGATCGTCTGCTGCAGCATTGTCGTGTCGCCGACCAGCGCGCAGAACTGTTTGGGATAGTGCTCGCGCGAAACCGGCCACAGCCGCGTTCCCATTCCGCCCGCCATGATCACCGGTACCAACATGCGCCTACCCCGCCATCATCGTTCAAAATGCGTTGTCTTGACCGTGAACGCGGCGAAACACTTTCCAGCGTTTCAGAATGCCTTCACGAAGAGTGCCCCGAGATTAGATTGGAAACGTTGACACGGGGTGTAGGCAATAGGTCCATCCGTGGATTTGGTGCGTCCATGGGGAGAGGGGGCTACCCCGACAGGCTCTTTTTCCCCACCGCAACCCGTGAAAGCAGCCAAAAGGGCGGGCGTGCTGCGCCCTTTGCCGGGGGAAGGCCGGAACGGGCACGCATGCGTTTATCCCCGTAGGCGCAACCGCCCGTAGACTTGTGCCTTCACAAGGAACGGCCGACATGGAACAGACTGCAAAGCTCAAACTGCCCTATATCATGCCCTCGCAGGCGCAAAAACACGTGACCCACAACGAAGCGATCCGGTTGCTCGACGGGCTGGTGCACCTTTCAGTGCGCGACCGTGACCTCGCGGCACCGCCGGTCACTCCAGACGATGGCGACTGCTACATTGTCGGCCCCGCAGCCAGCGGTGAATGGACCGGTTGGGAACGTGCGATCGCCTATTTCGTCGACGGCGCATGGGAAAAGCTTGCGCCGGTTACGGGCTGGCGCGCCTGGATCGTGGACGAGGCATGCCTTGCGGTGTTCGATGGGGCGGGCTGGCAGCCAATCGACGGCGTGCCGGAAAGCGGGGCCGAAATCCAGAACGCGGCCCTGTTCGGGCTTGGAACCAGCGCCGATGCGGCAAACCCGTTTTCCGCAAAACTCGACAGGGCGCTCTGGACGGCCCGCTACGTGGCTGAAGGGGGAACAGGAAGCCTGTTCTGCGCGATGAACAAGGAGGCACCTGCCGGCGATGTCGGTCTCTTGCTGCAGAGCGGGTTTGTCACCAGGGCGACGATGGGCCTTTTCGGGTCGGATGGCTGGCGGCTTGCGGTCTCTGCAGACGGCTCCGCCTTCAACGATGCGATTCGCGCGGACGAGAACTCCGGTCGTGTCGCGCTGCCGTCGAACCCCAAATTTCTGGGCTTCATCAACTACGACCAGTATGTCGCTGCCGACACCTGGCAGACTGTGGCCATCAACAACACGCTGGCCAACGGCCAGATGGCCTTCGACACGGGGACGAACCGTTTTACCGCGCCGGCCGACGGGCTCTATCGGTTCGGAGCGGCCATCGGCTGGAAGCAGAACGGCGCGAATGTTCCGGCTTCGGTGAAGGCGAAGCTGGTGCTGAATGGTGCGGGCGACCTCTCTGCGCCTCTGGTGAAGGGCGATGTGGCCAGTCTCGCGGTCGACGGGTCGGAGACGGCGCTGCACCTTCACGTGATGGCGAACCTCACAGCCGGCGATACGGTGGAGCTCGCACAGTTCTTCGGCGGTCTTGATGGCTACGTCCCGGCGACGGTCACGCGGTTCTGGGGAGAGTGGATGGCCTGAGACGTGCGGGAATGGGAAGCGCGTGCTCCACAGAAAGGCACAAAACGCCTGCTTGTCGTGGGGCGGCGCTTCTGCTATCCACCGCTTCGCTCGGTCTTGGGGCGTCGCCAAGTGGTAAGGCAACGGTTTTTGGTACCGTCATTCGCAGGTTCGAATCCTGCCGCCCCAGCCAGCCTCCGCTAAAGCTACGGCTGGGCAAGCCAATTGGGATATCACCCAAACGGAAAGCCCGCCGGATGAGCAGCGGGCTTCGGCCGGATTCGCACGGTGCGTACGATCAACCAGCCCCCTCGATCATCCCGCGCAACTCGTCCACCTTTGCCTTTAACAGCGCCTTGTCGCCGCGGGTTTCCACGTTGAGGCGCAAGAGCGGCTCGGTGTTGGAGGCGCGCAGGTTGAAGCGCCAGTCGTCGAACACCATGCCGAGGCCGTCCTGATTCTCGATCTGAGGTTTCTTTGGCATGTAGTGGTCGGAAATGCGTTTTTGCACCTCGGCTGCGTCCGAAACGGTGAAATTGATCTCGCCGGAGCAGGGATAGGCGGCGATGCGCTCTTCCAGTCGCTCGGCAAGCGTCGTGCCGCTGGCCGAAAGGTCGGCCACCACATCGAGCCAGGCAAGCATGCCTGAATCGCAATAGGCGAAATCGCGGAAGTAGTGGTGCGCGCTCATCTCGCCGCCATAGATGGCGTTTTCCTCGCGCATCATCTTTTTGAAATAGGCATGGCCGGTGCGGCAGGGTTTTGCCACGCCGCCGGCGCTTTCCACCATGTCGATCGTGTTCCAGGTCAGGCGCGGGTCGTAGAGGATCGTGCCGCCAGGGTGCTTGGCGAGCAGGGACTGCGCGATCATGCCGACCAGATAATAGCCTTCCACGAAACGGCCCTTGTGGTCGTAGAGGAAGCAGCGGTCGAAATCGCCGTCCCAGGCGATGGCGAGATCCGCGCCGTGCTCGATCACCGCCCTGCTGGCCTTCTCGCGCTTCTCCGGAAGCAGCGGGTTGGGCACGCCATTGGGAAGGCGCGGATCGGGCTCATGGTCGATCTTGATGAAGGTGAAGGGCAGGTGCTTTTCCAGAAGGTCGATGATCGGCCCTGCACAGCCATTGCCGGCATGGCAGACGATCTTCATCGGTTTCAGGTCCTGACCGGCCACTTCGTTGAGAAGGCGTTCGATATAGGCGTCGCGGTCGCAAAGATCGTGCAGGGCGCCGCGCGCGGCATAATCGGCAACCGGCTGCAGCACCGCATCCGAACGCATGATCTCTTCGATTGCGTTGAAGGCGTTGTCCGGCGTGGCGGCGGACGCGCCTTTCAGCACCATCTTGATGCCGTTGTAATCGGGCGGATTGTGGCTGGCGGTGACCATGAGGCCGGCATCCGCGCCGCTGGCGGCAGTGTGGAAATAGACCTCTTCCGTGCCGCAGCGGCCAACGGGGCGCACATCGACGCCGCTGTCGAGAAGGCCCTGGGTCAGCGCTTCGGCCAGCGCCGGGCTGTCCATGCGCATGTCGTGGCCGATAACGACCGTGCCGGGATTGAGGCTTTGCTTGAGCGCCTGCGAAAAGCGATAGGCGAAGGGAACATTGATTTCTGCGGGGATACGGCCGCGAACGTCATACGCTTTAAAGGGGGCGCCCATACTTTCCTTCCTGGATTTTTTTGACAATGAACAATGCTCTTTCATTGTCGAACATTGCAATGATTGATTGAAGTTTTGTTAGAGTTGCGTGAATGCACACAGAGACAGAATTGCGGCGACAAATGCGCACGCCCCGAAAATTCACAGGGAGAAAAAGCGTTGCATCCCGGGCCGTTCACCTCGTGTAACAGTTGGCCCATCAGTTTGAAGAGGCCCTTTGGTTGCAGAGCGCACGCGACAGCCCTATTCAACGGACGGGGCTAACGCGGAATCACCCGCAACCGATTGGGCAATATATGCAATTCATCGATCTCGGCGCTCAGCGTGAGCGCATCAAGGACAGGCTCGCAGCTGCAATCGACACGGTCGTGGCTGAGGGACGTTATATTTTAGGGCCGCAGGTCGGCGCTTTCGAAGAACAACTCGCAGCCTATGTCGGCACCAAGCACGCGATTGCCTGCGCCAATGGCACCGACGCCCTGCTCATGCCGCTGATGGCCTATGGCATCGGACCGGGCGACGCCGTGTTCTGCCCGAGCTTCACCTTCGCGGCGACGGCAGAAGTCGTGGCGCTCGCGGGTGCGGAGCCGGTCTTCGTGGAAATCGACGCCGACACCTATAATATGGACCCCAAGAGCCTGACGGCTGCCATCGACCACATCAAGGCGGAAGGCCGGCTGACGCCGAAGGCGGTGATCCCGGTCGATCTCTTCGGTCTGGCTGCCGACTACGGAGCCATCGAAGGCATTGCCGCGCGCGAGGGGCTGCGCATCATCGAGGACGCTGCTCAGTCCATCGGTGGCACGCTCAACAACAAGCGCTGCGGTGCGTTCGGCCATGTGGCGTCGACGAGCTTCTACCCGGCAAAGCCGCTGGGCTGCTATGGCGATGGCGGTGCGATGTTCACCGATGATGACGAGCTGGCCGATGTGCTGCGCTCCATCGCTTTCCACGGCAAGGGCGAAAGCCAGTATGACAATGTGCGCGTGGGCCTGAATTCGCGCCTCGACACGATCCAGGCCGCGATCCTGATCGAGAAGCTGGCCATCCTCGAAGACGAGATGGAAGCGCGCCAGAAGGTTGCCGCACGCTATGCCGAAGGCCTTGGCGATGTGGTGAAGGTGGCGGTGACGCCGAAGGGCCACCGCTCGGCCTGGGCGCAATATGCCATTGAGACCGAGAAGCGCGATCTGGTGCGCAAGCGCCTTGGCGAGGCGGGCATTCCCTCGGTTGTCTATTACGAGAAGCCGCTGCACCTGCAGAAGGCCTATGAGATGCATGCGAATGCGCCGGGTGGTCTCGCCGTCTCGGAGAGCCTGCCGCACCGCATCCTGTGCCTGCCGATGCACCCCTATCTGGCCGAGAGCGACCAGGATCGCGTGATCGAGACCATCCGCAGCGCTGTCGCCGAATAGGCGAAAAAGCAGCGTCGGAAACCTCTAAAAGGCTCGTGAAAACGGGCCTTTTTCGCATTCTGAAATGCCTTTTCCCCTTTGCCGGAAACAACGCAAAATGTGCCTCGCAAACCGGGGTGAGGTTGGGCGTGCGCGCCTTGAGAGGGCGGAAAACCGCATGGTACCTCAAGGGCATGATCCGGAAGCCGCGAAGGCTCCGGCCGCAGCGACAAAGACGCGAAGGCGAAGACATGCCGGCAGCCCTTACCCATCTCGACAGGCTGGAAGCCGAGGCGATCCACATCTTCCGCGAAGTGGCGGCGACCTTTTCAAAGCCGGTGATGCTTTACTCTGTCGGCAAGGACTCGTCCGTGCTGATGCATCTGGCGATGAAGGCGTTCTATCCCGCCAAACCGCCATTTCCCTTTCTGCATGTGGACACCACCTGGAAGTTCCGCGAGATGATCGCGTTCCGCGACCGGATGGCGCGCGAAAAGGGGTTTGACCTTCTGGTGCATGTGAACGAAGAGGGCGTGCGCGACGGCATCAACCCGTTCGACCACGGCTCCAATACGCACACCCATGTGATGAAGACGGTGGCGCTGCGCCAGGCGCTCGACAAATACGGGTTTGACGCGGCCTTTGGCGGCGCGCGGCGCGACGAAGAGAAAAGCCGCGCCAAGGAACGCATTTTCTCGTTCCGCTCGGCAGGCCATGGCTGGGACCCGAAGAACCAGCGGCCGGAAATGTGGAAGATCTACAACACCCGCGTGGCGCAGGGTGAATCGATCCGCGTCTTCCCGCTCTCCAACTGGACCGAGCAGGACATCTGGCAATACATCCTGCAGGAGAACATTCCCATCGTTCCGCTCTATTTCGCCGCCAGACGGCCGGTGGTGGACCGGGGCGGGATGACCATCATGGTCGATGACGACCGGATGCGCCTTCAGCCGGGCGAGAAGGTGGAGGAGCGCCTGGTGCGCTTCCGCACGCTTGGCTGCTACCCGCTGACGGGCGCGATCCCGTCGACCGCCACAACGCTCGAGGAAATCGTCGGCGAGATGCTGACGGTTCGCACGTCCGAACGGCAGGGGCGTCTGATCGACCGCGATGAGGCGGGCTCCATGGAAAAGAAGAAGCGTGAGGGGTATTTCTGATCATGTTGACCGCCAACACAGCGCTTCTGCGTGAAGATGACGATGCTCTGGTCGATATCCGCGACTATGTGGCCGGGCAGGAGAACAAGGGGCTTTTGCGGTTCCTGACCTGCGGGTCGGTGGATGACGGCAAGTCGACGCTGATCGGGCGTCTCCTGTTCGACACCAAGCTGATCTTCGAGGACCAGCTGGCAGCGCTTGAGAACGATTCCCGCAAACACGGCACGGCCGGCGACGAGATCGATTTCGCACTGCTGGTCGACGGGCTGGAGGCGGAACGCGAGCAGGGAATCACCATCGACGTGGCCTATCGCTTCTTCTCCACGCCGCGCCGCAAATTCATCGTGGCCGACACGCCGGGTCATGAGCAGTACACGCGCAACATGGCGACGGGTGCATCCACGGCGGATGTGGCCATCGTGCTGGTGGACGCGCGGCAGGGCATCCTGCCGCAGACGCGCCGGCACTCGATGATCGCCTCGCTTCTGGGCATTCGTCACATCGTTCTGGCGGTGAACAAGATCGACCTTGTCGGCTTTGACGAAGCCGTGTTCGAGCGCATCGCGGCGGAATATCGCGCGTTTGCCGAAGAGCTCGGCTTCACGACCATCCAGCCCATCCCCATGTCGGCGCGCTATGGCGACAATGTCATCCGCTCGTCGGGCAAGACGCCCTGGTATGACGGGCCGTCGCTGCTGGAGCATCTGGAGACGGTGGACATTGAGGCCGAGGCAGAGGGAAAGCCCTTTCGCTTTCCGGTGCAGTATGTCTCGCGGCCGAACCTCGATTTTCGCGGTTTCTCGGGCACGGTGGCTGCCGGCAGCATCGGCGTCGGCGAGCGGGTTACGGTCGCCAAGTCGGGCAAGCAGACGCGCATCCGCCGCATCGTCACGCAGGATGGCGATCTGGAGGTCGCATCCGAGGGGCAGGCGGTGACGCTTCTGCTCGAAGACGAGGTGGAGCTTTCACGCGGCAACATGCTGGTGACGCCCGAGGCGCGGCCGCATGTGGCCGATCAGTTTTCCGCGACGCTTGTGTGGTTCGATGAAAAGCCGCTCCTGCCGGGGCGCTCCTACATCCTGCGCACCGAAACGGATGAGGTTTCGGCGACGGTGAGCCAGCTCAAGCATCGCCGCAACATCAACAATTTTGCCGAGGAAGCGGCGACCAGCCTCGATCTGAACGAGGTGGGCCTGTGCAATTTTTCGCTGCAGGCCCCGATCGCCTTCGACGCTTTCAGCGACAACCGCACCACGGGCGCGTTCATCCTGATTGACCGGCTGACCAATGCGACGGTTGGGGCCGGCATGATCCAGCGGCCATTGCGGCGCGCGGCGAACATCCACTGGCAGGCGCTCGACGTGACGCGCCAGTCGCGCGCGGAACTGAAGCACCAGAAGCCGGCGGTGCTGTGGTTCACCGGGCTTTCTGGCTCCGGCAAATCGACCATCGCCAGCCTTCTGGAAAAGAAACTGCACGCGGCTGGCCGCCACACCTATGTTCTGGACGGCGACAATATTCGCCACGGGCTGAACCGGGATCTTGGCTTTACCGACGAGGACCGGGTGGAGAACATCCGCCGCGTGGCCGAAACGGCGAAGCTGATGGCGGATGCCGGACTGATCGTGCTCGTCTCGTTCATCTCGCCCTTCAGGGCCGAGCGGCGCATGGCGCGCGAGCTGATGAACGAGGGCGAGTTCGTGGAGGTCTTCGTGGACACGCCTTTTGAGGAATGCGCGAGGCGCGACCCGAAAGGGCTCTATGCCAAGGCGCTCAATGGCGAGATCCAGAACTTCACGGGTGTCGATTCCCCCTATGAGACGCCGGAAAGGGCTGATATCCACATCGAGACGATGGCCCGCGCGCCGGAGGAGCTGGTCGATGAGGTCGAGGCATGGCTCAAGGCACGCGGCTATTGCTGATCTGCGATTGTTGCGGTTGACTTGAGTGGAAAGACTGACTGGCCCATGGGCATGTTGAAGGACGACGCAGCGCTTCTGGCGCTGTTCGAGGAACTGGCGTTGGCGGCTGGTGCCGCAATCATGCAGCACTACGAAGCGGGCTTCGAGGTGGAGCAGAAGGCCGACGACACGCCGGTGACCGCAGCCGACCGCGCGGCGGAGAAGGTGATCCTCGACGGTTTCCGCAATGTGGGGCTTGGAACGCCCTGCGTTTCCGAAGAAGCCGCGTCCGGCGGTGTCATTCCGGCCTGCGGCGACGGCAATTTCCTTCTGGTCGATCCGCTCGACGGCACGCGCGAATTTATTGCGCGGCGTCCGGATTTTACCGTCAATATCGGCCTGATCCGCAATGGCGAGCCGGTGGCGGGTGTTGTCTATGCGCCGGCACGCGACCTGCTTTATTCGGCGCGTCCGGGTTCCGCGTTTGAAATTCCGGTGGTGGCCGGCATGCCGCAGGAGCGGCGCGCGATCAGGGCGCGGCCGCGCCGGACGCCGCCCGCCATTCTTGCCAGCCGCTCGCACTGCACCGACGAGACGCGCGCCTTCATTGCCCGCTATCCCGATGCCGAGACGGTTTCCATCGGTTCGTCGCTCAAATTCTGCATGATCGCGCGGGGCGATGCGGACCTCTATCCGCGTTTCGGCCGCACCATGCAGTGGGACACGGCGGCAGGCGATGCGATCCTGCGCGCGGCAGGCGGCATGGCACGCACGCTCGATGGCGCGCCGCTCACCTATGGGCCGAAGGGGGGCAAGGGGCTGGAAGCCTTTGTGAGTCCCTCTTTCGTGGCTGAGGGAGTGGGCTGATAGCGTCTCGCTTGTTTGGCCGCAACGTTGATGCCCCTTCTCCCCGCTGGCGGGGAGAAGGTGAGGATGAGGGGCGAGCGCCTGCGGTTATGATCAATGCGGGGTTTTGAATGAGGCCGGCTGTCGTGGGGCAAGAGTGAGCACGCCCCTCATCCCCCTGCCGGGACCTTCTCCCCGCGCACGGGGAGAAGGAGGATGGCCGAAACCTCGGCGCTCCTTGATGGGAAGGCAGAGCACAGGCTTTTCCGCCTGACCGTCCAATCAGACCCCCATCAGCTCATTCTTCCACGGTGGATTTGCTCCCGCGCGCGACACGGTGATGGCGGCAGCGCGGGCGGCGAAGGCGATTGCCTTGGAAATCTGCGCCTCGTCGAGTGCCGCGATCTTTTGCTTCGTCAGAAGCCCTGCCGTCTCAAGGGCCGCCAGAAGCGCACCGTTGAATGTGTCTCCGGCCCCGACCGTGTCCACCACCTCGACCGGCGTGGCCGGAACGAACTGCTTTTGCGATTTCGTGTAGGCCGTTGCGCCTTTTCCGCCATCGGTGAGGATGACGAGGCTGGGGCCGCGCTCCAGCCAGCGGGTGAGAATTTCGTCGGTGCTGCCTGTCTCTCCGAACCATTCCAGATCGTCGGCTGAAATTTTCACAATGTCGGCGTTCGCCACCATGCGTTCGATGCGTGCGCGGTGGCTGCTCGCATCGGTGATGAAGGCGGGGCGGATATTGGGGTCGAGCATGAGGACGCGGTTTTCGGTCTCGCGCGCCATCAGCGCTTCATAGGCCGAGCCGCAGGGTTCTGAAACGAGGCTGATGCCACCGAAGAGCATGGCCGACACGTCGGCGCTGACGGCCGGCAGATCAGACGGCTCGATCATGCGCCCGGCTGTACCTTCGTCGTAGAAATTGTACTCGGCCTGGCCGTTGGCGAGGGTCACGAAGGCCAGCGTGGTGGGGCGGCTCGAAAATTGCACAAGGGAGAGATCCACATGGCTTTCCTCGAGCTTTTCCCGCAGCATCCGTCCGAAAAGATCGTCAGAAAGTCCGGTAAAGAAGCCGCACGGCACACCAAGGCGCGCAATGGCGATGGCGCTGTTGAAGACCGCGCCGCCCGTATAGGGCGCAAATGCAGCCTCGCCCTGGCCTGTCTGGCGCGGCAGCATGTCGATCAGCGCCTCGCCGCAGCAAAGGATCATGAAAAGCCTCCCGTTCGTTCCCCTGCGGGGTTCTCCCACCTCTTTTAACAAGGAGCAGTCTGGTTACGCGGAAAGGCTCTTGCGTTCAATGGAAATTGCGGCCCTTGGGCAGGACGCGCACATCACGCGGGTGCCGCCAGAGGTTTTGCGCCGTGGCGGCCTTTTCTTCCACAGCACCCACGCCCTGATCTGACATGGCGGCAAGGAGATCGGGGGTCGTGTCGATGAGACGCCGTGCAACCACGTGGATGACATTGCTTTCCTTCTGCAGAATGCCCTCGACCGTCACCATGCGCGCACCGAAGACGATGCGGCGGAACCGCTGGAAGACGCGCGGCCAGACGATGACGTTGGCGATGCCGGTCTCGTCTTCCAGCGTCATGAAGATGACACCGCTGGCGGTGCCCGGGCGCTGGCGCACCAGCACAAGGCCCGACACACGCACGAAGCGGCCCGCCGGTGTCTCGGCAAGGGCGCGGGTTTTCAGGACGCGGCGCCTGTCCAGCAGACGGCGCAGGAAGGAGACGGGATGCGCCTTGAGCGAGAGGCCGAGCGTGCCGTAATCCTCCACCACCTGCTCGCCGGGAAGAAGGTCCGGCAGGGCGACGCTTTCTTCTTCCTGAAGGGGCGTTGCGGCCGCGCTTTTGGCGCTGGCGAAGAGCGGAAGTTCCTCGGCGGCTGCGCGCACACCGTGATGGCCGCTCAGGCCGCGTACTTCCCAAAGGGCGGCGCGCCGGTCGAGCCCGAGCGAGCGGAAGGCATCGGCCTCGGCCAGCCGGCGCAGGGAGAACATGTCGATGCCGGAGCGAAAATAGAGGTCGCGCAGTGTGGTGAAAAAGCCCGCCGCACGCGCAGCCATGATCTTGAGCGCCGCCGCCTCGCGCATGCCGTCCACCTGGCGCAGGCCGAGCCGCAGCGCATGGCCGACCGCACCGGGCTTCGCCGCAGGCTCCAGCGTGTGATCCCAGCCGCTGTGATTGATATCGACGGGGCGCGTCTCGCCACCGTGATCGCGGAAATCGCGCACGATGGAGGAGGCGGAGTAAAACCCCATGGGCTGCGAATTCAGAAGGGCGCAGGCAAAAACATCCGGATAATGGCATTTGAGCCAGGAAGAGGCATAGGCGAGCAGCGCGAAACTGGCCGAATGGCTCTCGGGAAAGCCATAATCGCTAAAACCCTTCATCTGGTTGAAACAGCGCTCGGCGAAATCGGGCGTATAATTGTTGGCGAGCATGCCGTTGATGAAATCCTCGCGGAACTGGTCGATGGTGCCGGTGCGGCGGAAAGAGGCCATGGCGCGGCGCAGCCGGTCGGCCTTTTCCGGCGCGAAGCCGGCGGCCACGATGGCGATCTTCATTGCCTGTTCCTGAAAGAGCGGAACGCCGAGGGTCTTCTGCAGCACGGCGCGCAGTTCCTCGGAGGGATAGTCCACATCCTCCTCCCTGTTGCGCCGACGCAGATAGGGGTGGACCATGTCACCCTGGATGGGACCGGGCCGGACAATGGCGATCTCGATCACGAGGTCGTAGAAGTTTGCCGGTTTCAGACGTGGCAGCATGGACATCTGCGCCCGGCTTTCGATCTGGAAAACGCCGATCGTGTCGGCGCGCTGGATCATGGCATAGGTAGGCCTGTCACCGCGGGGCACGGTGGCAAGCGTGCGTTCCACGCCATAATGGTCGCGCAACAGATCGAAGCTCTTGCGCAGGCAGGTGAGCATGCCGAGCGAGAGCACATCCACTTTCAGGATATTGAGGGCGTCGAGGTCGTCCTTGTCCCATTCCACCATGGTGCGGTCCTTCATGGCGGCATTGGCTATGGGCACGATCTCGCTGAGCGGCGAGTGGGTGAGCACGAAGCCACCCACATGCTGGGAAAGGTGGCGGGGAAAGCCGATCAACTGGCCGACGAGCACGAGGGTCTGGCGCAGGCGCGGGTCGGTGGGGTCGAGCCCGGCTTCGCGCACCTGGTCGCGGGCCGGCGTTTTTTCCGAATGCCCCCAGACAAGCCCGGTCATGGCTGCCACCACATCGGGCGACAGGCCCATGGCTTTTCCGGCCTCGCGCACGGCGCTGCGCGTGCGATAGGAAATGACGGTGGCGGCAAGCCCGGCGCGGTGGCGACCGTATTTGTCGTAGACATACTGCATCACCTCTTCGCGCCGCTGATGCTCGAAATCGACATCGATGTCCGGCGGCTCGCCGCGCTCGGCAGAGATGAAACGCTCGAACAGAAGATCGATCTCGGTGGGATTGACCGAGGTGACGCCAAGGCAATAGCAGACGACCGAATTGGCCGCCGAGCCGCGCCCCTGGCACAGGATGGGCGGCTTCTGCGTGCGGGCGAAGCGCACAATGTCGTGCACGGTGAGGAAATAGGCGGCATAGCCAAGCTGGCCGATGAGTTTCAGCTCATGGGAAATCATGCCGGCGACCTTCGGTGGAACCATGCCGTTGAAACGGTCTTTTGCGCCAAGCCAGGTGAGGCGCTCAAGCTCTTCCTGCGGGGTGGCGCTCTCGCCGCTCGATTCCCTCGGATAGTCGAAGCGCAGCTCATCGAGCGAGAAGCGGCATTCGTCCATGAGCGCCACGGAACGGGCGATGGCGTCTTCGTGCCCGCGCAGCAGACGGGCCATCTCCGCTGGCGCTTTCAGGTGCCGCTCGGCATTGCGCTCCAGCCGGAAACCGGCTTCGTCGATGGTGCAGTGCGCGCGGATGCAGGTGAGAAGATCTTGCAAGGGGCGGCGGGCCGGTGTGTGGTAGAGCACGTCATTGGTGGCGATGAGCGGCGTGCCGCAGGCGGCGGCGAGCGCGGCAAGGCGGTGCTGGCGCGCGCCGTCATTGGCCCGGCGATAAGGCGTGAGCGCCAGAAAGACATCGCCTGGAAAAAGAGCGGCGAGGCGGCGCAGGTTTTCCTCGAAATCGGTGCCGAAATCATAAGCCGGCATGGCGATGAAGCGCTGGTCCACGCCAAGTTTTTCGAGGTTCTCCAGATGAAGGTGGCATTCGCCTTTCGGCGCGTAGCGGTTGCCATCGGTCAAAAGCTGCGTCAGCCGGCCATAGGCATGCTTGTCGGTCGGGAAGCAAAGCGTCTCGAAACCGTCCCGCATGACCAGCCGCGCGCCGACGACGAGGCGGATCTTCCGCGCCCTGGCTTCCACATGCGCGCGCACGACGCCAGCCATCGTGTTGCGGTCGGCGATGCCGATGGCCGCATGGCCAAGCCGGGCGGCTTCTGCAACCAGCTCGCGCGGATGCGACCCGCCGCGCAAAAAGCTGTAATTGCTGGTGACGCCAAGCTCGGCAAAGGCTGCTTCCGGTGGCGCCGGGCGCGGTTTTGCAGGCGTGTCGGCCTTTGAGCCGCTGTCGAGAGGGATGGGGTTTGGCGATTGCGCGCTCATGCGAAAACCCCATGGATGAACCAGCACGGCGTTTCCTCATCGCGTTCATAAAGCCCGTCGCGAAAAAGCCAGAAGCGGCGACCGGCCTCGTCCTCAATGCGAAAATAATCGCGCGTCTTGCGGCTGGCCCCAAGCGGCGCGCGCCACCATTCGGGCGCGATGCGTTCCGGCCCTTCGGCGCGCACCACCCGGTGGGCAACGCGCCGCCATTCGAACCGGGTGGGCGGGCCATCGGGCACGCCGGCAAGGGTGGTGACCGGTTCCGGCACGGCAAAGAGGAAGAGGGGCCGGGCAAAGGCCGCGCCATCCTGAATGCAGCGGGCATGCGCCTGCCAATCGTGGCTTTGCACCGGTTTGAGCACGGAGACGGCGCGCGCGGCGCGCTCCGGCAAAAAGCTCGCATGGGGCTCGGCGCGGGTGACGTTGCGTGCGCCGAACCGGTTGACCAGCCGGTCGAGAAGCGGGGCAATGTCGCCATCGCGCGTGGTCAGGGCGTCGTCGCCCAGATCCTCCTGCCGCATGGCAAGCGTTTCCACGGAAAAGGCGGTGAGACTGGCGGCCTCGAAGCCGAAGCCCGCGCGATCCTCGATGCGGTCGAGCCGCTCGCCAAGCAGGCGGGCGAGGTGTCCGGCATCGCGCGTGGCGGTGCTGGTTGCAAGCGGCAGGGCCTCGAACCAGCCATCGACGCGAAACAGGCGCAGTTCCACCCGGCGCACACCCTTGCCCGCCTTTTCCAGCATCGCACACAGGTCGCGCGAAAGGCGTCCGATGGCGATTTCGATTGCCTCCTGTGTGACGAGGGGTTCGGCAAAACGGCATTGCGCGGCGTGAAGATGGGGCGGGTTGAGCGGACGAAAGCTTTCCTCCTCGTGACCAAGGGCTTCATCCAGCCGGCGCAGGGCAGAAGGGCCGAAGCGGGCGGCAAGCGGCGCGCGCGGCTTGCCGATCAGGTCGCCGACATGTTTGAGGCCGAGTTTCTCCATTGCCTCGGTCGTGTTCTGCTCCAGCCGCAGGGCGCAGACGGGCAGCGGCGCCATATGTCTGTGGAGTGCTTCGCGCGAAACGATGAGCCTGCCGGACGGCGCATGGCGGGCCAGCGCCCAGGCGGCACCAATGGTGGGCGCGAGCGCCAGTCGCGCGGTGAGGCCGAAGCCGCCAAGCCTTTGCGCCAGCGTGTCGACAAGCTTCGCCTCACCGCCGAAGAGATGGGCGCAGCCGGTGATGTCCAGGCTCACCCCGTCGGGAAAATCCGGCCGCGTGAAGGGCGAAAAACACTGGCACCAGAGCGCCAGACGGATGAGCGCGCGCTCGTCGCCGGGAAGGTCGGCATGGGCGACGCTGAGGGCGGGATGAATGGCGCGTGCGTCGGCCAGCGCCATGCCCGGCGAAAAGCCGAGCGCCTCGGCTGGCTGGTTGAGTGCGGTGATGTGCTGGCCGCTGTCCGTGGTGGTGACGAGCACCAGAGGCTCATCCTCACGAGGCTTCTGCCCATGCATGATCGATGCCGCGTCGCCAGGGCGTGTGACCCGGCGTTCGATCGGCCAGCGGGGCAGGAAGACGGAAAGAAAGCGTTTCATGATCCCACTCCACATCCCAGTGTTGCGATAAACGGCGGGAGAGGCCCTGCCTGCATTTGAGAAGCTGAAGCCGCCAGTGCGGCGCACCGGGACCTGCCTGACCGGAAAAGCGCGCGCGGCCTGGCAGGGTGCCGACAGACCAGCGGGTTTCCGCGGCGGTGTTTTCGGCACAGGCTTGCCGGCCGCGCATGACAAGGGCCGTGACCCCATGGCGTGCCGCCCGCAGGCCAAGGCGGCGGCTGGCGGCGAAATCATAGGCGCGGGCATTGTCCGGCAACAGGCCGGCGACGGCGGCAAGGGAGGCATGGGAGAGCCCCTCTTCAAGCGCCCACAGAACATCGATCGGCTTGCGCGCCTGGATCTGGATCAGGCGGTTCGGATCAAGCCCGAGGGCTGCAAGCCCGAGCGGGTAGAGCGCGCCTTCGCGGCTGGAAAGATGTGCCGGAGACACCCACAACAGAGACCCTGGCCGCTGGCAAAGAAGGCGCGCCAGAAGACAGATGCCGAAGCCGAGACCAGCGGCAAAGTCGCCGTGGCCGGCGGGCAGGATTTCGTGCAGCACGCCGGTTGTGAGGCCATGGCCGGGCAGGGCGGCATCGAGGGCTTCGGACCCGAGCGAAAAAGAGGGGCGGGGTGCTGGCGCAAACCTCTCCTGGGGAGCAATGCGGCTGCGCAGGGCATCAAGAACACTGCCCGTTTTTTCGGGAGCCGTAGCGACAGATATTTCCCTTCCGGTACGCTGAACCGGCTTCATTTCAATGGCCTGTTTCATGACGCAGCCTCCGAACGCAACCACAAAGACGCGGCAGGTGCCATGGAACTCTGCGCCATTGGCGCCGCAGTCGATCTATCCTGATTCAAACTTTCAGCTTCCGCTTTCAGAAGCCTGATCGGACTCGTCTTTTTTCCCTTCCCGCCGACCCTGGCTGACGCATGCAGAAACTCTTCCAGCAGGCGGTCACGCCGGGGCGCCGGGCCGCTGTCGCCATGAGCGCAGACCTTGGTGAAAGGGCAGGCGGTTCTGTTTTTGCGGGCGCAAAAATTTCGCCCGAGCTCCTGCATCAGGATGTGATGCTGCTCGGTATCTGCCGCGCCCCATTGGTCGGGAACCTGACGGTTGAGAAGGCGAACCGAACGTTCGGGCGTGGTCTGCCCGGGGATAAGTCCAAGACAGCGCGCGGCGCGCCAATGGGCCGTGTCGACAACAAGAACGCGCTTGCGCAATGTGCTCATGTTGAGCGTGGCAGTGCTGGTCTTGGGGCCGACGCCATAAATGCGCTCCAGCCAGGACAAAGCGTCATCGACAGGCCAGCCGTGCAGGAAATCGAGGCTGAGCCCGCCGCTCAGGCTGGCGATCTCCTGCAGGGCGCGGGGCAGGGCAACAGCCTTGCGCTCCGGATGGGTAATGCCTTCGAGCAGCGGGTCTATTTCGTGGAAAGAAGCCTCGGCCAGCCGTGTCCAGGAGCCCCTGAATTTTGCCACTTCGAAATGTTCGACAAGCCTGGCAAAGACACTCAATGCCGCCTCGTTGCGCGTTCTGGCGCTAAGCATCGCCAGAACCATCTGGCTGACCGCGTCTAGACGCACGAAATCCGCTGGCGGTCCGAAGACAGCCAGCAAGCGCTGGTGAAGGCTTGCCATCCGGTCGAATGGCAAAAGGGGCAGGGTGTATTGCATTCCTGCACAATAAGAACAAAAAGGGAACAAATCAATCGTTCTGTGATCCCGGACGGGACTGTGTGCAGAAATGAAAAGCCGCCAGACGATCGGCCCCACGGCAGGCACGATCAGTCTGACGGCTCACTCCAGCGCTCTTGTGGCGTTTTCCTGGAGAGTCCCCTCCGGACTCGCAGGAAGAGAAGCATCAAACGTGCCAAATATGTTTGTTCCGGCTTTTTCACGCCTTTTCATGGGGTTGCCCGCACCATCGCCGGTTTCGTGCAAAACGTTTGGCGGTCATCGTGACACGAAGGCAGGCATCCTGCCCACAATGCAGGCAGGTCATCGCTTCTATGACGGGGAAGAATTTCCGGCTTCAGACAGCCACTTCAAGCCGATTGCCGCCGGTGGACTTGGCACGGTTGAGCGCTGTGTCGGCCTGCCCCAGCGCGATCCAGAAACTTTCCTTGCACGGCAGCGGCGTATGAAGCCCGACGCTGACGGTCAGCGGAATTTCGATCCCGTCGAGATGAAATGGGGTGTCGGCAACCGCGTTCTGGATGCGCTCGGCAAGCCCGAAGGCGCGCTCAGCGTCATAGGCCGGCAGCACCAGGGCAATGGCCTGGCCGCCAAAGCTCGCCACCATGTCAGTCTGGCGGACGGCTGACTGAACGACCGAAGCAACATGGCGTAATGTCTGCTCGCCGGCGGCATGCCCATGCGCTTCAACCACCTGATCGAACTCGTCGATGTCGATCAAGGCCATGGAGTAGGGCTGTCCTGCCCAGTTCATGGCGGCCGCGAGTTCCGGCCCCAGCTTGTCAAACACCCGTCTGTTCAAAAGCCCGGTTGCGGTGTCGGTGGTTCCCAATGGTGCCTCCTTCAGGCGTGGGGGGCCGAAATGCGAGCGCTGCAATTCGAGAATGCGACCGATGACCACGGCGGCAACGACATTGGCGACAATAGCAACAGATGCGACTTCGCCCAAGGTTTCCATGGCGATTTCCCGCGGCAGCAGGAATACCGAGATCAGCGACACCGATGCCAGAAGCCCGACCCCGGCCAGCGCCGGTATCGAAACACGCCGGCCCTTTACCATCTGGGCGAAAGCGAGGCTGATGGCACTGCAGATCAGAACGGCAAGAACGCTGCTCGCCACCGCGGCTCCACCGAGCCAGAGGCGGCCGAGGACCGCGACCGCAGTCGTAACGGTCAACGTGATCCAGCCGCCATATGTCATGGCGAGGACGACGAAGACATTGCCAATATCGAAGGAAAAGCCGGAAGACGACGGGGTTGCGAGGAGGGCGGGGCCGATTGTGCCGGCCGAAAACATTACAGAAACGAGCAGATTGCGCTGCAGCGATGTCATGGTCAGCCGGGCTGCGCGCTCATAAAGAAGAGCCGCGATAACGGCAATTCCCAGGCCTTGCAGGAACTCGGATGCCAGAGAAACCATTTCCATGGGGTCTATCTCCGCGGAAGCCTGTCCGACTGCCTCATCATTGCCAGGATATGACGAACCAGTCCAATCTCTTGAATTCGCTCACCTTCAGGCGGAAGCCCGATAGCAGCTTCTTCAGAAGCGGCCTCAGAAACCAGCATGCTTCGCATTAGGTCCTGCCCCTAAAGCATAGTCCGCCATTACTTTAGCTGATTGACAGTATGAATGATAAGGCAGGAAAATTACAAGAAATTCCAGCGAAAAACTCCAGTTTTCACTTGTCAGGGACATTTGGCCGGATGCGTACTTCCGTTGGGTAACGTCATCTTTACGAGATCGGATTATTCATATGCCGGCAAAGTGGGGCATGGAATGAGCTGGGTTCAGGCAGCATTTGACAGGTTTTATGGATTGCGGATCTGGCAGCAGGCCTGTTTCGTCACGCTTTTTTCCGTTTTGGGCGCTGATGCGCTGACCCTCGTTTTCTATTCCATCTTCTTTTCAGACCGGCTTTTGCTGGATCTGATCCTGACCGCGTTCATCACGATCGTGATCGCCTATCCCATTTCCTTCGTCTTTCTGCGCAAGACGGCGACGGTTGCCAGACTGGCCGCAGAACTGGATATGGCCGCCGCCACGGATTTCCTGACGGGGCTGCGCAATCGGCGGGATTTCATGCGGATTGCCGGCGAAACCATCGACGCCACCGACGCATCGGCGGGCGTGGTCCTGTTTATCGATGTGGATCACTTCAAGCGCATCAACGACCGTTTCGGCCATGCGGAGGGCGACAGGGTTCTTGTTCTCATTGCAGAAGCGATCAGGCAGAGCGTCCGCGCAGACGACATCTGCGCCCGCATCGGCGGCGAAGAATTCGCGGTGTTCATGCCCGGTGCGGACCTGCCGCTGGCCCGTACGGTTTCCGAACGCATTGCAATCACATGCCGCCTTGTCGGTTGCGGGGCCAGCGTCGAAGACATATCGACCACGGTCAGCATCGGCATCGCGGTACATCGCCCGCAGCAGTCCCTCGATGCGGTCGTCAAGGAAGCTGATTCGCTGCTCTACAAGGCAAAGCAGGGCGGTCGTGACCGTGTGGTGCACCATCCGCCACAGGAGATCGTTGCGTAGGTTCATTACCGGGCACTGTCTGCCGGACTACTCGGCCTCGATGTGAAACACAGACCAGACCCGGCTTCGGACTTCTTCTTCGGGCACCCTGCGGCCTCCCGTGTCGTACACCAGTCATTCGGTTCCAGAACATCTCCACTTTTCCTGGAATTGCCCTGGATGTCTAAGTGCGTGCTCTTACCGTTGCATCGAGAAATTAAGCGAGGTCACACGGAGGTCAGCTCAGGCTGCAGGAGAGCTATAGTCCGCTGCTGTCTCGTGGAGGCCATTTGCCCGCATCAATGGCGGTGTGAAGCGCGCGCGCCTTGGCGAGCCATTCCTCTCGCACGGATGGAGGCTGCAGCTTCCAGCTCCCGCGTTCCAGTGCCGCAAACATGGTGCGCGCAGTGATCTCATACTGGTCCATGGAAAGAGAATTAGCGCCGCGCCGCTTGTCGGCAATGGCGCCAACGAGGAATGCTGACAAGCACCTTCAGCATCCGGTGTTGAACGGGCCGGACAATATCGATCGTCTGTGAGCGACCTGAGACCGGTGGCAGAGGGAAGCCAAGAGAAGCGGAAGCAGGAGGCGGCGTAACCCCAAGCAGCCAGTTCCGCCTCCCTACCAGTGATCATCCTTGTGGGCCTCCCTGTTCTTCCACATAAGGAAGAACAGGGCCGGCGCGTAGAAGGCGGTTATCAGCAATGAGCGTATGAGCGTAGCGGCGAAAGAGTGATGGTCATCGAAGAACATAAGCACTATAGCCGCTGCCATATGGGCGAAACCTGCCAGTACGAAGGCTAGGATCACAGCCCGAAATGCGAGCCCGAACATATCGTTCCTCTCTGGCTGACTGTCTGAACACCGGTCGGCCTTATCGGCGCCGGTATTGCCATTTCCTTAATGCTCTCTCTGGGCGCTGGTTCCTGTAAGCATATAGCCGTGTGAACCAGATTCCGGCCACGGACACGTTTGGTGGGAAAGAGCAAAGCCATGTTGGCAAAGACCACAAAAACCAGGAGCGCGCCGATTTCCGTTAAGGTATAATCACAGGAAAGCGCCGTTGCGCTGGCCTGAGAGCTATACTCCGATGTCTGACTTCGTGCTTTTCGTTGCGGTCGGATTTGCAGCCCAACTCATAGACGGCGCCATCGGTATGGCTTACGGCCTCGCAAGTACGTCGGTCTTGCTGGGATTAGGCTACCCACCCGTTACTGCCAGTGCGAGCGTTCACGCGGCGGAAGTTTTCACAACCGGCGCATCGGCCTTGTCCCATTGGAGATTTGGGAATGTGAGGTGGAGGATGGTTGCCCGCCTCGCAGTACCCGGAGCGTTGGGCGGCCTCGTTGGTGCGCTCCTCCTTTCCTCTGTCGATGGAAGCACAATCCGCCCGTTCGTGGCTGCTTATCTTGCTGCGATGGGAATATGGATCGTCTGGAAGGCTGCTAGCCGAAAACCTCGCGAACCTGCCGAACCCAAGATGCTGCCGGCACTCGGGTTGGTTGGCGGGTTTCTCGATTCGATAGGCGGGGGCGGCTGGGGACCGATCGTTACCTCGAGCATAATCGGGCAGGGTGCAGTTGCACGCACTGCGATTGGATCCGCCAACGCCAGCGAGTTTCTCGTCACAGTCGCGATTTCTGGAACGTTCCTTCTGACCGTGGGCCTGGAACTCTGGCCGATCATACTGGGCCTGATCGTCGGAGGGATTATTGCAGCGCCACTCGCCGCGCTCGTCGTAAAGCACATGCCGGATCGCCCGATGATGCTGATGGTCGGTGTGTTGATCACGGTGCTGGCAGCTCGCGAGATCATAGGAACACTGGGCAACTAGCTCCGATCCGGTCACTCAAACTTCATTGCAAAAAACGCACAGAACGGCCCGGCCATGCGCCGGGATTCTCGTATGTGGAATAGCTTAAGCGTCCGTGAGCGTTGGTATCCCGCTTACATCGACCTCGCGTTCAGCGTGCCAGGCATCATAGGCGACCTGCATCGGGAGCCAGATGATGGCGGGGCCGTCGCCAAACAGGTTTCCAAGGCGTGCGGCAATGCGGGAGATGCCGAGAAGATTGGCGATCCCTACCTTGCTCTTTCCAGTTGCCGGGATGATGTCCTCTAGCAGCGCGCCAGCGTGGGACGGGCAGCGCTCTGTGGGACGCTTCGGCTCACACACGATCATAGATGGACTTCCCCATGCCTCTCGCCGCATCATGTTGTGCGAAGCGCTTGAAGCGACGCGCGAAATTCCTGTCATTGAAGCCTTCGAGTGCCTGTTTGCCGAACATGGCCTGCCCGGTGCCATGCGATCCGACAATGGTCTGCCCTTCGCGTCACCGAACGGGTTGTACAACCTGTCGAAGCTGTCGGTGGGGTGGCTGAGGCTCGGCATCGCCATCGAGCGCATCAAACCGGCTTGTCCGCAACAGAACGGTCGCCACGAGCGCATGCAGCTCACCCTCAAGAAGGAAGCCGCTAAGCCGGCCGCCTTCAATTTCCTGCAGCAGCAGGAGCGCTTCGATCACTTCATCGAGGTTTACAACAATGAAAGGCCCCATCAGGGGCTGGGCGGTGCCTATCCGGGTGAGCTCTATACACCGTCGCCCCGCGCCTATCGGCCGCCCGACGAGCCGGACTACCCGCTCCATGACCGCACCGTGCGCGTCACACGATGCGGCAGAATCTGTATCGGGAAACGAAAAATCAATCTCAGCCAGGTCTTTGCAGGCCAAATCCTCGGACTGCGCGAAGTCGATGATGGAATTTGGCTCGTCTCATTCCTCGACTATGATCTGGGCTTCTTCGACAATAAGGAGGATCGTGTCGAACCAGCAGCAAACCCATTCGCTCCGGAGAAAGTGTAAACCATCTCTCCGGCATCAAATGTAAACCATGTGACAAGAATGGACCCTGAAATAACTGGTCGGAGTGGCAGGATTCGAACCTGCGACCCCCTCGTCCCGAACGGGGGAAGCTTCGCAGAAACCCATCTTTTCCGGGGTTTCGAATTGGCTTTGTGCAGGTTTTGTTCACGCAAATCATGCTGAAACGGTCCGGTTTCGGTCCGTGTGCCGCTTCCGTTCTCAGAACGCTTCGGCGGCCTCGTTCTGGAAATCCGGATCGTTGTGCAGGTAGGTGCGTTCGTACTCGGCTTCTGTCAGACCAAGGGAAGCCGCTGCCTCGCGTGGTGAGACCTTTGCCTGCGCAAGCCAGGTGCCGCGCGTGTGGCGCAGGACGTGGGGCACGACATCGGCGCCCAGCCTGACTGCCGCCCGTGCGCTCCGGAATGCCTTCTGCGGCTTTGAGATCGGCTCGCCCTGATAATGCACCACGTAGCGCAGGCCCTGCCTTCCGTCCTCCCAACCGTCGAGGCGCTTCCAGCGCTGCATGTGCGCCTGCAGCCTCCTAGCCATCTTGACCGGTGTCTTGCGCTTGTTGTGCGAGACGCGTTCACCATCGGCGCGCCGGAAGATGATTCCCCGGTCAAGGTCTGCCCAGCCGCCGGTCGTGCTGCGCATCCATTGCAGATTGAGTATGGCGCCCAGCCGCGTGCCCGTGTAGAGACCGATCAAAATGAGCCGGGCCAGATGCATGCGCTTTTGATCGCGCCGGCGCTTCCAGCGCGCCTCACGGCCCTTGCCGACGATCTCCCAGCCCATGCAGGCCCAGAGCAGCATGGCGGCTTCCGATCTGGTCAGATAGCGCTCACGCGGGATGCTCTTCTCCGGCAGTGTGACAGCCGGCAGGACATCCAGTCCATATTCCTTGTGATAGTAGCGAAGGGCGGCGCGAAGGATTTCCAGATCGCGGCGTGCGCCAGACTGGGTGCCGCGCTCTTCGGCAAACGTACGGCAGAGCCTGCCCTTTATGTCTGCAACCGCATGGAGGCCGAAGAACTCGTTGAGGCGGTCCAGCGCCTGTTCGGTCTCTCTGGGACGCGAGGTCTGCTCCGATCTTTCCTGCAGATAGACGGCAATGATATCGCCTATCGAGATTTCAGAGGCACGACCTCCGCGTGGCGCTTCGTATTTGCTTGCGAGGTGGTCTGCGAGCGCTCTCTCCGCTGCCTCAACATCATCCTCACCGCATCCTGTGCTGATACGCCTGGATCCGTCTTTGATGATCCATGTTCCTGTGTCGGGGCGGAGCCAGAGGCGGGGCGGCTGCGGCTTACGAGGCATCGTTTCTTCATCTCCTCGATCGCCCGGCGGGTTACGAAATCCTTGCGGGCGATCTGCATGATATCGAGATTGCCTTTTGCCGCTTCGGTGCGCAAGGAGGAAGGTTTTAGCCGGCCGCCGAAGAAGAGCCGGCAGGCCTCTGCGAGGGTGACGGGTTCGTCGTCATCAATGTCGGCGATGCTTCGCTCAGGTCTCGCCATTGCCGTCTCCCATGCTGGAAGAACGGAAGATTTGACGAAGTGTCAAAGCAGTGTCCTCCGGTTGCAACCCATGACCTGCTGGCAGGCCGGGCAGATGTGGAGATAGCCCTGTTTGGGCTTGTGGCCCGCGACGCTTGGCGCGGTGCCGAAGAGCTCGGCCGTGCCTTCGCCGTTTGCCGGGTCGACCTTCGCCTTCACGATGCGCCAACCGGCTGTTCGCGCGTCGGCGATCATCACGTCGAAATCCTCGCGGGCGTAAGTGTTCGGATAGCTGGCCGGGCAGTGGTCGCAGGCGACCTGCGTGCGACCGTCGTGGGTTTCGATGGTCATTGCAGTGGCTCCAGGGGCGGCAGATCGAGGATGTCCCTCGCGTTGTCCATGGCATACGGAATGAGCGCCAAAAGCGCGGCTCGAACCTCTGCGTGTCCTTCCTGTTTAATGTGAGCCAATGCGATGCCGGCGACTCCGCTGAGAAGCCCAATCATCAATGCTTCAAACTGTTCGTTCTGCTCCGCCGCCATCCTTGTGTATCGGCGGTCCTGCATGAGCTCGCTCCCAAGGTAGGCCATCCTAATCCGGGCATGGTCCGCCAGAGCGTCATAAGGATTTTGTGGATTGAAGGCGCGACGGTCAGCCACGGTCTTCCTCCTCGAGCCATGCGCAGATCGCGTCGTGCAGCGCCTGGTTGCTGCTGACCGATGCGGGGAGGTCCGCGTCGTAGTTTTCAACGCCTTCGAGCATGAGCCGCACGGCGTCGACCAGATGGGCGAGAAAATCCCCCGAGCCGATGTTGTCGGTCTTGTGGAGGTTTCCTTCGCGAACGGTGTCCGCGAGCTCACCGGCGACACTTGCGGCGTTTCCGCTTGCGGCAAGCAGTCTGCGTTGCCAGGGGGCGAGATCGCGGTGGACCTTCTCGATGGTCATCACATTCCCCAATCGTTTTTGTCTGAAAGGAAGTCGTCGGTGCCGTTGCGGCGCTCGCGGCGTTTCAGGCCGAAGACGAGCAGGGCCACAAGGCCAAGGCCGAAGGCCGCGCCGGCGAGGGTGGCGAGGGCAGAGAACATCGTTCTGCCCCGCTCATGTCGCCGCGAAAATGAGCGCGCCGACGAAGCCATAGCCGAAGGCCAGCGACATGATCAGCGCATGCTCGACGCGGCGGCGCGCCAGAAAGGCGAGGGCGGCTCTCATGCCGCCCGCCCTTGCGATGCCCATAAGTTCGCCAGGTCGCGGGCCTCGACGCCGTAGCGGTCGATCTCCGCGCTTGAAAAACCCATGAGCGAAAGCGCTTCACGGTCGACCGTGCGGCCGCCGCCCTGGATGACCAGCATGGCATCGGCCATGCGGCGCACCGGGTCTGTTTCGATCTGGGAAGGAGCGGGGGCCGGAGCTTCGGCCTTTTGAAACTGGATCATTGCATCTCTCCGTTCGGATGGCCCCAGGCAGGCCGTACCGAGCGGAGGGAATTGCTCGATACGGCCCTTGGGTGGGGAACGAGCAAAGAATGCATAATGCATATTATTCAGTCAAGGAAAATGTGCGTAACGCATATTAATGGCGCGAACGCATACTCCACTTTGTTGAGTGGAGGCTCCTGTTGTGATGGTTAGAGTTTAAGGCTGCCTTGAATGCCACCTTGGCGACCGACCTTCCTCATGGCTGAGGGCGGGATGACGGCAAAGATTTCACCAATCCAATCTAAATACACACCTTCAATCGGGTTTGCATTCCAGGATAGGAGATTCACGGATCCATTCTGCCCGCGCATGATGGTTTTGATGAAGCGCCGTCCGTCAGATGTGCGAACTGCAGCTTCTTCTCCATAAAATGCGGTCAGTGGCCGCTGCTGCTCTCGGTAAACAACTATAATGGCCCCGTCTTTGTAGGCTGGCAGCATGGAATCTCCGCGAACCTTAAAGCCAATCATGTCTTCGGGCAGCGGAAATGGTATCTCAATTTGGTCAAGCCCTTCGGGCGGGACTTGCTCAAAGTCGGGCTCGACCTCGGCTCCTGCTCCCAGATAGCCCATGATGGGGACGTGCTTGTTCTGGGTGTCGCCTTCTCCGGTCAGCAGCCATGCCTCACTAACGCGAAATGCCTTGGCGTATTTCGACGCTGCCCGAGAGATGCCTCTTATGCCTTGCTCGTGCTGGATATATGTCTCGTAGGTCCAGCCGAAGTACCTGGCGGCGTCTTTGGCTGTGTCAAAGCCTCGCTCTATGCGGGCTTTCTCGAGGCGTTTTGCGAAGTCTGGACGATCATCATAGTTCATGCTGTGCAATTTGCATGTTGGCGATATGCATTTCGACTTGACGGATGAATGTGCATTACGCATATTCTCGCTCCATGATGAACGATGACATCAACGTGAGAGCAATCCGAGATGCGTATGGGCTGACCCAAGAGGGTTTAGCTTCGTTGCTCGGTGTTAACGTCTCGACTGTGTGGCGGTGGGAGAACGGCAACTCTCCTAAGGGGGCTGCCCGTGCGCTGCTTTCTCGAATGCGCGAAGAGGCGCCGGAGGCTGCTGAATGACCGCTCTCCTGAAAAACTCGTCCTCCCAAGACCGCGTTTCCGACCTCCTCCCAGGAGATGCGGCACCTGCCGCGCCTGTCTGCCTCCGCTCCTCCCGGGCGGCAGGCGCGGCTTCTTTCGTTTCCATTCGGGTTTCGCCGGCAATGGCAATCCTGCTCAAGGCGCTTGCGGCTCATGACGGTTTGCCCGGCATCGATGCGCTGATTGCCGACATGGCCGAAGAGCGCGCAAGGGCAGTGGGTGTTCCGCGTCTCTTGCGCGCGGTGCGAAACCATGAGGCCAGTGGCAGCACAAATTGTCCTCGCGCGCGTTCGGACCTTCGGTCCTGCGCTCCGGACGGGGCGCCCGAGCTTTCGGGCGGCGTCCGGTCGGACGCTCGGCCGATGGCCGCGAACCCAGTTCAGCAGGGTAGGGAAGCGGTATCCCACCTGGTTCATACCCAGGAGGTCGGCAGTTCGAATCTGCCCCCTGCAACCAATTCTTTCCTCACGCCCGAAACGTCGGGCGGGCTGCGGTCGCAGCCTGACGGGGCGTGCATCCATAACCCCGAGAGCCTGAAGGGGCCGGAGGGCGTGCCCTGGGGCGCCCTCCGGTCGCCGCCATAGGCCGATGATTTCGCGGGTGTCTGGTTTCTTTTCCATGCCCGCAGACTGACAGCACGGAACCATTCCCGCCACGGGAAACGACGCCGGATTTTCCCGGCGCGGGAAAGCTTTTGTCCGGAGAGACCCATGATCCCGAATGCCAATCCCCGCCACTTCCGCATGAAGGCCGCACAGCGCGACATGATTGCCGCTGCCGGCGGCATCGAGCGCGTGGCCGAAATCGTCGACTACTCGAAATCCACCGTGGGGCGCTGGAACAATGGCGACGGGCCGGACCTGATGCCGCTCGATGCGGTGTGGGCGCTGGAAGCCGAAACCGGCATGCCGGTGATCACCACCGCGCTGGCGGAGCTTTCCGGGCGACGGCTCTCCGATCCGAAGGAAGTGGCCGATGCCGAAGCCGACATCATGCGCGGCTATGCGGGGCTTTGCAGCAAGGCGGGCGAGATGATGGCGACCATGGCCGAGGCCATGGCGGACGGCAAGATCACACCGGCCGAGGCTGCGGTCTATGACCGGCGGCTGAGCGAGCTTTCCGACATCATCGCCGCCTGCAGGAAGCATGCGGCCAGCGTGCGCCATGCGGGCGGGTTTTCCGTGGTGAGCGGGGGCGCATCGTGACCCGCTCTGTCGAAGACATGGTGTGGTGCCGCAACGCGCCGGAAGCGCCGGAGGGCGTGTCGGGCGGGCTTCTGCTTGGCGCGTGTGCGGGGCCTGCCTGCCAGTTTCCCGTGCGCAGCGAAGGGGTGGACACCTTCTTCTGTGCGGCGCCCGTGGAGCCGGAGCACTGGGCAAGCGGGCGGCAGGACAGCCGCTATTGCCGGTTTCACCGCGACTATCTCAGCGGCTGCAAGAGCCTGGCGGAGGAAGCGGCATGAGCGCGGCACCGGCATGGCGGGCAGCACTGCTCGGCCTCATCCTCTTTGGGCTGCAGCTCCTGTGGCTTGCCGCCATCACGCCGGAGGCGGGCTGATGCGCAGCGACCAGGTGAGCCCAAACCATTTCCTCGCCGGCAGCCGGCTGGCGCATCTCGACCCCGACAGCATCGCGCGCTTCGACGTGGAGCGCAGCCTGCCGGCGCTGGAGGCGATGCTGCTCCTGCGCAGGCGATTGCGGCGGGTTGGGAGCATTTTAACCCATGGAGACAGCCATGAAACTTGAGACGACTGCGGGTGCGCTCAAAAGCGCGCTCGATGTAATGCGTCGCGTGGTGCCGAAACGTGCCACCACTCCCTTGCTCGAAACCGTGCGTTTCGACGGCGCGGTTTTGCGCGCGACCAACCTGATCGACTATGCCGAGCTTGACCTTGCCTGTGTGCGTGCCGAGGGGAAGGCAGCTGTGCTCTTCCGCCCGCTCTTTGAGCTTGTCCGGCATATCGCGCCGGACGATACGATCCGCCTCGATGCGGGCGCACAGGGAGCGTGTCTTTCGTTCTCCGGCGGGCGCTACGATCTGCCGACCGTCGAACATGACGATGTCGTGCTTGGTGCAGTGTGTGAGCGATCGCTCGACTTTGAACCCAAGGCATTTCTACGCGGTCTCCACTTCTGTTCCTCGTTCATATCGACCGAGGAAACCCGTTACTATCTGAACGGTGTCTGCCTCGATGCCGGTAAGATGATCGCAACAGACGGGCATCGGCTCGCCGCCTATCCCATAGGCGATAGCAAGGCCGATTTTGGCAGGCCGATCATAGAGCGCCAGACGGTTGGTTTTCTCGCGAGCATGCCGGCGCCGAGCGCGATCTACCTGAACAAGGACGCGACAGCGGCGGATTTCACGCTGCCCGGGCTGCGGCTGCAAAGCAGGCTGATCGACGGCAGCTTTCCCGACTGGACACGCGTCGTTCCTGCTGTGGATCGCGTCAAGCAAAAGATCACCGTGGAGCGGAAGGCTTTTGCGCGTGTCCTGTCCCGCCTGAATTCTGTCTTCTCCTACGGCGCTTACCCGACGCTCTCGCTCGTCTATGACGCAGACCGGCTGGCGCTCTCCTGCGTGGGGCATTCCGACGGCAGCGTGGCGCGTGAGTTTTTTGACGATGCCGTGGTCACCGGCGCGCAGGGCGAGTCGCTCGTTCAATTCAACTCCCGCTATCTCCGCGACATCGTTCGTGCGTTCGACAATGACGAAGCGCTGTCTTTTCACGTCATAGACGAGAGTTCGCCTGCGCGGATCACTGGCGAGGGCGACCGCTTTGCCGTGCTCATGCCCATGCGGGTGGTGGACCGGGAACGTGCCTTCGACGCGCTACGGCTATGGCCGCGCGAGCTGAGGGCCGCGTGATGGCGCATGATCCGTGGAACCCGCGCGGGCCGGCGCGAGAGCGGCCGGGCGCGAAGATTGCGGCGGAAGGCGATGAAGCCAGCGGGCCGCAGACCGTCGCCGCCGGTCAGCTGCGCGCCTTTGTCGAGCGGATCGAGCGTGTGCAGGAGGATATCGACGCGCTCGGCGACGACCGGAAGGAAATCTACGCGGAAGCCAAGGCGATGGGGTTCGACACCAAGGCGGTGCGAACGATCGTCAAGCTGCGCAAGATGGACCCGACCGAACGGCAAGAAGCCGAGGCGGTGCTCGACACCTACAAGGCCGCGCTGGGGATGGAGTGATGAAGTATCAGCTCCTGCCGCCGCTTTCTCCCGAAGATTTTGCCGCACTCGAAGCCTCCATCATCGAGCACGGGGTGCTTGTGCCGGTGGAATATGACGAGGAAGGCAACATCCTCGACGGGCACCACCGGGTGCAGGAAGGCGGTGCGCCATGACGGACACCATGCTTCCCATTCTCAGGCAGCTTCGCGAAGCGCGTGACGACCGGGCATTCGCGCATCTGCTTCTGAAGATGCCCGATACGATCCTGCTCAAATATCAGGACGTGATTGTCGCCATGAGCCGGCGGCGGCAATTCGATGCCGGTGTGCGCTTCATTGAATTTCGGCTGACGGCCATGCGCGCCGTGCGGGACGGGCGCGGGCAGCTCGCAGCCGGTCTTGCGGCCGGTCTCAACCAGTTTCAGGACGCCATGGCCGCTTTTGCCGAGGGAGGCGAGGCATGACGGCGCCGGTCGACAGGATTGAAGGCATCCAGAAGCGCATAGCCTCCGTGGTGGGCAAGGTGTTGATGGAGGAGGTGCAGAACCTCAGCCAGCCCGCGCCCCGCGCCACCATGCTCAAATGCGATGCCGAGATCATGCGGGCAAGCCGCGCCGTGGCCGATGCCTATGACGCGCTGCAACAGGCCAAGTTCGCCGGGCTGCGGGAAGCCGGGGCACGCATGGCGCTGGAGCGCGCAGCGAAATCGCTCGAACGGGTCATGCGCAAGCATGGGAGGTTCCCGTGACCCGGCGCGAGCGCATCCGGCAGAAGATCATGGCGCGCGTGGAGATCGTCGACACGGGCTATGAGACCCCGTGCCACCTGTGGACCGGGCCGACCAGCGGCGACGGACGCGGCGGGCACTATGGCCGCATGTCGCTCGATGGGCAGACCGTGGCCGTTCACAAGGTCTCGTGGACGAACGAGAATGGGTTCATCCCCGGCAAGAAGCAGCTCGACCACAAATGCCGGCAACGGCTCTGCGTGCGCGAGGATCACCTCGAGCTGGTGACGCACAGGCAGAACCAGAAGCGGCGGGCGGCGGCACGGGCTGAGGCGCAGCCGGGCCACAATGGCGGGCCGGCGCTGGAGGCTGCCGAATGACCACGGCAGCCGAGCACAGAAAGACCGATGCCGCGCGCCTGCGCGCCATCCGCACCGGATTGGCCGCGATCCAGCCGGGACAGTGGCAGCGGGCGGCGGATGACGAGGGCGAATTCGTGGAGGCACGCACGGAGCATGGCGAGCTTCTGCCGATCGCGCGGTTTCATGCTGGTGCGACCTTTGACGAGATGATGTTCATCTGCGCGGCACCCGACATGGTGGCGTTTCTGCTCAACCTGGTGGACCGGGCGATTGACAGGGCGCGTGCGCAGAAGGCGGCATCGCCACCGGTGCAGCGGGTAGGACAGGGCGCGCCGCCCGACTTTGCCGCCGAAGCGACCATGAAATGCGACGAACCGGCATTCCGCACCTTTCTGGCGGAAAAGCACGGGTTGGAACACCCGCTGACGAAGGACCGGGCCGTGGTGAAGCTGCGCTCCATCCTCGGCATCACCTCGCGGCGCGAACTCAATGAAAACGGACAGGCTGCGAAGCGCTGGAAGGCGTTGCGCGGCGATTTCTATGCATGGAGGAAGGCGGGATGAGGCTTTTCGATAATGATCTGGCCATGGCGGGCGGGTCTCTTCCACCCATGATCGTCGACAGTTTCGCAGGCGGCGGCGGGGCGTCGACTGGTATCGAGATGGCGCTTGGCCGCTCGCCTGACATCGCGATCAATCACAACGCGGCAGCATTGGCTCTACATGAAGCGAACCATCCCGACACCCTGCATGTCAGTCAAAACATCTATCACGTCGACCCCCTCGACTATGTGCATGGCCGGCACGTCGGGCTCGCGTGGTTCTCTCCGGACTGCAAGCACTTCTCGAAGGCCAAGGGCGGGAAGCCGGTCGAGCGCAACATCCGAGATCTGGCATGGATCGTAGTCCTTTGGGCGGAACGCGCCCAGCCTGACGTGATTATCCTCGAGAACGTCGAGGAGTTTCAGGAATGGGGACCGCTAGTTGAGACCGAACGCGGCCTGATGCCATGCCCAAAGCGCCGGGGCGCAACCTTTCAGAAATGGTGCAAGGCGCTGCGGCGCCACGGTTACAGGATCCAGTATCGCCAATTGCGCGCATGCGATTTCGGCGCACCGACGATCCGCCGCCGGCTCTTTCTCATCGCGCGGCGCGACGGCAAGCCGATTGTGTGGCCGGAGCCGACGCATGGCGCGACGGATGATCCCGATGTTCTGGCCGGACGGAAACTGCCGTGGCGGACCGCGGCGGATGACGTGATCGACTTTTCGAAGTCTTGCCCGTCGATCTTCGACACGTCGGATGAGGTCATGGAGAAGCATGGCCTGCGCGCCGTGCGCCCGCTCAAGCCGGCGACCATGGCCCGCGTGGCGCGCGGCGTGAAACGCTATGTGCTGGAAGCGGAGCGACCTTTCCTCGTGAGTGTTGCTCATGGCGACAGCGGCGGGCGAAGGGAATATCCGCTCGATGAACCGTTTGGCGTCGTGACAGCGGGCGGTATCTCGCATGCGCTTGTTGCGCCTTCGGTTGCGAAGTTCCAGACCGGCGCAACAGGGCATCGTGTTGATGAGCCGCTGCACACGGTTACAGCCAACAGCTTCAAGAAGCGACCGGGTGGCGCGGCGCCGGTTGGCCTTATTGCGCCGAGTTTAGTCCGCACGGATATGACCAGCGCCTATAAGAGAAACGGTGTTTATGCACCCCGGGAGCCGCTACGCACACAGGCCACGAGCGGATCATTCGCTGTTGTCGCTCCAGTGCTGACCTATGCCCAGCAGGGCGGCTCGGTCAGAAGCGCAACGGATCCGGTTCACACCATCACGGCGAGCGCGAAGGATCAGAATGCGGTCATCGTTCCAACGCTGGTTGGGTGTGGTGGTCGGGCGGGGCAGAGCCGCCCGCGTGGCGGCGATGAGCCTTCGGCGACCATCACCGCAAAGGCGGATTCGTGTCTGGTATCTGCCTTTGTCACGCGGCAGTTCGGCGCCAGCATCGGCCATTCGATGGAGCAGCCGGCGGCGACAGTCACGGCGGGCGTGAACAAGTCCGGCTTGGTGGCTGCCTTCCTTGCCCAGCATAACAATGACCGGCGGCGCGAGGGTGGGGTTAATCCGGGCCGTTCGGCAGCGGAGCCGATTTCCACCATCACCGCGCATCCGCAGCAGGGTGTCATCGCCGCTCACCTCATGAGCCTGAAAGGCAGCAGCCGGCGGGATCGTGGCGTTGATGCGCCGCACCCGGCCGTTCTGGCTGGCGGTGGTCACTCGGCGGTCATCGCGCCGCACATCATGACCATGCGCAATTCGGGCAAGCCCTTCAACGGGGCCGATGAGCCGACGCATACGGTGACGGCAGGCGGGGCCGGGCTGAGCATGGTCGCGCCCTTCATGCAGAAATACTACGGCACCGGGGACGGGCAGCGGGTTGATGAACCTGCGCACACGGTGACCGTGAAAGACCGGTTTGGCTATGTGGAGGCCGGCATGCATGTGCCTCCCTTCACAGAGGCGCAGGCGGAGCGGGCACGTGAGGTGGCCGATTTCCTGCGCGCGCATGGCTTCTGGGATGAGCGGGAATTCGTGACGCTGGAAATCGACGGGGCGGAGTTCGTCATTGTCGACATCGGCATGCGCATGCTCGATCCGCGCGAGCTGTTCAACGCGCAGGGTTTTCCACGCGACTACAGGATCGAGATCGACTTCAACGGCAAGCCCTTGCCGAAGAACGTTCAGGTGTCGTGTTGCGGCAATAGCGTATCACCGCCGATCGCGGAGGCTTTGGTTGCCGCCAACTGCGCGCATCTCGCCGTGGAAAGGTTGGCTGCGGAATGAACGATCCTCGCTTTTCCATCATTCCGGGCTGGATCGTCACCGATCCGCGCCTCAAAGGACGCGACCTGCAGGTGCTATGCCTGCTTGGTCGGCATATCGACAAGGCCGGCTGGTGCTTTCGCAGCCAGGTGAAGATGGCGCGGCAGCTCGACTGCGCGCGGTCGACCGTGCAGAGCTCGCTGGAACGGCTCATGAAGATCGGCGTCGTGGAGCGGCGCACCGGCGACAGCTTCGACGGGCGCGACACCTCCTATCACTACAGGGTCATCTTCGACCGGGAAGTGGCGGCTTCGACCCTACGCACATGGGAAGAAAATGAGGCCGAAAACGATCAACTCGACCCTGCGGAAACAGGGTGCCGGTCAGCCGGCACCCCTGCCGATATACCGGCACCCCCTGCCGACCCAGAGTCGGCACCCCCTGCCGGTCCTGGATCGGCACCCTATAAGAACGTCCCCGATTTAACGCCCCCTGCAGAACTGGAGAGAGAGGCGCGCGCAGGCGAGCGGGAAGAAAATGGAAACTCGCTGACGAACCGCAAGACGCTCGAACGGGCATTCGAGCGAGCCTTCCAGGCGTGGCCCACATCGGTGAGCGATAGCAGGCCGGAAGCATGGAAGGCATGGATTGACCTGTCTGCCGAAGAGCGTGTGCAGGCTGACGCGGAAGCGGAGCGCTATGCGGCTGCGGTCAAGAACGGAGGCAGGAAGCACCTTTGCAGCCATGCGGTCTATTTGCGGGAGAAACGCTGGTTGCGTCTGGAGCCTTCGGATAATGCGGGACGTCCAGCCGTGGTGCTGGCAAAGCCATTCGGAAAGCTCTGGCAGGCGGCGAGGATCAAAACCCTGTTCGCAGGGCCAACGGGGCCGACGCCCGTGTTGACCCGCATCGAAAGCCGGATGGTGGAAGGTGGCAGTTTCACGGAAGAGCAACTGATCGCCGACAAGCGGGTTCGGACGGGGTTTCCGTCGATCAACGTGATGCATGAGAAGGCAATGCATCGGCAGGGCGTGACCGTCTCGACCGCGCTCGAGCCGCTTGCCGAGATGATGGAGGTGGTACGGGTCGGCTCCGAGCGGTGGGAGGAATGGCGGGCGGAGCACCAGGCGCGCGGCTGGCCGTGGATACCCGACCCCGGGCGGCAGGAATGGGTTTACTTCCCGGCAGGCGGGCCGGACGGGCTGAAGGATTTCGAGGCGGCAATCAGGGCATACGAGGCAAAAGGCAATGATGATGGCGCGCAGCAAGCAGCTGAATGAGGCGAAACCCGTTACTCAAGATCAACTGTCAGATGCCGAGATTTCAGCGCTCCTCATGCGGGCGAATCGGCAGGCAACGGCAAGCCGCAAAACACAGGCAATGCTTGCCGGGTCCGGTGATGAGCCGAGCGGCCGACGCTGGTATGTGCTTCGGACGGTTCCACGCTTCGATAAAGCTGTGGAAAAGACCTTGGTCGACGCGAAGGTAGAGCACTGGATGCCGACCGAAAAGCGCCCGTGGAAGCGTCCGAACTCGAGGAAAATCTGGATACAGGAACGCCCCGTCATGCCCGGCTACGTGTTTGTAAGGGTGCTGTCGTGCGCCTCAATATGGGGTGGTCTGGCGCGTGTTCGCGGTGCCCTATCTGTAATCTCAGGGGCGCATGGTCCGCTGCCGGTGAGTGACGAAAACGTCTTGAAACTCAAGGCAGTGCTGGAAAGCGATGAGGAAGATATCGAAGCGGTGAAGGGGCTGTATCGGTCAGGTGACAAGGTTCATATCGATCACGGCCCGTTTGCAAGTTTCCCTGCTGTTGTCGAGCGTGTGGTCGGTATCGATATGGCACGAATTCTGGTGACGATATTCGGTCGCGAAGTGCGAACGACGATCCCTCTTGCCGATCTGAGCAAATAGCGTTAGCGATTCTGACCCAGGACGATCTGGTGAGCCTGAGCGCAGCGTCAGAGGGACCATCGCAGGACTGATGGACGAGTGGGTGAAAGCCCCACGCCGAGCGCCGGCCAGACCCAGGCAAAGCGAACCGAGTGTGGTTTCAGCTTTGCCGCGATGGGGTTCTATTCACAAACGGTAGGTTCAATTGGGCAAACTCGGCACACTGAAGCCGCGCGTGGGCGTGCTCTCATCTCGCATTGGGTATGCGCCCGGCGATGAGAGGGGACGCGACCGCAAGCGATCGAAAGAGCAGCCATGGCGCGCTTGGTACAAGACGGCGCGCTGGGAGCGGTTAAGGCAGAGCGTGTTCGCGCGCGACCTGTTCACATGTCAACGAACCGGTACGCTTTGCACCGGCAAAGGCAATCATCCATTCGCGCCTGTCGCGAACCATAAGGTTCCCCATCGCGGTGATCCCGAACTGTTCTGGGATCCGGACAATCTGGAAACCGTGACCAAGCAGGTGCACGACAGCATCATCCAGCGCGAAGAGCGAAGGGCCGACCTCCACAGGGTGGGGGGTGGGTCAAAAGTCTGACCCCCCTCCGCTCCCGGACCCGCGCCCCCCTCACGCAGAGTTTTTTTTCTGATGAGCGAAAATTTCGACCTGTTCGGCCATCCCGTTCGCGAAGGGTTCGGGAAGCGTGGGCGGCCGCCGTATCAGCCGACCGAGAGTGACCGCAACAAAATCAAGCTGTTGCTGGCGCTTGGATGGTCGAATGAACGGGTTGCCAATGGTGTCGGCATCTCGCCGGCGACGCTGAAGCGGTATTTTAGAGCCGAGCTGAAAGAACGCGATGCGATGCGCGATCGCCTTGAGGCGCGTCGTTTCGAGATCGCGATGGAGCAGGCGAACTGCGGCAACATCGGCGCTCTGCGCGAGCTCGGCCGGCTGATCGAACGCTCCGACCTGATGACCATCCCGCCGAAGCCGGCGACGACGCCGGAACAGCGCGACGAGAAGCTCGGAAAGAAGGAACGCGCCGTGCGTGACGCCCAGACCGCCCACGAGAACAATAGCTGGGGGAGCCTGATCCAGTGAGCCTGCCGCTTGACCAACTGCGGGATTCGGGCGCGCGCTGGACGTTCGCGTGTCCGGACTGGTTCGAGCGCATCCAGGCCGGCCGCACGCCTATTCCCGATTTGCCGCTCGACGTTGAGAAGGCGGAACGGGGGCTGAAGATATTCAGCAAGCTTCGCGTGCCCGATATCGACGGAAAGCCGACGCTCGGGGAGGCCTGCGGCGACTGGTTCAAGGATATCGTGCGCGTCGTCTTCGGTTCGGTCGATGACGAGGGCGTGCGCCAGGTCTCGGAAATCTTCGCCCTGGTGGGCAAGAAGAACTCCAAGACGACCTATTCGGGCGGCCTGATCCTGACCTGCCTACTGGCAAACAAGACGCCGCGCGCGGAAATCCTGTTCGTCGGCCCGACGCAGGAAATCGCCGATACCGCGTTCCAGCAGGCTGTCGGCATGATTGAGGAAGACGAGGAAGGCTATCTCCAGAAGCGCTTCCACATCCAGGAGCATCGCAAGACGATCCGCGACCGGGTGACCAAGGCCTTCGTCAAGATCAAGACCTTCGACATGAAGGTGATGACCGGATCGAAGCCGGTCATCGTGCTGCTGGACGAGCTACATATCATGGGCTCGATGCACTACGCGACGCGCGTCATCCGCCAGATCCGCGGCGCGCTCGTGCGCCGGAAAGACAGCCTACTGATCATCATCTCGACACAGAGCGACGAGCCGCCGGCGGGGGCGTTCAAGGCCGAGCTCGACTATGCCCGCGGCGTTCGCGACGGCCGCATTCAGGGCCATGTGCGCATGCTTCCGATTCTCTACGAGTTTCCGGAAGCGATGCAGATAGACGAAGACAAGCCCTGGGCGGATCCGAAGAACTGGCCGATCGTCATGCCCAACCTTGGGCGGTCGCTTCATCTCGACAGTATGGTCGCCGATTATGAGGCTGAGCGGCTGAAGGGTGACGAAGCCGAACGCCTTTGGGCATCGCAGCACCTCAATGTGCAGATCGGCCTGGCGCTCCATGGCGATCGGTGGGCCGGGGCCGATTACTGGCAGCGTGCCGCCGATCCATCCATCACGCTCGATGCACTCCTAGCGCGATGTGAGGTCGCCGTGATCGGCATCGACGGCGGAGGCCTCGACGATCTACTCGGGTTGGCCGTCATCGGCAGGGAGAAGGAAACACTCAACTGGCTCCATTGGGGGCGCGCCTGGGCGCATGATGATGTGCTGACGCGGCGCAAGGAAATAGCCGAACGGATTCGCGACCTGAAGACGGCGGGTGAACTGGTGATCTGCGAGACCCCGACGCAGGATATCGATGAGGTCGCCGAGATCTGTGAAAAGGTCTTTGCCGCCGGCCTCATGCCCGAGAAGGGCGGTATCGGACTTGACCCCGAGGGTGTCGCGGCCATCGTCGATGCTCTCGCCGTCAAGGGGATGGACACGGCAGCGAATGGTGGGCCGGTCACCGGTGTCAGCCAGGGCTACAGGCTGAACAGTGCGATCCTCGGACTGCCGAGAAAACTGAAGGATGGAACCTTCAGGCACGCCGGTCAGGCGTTGCTCGCCTGGTGTGTCGGCAATGCGAAGGCCGAGGCACGGGGTAATGCCACCGTCGTGACGAAGCAGGCTTCTGGCCGGGCGAAGATCGATCCACTCATGGCGATGTTCAATGCGTTCATGTTGATGAGCAACAACCCGGAAGCGCGCGGTCCGTCTGTCTACGAAACACGCGGGATACTGGTGATCTAGCCCATGAAGCTGTTGAGCATATTTCGCCGTGAGGAACCCAAGTCGGCGGCACCTCAGGTTTACTCGATGGCTGAGGTCGCCGAGTTCTTCGGGTTCGATGATCCGGGGTTTAAGGAATTCATTCGGAATGGCGAAACTGGCGTCGGGTCGGTCACGGTCAAGGATGCTATGCGAAACCCGACTGTTTTCCGGTGCGTCTCGCTGATCTCCTATGCCATGGGCATGCTCCCGCTCAATCTGCTGAACGCCGGCACGAAAGAGAAGGCGAGGGATCATCCGCTGTATCCGCTTCTACACAGGGAACCCAACAACTGGCAGACGGCGTTCAACTTCCGCGAACTGATGCAGCGGCGCGCCCTAATCAACGGAAATGCTTACGCGTTGATCGTACGAAGTGGAAATCGCGTCATTCGTCTCGTTCCCCTCGACCCGGGCATGGTTGAGCCGCGTCAGCGCGATGATTGGTCTGTCGAGTACAGATACACCCCGAAGACGGGGCAAACGAGGATCCTGCAGCCACGCGATGTTCTACATGTCTACGCAGATTCCGAGGATGGGATCCGGGGCACTTCGCTGGTCAAAGTTGCCGCGCAGGCGATTGACCTAGCGCGGCAGCTGGAGTCTGCGCAGTCGAACTTCTTCAAAAAGGGCATGCTACTTGGCGGCATGCTGTCGATGCCGAACGCTCTGAGCCCGGAAGCGTATGAGCGGTTGAAGGCATCGCTGCAGGAGAAATATAGCGGCGCAGAAAACGCCGGTCGCTGGGTCATCGGCGAAGAGGGGATGGTGCCCCACCAGTTCACCAGCTCTGCGAAAGACAGTCAGCAGCTTGAAAGCCGGAAACTGCAGATCGAAGAAATCGGCCGCGTCTTCGGAGTGCCCCGTCCATTCCTTGGTGTCGATGACACGAGCTGGGGAAGCGGGATCGATGTTCTCGGGCAGATCTTCGTTCGATACACGCTCAACCCATGGTTCTCGGCCTGGGAGCAGGCAATCGAGCGCTCATGCTTCACGGATGCCGAAAAAGAACAGTTCGACGTGAAGTTCAACGCCGGTGCTTTGATCCGGGGCAGCATGAAGGACCAGGGTGAATTCTTCACCAAGGCGCTCGGCTCCGGCGGTCATCAGCCATGGATGGATTACGAGGAAGTTCGCGAAACGATGGACCTTCCAGAAAAGGAAATCGCGCCGAACCCTCTGGCGCAGCAAAAGGGGAATGGCAATGAGCCTGAAAAACCTTCCTGAGATCCGGGCTGAGCGCTTGCCCAAGGTGTGTGCGTTTGAGCCCGATCCCGAAGCTATCGAGCGCTGGAATGCCGGAATCATGGCCGCGCAACAGACGCCTGAGAACACGATCTCCATCCTTGATGTGATCGGTGAGGATTTCTGGACGGGCGGCGGCGTTACGTCGAAGCGTGTTGCTGCTGCGCTCCGGGCAATTGGCGATCAGGAGGTTTTCGTGGACCTCAATTCGCCCGGCGGTGACTTCTTCGAGAGCGTGGCCATCTACAATGCCCTGCGCGCCCATCCGCACAAGGTTACCGTGCGCATTCTGGGGCTTGCCGCATCGGCAGCGTCCGTCATTGCGATGGCGGGTGACGAAATCCAGATCGGCAAGGCCGGATTCTTCATGGTCCACAATGCCTGGGTTGTGGCTATCGGCAATCGCCATGATCTGGCGGAGGCGGCCAAGGTCATGGAGCCGTTCGACGACGCAATGGCGACTGTCTATTCAGATCGTGCCGGCGTGAAAAAGTCCAAGGCCGCCGAATGGATGGACAACGAAACGTGGTTCAACGGCGAACAGGCTGTCGTCGAAGGTCTGGCTGATGCATTTCTGCCGGCCGATCAGGTGGTAGAAGACAAGACCAAAGCTGCAGCAGGCAGGGCGGTGAACGCCACCCGCAGGATCGACGCCCAGCTTGCCAAATCCGGAATTCCTCGCTCGGAACGCCGTGCGCTTCTGAACGAGGTGAAAGGCGGCATGCACGACGCTGCCGCAACCGTCACGCACGACGCTGACGATCTCGCGACTGCGCTTCAGCAGCTTCGCTCAACCCTCAAAAGCTGAACAGGAAAACAGACATGAAATTCCTCTCTCTGGCAGTCGCCGCCATGGCGGTGCTGAGTGTCGGCGCGTGCGTGTCCCTCGCCGGTACTCCCGAAATGCTTATGTCCCTCGGCCCGACCGAGTTCGCCGCTGCGATGGGGGCAATGGTTCCGGCCAGCGCGAAAGTGCGTGGCATCCTCGCTGTGCGCGCAGATGCGAGCGGTGACGTGAAGTCGCTTATCGACGGCCTCAACAAGGACTGGTCCGAATTCAAGGCGACCATGGCGGAAAAGGACAAGGAATTCGCCAAGAAGTTCGATGACGTTGTCACAACCGAAAAGCTGGAGCGCATCAATTCTAGTGTTTCGGATCTTCAGAAGCTGGTGGATGACGCCAACGCCAAGATTGCTGCAATGTCGGTCGGCGCCGGCGGTGTCGGTGAACTCGAAGATGCCGAATATACAGAAGCGTTCCGCTCCCATTTCAGCAAGGGTGACGTTCAGGCTTCGCTCAACAAGGGGACGGATCCCGATGGTGGTTATCTCGCTCCAGTGGAATGGGATCGCACCATCACCGACAAGCTGATCGAAGTGTCCCCGATGCGCCGCATTGCGTCGGTTCAGACGATTTCGACGGCTGGTTTCAAGAAGGTCTACAATCTCCGCGGTGCTGCGTCGGGTTGGGTTGGTGAGCAGGTCGCGCGGCCTGAAACCGACACGCCGACCTTCGGAGCGCAGACCTTCACGCCGGGCGAGATCTACGCCAATCCTGCTGCCACGCAGCAGATGCTGGATGATGGAGAGATCAACCTGGAGCAGTGGCTGGCGAACGAGGTCGAGACCGAGTTCTCCTATCAGGAAGGTCTCGCATTCATCGCTGGCAATGGCACCAACAAACCCGATGGCTTCCTGACCTTCGCGACTGGTGGCACCAATGCGGCCACCAATCCGCTCGGGTCCATCGAGGTGCTGACCTCCGCTGTGGCCGGCGGTGGTGTGAATGCCGACGAACTCCTGTCGCTGGTCTACATGCTCCCTTCCGCATTCACGCAGAATGCCGGCTGGGTCATGAACCGTTCGGTGCAGGGTGAAGTGCGCAAGCTGAAGGATGGCCAGGGCAACTACCTGTGGCAGCCATCCTATCAGGCGGGCCAGCCGGCGATGGTGGCGGGCTATCCCGTGACGGAAATGCCGGGCATGCCCGATATTGCGCTGGACTCGATGCCGATTGCTTTCGGTGACTTCCGTCGCGGTTACCTGATCGTGGATCGCACGGGCGTACGCGTCCTTCGCGACCCGTTCACCAACAAGCCCTACGTGCACTTCTATGTGACCAAGCGTGTCGGCGGCGGAGTCCAGAACCCTGAAACGATCAAAATCCTGAGAATGGCTGCTGCCTGATCAGGGTTGATCTCGCGAACGGCCTTCGGGCCGCTCGCAGTTTCCATCAAGCAGGAGCGAAGACGATGACTGATCAGGTCAAGAACGACACGGCAACCAAGGCCAACGTACCGGTTGCCGGCAAGCAGAGCATGACGGCTGCGAAGGCGAAGAAGCTGGGGCTGGACCCGACTCCCTACGGTAAGCCGGCGAAGAAGTAGCGCGATGAAGCCCGTCCGTGTTACCGAACCATCGGCAAAGCCTGTCACTCTGGCAGAGCTCAAGGTCGCCGCTCGTGTCGATTTCAACGATGATGATGTGATTCTGCAGGCGTATCTCGACGCCGCCGTGGACCATCTCGATGGATGGAGCGGTGTTCTCGGACGGGCAATCATCAATCAAGACTGGAAGATCAATCTGGCCACTTGGCCGGCGGATGGGATTGTCCTGCCGTTCGGTGATGTGTCTGCCGCGACTATCATCTACTTCGATGGTGCCAACGCGCAGCAGACGCTATCGGATGCACAGTATGAGATCGTCCAGACCGCGACCGGCTCGATGATCCGGTACAAGGAAGGCTTCGCGCGACCGGCGTTGAACACTGATCGATCTGACGCGGTGCAAGTTACGTTCACCACCGGTTTCGGCGCTTCCGCTTCCGATGTCCCTCCCGCTCTGCGTGTCGCCGTCATGCTCCTTGCCGCTCACTGGTACGAGCACCGTGAAGGCGCTGAGGGCATGAAGATCGAAACAGTTCCTCTGTCTGTTGACAGGTTGATCACGCCTTATCGAAGGGTGTTCTTTTGATGGCTGCTGGAAAGTTGATTGAGCGGGTAACGTTTCGTAGCCCTGCTGAGCCGGTTTCAGACGGGCAGGGCGGCATGGTCGATGGCTGGAACGATGAGTTCACCTATCGCGCCGGCTATCAGCGTCTTCGCGGTTCCGAGGCGGTTCAGGCGGCGCGGCTTGCCGGTCGCCAGCCGACGGTGATCACCGTGCGCTCCAGCGCCGACTCCCGTCGCGTCGATACCGACTGGTCAATCGTGGATACCCGCACTGGCGAGAGGTTCAATATCCGGTCGCGCGAGATCACGCCGGATCGGCAGTACGTCCAGTTCCTCGCCGAAAGTGGAGTGGCCGTCTGATGGTGCAGGGACTGAAGTCGCTCAATCGGAAGCTGACAAAGACCATTCCAGACCGGGTGCGGAAGCGGACCCAGGCGGCGATGGAAAAGGGTGCGACCGAGTTGGTCGCCATGATGAAGGCGCTGGTCCCCAAGGACGAGGGCGATCTAGCCAACAGTATTGGTTGGACCTGGGGCGATGCGCCCGCCGGGGCAATGGTACTCGGCACGGTGGCCGGGACTTCGTACTCAACCATGCGGATCACCATCTACGCCGGCAACGAGAAAACGATTGTCACCAACAGCCGCGGTGTCGAGTTTCAGAATGCCTTTCTGCAGGAATTTGGCACTCAAGATATGCCCCCCAGTCCCTACTTCTACGTCTCATGGAGAACCCTTCGCCGCCGCGTGAAGAGTCGTATCACCCGTGAGATGAAGAAGGGTATCAAGGAAGGTGCGAAGTGACTGCCTCCAACGAACTGCAGGCCCTAGTTTATGGCCGCCTTGTCGCTGATCCGGGCGTCCACGCGATCTGCGCTGACCGGATCTACGATGCGCCGTCGAAGGATGCCCCGTTCCCATACGTTTCATTCGGCCCGTCTGATGTGGTCGAGGATGATGCGGAATGCATCACGGGGCGCACAGAGACGATCCAGCTTGATTGTTGGTCCCGGACGGCCGGCAAGTTCAGAGAAGTGAAGTCCCTCGCTGATGCCGTGAAGAAGGCGCTTCATGAGTATGACGGGGCGCTCACCGTCAACGCGCTGGTTCAGATGCGCGTGCTCGGCATCCGCTTTTTCAAAGACCCCGACAACATCACGGCTCACGGCGTGGTGACGGTCGAGGCGATGATCGAGGAAAACTGATGCCCTGGGCTGTCTTCCATCGCACATTCAATTTCGATTTCCGGCCTGACGCTGCCGTGTGTCAGGAGATTTTGCCCGGCGAAGACCCGCAGGAGTTTCCTGCAAAGGTCATCAATGCAGCCGTGGCAGCCGGCGCGGCCGAAAGGGTGAAGAGCCCGAGGCCGGAACAGAAACGCGCCTACAAGCGCGCCAAGCGGGCGGGATAACGCCCATCACCTGAGAACGGGCAAGCCGCCCATCACTGTGGCTGGTGCTTCACCGGCCTATTCCCGCATGGAGACCTGAACATGGCACGAGCCACAACTGCAACTTTTGAACAATTCATTCTGGAGGTGGAGTTTGATCCGATTGGCGCAGCGGGTACTTATACTCCGATCTGCGGCATGACCGATGTGACTATCAATCGCACATCAAATATCGACACTTCGGAAATCCCAGACTGTGACGACGAGAGCCTCCCACTTAGCATTGAGCGTGCTGTTCGCTCTCAAGAGGTAACCGCATCTGGCACCGGCCACTGGTCTCTTGAAAGCAACAAGAAACTTTCTGACTGGTGGTACAGCGGGTCTACTCTCAGCGCCCGCCTGCGCAATGGCAAGGTTGAGGCTGATGGCTCCACAGGAGATATCGAGATCGAGGAAGGGCCAGCTATCCTTGTGAGCCTCAACAACTCTCGCACCAAAGGCCAAAAGGTCAGCGCCGAGATTGAGATTCAATGGGATGGCGTGCCAACGCGCACACTTAAAGCCTAATGGCGCGCGGCGTTGAAATCACATGGGCGGGTGGTGAGCACGAATTCCTGCTCACCATCGAGCTTCTGCGAGCGCTTCAGGAGAAATGCGATGCTGGTCCGGCTCATGTCCTGAACCGTCTCGCCTCCGGTCGATGGTTCGTTGATGATGTGATCCAGCCAATTCGACTTGGCCTTGAAGGCGGTGGCCTTGAGAAAGAAGAAGCCCGCAAACTGGTTAAGCGTCATGTCGAGAGTGAACCGCTTTCCCTATCCGTGATGACGGCGCAGGCTGTTCTGGCATCGGCACTGTTTGGCAGTGAGGAAGACCCGGTGGGGGAATCGGAAGCGGGAGGGGCGGAAGTGGACGCGAACCTCTCCCGCGAGGCAAATGGCGCTTCTCCGGCTTCTATGGGTGGTCAGGCATCTTCCATCAAAGCATCGGGGAGATGACGCTGTGGGAGTTCGGCGCAGCAGTTGACGGTTACTTGCTTACCAATGGCGAGAAGCCGAAGGGGCAGGAGATCTCTGACGAGCGTCTTTCCGAGCTTGGGATTGCCGGGTTTTAGCGCGCGCTCTCTACCCGGCAAGACGCCTTCTCGACGCCAGCACTGTTGGTTGTGCGAACGGTCCCGTAAGCGGTCTGACCGGCGCCAACATTGGTGATGATGTTACCAGTCACATCGAGTGCTCGTTCATCATTGCTCATGAATGCGCAGCTTACCGATACGATCCTGTAGTCATTCTCAGTGTTGTTGGTCAGTTTCACCGCAATGGTGGCGATCCCGTTTTTGATGAAGAAGTTGTCCACCTTGAGCGCCAGCATTTCGGCGTGGGCGGATGTTGCGAGAACTGCTGTCGCAATTGTGATGGCTAAACGCAATGAATCTCTCCATTTCAATTGCAAGAGGCAGTAATCATGGCGGTTGATGTAGAGCGGCTGATTGTAAGACTGGAAGCCTCGCAAGCCAAGTTTGAAAAACAACTCGCCAAAGCCAACGGCACTGCGGATCGGCGCGCTCGACAGATTGAGCGTCGGTTTTCAAAGATGAACAGCGCCATCGGTTCGCAGTTCTCTCGGCTTGGCCTGCAACTTGGTGCCGCATTTGCAGGTGGGGCTGCTATTCGTGGAGCGCAGCAACTCATAGATGCTGCAACACGCATTGAGAACGCCCTGAAGGTTGCAGGTCTGTCTGGGGAAGAGTTGGCTCGTGTATATGACAAGCTGTTCGAGAGCGCGCATAGAAACGGCGCGCCACTTGAGGCGCTTGTACAATTGTATGGCCGCGCCGCGCTGGCGCAGAAAGAATTGAACGTCACGCAGGCGGAAATGATTGGCTTCGCCGACAACGTAGGTAAAGCTCTACGAGTGGCGGGTACAAGCGCAGAGCAATCACGCGGTGCGCTCATACAGCTTTCGCAGGCAATTGGCGCCGGCATTGTTCGAGCGGAGGAGTTCAACTCTATCCTAGAGGGCGCCTTGCCGATTGCTCAAGCCGCTGCTGCGGGACTTGAAGAGGCGGGCGGCTCAGTTGCAAAGCTGCGTCAGCTTATCGTTGACGGCAAGGTTTCGTCAGAAGCATTCTTTCGCGCGTTCGAGGCTGGCGCCGTCATCCTTGAAGAGAAAGTTGCGAACGCGGAGCTTACAGTCTCTCAGGGTTTTGTGCGCCTGCAAAATGTTCTTATCAAGACGGCAGGGAAGCTTGACGACGCGACCGATGCTAGCGGGAAAACTGGTGAAGCGCTCGATAGGCTAGCGACCGCTGTTGAGGTTCTGGGCGACTTCATGGTGCGTGTCGCAAATGGTCCACTTGGTCAATTCATCGGCAAACTGGCACAGTTAGATGCGATTGCTGAACGGATCGTCAAAACCCTCTCTGCTCTGAGCTTCAACGATGAAATGTTTGGTGCGATTGGGGATGCAATTGCCCCGCAGGCGGAACTTACTGAACAAGCTGTCAAGGACTTTGCGTTTCGCAACAATATCGGTCCGCAGGTCAAAACGACTGAGAAGACAAGCCGCGTTGTAGCTACGCCGGATCCAGTCAGTCTCAGAAATTTCTCAGTCCCGGACACTGGATCTGGCAAGAAAGTTAGCAGAGGAGGAAGTCGCGAGAACGATTATCAGCGCGAGATTGCGCAGATTAAAGAGCGGACGGCATCCATCGAAGCCATGACCGCCGCCCAGGCGGCGATCAATCCGTTGGTCGAAGACTATGGCTATGCGGTTGAACGTGCCGCTTCGATTATCGAGCTTGAGAATGCGGCGAAGAAAGCCGGTCTTGAGATAACACCTCAACTTCGCGCTCAGATCGAAGGTCTGGCCGGGGCATATGCAACGGCTTCGGCAGAAGCCGAACGTCTGGCAGAATCTCAGGAGAAAGCACGAGAGCAGGCCGAAGACATGCGAGCCCTCGGCAAGGATGTCCTCAGTGGGTTCATAAGCGACATGCGCAATGGTGTGAGCGCCACAGAAGCCTTGGCAAATGCGCTCACCAAGGTCGCAGACAAGCTGTTGGAAATGGCGTTGAACAACCTGTTTGGTGGCCTTGGCGGGGGGCTGGGCGGCGGGGGTGGCCTTCTTGGCGGTGCGATCATTCCGGGCATTCTGCACAGGGGTGGCATTGCCGGGCGGGATGGTTACGGCCATGGTCGAGCTGTTTCGCCGACTGTCTTCACAGGGGCCAAGCGCTATCACAAGGGCGGGGTCGCGGGTCTCCAGCCCGGCGAGGTTCCCGCGATCCTTCAGAAAGGCGAAGTTGTAATTCCAAGAGGCGCATCCATGCAGGGCGGTGCTGCTTACGCTCCGACCTACAACATCGATGCGAGTGGTTCGGACAACCCGGAACAGACCCGCACCATCGTCATGCAGGCCCTGAAGGAATACGACAAGGGCAACTATCAGCGGTTCCTCGCCAATATGGGGAACGCCAGAAAGAGGAACGCGATTTGACAGCTTTCCCCTTCACCCATCCGCATATCCGGTTCGGTTTCGCGCGGTTCCAGTTGGTGCGCGACGTTCGTTCTGTTGCCTCCGGAAAAGGGCGCATGAACTACTCGGAAGTGAGCGATCCCGTCTGGACAATCACGTTCAATTCGGTGGCGCTGGATGAGAGAAAGTTGGCCGAACTGACCGCGTGGTGGGAGACCCTGCGCGGTGGGATTAGGTCCACGCTGGTGACGCAAAACGTTACCTGCCGACCTTTTGCCCACATATCGGATCCGACCCCTGCACAGGACACCGGAATTCTGGATAGCATCACGGACGGTAATGTTCTCGCGGTCAGTGGCGTTTCCGCCGCCCTTTCACTGACGGTTGGCGACCTGGTCGGGTTGGAAAATGGCAACTATCGCGGTTTGCAGCGTGTGACGGAGGTGTCCGGTTCCGGAACGAACCGAACCCTGACCGTGGAGCCGCCACCGCGCTCCTATATCACGCCGGGTGCGGTGGTCCGGTTCATCCAGCCAGAGCTTGTCATGCGTCCTGTTCCCGGCTCCTGGTCCGTTCCAGACGAGGGCAAGCCGCGCGTTTCATTCTCATTTGTCGAAAGCAGGGCATAGCGATGGCACTCCCCACAGTCGTTCAAGACCTTCTGGACGAAGGCCGCATTGCCATTCGCGGGCTCATGAAGTTCCAGTTCGGCACCGGCACCTATGGTTTCGCGAAATCCGACCAGCCGATCGAATGGAACGGCCTGACCTATCAGCCTGGCGGCGTCATCAAGGTTTCGGACCTCCCCGGCGGTATGGGCACCACTGCGCGGCAGTTTACGATTGAGCTTACGGAATCGCCTGACGATGGTTTGACGCCCGATGTGCTCAAGACCATCGAGCAGGAGGATTACCGCGACCGGCCCGTCACCATATACGATGCGTTCTTCCATCCTGACACCGGGGCGCTCCTGCACGTCGAGGCGCTGCGGCGCGGGTATATTGACCAGCTTTCGCACGAAGAAGACCCGGAAGAGGGCTACAAGCTCATTGCGGACTGCGAAACGCGCGCGCTGGACTACACCCGCACGAACGGCCGCAAGCGAAACATGGCAGACCAGTATCGCCGCGTGGATGGCGACAACTTCTATGTGAACGCCGCCACGACAGGCCGCGAAGAAATCTTCTGGGGCAGGGCACGGAAGTCGGCGAAGCAGGCAAGCGCATTCGGGTCCATTCATGACTTTATTGATGGCATCAACAATCGGCTCGGGGTGTAGGACAGTGACCACGCGCGTTCCTGATTGGGAAAACCGTCTCAACGCGGTGATCGAAAAGCATATGGCTCTGCCAAGCGAATTCGGTGTGTCCGATTGTTATCTGATCCCGGCCCATGCCTTCGAAGCCATCACGGGCGAGGCTCTTTACGAGGGCGTTCGCTACAAGACGGAAGCCGGCGCCGGTAAGCAGCTGCGCAAGCGCGGGTTTGAGACCGTGGAAGACGCTTTCCGCGCCCGCCTTCCAGAGATTGGCCGTCTGATGGCCCAGCGCGGAGATCTGGGCGTTGTGGAGCGCAATGGCATCATTTCCGGTGGCGTCTTTACCTCCATAGGATTTGCGACGCGTGGCGAACGCTCTGTGGAGTTTCTGCCGGCCGCTGAGGTGAAGACGGCGTTTCAGGTGGGCGACCGCTAACCGCCACCGACCACTGAATTCCGGAGTTTTCGAGCGCCGGCACTGAGTGCCGCGCGGAGGGTATCTTATGCCTTTTATCGGAGCCGTAGTTGGCGCTGTCGTCAGCGCCGTTGGCGCTGTTGCGTCTTTCATCGGTGGCCTTGGCTTTATTGGCAAGCTGGCAATAGGCATTGGCCTGAACCTTGCCGCTTCCGCACTGATGAAGCGCAAGCAGCAGGCGCCCGAGCCGACCGGCGTTAAAATCCAGACCGAATACGGTGCAGACGTTCCCCGGCAGGTGGCTTGCGGTCTGGTTGGCATCGCCGGCCATGAGGTTCACGTCAACACCTATGGCAATGACAATGGCTGGCTGCAGGACGTCTACCAGTTCTCCGATTATCCCTGCACCAGCCTTGAACGTGTCGCAATCAATGGCGAATGGGTGACGCTCGATGCGCCGGACGGAAACGGCTATCGCAAGGTAACCTCCGGCGAATACGCGAACCTGGCATGGATCAAGTTCCTCGACGGGACGCAGACCACGGCGGAAGCGGAGCTTGTGAGTAGTGCGAACCCGACCGGCCGGTGGGGAGCAAGCTGCGTGGGTCTTGGATGTGCCTACGCTATCGTCAAGGCGAAGTATGATCGCGAAAAGACGGTCGGCATGCCGGATGTGTTCTTCGAGCTGAAGGGCGCGAAACTCTACGACTGGCGCAAGGATTCGACGGTCGGGGGCAGCGGTCCCCATCGCTGGAACGATCCGGCCACCCACGAGTGGACCGACAACCCGATTGTCATCGAGTACAATTACCGGCGCGGGCTTTCGGTCAATGGCGACCTGTTCTGCGGCATGGAAATGCAGGCGAGCGACCTGCCGCTGGACAAGTTCACGGCTGCGGCGAACGTCTGCGACGAGATCGTGGAAGGCGAGAAGCGCTATCGCTGCTCGATCATGCTGGATTGCACGGCTACGCATGGCGACAATATCCAGTCGCTCATGAAGTCCTGCGGCGGTGTCGTGATCGACGCCCCGGACGGCTCTTGGCCGATGGTCGGCGCCGCCCAGCCGGTCATTGCCACCATCACGGATGACGATCTTGTGGTTGGTGAACAGGTACGCTGGCAGGCCAAGCGTTCCATGTCGGAATTGGTCAACTCGATCTCCGGCACCCATCCCGATCCCGGTCAGCTTTGGTCGATGGCGGGCTATGAAGCCATCGTTCTCGACAGCGCGATTGTTGTGGACCGGCGCACGCGCGATCTGGCTATGGATTTCCCGACCGTCATGAGCGCGCGCCAAGCGAAACAGCTTGCATCGATCTATGCAGCTGAGAACCGTTTGGAAGCGACGGCAGAAATCACGCTGCGGCCGCGCTGGCGTGGATTGAAGGCCGGCGACTGGATTACCTGGCAGAGCGCCCGCTTTGGCACACTCACCTATCTGGTGACGGAATCGACGCTCTATTCGCTTGATAGTCAGGGGCCGCGCAACGTCCGCCTCGCTCTCCAGCAGCGTGATGCTTCCATCTACGATGCCGTGACGGTTCCGGTGCCTGTGGTGCCTTACCCCCCGGGAAAGCCGGTCTATCTGCAGGAGGTCCAGAACCTCATGCTTGCCGGTGTGTCTGCGGGTTCCGGCACTAAGCTCATGCCGGCCATTCAGGCGTCATGGGATGCCATTGATGACGTGACCGTGGTCGGTGTCGAACTGGAATGGTGGCCGACCGACGATCCGGCTTCCCGAGCAAGCATGACGGTTGCCGATGATCAGACAATTGCGGTTCTCACGGAAGCGATCGTTTCGGACACCGAATATCAGGTTCGCACACGGTTGCTCACCAGCCCGCAAAGGCCGGTTTCATGGTCGGCACCAATTGCGGTGACGACACCGGATCAGCCGTTCACAGATGTTACGATCGACCCGGCTATCATCAACGAAGCAACCGACTGGCTAAACTACAACACGCGCGAAGAGATCGAGCGTGGGCTCGACAATGCCACGAAGGACATGGCCGACTTCGATCAGCAATACGGCAATGTCCAGCGGCTGCGGCGTGAGGCTGCGGTGACAGCGGGCAACATCACGGCTTCCTATCAGGAGGCCATCCTTGTTGCCGTTGGTCCGGGATCGGCTATTGCGCAGCGCATAGAAGCGCTTGAAGTCACGATTGAAGAGGACATTGCGCAGGCCGTCGATCTTCTGACGACCGAAATCAATGAAGTGGATGGCCGCGTAACTGCGAACTCCAGCGCGATCACGGCGCTGACCGCACAGGTCGATGATGTTGAAGCCAATGTGACGATGCGCGGCGAGGCCATGGCTTCACCGGGCGGTGGCTGGGCGCGTTACGGCGTTCAGGTGCGACTTGAGTCAGGCGGGGATTGGTCTCAGGCGGCATTCTTCATGGATGCGCAGCCTGGCATGAGCCGCGTAATCTTCAAAGCCGACGAGTTCATCGTTTCGGACGGTTCCACCGATCTGGTGCCGTTCTTCATCTCCGGTGGTGTTGCGCGCATGAACGTCGCGAACATCGGGACGGTGAATTCGGGGTTGGTCCAGGGCAACAGTGGCAAGATGCGGATGGAGCTCGACAACGACAGGCTGCTGGTGGCCGACTGATGGCGGATCGTGTTCTCCTGGGGGCATTCGAAGGAACATATGTCTTTCGCGCGTCCCGCCCCGGTTACGATGTGAAGAATGCCAGCCTCTCCTCGGAGAAGTTGTCTTTCGACAGCAGATGGCCGGAAATAGGAAACATCCTGTCGCGGGGAACATTTCAGATTTCAGGCAACGGCCCGGCGCAGAATGTGTATTTCGGAACGACCTATTCTTCGCCGCCGTTGGTGCTTGTTCATATGTCAGGACCAAGCAATGACCTGAGCAAGTGGTTCCCGATAGATCAGGCGATCTGGTACGACTTCAATGTCGGCGTGTACGTTTTTCGGGACAGGTTTCAGGTCGCTAAGAGCGACACCAATAACCTCGGCCCGTCACAGCGAACTTTCCGGTATGTCGTGATGAGGAACTTCTATGGTTGACCGCGTTATCTTGGGAAGGCGTGGTGCGCAAAACGGACTGTTTATTTCCAAACCTGGGTTCGACGTTAACACCGCCTCTGACGACAATCTTCTGTTTCGAACGACGGCAGGCTTTGAAACGCTACAGGTGGTGCAATCCGGAAGAGTGTATCTGACCACTGGCAGCCCCGCGACCATTAGCGTCCCGAACCTGGGATACTATCCGAAGGTCATTCTGCAATCAGATTGGAACATCGGGATAAATGTAGGGTTCAACACAAGCTCCCACATCTTCCATTGGGTCGAATATCTGTCACTGACTTCTATTCGTCTGAACGTCGACAAGAACAACATTTTCGACAGCAACTACTCTCTGTATGTCGTTCTGCGAGAAGACATAAATCATGGTTGACCGAGTTCTGTTGGACGCTTCCGGTCTCAAGGTGTCAAAGCCCGGTGTCGATGTGAAGACAGCGAGTGAGGCTGGTCTTACATTCAATTCCGAATGGTCGGCCATGAGTCGGCTGATTTTTGGATCGTTCACAGTTAACCCCAATGTCGGTAACACTCGCACGATCATGTACGGGAAGACTTTCACTTACAGGCCACTGGTGTTCACGGTAGTTCATCCCTACGGCAGTAGCGGCGACCTTTTCGGCCCATCTAGACAGCATATTGGCACCGCCGCGTACTTCATTTTTCTCAATCCATCTCCTCCCAACAGATACGTTGTCGATGTGAGAAACGACCGTTTCGTATTTCAGAACAACTCAAGCATGACAGAGGGTGCTTGGACCGCAAATGCAATCATTCGCTACGCGATATGGGACCACGGGTTAGGCTGATGATCATCGAATACGATCCAATCGGGCGCATAACCCACATTGTCAATGACCCCGTTCCGGTGGGCATCGCCGAAGTCATGCGGGGGAATGGCAGTACCTTCCTCGATCTGCCGCCTGAACCGCTTCCGGAAGTGCAGAAGCGCGATCCCGACACGGGGTACCTTGTCTTTGATGATCAAGGGGAGCCGGTCATGGAGTCGCCGGGCATGCGCTTTGCGGAATGCGACATTCTGAAAGACTACGTTGTCGACGGGGCGATACAGCGCCGTCCATCCTGCGGCTGCACTGCGACGGTTGACGTGCGCGTGGTGACGATTTCTGGGCTCCCGGAGGGTTCCAGGCTGGCAATCATGCTCGATCCCGAAGACATGAGCGGCGTGGTCGAAATGGATGCGGAGGGATCGTTCTCATTCGAGGTGGACGAGCCCGGCAGAGTTCGGATCTGTGTCACGCCGCCATGGCCGATGCTGGAGGAGGCGCACGATGTTGAAATTGAGTAGGGTAGGGCAGACACGCGACAAGGCGCTTGCAGCGATCGACGCGCACTATGCTGCCCGCATTGAGGCCATTCTTGGCCCCATGGCGGCGCTGCATCTCCTGAAGCGGATCGTGCCGGCCGGCGAGCTGGTTGCCGACAGAGAGGCCATTCTGAAGCGAGCGACAGAACAGGACACGGCGCTTGCTGCCGTCGACAGGGAGCGCCGCGACCTGAAGGTGAAAGTTCGCGCGGCATCGTCCAGCGATGAGATAAAGGCGATCGTCGCCGGAAAGGTGATATGACCATGCATGCATTGTTGGCGAAGCACCCAAGTCCTTGGGCCATCCCAGACAGACTCTTCGAATGTGGATATGGGCGGTATTCGCAAGCGATTGTGGATGCAAATGGAGCCGTGGTTCTGTTCCTCGACCCCTCCGAGGAAGAGTACAAGGCCGCGATGTCATTCGATGTCGCGGAACTTCTGGTGACCGCAATAAACGAAATGAGTGGCGGTAGCTAAGGGCGCCTGGCGCATCTGTTACCCAAGAGGTTTCCATGACTGACCAGCCGAAAAAGCAGGTCAGCCCGATGGCCGCTGCCGTCGAGGCGACCGCGCTCAACGACTATTACCGCAATCGCTGCCTGATGCTTGCCGACGCGCTGGAGCGCGAGCGGCAGGAGAGGGACGCCATGCAGGTGGAGCTCGACCGCCTGACGAAGATCAATGGCCAGTTGCAGGACGCGGCGGCCGAGGGCAGCGCCAAGGCCGAACAGAAGGATGCCGAGAATGGCGGGTAACCTCTACGAGCAGGGCTACTATGAAACCGGCACTGCATCGGTGACGCAGGGCCAGACCGTTGTCACGGGGCAGGGCACAGCCTGGCTACAGATCGTGCGGCCGGCAGATGATTTCGGCAAGCATGTCGGCATGCCGATCCCGATTGCTTCCGTGGACAGCGACACCCAAATCACGCTGGCCTATCCATGGCCGGGACCGACGCAGGCAGCCGCACCGTATCGCGTGACCTTCACGCCGTATCACGTCGCCTATCGGCAGGCGCTGCAGGAAATCGGTCAGCTGCTCTCCAGCGGCAACGTGTCGGCGCTTGCGGAGCTGGTCGGGGAAGCCGGCAAGTTCCCGGTGTTCACCGGCGCCGGCGCAATGGACCTGGCAAACCTAAGCGACTACGCCGGAAACGGTGACGTGAAAGGTCCTGCGAACTCGACGGCAAGCCATGTTGCGCTGTTTGATGGAGCCACCGGCAAGGCTCTGAAGGATGGATTTCCGGTTTCCACCTTCATGCGAACAGTGCTCGATGACGCTGACGCGGCCACAGCGCGCGGAACACTTGGTGCGAACAACGCTGACAACCTGACCGCTGGAACCGTGCCAAACGCGCGCGTTTCTCAGACACTTACACCGGATAAGGCGTTTCGGCGTGGCAACATTCTTGGAAATGTCTCCCAGTCAGGCGGCATCCCCACCGGTGCGATCATCGAACGCGGCAGTAACGCGAATGGTGAATATGTGCGCTATGCCGATGGTACGCAGATTTGTTGGCATGCGCACCAGTCAACTTCGGCGGTTAGTTCAGGTAGAGGAGCACTCTTTAGATCGGCATTCAGTGAAACGTGGACATATCCAGCAACATTTTTTGGTGCTCCGAGGGTAATGGGGTCAATAAACGACGGATCGGGAAACTCTGGCAGCGTCTTCGGACTAAAAATAGCGTCCCCGAATTCATCGTTTGCATTATTCGAGTATTGGGCTTCGGAATCCTTGCTCGCAGACACCAGAACAGCCGGATTGATGGCTACAGGAAGGTGGTACTAATGCACATTAATTTCTCCCCGCAACGCCGTGATGAAGCGCTTACATCGAACAAGTCCGGCGACGTTCTGACGATCAATGGTGAATCGTTCGATTTTTCCGTTGTGCCGGACGGGGCAACCCTTCCTCCGGAAGCAATCATCAGTGATTGGTTTGCCGGTCCAGTCGAGCGCATTGGCGGCGAATTGCACATCTCGCTGTTTCTGCCGCATGGTCCGAACCCGTCGCAGGCTGTTGCGTTTCCGCAGCCGATCACCGTGAACGAAGATGGTCCTATCGCCATTCCGACCGATCTCGAGGAAGACGAAACGCAGGAGGCAGGCGAATGAACATTGATGTTTCCAGGCTCGTCACTGGCGAGATGAAGGCAGCGCAGCAGCGTGCCAGCCTGCAGACGGCCGTTGACGCTGAGCGCGACCGCCGCATCAATGGCGGCTTTATCTTCACAGGCATCGAATACCAGTCGCGCCCGTCCGACCGCGAAAACATTGCCGGTGCTGCAACAGCGGCACTGGGCGCAATGATGTCTGGTGTGCAGCCAGGTGATCTTCGCTGGCATGGTGGCGCCGAAGATTTCGGATGGATTGCAGCAGACAACAGCATGCACACCATGGATGCGCAGACAGTCTATGCCTTCGGGCAAGCGGCCATGGCGCACAAGCAGGCGCACATCTTTGCCGCGAGGGCACTCAAGGACGCCGATCTGATCCCCGCAGATTTCACTGATGACAGATGGTGGCCATGAGCGCCAACGAGCGAACTGTTGGGGTTCACACCTTAAGGCTTGGGGCGCTCAAGGGGGGAATTTTCGCTCGCTGGCAACCAAAGGTAGGTTCTTAGACTGACCGCGGCACTGGTGCGATGACGTAGGTCGGCCGACGCTTCGGAGGGCGGCTCGTCAGCGCCGGCCGGGCGGTCCGGGTCAGGTCCGCCGCGGGATCAAATGGCAGACCTCCCGTGCTGATTGCGAATGACATTCTGTTGCGCACGGTAATTCAGAGCCACGGAGCCGGGCGCGTGCTCGGCCGATAGTCACCTCAACCCAACTCAGAATCATTGCGAGACCGTGCCCACCGGTGCGGCGCTTTCGCATGGGCTCATCACCAGAAAGGAAACGATATGGATCGCAATTTCGCGCGGGCGCTTCCGCTCGTCCTTAAGCACGAGGGTGGATGGTCTGATCATCCAGACGATCCTGGTGGCGCAACGATGAAAGGCGTCACGCTACAGACCTTCCGGCGCTATGTGAAAGCGGATGGCACCAAGGCCAATCTGCAAGCGATTTCCGACGAGCAGATCGCCACAGTCTACTATCGCCACTATTGGGCGGCCGTGAATGCCCAGGCGCTGCCTTCGGGCATCGACTATGCCGTATTCGATTTTGCGGTGAATTCCGGCCCGGGCCGTGCGGCAAAGTATCTGCAATCGATCGTCGGTGCGGATGTCGATGGCAGGGTAGGGCCGAAGACGATTGCTGCGGTTTCGCGCATGGAGCCGGCAGACGTGATCAACAGGCTTTGCGATGCTCGCATGGCCTTCCTGCGCAAGCTGAAGCACTGGCCGAGGTTCGGCAAAGGCTGGTCGCGTCGCGTCGCCGCTGTGCGCAAGGATGCGATGAATATGATTGGACGGTCGGCGGACGTTGAGCGTGTTCCCGTGCCTGTGCCGCGCCCGACCGTTCCCGCCGAGGTCGAGCAGAAGGTGAAAGAGAAATCCGGCTTCTGGCAGTGGCTAACTGGGCTTCTCGGTTCCGGCGCGCTTGGTCTCGGCTGGTTGACCGGCATGGACTGGAAGGCCATTGCGGCCGGCGGCGGCGTGCTTGTCGGGGTTATTCTCGTCCTGGTGATCCTGCGCTCGCAGATCGTGGCAGCAGTTCGGGACATCAAAGGTGCGGTCGAGGGGAAGGGCACATGATTGGCGCCGGTCTGGTCTACAAGGCCCTGTTCTCGAAGCTGGGGCAGGCACTGGCCGTCGTTGTCGGCGCTTCCGTCATAGTGGCCCTGATTTATTCCTACGGCCACCAGCGGGGCGCTGCGTCTGTCCTGCAGCGCCTTCAATCCGAACGCATCACAATCCTGAAAGACGGAAGGAAGATCGATGAGGAAGCGCTTGGCGCTGACGACACTGGCCTGTGTGCCCTTCTTGGCGGCTGCGAGCTGCGAGACGGCGGCGATCACTGAGCCCTGCGACGTGCTGGTGCCGATCAACCCGGCGCCGGCCACAAACTCTTACCTGGTGGCGAATGACCGAGTGACTGCCGTCGCCATCGCACAGCATCGTGGCCGGTATCAGAAATACCGCTGCGGGAAGTGAACTCACCCCACAGGCAACGCATTGAAACAGGAGCGGGGCGTGACCGAAAAGGCACCAGACATGGATCACGATATAAGGGCTCGCGTTGTCACGCTCGAGCATTCATCGGCGGACAAGGAAAGGCGATTGTCCGATCTGGAAGCATGGAAGGCTCAACGAGAGATCGAGAGTGCGCGCCATGATGAGAAATGGAACGCGATGGAAGCGCGGATCGATACCCGGTTCTCCGGTCTGGAAAGCTCGGTCGGAGACATCAAGAAAACCCTGTCGCACATCAACTGGCTGATTATCGGAGGCATCATCACCGGTGTGGTGGCCTTTCTGATCAAAGGTGGCTTTGCGCCCTGACAGTTTCTATCGTCGCCCCGATTTGCCCCGGCTGCCCTAGTGGCGGTCGGGGTTGTGCGTTTGAAGCGGTAATTGCTTGGTTGTGTAGTTTTGGTTAGGGGACCTAGTCGGTTGCTTTATGCACATTAGCCACTGCCTGATGGAGCTTGGGACGGAACGAACTGGATTTGTTGCTGCCGTACCATCGCTTTACCCTCTTGATTCTCTATGATCTTGAAGGCCCCGGTGTTTGCTAGGGTGTGCATGTAACAGTGGTGTATTGTTAGTACAAGGTCTTGAAGTTTTTTGTCGTCTTCTAGTTTCTCAATATTCAGCCCCATCTCACGGCATTCTTTAATATGGAAGTGGCGGTCATGTCCCTTGTTCTCACTTAGATCTGTGAGTTTGTCTTTTACTTTTTCGGCGGCTTTTTTTCGGTTATCTACGTGTTTGCGTCGAAACATGTTGTAACACAGGGCTTCTTCTACGAAGCTCTTCGAACGCTCAACTGCCCAGTGGCACTGTTGTACAAAAGAAGGGGTGAGGCGTGAGAGTATTGGACCCCAAATATGCATGTAAGCTGGATTCTGAGCGATCTCGTCACGAGCTCGCTTAATCTCTTCAAGAACCCCTATGGCAGGAATCCCGTTGAAGTGCGGATCAACCGGTCCGAGGCTGGAGTGCTTTCCCATGATGATCGATTTGCATGTGCAGGCAATCATCGTCCCTGCCGACATAGCAAGTTGAGGAACGATAGCACGAATGTCTCGGTCGAACATTTCGCGAAGGTAGGCAACAAGGGACTCTGTTGCAGCGATGTTGCCGCCTGGGGTATGTAAGATTATGTCAAGGCCACGACTGCGATCAAGTCCGTTTATGCATAGCATAAACCCGTTCTTGTCATCTTCAGTGATCTCAATGCCTTCAATTCGTGGCTTTGTTAAGAAGCCCGAATAATAGGCTATCACGTTCCTGTCTGAGTGCTCGCTCAGTTCCAGCAGGTATCGTCGCCTGACAGTATCGAAAACCGACTGTGTCTGTTTAGCCTGTTCAACTGCGATTTCCTCTAGGACGTCCTTCCAATCCGGCATTGGCCTCCCCATTGGTGAATGGGGCAATGGGCGTATTATAGGTCGTGATGGACGGGACCTGAACTAGCATAGACGGATACAGCATTGGCTGCTGTTCATCAGCTGGTGTGAAAAAGCCCATTTCGAGGAGGTCTTGGAAAATATCCACTGCGTTTTCTGTCTGTGCCATTTTAGACCTTCTCCCCCCAAATCCTACGTGTTGCATACATACCATCGAAACTATGGTCAATTCACCCTTGTGCGAACCTTATGCGGCAAATAGGGCACACAGTGCTATCCACTAAGGAAATGATCTGCTCGCGGGGAGGCTCCAGTGTAGTGATTGTGCTATCAGGGCTTTGTGTTCAATTCCCTTCCACCGTTCGAATTGCCGCTTTGATTTGCTCTTCGGTCTCTTTATTGCATTCCCGGCGTCTGATCTCCGCCAATGACAGGCACAGCATGGCGAACTCGACCTCGCTCTCGGTCCAGCCGGCACCGATGGCGCGGCGGGCGATGCTCTGGAACTCCGCTTCAAGGGCGGCCTGACAGTCCGTCGCGCGGTCGGGGTGGTGCTCGGAATACCGCGGCGGGACGATCATTCGGGCACGTCCGGCGGGTCGACAATCATAAGCTTGTCGTCGGGCAGGGGGCGTTGCAGCTTCTTCGCTTCCTCCCACGGCTCCGTGAGCCATGCGGCCATTTCGTCTTCCGTGGTGAGGATGACCGGCATAGCCTTCTTGTGGACCGGGGCAACGACACTGTTCGGCTCCGTGGTCAGGAAGCCATAGACCTCATGATCGTCCGGTTCCTCGCGCGCCATGCGCTGGCCGTGCCATGGCGTCCAGAGGCCGGCGAAGACGAACAGCGGTCGGTCCTCATTCAAAGCGAACCACGCGTTTGGCGTTCGCTTGTCTCCTGCCTTTTTGCTGGCGGGATCAGGCTCGGCAAAGCTCGTGACCGGCACAAGGCATCGGCTTTCCGGCGAAAGCCATTTGCGCCAGTGGGCGGATGAAGTGTTTCGAATGTTCGTGACGCCGCTGTCGTGCTGCCCCTTGATGAACATGGGTGGTGTCGGCATGCCCCAGCGGGCGCGCACCATTTCCCGCTCGCCATCCTCTCCTACACGAACGATGGGTGCATAGCGGTTCGGATAGACCTGCAGGGACGGCTCATTGAAGGCGTATTCCCGCGTCGTTTTGATGAAGTCGCGGATCGCCTGTCGCGTCGAGGTCATGTTGTAGAGATTGCAGATGGTCGCCTCCCATTCAGATCGGCCGGCCTAGAGCCAGGTGGTGATGAAGGTGGGGTTTGCGTGGATGTCGATCATCTCCAGCCGGTCGGGTCCCATGTTCTCGAACCGATGCGGCGTGTCGGCCGGCGCCACGAGAATGTCACCCTCGGACGCAATGACGATCCTGTCACCCACGAAGAAGCGCGCCCGGCCCCTTCTGACAATGAACGTCTCGGCATATGGATGGGAGTGAAGCGCCGGGCCGTATCCGACCTTGTCCGTCTCGTTGAAGATGATTGAGACGCCACTGCCGGTTTCGGGCCGCTCCCATTCACCATTCCAGCGTTCCGGATCCGGGCGCCATGTCAATTCATCGGTGGAATGCTCGCTCATTGACCTGCCCGATCGTCACCTTGGCCATTGGTTGATGACCATGATGATATTGCCGCGGGTGTTTTGGCAACTCCTGCATTTCAGGCGCTTTGACAGGTCAGCGGGCATGGCATCCTGGCCATAGCGCCGCTCAAGGGCCTTCCTGTCGAGCTCGCCTATGGATTTGCAGCGCCGGCAGACGGCTCCGAGCACGTAATAGGGCTGGATGTCCTTCAGACGGATAAAACCGTCACGGGTGAAGAAAACCACCTCTGTCAGGTGGAGTGGCTTGAACTGGCGCATATGGCGGCTCCGCAAAACATGTGCCGCACCGTTGTTTCCTTCATCGACGCGCCGCCCCGGCACGCACAAATCCCCAACTGACAGACCGCTCCAGCGCTTCTATGCGTCCGGAGAGGTAATCCCGCTCGCCCAGGAGCGCGATGACCGCCTCGCGCGGATCGCCCCCGCAGGCTTCTATGATGGCATCGGCTGCCGGCTCATAGGGATCGGGCTCGGTCTGTGGCTTCACTGAATGGTCCACGCGCCATCTCCCAGATCGTTCTTTGCCATTTCAGCGGCGTGCTTCTCGTCCGGTTCAATGCACCAGGTGGACGGCAAGTCGGCCTTGCCGGTGGCAAAGCGCTCAAGGATTTCCTGCTTGGCGTCCTCATCGTCCGGCAGGAGCGAGGACAGACCGTCCGGCTTTCCGAACCAGCGCCAGGGCTCGACGCAGATGTGCATCACTCCATCGATGCGTTCGAAGCGATAGGTGCAGCCGGAGCGCTCGATAAGGCGCTCGACGGCTTGTTCGATAGACAGGCCCGATTCGTCCTCGAACCCGTCGTCATCATCCATGTTGAAGACGGTGTAGGTGGTCATGCTGTTTCTCCATCAGAAGGCCAGATCGTAATCCAATCCCTCTTGACGAGTCCAGAGTTTGTTCCATTTTTGTTCTCGTCACGCATGCGGCGACGTGACGACCGAAAACGAGATGGAGAAACCAATGTCACGCCGCAAAGGAGAGCCGACCGGGGCACAGATCGACCGCACCCACCCGCACCAGGTTGGGATCCCTGATCACAAGGTGATGGGTGCAAATTACGAAGTCGTGCACGGCTTCTGCAAAGGCCTGTCCCTGCATAACAGGACGCAAACCGTATTCGCCGGATGGGCCGGGCCGAGAGGGTGCTACTTCATCATCTTCTGCTTTGCAGAGAAGGAAGACGCGGAGCTGTTCGCGGCCGAGTTTGAGGGCATTCCGTTCGATCCGAAGCGGGATCGAGGGAAGGGGAAGCGAAAACGGTTCTGGGATGTCGCGCCGACCGGCTCCTTGCGTACAGGATGTGGAGAGACGCTTCGGTCATGACGGAAGCCTGACAGAAACCTGACAGAAACCTGACAGAAACACCGGAACATATCGTGAAGTTTCTGTCGTGATCACTGGCAAGAATCCACGTTTTGCGCGGTTTCTTGGTTTGCTCACTCCCTTGGTAAGGGAGAGGTCGAGAGTTCAAATCTCTTTGGGTTTTTTTTGGGGGGGGCGCACCGGCCAGGCGATACCTTCAACGGCGTCCTTCACGGGAGGTTGAAGGCCGTTTCGGTCCGGTTTCGGTCCGTGAGGCGCTGAAAAATCAAGCGCATGGCTTGTAAGTGATTGTTTTAACTGGTCGGAGTGGCAGGATTCGAACCTGCGACCCCCTCGTCCCGAACGAGGTGCGCTACCAGGCTGCGCTACACTCCGTGACCAGACGGCGGGCTTATAGCTGCCGTCTTTCGACTGCGCAAGATCAAACCGTCATCAATATGGGCTTTCTACGTCTCCCATTTCCACATAGACGGATTTGACCTGTGAATAATGGGCGAGTGCCGCCATGGCGTTTTCGCGTCCGAAGCCGGACTGCTTCACACCGCCGAAGGGAAGTTCGACCGGCGTGAGATTATAGGTGTTGATCCAGCAGGTGCCGGCCTTCAGCGCCCCGATCACGCGGTGGGCGCGGGCCAGGTTCTGCGTGAAGACGCCGGCTGCCAGTCCGAACGGCGTGTCATTGGCGCGCTCGATCACCTCATCCTCATCGTCGAAGGTCAGAACGCTCATGACCGGGCCGAAAATCTCCTCGCGGGCAATGCGCATGTTGTCGGTGACATCGGTGAAGATGGTCGGTTCGACATAGAAGCCGTCTTCAAGGCCCTGTAGCCGTGGCGCGCCGCCGCCATGATACAGGGTCGCGCCATCTTCGCGTCCGATCTCGATATAGCGCAGCACCTTGTCATACTGCGCCTTGCTGATGAGCGGGCCGAGATGGGTTTCGGGGTCGAGCGGATCGCCCAGGCGAATGGCGCTCGTGCGCTCCGCAAGGCGTGACAGGAAGCGTTCATGGATGCCCTTCTGGACGAAGACGCGCGTGCCATTGGAGCAGATCTGACCCGTCGAATAGAAATTGCCGAGCATGGCCCCGCCAATGGCGTTCTCCAGATCGGCATCGTCGAACACGATCAGGGGCGATTTGCCGCCAAGCTCCATCGTGGCCGGTTTCATCTCGCCGCCGGCGAGCGCCTGCACCTTCCTGCCGGTCTCGACCGAACCGGTGAGCGAGACCTTGGCGACTTCAGGATGGGCGACAAGAGAGGCGCCGACATCGCCCAGCCCCTGAACCACATTGAAGAGGCCGTCGGGCAGGCCGGCCTCGGTGAATATCTCGGCAAGCCTGAGGGCTGAAAGCGGGGTCACCTCGGACGGTTTGAACACCATCGCATTGCCCATGGCCAGCGCAGGGCCGGACTTCCAGCCAGCGATCTGGATCGGATAGTTCCATGCGCCAATGCCAACACAGACCCCGAGCGGCTCGCGGCGCGTATAGCCGAAAGACCCGCCAAGCTCGACCTGCTCGCCATTGAAGGCGGCGACCGCCCCGCCGAAGAATTCGAGCGCCTCGGCAGCAGAAGGGGCATCGGCGACCAGCGTCTCCTGCAGCGCCTTGCCGGTGTTCAGCGTTTCAAGCTTTGCCAGTTCCTCATTGTGCGCAAGCAGGAGGTCTGCTGCCCGGCGCAGGATTCGGCCACGCTCGACCGGCTTCAGCCTGGCCCAGGCAGGCTGGGCGGCGCGGGCGGCCTCCACCGCGAGTTCAACAATATTGGGCGTTGCGGAATGGACGCGGGCGATGGCCTCGCCGGTGGCGGGATAGACGACCTCTATCACCTCGCCCTGTTCGTCTTCGACATAACGGCCATTGATGTAGTGCGATGCTTTGGGCTGCGCGCGCATGGGGTCTCCAGCTTTCGGAACGGGGCATCGTTTCATGGAAACGCGTTTCCGATCCATTCAATTTATCCGCATGGGTTTTCTAGAGCGGAGCACCGTTTCACGGAAACGCTTCTCCGCTCAATCTCTCTGTTTTACGCATTTGTGCGGACGTCAGGTGATTCCACCTCACTGCAAAATGCTTTAACGATCGGCTTCCCGCCAGCGCGGGTTGATCCAGGGCTCCTGATTGGACGGGCTGAGCGGGGTGCGACCGAGAATATGGTCGGCTGCCTTCTCGCCGACCATGATCGAAGGGCCGTTCAGATTGCCATTGGTGATACGGGGGAAAATCGACGAATCTGCGACCCGCAGGCCCTCGACCCCAATCACCCGGCATTCGGCATCCACCACGCTCGTGGCGTCGTCAGGCGCACCCATACGGCAGGTGCCACAGGGATGATAGGCGCTTTCGGCGTGTTCGCGGATGAAGGCGTCCAGTTCGTCATCGCTTTGAACAGTCTCGCCCGGCGCGATCTCGCGGCCGCGATAGGGCGTGAAGGCATCCTGCGAAAAGATTTCACGGGTGAGGCGAATGCAGTGGCGGAAATCGCGCCAGTCGTCCGGATGGGACATGTAGTTGAAGCGGATTTCCGGCTTCGCCCAGGCATCGCCCGACCGGAGACGAATTGTGCCGCGCGATTTCGAACGCATTGGTCCGACATGAGCCTGGAAGCCGTGGCCCGTTGCTGCCGCCTTGCCGTCATAGCGGATGGCGACGGGCAGGAAATGGAACTGGATGTCGGGATAATCGACCCCGGCGGCGGAGCGCACGAAGGCGCCGGCCTCGAAATGGTTTGAGGTACCAAGGCCCGATTTAAGGAACAGCCACTGCGCGCCTATCAACCCTTTGGAAAGGAGATTGAGCTTTGAGTAGAGCGTGATCGGCTGAAGTGATTCCTGCTGGATATAGAGTTCCAGATGGTCCTGCAGATTGGAGCCGACACCGGGGCGATCCGCAACCACATCGATGCCATTCTCGCGCAGGTGCTTCGCCGGGCCGATGCCCGAAAGCATCAGAAGTTTTGGCGAATTGATCGAGGAGGCTGCGACGATGACCTCACGTCGCGCTTTAACGACCTGAATCTTTTTGTGAGCTTCGATCTCGACGCCGATGGCACGTTGATTCTCCATGACAACACGGCGAGCGAAGCCATTGACGAGACTCACGTTCCTTCTCTTGAGCGCGGGCCTCAGATAGGCATTGGCAGTGGACCAGCGCCGGCCCTTGTGGATGGTCTGCTGGAGCGCGCCAAACCCTTCCTGCTTCGAGCCGTTGTAATCTTCCGTGGTCTCGAAACCGGCCTGCCGGCCGGCCTCGATGAAAGCTGAAAAGAGCGGGTTGTCGCGCGCCCCCTTGCGGACATGGAGCGGGCCTTCGGTGCCGCGCCAGCCGGGCTCGCCATCGGCCATCGTTTCCATGCGTTTGAAATAGGGAAGCACGTCCGCAGAAGCCCAGCCGGTCGCACCCTCATCGGCCCAGTGGTCGAAGTCGCGCGCATGGCCGCGCACATAGACCATGCCGTTGATGGAGGAGGAGCCGCCGATCACCTTGCCGCGCGGCGTGGCGAGCACGCGTCCGCCCAGATGCGGCTCCGGTTCGCTCTGAAAGCCCCAGTCATAGCGCGCCATGTTCATGGGGAAGGAGAGGGCGGCGGGCATCTGGATGAACGGACCGAAATCGCTGCCGCCATATTCGATCACGATGACGGAGTTTTTGCCGTCTTCCGAAAGGCGGTAGGCGAGCGCGGCACCGGCGGAGCCGGAACCGATGATGACGAAATCGGCCTCACGCATGGGGCAGACTCCCATGGGGCGGGTGCGGGGCAAGCGCCATGTCGAGATAGTCTTCGACAAGGGCGATGGCCGTGGCCGAATCCTCCACACCCTCGCCGAGCGCGCGGCGCAGATAAAGACCGTCGATGAGGGCGGCGATGCCGCACGCGATGCGGATGGAACTTGCGCGGGGAAGATGAGAAAGCCCGCTCATCAGGTCGCTGTGCAGGCGGCGCACATAGATGCGGAAGAGGCGGCCGAGTGCCGCGTCACGCCGCGCCTCCACATAGAAGGCGAGCCATGCCGCGATGATCTCGGGCCGGAACTGATCGGGCGAGAGGTTCACCGCGATGATCGCACGCACACGGTCTGCGCCCGCAAGCCCTGCCATGGCCGGGCGGACCTCGTTGCCGAGCTGCGAAAGGATGTGGCGCATCGTGGCGAACAGAAGGTCGTCCTTGCCGCCGAAATAATGGTGGGCAAGGGCCGTCGAGACACCGGCCCGACCGGCAATGTCCGACATGGTGACGTTGAGCGCGCCGCGCTCGCCAATGGCGCTGATCGCCGCATCGATGAGCGCGCGGCGGCGTATGGGTTCCATTCCGATCTTGGGCATGGGGTTCATTTATTATTGATTGACCAATCAATCAAGGAAATTTGTCGGGCTCCGTGGGGAGAAGGTCACGCTCCAGGGAGGAGGACTTGGATGGAACGTCAGACAGAGAACAGGGGCTTTGCAGAAAATAGTTCATGCTTGAACAAAGTCGGCAGCGGACTTATGGTGCTGCTCACATGTTTGCTCTAATCTGCGGCATAAAATGCCGCCCTCCGGGAGAGACGAGATGACCGCATGCATTGTGGGCTGGGCCCATTCAAAGTTCGGCAAGCTGACCGACGGCACGCTTGAAGGGCTTATCGTTCAGGTGGCGCGCGAAGCGCTGGACCATGCCGGCATTGGCCCCGACGATGTGGACGAGATCGTGCTCGGCCATTTCAACGCCGGTTTCTCACCGCAGGATTTTACGGCAAGTCTCGTGCTGCAGGCCGACGACCGGCTGCGTTTCAAGCCGGCCACGCGGGTGGAAAACGCCTGCGCGACCGGCTCTGCCGCCGTGCGGCAGGGCACCCGTTCCATTGCTGCGCGCGACGCCCGCATCGTGCTTGTGGTGGGCGCGGAGCAGATGACGAAAACACCCGGTCCGCAAATTGCCGAAAACCTGCTGAAAGCGTCCTATTTACCGGAAGATGGCGAGATTCCGGGCGGTTTTGCGGGCGTTTTCGGAAAAATCGCCGATGCCTATTTCCAGAAATATGGCGACCAGTCGGACGCGCTTGCGACACTCGCGGCCAAGAACCACAAAAACGGTGTCGAGAACCCGTTCGCGCAGATGCGCAAGGATCTGGGTTTCGATTTCTGCCGACAGGAGAGCGAGCGCAACCCCTATGTCGCCGGTCCGCTGAAACGGACGGATTGCTCGCTGGTTTCGGATGGTGCGGCGGCGATAGTCCTGGCGGACACGCAAACCGCACTTTCGATGCGCCGCGCGGTGGCGCTGCGCGCGAACGAACATGTGCAGGACTTTCTGCCCATGTCGAAGCGCGACATTCTGAAATTCGAGGGCTGTGAGGAAGCCTGGAAGCGTGCGCTCAAGAGTGCGCGTGTGACGCTCGACGATCTCTCCTTCGTAGAGACCCATGACTGCTTCACCATTGCCGAACTGATCGAATATGAGGCGATGGGGCTGGCAAAGCCGGGCGAGGGCGGAAAAATCGCGCTCGAAGGCCAGACCGAGAAGAACGGGCGGCTGCCGGTGAACCCCTCAGGCGGGCTGAAGGCCAAGGGGCATCCGATCGGTGCGACCGGCGTTTCCATGCATGCGCTGACGGCGATGCAGCTCACCGGCGAGGCCGGCGGCATCCAGATCCCCGACGCGAAGCTGGGCGGCATCTTCAACATGGGTGGCGCTGCAGTGGCCAACTATGTGTCGATCCTCGAACGGATCAAGTAGCGGGCTGTTCTTTCTCGCTGGCCGACGCTGAGGGCCACAGTTCGACGCGGCCAAAGCCCGGCACCTTCAATGCCGGGCGGCGTAGATCGAGGCCTGCGACCAGCCCCAGAAAATGCAGCTCGACACCGGAGCGCAGACCGGCGGCGATGCCTGCCAGCCCGCCGAGCGAAACATGCACATCGCTCCAGTCTGGTGTGTGATCAAACGCGAAAAGGCCCGGACGATAATCGCGCCCGATGGCGGTGGGCGGCAGGGAAGCGTCGAGCTCCGGCACGCTGCGCAGCACATGCGCGGTGAAAGAATTCGAGTTGGGGCCGGGCCAGAGCCCGTAATCGCCGCGCTGCGAGAACGGGTAGCTGGCAATGGCAGCCTCTACCCGTGGAATGAGGCGTTCGGCTTCCTCTCCTGTGATCGCGGCCACGACATAGGGCGTGTTGGAATACCAGCGCCCGTCTGCCGGATAGGCGTTGCGGCGCACGGGGTTTCCCCAGCCGACCTTGTCATAGCGGTCATAGGATGAAGCGCCAGCGCGCTTGAGAACCAGCCAGCTATGGACAGACAGCGCCCCCTTCATGCCGCCGGTGCGCGCGGCCATCACATAGATTTTTGCCTGCGGATCGTCTGCAGGCGCAGGCAATACGCCGCTCGCCGACCAGTCGGCGCTGCGCCAGGAGCCCGGCCGTTCCTGCACCGCCCACCAGGCCAGTGATCCCGAGGCGGGCAAAACGAAGACGGCGAGGAGAAACAGCAAAGTCCGCTTGAAAAAACGCATGGGGGCCAGTCTATTGTCGCCGGAAGATGATGAAAATGAATCCCGCAAATTACGGTGAAAACATGGGCAATCCCGTTCTGGTCGAGGCGCTGCGCGGTAACGTTGTCGAGAGCAGGCACCGTGGCACCATTGCCGTGTTCGACGCGGATGGCGGAAAGGTGATGAGCCTTGGCGACATTGACCGGCCCGTATTCCCGCGCTCTGCCGTGAAAGCCATCCAGGCGCTGCCTTTCGTGGAAAGCGGGGCGGCGGATGCGTTCGGGTTCGGCAGCCGGGAAATTGCGCTTGCCTGTTCGTCGCATTCAGGCGAGCCGGAACACGCAGCACTGGCAGTCGCCATGCTGGAGCGGGCAGGACTTGGAGCGGAGGCTTTTGAATGCGGCGCTCACTGGTCTTCGCAGGAACATGTGCTGATCGAACAGGCGCGCAGCTTTTCGAAACCGACGGCGGCGCACAACAACTGCTCGGGAAAACACGCCGGCTTCCTTTGCACCTGCGCGCATCTCGGCCGTGATCCGCGTGGCTATGTGGCGCTCGGCCACCCGGCGCAGGACGCCGTGAAGGCGGCGATGGAGGAGGTGACGGGTGCTGCGCACGAGACCGACCTCTGCGGCACGGATGGCTGCTCCATTCCAACCTATGCAGTGCCGCTGAAAGCGCTGGCGCAGGGCTTTGCGAGGATGGCGACCGGCACCGGGCTTGCGCTCGAGCGTGCGAAGGCCGCCAGACGGATTTTCGCAGCCTGCATGGCGGAGCCATTTTATGTGGCGGGGAGCGGGCGTGCCGATACGCGCATGATGGAAGCAGGCAAGGGACGCATTTTCACCAAGACGGGTGCGGAAGGGGTGTTTTGTGCCGCGATTCCTGAAATGGGCATCGGCATCGCGCTTAAATGCGATGACGGCACGACACGGGCCGCCGAGGTGATGGTGGCTGAAGTTCTGGCTCAGCTTCTGGATGGTGATGCATTGGCCGAGGCACTGCGCGAGATGGCGCGGCCGGTTCTGACCAATCGGCGCGGCTTCGAGGTTGGGTCGCTGCGGCCTTCTGAAGCGCTGGTCGGATAGGGCGTTTAGAGCGTACCCGGTGAAAACAGGACCCACGGTGAACGGCATCGGTCTGCGTTGACGCGGTGCGTGGTTCGACAGGCTCACCATGAGGGAGGGCTTTGATGGCACATCCGTTGCGCCGCCGTTCAGCAGGCCTTTGTGGTAGCGCCCTTAGAGACGCCATCATTGCGTGCCCTGCGCGGCGAAGAGAATCGCCGCAATGTTCCGTAATGTCCTAACCCGCCCGGTTGCCAGCCAGCGTCAGGTGCGGGATGGTTTCGCTGCCGGAGCGTAGCAGATCGCCGGTGGCGGCATCGGCCCAGCGATGGCCGACGACCGCGCCATTGGGCGTGTCTTCAAACACATTGCCGGAAATGACGGCTGCGCCCGAACCTTCGACCACGGAAACGATGATGCCGGTTTTCGCCTTGCGGATCACATTCCCCGAAGCGGTGACATTTCGCAGGAAGGGACCCCAGCCCATGCGTATACCGGCAAGGGGCGCGTTCTCGATGATGTTGCCGGTGACCGTGCTGTCGGCCTCCACATTGATGCCGATGCCGAAACCGGCCATGGGTGAGGGGTAGGGGCCATCTTTCGAAAGATTGCGGATGATGTTGCCCGTGCAGGCGCAGAGCCGCCCGCCCTTGTCGAAATTGGCCATGGAGATGCCGTGGGCGGCGCCATCCACGAGATTGCCCGAGATGACCGCGCCCTGAAAGGCGAACTCCGCATAAAGAGCGGTTTCACCCGAACGCAGGCAGGTGTTGCCGGATATCTCAAGATTGCCGGCACTATTGCCGCGTATGGCTGAGAAGGCGCAGTCCGCAATTTCATTATCCGAAACGCGGACATTGTCGGCGCGGTAGGCGTTGATGCCGTTGCCATACTGGCCGGTGCCGCCCCTGTCGGCGCGGATGCGACTGATGCGGTTTCCAGAAACACGGCTGCCATCCGCGCCTGGGGCGCTGCGGTGGATCAGAATGCCGCCATTGCCGCAATCGGTGACGGTGTTTTCAATGACATCAAGGCCGCTCGAATCGAGTGCGTAGAGTGCGTAGTCCGCAATGTCGGTGATGGCGCAATTGCGGATCCTGCCCTGTGCGCGGCGGAGCGAGAGGCCATTGCCGCCGCTATTGGCGAAGCTGCCGTCTTCGATGGCCAGACGCAGAGAGCCGTCAATGTCGAGCAGGCCGCTGCCAGCACCGGAAGGCGGCATGAGCCTGCCATCGAATGCAAGGCCGGAAAGCGCGAGATGCTGACTGTCTCGCGCAGTGAACATCGATCCGAGGTCGTCCTGTACCAGATGGGTGGCACCCGGAACGCCGAAAAGGCGGGTCTGCCGGGGAAGGGCAAGACCGGAAAGACGGTAGCGGCCGGGCGGAAGAAATATGGGAATGGATTCAGCGCTGGCGCGTTCAAGCAGGGCCTGAAGGGCAGAGGTCTGGTTGTGGACTGTGTTGGGTGTGAGGCCGAATTCGACCGCGTTTGCCGCACCCGTTGCAGCGCGTCGCAGTGCGGCGTCAGCAAAGGCTGTGCGCGGCATCGCAAGACCGAGAACGGCAAACCCTGCGGTGGCTTTCAACAGGCGGCGGCGGTTCATATTGGTACAACTCCGACTTGGTCTGCTGTTGCCCGCTGTTGAATGCAGGTTTTGTGTCGAAGGATCAGGCTTCGAACGGGACGGTGTGGTCGCGGAAAAAACGGGCCGCACCTTCTTCGTCGATCTCGCCGGCGGCCACGAGAAGAACGAGTTGAATGACGTCTTCCTGCTCGGCTTCCATGCTGAGCCCGTTGAAGAAGAGAAAAAGGTCGGCCGCAGCGAGGCCGGTACGCTTGTTTCCGTCAACGAACGGATGGTTTTTTACGATACCAAACAGGTACGCTGCTGCGAGCGCACACAGATCCGGTTCCTCATAGGCCTGTTTCTGCAGCGGGCGATGAAGCGCAGATTCCAGCGCACCTTCATCGCGGACGCCACTGGCACCGCCGTGAAGGCGCAACTGCTCGACATGCAGCGCTTCGACGAAGTCACGTGAGTGAAACTCTGTCACTTGGCCAGAACGCGGTAGGCCGTTTCGTATTTCTTCATCCGCTCTCGAGCGATCTTCATCTTTCGCTCGAATTCTTCGGGATCATCCGCGGGAGGACGAAGGCGCAGTTCGGTTCCGTCCTCAAGAAGGTTGAGCGTGTCGCCAGCACGCAGATTGTAACGCTCAAGCACCTCCTTCGGCAGGATGACACCTTCCGAATTGCCGATCTTGCGAATGGTCACGTTCATGGCTTTGGCTCCGTCTGTTATAACTTAAGGTATAACATGACTCGGGCCATTTCAAGATCAGGGCGTCAGCCTGCTTTCAGCAGTCGGTCGAGCAGTTTTTCGGCAGCTTCGGGAATGACCGTTCCGGGTGGGAAGATTTCGGCCGCACCTGCCTCGCGCACCGCTTCGAAATCGCCGGGCGGGATGACGCCGCCGGCGACCAGGAGAATGTCGCCATGGCCGCGTTTTTCCAGCGCCTCCTTCAGCTCGGGGATGAGGGTCAGGTGACCGGCGGCCAGCGAGGAGGCGCCGACGATCTGGACATCATTGGCGATGGCAAGCTCGGCCACTTCCTCCGGTGTCTGGAACATGGCTCCGACCGTGACATCGAACCCGAGATCGCCAAAGGCGGTGGCGATGACCTTCTGGCCGCGATCATGCCCGTCCTGACCGATCTTGGCGATCAGGATGCGCGGTGCGGCGCCGGTCTTCTTGCGGAATTTTGCCACTTTCTGCTGGGCGCGTTCGAAGGAGGAGAGATCGCCCACCTCCTTGCGGTAGACGCCGGAAATGGTGCGGATTTCCGCCACATGACGGCCAAAGGCCTTCTCAAGGGCTGTGGAGATCTCGCCCACCGTGGCCTTCGCGCGTGCGGCGCGCACGGCGAATTCGAGCAGGTTTCCGTCTTCTGCGGCTGCGCGCGTGAGGGCTTCAAGCGCGCTTTCTGTCTCGGCCACGTCGCGCGTGCCCTTGAGCTGCTGCAGCTTGGCGAGCTGGCGCGCGCGCACTTCGGCATTGTCGACCTTGAGAACGTCGACCTCGGTGTCGCGCTCGGGCTGGAAGCGGTTGACGCCGACCACTGTCTGTTCGCCCGAATCGATGCGCGCCTGGGTGCGGGCTGCGGCTTCCTCGATGCGCATTTTCGGCACGCCCTTTTCGATGGCCGCAGCCATGCCGCCGAGGCTTTCCACCTCCTCGATGTGTTTCAGCGCGCGGTGGGCGAGGTCGTGGGTGAGGCGCTCGACAAAATGGGAGCCGCCCCATGGGTCGATCATGCGGGTCGTGCCTGATTCAAGCTGCAGGACAAGCTGTGTGTTGCGGGCAATGCGCGCGGAATGGTCGGTCGGAAGCGCCAGGGCCTCATCGAAGGCATTGGTGTGCAGCGACTGGGTGTGACCCTGGGTGGCGGCCATGGCCTCGACCATGGTGCGCACGATGTTGTTATAGGGATCCTGCGCCGTCAGTGACCAGCCGGAGGTCTGGCAATGGGTACGCAGGGAGAGTGAACGCTCGTTCTTTGGCGCAAAGTTCTTCTGAAGAAGTGTCGCCCAGAGAAGGCGCGCGGCGCGCATCTTGGCCACTTCCATAAAGAAGTTCATCCCGATGGCCCAGAAGAAGGAGAGGCGCGGCGCGAAACGATCGATATCGAGCCCGGCGGCGATGCCGGCACGGGCATATTCGATGCCGTCGGCGATTGTGTAGGCAAGCTCCAGATCAGCCGTCGCGCCGGCTTCCTGCATGTGATAGCCGGAGATGGATATGGAGTTGAATTTCGGCATGTTCTCCGCCGTGTAGGAGAAAATGTCCGAAATGATCCGCATCGAGGGTTTGGGCGGGTAGATATAGGTGTTGCGGACCATGAACTCCTTCAGAATGTCGTTCTGAATGGTGCCCGAAAGGTCTTTCTGAGCGACACCCTGTTCTTCCGCCGCGACGATATAGAGCGCCATGATGGGCAGAACAGCGCCATTCATGGTCATCGACACGCTCATTTTATCGAGCGGGATGCCGTCGAAGAGCTGGCGCATGTCGAGAATGGAATCGATGGCCACACCAGCCATGCCCACATCGCCGGCAACGCGCGGGTGGTCGCTGTCATAGCCGCGATGGGTGGCAAGGTCGAAGGCGACGGAGAGGCCTTTTTGCCCGGCGGCAAGGTTGCGCCGGTAGAAGGCGTTGGATTCTTCCGCCGTGGAGAAACCGGCATACTGACGGATCGTCCAGGGCCGGCGCGCATACATGGTGGGGTAGGGGCCGCGAATGAAGGGCGCGGCGCCCGGATAGGTGTCGAGAAAGCGCAGCCCCTTCAGATCGTCCTGCGAATAGAAGGATTTGATCTCAATGCCCTCAGGCGTGGCCGTGGGTGGGGTCTTTGCTGGAAGAGGCGACGTTTCCGGATCCGACCAGCCGATGCTGGCAAAATCCGGTATCATGCGATGCCTCCTCCGGTCTCATCCAGACGCTGCGCCAGGAGCGGCTGACAGCGCACGGCGGCCACTTCTCCAGAAAAGTCAGGCGATTCGGCCTTCAATGTCCTGACAGGACGCTCTTCCGCGGCGGGATAGATCGTCGTGCCGACAATGGGCTTCTTGCCATCATTGATGCGCTGCTCGCGGCGCTCGCGCATCTCAAGCACGCGTTCCTGAATGTGGCCGTTCATCAGGCTGCGCAGCACGCCCCCCTCGCTCTCAATGCGGCGGAACTCGTCCCACGCCTTTTCGCAAAGGGCTGCGGTGAGCGTTTCCATGCCGCCGGCACCGGCAGCAGGATCGATGATCAGGTCGAGATGGCTCTCGCCCGAAAGGATGAGCTGCGTGTTCCGGGCAAGCCGCCTTGCATCTTCGTCCGGCAGACCATGGACGATGGTGTGCGGCAGGACGGAAAGCGAATCGGCACCGCCGACAGCGGCAGCGAATGCGGCGATGGTGGTGCGCAGCGTGTTGGTTTCGGGATCCTTCGCCGTCATCATCCGATAGGATGTTTCGGCATGGATCGTCGCCAGCGATGGCTCGATGGAGCAGGTCTCCTGAACGCGCGCCCAGAGGCGGCGCAGAGCCCTGATCTTGGCGATGGACAGGAACTGATCCTGATCGACACAGAGCGAGAAGCCGATATGCGGCGCGGCATAGACAAGCGGCTGACGGGCCTGCTCGAACATGCGCAGATGCGAGACGGCGGAAGCCAGCATGATGCCAAGCTCCTGCGCCTCCGAGGCGCCGGCATTGTGGAACACGCGGCCATCGCCCTCAAGCAGGATGCCGGGCAGGTCCATGGCGAAAAAGCCTGCAAAGGACTGCGGCATGGACGCTTCCAGCGCCTCGATCGACATGCGCAGCTTGCCGGTGCCGGCGAAGGTGGCGGCCGGCGAAATGCCGAAGGACAGCGTCATGGCGGCCGGGTTGATGCGGCGCTCGGTAAAGATCTGGGTCAGCCAGTCGACGATGGCGCGGCTGCTGGGGTTGGCATCCATGCGCAGGTGCAGGCCCTGCAAATCGATACCGTCGAGCGCTTTGGCAACCGCTTCGGGCGTGGCGGGAAGGCCATAGCCGAATGCATTGGGCGCGCCTTCGAAAACGAGCGCGAGCCCTGTCGCACCCTGTGCGATGTCTTCCTTTGCCTGACGGTTCGCGCGGACCGGATCAGGGTCATCCATGCGCTGGACGGTGACCCAGCCCGACTTGTCACGCCCGCGGGCAAGCGGCTTGGCATCCTGCATCCGCTCATAGAGCGCGCGCATGGAGATACTGTCGTCCGTCTGCCAGGAAAGCGCCTCGGGACCGGCCTCTCCCTTGAGAGATTCGATCACCAGATCGCGCCAGCGCTCCTGGTCGATCTGAGGAAACTTCACCTTTTTCAGGATCGCGCGATCCATCATGCCTCCCGATTCGCCGTTGGCCCGGAAACCCTTGCCGCAAAGCGGGCAATGGATCCCGAGGGCAACCACCCGTTCATTGAGGGACAAGTTTAGGACGCCACAGGAGACGCCGCAATGCACAATAGGCCGAATAGCCGGCTAGCGTTGCAGGAAAGCCGCGCTTTACTTCACGCACAACGGCGTTGAGACTTTATGCGAGGCTGACTATACGGAAGAGCACCAAGTTTCAGCGGGACCGGCAAGCGAGGCGGAATTCAGATGGCGGAAGACAGTATCTTTCTGGGGGCCAGTCGGCATCCCGACGACAGCTACCAGCAGGCCGAGCGCCTTCTGTTGAAATACGCCAACCGGCACGGCCTCGTCACCGGGGCGACCGGCACCGGCAAGACGGTGACGCTGCAGATCCTGACGGAAGGGTTTTCCAATGCCGGCGTGCCGGTCTTCTGCGCCGATGTGAAGGGCGACCTTTCGGGCATCGCCATGATGGGCGAGGAGAAGGATTTTCTTTCCAAGCGAGCCGATACGATCAAGCTCGATCCGTACGCCTTCCAGGAATTTCCGGTCATCTTCTGGGACCTCTTCGGCGAGAAGGGGCATCCGATCCGCACGACCATTTCAGAGATGGGGCCGCTGCTTCTGTCGCGGCTGATGAACCTTTCGGATGCACAGGAAGGCGTTCTGAACATCGCTTTCCGCATCGCCGACGAGGAAGGTCTCCTTCTTCTGGACATGAAGGACCTGCAAGCGCTTCTCGTCCACGTGGCCGACCGCGCCGACGAGATCGGCGCGCGCTACGGCAATGTGTCGAAACAGTCGGTGGGTGCGATCCAGCGGACGCTCCTTGTGCTTGAACAGCAGGGAGCGAACTTTTTCTTCGGCGAGCCTGCGCTCAAGATTAGCGACATCATGCGCACCACGCCGGACGGGCGGGGCGCCATCAATGTGCTCGCCGCCGACAAGCTGATGATGAATCCGCGCCTTTACGCAACGTTTCTGCTCTGGCTGTTGTCGGAACTCTTCGAGGAGCTGCCGGAAGTGGGCGATCCGGACCGGCCACGGCTGGTCTTCTTCTTCGATGAAGCGCATCTGCTTTTCGACGAAGCGCCAAAAATTCTGGTCGACCGTGTCGAACAGGTTGTCCGCCTCATTCGCTCAAAGGGTGTCGGCGTCTATTTCGTCACCCAGAATCCGCTTGATGTACCCGAAACCGTGCTGAGCCAGCTCGGCAACCGCATACAGCATGCGCTGCGCGCCTATACGCCGCGCGAGCAGAAGGCGGTGAAGACGGCCGCAGACACGTTCAGGCCCAATCCGGATTTCGACTGTTTCGAGGCGATCACCAAGCTCGGGGTCGGCGAGGCGCTGGTCTCGACGCTGGAAGCAAAGGGCGTTCCCTCCATGGTTCAGCGGACGCTGATCCGCCCGCCCGCATCCAGACTGGGGCCCATCACGGACGCTGAACGCGACAGGTTGCTGAAGGCAAGCCCTGTCTTCGGTCAGTATGACGAGAGCATCGACCGGGAGTCGGCCTTCGAAATCCTGCAGAAGAAGGCGGCCGACAAGGCAAAAGCCGAGGCAGAAGCACAGAAGGCCGAGGAGGCGGGCGAGGTCGAGGAGCGTTCGCGCTGGTCGCTGCCGGACTTCGGCAATGGCGGCACGAGCACGAAGACGCGGCGCAAGACCACCACCACGCGCCGGCGCACATCCAACCGCCAGTCGGTGACGGAAGCGGCGATCAAATCCGTGGTGCGTTCCGTGGGCACGTCGCTTGGCCGTGCCCTGGTGCGGGGCATTCTCGGCAGTTTGAAAAAGGGGCGCTGAGAGCGCCCCTTAGAGTTCCATCATGAAAGGACTGTCGGCTTAAACGCTGCGCAGGCCGGAGGTGACGAGAATCGGCGAACCGTCCGGGACGCGATTGTAGAGATCGATGACGTCCTGGTTGATCATACGCACACAACCTGACGAAACCGATTTGCCGATGGTCCACCATTCAGGCGAGCCGTGGACGCGGTAGAGCGTGTCCTTGCCGTCTTCGAAGATGTAGAGCGCGCGGGCGCCGAGCGGATTCGAAACGCCAGGCTGCATGCCGCCAAGCCACTGGTCGTTGGCCTTGTCGTATTCTGCGCGATACTTCTCGAGGTCGGGACGGCGGTCGATCATCTCCGCAGGCGGGAACCAGCGCGGCCATTGCTGCTTGTACTTGATCTCGGCGCGACCGGCCCATTCGAACCCGGCGCGGCCAAGGCCAACGCCGTAGCGCATGGCACGGCCACGTTCGCGCACGAGATAAAGAAAATGATTGGCGGTATCGACGACGATGGTGCCGGGACGCTCGCCCGTCGGATCAGCAACTTCCTGACGATAATAGCGCGGGTTGATCTTTTCGATCGGCACGGCGGGAATGTCGTATCCTGCATCGGTGACGGCTCCATACATGGAGCTGTATTGCACCGGACCGGGCTCCGGCTCGGGCCGCTCGACGATTCTGGGCGTGTCACCTGAACTGCTGACACATGCGGACAGACCAAGCGACGCGGCGCCAGCGGCGCTCATGGACAGGAAGCGGCGCCGATTAAGGGATCGTGCGGCAATGGGAGAATTGGACATGGTTTCTTCGTAGACTCGCGTTTCGTCAGGACCGGTGAGAACGAACGTTCCATGTGAACGCCCACTCACCCTGGGACAACCCCACTTTCCCTCCCTGGGATCCGAAGAGTTATCGGAGTTTGCTTGATAGACCGAGTGACTTCGACTTGAAGGTGAAAAATGCCTCACGCACACAAGTTATCGATCAGGTGTGTTATAGATGCATCATAACACAGGAGAGCATAACGAAGAGAACCCGCTACGACACCAGCCCGTCAAGAGAGGGAAGGATGAGATCGGGCGGGAAATCTTCGTATTCATCGGGCTGGCCGGTCCGATTGAGCCAGACCGTGCGGAAGCCGAACTGGTGCGCGCCGGCGATATCCCAGCGATTTGACGACTGAAACGAAACGGTCTCCGGATAGAGACGCCAGGTGTTTGTCACCATTTCGTAGACGCTCTGATCCGTCTTGAAGCGGCGGACGGTCTCCACCGAGAAAACTTCGTCCAGAACGGAATCGAGGGCCGATGAACGGATCGCGGATTCAAGCATTGCCGGGGAGCCGTTCGACAGAATTGCGAGGCGCGCACCGCCCGCCTTCAGTGCTTTGAGAACCGCCGGCACTTCCTCGTAGCAGTCGAGCTGCCAATAGGCATCGAGAAGATCCTGCCGCAGGCGCGGGTCGACGGACGGTATTTTGGCGAACGCATAATCAAGCGCCCGCTCCGTCATCGTCCAGAAATCCTGATACTGACCCATGAGTGTGAAAACCCATGAATATTCGAGCTGTTTCGCACGCCACAGTTCCGAAAACCGCTGTCCTTCCGGGCCTATTTCGCCTGCGTGGCGGCGCACGGCCGCATGTACGTCGAACAGCGTGCCATAAGCATCGAACACGAAAGCCGCGTGGCGCATGAAGACTCCTTCTGTGTGTTCTCTACTTGACCGCACCTGCCAACGCTGGTCAAGAAACGCCATCTGGCCCCATCGATAGCGATGCAGGAACGATTGACGAAACCCGATAAAGCCATTTCGATGAATGGCACGAAGCGTTGAAGAATTCGCATCTCTGCCGAGATGCGTGTGCAATCACAGGAAGGAAGACACAGCATGACCGTGGTGAGCGAAGTCCAATCGACGACCTGGACCTATGTTGACGGCGATTGGCACGAGGGGAACGTACCGCTCATCGGTCCGCGTAGTCATGCCATGTGGCTCGGTTCCACCGTGTTCGATGGTGCTCGCTGGTTCGAGAACGTGGCACCCGACCTCGATCTTCATGCCAACCGTATCAATGCGTCGGCAGCCAATCTCGGCCTCTCGCCGAAAGTCTCGGCCGATGAGATCGTCGGGTTGACGAAGGACGGCCTGAAAAAGTTCGACGGCAGGACGGCGGTTTACATCCGGCCCATGTATTGGGGTGAGCATGGGGGGTATATGGGCGTTCCTGCCGATCCGGAATCGAGCCGGTTCTGCCTCTGTCTGTATGAGGCACCGATGCTGGAACCGACCGGGTTCTCCGTGACCGTCTCGCCCTTCCGCCGGCCGACCTTCGAAACCGCGCCGACAAATGCGAAGGCCGGGTGCCTTTATCCCAACAATGGCCGCGCGATCATGGAAGCGCGCAGCCGCGGCTATGACAATGCGCTGGTGCTCGACATGCTCGGCAATGTCGCCGAAACCGGCAGCTCAAACATCTTCATGGTGAAGGACGGCGTGGTCTTCACGCCCGCGCCGAACGGCACCTTCCTTTCAGGCATCACGCGCAGCCGCGTGATCTCGCTGCTGCGCGAGGCCGGTGTCGAGGTGGTCGAGAAGACGCTCTCGGTGAAGGATTTCCTCGATGCGGATGAGGTCTTCTCCTCCGGCAATCATTCCAAGGTCGTGCCGGTGAGCAGGGTCGAAGACCAGAATTATCAGGCCGGGCCTGTGGCCAAAAAGGCGCGTGACCTCTATTGGGAATGGGCCCATTCCGGGCTGCCCGCCTGACGCGCCGGGAACAATCGGGAGCGATGGGTATTGTCTCACTGGAGACGCACCCCCATCTGCGTCCTGCAGAATTCAACCACCTGTACGAGGGAGTTTACCACCATGGCTTTTGAACTGCCGGATCTGCCTTATGATTACGAGGCACTGCAGCCCTTCATGTCGAAGGAAACGCTGGAGTACCACCACGACAAGCACCACAAGGCCTATGTCGACAATGGCAACAAGCTTGCGGCTGAAGCAGGCATGGACGGCCTGTCCCTCGAAGAGGTCGTCAAGCAGTCCCACGGCAAGAATGCCGGCCTGTTCAACAATGCGGCCCAGCACTACAACCACGTTCATTTCTGGAAGTGGATGAAGAAGGGCGGCGGCGGCACCAGCCTGCCGGGCGCGCTGGCCAAGGCGATCGACAGCGATCTCGGCGGCTACGACAAGTTCCGCGCCGACTTCATCAATGCGGGTGCGACGCAGTTCGGCTCCGGCTGGGCCTGGCTCGCCGTCAAGAATGGCAAGCTGGAGATCATGAAGACCCCGAACGGTGAGAACCCGCTCATTCATGATGCCAAGCCGATCCTGGGCGTGGATGTGTGGGAGCACTCCTATTACATCGACTACCGCAATGCGCGCCCGAAATATCTCGAGGCTTTCGTCGACAGCCTGATCAACTGGGATTACGTGCTGGAGCTTTACGAGCAGGCTTCGTAATTGCGTTAGAGCATCGGACCGAAAAGTGGAATCCGGTTTTCGGATTATTCCGATGCTCCATCAATCGTTTAGATCGTCCTTTGTGCGTCCGGATGGACGCACTGCGATCTAGAGCATCGGACCGAAAAGTGGAATCCGGTTTTCGGATTGTTCCGATGCTCCATCTATAGTTTCGATCGTCCTTTGTGCGTCCGGATGGACGCACGGCAATCTAGGCGATTTCACAATCAGTACAGTTTCAAGCTGTACCGAAAGGCTCGGCCAGCGCCGGGCCTTTTTGATTCGCCGGACCTTCCCGGTCCGTATGCGCCTTCACGAAACCGTGAGTGGGCATTCTGGAATAAATGCGGGTCAGGCGCGTTGGTCGGGGTATTGTTCGAACAAATCACCGGAGGGTTCTCATGAAGAAATTTGCGCTTGCCGTTTCCGCACTCTGCTTATCCGTTTCTGCTGTCGCCGCGGCGGACGATCCGATTGCCGTGCGCAAGGCGATCATGCAGGCGAATGCCGCTTCTGCAGGGCTTGCAGGCGCGATGATGAAGGGGGAACTGGAATACAACCCCGCCATCGCCAAGGCGGCCATCCTGACACTGAGCGCGAGTGCGAAATCCTTCGGTGATTTCTTCCCCGAAGGCTCGGACAGTGGCGACACCACGGCCGCACCTGCCATTTGGGGCGATGCGGAAGGTTTTCAGGCCACGCTCGACAAATACATCGCCGACACGGCGGCTGCCGTTGAAGCCTCTGGCAAAGACGGTCCTGCCGACCTTGCTGCCTTTCAGGCTGCGATCGGGCCTGTCTTCGGAAACTGCAAGAGCTGCCACGAGAATTTCCGCGTGCAGAACAACTGACCCGGGACATTTAGTGCTGTCATGAAGAAGACATTGCTGACCACCGCTCTCGTGGCCATCGCGGGCGGTGGAGTGGCGTTCTGGATGCTGAGCGCCCCGACCTCGCTGGAGGCCGGGGCGCTTGGCGCGCTTGAAGCGCCGGATGCGGCGCGTGGCGAACAGGTTTTCTGGGCCGGAGGCTGTGCCTCGTGCCATGCACGCCCCGGTGCTGACGGCGATGCGCGGCTGGAGCTTGCGGGCGGGGTGGAACTGAAGTCCGACTTCGGGACCTTCGTCGCACCCAACATCTCACCGCATCCTGAGGACGGCATTGGCGGGTGGAGCGACATGGATTTCGCCAATGCGATGCTGCACGGCGTTTCTCCTGAGGGCGAGCACTACTACCCTGCATTCCCCTATCCTTCCTATGCAAGGATGACGGGGCAGGATGTGGGCGACCTCTTTGCCTTCCTGAAGACGCTGCCGGAAGTGGAGGGCAATGCGGGAGCGCATAAACTTTCCTTCCCTTTCACAATGCGCCGGGGCATCGGGCTGTGGAAGCTTGCCTTCATGCATGATGCGCCGGTGCTCGCGCTTGGTTCCGACGCTTCAGAGGCGGAAAAGCGCGGACAATATCTGGTGGAGGGGGCAGGCCATTGCGGCGAATGCCACACGCCGCGGAATTTCGCCGGCGGGCAGCTTTACGACCAGTGGCTTGCCGGAGCCGTGTCAGCGGAAGGCCAGGGGATCGTGCCCAATGTCACCTCGGGCGATGGCGGGATCGATTCCTGGTCGGCTGGCGACATCGCCTATTATCTGGAGAGCGGGTTTACGCCCGAGTTCGATTCGGTTGGCGGGGCCATGGTCTCCGTCCAGAAGAACATGGCCCGGCTTTCCAGGGAAGACCGCGAGGCGATTGCCGCCTATCTGAAAGCGGTGCCTGCCAGACCTAACGGCTATCCATCGTCCCGGTAACCTTCAGCACGAACGCATAGGTGAGCGCCTTTTCCTCGAGCCGCGAAAAGCGGCCCGAGGCTCCGGCGTGTCCGGCATCGAGATTGGTCTTCAGAAGGACCGGATTGTCGCCGCCCTTGCGGTCACGCAGCCTTGCAGCCCATTTTGCCGGTTCCCAGTAGGTGACGCGCGGGTCGGTGAGACCGGCAAGCGCCAGAATGGGCGGATAGTCCTTCGCACCCACATTGTCGTAGGGCGAATAGGCCGCGATGGTGTCGTAATCCTCTCGCGAGGCGATTGGATTGCCCCATTCGGGCCATTCAGGCGGGGTGAGCGGCAGTGTGTCGTCGAGCATGGTGTTGAGCACGTCGACGAAGGGAACGGCGGCGACAATGCCGCCGAACGCTTCCGGCGCCATGTTGGCAACCGCGCCCATGAGCATACCGCCGGCCGAGCCGCCCTCGGCGACGATGCGGTCATGGCTGGTGTAACCCTCGGCCACCAGATGGCGGGCGGCGGCGATGAAATCGGTAAACGTGTTGACCTTCTTTTCGCGTTTCCCGTCCTCGTACCAGGCGTAACCCTTTTCCTTGCCGCCACGGATATGCGCGATGGCGTAGACGAAGCCGCGATCGACCAGCGACAGGCAGTTGGTGTTGAAGGAGGCGGGCATCGCCATGCCGTAGGCGCCGTAACCGTAGAGCAGGCAGGGGGCGGAGCCGTCGAGCGCTAAGCCCTTGCGATAGACGAGCGATACGGGCACCAGTTCGCCATCGGGAGCCGGGGCCATCAGACGACGCGTCACGTAGTCATCCGGATTGTGACCGGACGGCACTTCCTGCGTTTTCAGGAGCGTGCGGGTGCGTGTGCGCATGTCATAGTCGAACACCTGCTCCGGCGTGGTCATCGAGGAATAGGAGAAGCGGAGCGTGTCGGTGGCATATTCGTAGGACCCCTGAAGGCCCAGCGAATAGGCCTCTTCGTCGAAGGCGATGGTGTGCTCCGACCCATCGTGGCGGTCGCGGATGACGATGCGCGGCAGACTGTCCTTGCGTTCCAGGCGAACGAGGTAATTGTCGAAGGCCATGATGGCGAGGATCAGGCGGCCGGGCTCATGAGGCACGAGATCCTGCCAGTTTTCGCGCGAGGGATCGCTGGCCGGCGCGGTGGCGATCTTGAAATCCTTGGCGCCGTCCGCATTGGTGAGGATGAAGAAGACGTCGCCGCCTTCTTCAAGATCATACTGAAGGCCGGTCTCGCGTGGCGCCACCAGGCGCGGCGCGGCTTCCGGATCGCTGGCCGGCAGGATGTGGCACTCCGACGTTTCGTGATCGTGGGCGGAAATGTAGACCCATTCCTGCGTGCGGCTGCCGGAGACGCCGACGAAGAAGCCCGGATCGGCCTCCTCATAGACCAGGCGATCCTCGTCGGGGTTTGCGCCGACACGATGAAAGAACACTTTCGAGGGGCGATGGTTTTCATCGAGGCGGGTGTAGAAAAACCCGTCGCTTGCCGCATCCCAAACACCGCCGCCGCCGGTCTCGGCGACCGTGTCGGCAAGGTCTTTGCCGGTGGCGAGGTCGCGCACGCTGATCGTGTAGAGTTCAGAACCCTTGTCGTCATGGCCCCACAGGAGACGCCTGTGATCGGGCGAATGATCGACGCCGCCGACGCGGAAATAGCTTTTGCCTTCGGCTTCCCGGTCGCCGTCGAGCAGGGTCTCCTCAGTGCCGCCGGCGCTCGGCAGGCGGAAGAAGCGGGGATATTCGCCGCCGGTGCGGAAGCCTGCGGCATAAGCATAGGGGCCGTCTTTGGCCGGTACCGAGGTTTCGTCTTCCTTGATGCGGCCGCGCATCTCGGCAACGAGTGTTTTCTGCAAGGCTTCCGTATCGGCCATGAGCGCTGCCTGATAGGCATTCTCGGCTTCGAGATGGGCGCGGATGTCGTCGGCGAGAAGGCTCGGGTCGCGCAGGACCTCCTGCCAGTTCTCGGCGCGCATCCAGGCATATTCATCCGTGCGCTCGATGCCGTGACGTGTGTCCTTCACGGGATGCGCGCGGGGCGAGGGGGCTTTTGCGTCCGTGGCGAACGGTCTGGAAGTCATGAGGTTACCTTGTGGATATCAGCAGGGGGCGCGTGCAATGCGCTGCACGGATTGCTCCATACATGTCCCGACTGAATGGGGCATGGCAATGGCCTGGTGTGTTTTTCGTGCGACGTCGGGAACCGGGCATATTCGGTGAACGGGTTTTGCATCTGGCGTGATGGGTGGTTTAAGCTGTGCAATCTCCTGTGAATGGCGGCGTTTCATCGCGCTTTACAGGTCGGTTTACGCCTTGTAGTGCCTGAGGCGAGTGTTTATGTCACCGTAAGTTTTTCAAACGTGTCCTGAAACACGAATTTAATTGGGGAGAGTTCATGACGGCAGACGGCCAGTGGCTGACATTTCTCGCTCTGTTGCTGCCGTTTGCAGCCGCCGCCATCGCACCAGTGCTGACAAAAGCGCTGAAACACAACGCGGCATGGGTGCTGGCCCTGGCCCCCGCTCTCATCTTTCTGCATTTCACCGGCTTTGTCGGAACGATCTCCAGTGGAGAGACGCTGACCGGGGGCTATGTGTGGATCCCGAGCCTGTCGGTCGATTTTTCCTGGTTTCTCGATGGTCTCTCCGTCACCTTTGCGCTGCTGATCACGGGCATAGGCACGCTGATCGTGCTCTATTCCGGCGGCTATCTGAAGGGACATGAGCATCAGGGACGCTTTTTCTCGTTCATCCTGATGTTCATGGGGTCCATGCTGGGCCTTGTGGTGGCCGATTCCTTCCTGACCCTGTTCGTTTTCTGGGAATTGACCTCGATCACCTCGTTCCTGCTGATCGGCTTCGACCATTCGCGTGAAGCCTCCCGGCGTGCGGCGCTGCAGGCTCTGGTGGTGACGGGGCTTGGGGGGCTTTCGCTTCTTGCCGGCCTTCTGGTGATCTGGAGTGCGACGGGCGTTACCTCCATGTCGGCGCTGCTCGCAAGCGAAAGCGCGCTGCGCGATGCGCCGCTTTACATGGCTGCGCTGTTTCTGATTCTTGGCGGCGCGTTTACGAAGTCGGCGCAGTTCCCGTTCCACTTCTGGCTTCCCAACGCGATGGAAGCGCCGACGCCCGTTTCGGCCTATCTGCACTCGGCCACGATGGTGAAGGCGGGTGTCTATCTCCTGATGCGCCTCAATCCGGTGCTGGGCGACACTGCGGCATGGGAGACGATCCTGCCCGTCTTTGGCGGCACCACGCTGCTCGTCGGCACGCTTCTGGCGGTGCGTCAGACGGATTTGAAGCTGATGCTGGCCTATACGACCGTTGCCTCGCTCGGCCTGCTTGTCATGCTGACGGGTGTGGGTTCGGAGAAGGCCGTTGAGGCGGCGGTGCTCTACCTGGTGGCGCATTCCATGTTCAAGGGCGCGCTCTTCATGGTGGCAGGCCTGGTTGATCATGAATCGGGCACCCGTGACATCACGAAACTCGGCGGCCTGCGCAAGGCGATGCCGGTCACCTTTGCCGCTGCGGTTCTGGCTGCAGCGTCGATGGGCGGCGTTCCGCTGTTTTTCGGCTTCCTCGCCAAGGAGGAAATTTACGCTGGCCTCGGTTTTGCCGATGGCTGGACCACACTGCTGACGCTGGTGGCGCTCGCCGGCAACGGCCTGATGTTCGCCATCGGCTTTGCCGTGGCGCTGAAACCGTTCCTCGGCGCGAAGGCTGAAACGCCCAAACATGCCCATGAAGGGCCGATCCTGCTCTGGCTCGGGCCACTCGTTCTGGCGGGACTGGGGTTGGTCTCGGCCCTGCTTTCAGGCGTGAGCCACGAACTCGTCAGCAGTCCGATGTCGACGGCCGTTCTCGGCGAGCCCGTAACGGTGACGATCTCGACCGTGCCGCATATCGGCCTGCCGCTCGCACTCTCGGTGTTAACCGTGGCGCTGGGCATTCTGGTTTTCATCATGCTGGGGCAGGGGCGTGCCACCATGGCCGGCATTCTCGCCGCCATCGGCTGGGGACCGGACAAGGGCTTTGATCAGGTGATGCGCGGCCTGACGCGCCTGTCTTTCCGCGTCACCAACATCATCCAGAATGGCCGCCTCGACTACTACATGACGGCGACATTCATCGCTGTCGCCGTGGCTGTTCTGATCCCTATGGGGCTTTACGATGAATGGCCCGCAGCGCCGCAGTTTCCGAGAATGCCGTTTTATGAATGGACAGTTCTGCTGATTGCGCTGATCGGGCTTGGAGCGGTGATCTATGCGCGCGACCGGCTGACCGCCATTGTCTCCCTCGGCATTCAGGGATTTGCGGTCGCGCTGATCTTCATGCTGCTTGGCGCTCCGGATCTCTCCTTCACCCAGTTCATGGTGGAGACGCTGTCCGTGGTCATTCTGGCCCTTGTCATGACGCGGCTGCGCCTGTCGCCTACCGATCATCGTCCGACGGGCGAAAAGCTGCTCGACATTGCCGTGTCAGGAACGTGCGGTGCGGCGCTGGGGCTGATGCTGCTGCGCGTGACGCAGGTGCCGTTCAATACCGAGCTCAGCGATTTCTTCTCGCAGTATTCTCGCGTGATCGCCCATGGCCGCAACATCGTGAACGTGATCCTTGTCGACTTCCGCGGAACGGATACGCTGGGCGAGATCGCCGTGGTGATGATCGCCGGACTTGCCATTCTGGCCCTGGTGCGCATCCGCAGCGTGAAGCCGCTGGCCGACAACAGAGAGGAGCGGTGAGATGCGCACACTGATCTTCCGAACCGTCGCCCCCTATCTTACGAGCCTGATGATCCTGTTTTCCGTGTTTGTGCTTCTGCGCGGACACAATGAGCCGGGGGGCGGGTTTATCGGAGGGCTGATCGCTGCGTCGGCCTTTGCGATCTACGGTATCGCCTGCGGCGTTTCACCAGTGCGCCGCGCACTCTATTTCCACCCCATGGCGATCTCGGGGTTCGGATTGCTGGTGTCGGCGATTTCGGGCTGGCTGTCCTTCGCCTTCGACGTGCCCTTCATGACAGGGCTCTGGGCCAAGGTGAGCGTTCTCGGTGTCCCCGTGGACCTCTCCACGGTTCTGTTCTTCGACATCGGCGTTTACCTCGTCGTCCTTGGCTCGATCACCTCGATTGCGCTCGCCCTTGAAGAAAGGGAGCATGGATAATGGAAGTCGCCCTCTCCTTTGTGGTCAGCGTGTTCTTTGCCGTTGCCATTTATCTCATGCTGTCAAAGCACATCATTCGCATTCTCCTGGGGGTGTCGATCTTCGGCAATGCGGTGAACCTGTCCATCTTCACGGCTGGCCGGCTGATGCGTGAGGTTCCGCCGATCATTCCCGAAGCATTGCAGACACCGGAGATCGCCACGGCCAATCCGCTGCCGCAGGCGCTGGTCCTGACGGCGATCGTGATCTCGTTCTCGCTCTTCGCCTTCCTGCTGGTGCTGGCATTCCGTGCCTATCAGGAACTGGGAACGGACGACACGGACGGAATGCGCGTTGCCGAACCCGAGGGCGAGCCGATGCCCCCGCTTGGATACTGAGACACCGATGGCCGCTGAAACGATCGATATTTCCAACGCAATGGTGACAGAGCCGACAGTGCTGGGCGACTGGATGCTGGTGGCCCCGATCGGGGTGCCTATCCTGTTCGGCGCCGTGCTGCTCATGGTTCGTCACGAAACCCGGCTGCATGCGGGCATTGCCATTGCGGGGCTGCTTGTGACGCTGGCCGCGAATGCGGTACTCCTTTTGCAGGTGCTGGCGGACGGGCCGCAGGTGATGACCATGGGGCGCTGGCTGCCGCCCTTCGGCATATCCTTTGCCGCGGATGCGCTCGGCGCTTCGCTTGCCTTTGTCGCCACGCTGGTCGCAACTGTCTGCGCGCTCTATGCGATGAAGGACATCGGCGCGACCGGCCGGCGCTATGGCTTCTACCCGTTCCTGATGCTTCTTATGGCGGGTGTCGGCGGGTCGTTTCTGACGGGCGACATTTTCAATCTCTATGTCTGGTTCGAGGTGTTTCTGATCTCGTCCTTCGGTCTTCTGATCCTCGGATCGACCGACCGACAGCTCGACGGCGCAACCAAATACGCCATTCTGAACCTGGTGGGCACGACGCTGTTCCTGACCGCGACCGCCTATCTTTACGGTACGTTCGGAACGCTCAACATGGCCGACATTGCGCGCAGGGCCGGTGCCATGCGCGAGACCGGACCGCTGATGACGCTGACCGTCCTCTACCTGCTTGCCTTCGGCATGAAGGCCGCCGCGTTCCCCGTCAATTTCTGGCTTCCAGCCTCCTATCACACCCCTCGCATCGTCACGGCGGCGCTCTTCGGCGGTGTGCTGACCAAGGTTGGCGTTTATGCGCTTCTGCGCGTTCTGGTGATGCTGTTTCCCATCGAGCGGGCGGAGCTTTCCGGCGTCATCGCCTGGGTGGCTGCGGGCACGATGGTGCTCGGTATCATGGGCGCGATCGCGCAGTCGGACATTCGCCGCGTTCTGGGTTTCGTGGTGATTTCCGGCGTCGGCGTGATGCTTGCGGGGCTCGCATTGGGAACCGAGACGGGGCTGACGGGGACGATCCTCTATGCGTTCCATTCCGTTCTGGCGATGACGGCGCTTTATCTTCTGGCTGGCGTGATCAAGGAGCTTGGCGGGAGCTATTCGCTGCATGAACTGGGCGGCCTCTACCGTGCCTACCCGGCAATGGGGGCTTTCGCGCTTGTTCTCATGCTTGCCGTGGCAGGACTGCCGCCGGCATCCGGTCTGTGGCCGAAAGTGCTGCTTGTACGGGCTTCGCTGGAAGCCGGCTGGCCCTGGCTCTCCTTCGCCATTCTGCTGACGGGGCTCCTGACCACGATCGCCCTCGGGCGCGTCTATATCCTGGCGATCTGGCGCAACAGGCCGCAGGAGGTTCCTTCTGATGAGGTTGCGGGCGCCCCCGGTTATGGCTACGCCTCGATGATCCTGCTGTGCGTCCCGATTATCCTGCTTGGCGTTTATCCGGAACCGTTCATCCGGGTGGCTGAGGCAGCCGCTGCCGGGCTCCTGGATGCATCGGGTTATATTGGTGCGGTGTTTCCCGCGGAGGCAGCGCAATGAGACTGTCCCTGATCAACATCATTCTGGCGCTGATCTGGACCGCGGTGAGCGGTTCTTTCACCCTGCCGAATTTCATTTTCGGTTTTCTCCTCGGTGCCGCTGCGCTTTATCTTATCCGCGAACAGGTCGGATCGCTGGGGTATTTTGCGCGCAGCATGCGGGTGGTCTCTCTCGCGCTTCTTTTTCTTTACGAACTGGCGCTCTCGGCCTGGCGGGTCGCTCTTCTCGTCCTGTCGCCGAAAATGGACCTGAAGCCCGGCATCTTTGCCTATCCGCTCAAGGTCGACCGGGATTTCGAGATTACGCTTCTGGCAAACCTGATCACGCTGACGCCGGGGACCCTGTCTGTCGACGTTTCGGAGGACCGCCGCTTTCTCTATGTCCATGCCATTGACTGCTCTGACCCTGACGAGCTGCGGCGCGACATTGCCGAAGGTTTTGAACGAAAGATCATGGAGGCGTTTCGATGAGCGCCAGCGAAGAATTTCTCGTCTTTGCCGAGTTTATCGCACTTGCATTGCTGAGCCTGTCTTTCCTGCTGACGGTTGTTCGTGTCCTGGTGGGACCGAGCCTGCCTGACCGCGTTCTTGCCCTCGACATGCTGGTGACCATCGCCATCGGCTTCATAGCGGTGATCGGCATTCGAACCGGGTTCACGCTTTATCTCGATATCGCCATCGCTCTGGGACTTGTCGGCTTTCTCGCAACCGTGGCGTTTGCCCGCTTCGTTCTCAGCCGGCGTTATGAGCAGGAGTTTGTGAAGCGCGATACGCTCGGCATTTACGGCGACAAGGAGCAGTGATGAGCGACGTGTTCAACATACTGACAGGCCTGCTCATCATTGTCGGCGCAGCCTTCACGCTGATCGCCGCAGTCGGCATATTGAGATTGCCCGATCTTTACACGCGCATGCACGCAGCATCCAAGGCCGGGACGCTCGGATCGGGGCTGATGCTTATCGCACTGGCAATCTTTGCGCAGGACCAGGCTATCGTGACGCGTGCGCTGGCGGCGGTGGTTTTCTTTCTGCTTACCGCGCCGATATCTGCACATCTTCTGGCCAAGGCCGCCTACGCGGCAGGCTACAGGCTCTGGGGGCAGTCGGTACACGACGAGATGGCAGGTCCTGAGGGCGCCACCTCGCTTCCGGGCGAAGACAAAAGAAGTGAAGAAGAATAGAGAAGAGTTTTTCTTCTAATATTCTTTTTCAATTTAGCATGACATGCCTTTCCGGGTGAAAGATGCCGACCGGTGCGATTTCGCATGTTTCGCATGCGTGCGGTCGTCTCTGCCCGTGCTTCAGTCTCAGATTGTTACGCAATGCGCGGAAAAATTGATAAGGTCGACTTAGATTAGCGCCCAGTTTAAGACCGAGTTTACCTGATTTTTGGAATGAATTTCGATTTTTTGAGATGGGATAAACAATCTGACTTCGCCTTCTAATAGTATTAATTTGAAATTGTGAGTTGACCGGCAGGAGGAAAAGAACGATATGATTATTGCTTGTCGGGAATCGATCAAAAAGTGCCTAAAGAACTAAAGATTCCTACAGACACCTCATCACTGGCGGCATGAGGTTGTGGTTTTGAATTTACGTTGGGGCAAGGTAACGAAATGAACGAAGATTCTGTAAAAAACGATGATACTCTTATTGAACTGACCGCAGACGTCGTTGCTGCTTATGTCAGCAACAATCCTGTTCCTGCATCCGAACTTTCCAATTTGATTGCGGACGTTCATGCAGCGCTCGGTCGAGTGAGCGGCACTCCGGAGGCTCCGCCTGCTGAAAAGCAGAAGCCGGCTGTAAATCCGAAACGCTCTGTGCATGAAGACTATATCATCTGTCTTGAGGACGGGAAGAAGTTCAAGTCGCTCAAGCGTCACCTGATGACGCATTACGGCATGACGCCGGAGCAGTACCGGGAAAAATGGGGGCTGGACGCCAACTATCCCATGGTCGCTCCGAGCTATGCAGTGGCACGCTCGAAACTCGCCAAACAGATGGGCTTAGGGCGCAAGCGCAAGGAAAAATAGCGTTTGGCGCGCGACGCCAGCGTGGTTTCCTCAGATCAGCGGCGCAATCTGCGCCGCTTTTTTTTGATCCCGGCCAACAGTTCACGATACGGGCTGGTGTCCGGTTGTCCATCGCCGTTCAGTGGTGAAGCGGAACGTTTTGCGCTTCGTTCGACGCCAGGCGCTTGAGCGCCTGGCTGAGGGCTATGTGGCGATTGAGGTCGTAGCTCCAGTGGTTGCGCGCACCCTTCAGGCGCTCGCGCTCGATCAGCCGTCTCAGGCGACGAAGAATGTTGATGCGCTCAGCGCCCGAGCTTTGCTGCACCATTTGCATATCCAGTCCGCCTGTCAGGAACAGCGCTGCTGTTTGCCGCGCATTCTCATAGCGCTGCCGCTTGGCTTCGCGGAAGGCCAGGCTCTCCTGTTTTATCGATGTCATGCTCAACCCTTTTTGTCGTGAGCGACAACTATGCGGGCCACGGGAGAGGCGGGGATAAACCAGGGTTGAAAATTGCAGGCCGGGTTTACTTCTTCCGTAATTTCAAACTCTTGCAGGATTTCACCGAATTATATGTTCGTAATTTGTTCCCGGGCATGGATGTGTAGGGTATAAGAATTTATTCCTCTTTCCTGTGAAGGGATAAAGCCTGTGCATCCAAACGCTGCCAAATCATCGGAACAAAGAGAAGGGCGGATCGCAACGCCTGGAGAACAGCCGCCCGCAATGCTTCATCGCCGTTTGAGTCCGGTCGCGGAGGAGCGTGTCGGGGAGGTTTGCGAATGTGTTCTCGACATCGTTGCCGCGCTCTTCAACGTGAGTGGGCGTGAGCTGCGCGAAACACGGCGCTCGTCGACCAGTGTAACGCGTGTGCGGCAGATCGGCATGTACGCTGCGCATGTCGTTCTTGGGCTCAACATGACTGAGGTGGGGCGTGGTTTCGGGCGCGACCGAACAACGGTCCAGTACGCCTGTCATATCATCGAGGACATGCGTGACGACGAGGAGTTCGACCGGATTGTTTTGATGACGGAGCGCATCACTGCCGCTGCGTTCCGCAACATGGAGCTGCGTTGACATGGCTGTATTCAAGGAAGAGATGCGCCATGCGCGCGAACGCCGGCGCTGCCTGCGGTTTCTGCAGAAGGGCCCGGCCTGGCAACAGCGCGGCGCGAAGGAGGGATGCGTGCTGCTCGACGGCGGCGAGCGGGGCACGGTATCGGTGTCGCGTGCCGTGCTGGGAGCGCTGGAGAAGGATGATCTCCTGCGCTTCAGTGGAGGCAAGGTCGCATTGAGTGCAACAGGTGTCGCCTGCGCGCGGCGGCTGGCAACGAGCGGGGAACCCTTCCGGGGGCAGCATTGGGAGATTGAACGCAGGGTTCTGCGGCAGGGCTCTGAGAAGGAGATCGTTTCGGCGACACTCAGCGAATCTCCGCTTGCGCAACTGGCGCGCCGGCGGACACGCAACGGCGAGCCCTTCCTGACCCGGGCGGAATTCGACGCTGGAGAGAAACTGCGCGCGGATTATACCCGCGGGCAGATCATGCCGCGGCTGAGCGCGAACTGGATCGCGACCGTTTCAGCGGGAAAGCGCGGCGCGGCGGCCGGAGGTGGCGTGGAACTCACCGACGCTGCTCTGGCCGCGCGTCAGCGTGTCGACCGCGCGCTCGATGCCGTTGGGCCGGAGCTGTCCGGAGTTCTCGTCGACATCTGCTGCTTCCTGAAGGGGTTTGAGCAGGTGGAAACGGAAAGGGGCTGGCCCGTTCGCTCTGCCAAGGTGGTGCTGAAAACCGCGCTCGGCGCGCTCGCGCGGCATTACGAGCCGTCTGCCGGGGTGCGGGGCGACAAATCTCGGCCCATCCTGCACTGGGGAGTGGAGAACTACCGACCGAAGCTTGCCTGAAAGTCCTGGCCCCGGGCAGGCAATCAGCCTGCCGCGGGCGCGACTTCGGTGGCTTCGTTCCGAATGCGCTGAACCATCGACCGCAGCCCGTTGGCCCGCTGGGGTGTGAGGTGCTCGTCAAGACCGAGTTTGCGCATCACGTTTTCGGCGTCGATCGCCAGGATTTCGCTGGCGCGCCGGCCGGAAAACAGAAGCATCATGATGGCGACGAGACCGCGTACGATGTGGGCGTCTGAATCGCCTCTGAAGGTCAGCACGGGGTCGTCGCCGTCTCCACGCTCGGTGTGCAGCCACACCTGGCTGACACAGCCGCGCACCCGATGGGCCTCGTCGCGCGCGGCTTCGGGATAGGGTTCCAGGCCGTTGCCGAGGTCGATGATATAGCGGTAACGCTCTTCCCAGTCGTCCAGGAAGGCGAAATCGTCGTAGATGGTGTCGATCGTGGTACTCATTAAGCCGGATATAGTGATTGTCCGGCCGTTCGTCACGGAAAACCTTTGATTGCCGCCAAAAGCCGGCGATGATCTATTGATTGTGACCGGCGGGGTGCTCGGGAACGCTTCCGGTTGTCAGGGGCGCTTCCATTGTGCCTGCAGTGGCCCCTGCCGAACCCTCTGCCGGCTCTTCGAGCATCTCGTAGGCAAAACGGGCGCTTTCGCGGGCGCGCGCGCCGATCGTTTGAAGGGCGGCACGTCCGGTCGCACAGACCTCGGGCTTGCGCTCACAGATGCCGACCATGTCGCTGATGGCCTCGCGCGCCGCACCCAGCGCCTGCAGGGCGCCGACCTGCGGTGTTTCCGTGCCATCCTCGCTGCCGGTTCCGCCGATTGGCAGCAAAAGCAGCACCAGTGAAAGCCAGAAGATCGACCGAATAAGAAAGCCCATGACGTCCAGTCCCGTTTTCTGCCCCTTGGGGCGTCCCTGGCGAATATCCTGTCATGGCCATGCCAAGGAGCTCTTGAGATTTTTCCTAAAATTGAAGGCAAACTTTTTAAAAGTTCGGAAATGTTGGCCTTTGAAGCAAACCTGTCTCAAACCCGCGGAATACCGATTACGCTTCGTTGGGCATCTAATGAATTGGTGCGGTTGATCTTTTTCTTCGGCATGGCCGAATTCTGCGGTTTTCAGCGTGACTGTTTCTACGGCCATTTTGTTCAGCGCGCGTTAACCATGACGACATTCATCCGCGTTTGACGGGCCGATTTCTTCCTTTTTGCGCTTGCCGTCCGCCCATCGGCGCCTGCGCTTATCCTTTCCTTAAACGCTCGGTGCGAGTCTCGGCAGGAACAAGAACCCGCCGAACGGACAAAGCAAGAGCGCGTCGAGTTGAGTTCACGAGTAGCATCATATCAAGAATGGCCGGCAGCCCTTTCTGCCGCATGCGAAAGGCTGATTCATCCCAGTGTCGAGCAGGGGGTGGAGCGTTCGCGCCAGTTGCGGCTGGCGGGTGTGCTCTTTACGGCACCCTTCCTGTTCGCGGGAGCGGCTGCACTCCTTCTTGCAGGAACGGTCGGCTTCGCCCAGACGCTGGCGCTCGCCAGCGCGGGATTTGCGGTTAGCTGGCTGACCGCGGCGGGTCTGCTTGCCGGCGGGCGGCGGACGTGGATTGAAGGGCTGGCGCTTGGTCTGGGGCTTGCTGCCGTCAGCGCCGTGATCGTCCTTTCGGGAGGAGTTGCTTCTCCCATGACGGCTATGGCCGGTGCTCTTGCGGCGGAGTGTTTCTGGATTGCGCGAACGCGGCGTGCTGCCCTCACGGGCTGCGCTGCCGGCGCTTTGGCCCTTGCGCTGGCTGTCTCCGGCGGGACATTGGGCTTCGGGTTCCAGTCATCGCTGCCGCTGGCAGCCCATTGGCTGATCCCAGTTATCTATGCGGCGACGCTCGCCCTGCGCTTCGGCACAACAGGGGCGAAGCAGAAGGGTCTAGAGATGCCGTCACAGGAGACAGGCATCGAGGCGCGGATGAACGCGCTCGTGCTGCGCCTTAACGGCACCGGCGATGTGATGGATGCGTCCCGTCAGGCGGAACGTGTCCTTAATGTCCGGTCCGACATTCTCCTCGGAAACGGCTTTTTCGAGCGCATTCATGTGGGCGACCGCGTTGCCTATCTCTGTGCCGTGTCGGAATTGGCCGACGGTGCCGACCAGCGCGCGATCAGGATTCGCCTGCGCATGCCCGCTGAGGGTGACGCGTTCCGTGCTCCCGGCTACAGGCAGTTCGGTGTCGAGCTTTTGAAGGAGGGTGACCCCGGGCAGATCGTCGCGATTGTCCGCGACGAGAGCGATCGGGCAGAACTGGAACATGACGTGGTGCGGGCGCGGGAAGAGGCGCGCATCGCAAAGGTCGAGAGCAAGCGCATGCTGGCGGCCGTCAGTCATGAACTGCGCACGCCGCTGAACGCGATCCTCGGATTTTCGGACACGCTTCAGACGGAGATATTCGGGCGCTTTTCCAATGACCGGCAGCGCGAATATGTGCGGCTCATTCACGAGGCCGGCGAGCATCTGCTTTCGGTCGTGAACTCGACGCTGGAAATCTCCAAACTGGAGGCAGGCACCTATACGCTGCACCCGGAAGCGTTCAGCTTTTCGGAGGCGGTGGACGCAAGCGTGGCGTTCGCCAGGGCGGATGCGACTGCCCGTTCCGTTGATGTCGATGTGGCTGTTGCGGAGAATGTTGGCGTCGTCTATTGCGACCGGCGTGCGGTGCAGCAGGTCTTGATAAATCTTCTGTCGAACGCCGTGAAATTCTCGCACGCCCATGGCCGCGTCCAGGTCACAGCCGAACGGTCCGGCAATCGCCTGGATTTCAGCGTCACCGACAACGGTGTCGGCATCGCGGCCGATGATCTGGAGCGCATCGGCGAGCCGTTCGCCCAGGTGCGAAATGACGAGACAAGGCACGTTGAAGGAACGGGCCTTGGCCTAGCGCTCGTGAAGGGGCTTGTGAGCCTGCAGGGCGGTGGTATGACGATCGACAGCGCGCCCGGCGAAGGCACGCGCGTAAGCATTTCGCTGCCGGTTGGTGTTGGCGCGGAAAAGGATGAGAATGGCCGGGGTGGCAAACCGGTATCTGACGATGAGTGGGGTAATGAAGAATACCGCAAGACGGCCTGAACCGGAGGTCACGTTTGGAACTCTGCTCCGCGCCGGGCTTGCCGGCGTCGGAATGGCAATCGTGCGCAATCCGGTGGCAGTCGGTGGCGCGACGGCCTTTGCCGTTGCCTTCTCCTTCGTTTCGGCAAACGCGCTCTGGTATCAGCCGCATTTCCACTCGGGCGCGCTGATTTCAACGCGCACGCCCGCCTTCACGGATACACGGAGCGGGCCCGTGCGTGAATGGCCCGCCGTGCCGGCCGTGCCAGCAATGATCACCGAAACACCCCGCCAGGCGCCACGTGACGTGGCACCCGATCAGGACACGACCGGCGCGATCCCGGTCGAGCGTCCGGACGAGGTGGCGGGAGGCGATCCGACCATACGCCAGGTGCAGACAGTGCTGCAGGAGCTGGGATTATACCGCGGCACGATTGATGGCCTTGAAGGGCCGGCAACCCGCACGGCAATTGGCAATTATCGCCGTATCGTGGATCTGGATCCGTCGCCGGTGGTCGATGAGGCGCTGCTGCGTCAGCTCGGCCTCGCGGCGGTACAGCCTGTCGGCCACACGCCGCCCGCGTCTGCAGCGCCTTCCATGCCGCAGGTGATGCCCACGCCGACGCCGCGCCCTGCCTATCAACGCCCGGCGGCAACCCCGGTGAGCGTGGAGCGGGAAGCTGCGCAGGTGCCGGTGCCGGCGGCGGAGGTTCCGCAACCGCGTGTTCAGACGGCGTCACTTGATACGGATGAAGCCGACCCGATTATTATGCGCGTGCAGGCCGGACTGAAAGCGTTCGGCAATGACGGGATCGAGGTTGATGGTGTTCTCGGGCAGGACACTCAGGCTGCCATCCGCGAGTTCCAGAGCCTTTTCGGTCTTCCGGTCAGCGGGCGACCGGATGAGGCATTTCTGGCCAAGATGCGCGAAGTTGGCCTGACCAACTGAGGCGAGCGCGGACGTCGTCGGCAGATCATTTTTCCGCAGGAACCAAGGAGGCGCTTCGCGTGCGTCTGACCAGCGAATTCTGGGTTTCAGCCCTGACGAAGCGGCTCTTCGCCGAGGGCGGGTTCGCGACGGTCCTGCAAAAGGGCGCGCGCGAGGCCGGAACCGTCTACATTCTGTTGCGCAATCGCCTCGGTCAGCAGGCGCTTTATGGTCCTGCAGCGCAGGCGGTCTATGACGAGGCCCGGCCCAATGAGCGGCGCTTTGCACTGATTGCGCGGGACGATGAGGAAGCCATCAACAGGCGCCTTGAGCGGGAGCGCCGTTTCGACCCCGACTTTTGGCTGGTCGAGATCGAAGTGACGGACCTGGACGAGGCGGGACGCTATTTCGAGATTGCGGCCGGCTGACCAGCGTGCCCAGGATGGCTGATACCTGTCCGCCAGTCGTGCAGCGTCTGGCGCGCGGCCGCCGGAGAAAGAGCCACGTAGCGCTCTAGAAAGAAGCCGATGGCGCTGCGCTGCGAAAACAGTCCGGGAAATGCCGTCGCGGAAAGAAGGAAAGCTTCCGCATCACCCAGCTCCAGCGCTTTCAGGGCAATGATGAGCTCGCCATAGGTTGGAAAACCGGTGATCTCGCGAGCCGCCTGAAGCGTAATTCCAAGAAGCGAAGACAGAGCGTTTTCAAATGCGTCCTGTTCGCCGGAAAGGGCTGCCGCACGAAGAATCCGCCCGGCATCGCCAGCGGATGGGCGATCAGCGCTGTTGCTCTGCCAGCAGAGCGGGGCCTGCGAATTGGCGGCTCGCATGATGAGACGCAGGCGGTTGCGCACGTCCGCTTCGGCGGCACTTTCGCCGGTTTCAGTTTGGCTGTCGGTCTCGGCAATCTGTGCCGTGAGCGCACGGATGAGCGCTGCAATCGCCGGATTGAGATCCGTCCTGCGCCCGATGACACGGGCATGGCCCTTTCCATGCCGGGCGATAAGACCGATCAGATCGACGTCCGACAGGGCCGGTGAGCGTATCAGAAGTGGCGCGGAAACTTCCGCGGGCTCGTCCGCGAGCTTCTTGAGCAGGCCCTGCGGCGGGGTTCTGCATTCTGAAAGGACCGCGGCCGCGTAGCGGCGCGTCTCGGCGGAGATCAAAGGGTAGAGGGGAAGGGTAAGATCATCCAGCTGCGCGATTTCGCGCCGTGTCGGACGTGTGAGCGACACGAATGCGGACACCGCGGCGCGAAACAGCCGCTCGGGTCTTTGCGCTTCCCCGCCAGAAGCCAGTTGCCTGAATACAGCGGATGACACGCAGACCAAAACCTCCGAAACGCGACTGGTTACAAGATACCCCACCGGTGCTGCACCTGGAGCGCCGATGATTGGTGAGATTTACACCAATTCCCTTAGCAAGCTGTTAACCGGTTTCTTTAGACTTCCGTTCAGACTCTCCGGTCTGGGCCTGGTTGATGGGTTTGACCGTCGATGGGGGTAACCAAACGTTAACCATGTGCTGCCTTACTGGAAGAAGGAGGCGTTGCGTACCACTCCATCACCGAAAGGGACGCGATGTCATGGCTACGATACTGAGCTTTGCAGCGGCAGCGAAACGATCGTCATCGGCTGCACCAAAAAGACGGACTGCCGGCGCTTCGATCATCATTTTTCCTGGTGTGCGCTATGAAAGACGCCCGGACGGTGATCCCGACACCGGTGGAGACGACCGCCCGCACGATGTCCGCCGACGCTCGACCAAGGGTTAGAGCCCAGGTCCGAACCCTGGCGCAAGAACGCAACCGCTGGCACACCGGCATTGTCCGGTGCGCGCCCGTGGAGACGGCTGGCCTAAGAGCGTGCCGGGTTCACAGCGTCTCGCAGCGAAGACCTTGAAAGAACCGCTCCACGATGATCCGCCAGCTCTCGTCAGGAACGAAGACGCGGATCATAACCATGCCTTCCCCTACATCCGTCTGAGCGATCAACGAGGTTGCGAGTGTCTCGGGAACCCCCTTGCGCAACTCCAGCAACTGGGCGGCGTTCACGATCAGCGCATCCAGTCCCCGGTTGGTGGCGCTCCGGTCGTTCGCATTGAACACGTTGAATCCGTCCCGGTCGTATACCGAGAACGACCAGAACGGCACGCGTTCGTCCGCGGTGATGCGGACCATTCCGTCTTCCAGATCAAAGCGGCAGGCTGCCGTATCGAAGAACGGATTTTGCGTTTCGGCGAGCAGTGGGTTGGCATTGCCTTCGCCCAGACGGATGAATGCGTAGGGATCACCTTCCTCCGCCATCGCCGACCAGACATCGCGCTCTGAATAGGTGGGGAGCAGGAACAGGATGGCGATGTGAACGGCTGCGGCGCCGAACAGGCCAAGCAGGAGCACATGAAGGAGCCTAAACATCGCACTCCATCCGGGTGATGCCGGGCAGGCTCGTTTCGCCAACGCGGGCGCCCGTGGATATGGGCGTATCCACCAGGGTGAGGACCAGTTTCATGGGCCCGGTTCCGGCAACGGCCAGCCAGTTTTCAGGCTGGGGGCGGGGCGAAACCACGATCTTCAGGGGCTGGCCGTGGCGCCAGAGGAGGCTTCGGGAGTGAAGAGCCGAAGAAAAGCGGGCGGGCGCCGAAAGGATCTGCCTGTTCTCACCGGTGGCATGCAGGGTAAAGAACCGGGTGGGCGGGAGATCGCCCTGAAGCTGATAGCTGCACTGGCGCAGGAGAGGACGACCGGCGCTGTCTGAAGCGGCAACAAGGACGATGCCTTCCGCCTGACCGAGGCTGAGCTGGCCCAGGCGCGTGTTTCTCGCCCGGGAATAGGGATCTGCCTCGTGTGTGCCCTGCCTAGGGAAGGTGACCCATGGGCCGATTTCCACGGAGCCGATTGTTCGCGTCGATTCGAGCGCCAGCCATGCGCTGCCGGCACCGCCGCCAAGAGCGATGAGCAATACGAAGGCCACAAAGATTACGGTTTTCAGCATACGTGTTCCGGCTGGCCACGGACGCTTCCGGATACTTCAACTCGAACGGGAGGTTCAAGCGTTTTGAGGTATGCCTCGCGCAGCATTACAGGGCGGACAGGGTTTCGTTGGAGGCGGGTTTGCGCAGGCGCGGTGCGGCCTCGAAACCCTTTGAAAGTCCCTTCAGGAAGAGTGAGGTCCGCGCCGAGAGTGCCAGAGGAAGCGTTTCGCTTTCCTGACGGTCTCCGGCACCTTCTTCACTGGCGGTTTCCACCGCGTCCGTCTCGATGCGCATCGGCCCTTCGATACCCGGCAGGGGTTTGATCTCGACGTTTTGATGGGCGTAAGCCATCAGGCGCTGCCAGACCATGGCGGGCAGGGAGCCGCCGGTCATGCGCCTTGTGGCGTGGAAGTCGTCATTACCGAGCCAGACGGAGGCAACATAGTTTCCAGTGTAGCCGACATACCAGCCGTCGCGGTAGGACTGGGTGGTGCCGGTTTTGCCTGCAGACCGCGTCATCGGCAGGGCCGCACGGCGGCCGGTGCCCTGTTCGGGAACCAGGATGAGCATCTGGTTCATGGAGGCGGCCGCCTTTTGCGAAAGCACGCGGCGCGGTGGCGGAGCATCGCGGCCATGATCATAGATGAGATTGCCCGAATGGGTCATCATCTGGACAATGCCGAAGCGCATGTCGGCATAACCGCCATTGGCAAAGACGGAATAGCCGGTTGCCTGATCGAGCGCGGTCATGCCTGACGTGCCCAGCACCATCGTCTTGTGGCCGTTGAGCGGCGATTCGATGCCAAACGACTTGATCAGGGAAATGATCGGATCGATGCCCAGATGGTCACGGGCAAGCCGCACGGGAACGGTGTTGTAGGACTTGATCAGAGCGCGCGTCAGCGTGACGCGGCCGGCATAGCTGCGGCCGTAATTGCGCGGGGACCAGCTGCCCCATGAGATCGGGCCATCGGAAATGACGGAATCGGGTTCGAAACCGTTCTCCATCGCCACCGCATAGACATAGGGTTTGAAGGACGAACCGGTCTGACGCTCGGCCTTCGTGGCGCGGTTGAACTGGCTCGCGCCATAGTCGCGGCCGCCGACGATGGCGCGCACCGCACCTTCGGTATCCATGAGCACGATGGCGCCTTCGGAAACGTCATAGTCCTTGCCGTACTGGCGCAGATGAAACTCCAGCGACTCTTCCGCGGCTTTCTGGAGGTTGGGATCAAGCGTGGTGCGGGCAACGAGGGAATGGGTGGCGCTGCGCGGAACCACCCGCTTGACCTCTTCAAAGGCCCAGTCGAGGAAATAGTCGGGCGTATCGGCGCCGTCACGGTCGACGGCGGTTGCCGGATGCAGACGTGCGGAGAGGATCTGCCCCTCGCTCATGAAACCCGCCTGCACCATGTTGGTGAGAACCTCGTTGGCGCGTGCGCGCGCGGCCGGAAGGTTCACATGCGGCGCGTAGCGGGCGGGTGCCTTGAAGAGCCCTGCGATCATCGCCGCTTCAGAGAGGCTGAGATCCTTGACCGGTTTGTCGAAATAGAAGTCGGCGGCAGCGGAAATGCCGAACGTCCCGCCGCCGAGATAGGAACGGTCGAGGTAGTATTGCAGGATTTCGGTTTTCGACAGGTTCATCTCCAGCCAGATCGACAGGAAAGCTTCCTTGACCTTGCGCTCGAGCGTTCGCTCGTTGGAGAGAAACAGGTTTTTGGCGAGCTGCTGGGTGAGCGTCGAGCCGCCCTGAACGACGGAATTGGCGCGTACATTCTCGGTGAGTGCACGGGCAAGGCCCAGAAAATCGATGCCGAAATGGTTGAAGAAGCGCCGGTCTTCCGTGGCCAGAACTGCCTTGATCACGTGGTCGGGAAGCTCGTCGACAGGCACGGAATCGCGCTGAATGATGCCGCGCTGGCCGATTTCATTGCCGTAGCGGTCAAGAAACGTGACGGCGTAATCGTCCTGCGCGCGCCAGTCGCCCGCGGTTTCCTCGAAGGCGGGCATGGCGAGCGCCAGCATCACGACCGACCCGACCGCCCCCAGTGTGGCACCCTCGCTGAAGATTTCGACCACGGCGCGCCTGGCACCGTAGACACGGAAACGGCGGAAGAAGATCGTCACGCTTTCCCATAACTCGGCGAGCTTGAAGCCCGCTTCGTACAGCGTGGAATCGATCCAGGCGTCGAGCGCCAGCAATCTGGTCGCCCGCGGCGCCTTGCTCTGCCGTTTTTCGCGCGGCATTTTCACCCAAACTCCCGTCCGGCCATTTGCGGCCAACCCGTTCGAATCCGTCCTGCGGAACCGCCTGCCGAACACGACCCCACATCGTTATCCGGCATGTATTGGCCATTCTAGCGGATTGCTCTGTGAGTTTCTTCGCATTTCCGCCGCTTCCGCAAGGGAATTTCGCCGAAATGGCTAACGGATGGGCTGCGTATTGAAAAATATAGGAAAAAATTCTTGACAGCGTAACGGTTCGCCGGTAGGGTTCATGCATGGTCGCAAAGTTGCGGCGTTTCGAGGCGGGTCCTTTGACGGGGGCGCGCCTTTTTTTGTTTTCGGACATGGATGGACACTATGGGCAAGATGGGTGCGGCCGATCTGATGGCGGTGCGCGCGCTTCGTGAAGGTGCGCCGCCTTCTTTTGAACTGCTGGCACTGGCAAGCGGCCGCTCGGAGCGGCTTTTGCGCAAACGGGCGCAGGAGGAAAAATGGGGGTCGCCAGACGATCCGGCGCTGCCGCCATCGATTGAGCGGACGCAAAGCATGATCGGGATGCTCTTCAATCAACTCCAGCGGGCAATCGAGGATGCGGTTCATCGCGATCTTTTCGACAAGGGGCGGATCGAAGGCCTCGGTTCGATGCTCAAGATCGTGGAAAAGATGAACGAGATCGTGATCGAGCAGCAGGACATGGATGGAAAGCACGCCCCCAGCGATGAAGAGATGGCCGCCGCACTCGACCGCATTGACGACCGCATCCGCTGCCTTGCTGCAGAGCTTGCAGAGCGGCTGGGCAAGGCTGAACCTGCAACAGGAGCTCGCACACGCCATTGAGCGGGAATGGCTGGGGGTCGCGCGGCTCGCGCAATATCCGCTTGGTGCGATTTTCGACAGCTGGCTGGTGATGGGCGGCCGAGGCGCCGGCAAGACCAGGCTGGGCGCGGAATGGGTGAATGCGCTGGTGCGGGGTTTGCCCCCCTTTGCTGGCGGGATGCGATATGGCCGGCTGGCCCTGATCGGCGAAACGCTCTCTGACGCACGAGAAGTGATGGTGGAGGGGCCTTCGGGAATTCTGGCGATCTCGCGGCGTGCGCGCCCACGCTTCGAGGCGAGCAGGCGGCGCATCGTGTGGGAGAATGGCGCGGTGGCGCAGCTTTTTTCTGCCGAGGACCCGGACAGTCTGCGCGGGCCGCAATTCGATGCGGCCTGGTGCGACGAGCTGGCCAAATGGAGACAGGCGGATGCGACATTCGACATGCTCCAGTTCGGCCTGCGACTGGGGGAACGGCCAAAGCAGCTTCTGACCACGACGCCGAAGCCGATCTCGCTGATCCGCAGGCTGATGGACGATCCGCATGTGACCGTGACGCGGATGCGCACGGACGAAAACCGGGACAATCTGGCGCCGGGCTTCATCCGGGCGATAAGAGCGCGCTATGCGGGCACGCGGCTTGGGCGGCAGGAGCTTGATGGCGAACTGATCGAGGATCGGCCTGACGCACTGTGGACGCGGGCGATGCTGGAGACGGCCGGGACCTTTGAGCAGAGGGATGACCTTAAGCGTATTGTCGTTGCGGTCGACCCGCCGGCGGCTTCCAGTCGCAGGTCGGACGCCTGTGGGCTGGTGGCGGCGGGGCTCGATGCGGCAGGCCGTGGCGTGGTTCTGTGCGACGAGACGGTCAAGGGGGCCAAGCCGCAGGAATGGGCGGCACGCGCGGTGGCGCTTTATCACCGGCTTGAAGCCGATTGCCTTGTGGCCGAGGTGAACCAGGGCGGTGAGATGGTGGCGACGGTCATTGCCACGGTGGATGCAAGCGTGCCGGTGAAGGCGGTGCGGGCAACGCGGGGCAAATGGCTGCGGGCGGAGCCGGTGGCCGCACTTTACGAGCAGGGGCGGGTGCGCCATGCGGCGCGCTTTCCCGAGCTTGAGGACGAAATGTGCGATTTCGGCCTCGACGGGCTTTCGGGCGGGCACTCGCCGGACCGGGTGGATGCGCTGGTCTGGGCCTTAAGCGAACTCATGCTTTCGAACCGGCGGGAGCCGCGCGTGCGCACACTCGGCTAAGCAGACAAAGAAACACGGATCGGGAAAATCACATGGCTTGGTATTGGCCCTGGGCGAAACGTCCGGGAGGTGCTGTTGCGCCGGTTGAAACCAAACAGATGCATGCCGGCGGTTTCGTCGCGCTGCACCGGGAGGCGGAGGCGCGGTTTACGCGGCGCGACTATGCTGCGATGTCGCGCGAGGGGTTTATGGCCAATCCGATCGCGCATCGTGCCGTGCGGCTTGTGGCGGAGGCGGCGGCGGCGATCCCCTGGCTGCTTTACGAAGGTGCGCGGGAGCACGACGCGCATCCCGTGCTGGAGATGATGGCACGGCCCAACCAGCGCCAGGCCGGCAGCGGCTTCATGGAGGCGCTTTACGGGCATCTGCTTCTGTCGGGCAATGCCTATCTGCGCATGCTGGAAGCGGGGACGGGCACGCGCGAACTGCATCTATTGCGGCCGGACCGGGTGTCGGTGGTGGCGGATGCGGGCGGCTGGCCGGTGGCACTGGACTACCGCGAGGGCAAGGCGCGCGAGCGTGTGCCGCTGGAAGCGGGTGCGGCGCTGCAACTCACCCTCTTTCATCCACTCGACGATCACTATGGTTTCGCGCCGCTGGGCGCGGCGCTGATGGCGCTCGACACGCACAACCAGGCGGCGCGCTGGAACAAGGCGCTGCTCGACAACTCCGCGCGGCCTTCGGGAGCGCTGGTCTATGCGCCGAAAGAGGGCGGGAACCTTTCCGACGACCAGTTCGACCGGCTGAAGGTGGAACTGGAACAGGGCTATGCGGGTGCCGCGCGCGCCGGACGGCCGCTGCTTCTGGAAGGCGGGCTCGACTGGAAGGCGATGAGCCTTTCGCCGCGCGACATGGACTTCATGGCGGCGAAGAATGGCGCTGCCCGCGACATCGCGCTGGCGCTTGGCGTGCCGCCCATGCTGCTCGGCATTCCCGGCGACAACACCTATGCCAATTATCAGGAGGCGAACCGGGCCTTTTACCGTCTGACCGTACTGCCGCTTGTGGGGCGGGTGGCGAAGGAGTTCTCCGCCTGGCTCCAGCCGGTGTTCGGTGCTGGCGTGCGGCTCTGGTACGACGCCGACGGCATCGAGGGGCTGGCCGCCGAGCGCGAGGCGCTGTGGAGCCGGGTGGGCGCTGCCGACTTCCTGAGCGACGAGGAAAAACGCCGGGCCGTGGGCTATGGCCCGCATGGCGAGTGAGGCGCTTCATGGTGGATGCGGGCGAGGATGCGGGGGTGCTTGCGGCCCGGATGCGCGGGGAGGCCGCTTGGTTCCGCCTGCTGGCCGCCGCCGTGCGGCTGGAGCTGGCACTCAAATACAATCCCAGATGGCACCTTCAGCCGCGCGTGCCGGCGGGAAATCCTGGTGGCGGGCGGTGGGCGGATGGGGGCACTGGTTCCGGCGCTATGGGGCAGGATAAAGCACCTGTCCTGCAAGGATCGGCAGACAGGAAAAGAAGTATAATCAAGGATGCGCCCGCAGTCTTTGAGGTTGAGGCGAGCCCAGAAGCAAACGGCAGCAAACCAATCTACGAACTCCATGAGATGAACGAGGTGTTTGAGCATGCCGTGGACATTCTGAAGGAGGCGTCGGCACAAGATGTCGATCATCGATTGGTGATGGCCATCGTCTACATGGAGACCACGCATGGGTATTATGATCGGCTGCACCCTCGGCCCAAAACGGTTTTGCCGATGAATGTCCATGTGTCATATTGGTCGGGCTTTGGCTGGAGTCGGGAAGATCTACAGGTTCCGGCGACGAATATTCGAGCCGGAGTGACTTTGCTGAAGCGTATATCAGAGCGGGTGAAAGAGCCTACGGTTGCAAAGGTTGCAACGCTGTACAACAATCTATCAGCAGAGCAGGTTTCAGACTATGGGGCTCGTGTTCAGAAAATATATGAAGAAGAGCCGTGGTGGGATTTGTAGGAGTATTTCTTTTGGGAAAATTTTAGTATTTTCCCTTATTGTATCTATGTTGATTTCTATTTATATTGCTTATATAGCTCTTGATCATAATCCTCAATCTTCATATTGTGTTTCATACGAAGGTTTTGATTGCAGATTTGGAGTTGGCTTTAGTTTTATTTTTGATTTGGTGTCGAAGTCAGATTTTGTAGAATGGGAAAGTCTATTTTTATTGGCCTTGTCATGGTTATTTGCCTCGTTCTCGATTTTATTAATCGTTAGTTCTATGGTTTTGTGCCTTGTGCGGTATTTTCTCCGGCACACATAGGGCAGTGCCTTGATTGGTTCCCTTCCGGGGACCGCAGAACACGGCCGGGAGAAAGACAGTGAATGTTCCAGACGCTTTTTCTCGCATGGCGCGCCATATGCATGCCGATGTGGAGCTTGTCGTTCGATCTGATGACGAGTTGCCAGCCTATCTCGCCCGGTCCTTGACCGCGCAAGAAAAGGAAATTGCATCCGGTTTTATCGAACGGTTGCTGGCGGACGGGCTGAGCGATGAAGATCTGGTGAAAATCTGGTCGGAAACGGGCTCTGATTGCTACCTTCGCAAAGGGTATGCGGAGCTTTTTTATCGGGAGCTCCTGGAGGCACTGCGCGCCGGGTAGACTGGCGATGACGAGGTGAGTGATGGAGGTTCCCAAGGTTTTTTGCCGCCTGGCTGAAGGAATGAATCTCGCAATGGAACTTTCCGGCGATGATCGGGAGGCGCTGTGGAGCCTGGTGGGCGGCGAGGATCGACAAGCGCTACGTCCACCATACACGGTGAAATACTTCATTTCGAAGCTGTTGCTCGACAGGCGCGTGAACGATTTCACGAGCTGACCCGTGGGCGGTTCCCGATTTTAATCCTCTCTGGGGACGCAGGCGGTTGCTGAAAGAGCTCTTTCGAAACGGGTACAGATTTGAGCGCAATGCCAAAAGTGGAGATGGTGTGATCTACCGGAACCAGCGTACCGGCGAGGCGGTTCGCATCATGGCAAGCCCCCGGGGAATTCCCGCACTAAAGTTGACGCGAAAATCCTTTCAAAATTCTACTATAGGTATAGGATGAGGGGTGACCTCAAGGAGCAGCCGCACACACCCATTCCTGACACCGATTGAGGCAGCGACCCATGAATATGATCGATGAAATCGGTGCAAGGATTCTGGCTTCGCTTGAGGAAAGCTGGGAGGACAATGTCTTTACTCTCATCAACACGGTGTACCATCCGCCTTCAAGCGCAGATGTGATCGAATACTGCAGTGCGATCAGGTGTTTGAAGCAGAGAGAGCTCGTCAGTTTCTCGTGGAGGATACTCAGTCCCGGTGACTGTCCGAGTTTAACTGAAAGCGAGACCAGCGCCCTGCTGGATTCGTTGGAGGACTGGTTTGTGCTGGGCGAAGACGGAAACTGGACATGTGGTAAGGGCGAAATTCGTACCACCGTCATTCCGCAACTTTTTATCGGCGAAGGCGGTGGAGCTGAACTGGCCGAAAAACTGGTCCATGATCGCGGGTTCGAATGGTGGATTCATGAATGATGAACACTGCGAACCGCCAGTGTAGCCGATCATGACCACGATCGATGAAATCTGCGACCGTATTCTCGCCACGCTTGAGGAAAGTTGGGAACAGAACATTTTTACCCTGATCAATACGGTGTTCGAGCCACCTTCCCGTAGTGATCTGGTTGAGTTTTGTGAGGCGGTTAGGTCTCTGCACCGGAAAGGACTTGCGCAGTTCTCGTGGGATACGGTGAAACCTGGCAGGTGTCCTCCCATGTCGGAGGCTGAAACTGTGGAGTTTCTACGTTCCATGGAGAGCTGGTTTGTCCTTGCGGATGACGGCTACTGGACCTGCAGCAAGGGCGATTTTGGCAGAATGAACATTCCGCAGGTCGTCATCGGGGAGGCGGGTGCTCTTATCGGCCAGAAGCTCGAATATGAACGTGGGACTGAATGGTGGACCGCGCGCAGCCAGACGCTGGACCGCATCCTGTGCATTCTTCTGGCGGAGTGGAAGCCGGAACTGGTGGAGAATCTTACAAAGCTCGACCGCACCTACACCGATCAGATGTGGACTTTTTACGGCTTGCTGGAAGATGGCGTTTCGGCGAAGGATCTGAAGTATCATCTGCTTGCCGCAGAGCGCATGCTTCCTGAGCTGGTGCCGGACTGGAAGAGGATCGATCGGCTGGCCGGGCAGTTGCTGCAAGTGGAGATTCCGGAGGACCGGTAGAACCCGCAATCGGTGTGATGACGGGTTGTGTTGCTCTCGGGTGCGGGGGGGCGGATCGACATGCGCTATGTCGACCATACGCGGTGAAATAACTCATTTCGAGGCTGTTGCACGACAGGCGCGTGAACGATTTCACGAGCTGACCCGTGGAGCGGTTCCCCATTTTAATCCTCTCTGGGGACGCAGGCGGTTGCTGAAAGAATTCTTTCGAAGCGGGTACAGATTTGAGCGCAATGCCAAAAGGGGGATGGTGTGATCTACCGCAACCAGCGTACCGGCAGTGAGGCGGAACTGTATCGATATCTGGCGAAGGCTGTCGCCAAGCGTGAGCACCGGGAGCGCGCCTGCTTTGCTGTGAAAGAAGACTGCTTTAGCGCCTGTTTGATGATTTGAGCGACAGGCTCACCATGAGCGGCGCCTGGCGTTTGGATGCTGCGTAGGCGGCCGGGCATTTGAGCCCGGATATTTGAACAAGATCCCAAACGAGGATTTTTCCGATGACCGACATGACCCATGCGGGCTGGATATGGCTCGCAAAGGGGGCTGGCGCTGTGGCCGGCTCCGCGATTTCGCTTGCCTATATCCTGCCCAATCACCGGCGCGATGCGGCGATCCGCTTTGCGGTCGGTGTGGTGTGCGGAATGGTTTTCGGTGGGGCGACGGGGCTGAAGCTCGCCGAAATTCTGGAGCTGACGGAACGGCTGGGGGCGGCCGAAACCATGCTGATGGGAGCGGCTGTGGCAAGCCTTTGCGCCTGGAGCGCCATCGGCCTGGCGCTGCGCTATTTTCAGGCGCGCCCGATTGCGCCGCTGCCGCATGGCCGTACCGACACTCTTCACGATGAGAAAGGACGCTAGAGCATGCAGGCAAAGATCGCGCCAATGCCCGATGAGCGCAAATATGCCGGGCTCGATATCGAGACGGTCGAGGCGGACGGGACGTTCTCTGGCTATGCGAGCCTGTTCGGGAAGGTCGACCTTGGCCGTGACGCGGTGGAGCGGGGCGCGTTTGCGCGCTCGCTCGAAAAACGCGGGGCGGCCGGGGTGCGCATGCTTTTCCAGCACGACCCGAACCAGCCTATCGGCACCTGGGAGGAACTGCGCGAAGACGCGCGCGGCCTTCTGGTGCGGGGAAGGCTGGCGCTTGGTGTGGCCAGGGCGCGGGAGGTCTGGGAACTGATGCGCGACCGGGCGCTCGACGGGCTTTCCATTGGCTTTCGCACGGTGAAGGCGAAGACGGAAGCGAAGACCGGCGTGCGTCGCATCGTGGAGGCGGATCTCTGGGAGATTTCCGTGGTCACCTTTCCCATGCTGCCGGAGGCGCGTGTGGACGAGGTGAAGACGGAGAATAGGGGCGCGCCGTTGCCCACGGCGCGCGAGTTTGAGCGTTGGCTGACGCGGGATGCCGGCCTGACGCGGCGCGAGGCCCGGGTGGTGATCGCCAAGGGCTTTGGCGCCTTGAGACGCGAGCGGGACGCCGCGCGGGGCTTTGATGACGGGCTTGCGGCGGTGATCCGCCAGGCGGCCCGCATGTTCAACGATTGAGGATGAAGACATGACGGCAGGACAGGCAAAACGCGCGCCGGAGGTGAAATCGGCGCTGGACGAGGGCGATGTGACGGGCGCATTCCATGAGTTCATGAACGCGTTCGAGACCTTTAAGCAGGCAAACAACGATAAGCTGAAACAGCTTGAGACGCGCAGCGCGGACGTGGTGACGGTGGACAAGGTGGAGCGCATTTCGCAGGCGCTCGATGAACAGAAGCAGGCGCTGGACACGCTGGTTCTGAAGAAGACGCGGCCGGTGCTGGGGCGCGGCGGCGCGGCACTTCAGGACCTGGAGCGCAAGCAGGCGTTTGACGCCTATATGCGTTCGGGTGACGAACGTGGCATGCGCTCGCTTGAAGAAAAGGCAATGTCCTATGGCTCGGCGCCGGACGGGGGCTACCTGGTGCCCGATGAGACGGAGGCAGCCATCGGTGCTCGGCTGGCCGAACTCTCGCCGATCCGCTCCATCGCCTCGGTGCGGCAGGTTTCGAGTGCGGTTCTGAAAAAGCCGTTTGCGGTGACCGGTCCGGCGGTGGGCTGGGTGGCCGAAACGGCGGCCCGCCCGGAGACGGCGACGGGAACGCTGGACGAGCTGCAGTTCCCGACGGCCGAGCTCTACGCTATGCCGGCGGCGACCGCGATGCTGCTCGACGATGCGGTGGTCGATCTCGACCAGTGGATCGCCAGCGAGGTGGAAACCGCCTTCGCCGAGCAGGAGGGCGCGGCTTTCGTCAATGGTGACGGGATCAACAAGCCGAAGGGCTTCCTGAGCTATGCACAGGTGGACAATGCCACCTGGAGCTGGGGTAGTGTCGGTTACAATGTGACCGGCGCCGCAGGCACGCTGCCGGCAACGGACTCCTCGGATGTGCTGATCGATCTGGTCTATGCGCTGAAGGCGGGCTATCGCCAGAGCGCCAGCTGGGTGATGAACCGCAAGACGCAGGCGACGCTGCGCAAGCTGAAGGACGCGGACGGCAACTATATGTGGCAGCCGCCGGCCACGCCCGGCAGCCGCGCCATGCTGATGGGCTTCCCGCTGGTGGAGGCCGAGGACATGCCCGACATCGGCGCCGACACGACACCCATCGCCTTCGGCGACTTCCGCCGCTTCTATCTGGTGGTGGACCGCGCCGGTGTTCGCGTGCTGCGCGATCCGTATTCCGCCAAACCCTATGTGCTGTTCTACACGACCAAGCGCGTAGGCGGCGGCATTCAGGATTTCGATGCGGTCAAGTTGCTGAAATTCGGCACGGTGTAATCCTCCCTCGACGACCATGCCGATGCGGCCCCGGAAGCAGTTCCGGGGCCGTTTTTTTAACGGGAGTTTCACGCATGACGCTATTTCGAACGGTCGATCCGCTGGTCGAGCCGGTGACGCTTGCCGAGGCGAAGGCACATCTTCGGATCGGGCATCTGAGCGAGGATGCGCTCATCGAAGGGTTGATCCGTGCCGCCCGCCAGGAAGTGGAGAAGACAACCGGACAGGCGCTGATCGATCAGTCCTGGCGGCTGACGCTGGACGACTGGCCGCAGGGCGATGTGCTTTATCTGAACCGGACGCCGGTGCGCGAACTGCTCTCGGTGACGGTCTTCGATGCCGATGGTGCGGCCTCGATTGTCGATCCCGCTACCTGTCAACTCGATGCGCATGCCCAACCGGCGCGGCTGGCGATTGCATCGCGGCCGCTTCCGGGCCGGCGGCTGAACGGCATCGAGATCGATTTCAGGGCCGGCTATGGCGAGGCGGGGACGGATGTGCCGGACCTTCTGCGGCGCGCCATCCTTCTTCTTGTGGCGCACTGGTTCGAATTCCGCGCCTCGTTTGGGGCGGAAGATCAACCGGTTTCACTGCCGGCTGGCTATCAGCGGCTCGTCGAGGGCTATCGGAAGCCGAGGCTGTGATGCGGGTGCAGTTTATCGATCCTGGAGCGTTTCGCACGGAACTCAGCCTGCAGCGTGCGGCGCTCGTTCCGGACGGGGCGGGCGGGCACACCGAGAGCTGGAGCGAGATAGCGACGGTTTTCGGTTTCATCGAACCGGTGCGGGCATCGGCACCCTTCGGCGCGGGGCAGCGCCATGAAGAGGTGACGCATCGCATCACGCTGCGGTTTCGACCCGGCGTGAGCGGCGGCATGCGGCTTGCGGGCGCAACACGGGCTTTCACCATCCTGACAGCGCACGATCCCGACGAGACCGGGCGTTACCTGGTCTGTCTCGCCAAGGAGAAGCAGACATGAAGATGAGCATGAAACTGACTGGCGAGGGGCTGACCCGCGCGCTGCGCCGGCTGGCACACAGGGCCGCTGAAGCGGGGGAGGAGGCGCGGCGCGCCTCCCGCCTGGAGGAGAAAGCCAGGTTGGAAGCGCAGGAGCGTGACAATGCTCGACGCCGCGTTTGAACTGCAAAAGGCGGTGTTCGGCGCACTGGCTGCAGATGTGGCGCTGACGGGCGCGCTGGGAGGCGCGAAGCTCTACGATCTGGCGCCCGCCCGCACGGCCTATCCCTATGTCGCGTTCGGACCGGCCAGCGCTCATGACTGGAGCACGGATACTGAAGAGGGCAGCGAGCATTTTTTCACGGTCAATGTCTGGTCGAATGGCAAGGGACGGCGCGAAGCGCTGCAACTGATGGATCGGATCGACACGGTGCTGACGGCTTCGCCGCTCTCCATAGCGGGGCATCACCTCGTCAACCTGCGCCGCGAGGGCAGTGAAATTCGCTTCGATGAAGACCTTATCGCCTATCACGGCCTGATGCGCTTTCGCGCCGTGATCGAGCCGGTCTGACACACCAACACATCCCTGGAGAACAAATATGGGTGCAAAGAAGGGCAAGGATCTGCTCCTGAAGCTCGACACGAGTGGCGCAGGGGCACTCACGACCGTTGCGGGGCTGCGCGCCAAGCGTCTCGCCTTCAACAGCGAGACAGTGGACGTGACCGACGCGGATTCGGCAGGCCGGTGGCGCGAACTGCTGGCCGGCAGCGGCGTCCAGCGTGCGGCCATAAGCGGATCGGGGATATTCAAGGACGGGGCGTCGGATGCCGCGATCCGCAGCCGGTTCTTCGCCGGTGAGATCGCCGGCTGGCAACTGGCGATCCCGGATTTCGGCGTGGTGGCCGGCCCGTTCCAGATCACCGCCCTGGAATATGGCGGCAATCATGATGGCGAGGTGACCTTCGAGATTGCGCTGGAATCGGCTGGCGCCGTGAGCTTTGCGGAGGTCCCATGAACAGCGTGAACCGCAGGCGCGGCGAGGTGGCCGCGCGGATCGACGGCCGGGACTACACGCTTTGCCTGACGCTGGGTGCGCTGGCCGAGCTCGAAGACGCCTTCGCCGCGGACGATCTGGGGGAACTTGCAAAACGGTTTTCGAGTGGACGCCTTTCGGCGCGGGACATGCTGCGCGTGATCGCGGCCGGTCTTCGCGGCGGCGGCCATGCCGTGAGCGAAGAGGATGTGCGGGCGATGCGCTGCGACGAGGGGGCGGCTGGCTTTGCCCGCATTGTAAGCGCGCTTCTGACGGCAACCTTCGGCGGCGGGGAGGAGCCCGCGCAAAACCCTTGAACGCCGCAGCAGCCCGCGCGAGGCCCTTTCCCTGGAGTGAGGTTATGGGGTTTGCCTTTGGGGTGCTGCGGCTTTCACCGGATGGGTTCTGGTCCATGACGCCGCGCGAACTCAATTGCGCGCTGGAGGCAGTGTGCGACAGCGCTGTCGGTGTGCCGGCACGCAATGATCTCGATCAGCTGATGGAACGGTTTCCCGATCGCCAAAACCGAGACTTAGCGGAGGCAAATCCTTGGAAGACATGACCTTTGAGATCCGCGCGGATACCAAGCCGTTCGCGGAGGCGCTGGGCGAACTGGAAAAACTGGCGGACGGCTTCGGCCGGCAGATGACCGGCGCGCTGAAAAGTGCGGTTGTCAGCGGAAAATCGTTTGAAGATGTGCTGCGCAGCATCGGCATGAACCTGGCGAGCATGGCGCTTTCGCAGGCGCTGCAGCCTTTGGCGGCGCTAGGCTCGTCGCTGTTCTCAGGCGTTTTGGGTGGCATCCTGCCTTTCGCCAAGGGCGGTGTGGTGCCGTTTGCCGATGGCGGGGTGGTCTCCTCGCCAACCTATTTTCCGATGGGCGGCGGTACGGGATTGATGGGAGAGGCGGGTGCAGAGGCGATCCTCCCCCTGCAGCGCGGCGCCGACGGGCGGCTGGGAGTGGCGGCGGGCGGCAGCGCCCCGGCGGCGAACATTGTCTTCAACGTGTCGACGCCGGACGCAGCATCGTTTCGCAAATCGGAGGCCCAGATCACGGGCATGTTGGCGCGGGCTGTCTCGCGTGGCGCCAAAACCTTTTGAGGCAGGAGAAGAACCGGCATGAACGCCTTTCATGACGTGGGGTTTCCGCTGGCCATTTCGTTTGGGGCCACGGGCGGGCCAGAGCGGCGCAACGAGATTGTGCAACTGGTATCGGGCCGCGAAAAACGCAATGCGCGGCAGGCGCTGGCGCGGCGGCATTACGACGCCGGCACCGGGTTGCGCTCGCTCGATGACGTGCATGAAGTGCTTGCCTTCTTCGAAGCGCGGCGGGGCTCGCTGCACGGCTTTCGGTTCCGAGACCCGTTCGACATGAAATCATGCCGGCCCTCGGAGACACCGACAGAGCACGATCAGACCATCGGTACGGGCGATGGCGTGACAGGACGCTTCGAGCTGACGAAGACCTATGGGGAGGGGCCGGAGGCCGTCCGGCGCCCGATCACCCATCCCGTGGCCGATACGGTGCTCGTCGCCGTCGACGGTGTGCTGAAGGAAACGTCACTCGACTATGCAGTCGACGGTGAGACCGGTGAGCTTGTGTTCCAGCCCGGGACCGTGCCGGCTGTGGGTGCAGTCGTAACAGCCGGGTTTGTCTTCGACGTGCCCGTGCGCTTCGATATCGAACGGCTGTCTGTGAGCCTCAGTGCTTTCAGGGCAGGGCAGATCCCCTCGATCCCGCTGGTGGAGATACTTGCATGACATCAACAGGCGAAACATTGGCCGCGCACATTGAAGGGGAAGTCACCAGCCTTTGCAATTGCTGGCGATTGAGCCGGTCCGATGGCGCCGTGCTCGGCTTCACCGATCATGACAGGGCGCTCCAGTGCGACGGCACAAATTTCCAGCCGGAGACGGGTTTCACGGCAAGCGAGGCCAGATCGTCGTTCGGGCTTTCGGTGGACACGGTGGACGTGGCAGGAGCGCTTTCCGCCTCTGATATCCGGGAGGAGGACATTCTGTCCGGACTCTATGACGGAGCAAGGGTCGAGACACTGCTCGTCAACTGGCAGGACCCTTCGATGTTTCAGAGACTGCGTGTTGCCGTGATCGGCAAGGTGACGCGGCGGGATGGAAGTTTCGTTGCCGAGCTGGAAAGCGAGGCCTGGGCGCTTGATCAGCCGAACGGGCGAACCATTGGGCGCGGTTGCGACGCCGAACTTGGGGACCATCGATGCGGCGTGAACCTGAACGATGACCGCTTTGCGGGCAGTGGTACGCTTCTTCGCGTCGAAGATGGCGGTGTCGTGGTGGTCGCGGGGGTTGGTGCCTTTGAGACAGGTTGGCTTGACAATGGGGTGTTGACCTGGACCAGCGGTGCGCATTCAGGCCGGAAGGAGCGCGTGATCAACCATATGAGCGCTGGTGGTGAGGCCCGGTTGTCATTGTGGCGGGAAGCGCCGCTGGCCGGAGAAACGGGAGACGCGTTCACGATTGTCGCCGGGTGCGACAAGCGGTTTTCCACCTGCAAGGCGAAATTCCTGAACCAGCGAAATTTTCGCGGGTTTCCGCATCTGCCCGGCGATGATGCGGCCTATAGCTATGTGCGTGACGACGGTGTCTTCGACGGCAAGGCGCTGGTGAAATGATGCCGTGCCAAGTTCTGACAGAAGCGGCCCTGCGAAATGCCATTGTGGGCGAGGCGCTGAGCTGGGTCGGGACACCCTATCGTCATCAGGCAAGCCGCAGGGGCGTGGGCTGCGACTGCCTTGGTCTGCTCCGTGGCGTATGGCGGAACGTTTTCGGCCGCGAGGCTGAGGATCCGGGCGTTTACAGCGCTGACTGGGCTGAAAGCACGGGAGAGGATCGGCTTCTTGCTGCAGCCAGACGGCACTGCCTGGAGCGGGCGCATTCAGAACCAGAGCCGGGCGACATGGTGATTTTTCGCTGGCGCCCGCATCTCCCGGCCAAGCATGTGGGCATCATGACGGCGTCAGACGCATTCGTGCATGCCTATGAGGGAAGCGCGGTCGTGGTTTCACCACTCGTGCCGCAATGGCGCAGGCGCATTGCGGGTGTCTTTGCCTTTTCGATGCCTGCACCCTCCAGATCCGGAAAGTAGGAACTCATGGCTACACTCGTCTTGCAGGCGGCTGGTGCATTCATCGGTGGCCTTCTTGGCCCTGTCGGCGCGACCATCGGAACCGCCGCAGGTGCCTTGGCCGGATATGTTGTGGACCGGGCTCTTTTTGGCGGGTCGCAGCACTACGAAGGGCCGCGCCTCGCGGCGGCAAGGCCCTTTTCCGGGGAAGAAGGCGCGCCATTGCCCAGGCTCTACGGCACCGTGCGCACCGGCGGGACACTGATCTGGGCGACGCGGTTCGAAGAAACCAGCACCACGGAGCGCCAGGGTGGCAAGGGCGGACCAAAGGTTACCACATACGCGTATTTCGCCAACGCTGCCTTCGCGATCTGCGAAGGGGAAATCGCAGGCGTGCGGCGCATCTGGGCCGACGGGCAGGAGGTGGATCAGAGCAAGGTCAACATCCGGATCTATCGGGGAACCGAGGACCAGCTACCCGATCCGCTGATCGAGGCGAAACAGGGGGCGGGCAACGCACCAGCCTATAGGGGAACCGCCTATGTCGTCATCGACCGAATGCCGATCGACGATTATGGGCGGCGCATACCGCAGCTCCAGTTCGAGGTTCTTCGACCGGTTGGCGCGTTGAACGGGAAGATCGGTTCCGTCGCCCTCATCCCCGGTTCCACCGAGTTCGGCCTTTCACCTGAAGCGGTAAGAATCCACCAGAAACCTGGGCATCATAAAGTTCTCAATCGCAATACGCTGGTTGCGGAGAGCGATTTTGAGGCCTCGCTCGACGAGTTGCAGTCGCTGCTGCCCAACCTGAAAAGCATATCGCTTGTGGTCTCCTGGTTTGGCACGGACCTGCGGGCGGGCAACTGCCAGATCAAACCCATGGTGACCACGCATGGCGGGAGTGCTTTCCCGATTCACTGGGGAAACATCTGGTCGCTTATGGGCGTTCCTTCGTCGTTCTCCAGTCACCTGTTTGGCGGCGGTGAAAATGAGAGGTGGCGGGTTTCCGGTCTACTACGGGGGAACGCACCGATCGTCTCATTCACCGAAAACGGTGCCGCTTATGGGGGGACGCCGTCAGACCATACGGTGGTGGCTGCAATCCGGGCAATCAGGGCGCGGGGGTTAAAGGTCTGGCTCTATCCGTTCATCATGATGGATGTGCCTGCCGGCAACAGTCTTCCGAGCCCCGACGGGGAGGCGCATCAGCCGGTCTATCCCTGGCGGGGGCGGATCACGTGCTACCCGGGGCCGGGGCGCCCGGGAAGCGCCGACAAGACGGCAGAGGCTGCCGCGCAGGTATCCGCTTTGCTCGGCAATGCCAGCACCGCAGAATTTGCGCAGGCAGGTGATACGGTCGATTTCACCGGTGAACCGGAGGACTGGGGGTACCGGCGCTTTCTCCTGCATTATGCCCATCTGGCGGCGGTGGCCGGTGGTGTGGATGGTTTCCTGATCGGTTCGGAACTGCGCGGGCTGACAGGGCTACGGGATCAGAACGGTCAATTCCCCTTTGTCGAAGGCCTAAGGGTGATGGCCAACGAAGTGCGCGGACTTCTGGGGACGCAGACCACAATCACCTATGGCGCGGACTGGACCGAGTATTTTGGGCATCAGCCTGCCGATGGCAGCGGTGATGTGCTGTTTCACCTGGACAGGCTCTGGGCGGACGATGCCATCGACGCGGTGGGCATCGACAATTACATGCCGCTCGCAGACTGGCGCGACGAGGACTATGCCGGCGACAGCCCGGACGGGTTTTCGGGGCCCTACGACCCGACCGGACTGAAAGCGAATATCTCCGCAGGCGAAGGTTACGACTGGTACTATGCGAGCGAGGCGGACCGGTACGCGCGGCTTCGCACGCCCATCACCGACGGGGCGCACGGGAAACCCTGGGTTTTCCGCTACAAGGATCTGGTTTCGTGGTGGTCGAACCAGCATTTCGACCGTCCTGGCGGCGTGGAGCAATCCGCGCCTACCGGATGGGTGCCGGCGTCAAAACCCATTATTTTCACCGAGCTTGGCTGCCCGGCGGTCGACAAGGGGCCGAACCAGCCGAACGTGTTCCCGGATGCCAAGTCGTCCGAGAACGCCTTGCCATACTATTCGAACGGCGGACGTTCGGACCTTGCACAGCATCGTCTGCTCGAGGCGCATTATGCCTATTGGGCACACACGGGATCTCACAACCCTGTTTCGCCCGTCTATCAAGGGCCGATGGTCGATCCGAAGATGTTCAGCCTCTGGGCATGGGATGCACGGCCTTTCCCGGCATTTCCCAATCGCGGCGACATCTGGGGAGATGGCGGAAACTGGGCATGCGGACATTGGCTCAATGGCCGCGCAAGCAGCATGACGGTCGGCGATCTGATCAACGCCATTCTGAAAGACCATGGTCTGGCGCCAGCGGAAACGATGCATGCCGATGGCGCGATCGCGGGCTATGTGGTCGCCAACCCGACCACAGCACGGGCCGCCATCGAGCCGATTGTCGATCTCTTCGGGATCGGCGCCCATGAGCGGGACGGGGAACTCGTTTTCCGCTCGCCGGGAGCGGCCCTGAAGGATGCACGGGAGGTTGCGGAACTGGCAACGGAAGCCGATGGCGCCGTTTTCGAGCGGATACGCGAACCCGACCACGCGTTGCCTGCTGAACTGCATGTGGATTTCCGCGATGAGATGCGCGACCACCAGGCCGCGACGACGCGCGCGGTTCATATCGGTGCGAAAGGGCGACGAAAGCATTTTCTGAGTTTCCCGGGCGTATTGGCAGCGCCGGAGGCTGAAAGACAGGCAAAGGACTGGCTGCTGCGCCACTGGGCGGCGCGGGAAGAAGCCCGCTTTGCGTTGCCGTTTTCCGCAGATCGGGTGCAGCCGGGTTCGATCCTGCGTCTTCCGGAGATTTCGGGTTCGACCCGATATCTGGTCACCGAGGTCGAAGATGGCCTGTTCAGCAGCGTGAAGGCGCGGCGTGTGCACGCCAATCCCGCGCCTGCGGCACGATCAGCTTCAACGCCACCGTCAGACGATGGCGAGCAGGGCGAAAGCGCTGCCTTTGCGCTGTTGCTGGACCTGCCCTGGCAACCGGGGACAAGGGAAGCGGAAGAGCAGTTTCGTGTCGCTGTCCACGCAACCCCATGGAGCAGCCACGTGGCGTTCGCCTCACCCGAGGAGAGCGGCTTCGAAATGCGGAGCCGGATTGCCCGGCGTGCCACCATCGGGTTCCTGAGAGAGGGACTGGATGCCGGTGTATCAGGCCGGCTGGACCGGAGCCGGACAATCACCGTGGAGCTCCTTTCCGGCGGATTGGAGAGTGTTTCGCCGGCGCAGCTAGTCAATGGCGCCAATGCGGCCGCGGTGTTCAGCGGGGCCGGAGTCTGGGAAGTGCTGCAGTTTACGACCGCAGAAGAGATCGAGCCATCGGTGTGGCGGCTTGACGGGCTTCTGCGCGGGCAGCTTGGCACCGACGACGCAATGAAGGCCGGTGCCCCGGAGGGGGCGGGATTCATCCTGCTCGATCAGGCCGTACAGGCGGTGGGACTGCGTGCCACGGAGGCCGGGCTTGAACGCCATTGGCGCATAGGCCCCGCCGGCGAGGCGTTTGGCAGCGCCCGCTTCTTTCAGATGCAGGCGGCGGGTGGTCTGAGAGCGCTGATGCCCCTGTCACCGGTGCATCTCAGGGCCCGTGAGGCCTCGTCGGGTGCGGTCGTTCTTTCCTGGATACGACGTGGACGCATGGATGCCGACAGCTGGCTTGGTGACGATGTTCCGCTTGGTGAAGCGAGCGAGCGCTATCGGATCGACATAGCCGGTGACGATGGCGCTCCGCTCCGCAGCGTGACTTCCGGGACTACGGACTGGACCTACACGCCGGAAATGAGGGCTTCCGATTTTCCGGTGGCGCCGTCAGAAATCCGGTTCACCGTGCGTCAGGTAAGCGCGCAGGTCGGTCCGGGCATACCGACGACGGTTTCCGTCGCCGGCTGAGCACCAAACAAGCGAAAGGAATAAGGATGAATGACAGCAAACCCTGGTACCTGTCCCGCACGATCTGGGCGTCGATGGTGACAATTGCAGCGACGGCGGCAACCATGCTGGGCTACCCGCTGGGCGATATCGATAGTTCCGCCGTATCCGAGGGGCTTCTGCAGGCGGTTACCGCAATTTCCGGCCTGATCGCCATCTTCGGCAGGATCCAGGCCCGTAGCCGTATACGGTGACACAACGAAGCAGGGGCGCAACCGGGCGGTTGCGCTCCTGCTTCGAAAGGGCAGGAACGGGTAAAATGACATGCTGTTCATTTCCTATTCAGCCTCGATGGGGTACATCGGATGCATGTTCTGGCATCGCGCACATAAACCCGGCTTCCTCGCGGCTCTGGCTCTTCTGCCGGTGCTGCTCTGGCCCACGGCATCGCCAGCCCAGGCGGGCGTCGATTGCTACTCTGTCGGTTCACGGGTCGCTTCCCAAAACGGTGGTACGCTGGTTCAGGCAACTGCGGAGACACAGGGAGGACAGACCGTCTGCAGGGTGGTGGTGGTCATTCCGGGGGGCAACGGGGAACGCCCTAAGCGGGCCGAATTCGTAGTACCCGCAAACTAGAGCGCTTTCGCTTTTTGTTGAAACGCAGAAACGCTCTATCCTATTGATTTTGCGCAATTCCGGACGGAAAACCGGTTTCCACTTTTCCTGGAATTGCTCTAGTGTCGCGCAGCAGCGGCGACAAAGCCAATTTGTGAAACGAACCAGGTCGAGGGGTTAATGCGCATTCTCGTTGTCGAAGACGACAAGGATCTGAACCGGCAGATATGCGAGGCGCTGACCGACGCCGGTTACGTTGTGGACAGGGCATTTGACGGTGAGGAAGGGCACTTTCTCGGCGACACCGAGCCATATGACGCGGTGGTCCTCGATATCGGCCTCCCGCAGATGGACGGCATCAGCGTGCTGGAACGCTGGCGCCAGGATGACCGTAAAATGCCCGTTCTGATCCTCACCGCACGCGATCGCTGGAGCGACAAGGTGGCTGGCATCGATGCGGGAGCCGACGATTACGTGACCAAGCCGTTTCACATCGAGGAAGTGCTCGCACGGCTGCGCGCGCTCATCCGACGCGCAGCAGGCCACGCCTCGACGGAACTGCGCTGTGGGCCGGTGCGCCTCGACACCAAGGCCTCCAAGGCCGATGTCGACGGAATCCCGCTGAAACTCACTTCCCACGAATATCGGCTGCTTGCCTACCTGATGCATCATCGGGACACGGTTGTCTCGAGGACGGAACTGGTCGAGCATCTTTACGATCAGGATTTCGACAGGGATTCCAATACAATCGAGGTTTTTGTCGGTCGTCTGCGCAAGAAACTCGGAGATGTGGACCTGATCGAAACCGTGCGCGGCATGGGGTATCGCCTGCGCGAACCGGAGGCCGGTTAGGCCCCGGTGATGACTGATCCGAAGACGCAGTCCTGGCTCAGGCGGATCGTATCCCGCTCGCTTGCGGTGCGCGTCATCGCGTTTTCATCTTTTTGGGCGGTCATCGCGCTGGTTGTCATCGCAACGATCATCTCGGCCTTGTTTCGACAGGTGTCGGAACGTGGTTTTGATAGTGTTCTCTCCGCCTATCTCAACAATGTAATCGGCTCGGTGGGCATCGCTGAAGACGGTGACCTGCAGGGCAGTCCCAATCTCGACGATCTGCGCTTTCTGCAGCCCCAATCCGGCTGGTACTGGGCGGTGGAACCGGTGACCAGCGATCTGGGCGGGGCACTGCGCTCGCCGTCAATGGCGACGCCGATCCTTTCGCCGGATAGCAGTGATGTGCCGTTTAACACGGGGTTCCAGCGCAGCTATATGACGGTGGGACCAGGCGGCGATACGATCGAGGTGGTCGAGGCAGAACTCGTGGTGGGAGATCAGGGGCAGGTGGCTCGCTTTCGCGTCATGGGCAATCGGAGCGAGCTGGAGGAGGAGGTCAGCCAGTTTGTCCGCAAGCTCTATGGCTACCTTGCCATATTCGGTCTCGGCATGATTGCGATCAACGTCTTCGCCATCCTTTACGGTCTGCGCCCGCTCAATCGCGTGCAACAGGCCCTCTCGGATATTCGGGCGGGTTCTGCGCAGCGCCTTGAGGGGCCGTTTCCGACGGAAATCGAATCGCTCGCTGATGAAACAAATGCTCTGATCGACAACAATCGCCGCATCGTTGAACGCTCACGCAAGCAGGTTGGCAATCTGGCGCACTCCCTCAAGACGCCCCTGGCAGTGCTCATGAACGAAGGGCATGCCGTTGGCGGCGAACGCGGAAAGCTGATCACCGCACAGGCGACCGCCCTGCAACAGCAGCTTGATCATTATCTGCAGCGGGCGCGGGCCGCCGCACAGCGCGACAGTCTCGTTTTTCGCACGCCGGTCAAGGCGTCGCTGGAGCGTATGGCGCGCGTGATGGGCAAACTCAATCCTTCCATCGACCTTCAGGTGCAATTCCCGGATGAACCGCTGATCTTTGCGGGAGAGCGGGAAGACCTGGAGGAAATAAGTGGCAATCTCATGGAAAATGCCATGAAATGGGCCCGAAGCCGGGTTTCTCTTTCAGTGGAGGAAGGAGAAACGCAGGGCGATGGGCATGGCGTTCTGATTCTCATCGAAGATGACGGTCCGGGCATTCCGGAGGAAAAGGCGCGTGATGCGCTGAAGCGTGGCCGGCGGCTCGATGAAACAAAGCCGGGAACGGGGCTTGGGCTTGCGATTGTCGCAGACCTGGTGGAAGAGTATGGTGGTTCTCTCGCTTTGGAACGATCCTCGCTTGGCGGGCTAAAGGCTGTTGTTTCCTTGCCGCGCGCAGAAACCCAGGGTGCCAGCTGACGAGAACTGCCTAAATTGGGCCAAATCGACGCCTTAAATGCCTCGCAAACGATAAGTGTTTCTCAGGGGACCATCGGGATCAATGAAAGTCGCAGCAGTTTTTGCAATAGCGTTCTCCGCGGTTTTGTCGGGCTGCCTGAGCAGCGACATGTCGGGTTCGCAGCTTGAGCCAAATCAGTTTGCGGCATCCCAGGCGGCGGCAGACAGCTCCGCCATACTGGGCATGGAGGGTGGTGGCCTGATTGGCGGCGAATTTGGTGAGGCACTGTCGCGCCGGCAAAAGCGCCTTGCGATAGAGGCTGAATACAAGGCGCTGGAGAATACACCGGCCGGACAGGATGTCTCGTGGCAGGACACAGGCTCAGGCCGGGCTGGGACCGTGAGAGCGGCACAGCCTTACCGCGTTGGTTCCCAGGATTGTAGGCAATACACCCATACCATCCAGATCAACGGCACACCGCGCGAAGCGCGCGGGACCGCATGCCGAAATGAGGATGGAAGCTGGATGCTGCTCGGTTAGAGCAATCCCAGGAGAAGTTGGCGCCGGTTCTCCATCCGGAACTGCGTGAGAACAATAAGGTTGAGCGCTTCTGCGCTCTAATGAAAAGTGGAAGCGCTCCGGGAGCAGCCCTGCTGCCATGGCGGCAACCCCCGCGGCGGGACGGGTTTGCCAAATGGCCGCAGGTGCGCCGAGTTGGCAGCGTCTTCCCCGACCGCTATTTAGAGCCCATGTTGTTCTGGATACTCGCAGCTTTTCTGACCTTCGTCGCAGCCTTTGCAGTGCTGCGGCCTTTTGCCGTGCGCAGCACGATGTCCGAGGACGCGCGCGCGCACGATATTGAGGTCTATCGTGACCAGCTCGAGGAAGTTGAACGGGATGCCGAACGCGGGCTCATCGGGCATCAGGAATCCGAGCAGGCGCGCGCCGAGATCGGACGCCGGATTCTGAGGGCTTCAGAAGCGGCAGGCGGGCAGAAGGCATATCTGGCAAGCCAGCGCGTGACACGCCTGACGGCAGCGATCGCCGTGCTCGCCGTGCCACTGGTGAGCTGGGGGCTCTATGTGTTCACCGGGTCGCCGGGCATGCCCGCGCAGCCCCTGCATGCGCGGATGACCGAGGAGCCCGCCGAAGCGCCGATTGATGAGCTGGTTGCACGGGCCGAGACACATCTGGCAGACAATCCCGACGATGCGCGCGGCTGGCAGGTGCTGGCGCCGGTTTACATGCGTCTGGGGCGTTTTGGCGATGCACAGACAGCATTGCGCAACATCATGCGCCTGTCGGGCGATACGGCGAATATGAAAGCGGCATTGGGCGAGGCGATCGTCGGTAGTGCGCAGGGCATGGTCACGGCTGAGGCCGAGGCAGTCTTTCAGGAAGCGCTTGTTCTTGATCCCAGGGAGCCGAAGGCACGCTTCTTCCTGGGGTTGGCGCGCGCACAGGACGGCGCGACCGGCGAAGCCCGGTCGCTCTGGCGTGAAATGCTCGACGACCTGCCGGAGGCTTCGCCGTGGCGCTCGGCGGTTGAGCAGGCTATGGCGCGTTCGGGTGGTGCCGCCGAATCCGGCGCGGGGCCCAGTGAAGACGAGGTTGCGGCCGCTTCGGACCTCTCCGGGGCTGACCGGCAGCAGATGATCGAAGGCATGGTCGCAGGACTGGACGAGAAGCTGCGTGAAAATCCGGCCGATCTGGATGGATGGCGGCGTCTCATTCGTTCATACATGGTGCTGCAGCGTCCGGAGGCCGCGAGAGAAGCCTTGGAGCGGGCCGTGGCGGCATTCGGCCCGGAGGCTCCTGAAAGCGACGACCTCAAGGGATTCGCGGCCGATCTCGGCGTCGTTATCGAATAGGTTTGATGTGACACGGAAACAGAAAAGACTGACGATCATCGCAGGCGCGATCGGCTTTCTCGGTGCCGCCACCGGGTTGACCCTCTATGCCCTGGGGGAACAGACCTCTTATTTCTACATGCCCGGTGACCTGGCGGAAAAGCCGGTTGCTGCGGGCCAGCGCATCCGCCTTGGCGGTCTCGTGGAAAAGGGGTCCATCGAACGCTCCGACGATACCCATGTCCGCTTTGCGGTGACCGATGGAAGCGAAACGGTGACGGTGCGCTACAACGGCATCCTTCCCGATCTCTTCCGGGAGGAGCAGGGGGTGGTCACCGAGGGTGTGTTCGACGAGAGCCAGACCTTTGTCGCCGATACGGTGCTCGCCAAGCATGACGAAAACTACATGCCACGCGAAGTGGCCGACAGTCTCAAGGAAAAGGGTGTCTGGCAGGAAAACTGACGCTGGTGGAAAACCCGTCGGGACGCGGCCAGAAACGGCTTGATTGGAGCGCATGAGAGAATGAGCATCGAACTCGGTCACTTCGCCCTTGTCCTGGCTTTTGCGCTGGCGCTGGTTCAGATGACAGTGCCGATCGTTGGAGCGCAACTCAAAAACGACACGCTGATGCGCGTGGGCGAACCGGCCGCTCTGACCAACTTCATGCTGGTTGCGCTGTCCTTCATGGCGTTGACCTCGGCCTATATCCAGTCGGATTTCTCCGTCTTGAACGTCTGGGAGAATTCGCATTCGGCCAAGCCGCTTCTCTACAAGATCACCGGCACATGGGGGAACCACGAGGGCTCAATGCTCCTGTGGGTGCTGATCCTTGTCTTCTTCGGTGCACTGGTGGCGGTTTTCGGGCGCAACCTGCCCCTGTCGCTGCGTGCCAATGTGCTGGGGGTGCAGGGGGCGATCAGCTGCGCGTTCATCATATTCATTCTGGCGACCTCCAATCCGTTTGCGCGCCTCGACCCGGCGCCGATGGAGGGGCGCGATCTGAACCCCATTCTCCAGGACATCGGGCTCGCCGTTCATCCGCCCCTTCTTTATCTTGGCTATGTCGGGTTCTCCGTTGCCTTTTCCTTTGCCATTGCGGCCCTGATCGAGGGCCGGCTGGATGCGGCCTGGGCGCGCTGGGTGCGGCCCTGGACGCTGGCAGCCTGGATGTTTCTGACAGGAGGCATCGCAATGGGCTCGTACTGGGCCTATTACGAGCTTGGCTGGGGCGGGTTCTGGTTCTGGGACCCGGTCGAGAATGCTTCCCTGCTGCCGTGGCTGGGCGGAACGGCGCTGCTGCACTCGGCGCTGGTGATGGAAAAGCGCTCGGCGCTGAAAATCTGGACCGTCCTGCTCGCAATCCTGACATTTTCGCTGTCGTTGCTCGGAACGTTCCTGGTTCGCTCAGGTGTCCTGACGTCCGTCCATGCTTTCGCTACCGATCCGGCACGCGGTGTCTTTATTCTGTGCATTCTCATCCTGTTCATTGGCGGGTCGCTGGCGCTCTTTGCGTGGAGGGCGGCAACCCTGACGCCGGGCGGCCTTTTCCAGCCGGTTTCGCGCGAGGGCGCGCTTGTCCTCAACAACCTCATCCTGACGACGGCGACCGCCACCGTGCTGATCGGCACGCTTTATCCGCTTCTGGTTGAAGCCGTGACGGGCGACAAGATTTCGGTCGGCCCGCCCTTCTTCAATCTCACCTTTGGCCCGCTCATTCTTCCCTTGCTGGTGATTGTGCCTTTCGGGCCCCTCCTTGCCTGGAAACGCGGTGATTTATGGGCTGTTTCGCAACGCCTCTTCTGGGCTTTCGGCAGCGCCCTGGCTGCTGTGCTTCTCGTCGTCCTTCTGGTCGACCGCGCCTCCGTTCTGGCGGCACTCGGCATCGGACTGGGCGTCTGGCTGGTGCTCGGCGCGCTGACCGACCTCGTGATCAAATCCGGGCTCGGCAAGGCAGCACCGTCCGTGGCGTTCAGTCGTTTCAGGGGTTTGCCGCGCTCGGTGTTCGGGACAGCGCTTGCCCATGCCGGCATCGGGCTCACGACAATCGGGATCATCTCCGTAACCACGCTGGAAACCGAGAAGATCGCGGCAATGCAGCCGGGCGAAACGGTGGAGATACAGGGATACAATCTACGGTTCGGCAGCCTGCGCCCATTCACCGGACCGAATTACACGGAAGATCAGGCAACGTTCATCCTGACCCGTGTGACCGGGAAACCGCTTGGTGAGGTGGTGTCTTCCAAGCGTCTTTATACCGCGCGTCAGATGCCCACCACCGAAGCTGGCATCCGCACGCTTGGCCTGAGCCAGCTCTACGTTTCCCTCGGCGACCAGACCCCGAACGGCAAGATCGTCGTGCGAATCTGGTGGAAGCCGATGGTCACGCTGATCTGGCTGGGTGCGCTGGTCATGATGATTGGTGGGACGGTGTCGCTGCTTGACCGCCGGCTGCGGATTGGAGCGCCGATGCCACGCAGAATACCGGGCAGAAAACCGGCTACAGAGGGCAGGGCGGCATGAGGCGGTTGATTTCCGGCGCGTTCTTCGCAGTCTGCGGGCTTGTGTTTCTGGCGCTTCATCCCGCGTTTGCCGTGCAGCCCGACGAAGTGCTGGACGATCCGGCGCTGGAGGAGCGCGCGCGCGACCTTTCTGCCGAGTTGCGGTGTATGGTCTGCCAGAACCAGTCGATCGACGATTCCGATGCGGAACTGGCTCGTGATCTCCGGGTTCTGGTGCGCGACCGCCTGGAGGCAGGCGACAGCGACGAAGAGGTCATCGCCTATGTGGTCGATCGCTATGGAGAATTCGTTCTCCTGAAACCGCGCTTCAGCTATCGCAACGCCCTTCTCTGGGGGGCTCCTGTCATGCTTCTGTTGTTCGGGGGAGCATTGATTGTCGCAAACGCACGGCGCAGGAAGACAGGAGAGGCTGTCTCTGGCCTGAGCGCAGAAGAGCAAGAGCGCCTTGACCAGATTTTGAACGACCGTGACTGAAATTGCGCCTCGCAAACCTGTACGAAGGGTCCGCACCCACTTAGCCTGAAACCAGCCTGCCTGTTGGCAGGCCCGGGCACGTGCGAAAGGGGACCCCATGACGGCGAAAACACAGAAGCTTGCGTTCAAAGGTCATTCCGGCGCCGATCTCGCTGCGCGGCTCGACCTGCCGAACGGGTCGATCAGGGCCTACGCACTGTTTGCTCACTGCTTTACGTGCTCGAAGGATTTGCTCGCTGCGCGGCGTATCGCTGCCGAACTGGCGCGGGCCGGCATCGCCGTGTTGCGCTTCGACTTTACCGGCCTCGGGTCCAGCGAGGGCGAATTCGCATCGACCAATTTCTCCACCAATCTCGAAGATCTGCTCAGTGCGGCGACCTTTCTTGAAGAGCATTACGAAGCGCCCTCCGTTCTGGTGGGGCATTCGCTGGGCGGTGCGGCGGTTCTTGCCATTGCCGGGCGCTTGCACTCCGTAAAGGCGGTCGCAACCATTGGAGCGCCTGCCGACACGGCGCACGTGCTGAAAAATCTGGGCGCTTCGCTTGAGAGCATCCAGCAGGAAGGCGAAGCGGATGTTTCGCTCGGCGGTCGACAGTTTCGCGTGCAGCGACAGTTTGTCGAGGATGTCCGGTCGCACAGTCTTCTGGATGCCGTCGCCGGCATGCGCAAGCCGCTGCTCGTTTTGCATGCGCCGCTCGACGAGATTGTCGGCATCGACAACGCCACGCAGATATTTCTGGCGGCAAAACACCCCAAGAGCTTCATATCGCTGGACCAGGGCGATCATCTATTGACAGACCCCGAGGACGCCTCCTTTGCCGCAAGTGCGATGTGTGGCTGGCTCTCGCGCTATCTCCCCGGCGACGAACCCCAGGGCACGGTGCCAGTGGAACGTGTGCGCGTGATGGAGACGGGGCAGGGCAAGTTCCAGAATGCGGTACAGGCCGGCCGGCATCGCCTGTTCGCGGATGAGCCGGAGAGTTTCGGCGGGCTCGACACGGGACCGTCACCCTATGACTTTCTATCTATAGCCCTTGGCGCCTGCACCACGATGACACTGCGTCTTTATGCCGATCGCAAGAAGCTGGATCTGGGTCGCATCAGCGTCGATGTCTCGCACAACAAGGTCCACGCCAGGGATTGTGCGGATTGCTCCGAGGCGGCGAATGCTCAGGGACGTATCGACCGATTTGAACGTGTGATCGATGTGGAGAATACCATATCATCCGAGCTGCTGGACAAACTGGTCGAAATCGCCGGCAAGTGTCCGGTTCACAGAACGCTTGTGAGTGTCGCGCATGTCCACACCGCTGTTCGCGGAGGGGAATGAGCCCAATTTGATGCGAACATTACGAAAATTTCATCGGCTGGAAATGGCGTTGTAATGTGCAGATCGCTATTTCATCACTCCAAGACGCTTTTGCGCGCCGAAATGAGATTTTCCAAGAGGATGGGTTGCTATGCATCAGGACGCGGACAACAAGGCACTGGAGAAGGGTATTATCGGAAAGAAGCGCGGGCGCCTGATGGCGACAATCGCTTCTGTCGCCATTGCCGGAGCGATCGGTCTGGGCGCTGTCACCAGCGGAACGGTGCCGGTCATGGCTGAAGCTGTCCGGCTGGACCAGCCGGTTCAGGCTCCGAGCTTCGCCGATATCGTCGAGAAGGTTTCTCCCGCGGTCGTCAGTGTGCGCGTGAAAGCCGATGTCAAGATGACATCGAATCCCGGTGGCTCGGGTTTCTTCGACATGCCGGGCTTTGAAGAACTGCCGGACGGGCACCCCCTGAAGCGCTTCTTCCGCGAGTTCCGCGGCGATCGCGGATTTGAGCAGGATCGCCGGTCCGAGCGTCGTCGTCCGCGCCCGGTTTCTCAGGGGTCCGGCTTCTTCATTTCCGAAGACGGTTATCTCGTCACCAACAACCATGTGGTTGATGGCGGCAGCAACTTCACCGTCGTCATGGATGACGGTACGGAGATCGACGCAAAGCTGGTCGGCACCGACCCGCGTACCGATCTCGCCGTGCTGAAGGTCGATGAGGAACGCAAGTTCACCTATGTCGATTTTGCCGATGACGAGAAGGTGCGCGTCGGTGACTGGGTGGTTGCCGTCGGCAATCCGTTCGGTCTCGGCGGTACGGTGACGGCAGGCATCGTCTCCGCCCGTGGCCGCGATATCGGTGCCGGACCGTATGACGATTTCATCCAGATCGATGCGGCCGTGAACCGCGGAAATTCCGGTGGCCCGGCCTTCAATCTTACCGGTGAGGTCGTTGGCATCAATACGGCGATTTTCTCGCCCTCCGGCGGCAATGTCGGCATCGCCTTCGCGATTCCAGCCTCGGTGGCCAAAGAGGTTGTCGGAGATCTGATCAAGGACGGTACGGTTGAGCGCGGCTGGCTTGGTGTTCAGATCCAGCCGGTGTCCAAAGACATCGCCGAATCCGTGGGCCTCGATGAGGAGAAAGGCGCGCTGGTCGCCGATGCGCAGGAAGGCGAGCCGGCAGCCAAGGCAGGTATCCGCTCCGGCGACATCATCATCGCAGTGGACAACAAGCCGGTCGCTTCGCCGAAGGAGCTGGCCCGCCTGATCGCCGGCTTCGCGCCGGGCAATGAGGTCGACGTGACGCTCTGGCGCAGCGGCGAGACGGAGAGCGTCAAGGTGATGCTCTCCGAGATGCCGGGTATGGAGACGATGGCGTCGGCACGAGGCGGTTCGCAGTCGAGCACGATGGACGCCCAGTTCGGCCTGAAGGTGACGCCCGCAGAAGATGACGCTGGCCTGGTGGTGACGGACGTGGAACCCGGGAGCCCGGCAGATGACCGCGGAATCCGCCCTGGCGACATCATCCGCACCGTCAACTCGCAGTCGGTGAAATCGGGCAAGGATGTCGAGGAGGCCGTCTCGGCTGCCGTGAAAGCCGGTCGCAAGGCCGTGCTGGTGCAGATCGAACGCAACGATGCCAGCCGCTTTGTCGCCCTGCCGACCAGGGAGGGCTGATCTCTGAGGCAAATCCTGAACTCCCTCGCGGTCGCTGCGGGGGAGTTCTGTTGTCATCCAGACCTTTCAGGAAGACGTTTCATCTGGGAAGAGGTTATAACAACCGCATGAAGATTCTTGTCATCGAGGACGATCGGGAAGCGGCTGACTATCTCAGGAACGCCTTTGCCGAGGCAGGCCACACGGCCGACATCGCACGCGACGGCGACAGCGGCTTTTCCATGGCCGAAACCAGCAGCTACGACGTCTTTGTTGTCGATCGCATGCTGCCGCGTCGGGACGGTCTGTCGATCATCGCCGAATTGCGCGCTGGCGGCAACGATACACCTGCGCTCATCCTCTCGGCACTGGGAGAGGTGGATGACCGGGTGACCGGCCTGCGCGCCGGTGGCGACGACTATCTGACCAAGCCATACGCCTTCTCCGAACTGCTCGCCCGCATCGAGGTCCTGCGCCGGCGGGCCGGTGCCAAGGATGTCGAAACCGTCTACAATGTCGGCGATCTGGAGCTGGACCGCCTGTCGCACACGGTGCGACGCGCGGGGCAGGAAATCGTTCTCCAGCCGCGCGAGTTCCGGTTGCTCGAATACATGATGCGCCATGCCGGACAGGTGGTGACCCGGACCATGCTTCTGGAAAATGTCTGGGACTATCATTTCGACCCACAGACCAATGTCATCGACGTGCACATCTCGCGCCTGCGCGGCAAGATCGAAAAGGGCTTTGAGAAGCCGCTGCTTCATACGGTGCGTGGCGCCGGCTATATGCTGAAGGACTGATGGCGCGGCTTCTTTCGATCCTCAACACGACGGCGGCGCGTCTTTCAGCGCTCTATCTCATCCTTTTTGCCGTCTGCGCCACATTTCTCGTTATTTACATGACCTCGCTCTCGGCCCGCATGCTGGTCGGGCAGACACGCGAAGCCATCAATGAGGAGGTGCGCGGCCTCGATCGTGCCTATCGCCGAGGCGGCCTGCCGTTTCTCGTGCGGGTGATCGAATCGCGCGCGCGCCAGCCGGGCGCCAATCTCTATCTTCTGGCCGATGCCAACGGCCGCATTCTTTCCGGCAATGTGGAAAGCCTGCAGCCAGGTGTGCTCGACGTGATGGGCTGGACGGAACGGCCTTTCACCTATAGCCGTTTTGGCGAGGGCGAGGCGCGCATTGAGCCCCGTGCACGCGAGGCGGAGCACAAGGCGATGGCAGTCGTGTTCCGACTGCCCAACCAGATCATCGTCATGGTCGGGCGCGATCTCGGCGAACCGGAAAAATTCCGCAGTGTGATGCAGCGCGCCCTTGTGGTCACGCTCGCCATCATGTGCGCGGGCGCCCTGCTGATCTGGTACTTTGTCGGCCGCCGCGCGCTGAAGCGCATCGACCGCGTCTCCGAGGCAAGCCGTAGCATCATGGGTGGCGATCTCAGCCACCGGCTGCCCATTTCGGGAGCGGGTGACGAGTTCGACCGGCTTTCCGACAATCTGAACAAGATGCTGGATCGTATCGCGGCCCTGAATGAGGGGTTGCGGGAGGTCTCGGACAACATCGCCCATGATCTCAAGACGCCGTTGACGCGCCTGCGCAACAGGGCGGAAGCCGCGCTGGCCGGAAACCAGAAAACGGCGGACTACCGCGCTGCTCTGGAACGCACCATCGCCGAATCCGACCAGCTCATACGCACGTTCAACGCCATTTTGATGATTTCGCGGCTCGAGGCGGGGTACTCCGCGGAAGCCACGTCGACAATAGACCTGCGCGCCATTCTGGCCGATGTGGTGGAACTCTACGAGCCGCTCGCCGAGGAGCAGGGCGTGGTCCTTGAGGCAAAAATTGACGGTGCCGTCACGCTGCAGGGAAACCGCGAACTGATCGGACAGGCGTTGTCGAACATCGTTGACAACGCGATCAAATACTCCGCGGGTTCTGGCGAGACGCCGGCGGTGCAGGTCTCCCTGGAAACCGCAGCCTCTGAAATTCGGCTGACGGTGCGCGACAATGGTCCCGGTGTTCCCGACGCGGACCGTCGCCGCGTGACGGAACGCTTCGTGCGCCTTGAGGAAAGCCGTACCCAGCCGGGTTCCGGTCTGGGGCTCAGCCTTGCCAAGGCTGTCATGACATTCCATGGTGGACGTCTCGAATTCGCCGATAACGAGCCCGGTCTCGCCGTGACAATGGTGTTTCCCGCTGAAGCGCCGAAACGGAAAGTCGAAACGGTTTTCAGGAAGCGTGAAGCCTCCGACTGAGAGGGGCTGGGCGAGCGAAAATGCTTGACCGGAGAGGGGGCCTTGATGGGGCGTGATGCGGTTGCTGATGGAAGCCTCTGGTTTGGGGCGCCGGTTCTTGTCCTGAAGCCGGTCGATGACGACGAGGCCGCGGAAGCGCTTGAGATGGTCCGTGAAGCAGCCGAGCATGCTCAATGCGCGCGCCTGTGCGACCTCCTCGGGAGCAATACCGGTTTAACGGGTTTCCTCTCGGCGGTGTTCGAGCTTTCGCCATTCCTGCGCGATTGTGCGCGCCGCAACCCGCACGCTCTCGAAGCCCTGTTCGACGCGCCGGCCGACGAACGGCTCAAAATGCTGTTCGAGCGCATCGATGCGAGTGCCTTTGCGCAGGAACAGACCGAAAGCGGTCAGATGAAGGCGCTGCGCGATCTGAAGGCGGAGGCGCATTTCCTGATTGCGCTCTGCCGGCTTGCCGATGTTGCGGACACGGCCACAACCACCGAGCGGCTGAGCCTTCTTGCAGACAAATGCATTCGCGCCGCCGTCAATTTTTTGCTTCTCGATGCCGACCGCGCGGGCAAACTGAAGCTCCCCGATCGAGCGAGACCGGCAGAAGGCAGCGGCTGGATCCTGCTTGGCATGGGCAAGCTCGGTGCCAATGAGCTGAACTTCTCTTCCGATATCGACCTGATCGTGCTGGTCGATCCGCACGCGCCTGCCATCATCGAGGCCTATGAGGCCATCGATCTCTTTGTCCGCCTCACACGCAGGCTCGTCCGAATCCTTCAGGACCGGACAGAGCATGGCTATGTCTTCCGCACGGATCTGCGGCTGCGTCCCGATCCGGGCTCCACCCCGCTGGCGATACCTGTCGAGGCGGCGCTTCACTATTACGAAAGCCGCGGCCAGAACTGGGAACGGGCGGCGATGATCAAGGCGCGCCCTATTGCCGGCGACCTTGTGGCCGGCGAAAGCTTCCTGAAAGAACTGCAGCCCTATGTGTGGCGCAAATACCTGGATTATGCGGCCATCGCCGATGTCCATTCCATCAAGCGCCAGATCCATGCACACAAGGGACATGGGGCTGTGGCGGTGCGCGGCCACAACGTCAAGCTTGGGCGCGGCGGCATCCGCGAAATCGAGTTTTTCGTCCAGACCCAGCAATTGATCGCCGGCGGCCGCTTCCCGGAACTGCGCGGCCGGCGCACCGTCTCCATGTTGAAGGAACTCGCCCGTTGCGGCTGGATCGACGAGGAGGCGCGGGGGGCGCTGACGCGTCAGTACTGGTTCCTGCGGGATGTTGAGCACGCCCTGCAGATGGTGGCTGACGAGCAGACCCACACGCTTCCCGAAGAGGACGATGAACTGGAGCGCATCGCGCATCTGCTCGCCTTCGACGATGCAGAAGCGTTTTCAGAAGCCTTCCGTGAAAGCCTGCGCCTGGTCGAACAGCACTATGCTGATCTCTTCGAGACCGCACCGCAGCTTTCGCGCGGTGTCGGCAATCTGGTCTTTACGGGCGATGTGGACGACCCGGGCACGCTGGAAACCCTGAGCGAACTCGGTTTCGAGCGGCCAAGCGACATGTGCCGCGTGATCCGCGGCTGGCATTATGGCCGCTACCGCGCGACGCAGTCGGCAGAAGCGCGCGAGCGTTTGACCGAGCTCACACCGGCCCTTCTCGAGGCTTTTGGAAGCACGCGGCGCGCCGATGAGGCGCTGTTGCGCTTCGATGCCTTTCTGGCAGGACTGCCGGCCGGCATTCAGCTCTTCTCGCTATTGCAGTCCAATCCGGCCCTGCTCAACATGCTGGTGAGCATCATGGGCGCAGCGCCACGCCTGGCCGCGATCATCACCAGACGGCCCCATGTGTTCGACGGACTTCTCGATCCGGCGCTACTGTCCGAGCTCCCCGACCGGGCCTATCTCTCCGAGCGGCTGGAGACCTTTCTGGCTGGCGCGCAGATTTACGAGGAGATACTCGACAGGCTGCGCATCTTTGCGGCCGAGCAGAAGTTTCTGATCGGTATCAGGCTTCTGACCGGGGCCATCGATTCCGCGCGCGCCGGCAAGGCGTTTTCGGACCTGGCCGATCTCACGGTTGAGTCCGCTCTTGAGGCAGTGGTTGAGAATTTCGCCGGGCGCCACGGCCGCATCGCCGGCGGGCGCGTCGCCATTCTGGGCATGGGAAAGCTCGGCAGCCGCGAGCTGACTGCTGGTTCCGACATAGATCTGATCCTGCTTTACGATCACGACGAGGATGCCGACTATTCGGACGGGCAAAAGGCGCTGGCGCCTTCGGAATATTACGCGCGCCTGACCCAGAGGCTGATTGCTGCCGTCTCCGCGCCGACCGCAGAGGGCGTGCTCTACGAGCTGGACCTGCGCCTTCGCCCCTCGGGCAACAAAGGGCCGGTCGCCACGCATATCGACGCTTTTGCGCGCTATCAGCGCAACGAAGCCTGGACCTGGGAGCACATGGCACTCACGCGCGCGCGCGCCTTCGCCGGCGACAGGGCGCTGATCGAGCGTGTCGAAAAGGAGGTGCACAAAATCCTCGCCCTGCCGCGGGACACGCAGAAGATCCGCAACGAAGCGGCCGAGATGCGTCGGCTACTGGAGGAGGAGAAGCCCGCCCGCGACGTCTGGGATCTGAAGCTTGTGCCTGGCGGCCTCATCGACCTCGAATTCATCGCCCAGGTGGCCGTGCTCACCAGAAACACCTGGTCCGAAAGCGAAACGACCGCCACCAGTGAGGTTCTTTCTTCCCTATCAGAGACGTTCTGCGCGCCTCAGGCGCGCCAGGAACTCGTCGATGCGCATCACCTCTATATGACGCTCACGCAGACCACGCGGCTTTGCCTTGAAGGCGGGTTTGATCCGGACGAGGCGCCGCCCGGCTTCGCCGACCTCATGCTGCGGCAGACCGACCTGCCGGAACTCGGCATTCTGGAAGCGCATGTGGAAGAAACGGCGGGCAGGGTGCGGCGGCTGTTCGAAGAACTGGTTGGCTCGGTCGGTTAAGGCAAGTCCAGGAAAAGTGGAAACCGGTTTTCCGTCCGGAATTGCGCAAAAACAAAAAGTTAGATCGTTTTCGTGATTCAGCGAAAAGCGGAAACGCTCTAACTCAGGCGGCCACGGCCGGCTTCTTGCGCTCTTCGGCAGGCAGGCGCACGGACACGATGGTGCCGACGCCTTCTGTCGAGCGGATTTTCAGCACGCCGCCATGCAATTCCGCCAGCGAGCGGGAAATGGCAAGGCCAAGGCCGGAGCCCGTGTGGCTTTTTGAAAACTGGTTCTGAACCTGTTCGAAGGGGCGGCCGAGCTTTTTCAGGGCATCCCGCGGGATGCCGCAGCCTGAATCCTCGATGGTAAGCGTGACCGCCGGGCCGACCTTTCGCGCGCGCAGCGATATGTGCCCGCCTTCGCCGGTGAACTTGACGGCGTTGGACAGCAGATTGATGACGATCTGCTTGATTGCGCGGCGGTCGGCAAAGACCTGCATCCGCTCGGGGATGTCCATCTTCATGGCGATCGATTTTTCCGCCGCCTGGAGTTCCACCACGCGCACCGTTTCGCGGATCAGCGGGCACAGATCGATTTCCTCGCAATCGACCGAGAACTGGCCGGCTTCGATCTTCGACATGTCGAGAATGTCGTTGATGACGCCGAGCAGGTAGGAACCGCTCGAACAGATGTCGCGCACATACTCCTCGTAGCGCTCCGAGCCAAGCGGCCCGAACATTCCAGATTCCATCACTTCCGAGAAACCGATGATCGCGTTGAGCGGTGTGCGCAGCTCGTGCGACATGTTGGCCAGGAACTCGGATTTTGCCCGGTTCGCCGCCTCGGCACGCTCGGTCTCGCGCATGTATTTGCGGTTCAGCTCACTGAGTTCGCGTGTGCGCTCCTGCTCGGCGCGGCGCGCGAGGCTGAGATCGTGAATGGTCGCCATCAACCGGCGCTCGCTGTCGACAAGCTTGCCCTGATGCTGCTTGAGCTGGGTAATGTCGGTGCCGACGGAAACCGTGCCGCCGTCGCGCGTTTTGAGTTCCGTCACCTGCAGCCAGCGTCCGTCCGCGAGCTGTCGTTCATAGGTGGCGCCGTTACCATTGCCTGAGGGCACGGCCAGTCTGCGTTCAGAGCGGAAGGCAGGCGCCAGCGCTTCGATGTCGCGGCGCCGCGCGCCGGAGACGATCATGCTCTCGTCGACGCCCAGATCCTGCTTGTACTTGGTGTTGCACATGACGAGCCGCTCGGCATAGTCCCACAGCACGAAGGATTCGCCGATGCTCTCGATTGCCGTGCGCAGCCGCTGATCGGCCGCTTCCGTCTGCTGTACGAGTGTGCGCTGCTCGGTCACATCCACGGCGATGCCGATCAGGTGCAGCTCCGGTGCGTTCGGGTCCACCACCTGCGCCCGCGCACGCACCCAGACCCACTGTCCGTCGGCGCGTTTCATACGGAAGACGCGGTCTACGTGATCAATCTCGCGCGCCATGATGCGGTTGGCCAGATCGAACAGATCGCCATCGTCGGGATGGATGATCGCCGCGACCTCACCGAAGGAAAGCATCTCGTCGGTCGTCTCGTAGCCCAGCATCTCGAACATGGAGCGTGACCAGAACATCTTGCCGCGCACCATGTCCCAGTCCCACAGGCCGCATTTGCCGCGCACCATGGCCATGTCGATGCGCTGGTGTGCTTCCATGTAAATTCGGTCGGCAGCCTGGGCACGCGCGGCCTGGCTGAAATAGGCGTAGAGGATCACCATCAGGATGCCCGCGGTCAGGGCAAACAGCGACACATTCATCGAAACGGAACGGCGCCAGTCGGCAAAGAGACCGTCGCGTGAGGTGAGGGCGACGGCAGCGCCCTCCTGACCGGCAACATGGACAAGCGACGCAAGCCACTGCTCACCGGCAATCTCCACATTCATCACTCCGGCACGTGCGCCGAACAGGAAGAGCGGCTGGCCGCCCGCCAACACGTCTTCGAGCGAGCGACCGATGAGGTTCTGTCCGTTGGGCGATGTGGCCAGGACGTCAAAGTGTTCATCGGTGATGGCGAGCACGCGTTCGTCTTCCGATCCGGCGCGGCGCATCGCTTCTTCGATGAGCATGCGCGCCTTCTGTGCCGGCTCGGTCTCGGTCGTGTCGATTGCCACGCTTGCGGCCAGCGAATCCGCCGCCAGCGCGAGCATGGTTCGAGCGTCGCGTTCGATGTCGTCGCGCCAGGTGAAGAGCGAGAGAAGCCGTGCTGCCGCCAGCACAAGAAGAAAGATGATGATGAGAACGGGAATGGAACGGCGCAGATAGGGCTCTATGGCCAGAAGACGTTCATAGGCCGGAGCTGCAATAATCTTGGCGTTGCCTGCCAGTCCCATGCGCCTTGCGCGTCGGGTTCGTGGCCCGGCAGCCATGCCCGCAATCAGGGGCAAAGCCCAACCCCCTGCCTTCGCCATCCGACGGGCTCCCTCGTTCCTCGTTAAGTTCGGTGATTCGGCTCCGCCTGCTGCCGAATCATCCATAAGGAATCAAAGGTGATTCGCCTTGTCCAGTGGTCTTGGTAAAAAAGATATTAACGCCCGCCCTCAGGCGAGCGTTCGTTCCAGAATGTCGGCAAGATCGCGCGAGAGATCCTTCCGCTTGGCCATCTCGACAAGAAGCTTGCGCGCGTGCTCGCGCCGGCCCTTTTCAAGCGACCGCCAGGAGCGGAACGCGGTGGCAAGACGGGCTGCCACCTGCGGATTGTGACTGTCGAGCGCGGCGACCGTTTCTGCGACGAGACGATAGCCTTCGCCATCGGCGCTATGGAACGCCGTCTGGTTTGCCATGGAGAACGTGCCTATAAGCGCCCGCACGCGGTTCGGGTTTGCAAGCGAGAAGTGCGGATGCTCCATCAGGCTGCGAAGCAGGGAAACCGTCGCGGTCGATGGAACCATCGCCTGGATCTGGAACCATTTGTCGAGCACCAGCGGGTTGTCACGGTAACGCTTCTCGAAAGCCGCGAGCGCTGCCCGTCCCACGTCGGTGTCGTGGAAATGCTGGGCCAGAACGGTGAGCGCACCCGCGCGCTCCGTCATGTTGTCGGCGTCCTCGAACTGCCGGTAGGCGTCCTCGGGACTGGCAGAATCCAGCACCAGAAACTCGATCAGCGTGTTGCGCAGGGCACGGCGGCCGGCGCTGCGCGCATCCGGAGAAAACGGCGCACTGTCGAGCAGACGCTCGTAAAGCGCGCGGAAAGTCTGGCTTCCCGCCTGCGCAATGGCCATCAGCAGCGCCCTGCGTGCGGTGTGGATCGCATCCGGGTCGATGTCCCGGCCGATTTCCCGTGCCACATCGGCTTCGCCCGGTACGCTCAGTGTCAGCGCGCGGAAAGCCTCTTCGAGCGTTTCGTCTGCAGCGAGGTCGATGGTCACCGAGATGAGTTCGTCCTCAAACACCGGCTTCTTGCCGCCGCGCACCGCTTTGCTCGCGGCAATCAGCGCATCCGTCAGAAGCGTGTTCAGCGCCTGCCAGCGCGAGAAGGGGTCGCTGTCGTGGCGGGCGAGGAAAAGCTGTTCATCGGCCCGGCTTTCAACCGAAAGGGTCACCGGGGCCGAAAAACCCCGGTTGATCGAGAGGACGGGACGCGCCTTCACCCCCTTGAACACGATCTGGTGTCTGCGCTTGCGCAGGTGGATCACGCTGTTTTCGACGCTCGCCCCTTCCACGCTCTGGTAGTCGAGGTCTGTCCCGTCAGGCCCGACGAGGCCGAAGGCGAGCGGTATGTGCATCAGGCGTTTGCGGCTTTCGGAGGGCGTGGGCGGCACCGATTGCTCGATCTCCACCGTCAGCGTTTTTTCCTTACCGTCATAGCGCGATGAAAGCGCCACATTGGGCGTGCCGGCCTGATGGTACCAGAGCGAGAACTGGTTGAGATCCCGCCCGGAAGCGTCCTCGAAGGCTTTTACGAAATCCTCGATGGTTACGGCCTGCCCGTCATGCCGCTCGAAATAGAGGTCCATACCGGCCCGAAAGGCGTCCTCGCCCAGAATGGTGCGCAGCATGCGGACAACTTCCGAGCCCTTCTCGTAGACGGTCGCCGTGTAGAAATTGTTGATCTCGCGGTAGCGGCGCGGCCGCACCGGATGGGCCAGCGGGCCCTGATCCTCGGGAAACTGATGCGCGCGCAGGCCGCGCACTTCGGCGATGCGCTTGACGGCGCGCGAGCGCTCGTCGGCGGAGAATTCATGGTCGCGGAAAACCGTCAGGCCTTCCTTCAGGCAGAGCTGGAACCAATCCCGGCAAGTGATTCTGTTGCCTGTCCAATTGTGGAAATACTCATGCGCGATGATCGCCTCGATATTGGCGAAATCGACATCCGTGGCCGTGTCCTCGTCGGCGAGCACATATTTGTCGTTGAAGACATTGAGCCCCTTGTTCTCCATCGCGCCCATATTGAAATCCGAGACGGCGACAATGTTGAACACGTTGAGGTCGTATTCCCGCCCGAAGCGTTCCTCGTCCCAGCGCATCGAGCGCTTCAGCGCGTCCATCGCATAGGCCGCCCGCTTTTCCTTCCCGTGTTCGACATAGATGCCGAGATCGACTTCGCGCCCGGAAGCGGTGGTGAAACGGTCTTTAATCACACCGAGATCGCCGGCCACGAGAGCGAACAGATAGGAGGGTTTTGGGAAGGGATCGTGCCAGACGGCGAAATGACGCCCGTCGGCGAGATCACCGCTTTCCACCGGATTGCCGTTCGACAGGAGAAGCGGCGCGTCTTTGCGATCCGCTTCCATGCGCACGGTATAGACGGACAGAATGTCTGGCCGGTCGAGGAAATAGGTGATGCGGCGGAAGCCTTCGGCTTCGCATTGCGTGCAGAAAACACCACTGGAAACGTAGAGCCCCATCAGCGTCGTGTTCTTCGATGGCGCGATCCGGGTCACGATGGTCAGCTCGAACCGGCGCGAGGCCGGCAGCCGGGTGATCGTCAGGCGGTCGGGAGAGGCATCATAGTCGGCAGGCTCTGCCTCGGCGCCATTGACCGCAAGGGCTTCCAGCACCAGCCCGTCGCCATCCAGAATCAGAGGAGCGTCGGCGGGAGCGCGAGGGATGCGCTCCACCTGAAGCCTGGCCGTTACCAGCGTTTCCTCGGCGTTCAGCCGAAAATCAAGAGCTACCTCCGGAATGAGATAGTTGCTCGGCTGGTAGTCCTCGAGACGAAAAATCTGGCCGCTTTCTGTACGCATCTCAACTCTTTCTAGGGCCCCGGGCGCAGGCCGGCAATCTGTGGGCTGTCTGGTCCAACAAAATCGAATTGTTGCTCTTTACACAATCATTAGGCTCGACAAAACTAAGACAGCATATGTCGCTCGACTGTTTCCAGCCAGCTCACCGAACATCGGCCAATTCGCGATTGGCCAGAAGGGATTCCGCATGACTGTGATGACGCCGAAATTCGGGATGGGTGCCTCCGTGCGCCGCAAGGAAGATGCGGCATTTATTACGGGCCGGGGGCGCTACACGGACGATTTCCTGCCCGAAGGCACGCTGCATCTCTACGTGGTGCGTTCGCCTGTTGCCAAGGGCACATTCACCATCGCGTCGGTCGAGGAGGCAAGGGCAGCACCGGGTGTCCATCTGGTGCTGACGGGCGCCGATGTTGCGCATCTGAAGGATCTGCGCTCCGGCGCCATGCAGAAACAGCCCGACGGCACGCGTGCACCCACGCGCGACATTCCTATCCTGTGTCGTGACCGCGTGCAGTATGTGGGCGATGCAGTGGCGCTGGTGGTGGCGGAAAGCCGCGCCCAGGCGCAGGACGCTGCCGAACTGATCGAGATCGATTTCGACGATGAGGAAGCCATAGCCTCGACCGCCGGCGCCCTTTCCGAACATGCCCCGCTGGTCTGGCCGGAACTCGGCTCGAACCGCGCTTTTCTTTACCATGTGGGCGACAGGGAGAAAGCGGACGCGGCGTTCGCCAGGGCCGACCACGTCACCCGCATTGAATTCGTGAACAACCGTCTCGTCTGCAACTATATGGAGCCGCGCGCGGCACTTGCCGAGTGGCGCGACGACGAAAACCGCTACGTGCTGACCACCGGTTCGCAGGGCGTTCATTCCATGCGCGGCATTCTGTGCAAAACCTTCGGCATCGAGCCGGAAAACCTGCGCGTGATCACGCCGGATGTCGGTGGCGGTTTTGGCCCGAAAACCTTCGTCTACCGTGAATACGCCATGGTCATGGAGGCGGCGAAACGGCTTGGCCGCCCGGTCAAATGGACCGGCGACCGCAATGAGCATTTCATGACCGATGCACAGGGGCGCGACAATGTCGTGACCGCCGAGATGGCGATGGACGGCGAAGGGCGTTTCCTAGGCCTGCGGGTCGACCTCACGGCCAATATGGGCGCCTATATCTCGCAGTATGGCCCATTCATCCCGTTTGTCGGCGTCTCCATGTCAACGGGCGTCTATGACATTCAGGCGCTCGATGTGACGATCAACGGCGTCTACACCAACACCTGCCCGGTGGATGCCTATCGCGGGGCGGGCCGCCCGGAGGCTGCATTCCTGCTTGAAAAGCTGGTGGATGCCTGTGCGCGCGATCTTGGCATCGGGCGTGACGAAATCCGCCGCCGTAACTTCATCAGGCCCGAGCAGTTTCCCTATCGTACCCAGACTGGCCGCCTTTACGACGTCGGCGAGTTCGAGGCGCACATGAACAAATGCATGGAGAACGCCGGCTGGGCCACGTTCGAAGAGCGGCTTGAGGAATCGCGGCGGAACGGCAGGCTGCGCGGCATCGGCATGGCCACCTATATCGAAGCCTGCGCCTTTGCCGGTTCGGAGCCTGCACATGTGCGGCTGAACGAGGATGGCACCGTCACGCTTCTGATCGGCACCCAGTCCAACGGCCAGGGACACGCCACCGCCTATGCGCAATTCGTGGCCGACAAGCTCAATATCGACATCGACAGGATCACCGTGCGCCAGGGCGATACGGACGAGCTGGCATCCGGTGGTGGCACGGGCGGCTCGCGCTCCATTCCGCTGGGCGGTGTCTCGGCCGCGCGGGCCGGCGAAGACCTCGCCGAGAAAATCCGCAGGCTGGCGGCAGACGAACTGGAAGCGTCCGTCGATGACATCGAACTCTCCGGCGGCGCCGCGCGCATTGTCGGCACGGACCGCGCGGTCGATTTTGCAGCCATCGCCAGGGCCGCAAAAGCGCCTGAGGATGTGGAAGGCTTCGGCGAGTTCGTGCAGGAAGAGGCGACCTATCCCAACGGCACGCATATCTGCGAAGTCGAGATCGACCCGGAAACCGGCCGCACGCAAGTCATTGCTTATTGGATCGTCGACGATTTCGGCGCGACGGTGAACCCGATCCTGCTTGCAGGTCAGGTCCATGGTGGTGTTGCGCAGGGTCTCGGACAGGCGCTGACGGAAGACACGGTATATTCGGAGGATGGCCAGCTCGTTACAGCGAGCTTCATGGATTATGCCATGCCGCGTGCCGACGATCTTCCCTTCATTCATTTCGAGACCCGCAACGTGCCCTCGACCACCAACGCGATGGGCATAAAGGGGGCAGGCGAGGCCGGCACGATCGGCGCCACGCCGGCGGTTCTCAACGCGGTGACGGATGCGCTCTACCGTGCCTATGGCATAGCTCACATCGACATGCCCACCACGCCGTCGCGTGTGTGGGAGACGATCCGGCAGGCCAGGGACGCAGCATGATGCAACCACGCTCGATCAGTTCGATGCACTGTCCTGCGTCCTCACCGGCCTTATAGGAAACCAGATCATGCCCGCTGTGACCGAAGTCGGCGCTGAACGCCAGCCATTGATGGGCATCGCGCTGAAGGTCATTTCGGTCTCCGTGTTCGTCATGATGTCCTCGCTGATCAAATCGGCGGGGATGGTGCCGTCCGGCCAGATCGTCTTCTTCCGCTCCTTCTTTGCCATATTCCCGATCATCGCCATGCTCGCCTGGCGTCGGGAACTGGCAACGGCCTTTCGCACCACGCACCCCGTCAGTCACATCATGCGCGGCCTTGTCGGCGTAACGGCCATGGGGCTCGGCTTCTTCGCTTTGACGCGCCTGCCGCTGCCCGATGCAATCACGCTCAACTATGCGCAACCGCTCATCGTTGTGGTGCTCTCGGCAGTCTTCATGGGCGAGGTCGTACGCATCTACCGCTGGAGCGCCGTCGCCGTCGGTTTCCTTGGCGTCATCATCATCGCCTGGCCCAAACTCACTCTGCTTACCGGCGACGCCGGCCTTGAGGCCGCTGAGGCGGTGGGCGTCATCGCAGCCCTGTGCGCGGCGACGGGTTCGGCGGTCGCCATGCTCCTCGTGCGCCGACTGGTGCAGACGGAGAAGACCGCGACTATCGTCCTGTGGTTCTCGGTGACAGCCACCGTGCTCTCCCTGTTCACCATTCCTTTCGGCTGGGCCGATCTCTCGCGTGAGCAGTATCTCGCTCTTGCTGGTGCCGGCATATGCGGCGGCGTGGCGCAGATACTCATGACAGAGTGCTACCGCCATGCGGAGCTTTCGACCATCGCGCCGTTTGAATACACGTCCATGCTACTGGCCATCGTCATCGGCTATTTCGCCTTCGGCGATGTTCCGACCCTCTACACGCTGGTGGGCGGCATGATTGTCATCGGGGCAGGACTCTTCATTATCTGGCGCGAGCGCCAACTCGGTCTCAAGCGTGTGGCAGCCCGTCGTTTCGTGCCGCCGGCCTCATGAAGCGCCATCGTGCAATTGCCGCAGAAAGGCGGCGGTTGCAGCGTCGGTCGGGAAAAAGCTTTCAATGGCGAGTTCCGACAGCGTCACGTCCAGCGGTGTGCCGAACACGGTCGTTGTGGTGATGAACGAGAGCTCGGTTTCACCAAGACGCAGCCGAAGCGGAACGGCTATCATGTCTGCCGCGCGGGGCCGCGGCTCCGGCCCGTTCTTTTTGACGGGATAGGCCGCGAGTTCCTTCTCCAGAGATGCCAGTTGCGGATCGGCGGTCTGGTCGATGAGCTGGCGCAGCCTTTCCAGAACATGCGCCCGCCAGGGAGCGAGATTGACAATGCTGGGCGCAAGGCCCTCGGGGTGCAGACTGAGGCGCAGCACGTTCACGGGGGGCTTCAGGAGCTCCACGTCCGTTACGCCCCTGAGCAGCGGCGCGATGGCCCCGTTCGCGGCGACCATCGTCCAGTGCCGGTCGATGGCGATGGCGGGATTGGGCGCATGGCCGTCGAGCACGGTCTGCACCGCGTCCATCGCCGGCTTCAGTGTCGGGTCATGCAGGTCCCGTTCGGAAAAGCCCGGCGCATAGCCTGCGGCCAGCAGAATGCGGTTGCGTTGCCGAAGCGGCACGGAGAGGCTTTCCGACAAAAGCAGAACCATGTCGCGCGACGGGTTGGATCGCCCGCTTTCCACGAAGCTCAGATGGCGTTGCGAGATGCCGGCTTCGAGCGCCAGGTGAAGCTGGCTCATGCGCCGTCTTTCGCGCCATTCTTTGAGCAGGGAACCGGCATTGTTTTTCGATGCGATGGTGTTTTTGATCTCCATGGCGGAGACCCTAAAGCTGTCCGCCGCACATTTCCATTACCTCTCACGTAATCGCCAGGCGGCGGTTCATCCGACAGGCTTCACTGCGTCAACGCCGTAGCAGGCTCGCCACAAACCCTTTGCAGGAAGGAAAAGAACATGTCACTCGCTCTTACACCCACACTGAGGAAAACGCTCCGGTTCGACGCTGCCATGAGTGGTGGTGCCGCGCTGCTCCTTGTTGTCGCGGCCGGCCCGCTGTCGCGTCTTCTCGCCCTGCCTGAAGCGCTTCTGTTCTGGGCCGGCGTCGTGCTGGTGCCGTTCGTGACGATGCTGCTGGTGATTGCAGCGCGTGCGAAAACACCGCGTCTTGTGCTGATCGACATTGTTCTGCTCAACGCCGTCTGGGTTGTGGCGAGTTTCGCCCTGCTCGCAAGCGGCTGGGTCGCCCCCAATCCGCTTGGCATAGCGTTCGTCTGCGTTCAGGCCGTTGCAGTCGCGGTGTTTGCTCTGCTTCAGCTGGCAGCCCTGCGCGCTGCGCAGGACTGAGAAGGCCCGGGACCACGCAGCCGCACGGCCCGGCCTTCGTTTTTCAGTAATCGAGATATGGCGCGGCGGTCCAGAGCGGGCCGTTGCGCTCTTCGTCCTTCAGGCTGGTGGAGCCGAAATGATAGCGAAACCCTGCCACGATGCCGTGAGATGTCATGTCCTCGCTATGGGTTTCGCCCGATGTCAGAGAGGAGGAACGGTAGCGATATCCGCCAAAGGCAGTGATTGGTCTGTTCGAGAGCCGATAGTTGGCGGCCGTAGACACGGAGTAGGTCTTCAGCGCCGCATCGTCGCTCAGCAATTGCTCAAATCCGGCATCCAGATCGAAACGCAGATTGTCTGTGTGATAATAGCGTGCGCCGATAAGGCCGTTGAGCTTGGACGCATCCTGCTCTTCCAGACGCCCCTTGCCCAGGCCGACCTGGCCCAGGACAGTCGACTGGCTGAGGAAAACCGCACCTTCCAGCCCGGCTGACGTTTCCGTGGGCCCAAGTGCGAGGGTCTCGGCGGATAGCCGCTCATATTGTGCGTAGAGACCGACTGCGTACCGGTTTTCCCTGCGATAATAGGCATGCGCTCCGAAATCCATGGTCTGGTCGGAAAGGTTTTCGAACTTCAGTTTTGCTAACTGGCCGTCGAGCTGGACATTCCAGCGCTCCCTGATTGGCAGGTTCACCGCCCCGCGCAGTGCCCAGCCGCTGCTTTTGCCAGAATCTTCATCCAGACTCGCCTTGCCCAGGGCAGAGTTCACTTCAATGAAGCCGGAAAACCGCGGTCCGAACTTGAGCAGCAAGGGTGCATTTTCCACGCTGGGTGGCACAGGCGGATCGCCGATCACCAGATCAGCGCCTACCGCAGCTCTTGGTCCAAAAATAAGGAAAGGTAACAGAATAATCAGGCGCCCCCCGGAACTGACGCGAACAAACATGCTCGACTCCGGGACGTTGTTGAGATGCGCCACTCTGCGCCAACAGCGTTAATGCGACCTTAATTCGCGTCCGCTTGCAGTCTCAGACTGCTTCTTCCAGCTTGAGCTTGATGGCAAGGAAATCATGCCAGGCGAGCTTCTTGTGTGCCGGGTTGCGCAGGAGATAGGCCGGGTGCAGCGTCGGCATCGTTGGGATTTCGAGGCCTGACGGGGTCCTGTGCACGGCCCAGTTGCCACGCATGCGCATGATGCCGGTCTGCGTGTTCAGGAGCAGTTTGGTGGAGGGATTCCCGAGCGTTACCAGAACTTTGGGTGCTACAAGCTCGATATGCCGCTCGATGAACGGGCGGCAGATTTCCGTTTCCAGAGGGGAGGGGTCCCGGTTGCCGGGTGGTCGCCACGGGATCACGTTGGAGATATAGACGGTGGTGCGGTCGAGCCCGATTGCCGCCAACATGCGATCCAGCAGCTTGCCGGAGCGGCCGACGAAGGGCAGGCCCTGAATATCCTCGTCACGGCCCGGAGCTTCGCCGACGAACATCACGCCGGCCTGCGGGTTGCCATCGGCAAAAACGGTGTTTTTTGCCGTTGTCTTCAGGTTGCAGCCATCAAAGGCGGAAAGCTGCTCGCGCAGAATCTCCAGGCTTTCGGCGCTTTTTGCTATCTCGCGCGCCCGGGCGGCCTGCGCATCGTCCGGAACCGCTGCTCTGGCTGCGGCGGGAGCGGCTGGCCGGGCCTGCGGGGCCGCAATCGCCTTCTGCTGTGCAGGCTGGCGCTGGGCAGCCCTTTTCTCGGCTTCTGTGCGTGTTTCCTCGAACCGGTCCGCCGCTTCCTCAAGAAGGGGCTCGTCCACGCCGGCATCGGCGTAGAAGGTCAGCAGCTCCCTTAGTCCAGCGGAATCCATTGCGTCCGAAATCCTGATTGTCGGCATATGTTGAAAGAGGCACTTTCTCTTTCTTTGCCCGCGGTTGCAAGTTCAGGAAGCGGGAATGCGCGGGTCCTGCACCAGATAAAACACCGGCTTCGGCGTCAGGTCGGTAATCAGGAGCCGAAATGTCACTGAATGACCTGCATCGACCGTGCCTGACTGAAACAAAAGCCGGTCATAGGGCTCGAACTTGCGGTCGTGGGTGGCGAAGGCGCTGGAGCCGATCTGGGTGGAGCCGACATTCCTTTGATCGAAAGAGAGGCCGTCCCCGTAGACGCTCGAGATGCCGCGCAGTTCCTGCAGTTCAAACTCAAACTCTACCCAGGGCAGGTTGCTTGCATTGAGCGTCTCGATTTCGATGAACAGGTAGCCGGCGCCGGCCCGTTCGTCATAGGCGTAACGCGGAACCGCCCCGGTGGTGCGGATAACCAGCACCACGGCAGAGGCCGTGTAAAGCTCCTGCCTCAGGAGCACGGGATCGCTGCGCGAGCCTGTCCCCGAAACCGCCTGGATGCGGAACCCGCCAAGCTCATCGGAAAAGGAATATTGTCCAGCCTGCCAGCGTCCGTCGTCTCCCGGCCCTGCGCCCAGAAGGGCTGCAGGCAGGAGGACTGCTGCTATGGACATGGCACGGGGCAGGACGTCACCTCCCTTCCTGACCCCAGTATACCGCCGTTTCGTGTTCTGGAGAAACGGGAAAGCTGGTGGCTTCAGCCGCCCACCTGCCAGTTGGAAATCGCCTGCGAGGGATAGACCAGCTGGAGAATGTTGAGCGTGAGATTGTCACGGATCATGACCGCCATGAAAATCTCCGTCGCAACCACCAGAAGAATGCTGAGCCAAAGGGGCGATAAGCGCGCGACGAAAAAGCCGACGATGGTGGCAAACGTGTCCGAGAGCGAGTTGATCACGCTGTCTCCGTAATAACCCTCGGCGAGAGCCGATTCCCGGTAGCGGTTGATCACCATGGGCGTGTTCTCGGCCATTTCCCAGGCGGCTTCCAGGCCTACGGCCAGTGCGAGGCGATAGCCAACCGGCATGCGCGGCGCGACAAGCCAGATGAGCCCGTAGAAAAGGAGCCCGTGCAGGAAGTGGGAATAGGTGTACCAGTCACCGATGTGCTGGGAGGTTTCAGGCCCCGACGGATCCGAATACCAAAGCTTCACCGTTCCGCAGTCGCAGATCGTCGTCTGTCCCATGAACTTCAGAAAAAACGCCTGAATGGCAAGGATCGCGAGTACGCAGAAAGCGGTCACCGCGATCGGTCTCTGCCTGTAGGCTCTCTGTAGCGGGTTTTCCCGTATGTCCACGTCGTGTCCCTCAATCATGAAACAGGCTGAAACTGCTCGGATTCGACCCGGCAGACAATCAGGAATTGCCTGCCGGCACATTCTCAATTATTTACGTTTACGTTAAAGTAATATGAGTTGGCATCAATCAGGAATGGATTGATGCAACTTCTCTGGTTTCGACAGGCGCGCGGATGCGCTATAGCCCGGCGTTGAAACCGTTATGCGGGACTGATGGGTATCCGGTTCGCGCCGGCAGCACTGGCAGGCACGGCGCGCGAGAGAAAAAGACTGCGGAGGGTGGAATGAGCGATATGGAACGCGAAAGCATGGAATTTGATGTGGTCATCGTCGGCGCAGGTCCGGCGGGGCTGGCCGCGTCCATCCGGCTCAAGCAGCTGAACCCGGAGCTTTCCGTCGTCGTTCTCGAAAAGGGCGGTGAAGTCGGTGCGCACATCCTGTCGGGTGCCGTCGTCGATCCTATCGGCATCGACCGGCTTTTGCCGGAGTGGCGCGACGATCCCGATCACCCGTTCAAGACACCCGTCACCGACGATCAGTTTCTGGTTCTCGGGCCCGCGGGCTCCATGCGGATTCCCAATTTCCTGATGCCGCCGCTGATGAACAATCACGGCAATTACGCCGTCTCGCTGGGCAATGTCTGCCGCTGGCTTGCAGGTTATGCCGAGGGGCTGGGCGTTGAAATCTATCCGGGCTTTGCCGCCGCCGAAGTGCTCTACAACGATGAAGGCGCGGTCATCGGCGTCGCCACCGGCGATATGGGCGTCGAGCGCGATGGCTCGCACGGTCCCAACTATCAGCCCGGCATGGCGCTTCTGGGCAAATATGTCCTGATCGGCGAGGGCGTGCGGGGCTCACTCGCCAAGCAGCTGATCGAGAAATTCGGCCTTTCCGAGGATCGCGAGCCACAGAAATTCGGCATCGGCCTGAAAGAACTCTGGGAGGTCAAGCCGGAGAACCACAGGCCGGGTCTCGTCCAGCATTCCTTCGGCTGGCCGCTCGACATGAAAACCGGCGGCGGCTCCTTCCTCTATCATCTGGAAAACAATCAGGTGGCGGTCGGTTTCGTGGTTCACCTGAACTACAAAAACCCTTTCATCTCGCCATTTCAGGAATTCCAGCGTTTTAAGACGCATCCCGCAATCAGCAAGACGTTTGAAGGTGGCAAGCGCATCTCCTATGGCGCCCGCGCCATCACTGAAGGCGGCTACCAGTCGGTGCCAAAACTCGTCTTTCCTGGCGGTGCGCTCATCGGGTGCTCGGCAGGCTTCGTCAACGTCCCGCGCATCAAGGGGTCTCACAATGCGGTCCTCTCGGGCATGCTTGCCGCCGAGCATGTTGCGGAAGCGCTGGGCGAGGGACGCGGCAATGATACGCTGGAAGGCTACGAGGCCGCCTGGCGCGCCTCGGACATCGGCAAGGACCTGAAAAAGGTGCGCAACGTCAAGCCGCTCTGGTCGCGCTTCGGCACGCTTCTGGGCGTCGGCATTGGCGGCTTCGACATGTGGATGAACTCGCTGTTCGGCTTTTCGCTGTTCGGCACCCTGAAACATGGCAAGACCGACGCGGCTTCGCTGGAGCCGGCCGCAAAGCACAAGCCGATAGACTACCCGAAACCCGACGGTGTGCTCACCTTCGACCGTCTCTCCTCGGTGTTCCTGTCCAACACCAATCACGAGGAGGAGCAGCCGGTTCATCTCCAGGTGAAGGATATGGAGCTGCAGAAGACGTCGGAATACGCCGTCTATGCCGGCCCGTCCTCGCGCTATTGCCCTGCCGGCGTCTATGAATGGGTGGATGCTGACGGCAACGCGCTCACCGATGGCAGCGATGTGGCCGATGCCCGCTTCGTCATCAACGCGCAGAACTGCGTCCACTGCAAGACGTGCGACATCAAGGACCCCAACCAGAACATCAACTGGGTGCCGCCGCAGGGCGGCGAGGGGCCCGTCTATACCGGGATGTAACACCATTGTCCGAGCCCGAACCCGAAAGCGGCACCACCAGCCCCATCGATGAGGAGGCGCTGGCCGAGGCCTATAACCGCGCCCTCGCGCTCGAAAAGGCCGGCGACCTCGACGCAGCCGCTGCCGCCTATCGGGAGGTGCTTGCTCTCGATCCTGCCGACCATGGCGGTGCCGCGGTGCGGCTCGCTTCTATGGGACGGGGCGAGACACCCTCACGGGCATCGGAAGCCTATGTGGCGACCCTGTTCGATCAGCACGCCGGCGCGTTTGAGAGCATTCTGGTCGATCAACTCGGCTACGACGTACCGGCACTGACCCGCAGGGCGCTGGATGAGGTGGCGCCGGGGCCCTTCCACCGCATGCTGGATCTCGGTTGTGGAACGGGGCTTGCCGGAGAGGTTCTGCACGACATCGCGGACCACATCACCGGCATCGATCTTTCGGAGACCATGATCGAGGTCACCGACGAGAAGGAGGTCTACGACGCGCTCTATGTGGGCGATGCGGTGGACTTTCTCCATCACGCGGATGTCGAACCTTTCGATCTGATCACCGCGACCGATGTTTTGCCCTATCTCGGCGATCTGGATGCGTTCTTCGCCGGCGCGGCGGAGCTATCCGTGGACGGCGCGGTTCTCGCTTTTTCAAGCGAGACCCTGCCGGACGAGGTGCTCGCCGGGCGCGCCTTCATGGTCGGGCCGCATCAGCGCTTTGCCCATTCCGAGACCTATCTCGCCGAAATGCTCGCCAGGCACGGCTTTGCGGGGCTCGCCATCGGCGGCATCGTGGTGCGGCATGAAATGGGAAAGCCGGTTCCCGGCCATCTGGTCATCGCGCGCAGGAAGCCGGCCGATTAGGGGCAGGACCTATTAATATGGCCACAATGGCGTTCGATAGACCAAGAGATGCAAGGAAAAGCCCGCAGAGCGGGGCCTTTCCCCCGGTCAAGGGGTTTGACGCGGCAGGTCGCCGGTCTATCGAGCGTCCTTCGGATCGGCCTGATCAGCACGGGCTACTTTGTCACAAGGCCTTGAAAGACATGAAGTCTTCCTGCGGCCTTGCTTCGCGTATCCGCACAGATCAGGCCGACCATTGCGGCCATATTAACAGGTCCTGACCCTAGTTTCCGTTTCTGGCGAGCTTCACTTCGATCACCTCGGCCGGCTCATTGCCGGGCATGATGCCGAATTCGAACAGAACGGGCAGGTGATCGGACCCCACATCCTCCAGCCGCTCGACCGAAAATGGCACGATCCGGCCCTTGGTGAACAGATTGTCGATCGGCAGCCCCACGAGTCGGCGGAGGCTCTCGGGCACGATCGGTTTCATCCATGTGGGACCGACCCCCGGCAAGAGATCCAGCCGCCCGGCTGCAGCCACACGGTGAGCCGTCACGCTCCAGGGGGTTGCGTTCAGGTCGCCGGCCAGAATGGCGGTATCGGGAAGGCGTTCAAGCACGGGCGCCACACGCCCCACCTGTCGATGCTGTTCAAAGGGCCAGGGCCAGCCCAGATGCAGCGTGCCGATCTCCACCGCATCCGCGCCAAGCCGAACCGTCGCCACGGCCATCGAGCCGCGGTCATAGCAGGCAAAGGCGGACGGGTCGGCGAAGGGCCGGCGCGAGAGAATGGCAACCCCGCCGATGCGTGCCGGCGGCGGGCAGATCACGCGATAGGGATACGCCGCTTCGAGAAATTTCAGCTCTTCCACCCACATGCGCGAGACCTCGTTCAGCGTCACGATGTCCGGCTTTGTCCGGCCGATCAGGGAAAAGACCTGCTTGGGGGTGGCGTTGTCGTATCTGAGGTTAAGCTGAAGGAGCCGGTAGCGCGCGGCAGGCGAATCCGTCGTTTCGGCTTTTGCCGAACCGGTGGACGCCTGAACGGGAAGCAGCGTTGCGCTCAGCGTTGCGATGCCAAGCACGGTTCCCGCCGCACCGATCTGACGCCAGCCTTTCACAAAAAGCAGCGGTGCGGCCAGAAGAGCGATCAGCACGGCAAGGTGAATGCGAAAATGCGCCATGGAATCGAGGGCAGGGTGCAGCCTGCCCCAGAAACCGGCGACCAGCGGAAAAGACACCAGAACCACGCCGATGGCAAGAAAGGCCGGCAGCATTGATGCGATCCTCGGTCTCTTCATTGCCTCTCGCCCATTGTTTCCGTCTCGATGCAGCAGCGCCTAATCGCATTTTCGGGCTATTGGAAGGCGGTCTCGAAAAAGCTTCGCAACTTGCGTGAATGCAGCCGTTCCGGCGGCATGGCCGCGAGTTTCTCTACGGCCCTCATGCCGATCTTGAGATGCTGGGAAACCTGCCTCTTATAGAAATCGGTGGCCATGCCCGGCAGCTTCAGCTCACCGTGCAGCGGCTTGTCCGAAACGCAAAGCAGCGTGCCATAGGGGACCCGAAAGCGGAAACCGTTGGCGGCAATCGTGGCCGATTCCATGTCGAGCGCGATCGCGCGGGATTGTGAGAGGCGCTGCACCGGTCCCCGCTGTTCGCGCAGTTCCCAGTTGCGGTTGTCGATGGTGGCGACCGTGCCGGTGCGCATGATGCGCTTTAATTCATAGCCGGAAAGCCCGGTGATCTCAGCGACCGCTTCCTGAAGCGCCACCTGCACCTCCGCCAGCGCCGGCAGCGGCACCCAGACGGGCAGGTCGTCGTCAAGCACATGGTCTTCGCGTACATAGGCATGTGCCAGTACATAGTCGCCGAGCGCCTGCGTGTTCCTCAGGCCCGCGCAATGGCCGAGCATCAGCCAGGCATGCGGGCGCAGCACCGCCACATGGTCGGTGATTGTCTTGGCGTTGGAGGGGCCGACACCGATGTTCACCATGGTGATGCCCGCATGGCCTTCACGCGTCAGGTGATACGCCGGCATCTGCGGCAGGCGGGCAAGGGCGCTGGCGGACGGGCTCGTCTCGCCGGCCTTTGTGATGATATTGCCCGGCTCCACGAAGGAGGTGTAGCCGTTTCCGCCCTCGGCCATCATCTCGCGGGCAAGCGCGCAGAACTCGTCGATATAGAACTGGTAGTTCGTAAAGAGCACGAAATTCTGGAAATACGCGGGGGCGGTGGCGGTATAATGCGAAAGCCGGTGCAGCGAATAATCGACGCGCTGTGCGGTAAAGGGTGCAAGCGGCAGCGGTTCGCCGGGTGGGGCCTCATGCGTGCCGTTGACGATATGGTCGTCCGTGGCGTTGAGGTCCGGCACATCGAAAAGATCGCGCAGCGGCCGTTTCAGCCGGTCAGCTATCGAGCCCTCCACATAAGTGTCCTGGAGGAACGCAAAGTGGAGCGGTATCGGTGTTTCCGATTCGGAGACGGTGATGGGGACGCCGTGATTGCGGATGACCAGGCTCAGTTGATCGATCAGATAGTCGTCGAAAAGGTCGGGCCGCGTGATCGTCGTGGCATAGACGCCGGGCGCCGCCACATGGCCATAGGCAAGCCGCGTATCGATCTGGGCATAGGAGCCGGTGGCGAGGCTGACTTCGGGATAGAATGCGCGAAAGCGGCGGTCGCTTTCGCCGTCTTTGGCCACCTGCGCAAAGGCATCGCGCAGGAATGCGGTGTTGCGCTCGTAGAGCGCCTTCAATGCCGCAACGGCTTCGCGGGCATCGGTAAAGCTTTTCCGGGCAAAAGGCTCGGGGCTCGAAATCGTCTGAATGGGCTGAGGGTATATTCTATGTTCCATGGCCTTTTATATGGATATTCTTTTTCTTCTCAAGGCCCGACCCGATCTAACGCGAGCGTTTCAGGCTGACCATCAGGACGAGGCCGGCACCGCTCGAGCGTTCATAATCCCCTTCGATGATGTTTTCATTACCGGCACGGACGTTCTGGACCGCAAGCAGCGGTGAGCCGATCAGGGCAGCAAACATCAATCCCCGGGCCATATGTGTGATCGTCCGCATCGTCTTGTTCCTCAACTCGTTTCGCTCAGCGCAGCGCCGTTCTGCCGCAAAGGGCGGCCTGCTCCGCGGAGCAGGAGAACGGCCGATTGTCCTGCCAGGGATCGGAAGGCCTGCCGGCCTCTGCGACCAGTATGGCGAGCCCCATGCCGAAGAGGGCGGTGATCAGGCAGACGATTGAAAAGCGGCGCATCAACATTGGTTCGTCCTCAGTGTCGCCATCACTTTGGCCGAGACCGACTGAACCGAGACTGAGAGGGACATTCATCCAGGGCTCAGCAGTGTTAACACCCTCATTATGGGCAGATAACGGATGGTTTATCGGCGAGCGCGTTGCAAAGTGCGCAGATGGTGCTTACCTGCCCGGGTATCGCCGCGATCCTCCCCCGACCGCGCGGCGCCCAACACCTGGAGGCAACGACACATGACCACCCAGACCAAGCCGATTGAGCTTCACTACTGGCCGACGCCCAACGGCTGGAAAATCACCATTTTTCTTGAGGAAACCGGTCTCCCCTACGATGTGCACTTTGTGAACATCGGCAAGGGCGAGCAGTTCGAGCCTTCCTTCCTCAAGATCGCGCCGAACAACCGCATGCCGGCCATAGTAGACCCTGAAGGTCCGGGTGGTGAGCCCATTTCCGTGTTCGAATCCGGTGCCATCCTTCAGTATCTTGGCCGCAAGACGGGAAAGTTCTATCCCACCGACGAGCGGGCCCGCGTTGAAGTCGATCAGTGGCTGTTCTGGCAGATGGGTGGTCTCGGCCCCATGGCCGGCCAGGCGCATCACTTCCGCAATTACGCGCCGGAAAAGATTCCCTACGGCATCGAGCGCTACACCAATGAGGTCAACCGCCTCTACGGTGTCATGAACAAGCGCCTTGCAGACCGGCCGTTCCTCGCCGGCGATGACTACACCATTGCCGACATGGCGAGCGTCGGCTGGGTGAAGCCCTACGAGCAGCAGGGGCAGGATCTCAACGATTTCCCCAACCTCAAGCGCTGGTTCGAGACCATTATGGCGCGTCCGGCGGTCGTGCGCGCGCTGGAGGTTGGTCAGGAACATCGCCGCAATATCGCTGAGGACAAGGAAGCCCAGAAAGTTCTTTTCGGTCAGCGCGCCAGCTGACGTCAGCCCTGAACGTTTAAGGCAGGGCGGGCGTCTTTCGGGCGCCCGCCCTTTTTGTCTATCCGAGGCGTATCAGCAGTATGGCCAGGATGAGAAGGCCCACGCCCAGCCAGCTCGTCAGGTTGAGGCGGTGGCCGAAGACGAGCCGGACGGCCAGCGCCGTCCCGAGGATCGAAAGCACGCCCCACACCGCATAGGCAATAAAGAGGTCCATGCCGGTGACGGCCAGCGCCAGAAGCGCGAAGGCCGCCATGATGAGCAGGACGGCAGCGGTTCCCCAGCCCCTGCGTGCGAAACCGTTCGATTTCTCCAGCGCCAGATTGGCGAGAATGTCGAGCGCCACCGATCCCAGGACATAACCCATATAGATGCTCATCGTGTCTCGCCCTGCTGGTGGTGGCCATAGTTGATCACCGCGATCCCGAGCAGCGCCACGCCGATGCCGATGCCCTGAACCCGGGAGATCGTTTCGTCGAGGAGGTAGAGGGAGGTGAGGGCGATCAGGACCATGCCGAACCCTTCCCAGAACGCATTGGCGAGCGCGACCGGTATGCGCAGCGTTGCGCGTCCCAGAAAGAGATAGGCGATGCCGATCATGGCAATCGCCGCCAGCGTTCCCTGAAGAAGCGCGCCGCCGGATACCAGGAGTTTCATGAGTGTGGTCCCGACCACTTCTGCAAAGACCGCAGCGATCAGATAGAACCAGTGCAATTTCGACCTCATAGTGTCAGATCAAGTTTTATGTCACTCGATTGAGATATCTGCCCAATTGCCGTATGGAAAATCGCTGAGCGACAGGATTTTTGACGAAGAAGCTTTGCCGTGAGACTGGATTATCTGGAGTATTTCGTGGCTGCGGCGCGCGCGGGCTCCATCTCGGGTGCCGCGCTCCAGCTTGGGCGCAACCGTTCCACGGTCAGTATGGCAATCGCCGCGCTGGAGGATGAGCTTGGCGCCGCGTTGTTCGTGCGGCGCGGCAACAGCCTTGCCCTCTCGCCGGTCGGCGAGCACATTCTGGATGACTGTGCCCGCATCATCGCGCTGTCCAACAGCATCATCGAGCGCTGCGCGCGTGGTGGTGAGACTGCAGGCCGGGAACTGAGGATCGGGCGCGACGATGTCCTGTCGGAAAACTTCTGGCGCCATGTGATCCGGGCCATTCGCCGGGCGCGGCCGGATGTGCGCCTCAGCATGCGCTATGCCGAAAGCGATGTGCTTCCTGAACTGGTGCGCGAAGGGCAGCTCGATATCGCCTATTTCATTGCTTCGGGCCGTGCCGGCCCGGCATCCGGGCTCTACAGTCGTGTCATTGCGCGGATTGGCATGCGGATGATGGTCGCCCGGAGCCATCCGCTTCATTCCATGAGCTATGTCGCCGACGACGATCTCGCCATCCTGCCGCAGATCACCTATCTCGACAGCACGCAGCGCGAGCGCTTTCACCTCGACGCCATGGGCAGCGAACGTATCGCGCTCAGCAGTTTCGAGCTAGGCAAGGATGCGATCTGCGATGGTCTGGGCTGGGGCTACGTGCCCGAATCCCTGTTGTCGGAAGAAGACGACGCGCAGCTTGGCCAGATCAATCACGGTCTGGGCGCAGCCTGGTATCCCTATTTTGTCTGCAGCCGCGAGCCGCTTGCCATCGGGGGCAGGGCCGAAGCCGCGCTGCAATCACGCGCACACGAAATCATTCTCGCACAGATGCGCAGTGAAGGTCTGATCGCAGATTGAGCCCCCACGCCTTCCGCAGGGAGGAGAGGCGTGGAAGGGCTCTGACCGGGGCCTGTGTTCCATGCAAGGCTGGCAACCTGGGCGACGCCCGCCACGGGGCCTGTTCATAGGTCCTGACCCTGGAGCACCGGGCCGAAAAGTGGAATCCGGTTTTCGGATTGTTCCGATGCTCCATCAATCGTTTAGGTCGTCCTTTGTGCGTCCGGATGGACGCACGGCGATCTAGAGACGCGACCAGGTCTGGTTGCGGCAGATCAGGCCGCCGAGCACGCAGCCTCCCATCTTCAGGCTGTTGCCGGAGAGCGTGCCCTTGCCGGAATAGGTCTTGTCGTTGGCCGGATCGGTGATCTTGCCCGTATACTTGCTGCTGCCGGCAGCCTGAAACGTGCCGATCTTCTTGCCGGCGTGCTTGCCGCTTTTCAGCGTGATGCAATAGGAGCCGCCACAGGGCGCAATCTGTGCCGTCGCGCCGGATTCCGTCTTCCAGTTGCCCTCGATGGGGTCGGCCATGGCAACGCCACAAGCCAGAAGCAGCGCGGCACCGCTCAAAACAACTCTGCCAATCATCAGTCTTCCTCCCAATGATGTTGCGGGCATAGCTTACGCAAACGTAAACGTAATACAACCGCTTTTTGTGGTGGCAGGCCGCAACCGTGACAGAAGCTGCATCAATGTGGTCGGCACCTGCAGTATCGCCACCGCGCCATGGCTCGCGCTCTTCGAGCTTCTTTCGCCCGTCGGGCGAGAGGCCGAACAGCGGCATTCGTATGAATGCAGCAGGAAACGGCGCAGAAGACCCGCGGCCAGTCCGGTTTTCTGCCCGCCGCAAAGGGCGAAACCGCACGGCGCGCAATTAGAATTTTCAGAAAATTGTCTCTTCAAGCGTGCGGCGTGGTTAACGAAGTCTTGCAAACGGCGTTAACGAATTCGCCTGGCGCCCACCACTGAAATCCCGATGCCCTGCGGGTTTGCGATGCTTAACAAAATCAGGCATTTACTGAAAATTTGAACTTTGTTTTCTTCTAATTAAGCACAAGATTTAACGGCGATTTCAGCCGCACCCTGCATTCTCGAAAGCATCGAAGGGCTGGCTCGGAAGGGCAAGAACAAAGGCTCTCGGGAGAAAAACAGGGATCTTGAATTATGGCACGTTACGACGTTCAGGAAGCAGGCTTCGGTACGGCTGGTTCGTCCACCCAGGCCGACGTGCTGTTTCAGCTTGGAATGATGTATGCGACCGGCCGCGACTGCGATGTCGACCTGGTGGCCGCGCACAAATGGTTCAACATTGCAGCCATCAAGGGCTCTGAGCGCGCTGCGGAGCTGCGCTCCGAACTGGCCGCCGGCATGTCCAAGCCGGAATTGGCCAGGGCGCTGCGCGATGCCCGTGAATGGATGACGATGCACTGATGCGGGGGGCGGAACGTTCAGGATCCGGTCTGAAACGGGCCGGGTCCTGAACGCAGGGCGCCTTTACGCTTGCGCGAGTCTACTCTGCTTCCTGAAAGCGGACGAGCATCGCGCCGTCATTGACCTGCAGACCTTCGGTCGCGATTTCGGCGACGACGCCGTCATGCGGCGCGGTGATGGTGTGCTCCATCTTCATCGCTTCGAGTACCAGTAGCGGCTGCCCCTTCTGGACCGTCTCGTTGACCGAAGCGCGCACCAGCTTCACCAGCCCGGGCATCGGAGCTCTGAGCCGGTCGCCGCCGCCGCTTTCCTCGGCGGCCTGCAGCCGGTCCGGCACCTTCAGCGTCAGCGCATCCGCGCCCTCGAACACCGTGATGTGGCCTGGCCATGAGGCGATGCGAGTGGGGTCGTCGCGGCGCACGATGATTGGCCGGCTGGCTTCATCGTCACCAAGGTGAATGGCCAGCGCGCCATCGGCCTGCGCCGCCACGCGAGCTTCCACCGCCTCTTCACCGTTTACCAGCGTCCGCTTGTGAAGGAGTGGCCCGAAATGCCCGTAACCCGAAATTGCTGAAAACGGATCGGATGTATCTTCTGAAGATGCGGCTCCGCTCGTTGCTGCGATGGCTGCCGCAAGATGCCGCGCCTTAAGAGGGGCAGTTTTGGTCAGAACGTCCTGCTTGCGTCCGATCAGGCCGGTCTCCAGCCGCCCGGCAGAGAAATCATCGTCGCGCAGAAGCCGTGTCAGAAAGCCGAGATTGACGGTCGAGCCGGCGATCTCGGTCTTTTCGAGCGCACTGGCCAACCCCTCAATCGCCTCCTCCCGTGTGGGCGCATGGACAATCAGCTTGGCGATCATGGGATCGTAGAACGGGGTTATGGCATCCTTTTCCGCGACGCCCGCATCAATGCGCAATCGTGCGGCTTCGATGCCATCGGGAAACCGCAAATGGTGCAGCGTTCCGGTTGCCGGCAGGAAGTCACGCGTTGCATCCTCGGCGTAGAGCCGGGCTTCCACCGCATGGCCGCTCACCGTGATTTCGTCCTGTGTGCGTGGCAGGGGCTCGCCCGCCGCCACCCGCAATTGCCATTCCACCAGGTCGACACCTGTAATCATCTCCGTCACCGGGTGTTCCACCTGCAGCCGGGTGTTCATCTCCATGAACCAGAACCGGTCCGGTCGCAGTCCTTCCGATGCATCGACAATGAACTCGATCGTGCCGGCACCGCTATAGGAAATGGCCTGGGCGGCCTTCACCGCAGCCTCGGTCATCGCCGTCCGCGTTTCTTCGTTCATGCCGGGCGCGGGAGCTTCCTCGATCACCTTCTGATGACGGCGCTGGGCCGAGCAGTCGCGTTCGAAGAGATGGACGGCATTTCCGTGGCTGTCGCCAAAAACCTGCACCTCGATGTGCCGGGGTGTCTGGATATACTTTTCGACCAGCACGCGCTCATCGCCGAAGGCAGCCTTTGCTTCCCTTTGGGCCGCGGCCAGAGCATCCGGGAACGCATCGGGATCGGACACCAGACGCATGCCCTTGCCGCCGCCGCCAGCCCGCGCCTTGATCAGAACCGGATAGCCGATTTCATTGGCCTTGGAAGCGAGCGCGACTAGCGCCTGCGTATCGCCGTGATATCCGGGAACCACCGGCACTCCCGCTTTTTCCATCAGCCGTTTTGCGGCGTCTTTCAGTCCCATTGCGCGAATGGCCTGCGACGACGGGCCGACAAAGATCAGGCCGGCGTCCTCCACCTTCTCGACGAAGTCGGGGTTCTCCGAGAGAAAGCCATAGCCCGGGTGGATGGCCTGCGCTGCGGTTTCAAGCGCGGCGGCGATAATTCTGTCGCCATCGAGATAGCTCTCGGTCGCCGGAGCCGGGCCGATGCACACCGCCTGATCGGCCATGCGCACATGCAGCGCGCCTCGATCCGCGTCGGAATAGACCGCAACCGTAGCAATCCCCATGCGCCTGGCGGTTCGGATGATCCGGACAGCAATTTCCCCACGATTGGCGATCAGAATCTTGTCAAACATGCAGAGCGTTCCTCCTACGAAGCAGGGACACCATAATGCGTTGAGCGTGTTTTGTGGCGGGAAATCTGCTCAAACCGCCATTCTTGTCGCTGAAATGGGCGCTACGTGTGGAAGAGCATTGGCGTCGGTGAGTGCGGGAACGCCGTACCATCGCTGATGGTCCTTTAGCCGTGGGCTATTTTGCATACCAGCTCCAGATTCTGGGTAAGCAATACAGTATTTCCAGATCGGGAATCCGGTAAGAATACCCAAAACAACTGTATCCTATCTGCGTCATTCAAATATGTTTCTGCAAGAGTTCCGGGGGTTTTCGGCCGGGCTTCATGTCAGACGCAGGTTTCGATGTTGTGCAGATGACCCGTTTCCCGGAGCGAGGAATACTGCTGCGTGTAGCCCGAAGGAACTGGTGTCGGTGGCGTGTTTGATTGGTTCGGCCGGGAGAATTCATGAACGGCCAGTTCGTGTTCAACGCATTCTAGTGCCGAGATTCTGTACGCGCGTTTGAGCAGCTCGAGTAGCAGCAAAGCGTTTTGATGTCGGGAGAGCATGGCCTTCCGGTGAAAGGGTAGCAACACAACAGGCAAGAAAAAGCGGATCCGTGGAACTGCGTCCACCGGAAGCCGTAGCGGCCGCGCGTACGAAAGCGAGTTTGGGACGTTCGGAGGCGTGAAGCGGAGCAATTCGCTGAACTTGTCAGCAGATAATAGATGGAAATTCCATGATGAAATATTCACCATCCCGCTTTCTGTTTGCAAGTAGTCTTGTATCGATTTCGGCTACTCTGCAAATCGGCCCGCTCTTAGCAGCAGACATGCAGGGGGCAGAGCCGATCCCCGAACCTCCGATCTTCTCTCCATCTCCCCTGAGACAGAACGCCCGCATCGTCGGAGGCGCCCCCATGGGAGGAGGTACAGTCGGAGGCGCCCCCATGGTCGTGCCAGGTGACGGTGCTCCCGTATACAAGGGTGACGACCTGCCGCCCTTGGTCGATCTGGACGGGAACTGTGGTGGTGTTGCCTGTCCTGCCGCGATGCGCGGTAAGATGATGGACAACAGCTCCGTGGGAAAGTTGCGGATCGGTGAGAATACGGAGCGCGCCGGTCCCGGCGATCGACCATCTCTACCCTTCGTCATTTCTGTTGATGGTCAGGTCGTCGATGAAAGCGGCCAGATCACAAACGAGGGTATGTTTGGCGTCTCGCCCAACGCACGTCCCGTTGACAGGCAGCGCAAGACGGATCTCGATCTCAACTCAGTGGATATCCAGATCAAGTTCGACGGGCTGGATGCGGAGCCATTGCTCAACGTATCGACCGTGCCCGTACAACGCATTTTTCGGGAAGGCGAACCCGTCCGCTTCTACGCGACGTCCAACTATCCGGCGTTCATCAGTCGGGCGGAAGTTCGCATCTATGAGAACAACGTTGCCTGGGCCAACAAGCCTGTAGCCGTCGTTCCGATCAACGTAAATGATGAAGCTGCGTGGGTCATGCCTGTGCAAAGCGGCCGCGAATTCCGCTATGTGCTGCGTGTCTACGATGCCAGGGGCCGCTTCGATGAAACGGTGCCGATGACCATCGCCAGCACGCGTGGCGAGTTCCTATCCGATTCCGGATATGGCGTGGCGCCGGGCAATGCGGAAGACCGGACCGCCTTCCGCAACATTCCAGTCTATGGCGGTGCGATAACGGTCTATGGCAAGAATGTTCCCCAAGGATACGGCATCGTCGCTTTCGACGAACTCGTTCCACTCGACCCAAAGGGAACTTTTGTTACCCAGCGCATTCTGCCACCGGGCCAGCATGTGGTCGACGTTGCCGTTGACGGTGGCTCGAAGTCGGGCGGACTTTACTTCAGCCGGGATGTCAACATACCGACAAACGACTGGTTCTACGTCGCCCTTGCAGATTTCACCATCGGCAAGCGAACGGGAGACAGCGGCATCGAGGAGGTACGGGCGGGTGAGTTCGACAGTGTGTGGAACTCGGGCCGCTTGGCATTCTATCTCCGCGGCAAGATCAAGGGAAAGTTCCTTCTGACAGCAGCAGCCGATACCGGTGAAAACGAGGTGAAGAACCTTTTTAAGGATCTCGATGCCCGAGACCCAAGGGAACTCCTCCGTCGCATTGATCCCGACAAATATTATCCAGTGTATGGGGATGATTCCACGTCGGTAGAGGACGCGCCGACAAACGGGAAATTCTATGTGCGCCTGCAGCGTGGTGAAAGCCATGTGATGTGGGGCAACTACAAGACCAAGATTTCAGGCACGCGCTTCCTGCAGGTGGATCGCGGCCTCTATGGTGCCGAGATGGTCCTCCGCTCGGCGGGCAACACCGCGAATGGTCAGCCCAAATTCGAAGCCACGGCCTTTGCAGCCAAACCTGATACACTGCCGCAGCGTGACGAGTTCCTGGGAACGGGCGGATCAGCCTATTTCCTCAAGCGGCAGCGCATCATCGAAGGTTCGGAAACGCTGCATATCGAATACCGGGACAAGGTCACAGGCCGGGTCATCGAACGGCGGGCGCTGGTCTACGGTGAAGATTACACGATCGACTATCTGCAGGGTGTCGTCATTCTCGATGCACCTCTGTCGTCCGGTTCCATTGATGACGGTGCGGTTCGTGACGGCGCACTGGGTGGTCTCAAGGCCTATATGGTCGCGCAGTACGAATACCGCGCGCGCGCTGGCGACATGGAGAATTATGTCTATGGCGGCCGCGCGCAGACCTGGCTCGGAAAGAGTGTCCGGTTGGGCGCAACGGGGATCAAGGACTCAACGGGTCTGTCTGACCAGACTGCCTATGGCGCAGATCTCAGGGTTCAGCGTTCCGATGATACCTATATCGACGGCGAGATCGCTTATTCGAAGGGCCCTGGTTTTGGCCTGTCGCGTTCGACGGATGGTGGTCTGACCCTGGCCGATCAGGATACGGCAGGGCGTGAGGGACTGTCTGCGAAAGCCTGGAGCCTACGCGGACAAATGGCCTTCAAGGATTTCCGTTTGCTCGGCACTGCCGGCAGACTTGGCGGCTATTACGAGCAGAAGGAGGCCGGTTTCTCCAGCGTGACCGAACAGGTAGATGCTGACGAACGCAGCTGGGGCGCCGAAGCCGAAATCCCTTTGAGCGCCAGCATGAACCTCAAACTGTCTTATGACGATTATCAGAACGATGAGGGGCGGGAACATAGCGATGCAGAGCTGGAAGTCAGCTACGCGTTTGACGCCTATTGGAAAGCGGCATTCGGCATCGCCTATTCGAAGCTTCATTCGCCGGCAGCGATAGCATCAGGCAAGTCCGGCTATGACGGCACCCGGTTGGATGCAGGTCTGCGCGTCGACTATCGGCAGGATGACGATTACCTCTATTATGGCTTCGTGCAGGGCACGATCGACCGGAAAGGAAATATTGCGAAGAATGATCGTTATGGCGTTGGTGCCGAAGTGCGTCTGAGTGAAAAGCTCGGTGCCGAGGGTGAGGTATCCTGGGGCAAGTCGGGAATAGGCGGTCTCGCAGCTCTGACTTACGATCCGACACCAGAAGATCATTATTACATCGGCTACCGTCTCGATCCTGATCGCGCTACCGATGGCAGCTATGGCTATGACCTTCAGGGTCGTGACCATGGGGCCGTGGTCGCCGGTGTGAAGAAGCGCATGAGCGATGTGGTCTCGGCCTATTCGGAAGCGGATGTCGATCTTTTCGGACGCCGCAACTCGCTGGCGCAACGCTATGGCGTCATCTACACGCCGGATGTTGCATGGACGTTCGATGGTGGGGTCGAAGCCGGCAATATCGAGGATGACCGCATCAATCCCGCTACGGGATCGCAATACGCCGATTTCGAACGCTACGCGGGTTCGCTGGGAGTCGGTTTCAAGGATGAGGAGATGGGTGTCAGCGCACGCGTCCGCGGCGAAGCCCGCTTCGAGCGGTCTGATGATAAAACGCGAAACCGCAACACCTATGTCATGAGTGCTGGTGCGGCAATGGATCACGACGGGTACGGCCGGGTGCTCGGAAGCGTCGATGCCGTGATTTCACAGACGCCAAATGGAACTTACTACAATGGCGACTATATCGAGGGATCCCTGGGATACGCCTATCGCCCGGTGGACAACGACCTGCTGAACGCATTGCTCCGGTATACATATCTTTACAACCTTCCCGGCAATGACCAGATCAGCAGCATGTCGCGTTCGACGAACGGGCCGCTTCAGCGCAGTCATATCGTCTCTGCTGACCTGACCTACGATCTCCTGCCATGGCTCTCCATTGGCGGCAAATACGGTATGCGTCTCGGCGAAATCCGCGCAAGGAGCCGTGACGGCAGCAACTCCATGGGCAGCTGGGAGAAGTCGTCGGCTCATCTTGGCATCCTTCGTGCCGACCTGCATGTGGTCAAGAACTGGGATGCGATGATTGAGGGGCGGGCATTCTATCTTCCGGAGATCGAGTCCATGGACTACGGCGCCCTCGCAGCCCTCTACCGGCATGTTGGCAACAACTTCAAAGTCGGTGCGGGTTACAATTTCGGGCGCTTCTCAGACGATCTCCGTGATCTGACGCTGGACGACCGCGGAGCCTTCCTGAACGTGGTCGGGAAGTTCTGAGGCCCGAGGCGGGCGTCGCTCGAGGGGGGAGGCGCCCGCCACTTCATCTCCGAAAGCGAGAGCACCTGTCCTCATTTGGACAAAGTCGTTGTCGAAAGTCGCGGGACGCTAAACCGCCAGGGCTTCCTTTCCGAAGCCCTGGCGGTCTGTTATTTCAGTTGCAGCAATTCGGTCGGAAGCGCCGGATATTATGGGGGCACTGGATTTGGTCAATATCCGCTGGGCGTATGCAGCCGCGGCAGTGGCATTCTTGCCAGGTGTGGCGCTGGCTGACTGGAAGCCGGTCGAGCGCATCGAGCCCTACACGATTTCCGGCTCGACGGCTCTCGATCTCTACAGGTCCATTGGCGAACGCGGACCAAAGCTTGGCGTGCGCCGGGTGATCGCCTACACGGATTTCAAGCTGACCTGGCGCCGGGACTATCGGCCACGCGATGACGGTGCCTGCGTTCTGGCATCGGCGAAACCGAAGCTGATCATCACCTATCGCCTGCCAGAGGTTTCAGGCAGCCTTTCCCCACAGACGCAGGCGGCGTGGGAGCGCTTCAGTGATGGTGTGCGAACCCATGAGCGTGTCCACGGAGAGATCATCACCGACATGGTGAAGAAGATCGAGGCCGTATCCGTCGGCCTGCGTGCAGAGAATGATCCGGGTTGTCGGAAGGTGCGGGCGAAACTGCAGGAGCATCTTGGCCGCCTGTCAGAGGAACAGCGTCAGCGCAGCCGCGAATTCGACCGGGTCGAGATGGGCGATGGCGGCAATGTCCATCGCCTGGTGATGGAGTTCATCAATGGTGACAGGCAGCGCAGCAACTGACGCCGCCAGTTCAAAATCCTACATCCTGAAAACACCGAACTTCGTATCGCCGACCGGCGCATTCAGCGCAGAGCCGAGCGAGAGGGCAAGCACCTCGCGTGTCTTTGCGGGGTCGACAATGCCGTCATCCCAAAGCCGCGCGCTCGAATAGAGCGGGTGGCCTTCACGCTCGTATTTCTCCAGAATGGGCCTGCGAAAATCGGCCTCTTCCTCCGCACTCCAGTGCCCGCCCTTGCGCTCGATGCCTTCGCGCTTGACGATGGAAAGCACGGTTGCCGCCTGCTCGCCGCCCATCACCGAAATGCGCGCATTGGGCCACATCCAGAGGAAGCGGGGAGAATAGGCCCGGCCGCACATGCCATAATTGCCGGCACCGAACGAGCCGCCGATGATCGCCGTCACTTTGGGCACCTGCGCAGTTGCGACCGCCGTCACCAGTTTGGCGCCGTCGCGCGCGATACCCCCGGCCTCATATTTGCGTCCGACCATGAAGCCGGTGATGTTCTGGAGGAAGACAAGCGGAATTTTCCGCTGACAGCACAATTCGATGAAATGCGCGCCTTTCAGGGCACTTTCGGAGAAAAGCACGCCATTATTTGCCAGAATGCCCACCGGAATTCCGTAAATATGGGCAAAGCCGGTGATAAGCGTGGTTCCGTAATTGGCCTTGAACTCATCGAACTCGGAGCCGTCCACCACGCGTGCGATCACCTCGCGCACATCGTAGGGCTGGCGGGTATCGGCGGGGATGATGCCATAGATCTCATGTGGATCGTAAGCTGGCGGAATCGGTTTGCGAAGATCGAGCGATATGCTCTTCTTTCGATTCAGGTTTTTGACGATGCGCCGCACGATGGCGAGCGCATGCTCTTCGTCCAGCGCATAGTGGTCGGCAACACCCGATTCGCGTGTATGCACCTCCGCGCCGCCGAGTTCCTCCGCCGTCACCACCTCGCCGGTGGCCGCCTTCACGAGCGGGGGGCCGCCGAGGAAGATGGTGGCGTTTCCCTTCACCATCACCGTTTCGTCACTCATTGCCGGCACATAGGCGCCGCCGGCCGTGCACGACCCCATCACGCAGGCGATCTGCGGAATGCCCTTCGCCGACATGTTGGCCTGATTGTAGAAGATGCGGCCGAAATGATCCCGGTCGGGAAACACTTCGTCCTGGTTGGGAAGATTGGCGCCACCTGAATCCACCAGGTAGATGCAGGGCAGGTTGTTTTCCAGCGCGATCTCCTGCGCGCGCAGATGCTTCTTGACCGTCAGCGGATAATAGGTGCCGCCTTTCACTGTGGCGTCGTTGACGACGACGACGCATTCGCGCCCCTCGATGCGTCCCACACCGGCAATCAGGCCGGCGGAGGCAATGTCCCCGCCATACATGTCGAAGGCGGCGAACTGGCCGATCTCAAGGAAAGGCGCGCCCACATCGAGCAATTGCCCAAGCCGTTCGCGCGGCAGAAGTTTGCCACGCTTGACGTGACGTTCACGCGCCTCGTCCGATCCGCCTCGCTCGATCACGGTGGCTTTCTCGGCCATCTCGGCCACCAGCGCCTCCATGCGCTGGAAATTGGCCCTGTATGCGTCGGAGGAGGGGGAAAGCTGCGATTGAAGGACGGTCATGCGATCTCCTGCGACCTTTGCGGGTCCTTACCCTGGCTATGAACATTCATGACTGAACGGCTGCGTCGCCCACAAAGCGCATCATGCGCACGGGATGCAACAGATTGAAGTGAAGGCAACCGATATATTTTGCAGGCAGGTAGGGTGATGACGTGCGGCGGCAAGGGTTTCAAGCCTCCGACATCATCTCGCGCCCGATCAGCCAGCGTCTGATCTCGCTCGTTCCGGCGCCGATCTCGTATAGCTTTGCGTCCCTCAGAAGCCGTCCTGCGGGGAACTCGTTCACATAGCCGTTGCCGCCCAGAAGCTGGATCGCGTCAAGCGCCGTCAGGGTCGCTTTCTCCGCCGCATAGAGGATGCAGCCGGCCGCATCCTTGCGGGTCGTCTCGCCCCGGTCGCAGGCGGACGCCACGGCATAGACGTAGGCGCGGCAGGCGTTCATCGCCGTATACATGTCGGCGAGCTTGCCCTGCACGAGCTGGAAGGAACCGACCGGCTGGCCGAACTGCTGGCGCTCGCGCACATAGGGCGCGGCCACGTCGAGACAGGCAGCCATGATGCCAACCGGTCCGCCGGCCAGCACCACACGCTCATAATCGAGCCCGGACATCAACACGTTGACGCCCTTGCCCTCTTCACCGAGCAGGTTCTCGAACGGCACTTCGACGTCCTCGAACACCAGTTCGCCCGTGTTGGAGCCGCGCATGCCGAGCTTGTCGAGCTTCTGGGCGACGGAGAACCCCTTCATGTCGCGCTCGATGATGAAGGCGGTGATGCCACGCGGCCCTGCGGCGGGATCGGTTTTTGCATAGACCACCAGCGTGCCCGCATCCGGGCCGTTGGTGATCCACATTTTCGACCCGTTGAGGACGAAGCGGTCATTGCGCTTTTCCGCCCTGAGTTTCATGGAGACGACGTCCGACCCCGCACCCGTCTCCGACATGGCCAGCGCACCCACGGTCTCGCCCGAGCACAGGGCGGGGAGGTATTTTTCCTTCTGCGCGTCGTTCCCCCAGCGGCGGATCTGGTTTACGCAGAGGTTGGAATGGGCGCCATAGGAGAGGCCGACCGAAGCGGATGCCCGTGAAATTTCCTCCATCGCAACCACATGCGCCAGATAGCCGAGCCCCGAGCCGCCATAGTCCGGATCGACCGTCATGCCGAGCAGGCCGAGCGCTCCCATTTCCTGCCAGAGATGGGCGGGAAACTCGTTGCTCTCGTCGATTTGCGCCGCCAACGGTGCGATCTTTTCCTGTGCAAAGCGATGCGTCATCTCCCGCAGCGCGTCGATGTCCTCGCCAAGCCCGAAATTCATTGATCCCGTGTACATCGGTCTCCTCCGGTCACGTCTCAGCGCCCACAAGGCGCATGGTCATGGTGTGGTAATTAGCGGCGACTTCATCTTCGGAAAGTCGCAGTTCCGGACGGAACCAGACGATCACGCCGGTGATCATCTGGATGATCGCCATCGCCGTCAGCGCTACATCGTCGATGCGGAACACGCCGTCGCGCTGGCCGTCTGACAGAATGCGCCGCAGCTCGCCTTCATATTGGCTGCGCAGGCCCAGAATGTGCCGTAGACGTTCCTCGGAGAGGCTGCGCAGTTCCAGATTGCTCACATGGGTGGCGTTGCGGCGCGAAAGATGAAAGCGGATGTGGTTCTCGACAAATGCTGCAAGGCGTCCTGCCGGCTTTTCTTGTTCGGAGCCAGTTGCAGGACGCACTTCCCCCCAGGAAGCGATCAGGTTTTCCATGTGCTCGCACATGAGCGCGTAGAGCAGTTCTTCCTTGGTCGGAAAATAGCGGTAGAGCGCGGCTGCCTGCACACCGACCTGGCCCGCAAGCTGGCGCATCGACATCGCTTCGAAGCCAAGCCGCGCGATGAGCTCCAGCGCCGCCTCGCGGATCGCCGCTTCCGTCTTTTCACCGTCAGAGCCGGTCGTTCGCGCCATGGAACCTCCCTTTCCGCAATAATAAAACGAACGTTCAATTAATTCAAGAAGGGAGAGACGCGGACAGAGAGCTTGGTCAACTTCATATCCGGGATGACGGGGCAGGGCGGTTTTTGCGCTTGGGGAGAAAACGGAGCCGCGCGGACGGGACAGAAGCACGTATGCCAATGCGTTGATGCCAGGGCGGGAAACCGGGAAAATCGGCCCTGTTCTCCATACCGTCATGCCCGGTTGACACGGGCGGCTCCGTTGCAGTTAGAACGCGACTGCCGGGCCGGGGTTCCAGAATTTTCCGCTTCGGTTCACAGCGCTTCCAAAAGCGTGTCAGTCGACGTGACCTTGCAGAACTCGAAGCCGAGTGTCGCCACGTGGGCGCGGTGCACGTCTTCGGCGCTGACTGTGCCTCCCTTGCCATCCGGAAGCGCAAAACAGTCGCAGGCATCCTCCACCAGCATCATTGCCCACCCCATATTGGCGCCCGTGCGGATGGTGGTCGAGACGCACATGTCGGTGGAAATGCCACAGGTGACCACCGTTTTCGCGCCAAGCCGGCGCAGCCTGAGGTCGAGATCGGTTCCGATGAACGCGGAGTTGACGCTCTTGGTCACGAGTTGCTCGCCGGGCAGCGGCTCGAAGCCCGGCCGCATCGCATGGCCAGGTTCCCCCGGGCGAAGGGAGGAGCCGGTTTCGACGGAATCATGGCGCACGTGAATGACGGGCCGCCCCGCCTTCCGCCACGCCGCGAGCAGGGCGAGGGCATTCCGGTCGACATTATTGTTCCAGCGTTGCGGCCAGGGAGGGCTGTCGAAGGCCTGCTGGAAATCGACCGGCAGGAGAACGGCATCATTCAAATCAGTCTGGAAAGTCATTGCCTGAATATTTCTCTGAACGTTATCTTCTGGTGGTCCTGAACCTAGCGACTATAGACCCGCTCACAAGAGCCATTGCCGCGATTTACCGCGCGCTTCTGGACCAAAATGTCCAGGAAAAGCAGCGCTGTTCCCGTCGCAAGCCCGCCCGCAAGCACCATGCCCGCGGCGATCGGGCCCGTGGTCTGAAGGGTGAAGGCTGCGACGGACAGAACGGCAAGAAGCGCCAGATTGTTGGCGCTTTCGGAGAGTGCGAGAACAAACCCCCGTGCATCGCCGGCCCTCTGTGCGATCAGTGCCGTGCTGGCAGGTGCGGCAAAACCCAGCGCCACGCCCCATCCGCCAAGACAAAGGAGTGCTCCTGCAAGCGGGAGCGGTGCGAACAGGAACACGGCGAAGGTGAGGACCAGCAGCAGAACGGCGGCAACAAGCAGCCCCTGATCGCCGCGAAGCACCCGTTTGGCAACGCCGACTGAAAAATTGCCGATCGCCAGTCCAACACCGAAGAAGCCGACCGAGAGGCCGGTCTGAAGCGTGTCTGTCGCAAAGCGCTGGCGCAGCATTTCACCGCTGAGACCGAAGGCCGCGACCGCTGCCCCGTTCCAGAGAGCCTTTGCCGCAAGGAGCGTGAGAACATCGCGTTTCGGGCCTTTGAAACACGGTCGAACCGCCATCGCATGTGTTTCTCCATCGAACCGGAGAACCTGGCCGACCGGAAATATCAGCAGAAGGCAGCCGGCGGCAGTTGCCAGAAACGGCGCACGCCATCCGAAAACCTGCGTGAGAATGCCCGCGAGTGCGGGGCCGAGGGCAATTCCGGCCGTCATGCCGAGCATCACGAGCCCCATGGCCTCAGCATGGCGCGCCTCCGGGAGCCTGTCGGCAATCAGGGCAAAAACGGCGGGGATCAGCGCCGCCGCCGCCACACCGCCGAGCACACGAAGGGCAATGGCGATGCCAAGCGTCGGGGCAAACGCCACGGCGAGCCCGTCGGCGGCAAGAAGCGCCAGCGCGACAGCAAGGAGCATTCGCCGGTCGATCCGGTGCGCGATGAGCCCGATGAGCGGCGCGCCAAGCGCATAGGAAAGCGCATAGCCGGATATCAGCCAGGAGGCAGCGGCGGGCGATGCGCCGAAGGCCGCTCCAATGGGGCTCAGCATTGGCGCGATCATGAATTCCGTCGCACCGACGAAGAAAACGGCCAGTGCAAGCACCGGCAGAAAAAGCCGTGAAGACATGAACTGCTCCATGAGCGAAATGAAGGATGACGGCTGAAGCGCCGGACAGAAGGGGAGGGAAGCACCGGTGAGCAGACGCAGTGGCGCTGCGCTGGGGGCGGGGGGACGGAAATGAGGGTGCTTTGACGTTCTGCGGATGAACCGCTTGCGGCAGGTTGCCCGAACGCTATTCCTGTTTTGCACGCTGCCGGTCGACCCGCAAGCCCCTGGCCTCGTTTCCGCGCGGTCGTGGGGCTGGAAATCACCGGGCTTTTCAAGTCGAATGCCGGCGATTCACTTTGGGGACCTTCACATGCACATCTTCATTTCGGTCGACATCGAAGGCGTGGCCGGCGTCAATGAGGCTCTTCAGGGCCAGCGCGGCAACCCCGAATATGAGGTGGCGCGACGTCTCATGACCGAAGAGGCCAATGCCGCCATTCGCGGAGCGTTTGCTGGCGGTGCGGATGCGGTGACCGTTGCCGATTCGCATGGGCCGATGCGCAACATGATCGTCGATCAGCTCGATCCGCGTGCCCGTGTCGTCTCGGGCCGGGCGCGGCCTTTGTCCATGATCGAAGGCATTCATGCCGACCATGCCGGCGCCGTGCTGATAGGCTACCATGCGGCAGCCGACAATTTCGGTGTTCTCGCGCACACGATCAGCGGTCTTGCCTTCCGCCGCATAGAGGTGAACGGAGTGCGGGCGGGCGAGCCGACGCTTTTTGCCGGTCATGCGGCGGAAATCGGCGTGCCGCTGCTTGCCGTCAGCGGCGATGACCGACTTGAAACCGAGATCGCCGAGCAGTTTCCCGCCGCCCGCTCGATCACTGTCAAACGCTGCATCAACGCCGCGGCCGCCGAAAGCCTTTCGCCGGGCGAGGCGCGTGAGAAGATCGAGCAGGAGGTGTGCGGGGCCGTTGAACGGGCGGCAGACGCCGTTGTGGAAGCGCCCTGCAGGGCCCCGCTCACGATTGATGTCAGTTTCAGCAAGCAGCTCTTTGCGGACGCTACGGCGCTCATGCCGTTTGCGGAGCGCATCGGCGCGCTGGATATACGCTTCGGTGCCAGGAACCATGCCGAGGCAATCGGCATCCTCTCAGGCTTCTCACTGATGGCGGCGGCCTTGGCATGACGGACCGCATCTTCGACAGGGCAGGCACATGGTGGGACCTGCCGGCGGGCCCCGCCAACACCATCGCCGATGTGCCGGGCGTGACCGTCGGGCACCGGACCCATCGGGAGAAGACCGCGCGCACCGGCGTTACCGCGATCTTTCCGCACGATGGCGACCTGTTCCGCAACCCGGTGCCGGCGGGCCTTGCGGTGCTCAATGGCTTCGGCAAAAGCGCCGGCCTGATGCAGCTTGCCGAACTGGGCCGCATCGAAACGCCAATCCTTTTGACCAACACATTCGGCGTTGCCGCCTGCACCGTGGCGCTGATCCGCCGGGCGATTGCGCAAAACCCTGAAATCGGTCGCAGCCGCCCGACGGTCAACCCGCTGGTTCTGGAGTGCAATGACGGGCGTGTCAGCGACATACAGGCGCTGGCCGTCACAGAAGCCATGGCGAATGACGCGATGGCCGCAGCAGAAATGAAATTCGCGCAGGGCACGGTGGGAGCCGGCACCGGCATGCGCACCTTCGGCTTTGCCGGCGCCATAGGCAGCGCGTCGCGGCGTGTCGCACTGCCTTCCGGTCGCACGCACACGCTGGGCGCTCTCGTCCTTTCCAATTTCGGGCGGCCGGGCGATCTCAGGCTTCTGGGAAACCGCATTGAGACTCCGGAGCCGGGTCGGGCCGATCCGCAGGACAAGGGCTCCGTCATCATCGTCTATGGCACCGATGCGCCACTCGATTCACGCCAGCTTGCCCGCATCGCGCGGCGGGCGGGTGCGGCGCTGGGGCGGCTTGGAAGCTATTGGGGCGACCAGAGCGGCGATGTGGCTCTGGCCTTTTCCACTGCCAACAGGCTTTCCATCGACAGCGAGATCGACAATGTCGAGCGGTTGGCCGAGGCGCAGCTCGATCCGTTTCTCCTTGCCGCCGTGGAGGCGGCGGAAGAGGCAGTGCTGAACGGGCTCTGGAACGCGGAGCCTCTCACTGGCTATGACGGGCTCAGGCTCCCCGTCCTGCGCGATCAACTTTTGCCAAACGGGGGCTGATGCCCTTGTCCCTGCGCCCTGTCGGCGTTAAGCCGGAAGCAAGGAAGCCAGCTCCGGCTTCCGGCCAGCCCTCGCACATATCCTCTCCCCTCGGTGCGATAGCCAGCACAAAGAACTCGGCTATGGAGACCTTTGATGCATGCCCGTCTTTCCCGATCTGTCCTGATCCTGTGCCTTTCGACGACCCCGGTTTTTGCGCAGGACACGCCGGACACAATAGCCACCGACATTGGAAGCAGGGTTGTTAAGGACTATGTAACCCCGGCGCTGACCAGCTTTCGGGAGACGAGCGGCGCATTGTCCGAGGCACTCGAGACGGCGTGCAGCGGCGCGCCCGAAGATGATCTGAATGCCGTTCATGCGGGCTTTGACAAGACGCTTTCAGCCTTTGCGCATGTCTCGGTCCTGCGCTTCGGGCCACTGGTGGCGGAAAATCGGTTCGAACGCGTTTTCTTCTGGCCGGATCCACGCGGTGTGATCCTGCGTCAGGTGCAGGGACTGCTCGCCTCCGAGGAGCCCCTGCCGGACGATCTCGCCAGCCAGAGCGTTGCACTGCAGGGTTTGCCGGCACTCGATTATGTGCTCTTCGGAACGGGCGTAGATGCGTTGGCTACTGACGCGAGGCGCTGCGCTTACGCTGAGGCAATCTCCGCCAACATCGCCGGTCTTGCCGCGGAGCTGGAGGAGGCATGGGCCGAGGGGACCAGCTTCCGCACGGCCTTCACCGCGCCCGCCGCCGACCGCGACCCATACCGTTCGAGCGCGGAAGTGGCCGGAGAGATCGTCAAGGCCGCCGGCACGGCTCTGGAATTTGCACGCAATGCCGAACTTCTGCCGGCACTCGGCAAAACCGTCGAGAAAGCCCGTGGCAAACGCGCGCCGTTCTGGCGCAGCGGCCAGACCTTCGCCTTCGCCGCAGCCCAGATCGAAGGCGTGCAGAAGCTCATCGCTGCGGCAGGCTTTGTCGATGGCCCGTCCGACCTCGTCAATACCTATGGTCGTGGCATGGACTTCGATCTCTCGCACGCCCGGGAAGCCCTGCTTGCGGTCGAAACGGCACCGGAAACAGCTTTCTCCGAAGAACCGGACCGCGGCCGCATCTCCTACGCGACCATCGCCATGGAAGGGGCGAAGCACACGCTCAACGGCGAGCTTTCCGGCGCACTCGGACTGGTGATGGGGTTCAATGCGCTCGATGGAGATTGATCGGCGGACATTTCTGGCCCTTGCGAGCGCTGCCGCAGCTTTCGGCCCAAAGCACGCCAGGGCGGATGAGGAGGCGCTGTTTCTGGGTGCCCGGCTCAACGCGGGCGGTTTTGAGGCGGCGGTGATCGACGCGAGCGGGCGTGACCGGCTTGTCCTGCCGCTGGAGGCGCGTGGGCATTCCTTTGCCATCGATGCACCGCGCCGCCGCGCCGTCGCCTTTGCCCGTTCGCCGGGCCGCTTTGCCATTGCCTTCTCGGTCGACGGCAAGGGCGAGCCGCTGGCCTTCGCTCCACCCCCTGACCGCCATTTTTACGGGCACGGCGTCTTTACCCCGGACGGCAGGCTGCTTCTGGCCACGGAGAACGACTACGAAGGCGAACGCGGCATCACCGGTCTTTACGACGCGACTGCCGAGTTCCGCCGCATCGGCGAGTTCGAGACCGGTGGCATCGGCCCACATGAGGTGATCCTCCTGGCGGACGGCAGGACGCTTTGCATTGCCAATGGCGGCATTCTCACCCATCCCGACTATGAGCGGGTCAAACTCAATCTGGCGACGATGAAGCCGAGCCTTTCCTATGTCGACCTTGAAACCGGTGAGATGATCGAGCAGGCGAAGCTCGCACCCGAACTGCACAAACTCTCCATCCGCCACATGGCGCTCGACCGGTTCGGCGTCGTCTGGTTCGGCGCCCAGTATCAGGGCGAGGACGAAGCACGACCGCCTCTGGTCGGCCGTCACCGCCGCGGCAGGGCGATCGAGCTTTTCACGGGTCCGGAGACGACCCTGAAGGCCCTCGACAATTACGTGGGCTCCGTTGCAACCGATGCTTCCGGCGAGATCGTCGCCACCTCGTCGCCGCGCGGCGGGCTCGCCGTGTTCTGGGATGCCGGAACAGGTCGGTGCCTTGGCGAACGCCCGTTGAAGGATGGCTGCGGGCTCGCGCCGCTTTCCAGTCATCGTCTTCTGGGCACCAGCGGGCGGGGCGCAATCGTCCGCACCGGCCCGGATGCGCCGCTCGAAAATGTTCGCGCCGTCGATCCGGCCGCTCCTGCCTGGGACAACCATCTCCGCCGCATTTGAAGACACACCGTCAACCCGCATTTTGCGTCTTGCCCCGGGCCGGTCCCGTGCTTATCTTCGCCTCGTTCTCAGGGCGGGGTGAAACTCCCCACCGGCGGTAAGCGGCACTGGCCGCAAGCCCGCGAGCGCCTTTTCGCGAGACTGCGGAGAGGGTCAGCAGATCAGGTGAAATTCCTGGGCCGACGGTGACAGTCCGGATGGAAGAGAACGCGCGGTGTCCGTGTGCCGGTTCTTCGGCCGCGGTCCATCGCCCGTGATCGCCTTGGGTGACGTGTCCGTTGCGAAAGGAGATCACGATGACACACACCCGCTATGCATTCATCAAGGCCAACTGGCACGCCGACATTGTCGACCGCGCGCTCGAAGGCTTTTGCGAGCTTATCCCGGCCGATCAGGTTGACGTGTTTGACGTGCCGGGCGCCTTCGAGATGCCGCTCGTCGCGCGCGATCTTGCAGCCTCTGGCCGTTATGCAGCCGTCGCTGCCGCCGCTTTCGTCGTGGATGGTGGGATCTACCGCCATGACTTCGTCGCGCAGGCCGTTGTCGACGGGCTGATGCGCGCGGGCCTCGATACGGGCGTTCCGGTTCTTTCCGTCTCGCTGACGCCGCATCATTTCCAGCCGACCGAGCACCACACGGCAATCTATCGCGGGCATTTCGTCGAGAAGGGGCGCGAAGCAGCAAAAGCCGCCCTGATGATCGGCAGGACGCGTGCTGCACTGGCTGCCTGACAGAGGCTGTGGTGAGGGGCGGTGAAGCGTCGCGAAGTGCCGACGCCGGCCTGCCCCCCCATCCTCAGCGCCGGTTGTGTGCCGCGGCCAGCGCTTCGGCGAAAGCCGCCTCGAACACATCGATTTCATCGTCCGGGCCGACGCTGACGCGTATGCAGCGGTCGAGCCCCGGCGTTGCCGGTTTGCGAACGAAGACATCGCGCTCGAGCAGCCCCTGCATCACCGCCTCGGCAGTGGCCCTGCCGCCGCAGTCGATGGTCACGAAATTGGTCGCCGAGGGGATGGAGGTCAGCCCGTTCGCGGCGGCGATTGCCGCGAGGCGATCCCGGCAGGCGCTGACCCGCTCGAGTGTTGTATGAAGATACGCCTTGTCCTGCAGCGCGGCGAGGCTTGCTGCCTGCGTGACGCCCGGCATGCCGAAATGGTTGCGGATCTTGTCGAAGGCGCGGATGGTCTCGGGCTCGCCGATCGCATAGCCGCAGCGCATGCCGGCCAGCGCATAGGCCTTGGAGAAGGTGCGCATGCGCAGGACATTGGGCCGGTCCGGCTCGAAGCGGGGCAGGGCGCTTGCCGGCGCGGTCTCGCCATAGGCTTCGTCGAGGATGAGCATGCTTGTTTCAGGCAGCGATTCGATAAAGCGCTGCACCTCGCCCGCTTCCCACCAGGTGCCCATCGGATTGTCTGGGTTGGAGAGATAGACGAGGGGCGCGTTTTCGGCGATGGCCGCCTCGCGCAGACCTTCGAGATTCTCGTAATCGCCCGCATAGGGCACCGTCACCAGCCGGCCGCCGAAGCCGGCGACATGATAGTTGAAGGTGGGATAGCCACCGAGCGAGGTCACGACGGGCGTGCCAGGCTCGATGTAAAGGCGCGCGACCAGGCCCAGAAGCCCGTCAATGCCCTCTCCGACGACGATGTTCTCCGGCTTTACACCATGCTCGCTGGCCAGCGCCGCGCGCAGGTCGGAGCTCTCCGGGTCGCCATATTTCCAGACATGATGCGCCGCGCTCCCGATGGCCTCGATCACGCGGGGCGAGGGGCCAAAGCCGTTCTCATTGGCGCCGAGACGGGCGCGAAATGGGCGCCCCGCGGCGCGCTCCTGCGTTTCCGGCCCCACGAAGGGCACGGTGGAAGGGAGGGATTGTGCAAGTGGGGTAAGCGGTGGGCGTCGTGTCATGGGCCGTGTCTGGTCTGTGCTTTCTCTGATTGAACGCGGCGACCCTACATCAAGCCCGGCAAGTGTGAAATCGCTTTGCGGTCTTCGACCGCAACGCGCAGCACAAAAAAACGGGGCCCGGCAAATGCCGGGCCCCGCTTCAAGCTATACGGCTCTTCTGATTAGAAGTCGCGCTGGAAGCGCAGGAAGCCGTGGAACTGGTCCGGATCGGTCAGGCCGTTAACCACACCGTCGAACTTGGTGTAGTTGACTGCGAGCTTCGCGTTGAAGTTCTCGACGATCTCGTAGTCGATGGTCGTGCCGATGTTCCAGGCGTTGACGTCGGTGTAGACAACGTCATGACCGACTTCGCTGTAGTATGCGCCGCCGATAGAAGCGGTCAGCTTCGGCGTGGCCTTGAAGCCGAGAACGCCAGCGAGCGACCATTCTGCACCCGGCATGACTGCAACGCCGCCGTAGGTTGCCGTGGCAATGCCGTCGAGCGGGTTGGCCGAGTAGAAGCTCACGCCGCTTTCGTACTGGGCAAGACCCTGGATGAAGAAGCGGTCGGTGAGGTTCGCCTTGACGATACCCTTGATCGCGAATTCTTCAGCCGTTGCATCGTAAGCGGCATAGAGGTCTGCGGAGCCCCAGCCCTGAGCGATGCCGACCTTACCGACAACATTCGGCGTCCAGTCGTAGTTGTCATCAGCTTCTTCGAGCATGACGGCGAAGGTGACGCCATTGCCAGCTGCGAAGTTGTAGCCGATGAAGTGAACGCGACCGTACGGGAAGAAGCCGCGGTCCTGCTCGCCGTGGAGACCCGTATCCCAGATCGAGTCGGACATACCCATGGAGAGGCCGCCGAGCGAGATCACTGCCTGCTGCAGGTTCACACCCGAGCCAGTCACGCCGTGCGAGTAAGCGTCGCCGTCGTTCAGGCCAACGGTTGCATTCGCGTCGCTGTTGGAGCTCGTGCCACGGAACTTGATCCATGCGCCAAGCGTGCCGTACTCGGTCTCGGAGCGGGCGTCGATGTTCAGCTCACCGCGAGCATACTTGTCCCAGCCTTCCTGGTCGGAGAAGTCACCGTCGCCGTAACCGATCTGGTAACGGACCATGCCGCTGATCTTCAGGCAGGTCTCGGTGCCGGGGATGTAGAAGAAGCCTGCGCCGTAGACGTCGCAAACGCGCACATATTCCATCGGCTCCGGCTCGGGGACGACGATCGGGTCGGCCGCCTTGGCGCCGGTTGCAGCAGCTGCGAGAGCTGCGGAGCCAATCAGAAGGCTCTTGAGTTTCATGTTCTGACCTCCAGTCAAAGTTCTAAATGCGGGTCTGGGTATTTTGCTGAAGGACAGCGTTCCCTGCCCCATCCCCAAGAAAAGAAAAGTTCGCGCTTTCGCGCCCCCTTTCCGAGCCTGACATTACTCATGGGGACGCCAGGTTCAACCGCGATTACGCGGCAAGCCCCCCTGACGGTCGTCTATCCGGAATGGCTGTTGCACAAATGACACGATCTGAGCCGCCGGGTAAGTCTTTCTTAACACTTGGAAGCCGGATAACGGCATAACAAACGCGTTCCGGGGGGTGGTTTTACCGTAGTCTGGGGACGAATCGAGTCAAATTGAAACGGAATCACCGGTTTTGGGCCTGGCGATTCCCTGCCGCGATTTCCGGTGATCCACGCAGCCGCCCATCGTGCGCCGGACGGGATGCAGAATTTCCTTATAATAAAGCACGGAATCGCGAATGCCGTATTGATTGTGCGGCCGGTTTTCTTTATCCAGCCTTTCGCCGGAGAGGTGGCCGAGTGGTCGAAGGCGCTCCCCTGCTAAGGGAGTAGACCTCAAAAGGGTCTCGTGGGTTCGAATCCCATCCTCTCCGCCATTTTTCTCGCTCACGGCAGTCTCGCTTCGCCCGACGCCCCCGCTGGGGCGGGCGAAAGCCCGGGCAGCAGTCGCGGCCTCTGGCGCCTTGTCTGGGACACCTCCCGAACCCTCCGTTGAATTCCCCGTGGCGGTTTTGTTGCTGTTTCCGAAAATCGTGCGCCGGCCCATCAAGGCCGGCGTTTTATGAATTATTCCAATACTTTAACTCTATTCCTCCTGGGTGTTGAAGGTTGTTTCTTACGATTCTGACTGGAGGTCAGAACATGAAACTCAAGAGCCTTCTGATTGGCTCCGCAGCTCTCGCAGCTGCTGCAACCGGCGCCAAGGCGGCCGACCCGATCGTCGTCCCCGAGCCGGAGCCGATGGAATATGTGCGCGTTTGCGACGTCTACGGCGCAGGCTTCTTCTACATCCCCGGCACCGAGACCTGCCTGAAGATCGGCGGCATGGTCCGTTACCAGATCAACTGGGATGAGAATGATGACGGCTGGGACAAGTATGCTCGCGGTGAGCTGAACATCGACGCCCGCTCCGAGACCGAGTACGGCACGCTTGGCGCTTTCATCAAGTTCCGTGCAACCAGCAACAATGCTGGCTACACCCCGGCTGGCTCTGCAACGCCTTGGGCGACCACTGCTGGTCCGCTTCCGGCTGCTGGTGTCAACGACGGTGACGCTCTGTCGCTTGGCGTGGGTTCCAGCGTTGGCCTTCAGCAGGCGATCATCTCGCTTGGTGGCCTTTCCATGGGTCTCTCTGACACGCTCTACGACGCCGGCCTCTCCGGTGAGTTCGACAGCGGCGGTGGCGATCGCGTTCACTTCATCAGCTACACGTTTGTTGCCGGCAATGGCGTTACCGCAACGCTCGCTCTTGAAGAAGCCGACAAGAACTACGACTACACGCCGAACTTCGTCGGTAAGGTCGGCATCGCTCAGGGCTGGGGTTCCGCAGACCTCTACGCCGCTTACGATGCAACGGCTGAAGAATTCGCGCTCAAGGCAATCGTGAAGGCTAACCTGACCGAGCGTCTGTTCGCCGAAGCAATCGCTACCTATGAGAGCGGCATCAACTTCTACTCGACCGACCCGTTCAACGTGACTGGCACGGGCATCCCGTCCACGATCCGTTTCGGTTCGGAGTGGTCCGTCGGTGGTCTCATTGGCTACAAGTTCACGCCGAAGCTGAAAGCCTCGATCGGCGCTCAGTACTATGACAATGTCGGCAACGACTTTGTTTCCGCGCTTGCGGGTGGCGACGTGAACTTCCTCAGCGCCGGTGTCACGGTCGACTATGAGATCGTCGAGAACTTCGACGCCAAGCTCGCCGTCAACTACGGCAAGCTCGACACGCCGTTCGGCAACGAAGACAACTGGAGCGGCTTTGTTCGCTTCCAGCGCAACTTCTAAGATGCGCGGTTAGAAACATACGGAACCCGGCGGAGAAATCCGCCGGGTTTTGGCTTTGAAGACATCGCTGGTAGCGGGCGTCATAGGCGCAAATGCTTCGGGTGACAGGGTTTAGCGAGGTCTTCAGTCAGGCTCTCTCAAGGGCGAGTTCGTCTCTTTTTTTGAAAACTCCAGGAAGGAGAAACCATTACCCGCCGTCAGGGGCTCATAAGGGCGGGGCCATAAGTAAGTGAAAAAAATGCTTTTTTTTCTGGACTGGCCTAAGTCGCGAGTGCTAGTGCCCTTAACCGGGGATACGACTAGCTTGGGGAAATCGAGAATTTTTATCTCGAAAGGGTGGTTCACAACTCAGAATTTTACCGAACACGCATTTGACATAGACGCCCGGGACGTGACCTGACATGGGGGCGGTCAATAGTCCTGGTAGCGAGTGGGGCCTTTCGAGGTCTCGCTATTCCGTCACGTTCGGTAGCGAGCATTTGCGTCTCGTTTCTGAGTACAGTTTAAAAGAACTCTTCACAAAGTATGGCGACATACTTTGGGAACCTGGCACGCATAAATACAATGTCACCTTCTTCATCGGTGAGCTTGATGAGCTCTTGATGGGGAAACGATTCAGTGCGTTCGAGCAGAGCCTGCTCGATGAACTGATCGGCAAACTGCGCGCCCGCGGAAACAGCAATGCGACCATCAATCGAAAGATGGCCGCGCTGAGCAAGCTTCTGCGGAAAGCGCATAAGATGGGTGACATTCACAGCCTGCCGGAATTCCGGCGCCAGAAAGAGCGCTCCGGGCGCATAAGGTTCCTTTCCTGCAGCGAGGAGGAGATGCTGTTCGCGGCAATCCGCCGGCGCAGCGAGGATGCCTGGCGCCTTTCGGTGTTTCTGGTCGACACGGGCTGTCGTCTCGGCGAGGCCATCGGCCTTACCTGGAACGACGTTCGGGACGGGCGTGCGAGCTTCTGGATCACCAAGTCGGCACGTGCCCGCTCCGTGCCGTTGACAAAACGTGCTCAGGAGGTCTCGAACCTTCCCAGAAATGGTGAAAAGGGCCCGTTTGCAATGCTGCGGCAGGCGCAGTACCGCACGATCTGGAACGAGGCGAAGGCGGAGATCGGGCTGTCGCAGGACACCCAGGTGGTGCCGCATGTTCTGCGCCACACCTGCGCATCCCGTCTTGTTCAGGGCGGCATCGATCTGCGCCGCGTGCAGATGTGGCTCGGCCATCAGACACTGACCATGACCATGCGCTACGCGCATCTGGCAACGGGCGATCTGGATCCCTGTGTCGGCGTTCTCGAACGTTGCTCCAAAAAGGCGGCCGCAAAGCAGGCGTAGCCCTTCGGCTGTGTCTGCCGTCGTTGCGAGGAATAATCTTGGCACCTGCCCGCCGAAACGGCGGGCGGGCTCCTTGGTTCGTCCGGGTTCAGGCTGATTTTTCCGCACGCTTGATGAAAGCGGCAATCTCTTTCGGCAGCGCTCCCGTCTCCAGAAGCGGGGCGTGACCCTGACCGGCCACCACGATCTGCTGCATTGTCGGGTGGCGTGCGGCCATCTCCTCAAGTGTTAGACTGGAGAGCAGGCGGGAGTTTGCGCCGCGAATGGCCAGCACCGGAATTGCTGTCAGGCCTTCAAACAGCGGCCAGAGTGCGGGAAGGGGCGTGTCGAGGTCGATCGCTTTCAGCGGCTTCAGTAGTTTGGGATCGAAATCGGCGCGCAGGCGCCCTTTCTCCTCCCTGTAAAGCGCCCCGGTAAAACGCCACCAGTCTTCATCGTCAAGGGCCGGGAACGCTTCTCCGTGAATGGCCTTCTGGATTTTGACCGCCTCGGCCATCGTGCCGGGTTTGGGCGCGCGCTGCAGATAGGCGCGGATCTGGGCGAGCCCGTCTCCCTCCACCACCGGACCGATATCGTTCAGCACCGCGGCTTTCATAAGGGTGGGGCGTGCGCCGGCCAGGGCCATGATGATCAGCCCGCCGCGCGACGTGCCGATGAATGCCGCATGTTCCACCCCAAACGCGGCAAGACCGGAAACGATGTCAGCGGCTTCCACCGTCACGTCATAGCGCCGCCAGTCCGGGTCGTCGTCGGAGAGGCCGCGTCCGCGATAATCGAAGGCAATGACCTTTCGCGGGGTCGTCGCGTCGGTGGAGAGCTTTTCGGCAAGGGCGTGAAAATCGCGGGCATTGCGTGTCAGACCCGGCAGGCAGACCACCGGCAGACCGGGATTGGCTTCGCCATAGAGGCGGGCATGAAGCCTCAGCCCGTCCTGCGCTGAATAGAAGACATCCCGAAAACCGCGCTCAGACATCATATCCCCCAGGGAGGTCCTGTATCCCCCAGGACGTCCCTATCAGTTGTCTCCATGCCTCAGGGCATAGAGGATTTTAGAGTCAGTCAGGTGCACCTGACATCCGCACAAGTGCGGTGAAACGATGACCCGGTCAACGATAGCCCGGTCAAGGGGCGGGCGGTTCAATCAGCTTCCTGCGGAAATATCCGCAACAATGTCGAACCGGCCGGTGAGGCGCATCTTGTAGATCTGCAGGTTCTCCATCACCCTTTGAACATAGTTTCGCGTCTCCGGATAGGGAATGCGCTCAATCCAGTCGACAATCTCCTCAATCGGCTTCCCGCGCGGATCGCCATAGCGCTCCATCCATTCGGCCGCGCGGCTCGGCCCGGCATTGTAACCGGCGAAGGTGAGAATGTAGGAGCCATTGAACCGCGCGAGCTGCTCTTCCAGATAGGCCGCCCCCAGCGTTGCATTGTAGGTTGGATCGGTTGTGAGGCGCGCACGCGAATAGGGAAGGCCGCTCTTGCGCGCCATCTCCCGCGCCGTCGCCGGCATGAGCTGCAGCAGGCCGCGCGCGCCGGCCGGCGAAACCGCCGCCGGATTGAACTCGGTTTCCTGCCTGGCAATCGCATAGGCGAGCGCCTGGCGGGTGGTAGGGATGGCGGCGGCTGCTGGTATGGCACCCACCGGATGCGCCAGTGCGCCGATGTCGAGCCCCCGGCCTGCCGCGATCTTGCCGACCCGCAGGGCGGTGGTGTAATCGCCGCGCGCCTCGGCCATCCGGGCGAGCAGGGTCAGTTCGCCGGGCTTGTCCAGCGTCTCTGCCAGTTTTCGATAGAGGCTGCCTGCGCGCCACACATGGTTCGTCTTCTCCAGGCTCTGGATTGCACGCACCATTTCGCGGGCGAAGAAATGACGGCGGTCTTCGTCGTCGGGTTCCGGCGCATCGGCCGCAAGCGCGGCGCGCCCGAGCCTGGCAGTCGCCAGTTGCCCGTAGAACGTCGCGCCGAAGCGGGCCGCCTCTTCATAGGAGGCGGTTGCATCCCCCGGAGCACCGGCTTCCACTGCCCGCCCCAGCCAGTAATTCGCGCGCGCATTCGAGATCGGACCCTCGGCAATTTCCGCAATGCGGGCGAAATGCGGTGCGGCCTTTTGCGCGTCCTTCAGGGCGCGCAGCGCATACCATCCCGCGTGAAACTCCGCGTCGGCGGCGCGCGAGGGGCTTTCTGCCGAGTGGGCAGCCGCCACCCTGTAGGCCGTCTCCGCATCGCCGGTGTCGAGCAGTTCGCGCGAGAGCACGCGCCGTTCCACCCACCATTCGTCCGGATCGATCAGGCTTTCCGCATCCCGTGGCGCCGTCAGCATCAGCCTGGCAGCTTCATCGAAGCGCCCGGCACGGCGCAGGAAGCGTGTCCTGGCAAAGATGTATCCGGCGCTGCGTTCCGCCTCGGGCACGGCGTCGAGCAGGTTTTCCGCATTCCTGTCACCACGAATAACCGCCGCCCATGCCTTTGTCAGGGCCGCGCCGCCGGCGCGTTCCGCGACCCGCTCGGCCGAACGCACCCGCGTGTCATACAGCATCTGCTCCATGCGCACCCGGTGGTCGGTCCTTGAAAGCAGATCACCGAATGCCTCCAGAAAGGCTGTTTCACCCGTCGCATCGAGCTTTGCCTTTCGCCAGAACCCGGAGACGAGCGCGCGCGCCTTCCCCTCCTCTCCCAAAGCTGCATAAGACCTGGCGAGCACCATCGTGCCCTCGAGGGTTCTGGGCTCCGTGCCGCCAAGCAGGCTCACCACCACACGCGGTCGCTGGTTCTCGCGGTAGAGCGCGCGCTCGGCGTGCTCGCGCAGTGTCAGCATGCCGGGCCAGTCGCCAAGCTCCCTGGTGATGGCCGCAATTTCGCCGCTCGAGAATGTGTCGCTCGCCGAAAGCGCCATGGCCCAGGTTAGAACCCGCCGTTCGAGACTGTCTTCCTTCATGTGGTTGCGAAGGGTGCGCGCGGTTGCCGGATCGCTGAGCGAAAGGGCATCGAGCCCCGCGATCAGGGCGCGTTCGTTTGCCGATGGTCCGCCCTGGCCGTCCATCACATTCGGGCGAACGGCGGTGGTGTTCGTCAGAGCATCGATGGCGGCTGCAGGCGAGTTGACCGCGTCGGGGCGTGCGAAAGGGATCGGGCCCATGTCCGGCAGGGACTGCGCATGCGCGAGTGGCGAGACTGAAAGAAGAAGCAGCGAAGCAAACGCAGCCTTTGTCGTCATACACAAACGTCCCGAACGTTGGACCCTATGGGCAGCCGGAGCTGCTTCCAGAACAGGCAATATCGTTTCACGATGGTGCAGAGCCTGCGGATACTGGCGTAACACACCATCTTTGCAGGATTCTTGCGGGCAAGAGATGGCAAGACTATGGTGCGCCGCCTGATCTTCGGTTAGAAGCATCCGGCGCCAGCCTGGGCTGGCAGCAAACCATCAATTTCATTCAGGAGTTCGACATTATGTTCAGGGGGTCTCTCACAGCGCTTGTGACACCATTTGCCAGGGATGGCAGCCTGGACAAAAAAGCGTTCCGCGAACTCGTTGAATGGCAGATTGCAGAAGGCAGCAACGGGCTGGTGCCCGTTGGCACGACCGGCGAATCCCCGACGCTCACGCATGAGGAGCACCGCGAGGTTGTCCGGATCTGCGTCGAGGCGGCTCAGGGGCGCGTTCCGGTCATCGCCGGTGCAGGCTCCAATTCGACCCGTGAGGCAATCGCGCTGGCAAAGTTTGCCGAAGAGGTGAAGGCCGACGCGGCGCTGGTGGTCACACCCTATTACAACAAGCCGACGCAGGCAGGGCTCTATGAGCATTTCGCGGCTGTCGCCCGTGCCACGAGTTTGCCCATTATCATCTACAATATCCCCCCGCGTTCCGTGATCGACATGACGCCGGAAACCATGGGGCGTCTTGCGAAGGACTTTTCCAACATTGTCGGCGTGAAGGACGCGACGGCGAAGGTGGACCGGGTCTCCGAGCAGCGCATGACCTGCGGCAAGGACTTCATCCAGCTTTCCGGCGAGGATGCTTCCGCTCTGGGTTTCAATGCGCATGGCGGGGTGGGCTGCATCTCGGTGACGGCCAATGTCGCACCGCGCCTGTGTGCCGAGTTCCAGGCGGCCACGCTCGCCAATGACAAGGAGAAGGCGCTTGAGCTGCAGGATCGGCTGATGCCGCTGCACAAGGCGATTTTCATCGAGCCCGGGCTTTGCGGTGCAAAATACGCATTGTCTCGTCTCGGCCGGGTCGAGAACACCGTGCGTTCGCCACTTGTGCCGATCGAGGCCTCGACGGCAGAGCGCATCGACGCTGCCATGCAGCATGCAGGGCTGCTGAACTGACGCATTTTGCCGCCGGGCAGGGCACCTGGCGTCGCACAAATGCGGTGAAACGAACGGGCGGCTTTCTGCCGTCCAAGGGAAAGCGGAAGCGCTGCGGCGCTTCCGCCGCATTTGGAACTGATGGCAAAAGACAAGAATCCCAACGTCAAGACGATTGCCGAAAACCGTAAGGCGCGCTTCTCCTACGAGGTGCTCGACACGCTGGAAGCCGGCCTCGTCCTGACAGGAACCGAAGTGAAATCGCTGCGCGACGGTCACTCGAACATCCAGGAGGCTTATGCTTCCATCGAGGATGGCGAGTGCTGGCTGATCAATTCCTATATTCAGGAGTATTCCGCCGGAAACCGCTTCAACCACGAGCCCCGCCGCAGGCGCAAGCTGCTGGTGTCCAAGCGCGAGCTGTCGCGCCTGGCCCAGTCGATCGAACGCGAAGGCATGACGCTCGTGCCGCTCAGGCTCTATTTCAATGCGCGTGGGCTTGCGAAACTTCAGCTCGCCGTGGCGCGCGGCAAGAAACTGCACGACAAACGCGAGACGGCCAAGAAACGCGACTGGAACCGGGAAAAAGCAAGGCTCCTGAAGCAGCATGGCTGAAGAGGCGCAGGGCACCGCGTCTATCGGACTCTATTTGTCCAGAAACGCGCGTATATCACGGAAAACGCTGACGAACATCTCTTCGGTCAGACGGCCGGTGTTCGTGTTGTAGCGCGAGCAGTGATAGCTCGAGAAAATCGAAAGTCCGGCAAGCTTCTGATGCCCGCCATGTGTGAAGGGATGGGCGGCAACGCGCCCGCCGAGCGCTCGAACGGTTGACTGATGGGCGATCACGCCAAGCGTGAGCACCGCTCTGAGATTCTTGAAGCGCTTCAGCGTCGGCGCAAAGAAGTGCTGGCGGCAGGTTTTGATCTCGGCGCCCACTGGCTTGTTCTCCGGCGGAACGCAGCGCACGGCGTTGATGATGGCCGCGTCAACGAGGGACAGGCTATCATCCGGCCGGGCTTCGTAGCTGCCCATGGCGAAGCCGAATGTCTTCAGCGTGCTGTAAAGAAGGTCTCCGGCGTAGTCGCCGGTGAAAGGACGTCCCGTCTTGTTAGCGCCGCGAAGCCCTGGCGCCAGGCCGACGATGAGAAATGCGACGGCGTCATCGCCTCCTTCGGGCAGGAAGGTGGGAACGGGCGCATTGTGCCATTCGGGTTCGCGGGCGCGCCAGTCGGCAATGAACTGGTGAAGGCGCGGGCAAAGTGGACAGTCGCGCGGCGGCTCGGTTTCACGCGCCGAAACAGGTGTCATAGATCTTCGAAGGTCTCGTCTGCGTCGTCTTCGGGTTCCACCTTGCGGGAAGGCCGTTCGCTTGTCGCACGGCCGACTTCCTCGCGCAATGACGAGAGATCGATGAAATTGTCCGCCTGCCGGCGCAGATCGTCGGCGATCATGGGCGGCTGGGACTGGATGGTCGATACGACGCTCACTTTGCGGCCCTTGCGCTGCAGGGCCTCAACCAGCGTGCGGAAATCGCCATCGCCGGAGAAGATCACATAGTGGTCGACCACGTCGCTGAGCTCCAGCGCGTCTATCGCCAGTTCTATGTCCATATTGCCCTTGATCTTGCGGCGCCCGGCCGAGTCGGTGAATTCCTTGGCGGGCTTGGTAACGACCTTGTAGCCGTTATAGTCGAGCCAATCGATCAGCGGGCGAATGGAGGAATATTCCTGATCTTCCACGAGGGCCGTGTAGTAGTAGGCGCGCAGAAGATACCCGCGCTCCTGGAAGCTGCTCAGGAGCTTCCGGTAATCGATGTCAAATCCTAAGGCTCTCGAAGTGGCATAGAGATTGGCACCATCGATGAAGAGAGCAATTTTTTCCCGTGGATCGAACATCGTCAAAATTCCTGTTTCAAATAAACGTTCAGCGCTCAAATGAGAGGCTCCGGGCCGAAAATCGACCAAAAAGCCATCTCTTATGAGGAAATAGCGCTGGAATATGATTGTTCCAACCAATATATAAATTCGTCATAAATACAAGCGCGCGAGACGCAGGCTGCGCCGCCATCGCCACGCCCCATTTCCGTGTTGATCGGAGAGCGGGCGTTGTGCGTTGGCCTTGAATTTTGCGATGTGGCAGGCTATTGACGCGCTGGATTTCCTTGCAGATTTACGCATGAAAGGGGCACTGAATGGCCCGTGTGACCGTTGAAGACTGTATCGACAAGGTCGATAACCGCTTTGAGCTCGTGCTTCTGGCCGGCCATCGCGCCCGTCAGATTTCGCAGGGTGAGGCGATCACCGTAGACCGCGACAACGACAAGAACCCTGTCGTTGCGCTGCGCGAGATTGCCGATGAAACCCTGTCGCCTGGCGACCTCAAAGAAGATCTGATCCATTCGCTGCAGAAGCATGTCGAGGTGGACGAGCCCGAGGCTGACCTGCCCGAGATCAGCGAGCCGGCCGCCGCTTCCGCCGAAGCCGGTGCCGATCAGCCGGAGGAAGAGATTTCCTTCGACCGCATGAGCGAGGAAGATCTGCTTGCCGGTATCGAAGGCCTCGTTCCGCCGGAAAAAAGCGACGATTTCTGATCGATACGGATGTTCGGCGCGGCATTCTCTTCCTTGCCGAAACATTCCTGCCTATCTTAAACATGCGCCGTGAATTTCGCGGCGCATGTTTTGCTTTGCGTAGATAACAACAAAAAGAACGAGGAAGCCGCCCATGATGCGTCAATACGAGCTTGTCGAGCGTGTCCAGCGCTACAAGCCGGACGTTAATGAGGCGCTGCTCAACAAGGCTTATGTCTACGCAATGCAGAAGCACGGCCACCAGCGCCGTGCCTCTGGCGACCCGTATTTCTCGCATCCGCTGGAAGTTGCAGCCATCCTGACCGACATGCATCTGGACGAGGCAACCATCGCTGTCGCCCTGTTGCACGACACCATCGAGGACACCAGCGCCACGCGGGACGAGATCGACGAGCTGTTCGGTCCGGATATCGGCAAGCTGGTCGAGGGGCTGACCAAGCTGAAGCGCCTCGATCTCGTGTCGAAGAAGGCGCACCAGGCGGAAAACCTGCGCAAGCTTCTGCTCGCGATCTCAGAGGACGTCCGCGTCCTTCTGGTGAAACTCGCGGACCGCCTGCACAATATGCGCACGCTCGACCACGTTCCCGAGCACAAAAGGCTGCGCATCGCCGAAGAGACGATGGACATCTATGCGCCGCTCGCCGGACGCATGGGCATGCAGGACATGCGCGAAGAGCTCGAGGAACTGGCCTTCCGGCATATTAACCCGGAGGCTTTCCGCGCGGTCACCGAGCGGCTTGCCGAGTTTTTCGAGCGAAACCGCGGGGTCATCAAGGCCATTGAGGAGGCGCTGTCGCATCTCTTCGCCGAACATCAGATAGAGGCGACGGTGAAGAGCCGTCAGAAGAAGCCCTGGTCAGTGTTCCGCAAGATGGAGACCAAGGCCCTTTCCTTCGAGCAACTGTCTGACATTTTCGGCTTCCGCGTGCTCGTCGATAGTGTCGAGGATTGCTATCGCGCGCTCGGGGTCATCCATTCCACCTGGTCGATGGTGCCGGGCCGTTTCAAGGATTACATCTCCACCCCCAAGCAGAACGACTACCGGTCGATCCATACGACGATCGTTGGCCCGTCGCGCCAGCGTGTCGAACTGCAGATCCGCACCTATGACATGCATGGCATTGCCGAATACGGCGTGGCGGCCCATTCGATCTACAAGGATTTCGGCGGCAAGGTGAACGGTGCGGATCACCGCATCTCGCGCGATACCAACGCCTATGCCTGGCTGCGGCGCACCATCGAGGCGCTGTCGGAAGGCGATACGCCCGAAGATTTCCTGGAGAACACCAAGCTGGAACTGTTCCAGGACCAGGTGTTCTGCTTCACGCCCAAGGGGCGGCTGATCGCGCTGCCACGTGGCGCAACGCCCATCGACTTTGCCTATGCGGTTCACACCGAGGTGGGCGACACCTGTGTGGGCGCAAAGGTCAATGGCCGCATCATGCCGTTGATGACCGAGCTGAAGAACGGCGACGAGGTGGAGATCATCCGTTCCAAGGCGCAGGTGCCGCCGGCGGCCTGGGAATCGGTCGTGGTCACGGGCAAGGCGCGCGCCGCCATCCGCCGCGCGACACGAAACGCGATCCGCAAACAGTATTCAGGCCTTGGCGCGCGCATCCTGGAGCGAGCCTTCGAGCGCGCGGGCAAAAACTTTTCCCGCGACGGCCTCAAGCCGGTTCTCCACCGCCTCGGGCGTCAGGATGTGGAGGATGTTCTGGCGGCGGTCGGGCGCGGCGAACTTTCGTCGCAGGATGTCGTGCGCGCGGTGTTCCCCGACTACAAGGACGAACGCGTGACACAGGTGCCGAAGGAGCGCGAGGAGGGCTGGTTCAATCTGCGCAATGCCGCCGGCATGCTGTTCCAGATCCCCGGCCGCTCCTCGCGCAAGGCAAAGCGTGCCAAGGGAAGCGCTGCTCCAGCGGAGAAAGGGGCAGGCGGCGCTCTGCCGATTCGCGGTGTCTCGGGTGATCTGCCCGTCAGTTTCGCCCCGGAGGGCGCGGTGCCCGGAGACCGAATTGTGGGCATCCTTCATCCGGGGTCGGGCATCACCATCTATCCAATCCAGTCGCCGGCGCTGACCGCCTTCGACGACCAGCCGGAACGCTGGATAGACGTGCGCTGGGACATCGACGAGAACATGAAGGAGCGGTTCCCCGTCCGCATGTCCGTCACAGCCATAAACGAACCCGGCTCGCTGGCGGAAATAGCGCAGGTGATTGCGTCGAACGACGCCAATATTCACACGCTCGCCATGGAGCGGACCGCTCCTGATTTTACCGAAATGCTGTTCGATCTCGAGGTCTGGGACCTGAAGCACCTGACCCGCCTCGTCTCACAGCTAAAGGAAATCAGCTGCGTAAGCGACGCGCATCGGGTGAATGGCTAGGGTCCTGACCCTAGCAGCGATGATGGGCGGCGAGGGCCTTCCGGCCCCGTGCCTTCGGCAGATTGGAGTGCTGTGTCGTCCGAAATGAGTAGCCCGGGAACGACCAGGATGAGTTGACCCCTCCAGTACCCGGCGCCCAACATTCTGAATGCGCAGCGTTCAGCAACAACGGCTTTCGGAGATATTGAGGGGTGGATTGGCCACCCTCATTCTGGTCGCCCTTGTGCTGTTTCCTTTTGGCGGTGTGCATGTGCACGTGACCCCACCAGCCGCTGCGGCGGATATTTCCTCCAGCCACGCCGTTCCCCACACGCAGGACCACGCACACGAACATGAAGATGAGCATGGCGACGAGGCGCATGGCAGCACGGGGGCAGCGGATACGGAATGCTGTATGGCCCACTGCATGCCGCTCGACAGCCTGAAGCATGAAGCCATGGTCCATGCGCGGCTCGGCGCCTGTTTCGCTGCGGGGCCCATGGCCGCACTCTGTTCCAACCTGGTGGAAAAGCCGCTCAAGCCTCCGCGCACAAAGCTCTCCTGAACCGTCCGGTCATATTCGCCGGCCACGTCGGCTTCCGATGCGTCCTGCATCGGAAGCGGGCGCTGCCAGCGTGACGGGCGCGCGCTACTCGTGTTCAAGAGAGGCTGAAATGAAAACCTTACTGCATTTCGATGGCGGCAGGATCAAGCGTTTTGCCCGACCGTTGCACTCGGTCCTGTCAAAGGTCCACCTGGTGGCCCGACGCGCAGAACTGACCGGAGCATATCCCGATCGCGAAAGCGCTGTGAGCGCAGCCCCCCGCTGGGCTTTGACCGATTATGATCATGAAGATGTGGTTCCGGTTGCGCTCGACAAGATGAGCAGGATCATCGACTGGGACTATCCCGTCATGTTCTGGCTCGAGCGGGAATTGCGTGCGCGGGCAGGCGGCCGGATTCGTCTGCTGGACGCCGGCGGGCATGTCGGAACGAAATATCGCGCTTTCCGCGAACTGCTCGATCTTTCAGACGTGCAATGGCAGGTCTATGAACTGCCGTCCATGGTGAAGGCCGGTCGGGCCATGGCGCGCGCCGAGGGTCTCGGTCCGGAACTTTCCTTTTGCGACAGCTTTTCCGAGATCAGGAAAGCCGAGATACTGCTGTGTTCCGGGTTGCTGCAGTATCTGGACATTCCGTTCGCGGACTTTGTCGACAGACTGCCCGAGCGGCCGCAGGTGATTCTCCTGAACAAGGTGGCGTTGCGGGAAGGTCCGTCCGTCTACACGCTGCAGCGCGGCGGGCCGACATTCCTGCCCTACCACATTCGGAACAAGAACCGGTTTCTCGCGGATATCGACGCACTCGGCTATCGCATCGTGGACAGCTGGTGCATTCAGTACCTGGCCCACAGAGTTGCGAGCCATCCCGAACTCGGCTGGAGCGAGAGCCGCGGATATATGCTGCTGCGCAAGGATCTGGCGCTCGGCAATCGAAAACCTGCCGAACCTTCAATGGCGAAAGCGGGTTAGGCAGGCGCCCAAATTCCGCCGCTTCATGTGAATAGCTCTATCGTGTTTCCTGCTTTTGTAGCGGGAAACACGATTATTAACCCGTTTCCCTTGCCCCGTCCGACCGAGCTTGCCTATATCGAACCAGAGACATGTCCAGGGGAACCCGTCGTTAAGAATACGGGCTCTAGGATTCTGTCGACAGGGGGAAGCTTGGTTGCTGTTGGGGGTGCTTCGTAGTCGCGATGTTGTTTCGACGTAGAAAACCGGCGGATCTATGGGAGAGGGCGCGGACCATGGTCTGGCCGCGTCGCTCGTTCTGGCGGTCCGCACAATATTTCGTCAAGCGTGCTCTGCGGTTGACGGCGACACCGCACGCCATTGCTGCAGGCATCGCCGCCGGTGTGTTCGCGTCGTTCACGCCCTTCATGGGGTTCCACTTCTTTATCGCGGCCGGTCTGGCATGGTGCATCGGCGGAAACCTCGTCGCCTCGGCCATTGGCACCGCCGTTGGCAACCCGCTGACATTTCCGCTCATCTGGGGGGCGACGCTGGAAACAGGTCGCCTCATCCTCTATGGGCGAGAGCTCTCGCACGGCGCCCCCATACATCTGGGCAAGATGCTGCGCCACCTGGAGTTTTCCCAGCTCTGGGAGCCGGTCATCAAGCCCATGTCCGTTGGCGCGCTGCCCCTGGGCATTTTCTTCGCTCTGGTGTTCTACTTCGTGACACGCTGGGCGACATTCACCTTCCGCGAGCAGCGCCGCAAGCGTCTCGCCGAGCGGGCACGCCGCAAGGCCGGCCGGCAAGCCTTCGACGCAAGGACCGCGACGAGTTCATGATTATCGGAATTGGAAGCGACCTGATCGACATCAGACGGATCGCCAAAACGCTCGACCGCTATGGGGAGCGCTTCACCCAGCGTGTTTTCACGGAGATCGAACGGACCAAGTCCGACAGGCGCCGCGAGCGTGCGGCTTCCTATGCGAAGCGCTTCGCCGCCAAGGAGGCGTGCTCCAAGGCGCTTGGCACAGGCATCTCCCGTGGCGTCTTCTGGCGCGAAATGGGGGTCGTCAATCTTCCCGGCGGCAAGCCGACAATGGAGCTGTCGGGGAAGGCCAGGGCGAGGCTTGAGGGCATGACACCTTCAGGCATGAAAGCGCTGGTTCATTTGACCATCACTGACGACTATCCCCTGGCTCAGGCATTTGTGATCATTGAGGCGGTTCCCGACAACGGAAACTGACGCCGAAAACTGCGCAAGGGTTGTGCTGTCGCATTGCCGCCGCCTTTCTGGCGCGATAAGACCGTGCCGAAACACTCGAACCGAGGACATGATGAGCGTGGCTGACAAGACGAAGAAGAAATCGGGCGGCGTGGGCGAAACCGTCAATGTGATTGTCCAGGCGCTTATCCTCGCGCTGGTTATCCGCACCTTCCTGTTTCAGCCATTCTCCATTCCGTCCGGTTCCATGCGCCCGACCCTGCTTGAGGGCGATTATCTGTTCGTCACCAAATGGGCCTATGGCTATTCGCGTCATTCTCTCCCGTTCTCGCCACCGCTCTTTTCCGGTCGCATCTGGGGTTCTGAACCCGAGCGCGGCGACGTGGTTGTCTTCAAGTTTCCGCCCAATCCTTCCGTCGACTATATCAAGCGCGTGGTCGGGATGCCGGGCGATAAAATCCAGATGCGAGAGGGTGAGCTCTACATCAACGACAAAGCCGTGGAGCGTGAGAAGATCGGCCAGATTGACGACCCCGACATTACCGAAATGGACCGGCCGGTAGACGTCTACCGGGAGACGCTGCCCAACGGCGTTTCCTACGAGACGCTGGATTTGACGGCGAACGGCATTGGCGACAACACGCGCGAATTCATCGTGCCCGAGGGGCATTATTTCATGATGGGCGACAATCGCGACAACTCCGCCGACAGCCGCTTCTCGGTCGGTTTCGTGCCGGCTGAAAACCTTGTCGGCCGCGCCAACATCATCTTCTTCTCCATCGCCGGGGGTGCAAGCCCGCTGGAAATCTGGCGCTGGCCTTCGGAAGTGCGCCCGTGGCGCATCTTCGACTGGGTCGACTAGAGTTTGCGTGGATCATGACTGCCAAGCGCCTGCGTGGCCCCCAGTTAGTCAAAGCGGTCGCCGATTGCACCGGATTTGAATTCACGAATGCCGCGCTTGTCGAAGAGGCGATGACACATGCCAGCGCGCGCGGCCGCTCGGGTTCCGATTACCAGCGGCTGGAGTTTCTTGGCGACCGTGTGCTGGGGCTTGCCGTTGCCGAACTGCTCTATGAGAGCTTCCCCAAAGCGCCTGAAGGCGAACTCTCTGTGCGGCTCAATGCGCTCGTCAATGCCGAGACGCTGGCAGAGGTCGCCGACGAGTTGAAGATCAGTCCGCTGATCCACATGGGCAGCGATCTGCGCGGGGCGGCGACCCGCAAGCAGATCAACCTGCGTGCCGATGTGATGGAAGCGCTGATCGCGGTGGTATACCTTGAAGGCGGCATCGACGCTGCACGTGCCTTTGTGCGCGGTCGCTGGCGTGAGCGTGCGCAGGCCGAAGGGGCCGATCGCCGCGACCCGAAAACCGCCCTGCAGGAATGGGCGCATCAGGTTGCCGGCGTCACGCCAGGCTATACTGTGGAGGACCGGCAGGGCCCCGACCATGATCCGGTTTTTTCCGTGACCGTCAGGATCACCGGATATGAGCCCGCGCACGGAAGGGGCCGTTCCAAGCGCGAGGCGGAACAGGCTGCCGCCATCGGCATGCTGGAGCGGGAAGGCGTGTGGCAGAGCAATGAGAGCACATCATGAGTGAAGACGTTCCCGCAGCCGACGCACAGGGCGAGACCCGGTCCGGCTTTGTGGCATTGATCGGCGCCCCCAATGCGGGCAAGTCGACGCTGCTCAATCAACTTGTCGGTGCGAAGGTGTCCATCGTCACCCACAAGGTGCAGACGACACGTGCGATCGTACGTGGCATTGCCACCCACGAAAACGCGCAGATCGTGTTCATCGACACGCCAGGCATCTTCAATCCGCGCCGCACGCTCGACCGCGCCATGGTCACGACCGCCTGGGGTGGGGCCAAGGACGCCGACATCGTGGCGCTGTTGATTGATGCGGAGCGTGGCATCAAGGGCGATGCCGCCGCCATTCTTGAGAAGCTCAGGGATGTGGCGCAGCCCAAAATCCTGATCCTCAACAAGATCGACCGGGTAAAGCGCGATTCTCTGCTGGAACTCGCCGCCCGGGCCAACGACGTGGTGGGGTTTGAGCGCACTTTCATGATCTCGGCGTTGCAGGGATCGGGCTGTGACGATCTCCTCGCCTACCTCTCCGAGACGCTGCCCAAAGGCCCCTGGTATTATCCGGAGGACCAGCTATCCGACCTGCCGATGCGTCAGCTCGCAGCGGAAATCACACGCGAAAAGCTCTTCCTGCGACTGCACCAGGAACTGCCCTATGCGATCCACGTTGAAACCGAGAAATGGGAAGAACGCAAGGACGGCTCCGTGCGCATCGACCAGGTGGTCTATGTGGAACGCGACAGCCAGAAGAAAATCGTGCTCGGTCACAAAGGCTCGGCCATCCGTGCCGTGGGGCAGGCCGCCCGTGAGGAACTGGCGGGAATCCTCGAACAGAAGGTCCATCTCTTTCTGTTCGTGAAGGTGCGCGAGGGCTGGGGCAACGACCCTGAACGCTTCCGCGAAATGGGGCTTGAATTCCCCGGTTGAGGGAAGGACAGTGACCTGATGGAATGGCGCGATGAAGGGATCATTCTGGGCGCCAGAAAGCATGGCGAAACGAGCGTCGTCCTGGAAACGATGACGGCGGCCCACGGTCGTCATCTCGGCCTCGTAAAAGGCGGCCGGTCGCGCCGCATGCAACCGCTTCTCCAGCCGGGAAATCGCGTTGATCTGGTCTGGCGCGCCCGCCTCGAGGAGCATCTGGGCACATTTCAGGTCGAGCCGCTGGAATTGAACGCTGCGCGCCTTCTCGCCTCGGCACTGGCCATCCATGGCATACAGCTTCTGGCCGCTCATCTGCGTCTGATGCCCGAGCGCGACGCCCATGCGGGCCTTTATGAGACCCTGAAAATCATCACCGCCCATCTGGATGAGCCCGAGATCGCCGGGCCGTTGATGGTGCGCTTTGAACTGGCACTGCTCGACGAACTGGGATTCGGGCTTGATCTTACGCGATGCGCGCTGACGGGCAGCCGCGAAAGCCTTGCCTATGTGTCGCCGAAATCCGGCCGTGCGGTGACCGAAGAAGCCGGCGCTCCCTGGCGCGACAGGCTTCTGCCGCTACCGCGCTTTCTGACGGTGAAGGCGCGGATGGAGACGTCGCCCGATGCGCTTGAGGACGCTTATCGTTTGACCGGGTTTTTCTTCCACCGAAACGTCTACGAACCGCGCGGGATGGAAGAGCCCGCTGCGCGCGGCGGCTTTCTGGCGGCACTCGCCCGCAGCGCCGGGGACGCGGCCGGTTGAACCGACGGCCTATTCGGCTGGCGCAAGAGCAGGGCGCGGCACGGCTGCTTCCCGGATCGGCCAGTGAACCAGGGCTGCAAAGAGACCGAGGATCACGCCGAGCCACCAGACCGGATCATAACTGCCGAACAGGTCGTAGAGATAGCCGCCCAGCCACACGCCCAGGAACGAGCCCACCTGGTGTGAAAAGAACACGACCCCGCCCAGAAGCCCCAGATGCCCCGTGCCGAACATGATCGCCACCAGCGAATTGGTCGGCGGCACGGTGGATAGCCACAAAAGCCCCATGACGATGGCGAAGATGATCACGCTTGTGGGCGTTTGCGGGAGCAGCAGGAATGCGGTTACGGCGATTGATCGCGCGATGTAGATCAGGGCCAGAAAACCGGGCTTGGAATAGCGCTGGCCGATATAGCCCGAGGCGAGCGAACCGATGATGTTGAAGAAGCCGATCAGGGCCAGCGCCACAACCGCATAGCGTGCATCAATGCCGATATCGCCGATATAGGCCGGGAAATGGGCGGTGATGAAGGCGACCTGGAAGCCGCACACGAAGAACCCCGCGACCAGAAGCACGAAGCTGCGATGCGCGAAGGCCTCCCGAAGGGCCTCTCTGACCGTCTGCTTGAAGGTTTCCGCGCTGTTACGCGCTGTCGCCGCATTGCCGACGAGCGGTATGGCCAGAAGCGGGACGATCAGCATCGCCACGCTCATATAGACCAGCGTATCGGACCAGCCGAACGCATCGATCAGGCCCTGGCTTATCGGCGCGAAGATAAACATGCCGGCAGAGCCAGAAGCTGTCGCAAGGCCGAAAATCAGGCTGCGCTTTTCGGCAGGAACGCTGCGGGCAAAGGCTGCGAGGATGATGCCGAAGGATCCGCCTGCGACGCCAAGGCCGACAAGAACCCCGCCGCCGATGTGAAGCATGGCTTCATGCGTGGGCATCGACATCATCAAAAGACCGACGGCGTAAAGCACGGCGGAGAGGGCGAGAACACGCCACGTCCCGAACCGGTCCGCGATGGCGCCGAAAACTGGCTGTCCGATCCCCCAGAGCAGGTTCTGGATCGCCATGGCGAGGCCGAATGTGGTGCGGTCCCAGCCCGTTTCGGCGAGCAATGGGAGCTGGAAGAAGCCCATGGCCGAGCGCGGGCCGAAGTTCAGAGCTGCGATCAGACAGCCACAGATGACGACCGCCCATGGAAACGCATGTGGCATGGCCGCGCGGACAGGGTTTTGTTGTGTCATGTTGGCTTCACGCGTTTCCGGTGTGTCAGTGCAGTGATCGGGAGGATGAGGATAGCGCAGGCTGAACTTCAGCGTAATCGACAAATTGTGCACCTTCGATCAGTTTTTCTCATGATTGCTGTCGCAGACCGGGAATAAACTCGTCTACGCAACCGTTGATCGGACAGAAGCGAACTCCCGTAAAAGGCGGGCAGGGGGCATGGACGGCAAGAGGAAGGCGATTGTCGGTGAAATTCCGGGGCTGCGACGCTATGCGCGCGCGCTGCTGCGCGATGCCGATGCGGCCGATGACCTCGTGCAGGATTGCCTCGAGCGGGCCTTTTCGCGGCTCGACAACTGGCAGACGGGCACGTCGCCGAGGCGATGGCTGTTCACTTTGATGCATAATCTGTTCGTCGATGGTGTGCGGGCACGAAAGCGGCGGAGCGAACTCGTCTCGGGCGCAGCGGTCGACATGCCGGCTTCGGTCAGCGCGCCGGAACAGAACGGCATGCTCGATCTTCGTGACGTGCTCGATGCCCTGCAGGAAATCAGCCCGGAACGGCGCGCCGCGATCCTTCTGGTGGGGGTTGAAGGCATGAGCTACGCCGAGGCAGCAGACGTTCTGGACATTCCCACGGGAACGTTGATGTCGCGCGTGGCGCGTGGACGGCAGGATCTGCGTGACATTCTTGATCTGGCGCGGCGCCGGCGCATTCTCAAGGCGGTGGAGTGATGACACAGCGCAGCTTTGACGAAAGGGACATTCATCTTGCACTCGATGGCGAGCTGTCACCGGAGGATATGGCTGCCTGCGAGGCCTGGCTGGAAACCCGCGCTGATATGCGTGCGCTGAGCGCTCGCTACGTCTCGGATCGGGCGCTGCTGCGCGACACGCTGGCCATGCTGGCGAGCGAGGAGGTGCCGCATCGTCTGCAGGAAGGGGCGCATTCTGCCGACCGCAAGACAAAGGGCGCCCGGCACATGCCGTTGCGCCGGCTCGCCGTGGCTGCCGTCATGCTTGTCGCGGCCGGTGCGGCAGCCGGTTTCTGGGTGGGGCGGCAGGGTTTTGGTGGCGGCGAAACGCTCGCCGCGCTGGACGTGGTTGGCGAGGCCGTCGCTGCGCATCAGGTTTATGCGGCAGAAAAACTGCATGTTGTTGAAGTGGGCGCCAGCGATCGCAGTCATCTGGTCGGATGGCTGTCCAACCGCGTCGGTACCAGGCTTGTCGCCCCCGATCTGCGGGCCGAAGGGTTTGATCTCATGGGCGGCCGGTTGCTGCCCTCGGGCGGAAAAGCCGCCGCGCAGTTTATGTATGAAGATCCCTCGGGTGAACGCGTTTCGCTGTATGTCGCCCATTGCGTGAAGGGAGAGACGACGGGTTTCCGGCTCTTTGAGGATGAAGGCGGCCGCGCATTCTACTGGCAGGAAGAGGGCTTCGCCTACACGGTTGCCGGAGCGATTTCAGAAAAGCGCCTGCTGGAGATCGCGAACGTCACCTACCGGCAATTGCTTGCCGGCAGGTGAGGCAAGCATCAGCGCTTGGCGGTGCTCTTTTTGGCCGGGCTGGTGGACTGGGCCTTGCTGTCGAGCGGCAGATAGTGAACGTCGCGCTGCGGAAAGGGGATGGAGATACCCTTCTCGTCGAACGCCTTCTTGGCCGCTTTGGTCAGGTCAAGGCGGGTCTGCCACCAGTCCGCGGTCGTGGTCCAGTAGCGCATGGTGATGTTGACGGCGCTGTCGCCCAGTTCCGAAACGAAGGTCGCGGGTTCCTGATCGGCCAGAACGCGGTCGTCGGACGCAGCAAGGTCGAGCATCGTCTTCTGTGCCAGGTCGATGTCGTCATTGTAGCCGATGCCGATCACCAGGTCGTTGCGGCGGCGCGGATTGCGCGAATAATTGGTGACGGACGTGTTCCACAGCGAGCTGTTCGGCGCGAGGATGTAGAGGCCATCGACCGTCTTCATCTCGGTTGCGAAGAGGCCGATGGTCTGGATCGTCCCTGAAATTCCGCTCGCCTCGACAAACTCGCCGACACGAAACGGTTTCAGAACGAGGAGCATGATGCCGGCGGCGACATTCTGCAGCGTGCCCTGCAGGGCAAGGCCGATAGCGAGGCCGGCTGCACCGAGTGCGGCGATGATGCTCGCCGTCTGAACCCCGAACTGGGCCAGCACCGTAACTCCGACCAGAATCAGGACCGCGTACCGGGCAATCTTGGAAAGAAAACTGGTGAGCGTGATATCGAATGAGGGAAAACGATCGAGCGTGCGGCGCACCCACTTTTCCACCATCCCCGCGACAATAAAGCCGGCGATGATGAGAATGATGGCGCCGAGAATCGAGAAGGCGTAAGATACGGCGAATTCGCTGACCTGGGCCAGAGCTGCCTGGGCGGCTGTCATGAGGTTCTCAGTTTGCATTTCCATATTGGGGAATGTCTCCGTTCCATGTTTGTCGTTTCCGGCCTTCAGGGGACGGCATTGATCCGTTTGCAGCGCTCGAAACGCCAGGATCTGGCTTTGCGGACGTCCTGTCGCGTCTGGCCTGCTGATCTCGCGTGTCTAGCAATCCACGCCGGGTGCTGCAAATCGGAGCTCCGGCTTCTCGACCATGGGCCTTCAAAGCCGCTGATATTGTCCGGAGCGTGGTATGTCGATTGAAGTTCGCTGTGCCGCTCTTGGAGATCTCGATGCAATGGTTACAATCGAGAACGCGGCGTTCTCGGGCGACAGGCTTTCCCAGCGCTCTCTCCGGCGCCTGATCGGATCGCGGGCGGCCATCACCTGCGTTGCCGAAGAGGGTGAAAACATCCTCGGATATGCACTGGTGTTGACACGCCGGACGAGTGGCATCGCGCGGCTTTACTCCATTGCTGTCGCACCGGATGAAACCGGCAGGGGGGTCGCGGCGTTGCTGTTGCATCATGTAGAGAACGCAGCGCATGCACGGGGGCTCCGGTCGATGCGTCTTGAGGTGCGGGCAGACAATGAGCCGGCCATCCGGCTTTACGAAAAAACGGGATATCGTAGCTTTGCCCAATATGAGAATTACTATCACGACGGTATGAGCGCATTGCGTTACCAAAAGGCGCTGTGCGCATTGAACACGGAGAACGGCCCCAGATGAGTTGGGTCATCCTGACTGGCAAGAAGGGCGATCTCGACGAGACCGCCACCCCTTATAAAATCATCACCAACCGCGATTATCTGGCCCATCCGGCGCTGTTTCGCGGACAGCGACCCAAGGTCATCAATCTCTCATCAAGCTATGCCTATCAGAGCCGTGGCTACTACGCGTCGCTGCTTGCCAGTTCCCGCGGTCATCGCGTGATCCCCTCGGTCGAAACCATGATCGACCTTTCCGCGCGCAAGCTTTACGAGAACGCGCTTCCGGAACTCGAACAGGCCCTCAACCGTTGCCGCGCTGAGATTGGCGGTAGATTTCCAGCAAGCGTCAGCGTGTTTTTCGGCATCGGACCCGAGAAGGCCTGGGAACGCTTCGCGAAGCTCCTGTTCGACTGGTTTCGCGCGCCCGCTCTGGAAGTTGTCATCAAGGACGGTGAATGGGCAACGATCACGCGCATCGGGTTTCGTGCCCTTTCACGCATGAGCTCGGAAGAGAAGGAGCGCTTCACCGCATCCCTGCACACATATACGAGCCGGCAGTGGCGTGAGAGCCGCACCCGGGTTCCGTCGCGCTATGGTTTCGCCACCCTCATTGATCCAAGGGAGGAACTGCCGCCGTCGAGCGTTGCTTCGCTCAAGCACTGGTCGCGCATTGCCGCACGCATGGGCGTTGAAGTGGAGCCCATCACAAAAAAAGATCTGCCGCGCCTGGCAAATTTTGATGCCCTGTTCATCCGCGAGACCACGTCCATTTCAAACCACACATATCGCTTCGCCCGGCGTGCCGAACAGGAGGGCATGCCGGTGATCGACGATCCACTGTCGATGATCCGCTGCACGAACAAGGTTTATCTCAATGAGTTGATGACGACGCACCGCGTTCCCGTTCCACCGACCATGATGATTGCCGGCGCGGCGGACCTTGAGCGCGCTGCCGATCTGCTCGGTTTCCCGCTGGTGCTCAAGACGCCCGACAGTTCCTTTTCACGAGGCGTGAAGAAGGCGGCGAACATGGCGGAACTCAAGGCGCTGGCGACAAAATGGCTGGAGGATTCCGATCTGCTCATCGCGCAGAAGTTTCTGCCCACCGCCTTCGACTGGCGTATCGGGGTTCTCGAGGGAAGGCCGCTTTTCTCCGTGCAGTACCTCATGGCGAAAAAGCATTGGCAGATCGTCAATCACGAAAGGCAGGGTCGCCCGGACGAAGGAGGCTTCCGCTCGTTCACCCTGGCGGACACACCGTCGGACGTGCTCGACATCGCCGTGCGCGCCGCGCGTTGTATCGGCAGCGGGCTCTACGGTGTCGATCTCAAGGCAACGCCGGAAGGTGTCTACGTGATCGAAGTCAACGACAACCCCAATCTCGACCATGGCTGCGAGGACGCCGGAGAAAAGGACGCTGTCTGGACCACACTCACGCAGTGGTTCATCGACCGTCTGGAGAGGTGAAGTGCCTCTCCAGTTGCCGTTTTGGAAGCAGGTTCAGTTCGGGGTTGAGACGCTCACGCCCTTCTTTCCAAAACCCTTGTTTATGGCCTCAGTCAGGGCCGAGCGTGATTTCTGCCATCCCTCGCTTCTCGCCCAGAAACGAAGTGTCAGGCGTGGAGCGCCGCCATCAATCGCCGAAAAGAGCGTTTCTGCTTGAGGTTTCTTCAAGATGCTTTTGTCCGTGGCAAGGATTCTCAAAAGTCCCTTCTGAACCTGTTCGGGGCTGAGATCGCTGCCGACATCGATTTCAAGCTCTACCCTGCGAGCCTTGTTTCGGGAATGGTTTGTTATGGCCGCATTCCAAAGTGTGCTGTTGGGGGCGAATACGATGAGACCGTCATCCGTTTTCAGCTCCGTAGCGAATAGTCCCAGAGTGGTCACGGTCCCGGATATTCCATTCGCCAGAACGTGCTCATCTACTTCAAATGGGCGCAGAATGAGAAGCATCACACCGGCTGCAATGTTCTGCAATGTTCCCTGAAGAGCAAGTCCGACCGCGAGACCTATAGCACCGAGCGCCGCGATAATGCTGGCGGTTGGAACACCCAATTGTGTAAGCGCCGCAACACCGGAGAGCGCAAGAACGGTGTATCGGGCCAGCGCCGACAGAAAGGAAGTCAGGGTCGCGTCGAATGAAAAGACCTTGCTGAGTGTATTGCGCACCCAGCGCTCCAGCATTTTCGCAACGATGATTCCAATCACCAGGAGAGCAATCGCTCCGAAAAACGTCAATCCGTAGTTCAGCGCAAACTCTGTGGTGTAACCGAGCGCTGCATTCGCTGATTGAATAAGTCGTCCTGCTTGATTGTCCATGTTTCGAACATCTCCGTGCCGTGTTCGGGGTTTCTTTTTTCAGAAACCGAAGCACCGCCCCGTCGACGTTCCCATCCATCCAAGAATTCCTGAAGGAGGATAAGAAACGCTGAACTGCATCAGTTTGGATAGCGCATATATCAAGTGTATTTATGATGGAAAAGAATATATATAATATAATTTTACGGCGTCAATAAATTAAGTAATTCGTGAAAAGTTTATATTAAATTCTTCATTAGGGGTGAGAATAAGAAATATTTAGGATTGAAGTGTTCTCTTTTCTTCAATCTCGGCGAAACGATCGAGGAAAGCTTTTTGCGCCCGCCTGGGTGGCTGCGGATCGAGCCTGAGCCCTTCCGGAGGCAGCCCGCGCGGGCGACCGAAGAACCTCGCGGCCTCCGTCACGCCGAAGCCTGCCAATTGCGTCGCCTCATAAAAGGCCGCGATCTGGTCGGCACGTTTGATTGCTTTCTTCAGCCGTACCGGCAGATCCGGTGCAAGAGCGAAGCGCTGGTGGATGGCGCGCTGCAGGCGCTTCTCGACAGACTTGTAGTCGTCGCCCAGCGTGGCCTTGAATGGGGAAATCATGTCGCCAATGACATATTCGGGCGCGTCATGCAGCAGCGCGGCCATGGAACACTCGGGCGTCACGTCGCGTGTGATCCTGCAAAAAATCTCTTCCACCAGAAGCGAATGTTGAGCCACGGAATAGGCATGGTCGCCCTCGGTCTGCCCGTTCCAGCGGGCAACACGGGCAAGGCCATGAGCGATATCGCTGATCTCTACATCCAGTGGAGACGGGTCCAGAAGGTCCAGGCGACGGCCGGACAGCATGCGCTGCCATGCGCGAGGGGCCCCGGTTTTGGTCGAAGCCGGCATCAGCCCGCACTTTCCGTCGATTCTGGAAAGGTGAAGCTGGCCCATTGCGGGATGGCAAATGTCACGGCTGTGTCTCCTGCCAAGACGGGTGTTCCGGTGTCCATCGCGTCTTTGACCCTGTCGATCCGCACGATGGCCAGGCCCTTCGGGCCCGAGACCGTGCCCAGTGTTCCCAGAGGTTTGCCGTCCGCGCGCAGCTCGGTGCCCGGAGGAGGCAGGTCGGAATCGCTTTCGGTGATCAGAAGCCGCCGGCGGGCCGTCCCCCGGTGATGCATCCGCGAGACCACTTCCTGGCCGACAAAGCAGCCCTTCTTAAGCCCGATGCCGCCGTTCTGGTCATAGAGAACATCATGAGGAAAGGCGTCGCCCAACGCAAAGTCGTTGCCACTTTCAGCAACGGCATGGGAAATCCGCAGCTCATCCCAGCGCTCCCTGGTGCTGTCGGCTTCGGGCGTTTCGCCATAGTGCCGCCGCACGTTCAGGTCTGCGGGAAAGCGACAGTCCGTCAGCGTTGAATCTTTTTCTGAAGAAGCAGAATCACTTTGCCACGAAACCGCGATAGTGCGTTGTTCTATCTCGGAAATATCCACTTTCGCGCGCAGCTTGTAGAGGGTCAGGCGCTTCACCAGGTCAGCCGCGATATCCGCTCGACATTCTATCCGCAGCGTTTCGCTGCCGGCGCGGGAAACGAGAAAATCGAACAGAATCTTGCCCTGAGGGGTGAGCAGGGCGCTCGGGCGGCATTCGCCATCCTTGAGAGCCGAGAGATCGTTCGTGATCACGTTTTGAAGAAAGTGTTCGGCCTCTGGCCCCTGCAACTGGAAGAGGGCGCGATTGTCTAGGTGGCAGGTTGGCATGGCTGATCCGGCTGGATGAACGGGTTCTAATCCTAGCTAGGATGCTTTGTCGCTGACGACAACCCGGTAGGTGTCAGGAATGGCGGCGCATTCCGGATTGGCTCAACGCCCGGCCGTCTCCCTAAGGCGGGCCGCAGCCTCGGCAAGAGCTTTGGCGCTTCTGGCGCTCAGGCCACCGTTTTCAAAGTCGCGGCGCAGTGCCTCCTCGATCTGCTCGGCGATGTTGTCGAGTGAGGGGGAGGGCGTGTCGTGCGGCGCGCTTCGGTGGTCGAAAAGATTGATCCAGTGATCCGTCTCCCTGCCAAACCGCATCAGGCGGTCGAGATAGACCTCGGCGCTTCCGTTGCGTGAAATGAGACCGAACAGACCGGCGGCGATCGACAGGGGACTCATAACGACATCGCGCATGCCGTCGGCCATGAGCTTCACCTGAAAGAGGATGACGCGCCTGACAAGGCGTCCGCCCCTCCCCCGGCTTCGCGGCGATGCGGCGAGGCCGCTTTGCGATTGCGCTATCCCCTCCATGGGACACCTCCCTGAGTTCCACCGGATATGGGGGCGTTCCAGGCGATTGCAAGAAACGGCTCAGTCTCCGGCCACGAAAAACGCCCAGTGTCCATCTGGCGTTATACCCACGCGATAAAAGATGTAGGCGCCGAAACTCTTCATGTCCTCATAGTCACCGGCAGTCACAAGCGTAAACAGTTCGACGCGCTGCTTCATGTCGAGGGATTCGAGCGGAATGGCGAAAAAATAAGGCCAGACATACATTTCCTGGGGCGTGCCTGCATCGAGATGCACATAGCCCGCCTGCAGGACTTCGAGCAGTATGGCCAATATTTCCTGGCCTCCCTCATCTCCCGACAGTTCGATGAGAAAATCGAGCGGATCGCCATCGAGGCCGCCGAGCGAGAGCCGCGTCGCGCTCTCCCCGCTGCCGATCAGTGGGCGCAGACGTTCGATGTCCCCGCTTTTGGCGGCTTCGACGATCAGCCCATGCATCCGCCGCACCGGTTCGGGGACCTGCTCCAGATCGTAAAGGATCTCCGGCAATTCCTTTCCGATCTGGGTATCCGGCCGCACCACATCGCGCAGTGGGGTATCCTCAACGGGAATCGCATCCTCACCCGGCTCAGAACTTTCCGGTGTGTCGGTGTCGGCTTTCGGGAAGCGAATCGGGGGCGGCAGTGGCACACGCTCGACACTATCGGACCCGCTCTCGCCTTCCTCTGCCGGTTCGACCTGCTGCAGTTCGCTGAGGGCAAACGCGGGCAGGGCGTTCGCTCCAGTCAAACCAGCCGCAGCCAGGCCGGCCATCAGAAGGTGCCGCCACCGCGTTCGGCCCTGCATGTTTGAGTGGTTTCCGACGTTCACCAGATGCCGCTTCATTGTCACGTCTCAGTTTCCGTAGCGCTGCACGATCTCGCTGGATATGCGTGAGCCCTCGTTCATATAGTGGTCGATGGCGGAAAGCGCCTGGTCCGTACAGTTTTCATAGGTGCCTGCAAAGGATCTGTAGCCGCGATTGAAGCTGGCGATCAGCTTTTCCCGGCGAGCCGGCGTCGGCGCTTCCGTTTCCAGAAGCTCTTCCATCTTCCCGCGCCAGGTGTCGGAACCCTCTCCGCACAGATTGCGCAGATAGTGGATCGAACCAAGCACTTCAGCGAGCCTTAGAAGTGGTGTTTCATAGGTCGCGTCGTTGGCCCGTGCCGCAGGCGCAGCCATGAAAAGGGCCACCACGAGGCCGAAAAGTGCTGAACCATTGCGCATGCCGTGTTGTCTCCCAGCGAGCGCCGCCTGTCAAACGCCCGCAGTTGCAGGAAGGCGATCACCAGACATTCAGGAAAGTGGCAAGATTGAGGGCGCAGAGCCCCATGGGCTCAGCTATCGGTCGAGTGTTGCAATTCTTCAATAACCGCGCGCGTGCTTTCGGTGAGGGGCATGGCAGTAATCGCCTCGGCTGCATACCATCCGGCCTCGCTTGCATCGTCACCCGCGGTGATGGCGCCTGCCGCAACGGTGGCGCGAAACACGATCAGCCGAAAGGTCTGCTGCCCGTCATCCCCGTTGAGCAGGATTTCGCGATAGGGGCTGGCTGTTTCTATGACCAGTCCTGTCTCCTCCAGCAATTCGCGTGCGAGCGCCTGCTCGAAGGTTTCTCCCGCTTCCACGCGACCACCGGGAAAGGCATAGAGGCCCTGCGCGGGCGGGCGGCCGCGGCGCACCAGAAGAACGTGCCCGTCCTTTAGAACGGCCGCGGAAACGGCGAGGATTTCCTCTGATTTCACAGGCATACCCCTTGCATCCTGCCACCCGATCACCAACAGTCCGGCCCGTGTTTATGTCTTGAGAATATGGGGGACGCAATCGTGCGGGTGATGCGAAGCACGGGGCTGGTTGCAGGTCTGGCGTTCATATTGTCCTTGTCGGCATGTGCAACGCTGAACGAGACCGAGTGCGAATCGGTGAACTGGAGCGATCTGGGACGCAGCGACGGCGCTGCCGGACGCAGCCCGTCCTATGTTCAAAGGCACCGCGAAGCCTGCGCCAAGTACAGTCTGCCGGTGGATGAAAGCGCCTGGCGCGCAGGCTGGGAAGACGGCATTCGCCGCTATTGCACCCCCGAAAATGGCCTGAGCGCCGGGCGCGACGGGCGCAGCTACGCCAATTCCTGCCCCTCCGACGTTGCACCGGGATTCGAGAGCGCTTACCGCGTCGGCAAGCGCGTGCATGACGCCCAGTCGGAATATGACCGTCTCAAGCGCGAACTCGAGCAGCTTTACGACGATCTCGAAGACGCCGCCAAAGGCGAGGACCGTCGCAAGGTGCGCAATCGGATTTCGCTGAAGGGATCGGACCTGTTCCTCGCCGAGGGCCGCGTGCGCGATGCCGAGCGCCTTTACGACCGCTACCTCTATGAGGAGGCGGCCGGCCGTTACTGAAACACTGGTCGGGGTATCAGCTCATGTGTGGTCGCTTCGCTCTCACCGACACGCCGGACGCGGTGCAGTCGCTCCTTGCGGTGACCGATTTCGAGCCGTTTCCCCCGCGCTACAACATCGCCCCGACACAGCCCGTTCTGATGGCTCTGTCCGGCCCGGCGCGGGCGGCCGGTTCTAACCTGCCCGCGCGGCAGAGCATGCTGGTGCGCTGGGGCCTCATCCCCGCCTGGGCAAAAAATCCGGACGACTTCTCACTTCTGTTCAACGCCCGCTGCGAAACGGCGGCGGAAAAGGCCTCCTTCCGCACCGCCATGCGCCATCGCCGCGCGCTGGTTCCGGCCAATGGTTTTTACGAATGGCGACGCGTTGGCTCGAAACGCGCGGAGCCATACTGGATCCGGCCCCGCGATGGCGGCCTGATCGCCTTCGCCGGATTGATGGAAAGCTGGTCGGAACCCGGTGGCACGGAGATGGACACGGGCGCCATCCTGACGACGGAGGCCAATGCGGATCTGCGCGGTATCCATCATCGCATGCCCGTGGTCATCAAGTCGGAGGATTTCGACCGCTGGCTGGACTGCCTCAACCAGGAACCGCGCCATGTGGCCGATCTTCTGAAACCGGCCGAGCCCGGCTTCTTCGAGGCGGTGCCCGTGTCGGACCGGGTCAATAAGGTGGCAAATGCCGGCCCGGACCTTCAGGAGCGCGTGGAACGCCGCGAGGCTAAGGACATCGACCCAAAGCCCGGAGACGACAGTGGTCAGCTCGATCTCTTTTAAACGACGGTTCGCATGAGGTGGACGGCCTCGGCGCCGAAGCGATAGACGCCCTCGCGCAACCCCCGGAACGACTGGCGCGACACATCGCTGACGGGCAGGGGAAGCTCCTCCTGTGAAATGCGCCCCAGCACAAGCTCCGCCAGGGCCTTGCCGAACACGGTGCCCGGCCCGATGCCGCGCCCGTTATAGCCTGAAAAACCGACGACATTTTCGCCAAGACGATGGAATTTCGGCAGATGATCGGCCGTCATGCCGATATGGCCATACCAGCAGTGGTCAAACCGCGTCCCTTTCAGTTCTGGGAACAGGCGGGCGATGGCCCGCTCCGCCCAGGCGCGGTGAACCGCCTGCCCCGTGCCCTTCAGGGCCCCCACACTTCCGAAGATAAGCCGCCCCTCCCGGTCCCAGCGGAACGAGGTCAGAATCTGCTTCGTGTCCCACGCACCCTGCCGCTCCGGCAATATCCGGTCCCGCACGGCCTGCGGTAGGGGCGGGGTGGCGAAATTGAAATAGGGCAGGTGGACGATCTCTTCGCGGATCTGAGACCATGGTGTGGTGGTATAGGCGTTGGTTGCCACGATCACATGCCGTGCCAACAGCGTGCCGTGAGGCGTTTCAAGCCGCCAGCCATCGCCGCTGCGCTCTGCCTTTGTCACCCGGGAACCGGTGTGAAGCCTTGCACCGGCCCGTGCTGCCGCATGGGCAAGGCCCCGCGCGTAGGAAAGCGGCTGGATCGTGCCTGCCCGTTCATCGAGCAGCGCGCCGGCATATGCCGCGCTCCCGACCTTCTTCGCCGTTTCCTGCCGGTCGAGAAGCCGCACCGGAGCACCACGCGCCTTCCACTGCCGCGCGCGCTCATCAAGCTGTCTGAGGCCGTTTTCGCCGACGGCGCAGTGCAGCGTCCCGACAGGCATCGCCTCACAGTCCATGCCGTGCCGCTTCGCCAGGTCGAACACAACGCGCGGTGCGTCGCCAAGAATTTTCAGCAGGCGCTCGCCATAGGTCGCACCGAGAATACCGGGCAGGTCGTCGGGCATGACCCACATGCCCGCATTCACAAGGCCGACATTGCGGCCTGAACCGCCGAAACCGATTTCGTCGGCTTCGAGAACCGCGACGTCCGCACCGGCCTCCGCCAGGTGAAGTGCCGCCGAGAGACCCGTATACCCGCCGCCGACAATGGCAACCATCGCCGACTGATCGCCGGAAAGGGCTGTTGTCTGCGGCGCGGCAGGGGCTGTTTTTTCCCACAGGCCATGGGAAAGCGGGTCGTTCCTCATCTGGCGGACTCACTGGACACTGAGACTGTCCCGACACATCTCATGCCGCCTGCCGCCGGTCCAAGCGAAAAAACCGCATGATGTTATGCTGAGGTCGCATTGAAGCGCCAGATGCGCTGCACATCATCCTTGGCATCGCTCTCGCAATGTCTGGAAACTGTGCTGCCCCTTGCCACACGCTCCGGTCACACCGGAGCGAAACCTCAGTCGGTCTGCGTGTCGTAAGGGGATTGTTTCGGCGCCGGTGCCGGCTTTTCGGCCTTGCACTGCAGAGCGGCATTGATCGCTGCCGGTCCAACCGCGTGATACTGGCTAAGCAGGAGCTTTTCCTGTTCGGCGGTATACTCTGCTGGCTTGTTCATATCGCGGGGCATAACTAATCCTTGGTTCCGCGTTGTCGTCCCTTCCGCGCAGATGGGGACCAAATCCGACAAAATCTTGACAGACCGCCCCGTCGGAAGACGCATTCCTAAAATTGCCGCATCAGCCTTAACATTTCCTTCACAATGCCATTTTGCTTGCAATACCTCTTTAGGGCCGCAACGCCGGGTTTCGCCGCGATCCCCAGCCTTTTGGCTTTCAGCTTTTAGTCTTGACGCATCTGCGACCTGCGGCGATAAGAACGCCTATGAAAACGCTGTGCACCATTATCGGTATTTGCATTATCGGCTAGCGCCTTATCGCTGGTCCGGACGTTTTCGCCCTCCTTTCCCGACGAGAAAAACGCCCAGGCCAGACGGCCGGAGCAAACCGTGCCCGCAATATCGCACCGCTTCGGCATGGCGATGGGTTGAAAACGGAAGGTGAGGATGACGAACGGTTTCAGGGGCCTCAGGGTCCACAACACGCTCACGCGGACCAAAGAGGACTTCGTCCCCATCGATGCGGACAAGGTGCGCATGTATGTGTGCGGGCCGACAGTCTACGACTATGCCCATATCGGCAATGCGCGTCCGGCCATCGTTTTCGACGTTCTTTACCGTTTCCTGCGCCATCTCTATGGCGAGGACCACGTGACCTATGTGCGCAACATCACCGACGTCGACGACAAGATCAACGCGCGCGCCCGCCGCGACTATCCCGACCTGCCGCTCAATGAGGCGATCCACGAAGTCACGCAGAAAACGGCCGACCAGTATCATTCGGACGTTGCCGCCCTCGGCTGCCTGAAGCCGACCATCGAGCCGCGTGCCACCGATTTCGTCCTGCCGCGCGCGGACGGATTGACGGATATGGCCAGCCTGATTCAGTCTCTCATCGATCGCGGCCATGCCTATGAAGCGAAAGGAGAAATCCTTTTCGACACCGCCTCCATGCCCGCCTATGGCGGGCTTTCGAAACGCCGGCTGGAAGACCAGCAGGCTGGCGCCCGCATTGCGGTGGAAGCGCACAAGAAGAACCCGGCCGATTTTGTCCTCTGGAAGCAGTCATCGGCAGATGAGCCAGGCTGGGACGCGCGTTTCACCATCCGTGGCGCAGCAATGACCATTCGCGGCCGCCCCGGCTGGCACATCGAGTGCTCGGCCATGTCCGCGGCCTATCTCGGCGAGGAGTTCGACATTCACGGCGGTGGCCTCGACCTGATCTTCCCGCACCACGAAAACGAGATCGCGCAGTCCTGCTGCGCCCATGGCCGCGATGTCATGGCGCATTACTGGATGCACAATGGCTTCCTCCAGGTGGAGGGGCGAAAAATGTCCAAATCCGAGGGCAATTTCGTCACCATCCATGAACTGCTGGAGACGGAGAAATTCGGCGGACGCAAATGGCCGGGCGAGGTTTTGCGTCTTGCAATGCTGATGACGCATTACCGCGAGCCGATCGATTTTTCGGTGCGCAAGCTCGAAGAGGCGGAGGCTGTCCTCGACGGGTGGTATCGGGCTGTCGGCGATGTTGAAGCCGGTGATATCGGATGCGCCGATACCATAGCCGCGCTCAGCGACGATCTCGGAACAACCGCTGCCATTGCCAGCCTTCATGAATTGCGCAGCGAAGCGACGAAAGGCAGCAGCGCGGCAAAACAGGCTCTCAAAACGAGTGCGGGTCTTCTCGGGCTGCTCGCAGGCACGGAAAGCGAATGGTTCGCCGTCAAGGCGTCGGAAGCCTCCATCGATACCGGGTTCGTTGAAACAGCGGTGGAAAAGAGGCTCACGCAGTTGCGCGAGAAAAACTTCGCCGAAGCCGACCGCATCCGCGATGAACTTGCCTCACAGGGCGTCCAGCTCATGGACTACAAGGACACGGAGAGCGGCGAACGCCGCACCAGATGGGAGGTGAAACGGTGATCGACCATATCGGCATCAAGGTTGCGGATTTCGAGCGTGCGAAGGCGTTTTACGACAGGGCAATGGCCCCGCTCGGCGCGTCGCTTCTGATGATGGTGCCGCCGGAATACACCGATGGCGTCAAGGTCGGCGGGTATGGCCGCGATCGGCCGGTCTTCTGGCTGACGGAAGGCGCACCCGCTGCCGAACCGAAACATGTCGCCTTCACGGCCAACACCCGTGAGGAGGTGGACGCTTTCCATAAGGCAGCACTCGAGGCCGGTGGCCGCGACAATGGTGCACCGGGCCCGCGCCCCCATTACCATGCAGACTATTACGGCGCCTTCGTTTTCGACCCTGACGGCAACAATGTGGAGGCCGTCTGTCACAAGCCGGCCTAGTGCAATTCCAGGAAAAGTGGCTACCGGTTTTCCGTCCGGAACTGCGTAAGAACGATAAGATTGAGCGCTTTTACACGTCAGGCAAAAGTGGAAGCACTCTGGGAGAAAGGGCAGGGAATGAGCCTCGACAACAAGCCCGTCTATTCCGGCGGTTGCCAGTGTGGGGCGGTGCGTTTTCATATCGAAGGCGCGCTTGGCGAGGCTTCGGTCTGCCATTGCCGCATGTGCCAGAAGGCGAGCGGCAACATCATGCTTCCGCTGGTCTCGGTGCGTGGCGCGAAACTCACATGGACACGCGCCGAACCCAAGCGCTTCCAGTCGTCCAGCCATGTGCGGCGGGGCTTTTGCCCGCACTGCGGCACGCCGCTCACCTATGAAGCGCCCGACGGGCTGGCAATCGCCATCGCCGCCTTCGACCATCCGGAGGAAATCGCGCCGGTGGTGCAGTGGGGCATGGAAGCAAAGTTGCCCTATACCGACGGCATCGCGGCCCTCCCGGGTTACACCTCCGAGGAAGATGCGGGCGCGGTGGAGTTTCTGCGCGACCTGGTCTCCTACCAGCACCCCGATCACGACACGGACGAATGGCCACTGCCTGAAAACGCACGGAAAGACACTGAGAATGAATGAATTGCGCACGCTTTATCCTGAAATCGAGCCCTTCGACAGCGGTATGCTGGATGTGGGCGATGGCCACACGGTCTATTGGGAGCGCGTGGGCACGCGTGGCGCAAAACCGGCGGTGTTCCTGCATGGCGGCCCGGGCGGCGGCTGTTCACCCACGCATCGCCGCGCGTTCGATCCAGAAAAATACGATGTGGTGCTCTTCGATCAGCGCGGCTGCGGGCGCTCGAAACCCCATGCGGAGCTGGAGGCAAACACCACCTGGCATCTGGTGGCTGACATCGAGCGGCTGCGCAACATGATGGGCGTCGACAAATGGCAGGTCTTTGGCGGCTCCTGGGGCTCCACACTGGCGCTTGCCTATGCCGAGACCCATCCCGAATGCGTCTCCGAGCTGATCCTGCGTGGCATCTACACGCTCACCCGCGCTGAGCTTGAATGGTACTACCAGTTCGGCGTGTCGCAAATGTTCCCGGAAAAGTGGGAGCGCTTCGTCGCCCCGATCCCGGAGGCCGAACGCGGCGACCTGATGGGCGCCTATCGCAGGCGCCTCGTGTCCGAGAATCGTGCTGTTCAGCTCGAGGCGGCAAAGGCATGGAGCCTGTGGGAAGGGGAAACCATCACCCTTTTGCCCGATCCCGGCCTCACGGAGCAGCATGGCGGCGACGATTTCGCCATCGCCTTCGCCCGCATTGAAAACCATTTCTTCGTTCATGGCGGCTGGTTTGAGGAAGGCCAGCTTCTGCGCGATGCCCACAAGCTCACCGGCATTCCCGGCGTCATCGTTCACGGCCGCTACGACATGCCGTGCCCGGCCCACTACGCCTGGCAATTGCACAAGGCCTGGCCTGACGCGGAATTCCACCTGATCGAAGGGGCGGGGCACGCCTTTTCCGAACCCGGCATTCTCGACCGTCTGATCCGGGCAACAGACCAGTTTGCAGGCAAATGACCATGGTGAAAAAAGAACGCATCTACCTGTTCGACACCACGCTGCGCGATGGCCAGCAGACGCCGGGCGTGGATTTTTCCGTCGAGGACAAGATCGCCGTGGCAAAGCTGCTCGACGATTTCGGCTTCGATTATGTGGAAGGCGGGTATCCCGGCGCGAACCCCACCGACACGGCCTTCTTTTCGAAGAAGCGTACCGGAAAAGCTGCTTTTGTCGCCTTCGGCATGACCAAGCGCGCCGGTGTCTCCGCCTCCAATGATCCCGGCCTCGCGGCCCTGCTTCAGTCGGCCAGCGATGCGCTCTGCTTTGTCGCCAAGAGCTGGGATTACCATGTGCGCGTCGCGCTCGGCTGCACCAATGAGGAAAATCTGGAATCGATCACCGCCTCGGTCGAGGCGTCGGTTGCCGCCGGCAAGGAGACGATGGTCGACTGTGAGCATTTCTTCGATGGCTACAAGGCCAATCCGGACTACGCGCTGGCCTGCGCGAAGGCGGCCCATAAAGCCGGTAGCCGCTGGGTGGTGCTGTGCGACACCAATGGCGGCACGCAGCCGGCAGAGATAAGGGAGATCGTGAGTGCCGTGATCGCGGCTGGCATTCCCGGCGCGCATCTGGGCATCCATGCTCATGACGACACGGGCCAGGCCGTGGCCAATTCGCTTGCCGCCGTCGAGGCAGGCGTGCGCCAGATACAGGGCACGCTCAATGGCATTGGCGAGCGCTGCGGCAACGCCAATCTGGTGACGATCCTGCCGACGCTGGCGCTCAAACCCGCCTATGCGGAACGCTTCACGACCGGCATTCCCGCCGAGAAACTGGCCGATCTTTCGCGCCTTTCCCACGGTTTTGACGAGCTTTTGAACCGCGCGCCGGAGCCGCAGGCGCCCTATGTCGGCGCATCGGCCTTCGCCACCAAGGCCGGCATCCACGCTTCCGCTGTGCTCAAGGAGCCCGAAACCTATGAGCACGTGCCGCCGGAAAGCGTCGGCAACACGCGCCGCGTCATGGTCTCGGACCAGGGCGGGAAATCGAACTTCATTGCCGAACTAAAGCGCCGCTGTGTTGCCGTCGACAAGGCCGACCCGCGCCTCGATACGCTGATTGCGCTCGTCAAGGAGCGGGAGGCCGAGGGCTATGCCTATGAAGGAGCCGATGCAAGCTTTGAACTTCTCGCTCGGCGCACGCTCGGCCGCGTGCCGGAGTTTTTCAGGGTCGACGGTTTCCGCTGCATGGTGGAACGTCGGTTCGATGCCAATGGCGAATTGAAAACCGTGTCGGAAGCCGTGGTTCGGGTGACCGTTGACGGCGAGACGCTCATGTCGGTCGCGGAAGGTCACGGGCCGGTCAACGCGCTCGACATCGCCCTGCGCAAGGACCTTGGCAAGTATCAGGCCGAAATTTCGGATCTGGCGCTGGCCGACTACAAGGTGCGTATCCTCAATGGCGGTACCGAGGCGATCACCCGCGTCTTGATCGAATCCTTCGACGGGACGGGCGCCCGCTGGTGGACCGTCGGTGTCTCCGACAACATCATCGATGCGTCGTTCCAGGCCCTGATGGATTCCATCGTCTACAAACTGGTCAAGAACCGGGACAAGGCAGATGCCGCAGAAGAGAACGCCGCCTGATCGAGACGAGCGAATGCGCTGGACCAATAAAATGAGATGGCGCCGATCCAGAGCGGTATGACAGGATAATCGAACGCCTGTCACCCCCGCCGGGCTTTTCGTGGAAAGCAGATGTCCGAGATAGCAGAAGCAGAAAAGCCGCTTGAGGCGGACTCTAACGACGCGACGCGCGGCTTCTTCTTCGCTCTGTCTGCCTATGGCCTTTGGGGCTTCCTGCCACTCTACATGAAGCTTGTCTCCCACATCCCGGCGATGGAGGTGGTGGCTCACCGCGTTCTCTGGTCTCTTCCGGTGGCGGCGGTCATCCTCTATTTTCTCGGTCGCACGGCCGATATCCGCCAGGCGCTGCGCTCGCCGCGCACATTGCTGATGGCAGCGCTGACGGCGGCGATCATCTCCTGCAACTGGGGCATCTATGTCTGGGCGATCGCGGTCGACCGTGCCGTCGAGACGGCACTCGGCTACTATATCAACCCGCTTGTCAGCATCGCCATGGCGGCGCTCTTTCTCGGCGAGCGCCTCAACCGTTACCAGATCGCCGCAGTGTGCCTTGCAGGCGTTGCCGTGCTGATCCTCACGACCGATGCGGGCGGTCTGCCCTGGGTGTCCCTCAGCCTCGCCTTCAGCTTCGCGGCCTACGGCATTCTGCGCAAGACCCTGCCCATCGGGCCAAGCCAGGGCTTTTTCCTTGAAGTCCTGATCCTTGCTCTGCCCGCTCTCGGCTACCTCATCTGGCTCGGCGCGTCGGGCGAGGCGCATTTCGCGCTTTCGAACCCGGCCGACATCGCTCTGCTCATCGGTTGCGGCCCGGTCACGGCCATTCCGCTTATCCTGTTCGCCATGGGTGCCAAGCTGCTGCGCTATTCTACCATCGGCATCATGCAGTACACCGCGCCGACCATGATCTTCCTGATCGCTGTATTCGTCTTCAAGGAGCCGTTCGGCGGCGTCAAGGCGGTGGCGTTCGCTCTCATCTGGGCAGCCCTTGCCCTTTATAGCTGGTCGATGCTGCGCGACGCGCGCCGGGCAAAAAAATAGCCGCCCCAGGGGGCCGGGCAAAAAAATAGCCGCCCCAGAGGGGCGGCAAATGAAACCCGGGATGCCGGGAAGGGGTGCGGCGGGCATCGACGGGTCAGGGACGGCGTGCGCGGAACATGCGAAGCCGGAGAACGCTGAACGTTCAGACTCCGGACGATGGATGGATGCATAGACCATGCACCGCGCAACCGGATCGAAGCAGGCCAGTGTTACAGCGAGACTGCAATCGAGTAACGGCAGGATGACAATCCCGCCCTGTTCATTGAAATCTGTGGACAGTCACAGCCGGTCGATAACCGTCTGGTCCTCACCATTCGATGACGCGCGCTGAGCGGCTGCCTTGAGGATTGCGGGAACGATATCCTGCGCCTGATCCACCACGATCGGGCGGACCCGGTGGCCGGAATGCACGAAGCCTTCCTGCTTCATGTGATCGACGAGCGTCAGAAGCGGGTTCCAGAAGCCGCCGATATTCGCGAACACCATCGGCTTTTCATGCCGGGCAAGTTGTGCCCAGGTCATGATTTCAACGATCTCTTCAAGCGTTCCAATTCCCCCGGGCAGGGCGACGAACGCATCCGAGCGCTCGAACATGGTGTGCTTGCGCTGGTGCATGTCCTCGGTGACGATGAGTTCGTCAAGCTCGGCCAGATCCACCTCGTTGGCCTCGCGGCGGATCAGGAATTTCGGAATGATCCCGGTCACCGTGCCGCCGGCATCCATCGTACCACGGGCGACTGCGCCCATGATGCCTTTGGTACCCGCGCCATAGACCAGCCGCAAACGGGCTTCCGCCAGACTGCGCCCCAGCGTCAGTCCTGCCTGAAAATGACGTTCATCGCGCCCATTGCTTGAACCGCAATAGACGCATACCGACTCGATTATGCTCATGAAACCATTGCTCGTCTGCGTTACCGTTATGGTCAAGAGGACAAAGGCTTTTTCTTGTCGCTTGAGCGAAAAAGCGTTACAGCCTGTCACAAAGGGACTATCGTGGGTTTATGGGCTTGACACCTTTAAAGGGGCTTCTTTTTCTCTCCGGCGCTGTCGTGGCGGGCCTCGGGGCCGCATATGTTCTGGGCGCGTTTGACACACAGGAGCCACGCCCGGCTGCCCTGTCATCGTCACCATCGCCCGACACGGGCGCGCCGGCGGCGACCGTAAAGCAGGATGAGCAGGGCGCGGGTGCAGCCACCAGGGAAGCGCGCCTGGAGGATGCCGGTCAGGAAAATGCCTCCGAGCCGGTGAAGCCGGCTCAGGAGATTGCCCCGCCAACCTTCGATATCGTGCGGGTCGAGCCGAACGGCTCCATGGTGATCGCCGGCAAGGCAGAGCCCAACGCGCGGGTCGAGATCATCAATGGGTCGACCGTTCTCGGAACCGCCACAAGCGGCGCGTCGGGCGACTTCGCGGCTGTGCTCGAAGAACCCCTTGAGCCGGGCGATTACCAGATTGTGCTACGCGCCACCACACCCGACAATCTCGCCGCCACTTCCCTGGAAACGGCCATCGTCACCGTGCCCGACGACGAGGCGGGGCAGGTGCTTGCCCTGGTTGATCAGCCGGGTGCGCCGAGCCGTCTGATTACGGTGCCGGAAGCAAAGGTGCCGCAGGAAAGCGAGAGCGAGACACAGGCTGAGCTCGCGTCTGAGCCGTCCGCGACCGCCCCGACCGGGCAGGAGCAGCCGGCCACGGCAGAAAAACCGCAGGGCGAGCCGGCTCCGGTCGCCACCGAGGCCGAAGGCGAAAAGCCGGCAGAGGCCGCGCAGGCGGAGGAAGAGTCACCGCCCGCCGCCACAACGGCGGAAGCGTCTGCGCCGCCGGCGGCAGTTCCGGAATCACCCTTTATCGAAGCGGTCGAGATTGACGGTCGCCAGGTTTTCGTGGCCGGCGCCGCACGTCCCAGCAGCACGATCCGTGTCTATGTGAACCAGATCCTTCTCGGAGAGACGGTGACCACGCCGAACGGGCGTTTCCTGATCGAAGCCACCCGTGAACTGCCCATTGGCGACTACATTGTCCGCGCTGACATGCTTTCAGACGATGGGCGTACGGTCGTCGCCCGTGCCGCCGTGCCTTTCACACGGGCCGAGGGGGAACAGGTTGCAGCCGTCGCTGCGCCGGATTCCGGTTCGGATGTGCGCAACGATGCGGTTGACGGCAAGGATGCACGCCTGCCGTTGGCGGAGGCTTCGCAGCCCGCACAGGAGCCCGAAGCGGCGGCGGAGGCTACGAGCCCTGATGCGAAGACCACGGCGCCAAAGCTCGCTCCGGTGGACGGTTCGGTCATCATTCGTCGCGGCGACACGCTCTGGCACATCTCCCGGCGCGTCTATGGCCGTGGCATCCGCTACACGACGCTCTATCTGGCCAACCAGGACCAGATCGAGGATCCCGACCGCATCTGGCCGGGGCAGGTTTTTGCCGTTCCGGAGAGCACCGAGGAGGGCGAAGCGGCCGATATGGAGGCCATCGAAGATCAGATGGTCAAGCCGGAAAACGCCAATTAGCCGACATTAAATTCCCTCTTTCTCTTGAAATCACAGAACCTTTCATCGTATATCGCCGATGAACGATGAAAGGTTCTGCCATGCCACGCTCGTTGTCAGGCGCCTGCTGTGCGCATCACGCCATGACGAAGGGATTGAGCGCACTGTCTCACCCTGTGCGGGTCGAGATACTGAAGCATCTTTCGGGCTATGATGCGTGCTGCTGCAAGGATGTGGTGCGTCATCTGCATCTGGCGCAGTCCACGGTTTCCCAGCACCTGAAAGTGCTTGTGGAGGCGGGGCTGGTGCATGTGCGCCCTGAGCGGCAAAGCTCGCGCTATGAGGTGGACACAGAGGCTCTTGCAGGCCTGACCGAAGCCCTGGCGCGTCTGACACAGACCTGTATCGATGCCAGGAAGAATAGAACATCCAGCCACGGGGCCGAAGCGAATGACCAATAAGACCGTATCCGCCGAAGGCTCCACCTTCCAGACCCTGCGCAATCTGTGGCCCTATATGTGGCCATCCGACCGGATCGACCTGAAGCGGCGTGTCGTCATTGCCGCCTTCTTCCTGGTGCTTGCCAAGGTCATCCTCGTTTTCGTGCCATATTTCTACAAATGGGCCACCAATACGCTTTCCGGGGAAGGGGAGGCGCCGGGCTTCCTGCCGGCCATGCTGGCCGGCCCGATCATGCTCGTCGTGGCCTATAATGTCGTGCGTGTCGTCCAGCTCGGTTTCAACCAGTTGCGCGATGCGCTCTTTGCCAGTGTCGGGCAGCACGCCGTGCGCCAGCTCGCCCACCGCACCTTCGTCCACATGCATCAGCTTTCGCTGCGCTTCCATCTGGAGCGCCGCACGGGCGGACTTTCGCGCATCATCGAGCGCGGCACCAAGGGCATCGACACGATCGTTCGCTTCACGATCCTGAACTCGATCCCCACCGTTCTGGAATTCTTCCTCGCCGCCGGCATTTTTGCCTTCGCCTATGGCTGGATCTATGTGGCGATTGTCGCCGTCACGGTATGGCTCTACACCTGGTTCACGATCCGGGCGAGTGACTGGCGCATCGGCATTCGCCGGCAGATGAACGATTCCGATACGGACGCCAACACCAAGGCCATCGATTCCCTGCTCAATTTCGAAACGGTCAAATATTTTAACAACGAAGCCATGGAAGCACGGCGTTTCGACCGCTCCATGGCGCGTTACGAAGACGCGGCAACCCGCACCTGGACATCGCTCGGCTGGCTCAATTTTGGACAGGGCGTCATTCTGGGGCTTGGCATGACCGCCGCCATGGGGCTGTCCGCCTATGAAGTGATGCGCGGCACGCAGACGGTGGGCGATTTCGTCTTCATCAATGCCATGCTGATGCAGCTTTCCATCCCGCTGAATTTCATCGGCTTTGTCTATCGCGAAATACGCCAGGGCCTGACCGACATCGAACAGATGTTCGACCTGCTCGACGTTCGCGCCGAGGTCACCGACAGGTCTGATGCAAAGATACTGACCGTCGAGAAGGGCAATGTTCGCTTCGAGAATGTACGCTTTTCCTATGATCCCGAACGGCCGATCCTGAAGGGCATCAGCTTCGAGATCCCGGCTGGCAGGACCGTTGCCGTGGTTGGTCCCTCCGGCGCCGGAAAATCCACCATCTCGCGCCTTCTTTTCCGCTTCTACGATGCCCAGAGCGGCGAGATCACCATCGACGGACAGAACGTGAAGGACGTGACGCAGGAGAGCCTGCGTGCGGCCATCGGAATGGTGCCGCAGGACACGGTGCTCTTCAACGACACCATCGCTTATAACATCCGCTATGGCAGGCCCGACGCCAGCGACGAGGAGGTGCGCAGCGCGGCCGAGATGGCACAGATCGGCCCCTTCATCGAGAGCCTGCCGGAGGGCTATGGCACGATGGTGGGCGAGCGCGGGCTCAAGCTCTCCGGCGGTGAAAAACAGCGTGTCGCCATCGCCCGGACCATTCTCAAGGCCCCGCCCATTCTCTTGCTGGATGAGGCGACCTCGGCACTCGATACGCACACGGAGCAGGAAATTCAGGCAGCGCTCGACACGGTCAGCCGTGGCCGCACAACGCTCGTCATCGCGCACCGCCTGTCCACCGTCATCAACGCCGATGAGATCATCGTGCTGAAAGGCGGGGAGATAGCCGAACGCGGCCGTCACCCCGAACTTCTGGCTGCCGGCGGGCTCTATGCGGAGATGTGGAGCCGTCAGCGTGAAGCCACCGAGGCCGAGGAGCGGCTGCGCAAGGCGCGTGAAACGGATGAAATGGGCGTGGTGGTGCGCCGCCAGCCCGCTTACTGAGGGACGCCTCGGCTCCCTCCCTGAACCACTTCATGGGCTTGGTGACGGCACGCAGGTGTTGGAAACGGGCCGGCAGCCCGGTTGATGCGTTGCGGGAGAACCCGGATTCCGTTACCAAGGCGGCACATTCATTCGATTTGAAAGTGGCCGCCGATGAGCCTGATTGACACGATCCGCAACACGCTGGTGCCGATCCACCGCGAAGGGTATCCCTTTATTGCGGCTTTCGCCGGCGCAACCATTGTCCTGGGGCTGATCTGGGGGCCGCTGTTCTGGATCGGCCTGATCCTGACGGCCTGGTGCGTCTATTTCTACCGCGATCCCGAGCGCGTGACCCCCGTCGACGACAATCTGGTGATTGCGCCGGCCGATGGCGTCGTGTCCTTCGTTGGCCCCGCCGTGCCGCCGACGGAGCTTGGCATGGGCGAGGGGGAGATGACCCGCATCTCCGTTTTCATGAATGTCTTCTCCTGCCACATCAACCGTGCGCCGGTGCGGGGCCGCATTTCCCTGATCGAGCATCGGCCGGGCCGGTTTCTCAACGCCGAACTCGACAAGGCGAGCAGTGAGAACGAGCGCAATGGCCTCGTGATCGAGAGCCCGCACGGCCCGGTTCCGGTGGTGCAGATCGCCGGGCTCGTGGCGAGGCGCATCGTCTGCTGGGCTGAGGCGCCCGGGCAGATCACCGTCGGTGAACGGTTCGGCCTGATCCGCTTCGGATCCCGTGTCGACGTTTACCTTCCGGCAGGTGCTGTGCCACGGGTTGCGATCGGCCAGACCGCGGTTGGCGGCGAGACAGTCATTGCGGCTTTCGGGAGCGATCTGAAACAGCCCATCGTCAGGGTTTCCTGATGGCAGGGCCCTTTCCACCATTCGAACCGCATGGCGGGGGCGGGCCCAAGCTCAGTGAAATTCCGCTGCGCATGCTGGTGCCGAACGTCATCACCGTTCTGGCCATCTGTGCCGGGCTTTCCGGGATCAGGCTTGCTTTCGAGCACCGCGTCGAGACGGCGGTTGTCATGGTCCTGATTGCCGCGTTTCTGGACGCGGTGGATGGTCGCGTGGCCCGCATGCTCAAGGCGTCGTCGAAATTCGGCGCACAGATGGATTCGCTGGCCGACATCGTCAATTTCGGCGTCGCGCCGGCTCTGGTTCTTTATGCCTATGTGCTCGATCAGGCCGGTGCGCTCGGCTGGATCGCTGCGCTTCTCTTCGCCATCGCCTGCTGCCTGCGGCTTGCACGCTTTAATGTCATGCTGGACGATCCGGATCGTCCCGCCTGGCATACGGATTATTTCGTCGGCGTTCCCGCGCCGGCGGGAGCGGCACTGGTGCTCCTGCCAGTCTATCTGGGGTTTCTCGGCATCGCGCCGGACACCACCATGGCCTTTGCAGCTTCGGCCTATACGGTGCTGATCGGGTTTCTGCTGGTCAGCCGCCTGCCGGTCTATTCGGGGAAGAGTTCCGGTAGCCGGGTTCCGCGCGAATATGTTCTGCCGCTGATCTTGGGGCTGGCGCTCTACGTGCTTCTTCTGACCAGTTTCACCTGGATGACGCTTACGGTCTCAGCCCTTGGCTATCTGGTCTTCCTTGTCTTCAGCATGCGCGCCTACGCCCGCCGTGCGGAACTGGAAGACAAAAAAGCGGCGGAAGAAGCCGGTGGAGAGCAGGAATAATCCGGCAAGATCAGGTCTCGTTCGTCGGAGCCGGTGCGCCACGCACCTCGATCATCCGTCCAAACAGGGCTTCGGAAGCCCGCATGTCTTCCCGGCCCGAGCGCGCAATCAATGCCTCGATTGTCATCGGGGGCAGGGTGCGTACGTGGCGCGCGGGCACGAACCCGCGCCGTTCCATATAGACAGGAACCACATGTGCCTCTGCCTTGAGCGCAATGCGCGCGACGGCACGAAACAGGCGAAATGCCTTGGTGTCCGGTTCGGTGTCGTCGGGCATATAGACGGCAAGCCGGCCATTGCCTCTGAGGCGGCGCACCAGCCGGCGGCTGACAAAAACATGGTGTGCGTTGAAGGCGATTGTCCGCGCGAGCGCGCGCCAGGGTTCGAGAAAGGGTGACTTTGCCGATGCCTCATCGAGAATGTGCAGCGTGTCGTCGGGAAGAAGAGCAAGCATCGTCGCCGGGTCGAGACCGGATTGATGCCACACGGCATAGATGACCGGTGTATCGGCCTTTCGCGCCGCATCGACCTCGCGGTCGCTTATGCGAAACAGAAGCTTTAGCGGCGCGTGCAGCGCTGCCTGATGAAAGCTGACGCCGCGCCGATACTGGACGATGCCTGCCATGGCGGCCCAGACCGCCAGGACAAGCAGCACGAATTCGATGATCAGTATCATGCCGCATCTCCCAATCGCCGGTTCTTCACCTGTCGGCAAAGTCCGGCATCAATGTCTACGTTCGGGTCAATTGCGTATCGAACGCTGTCCCTTCCGCAGCCCCTTTTTGGCGCGGCGTCTTCGTCCGCTGCCGCGTGGAAAGGTAACGAAAGCGTCCGGCAGGTCAATCGCGAAGTCTGGTCTGAAACGGAGCCTGTGTCCGCCTCACTGAGGCATCTGGTAACGTGTAAAACGATCTTTCTTTACGTCGAAGATCAGGCCTGTTTCCGTCAATTCCGGGCTCGCAAGCGGCAGGATTTTGGCTGCCACTTCAGAAGGATGCGGCAACGTCGCGGGATCTTCACCCGGCATGGCCTGCGCACGCATGGCTGTGCGGGTCGCGCCCGGGTTTACCGAGTTGACCCGCAGCGGCATGTTCTTGGTCTCGTCGGCCCAGGAGCGCGCCATCGCCTCGACAGCCGCCTTCGAGGCCGCATAGGGACCCCAGAATGCCCGTGCGGAGTGTGCCGCCCCCGATGACATCACGATCGCACGCCCCGCGTCCGAAGCGCGCAGCAGCGGGTCCACCGTCCGGATCAGCCGCCATGTGCCGGTGACATTGATGTTCATGACCTTTTCGAAGACCTTCGCCTCCACATGGCCAAGCGGCGCGATCACGCCGAGAATGCCCGCATTGGCGACCATGATGTCCAGCTTGCCCCAGCGCTCGTGAATGGCGCCGCCAATCCGGTCGATACCGGCCATGTCGGTCAGATCGAGCGGAACGAGCGTGGCCTCGCCGCCCGCAGCCTTGATCTCGTCGTCGAGCTCTTCAAGACCGCCGACAGTGCGCGCCACGGCGACGACATGCGCGCCGCAGGCTGCAAGCTCTTTTGCCAGAAAATAGCCGATGCCGCGGGATGCGCCGGTGACGAGAGCCAGCCGGCCTTTCAGGTCTGGTTTTGTGTCTGTCATTGACCGCCTGCTGCGAGAAGGGAAAGCGTGCGCACATTGTCTGTGCTGTCGTGATCGGTCAACCGCGTCGGGTAGTCCTTGGTGAAGCAGGCATCGCAATATTGCGGCTGCTCGGCATTGCGTGCTGCCTCTCCGACCGCGCGGTAGAGCCCGTCAATGGTCAGGAAGGCAAGCGAATCGACCCGGATGAAGTCGGCCATCTCCTCGACCGACATGCGCGAGGCGAGAAGTTTGGCCGCTTCCGGCGTGTCGACGCCGTAGAAGCAGGGCGAACGCGTGGGTGGGGAGGCGATGCGCATATGCACTTCGGCCGCGCCTGCGTCGCGCACCATCTGCACGATTTTCTGGCTCGTGGTACCGCGCACGATGGAATCATCCACCAGCACAACCCGCTTGCCCTCGATGCAGCGGCGGTTTGCATTGTGCTTCAGTTTCACGCCCATATGGCGGATGGAATCGGTCGGCTGAATGAAGGTGCGTCCCACATAGTGGTTGCGGATGATGCCGAGCTCGAAGGGAAGGCCGGCGGCCTGAGCATAACCGATGGCGGCGGGCGTACCTGAATCCGGCACCGGCACGACAATATCGGCCTCGACCGGCATTTCGCGCGCCAGCTCCGCGCCGATTTCCTTGCGCACCTCATAGACATTGCGTCCCTCGACGAGGGAATCCGGCCGCGCGAAATAGACATACTCGAAGATGCAGAAGCGCGGCTTCTCCTTGTTTTCAAAGGGGAAGAAGCTCTCGATGCCCTTTTCGGTCACGACCACCATCTCGCCCGGCTTCAAATCACGCACGAAGCGGGCGCCGATGATGTCGAGCGCACAGGTCTCCGAGGCCAGGATGTAAGCGCCGTCGAGATCGCCGAGAACCAGCGGGCGTATGCCCAGCGGATCGCGGCAGCCGATCATCTTTTTCGAGGTAAGCGCGACAATCGAGAAGGCACCCTCGATCTGCCGCACCGCTTCGATGAAGCGCGTGTTCGTGTCGCGTTCCTTGCTGGTTGCGACAAGGTGCAGAACCGTCTCCGTATCCGAGGTGGACGAGAAGATCGCCCCTTCCTTCTGCAGCTTGCGCTGCACGGTCATGGCATTGGTGATGTTGCCATTGTGGGCGATGGCGAGACCGCCGTCCGACAATTCTGCAAAGAAGGGCTGGACGTTGCGCAGGCCCGAGCCGCCGGTGGTTGCATAGCGCGTATGGCCGATGGCGCGGCTGCCGCTCAGGCGGTCCAGAACCGACTGTTTGGTAAACGTATCGCCGATCAGGCCGATATGACGCTCCACATGGAACTGGGTGCCGTCGAAGGAGACGATGCCGGCCGCTTCCTGTCCGCGGTGCTGCAAGGCATGCAGGCCAAGCGTTACGATGGCCGCGGCGTCACTGCGTCCGAAAATGCCGAACACGCCGCATTCATCATGAAAATGGTCGTCCGCTTCGCCTGCGAGAGGCAAATTGTCTTCCAGTGCCATTTCTGGCCGCCCTTTCATTGTGACACAGACGGCCCGCGACCGTCAGTTTGCGGTTTCGCCCTCGCCGGATGCGCCATTGGTGAGGCGATCGAAAACCGTGTTGTCCGGATCGTCCGGAAGCATGGCCTGGATCCACTGACCCACGCCATCCAGCAATGGCCGGGATTTGGCTTCCGCAACCCAGCTCGGCGGGTTCGCACCCATCAGCCAGTTGAGAAACAGAAGCGCAACCGCCACCACCAGAATACCGCGTGCGGCACCGTAGAGGAAGCCAAGTGTGCGGTCGAGCGCGCCAATGCGCGAATCGATGATGAAATCCGCGATCTTCATCGTGATGATCGTCACCACGATCAGCGCCACGAGGAAGACGGCTGCTGCCGCAACGGCCAGGGCCAGCATGTCATTGCTGATATAGGGCTTCACATAGGGCAGAACCAGTGGATGAAAATAATAGGCCGCCACCGCAGCCGCCGCCCACGAAGCGATCGACAGCACCTCGCGCGAGAAACCGCGCACCATGGCCAGCATGGCCGAAACGAGCGTGAAGCCGACAAGAATTCCGTCAAGCAACGTGATTGGCATTGTCACCCCTACTCCTTTGGCAGTTAGGATGCCCCCGCAAGGTCATGTTCTTTATCTTCCGGGTCACTGTGCCGCCAATCGATTCATTCAGGCCGCCTTGGCGCCCGCGATCCGGGCCACAAGTTCGGCCAGCGCTTCGGGCCGCGCCGCCCGTGCTGCGATGGCACCCGATCCGTCCTCGCTGCCCCGCGGCATGACCGCTTGGGCGAAGCCGAGCTTTTCGGCTTCCTTGAGACGGCTCGCTGCATGCGCAACGGGTCTGACAGCGCCCGAAAGGCTGATTTCGCCGAAATAGACGCAATCGGCGGGCAGGGCAAGCCCGGTGAGTGAGGAGACCAGTGCCGCCGCCACCGCAAGGTCGGCTGCCGGCTCCGAAATCCGGTAGCCGCCGGCCACGTTCAGATACACGTCATGGGTAGCAAAACGGACCCCGCAATGGGCTTCCAGAACGGCCAAGACCATGGAAAGCCTTGCAGAATCCCATCCCACCACGGCGCGGCGCGGCGTGCCGAGCGGCGAGGGGGCAACAAGTGCCTGGATTTCCACAAGAACCGGTCGTGTGCCTTCCATGCCGGCGAAGACAGCGGCACCGGGGGCCGCTGCACTGCGCTCGCCCAGAAACAGCTCAGACGGGTTGGAGACCTCGCGCAGCCCCTTGTCGCCCATTTCGAACACGCCGATCTCGTCGGTGGGGCCGAAGCGGTTCTTCACCGTGCGCAGGATGCGGTAGTGGTGCCCGCCTTCACCTTCGAAATAGAGAACCCCATCCACCATGTGCTCCACAACGCGCGGGCCGGCGATCTGGCCTTCCTTGGTCACGTGACCGACCAGAACCACCGCGGCGCCGGTCGATTTCGCATAGCGGATCATGGCCTGCGCCGACGCGCGCACCTGCGTCACCGTGCCGGGCGCGGATTCGGCCATGTCGGTCCACAGCGTCTGGATGGAATCCAGAATGACGAGATCGGGCCGCTTGCCGTCCTCGATGGTCGCCAGAATATCCTCAACATTGGTCTCGGCTGCCAGTTCAACCGGCTGTTGCGCCACATCCAGGCGCTGCGCGCGCAGGCGGATCTGCGCCACCGCCTCCTCGCCTGATACATAGACGATGCGGTGGCCGCGCGCGGCAAGGGCGGCCGCAGCCTGGGTGAGCAGGGTGGACTTGCCGATGCCCGGATCTCCGCCCACGAGTAGCGCCGAGCCGCGCACGAAGCCGCCACCCGTAACCCGGTCGAGCTCGCCAATTCCGGTGGTGATTCGCGGCGCGTCCTCGATGTCGCCCGAAAGCGTGGTCAGCGCCACCGCACGCCCCTTGCGGGCCTTGCGCGAGGCCGCCTGGGGGCCGGAACCGATGCCGCTGGAGGTGCCTTCCTCGACAAGTGTGTTCCAGGCGCCGCAGCCGTCGCACTTGCCGGCCCAGCGCGCGTGCACCGTGCCGCAGTTCTGGCAGATGAACTGAACGCGCGCGCGGGCCATCAGATGCGGTCCCCGCCGCGCACATAATGGCGTTCGAAACGATGCCCCAGCGCGGTCAGAAGCTCGTAGGAGATCGTCCCGCAGGCGGCAGCCAGCTCGTCCACCGGGAGGTTGGGGCCCATGAGCTCGATGAAATCGCCCACCTGCAGGGCGTCGGGTCCAAGATCGGTCACATCGAAAAGCGTAAGGTCCATGGTGACGCGGCCGAGCACCGGCACGCGCTGGCCCTCGATGAACCCGAATGCGCCTTCAGGCACGGCAGCGCGCAGCGGCACGCCGGCACCGGAGCCGGAGCGATGGTAGCCGTCTGCATAGCCCGTGGCGGTTACGGCAACGAGCGTGTCCCGGTCGAGCGGGGTCGCCCCATAGCTGACGGTGCCGCCGACCGGCACATGGCGCAGTTGTGCGATACGCGAATGCACGCTTGCCACGGGGCGCATGGGGTTTTCGGTGCCACTTACGGGATTGCTACCGTAAAGCGCCACGCCGGGGCGCGTCACATCGCGCAGGAATTCGCCACCCAGGAAGATGCCCGCGGAGTTCGCCAGACTTGATTCAGCATCTGGAAAAAGTTCGCAAAGTGCCTGGAATGATTCGAGTTGTTGCCGGTTCATCGGATGATCCGGCGTGTCGGCACAGGCCAGATGGCTGAGGATCAGCCGCGGCGACAAAGCCCCGGTCAGCGCATTCTCCTGCGCCAGGATGCGGGCGCGTTCGGGCGTGAGCCCGAGCCGGTTCATGCCGGTTTCGACATGCAGCGCGCATGGGCGCGGCGTGTCTCCGTCGTCCCAGCCATGGGCTTCCCAGATGGCGAGATCGGATTGCGAGTTCAAAACCGGCAGAAGGCGCCCTTCGCGGTAGAAGGAGGCCGCCTCAGAGCTGAAAAGACCGTTGAAGACGTAGATGTCGGCTTCGGGAGCGGCCCTGCGAACGGCAAGCCCCTCTTCGGGGAGGGCAACGAAGAATTTGCGGCATCCTTCGGCAACCAGCGCCTCGACAACGGGACCGGTGCCGAGCCCATAAGCGTCGGCTTTCACCACGGCGGCGGCTTCGGCCGGTGTCGATTGTTCGGCGAGGAACCTGTAATTGGCAGCCAGCGCGTCGAGGTCGACCGTCAGCCGTCCCCCGGCCACGCGGGGATCGGCGCCGCGCAAATGCGGGTTGTTACGGGTCATGGCGCTAATCCCTGTGCAGAGGTGCTGTTACTCAAAACGCTCGGGCATACGGTCCTCTTCGGCAAGGTCCGAGAAGCGTGTGAATTCGCCCTGGAAGGCAAGCTGCACGGTGCCTGTCGGGCCGTGACGCTGCTTGGCAATGATCACTTCGGCCTTGCCGCGCACTTCGTTCATCTCGGCTTCCCACTGAAGATACTCCTCGGTACCGGGTTTCGGTTCCTTGTTCTTCAGATAGTACTCGTCACGATAGACGAAAAGCACAACGTCGGCGTCCTGCTCGATGGAGCCCGATTCGCGCAGGTCGGCAAGCTGCGGGCGCTTGTCGTCGCGTGACTCCACCTGGCGCGAGAGCTGAGACAGCGCAATGATCGGCACCGAAAGTTCTTTCGCGAGCGCCTTGAGGCCGGTGGTGATCTCGGTGATCTCCTGCACGCGGTTCTGAGCGGATTTTGCGGACGAGCCCTGCATGAGCTGTACGTAGTCGATGATGATGACATCGAGGCCGCGCTGGCGCTTCAGGCGGCGGGCACGGGCGGCAAGCTGGGCGATGGAGATGCCACCCGTCTGGTCGATGAAGAGCGGAATCTTCTGCATCGTCTGCGCACAGGCCACCAGCTTTTCGAAATCGGTTTCCGTAATCTCACCGCGGCGGATCTTGGAGGAAGGGATTTCGGTCTGCTCGGAAATGATACGGGTGGCGAGCTGCTCCGACGACATTTCCAGCGAAAAGAAGCCGACGACCCCGCCATTCGCAGCCGCAAAGGAGCCGTCTGCCTGCTGTGCCGGCTCATAGGCGGCTGCAATGTTGAAGGCGATGTTGGTCACGAGCGAGGTCTTGCCCATGGCCGGGCGGCCGGCAAGGATGATCAGGTCGGAGGACTGGAGCCCGCCCATGCGCCCATCGAGGTCGCGCAGGCCCGTGGAAATTCCCGAGAGATGCCCGTCGCGCATGAAGGCGGCATTCGCCATGTCGACGGCGATCTTGGTCGCATCGCCAAAACTCTCGAACCCGCCATCATAGCGCCCGGTTTCCGCCAGTTCGAAAAGACGCCGCTCCGCGTCCTCGATCTGCTTGTTCGGAGCCATGTCCACCGGGGCGTCATAGGCGATGTTGACCATGTCCTCGCCGACCGTGATCAGCGCGCGGCGGATAGCCAGATCGTAGATCGCACGACCATAGTCGGCGGCATTGATGATGGTGACCGCTTCAGCCGCCAGGCGCGCCAGATATTGCGCAACCGTCAGTTCGCCGACCTTCTCTTCGGCGGGCAGAAACGTCTTGATCGTAACGGGGTTGGCTGTTTTGCCCATGCGGATGAGCTCGCCCGCAACCTCAAAAATCTTACGGTGCAGGGGCTCGTAAAAATGAACCGGCTTCAGGAAATCGGACACACGGTAAAGCGCGTCGTTGTTCACCAGAATGGCGCCGAGCAGCGCCTGTTCTGCTTCGATATTGTTTGGTGCTTCCCGATAAAGCTGGGTTTCCGCCGTTTCAAGTTTGCGGACTGCCGCCTCTGCCATCTTTTTTGTTCCGGTGTTTCTGTGTCATTCGCGCCCGGACAAACGAAAGACATGAACGTCCCGGCACCCCCAGCCACTTTCGTACCTTCTCTTCGGAAAAGGTGAAAGCGCGGAGATGGTATGTGACCGCGATTCACAGTCGCGTGCCGCAGTTGTGGGCAACTTTCAGGATAAGCTTGACCGTGATTGCCAAGCCGCAGCGGCCGAATCGCATTATGGATCGATTATACGTCTATTCGGCCGCCTGCGTGAATTTTCCGGACCCCTTGCCGTCCGCATCGGCGAGCTGTTTCTCGGTTTCGCCGATATAGGCTCGGGTCACGGGCAGGGTCTCACGCTTCTTGGTGAGCTGAATCTGGAAGACCACCATCTCCTGCCATCGGAACGATGCCTCAGAGCCGGCCAGGTAGAACTCCCACATGCGGGCGAAACGCTCGTCATAGATTTCCACAGCCCTGGCGCGATTCTTCTGGAACCGTGCCTGCCAGTGCTTCAGGGTTTCGGCATAGTGCAGGCGGAGGATCTCCACATCGGTAACGATCAGACCGGACCGTTCGATCGCCGGCATCACCTCCGACAGCGCCGGAATATAGCCGCCGGGGAAGATGTATTTGCGAATGAACGCGTTGGTGGCCGCCGGCGGCGCGGAACGCCCGATCGTATGCAGCAGCATCACGCCGTCATCTGCGAGAAGACGGGCGCTCTGGTCGAAGAAGGTGCGATAGTGGTTGATGCCCACATGCTCGAACATGCCGACCGACACGATTCGGTCAAACGGCCCCTTGAGAGAGCGATAGTCGACAATCTCGAACCGCGCCTTGTTTGAGAGCTTCTGTTCACGCGCGCGGCTGCTGGCCACCCGGTGCTGTTCTTCGGACAGCGTCACCCCGAGCACATTGGCGTCGAACTGGCGTGCAATATCGAGGCCCAGTCCGCCCCAGCCGCAGCCGATGTCCAGCACCTTCTGTCCCCGCTCCAGCGCCAGCTTCGCCATGATATGGCGTTTCTTGGCCCTTTGCGCTTCCTCGAGCGAGACCTCGGGTGTTTCGAAATAGGCACAGGAATACTGCATGTCCTCATCGAGAAAGAGACGATAAAGCTCTTCCGAGAGGTCGTAGTGCCGGTGGACGTTTCGTTTGGCGCGCGCAGCCGTGTTCCATTGCTGCAGACGGCGGAAGGGATGACGCAGCGCCTCTCCGAGCTTGACGAGAAAGAGCTGCGAGCCTGTTTCGTCCATGTTGGAGTACACGAGCTGAAGGAAAGAGAGAAGATCTCCTTCCACGATGTCGATCTCACCATCCATATAGCGCTCCGGCACCGCCAGCGTCGGATCGATCGCGATGGCGCGTTCGGCGGCCGCCGTGTGGATGACAATATGGACCGGATCGCCGCTCCCATCGCCGAAGACACGCAGTTTCCCTGCCGCATCAGTGATGGAAAGCTTCCCTTTGCGGACGAGGCGAGAAACGAATCTTTCGAGCAACCAGTTCATCGCATAACCCCCAAAAAGTCTCGGGAGGCTGCAAGTATGAAACAATTCTGTGATGGTTGAAAAGGGGCCAGACCTTCATTGGCCGTTAGCCGGATGAATACTCTTGCCGCTTCTTGCCATTAAGGTCTCGCGGAAGCGAGGAAATCCGGGCTCTTCGTGCAAGATATTCAAAGTATAAAAGTCACGATAAAAACAATTGATGGCGCAACCGCTGGCAACAAAAAAGCCGGGCGCGTGCCCGGCTTTGAGAGCAATTCCAGGAAGAGTGGAAACCGGTTTTCCGTTCGGAACTGCATGAAAACAGACAGCTGGCCCGGACCGCCTCATCGATTCTCTGAAGCGCTGAGGCGGTCTGAACCAGGTTGCGTGTGAATTACGCGTTCTCGTCGGTCTCTTCGGCAGCCGCCTCGTCGGAGGCTGCTTCGACATCCTCGTACTCGGCTTCCGGATCGAAGAACTCGTCCGGACGCGCGCTGTCGTTGATGTCCTCGCCGTAAATGGCTTCCGCAGAATCCAGCGTCTCGCCGCGTGCCTGGCGCTCGGCCTCGTCGCTCGAACGCGCAACGTTGAGCGTCACGGTGACCTCGACTTCCGGGTGAAGCGCGATGGCGACATTGATCAGGCCAATGGTCTTGATCGGCTGGTTGAGCTCGACCTGGCTGCGGCCGATCTTGAAGCCTTCATCGGCCAGAATCTCAACGATATCGCGCGTGGCGACCGAACCGTAGAGCTGACCGGTCTCGGCGGCGGAGCGAACGACGACGAAGGACTTGCCGTCGAGCTTCTCTGCAACAGCCTCGGCTTCCTTCTTCTGTTCCAGATTGCGCGCTTCGAGCTCGACGCGCTGGCTCTCGAATTTCTTGCGGTTGGCTTCGTTCGCGCGCAGAGCCTTGCCCCTGGGCAGCAGGAAGTTGCGTGCGTAGCCGTCTTTGACCTTCACCACGTCGCCCATCTGGCCGAGCTTGGCGATACGTTCAAGGAGAATAACGTCCATCGTTTCTGTCCTTTGTCATCGGCGCTTTGCGCCGGAATTTCATAAAGGCAGGTCAGAAACGGGAATGCCGCTGTGCGGCATGAAAGTCGCTGTCCTGCCCATGGTGGCAGTTAGGGGCATCGGCCCCAACTCGGGATTTGAAGAAACCTCATCCGCGCCCGCCGCGGGGAGGGGGCGGGCGGAAAGCCGCCCGCGCCGAAATTCTTACTTCACCACGTAGGGCAGAAGGCCCAGGAAACGGGCGCGCTTGATGGCCTTGGCCAGTTCGCGCTGCTTCTTCTGGCTGACTGCCGTGATGCGGGAGGGAACGATCTTGCCGCGCTCGGAAATATAGCGCTGCAGGAGCTTCACGTCCTTGTAGTCGATCTTCGGTGCATTGGCGCCGGAGAACGGGCAGGTCTTGCGGCGGCGGTGGAAAGGACGCCGCGTCGGGATCTGGTTGATGTCGACCATTATTCGGAGCCTTCCTTGTTGCTGTCGCGGTCATGATCGCGGCGCGGGCCACGCGGGCCACGGTCGTCACGGCGCGGGCCACGGTCGTCGCGGCGCGGACCACGGTCGTCGCGGCGCTGCATCATCGCGGAAGGGCCTTCCTCATGCGCGTCGACACGAATGGTCATGAAGCGCAGAATGTCTTCCGACAGGCCCATCTGGCGCTCGACTTCCTTTACGGCCGCAGCCGGAGCGTCGATGTCCATGAGGGTGAAGTAAGCCTTGCGGTTCTTCTTGATCCGGTAGGCGAGGGACTTCTGCCCCCAGTTTTCAACCCGACCAACGGAGCCGCCACCAGCCTCGATCACACCCTTGTACTGTTCCACAAGGGCATCGATCTGCTGCTGCGAGAGATCCTGCCGGGCAAGGAACACGTGTTCGTAAAGTGCCATTTGTCTTGCCTTTCTTCGTTTCCATCCACCGGCCAGCGGCTAAGCCTCTGCGACTAGTCTTGTCCCCGAGGGGCCGAAGAAAAGCGCGTTGGACGGTCGAGAGCGGAGACACGGGAGGCGGAAGAACCTGTCTTCACAACGCACGCTTCACGAAATCGAGAAAAGCGCACGGCCCTCCGTTCAGCCCCCAGCTGAGACCGGCAGATCGCGCGCTTATACAGGTTTTCAGCGAAGATGCAAGGCGACGGTTTCAGGCGAGCAGGTACCAGAAATCAAGGTCCAGGCTGGCGGGGTCGCACAGATCGAGAAGCGGCTGGCAGACCGGGTGCCCGACATAGCCCTCGCACATGCGTCTTGTTTCGCCCAGCGAACGTCCGAAAGTGACCTCGCAAAAGCGGTTTTCCGCATCTCGCCCGATGTAATGGAGCCTCGTATTGTCGGATTGGCCGAGATATTCGCTTTCGATCCGTTCCGAAATCGCGAGCACGTCCTGCTCACTCGCATTGCTGCCGTCAGCGATCTTGAAGGTCCCGAATTCAACGCAGGAAAATGCGTCCGGCGGGGATGCGATCTGCTTCAGTATCTGGTTGCGCGACAGCCGGACGGTGCCGGGCTCCAGCAATGCCATGAACGTCTTCGCGCTTTCTGCGTCGTCATAGGCTTTGAGCATCCCCTCGAAGCTCTGGTCGTCACGGGCCAGAATGATGTCGGCAAAACCGCCGTTCAGATTGCCGAGAAACGCATGAAGGAGGATGCCGTCCATCGGGCGCAGAAAGGTTTCCTGCCAGGCCAGGGCGGCGTCGATCAGGCGGGCCGTTTCAACGTCCGCGCGCTTTTGGTATCGGGCAAAGCCCATCACCCTCACAGGGCCTTCGGATTTTCTCAACATTGACTGTTTTCCTCTTGATAGGGGCAGCGGCTGCGGTCGGGCTTGCCGAACAGGCCGACGTGCCGTAGCTATCCCGAAGGATTGACAGTTTCTGTCAGGGTGGAGCATGCGCGCATCACGACTTTTCGGATTGCTTGAACAATTGCGGATGCACCGCCAGCCGGTCAGCGCTGCTCGATTGGCCGAGACGCTGGGTGTCTCGGTCCGCACCCTCTACCGCGACATCGCCACGCTTCAGTCCATGGGGGCTCCCATCCGGGGCGAGGGCGGCGTCGGTTATCAGATCGAGCGCGGCTATTTCCTGCCTCCCCTGCACTTCGACGCCGATGAGCTCGACGCGATCACGCTTGGCATGCAGTTGATTTCAGCGCGCGGCGATGGCGATCTGAAGCAGGCTGCCGCCCGCGTGGCCGCAAAGGTTGATGCAATAGCACCCGACGGTCAGCATGGGCGTGTGCGGCAAGGGGACATGATCGCATATTCAAGGGCGTCGGATGCACAGCGCCATCTCGCTGCTCTTCGCCGTGCGGTACGCGGGCACCGGCGTCTTGAAATCGTCTATCTCGACCTGAAGGAGAGGCAGAGCACGCGCAGGATCCGCCCGTTGGGACTGACCGCATTCGACAATGTCTGGCTTTTGACGGCCTGGTGCGAGGAGCGCGACGACTTTCGCAACTTTCGCATCGATCGGCTGCTGACGGTCGCCGAAACCGGCGACCGCTTTGCGCCAGAGGCTGGCAGGGAATTCAAGGACTACCTGAAGACCCTGCGTTAACGCATGTCTCCCGAAAGTGGGCACCGGTTTCGGGACAAAGACATGCGTCAAATCAAGAACCTAAAGCGCACAGAGCGAATCTGAAAGATCGCGACGCGCTTTAGCGTTCACGTCTTGAGCTTGTAACCGGTCTTGAAAATCCACCAGATGGCGCCAAGGCAAAGCGCAAGGAAGAAGGTGATCATGGCGATGCTCACGCCGATCCCCACATCCGCAGTCTCATAGAAGCTCCAGCGGAAGCCGCTGATGAGGTAAAGCACCGGGTTGGCAAGCGTCACCTTCTGCCAGAATTCCGGCAGCATCTCGATGGAGTAGAACGAGCCGCCAAGGAAGACGAGCGGCGTGATCACCAGAAGCGGTATCAGCTGAAGTTTTTCAAAATTGTCGGCCCAGATGCCGATGATGAAGCCGAACAGGCTGAAGGTAATCGCCGTCATCACCAGAAAGAACAGCATCCAGAAGGGATGTCTTATCTCTATGGGGACGAAGAGATGCGCCGTTGCCAGGATTATCAGGCCCAGGATCAGTGACTTGGTTGCCGCCGCCCCCACATAGCCAAGCACGATCTCGAAAAAGGAGATCGGCGCGGAGAGGACCTCGTAAATCGTGCCGATGAACTTTGGAAAATAGATGCCGAACGATGCGTTGGAGATGGAATTCTGTAACAGCGTCAGCATCATCAGCCCGGGAACGATGAAGGCGCCATATTGGACGCCGTCGATCTCCTCGATGCGCGAGCCGATGGCCGCGCCGAAGACGATGAAATAAAGCGAGGTGGAGAGCACGGGCGAAATCACGCTTTGCAAAAGCGTGCGCTTCATGCGGGCCATCTCGAAGAGATAAATGGATTTGACGGCTTCGAAATTCACTGGTTTTCCTCCACCACGAGGCTCACGAAAATGTCTTCGAGCGAGCGTTGCTCCGTGTCGAGATCCTTGACGGTGATCCCGGCTTCGCTCAGCGCCGAAAGCAGGGACGCAATGCCCGTTCGTTTCGCCTGTGTGTCATAGTGATAAATGACCCGCTCGCCGCCATCGGCGAGCTCCAGGTCATATTCGGAAAGCTGGTCCGGCAGATGCTCCAGCGGCTTCTGCAGGTCGAGCGTAAGCTGCTTCTGTCCGAGTTTGCGCATCAGTTCGGCCTTTTCTTCGACCAGAAGCAGCCGGCCCCTGTTGATGACACCCACGCGGTCGGCGATCTCTTCCGCCTCTTCGATATAGTGCGTGGTCAGGATGATGGTGACGCCCGTGTCGCGCAGGCGCTTGACCAGCCGCCACATATCCTTGCGCAGTTCCACGTCGACGCCTGCCGTCGGCTCGTCGAGGAACAGGATGCGCGGTTCATGTGCGAGAGCCTTGGCGATCATCACGCGCCGTTTCATGCCGCCCGAGAGCGCCATGATCTGGCTGTCCTTCTTGTCGTAGAGCGAGAGGTCGCGCAGGATCTGTTCGACCAGCGCCGGCGCCGGCTTCTTGCCGAAAAGGCCGCGGCTGTAGCTGACCGTCGCCCAGACCGTCTCGAAGGTTTCGGTGTGCAGCTCCTGCGGCACCAGACCGATGAGCTGGCGCGCCTGGCGGTAGTTCTGGACAATATCGTTGCCCTCTACCGTCACCGTGCCGGTGGTGGGTTTCACCAGGCCGCAGATGATGGAGATCATTGTCGTTTTACCGGCCCCGTTCGGGCCGAGCAGGGCGAGTATCTCCCCGCGCTTGATGTCGAGATCGACCGAATTCAGGGCCGTCAGGCCGGTGTCATAGGTCTTTGAAAGGTCTTTGATGGAAAGAGCTGTCGTCATGGGAAAAGTCCGTCATGTCGGGGGCTTTGGCAGGCCGCGCACATATAGGCAATATGCAGCCCGCTTGCCAGCGCGCTCGCTCGCTCGCTGACATTTCCTGACATGCCGGACGTTTTCGTTTCCCGTGACCGGATCAGTTGTTTTCGGGGTCGGTCTCCGCTGCGAAGGCGAGTTGCCCGCAGCGCACCATCGCAAAGAGCGCCGGAATGCCGACGATCGCCGTCAGAATGATCTCGCCGAGGGGCTGAAGGTGCAGCAGTCCGGAGAGCCCCCAGATGCCCGCGGCCGAAGCGGCGGCCACCTCCGTGGAAATAAAGAGGGTTACGGAAACAAAGCCGACAACCTGCGCAAGCGTTAGCCTGCGACGAGGCGCAATTTCCTGCGGTCGCGGCTCTTCTGATTCAAAAGACATGTCTGAAAAATACCCATACACGCCACCGGAAGTGGGGCGGAGCAGCGATACATCTCTCTTCAATTATGGAGTTTTCATGTCATCGGACGCCGGATGCCGAAAACGCCCAAAAAGCTTGACGCGCCGGTTGTGTTGCGTCACCAGATGCGCCCGATAAGGACGAATACCGGAGATTTGGCGATGAGCATCGCTTTCACCTTTCCAGGTCAGGGAAGTCAGGCTGTCGGCATGGGGCGCGATCTGGCCGATGCATTTCCTGAAGCGCGGGACGTGTTCCAGGAGGTCGATGACGCGCTTAGCCAGAAGCTTTCCAAGGTCATGTGGGAAGGCCCGGAGGACGAACTGACACTCACGGCCAATGCGCAGCCTGCGCTTATGGCCGTTTCCATCGCCGCGATGCGGGTGATGGAAAAGGGCGGTCTCTCCCTCAAGGACAGGGTGTCCTACGTGGCCGGTCACTCGCTTGGCGAATATTCCGCGCTCTGCGCTGCCGGCACATTCTCCCTGGCCGATACCGCTCGGCTGCTGCGCATTCGCGGCAATGCCATGCAGGCTGCGGTGCCGGTGGGCGAGGGGGCGATGGCCGCGATCATCGGTCTTGAGGCGGCCGACGTGGAAGCGGTCTGCTCCGCTGCCGGCAAGGAGGGCGTCTGCCAGATTGCCAATGACAATGGCGGCGAACAACTCGTGATCTCCGGTGCCAGGAGCGCCGTGGAAGAGGCCGCGAAGCTCGCCTCCGAGAAGGGCGCCAAGCGCGCGATCATGCTGCCGGTTTCCGCCCCTTTCCATTCCGCGCTCATGCAGCCGGCGGCCGAGGCGATGCGCGAGGCGCTCGCCGATGTCAGGAAGCACGCCCCGGCTGTTCCGGTGGTGGCCAATGTCACGGTTTCGCCTTTGAGTGATCCCGAAGAGATCGCCGAACGGCTGGTTGAGCAGGTCACGGGCCGGGTGCGCTGGCGCGAAACCGTCGGCTGGTTCGGCGAGAATGGTGTGGAAACACTCTATGAGATCGGCTCCGGCAAGGTGCTCTCCGGTCTCGCCCGTCGCATCAACCGCGATCTTGCCGCAGTTCCGGTCAACACGCCGACAGACATAGAAGCGGCAATGGCGGCGCTCGGCTGAGCCCACCAAATCGAAAGCAGGAATTCAGGTGATTGAAAAGGACAAGGCCATGTTTGATCTGAGCGGCCGCAAGGCACTGGTGACGGGGGCATCCGGCGGCATCGGCGAGGCCATCGCACGCATTCTGCATTCCCAGGGCGCCATTGTCGGCCTGCACGGCACGCGGGTTGAAAAGCTGGAAACGCTGGCTGCCGATCTTGGCGATCGTGTCAGGCTGTTCCCGGCCAACCTGTCGGACCGCAATGAAGTCAAACAGTTGGCCGAGAAGGCGGAATCGGAACTTGAGGGTGTCGATATCCTCGTCAACAACGCCGGTATTACCCGCGACGGCCTTTTCGTGCGCATGAGCGACGATGACTGGGATCAGGTGCTGGAGATCAATCTCGGCTCTGTTTTCAGGCTGACCCGCGAACTGACACACCCGATGATGCGCCGCCGATTCGGCCGCATCATCAACATCACCTCCGTTGTGGGCGTCACCGGCAATCCCGGTCAGGCAAATTACTGTGCTTCCAAGGCAGGTCTGATCGGCTTCTCCAAGTCGCTTGCCCAGGAAATCGCCAGCCGGTCGATCACCGTCAACTGCGTTGCTCCAGGTTTCATCGAATCGGCCATGACCGACAAGCTCAACGACAAGCAGCGCGACGCGATCATGGGCGCCATTCCCATGAAACGGATGGGCAGCGGTGATGAAATCGCATCCGCCGTCGCATATCTGGCATCCAATGAGGCCTCCTACGTCACGGGCCAGACCGTGCACGTCAATGGCGGCATGGCGATGATCTGAGCGCGGTTCGGGCGGGAGGAACGATGGACGGGCTTGCCACAAGGCGCTTTGTGCTGCGCGACTTCGAGCCCGCCGACGTTCCGGCACTGGCCGCCTACCAGTCCGACCCGCGCTTTGTTTCCGCCCGTAGAAAGGCTGGGCAGGAAGCGGGCGATCCCGCCGAACTCGTGGCGCTCTTTCGCTCCTGGGCGCAGGAGCGCCCGCGCCGGAACCATCAGTTTGCCGTCATCGAGCGCAAAACCGGCCGGCTCGTCGGCTGCGCCGGTGTCCGCACGGCAAATTGTCCACAGGGCAGTGGTGAGCTGGGTATAGAGCTTTCGCCGGATATGTGGGGGCGCTACGGCAGTGCCGCCGAGATCACGCGCGGCCTGCTCGACTTCGGTTTCTCCACACTCGCCCTCTGCGAGATATTTGGTGAAACCACCGCAGAAAACCACCAGGCGGCAAGGCTTGCTTCCTTTCTTGGCGCTCGTCTCGAAAGACCTGTACGACAGGAAAACAAAGGGGTCGCGTCCCCGGAAGAGCCCGTCATTTGGCGTTTCCGGCGCCGTGACTGGCGCTCCGGGTCTGGGGGCTGATGCGACTGGTCGCAGGAGTGGCGGGATGTGGAATAACGCTTGGCGCGCGCGCCAAAATCGTGATAAGCGCCCGCTCGAAGCCGTTCCGCCCGCCGCATGCACGCTGTGCATCGTCATCGGAGCATAACAGACTGGGCGTCGATCGTATCGGCGCTTTAGTCGTCATTTCGCTTGATTAGCGGCATTCGTGCGGCTAACGAAGATCGGAAATTCAGAAAGTCGAGGGTTCTCTCATGAGCGATACTGCAGAACGCGTTAAGAAAATCGTTGTCGAACATCTGGGCGTCGAAGGCGACAAGGTGACCGAAGGCGCAAGCTTCATTGATGATCTTGGCGCAGACAGCCTCGACACGGTCGAGCTGGTCATGGCGTTCGAAGAAGAGTTCGGCGTTGAAATCCCGGACGATGCAGCCGAGACGATCCTCACCGTCGGCGACGCTGTGAAGTACATCGACAAGGCGACCGCCTGACGCCGTCCGGCGTTTTCGCTACGAAACGTAGTCAAGGCGGATAATCAGCATATGAGACGCGTTGTCGTCACCGGTATGGGGCTTCTTTCACCCTTCGGCCTCGGTGTTGAACATGGGTGGAAGAGCCTGCTTTCGGGCAAGAGTGCGGCCAGCCGCATCGATCGTTTCGAGGTCGATGACCTGGCCTGCAAGATCGCCAATTCGATCCCGCGCGAAGGCGAGGGGGCATTCGACCCCGATGCCTTTCTGGAGCCGCGCGAGCAGCGCAAGATCGGTGAGTTCATCACCTACGGCATTGCTGCGGCAGACCAGGCGCTTGAGGATTCGGGCTGGAAACCGGAAACCGACGATGAGAAATATGCCACCGGCGTGCTCATCGGTTCGGGGATCGGCGGCATCGAGGGCATTGCTGAAAACGCCTTGACGCTTGCTGAGCGCGGCCCGCGCCGCATCAGCCCCTTCTTCATCCCTGGCAACATCATCAACCTGGTCTCGGGCCAGGTGTCGATCCGCCACGGGTTGAAGGGACCGAACCATGCGGTGGTGACCGCCTGTTCCACAGGCGCACATGCCATCGGCGACGCAGCTCGCCTTATCATGCTGGGCGATGCAGACGTCATGCTGGCGGGTGGTGCGGAAGCACCGATCACCCGCCTGTCCATTGCCGGCTTTTCGGCCTGCAAGGCGCTTTCCACCAGCTTCAACGACACGCCGGAAAAGGCTTCCCGGCCCTATGACCGCGACCGTGATGGTTTTGTCATGGGCGAGGGTGCCGGCGTTGTCGTTCTGGAAGAGTTGGAACACGCAAAGGCGCGTGGCGCAAAGATCTATGCGGAAGTGGTCGGCTACGGCCTCACGGGCGACGCCTATCACATCACCGCTCCCGCCGAGGATGGTGACGGCGCCTATCGCTGCATGAAGGCAGCGCTGAACCGCGCCGGCCTGACCGCGGACGATCTCGATTATATCAACGCACATGGCACATCGACCATGGCGGACACGATCGAACTTGGTGCCGTGGAGCGTCTTCTGGGCGATGCCGCGAGCAAGGTGTCGATGTCGTCCACCAAATCGTCGATCGGTCATCTGTTGGGTGCAGCCGGTGCGGCAGAAGCCATCTTCTCCGTTCTCGCCATCCGCGACAACATCGCGCCGCCGACCATCAATCTCGACAATCCACAGGCGGAAACGCCTATTGATCTGGTGCCCAACAAACCGCGTGAGCGGCAGATTGACGTGGCGTTGTCCAACTCGTTCGGCTTTGGCGGCACCAACGCGTCTCTCGTTTTCAGGCGTTATGACGCCTGAAGCTTTCCACTAACGGGCTTGCAGTTTTGCCATTTTCGCAATTCAGTCTGACGGACACGAATCGAAATGGCGGGCGCCAGGCCCAGGAGATGCTTTTTTCCGAAGCCTGCGTGAACGTTCAACGCACGAATATTTAGGACAGGACCGGCGACCATTGGCGCCGTTCTGAAGGGAGCGGTCCAAGAGGCATGACAGGGACTTCCGGCGACAATTCCGGCTTCGGCCGTCAGGCAGGCGAAGAACGTGGTCGCACGTTCAAATCGGCCAACCAGACTTTGCGACCGGAGGCCGGCACACCGCCGCCACGGCGTTCGAAACGTGCGCGCAGTCAGTTCGTGGTTTTCCTGAACTTCGTCTTCTCTTCCATAGTCTTTCTGGTCATTCTCGCCGGTTTCGCCTTCTACTTCGGCAACCGGGAGTTTCATCAGCCCGGCCCGTCGCGCACGGCCGAGACCGTGATGATCAAGCCGAACACAGGTGTGCGCCAGATCGCGAGCCTGCTTGAGCGGGAAGGCGTCATTTCCGATGCCCGCATCTTTTCGCTCGGCGTTCGTGCCTATGGGGCGGATTCTGAACTGAAAGCGGGTGAATACGCCATTGATGCCGGTGCTTCGATGCACGAGATCATGGAACTCCTGAAGAGTGGCAAGAGCGTTCTTTATTCGCTCACCATTCCCGAAGGGCAGACCGTGTTCCAGGTGTTCGAGCGGATCCGCGAAACCGAAGAGCTTTCCGGCTCGCTGCCCGAGGAGATGCCGGCAGAGGGCAGTCTCGCCGCCGACACACTGCGCTTTACACGCGGTATGGACCGTGGCGCGGTTGTTGAAAAACTGCTTGAGGACCAGCAGGAGCTGGTGGACAGCATCTGGGCGCGCCGCGACGAGGACCTGCCCGTCAAGGACAAGAACGAGTTCGTGACGCTGGCCTCGATCGTCGAAAAGGAAACCGGCATTGCCGACGAGCGTCCGCGCGTCGCGGCCGTGTTCATCAACCGTCTGCGCAAGGGCATGCGGCTCCAGTCGGACCCCACCATCATTTATGGGCTGTTTGGCGGGCAGGGGAAACCATCCGATCGGCCGATCTATCGCTCCGATCTCGACAAGAAGACGCCCTACAACACCTATCTGATCGACGGTCTCCCGCCCACACCCATCGCCAATCCGGGCCGGGCAGCCCTGGAGGCGGTGGCCAATCCGTCCAAGACGGACGAACTCTATTTCGTCGCTGACGGAACGGGCGGACACGTTTTCGCCAGGACGCTCAAGGAGCACAACGAGAATGTCGCACGCTGGCGCAAGATTGAGCGCGAGCGTCGGGCAGAGGAAGAAAACGCGGGCGAGAACGGTTCGAACTGAGCCGGACATGCGCGCAGGGAACGACTGCACGAGGGGACGCATGAGCAGGCTCCAGAGCATGACGGGTTTTGCCCGCGCCGCGCGTGATCATGAGGCCGGCGGCATCGTCTGGGAGATCAAGTCGGTCAATGGACGGAGCCTTGAAGCCCGTTTTCGTCTGCCGCCTGGGTTCGAGCGTATCGAGCCGATGGCCCGCCAACGCCTGCAAAAGTGCTTTGCCCGTGGAAATGTACAGGCTTCCCTGACCTTTAAGCAGAGCGATGCCCTGCGCCGTCCGGTCGTAGACGAGGATTTCCTGAAAGAGGTTGCAGCACTTGCCGGCCGGCTTCATGAGCAGTTCGGCACGGCTCCGGCGACAGCCGACGGGCTCCTTGCCCTGCGCGGGGTCCTCGATTTTGCCGATCCCGTGGCTGACGAAGACCTGCGCGCTTCCCTCGACAAGGCGATCCTCGCCGCTCTCGACGATGCTCTCCGGGAGCTTGAAGAAGCCCGTCGGGAGGAAGGTGGGGCACTGGAAGCCATATTGCTCGATCAGGTGTCGCGCATCGAAACGCTGACTGATCAGGTTGAGGCCGACCGCTCGCGCTCGCCGGAGGCCATCCGGGAGCGTCTGCGGGAGCAGGTGGCCCGTCTCATGGATGCGACCACCGGCTTCGATGCGGACCGTCTGCATGCGGAAGCCGCCATCCTTGCCGCCAAGGCCGACATCCGCGAGGAGATCGATCGCCTGCGCACGCACATTGCAGCCGCGCGGGCCCTGATCGCGTCCGGCGGTCCCATCGGCCGAAAGCTTGATTTTTTGGGCCAGGAATTCAACCGCGAATCCAACACGCTTTGCTCAAAATCCAACGCGGCAACGGTGACGGCCATCGGCCTGGAGTTGAAGGCCGTGGTTGATCAGTTTCGCGAGCAGGTGCAAAATCTGGAGTAGACCATGTCCTCGGAAACATCTCCTGCCGTTTTGACAGACGTCGCACGCCGCGGCCTGATGCTGGTGTTGTCCTCGCCCTCGGGTGCCGGAAAATCCACCATCGCGCGCACGCTTCTGGCGCAGGTTCCCGGTTTCGAGCTTTCCGTCAGCGTGACGACCCGCGCGCGCCGCGGCAGCGAAATCGAGGGCGTGCATTATCATTTCAAGTCGCAGCGCGAATTCGAGATCATGCGCGACAATGACGACCTGCTCGAATGGGCAGAGGTTCACGGCAATTTTTACGGCACGCCCCGTGCTCCGGTTGAAAAGGCGCTGACCGAGGGCCGCGACATGCTGTTCGACATCGACTGGCAGGGCGCTGAGCAGTTGCGCGAGAAAATGCGCGGAGATGTCGTGTCCATCTTCATCCTGCCGCCGACCATGAAGGAGCTTCTCGGTCGCCTGACACGCCGGGCCGAGGATACGCCGGAGATCATCCAGACCCGTCTCAGGAACGCACGCACCGAGATCGAGAAGTGGATCGATTACGACTACGTGGTCATCAACGAACAGCTCGACCCGGCCTTTTCGGCGGTTCGCTCCATTGTCGAGGCGGAGCGTCTGCGCCGCGACCGGCGTCCCGGCCTGTTTGATTTCGTGGCAGGGCTTCTCGCAGAAGAGCCAAGCTGACACTCAGGTGTTGTTTGCAAGCGCCACGAATTCCGCCACCGAAAGCGTTTCTGCCCGGCGCGTTGCATCGATGCCCGCCCGTGCCAGAAGCGTCTCGCCGCCGAGCGATTTCAGGCTCTGGCGCAGCATTTTGCGGCGCTGCCCGAAGGCTGCTTCGGTGATCTTCGCCAGTTTCGCCGGCTCCACGGCCAGCGGCGCCGCGCGCGGGACGATATGCACCACCGACGAGGTTACCTTGGGCGGCGGCGTAAAGGCCTGTGGCGGCAGGTCGAAAGCAATCTTTGCCTCGGTGCGCCACCCGGCCAGAACCCCAAGCCGGCCATAGGCCTTGTCGCCGGCACTGGCAACGATGCGTTGCGCGACTTCGCGCTGGAACATCAGCGTCATCGACGCATAGAAGGGTGGCCATCTCTCGGGCGTAAGCCAGCGCACCAGAAGCTCGGTGCCAATGTTATAGGGCAGGTTCGCCACGATCCGCACCTCGCCCTGCGCGTTCGAAGCCAGAGCGGCGAAATCCGTCTCCATGGCATCGCCACTCACAACGTCGAGCCGTCCCGGATAGTGCGCGGCGACCTCCGCCAGCGCGTCAAGGCAGCGCTCATCACGCTCCACGGCGATAACCCGCTCCGCGCCCGCCATCAGCAATGCACGCGTCAGCCCTCCGGGGCCGGGCCCGACCTCGATCACCGTCGCACCCTCGAGATTGCCGGCGGCACGCGCCACTTTGGCCGTCAGATTGAGATCGAGTAGAAAATTCTGGCCGAGCGATTTCTTCGCCGCAAGGCCATGGCGGGAGATAACCTCGCGCAGCGGCGGAAGCCCGTCCGCGCTCATCGCGCGCCACCGGCATTGTCCGCCAGCTCACGGGCGAGCCTGATCGCCGCAATCATGCTGTCGGCCCGCGCGATGCCCTTCCCGGCAATGTCGAAGGCCGTGCCATGGTCGGGAGAGGTGCGGATGAAGGGAAGACCAAGCGTGACGTTCACCGTCTCGTCGAAGGCGATCGTCTTGACCGGGATCAGTGCCTGATCGTGATACATGCACAGTGCTGCGTCGTAGCCCTGGCGCGCACGTGCGTGGAACATCGTATCGGCGGGCAGGGGGCCAAATGCGTTGATGCCCTCAGCCTGCAATGCGTGGATTGCCGGTGCGATGACATCGCGGTCTTCTGTTCCCATCGCTCCGCCTTCGCCCGCATGCGGGTTGAGACCGGCAACGGCAAGACGGGGTGCGGAAATGCCGAAGCGTTCCCTGAGGTCACGCGCAGCAATCCGGGCCGTCTCTTCCACCAGCGATTGCGTGAGGGTCGCGGGAACACCCGCCAGCGCCTCATGCACGGTCACAGGCACGGTGCGCAGTTTGGGGCCGGCAAGCATCATCACGGGTGTGGCCGCGCGTCCGGTGATCTCCTCTGCGAGATGGCCGAGATACTCGGTATGGCCGGGAAAACGGAAACCGGCGTCATAGAGCGGCTTCTTGGCGATGGGCGCGGTGACGACAGCCGCCGCGCGCATCTGCATCGTGTCGTCGACGGCGCGCGATATCGCCTCGATCACGCCTGCGGCATTCACCGTTTCGGGATGCCCTGGATTGTCTGCCAGCCTGTTCTGGAGCGGCGACACGGGCAGACGCTCGGAAAAGACGGCGGACGCCGCCTCCGGATCTGCTTCTGAGAGCGGAACGTCGAGCCCCAGGCGGCGTGCACGCGCTGCGAGCAGGCCGGGATCGCCCAGCACATAGAACCGGGGCAGCCCGAGCCTGTTCCTCTCAAGCCAGGCCTGAAGGATGATCTCGGGGCCTATCCCGGAAGGATCGCCGATGCTGAGCGCGAGCGGAAGCACGAGCCATCTCCTCCTGGAGAAACATCTGGTTGAAAGAAAGGGGCCTGGTCAGTCCGGGCCCTCGACTGATCAGCGCTGGCTGATACGTGCGTTCTTGCGCAGCTCGGCGAGATACGCCTGCGCTTCCTTTTCCATGGCGTCGTTCCCGGAATTTTCGTTCTGGAACACCATCTGCGCAACCCGGTCGTCGGAGACCTCGCGCGTGCTGCACACGCCGATGAACTCGACACCCCGATCGGTCTCGCGCACACCCGTCGCATTGCCGGGGGAGGTCTTCTTGATCTGGTCTTTCCAGTCCGTGGGAAGTTCCGGCTCAAGAACACGACCCAGGTCGCGCACCGTCACGTCGATCAGCCCCTTGGCAAACTGGCGCGTGCTGTCGCAGCCCTGGAACCGGTCGCGCATTGCCTGCGCCTCACGCTTGCGCTTGCCAAGCAGGCTCGAACGCTCGCCTGATGGAACGACAAAAATCACCTGCTGGAGCATGTATTCGGTCGCGCTGGGCTTGCTGCCGCCCTGCTCGAGCATCTTGGCGACGACATCCTGTTCGCTCATGCGGCCGGTCGAGCTGGTGCGGGCCTGCATGACACGGCCCCAGCCGATCTGGGAGCGGATGAACTCCTTGAAGTGATCGGAAGTCACACCGCTTTGCGCAAGCACGGTGTTCAGCTGGCTTGTCGACATTCGGTTGCCGTTGGCAAAGCGGGCATAGGCCTGATTCACCATCTCGTCGGGAATGTTGACATTGCGGCGCTGCATTTCCTGCAGCTTCAGCGTCTGCTCGATCATCTGATCCGTAGCCTTCTGGCGCAGATTGCCGCCTTCACGCTGAAGCTTCAGAAACGCCACGCGGCGGTCGATATCGTAGCTGGTGATCGGAACGTTGTTCACCACGTAGCGAATTTCCGTCGCCAGTGCGCCGGCCCCATTGAACAGAGGCATTGCCGCCGCCATGGCCAGCGTCAGAACGCCTGTGCGCAGGAAGCGTCTGCAATTGCTAAACATCGTCATTTTTCTCATCTTTGCACCCCGCAATTGCGACTGAGATAACAGCAAATGCACGGGAGCTACAGTCCCTTAGGCTGTTTTTATCGACAGCGCGTGGGGCAAAAACATGACCTTTGACGCCGCGGCAGGTCATAGACGGTCATGAAGGCGGCCCCCGTCGATCAAACGGGGCCTTTAAGAAAAATACTAGAAGCTGGTGTTCAGATCGCCACTGCTCGTTCCGAAGTCGCCGATCGTGCGCAACGATATACGGAAGCCGAAGGACTGGCTGACTTCCTGCGTGTCGCGGTTCTTGCTGCGCGAATAGGTCATCGAATAGATAAAGCACTCATCCCCGTAGGAGAACCCGTAGTTGTTTTTCACCAGGGTCTGGCTTTCGATATCATATGTGCCCGAAGCAAACCCGCTCCAGTTTTCGTCAAAGCGAACCTTGGCCACACCGGTGACTTCCTGACGATCATCTTCGAAGCCGTAGAGCGGCTGCGCTTCGATATATGCATATTGCAGCGATGTTGTGAGCTGCCCGAAGGTGGCGGCCGTTTTCAGGTCGGTGCGGCGAATGTCGAATGTTTTCTCGTCAAACCGTGCACCGGCGGAAAACGCGAATCCGTTCGGGCTGGCAATGCCGATCATGCCGACAAAATCCGAGACATCGGTTTCCAGGCCGGAATAGGCGCCGGCGTGAACAAGATCCGTCTGGGCATACGGGTTGGCGCCAGCCAGATGATACGACTGGCCGAACAGCCCCTGCGTGGTCCATCCATTGGCGAAACTGCCGGAATAGCGGATACCGACATTGGCGCGCGTGCCGCCTTCGATCCGGTCATAACCGGAGAATTTGTCGCGCTCGAACAGCGTCGTTGCGTCGAAGACAAGCGACTGGGCGTCTTCGTTCGGAATGCCGAGCCTGTCCTGATAGGGGGCGTCCGGGCGCAGGAAAATCTGCGCCATCGGCTCCAGAACATGGCTGGCGCTCGAGGTGGAGAAGAGGATCGGCCAGCGGGCCTCGAGACCGGCCGTCGCCATGTAACGGTAGTAGGAAGAGCGCACGTCACTGCCGACGGCGGTTCCGTTCAGCTCGAAACTCGTGACGCCGTTGACGGTCGTCGCATCATAGTCGGTATAGATCGCGTCGCCGCGTGCCTGAAGGATCGGCGTCACCACCAGACCGCCCGTGCTGACGAAGGAACGTTTCCACTCGGCCTCGGCCGTCATGCGGCTGGCCAGCCCTTCGACGCCGTCGATTCTTGTGGAATCTCCGTTGACGATCGATTGGCTAAGGCTGTCCCGATAGACGTTCTGCACGTTCACATCGAAATTCAGCTCGCCGCCGGCAACGGCCTCATCCGGTGTGTAGGAATAATCGAAGCTCGGCAGCACCCAGGGCTGCTTGTCGTTCCGCGCGTTGGGCGAGGTATCCAGAACATCTTCCTGAATGTCGAAATGATAGGCTCTAAGGTCGAAGAAGTTCCGGTCGTCGAGGCCCGTCAGGTAGAGCTGCGATGTCTGAACCGTGTCGGAAAATCCATCGATGCCATAGGTGCGCGAAAAATTCTTGTCGGTCTGCGCCAGGACATCCCAGCCGAATGTCCAGCGCGGATTGATGCGGAACTGCCCTTTCGAACCGATCATGCCGCGGCCGGTTTCGCTGCCATTGACGCTGTTTGCGCCCCAGGCTTCCGGTTCCTGCTGTTTGATGCCCGCGATCTTGATGCTGTACTGGCCGTTGTCGAAGCGCTGGCGCCACTCGGCTTCGCCCAGAAAGCCCTGCCTGGTGTAGTAGGTTCCGGTGACGGTCAGGTCGTAGGTAGGGGAGAATGCGAAATAGTAGGGGACGCTGACGCCAACCCCCATTTCCTTTTTGTAGGAGGCGCCGGGAATGAGGAAGCCGGACTTCCGCTTCACCGTCGGGTCTGCGACTTCGAAGAAGGGCAGGTAGGCGATCGGCATGCCGAAGAATTCGAAGCGCGAGCCTTCAAACCGGACGGTTTTCGATTCGCCGTTCCAGATGATCTTCTGGGCCTTGATCTGCCAGATCGGTGGCTTGCCGGGTTTTTCGCGGCAGGGCTCGCACGCGGTATAGACGCCATTGTTGAAGGTCGTCAGTTGCCCGCCTGAACGCTCCGCGCTCTCGGCAGCGAAGTAGGTCTTGTCGACGGTCTCGATTCGCAGGGCATTAACGAATCCATCGCGGAAATCGTCGGTCACATCGATTTCGTCGGCAAAAATCTTGTTGCCATCTTCTTCGATGATCTGCACGCGTCCGCGCGCCACCACGCGCGACGTCCTGCGATCATAGACGACGCGGTCAGCCACCAGGCTGTTGCCGGCATATTCAATCTGCACGCCGCCTGCGGCGGTGATCGTGTTGAGATCGTTATCGTAAATGAGATTGTCGGCCGTCAGGAGCATCTGGGCGTCCTGCGGCAGATCGGCAACGTCCAGACCGCCCGTCTGCGCCAAGGCAGGGGCCTGCGGGAGCAATGTATAGGTGCACAAGGTTGCCAGCGCGGTCGCGCCCATCAAATGCGCTAACCGTGCGGACATGCCGGCTCTGTTTGCCGCAACCCCCACTAACCGTCCTCCTTGTACAATAGGAAAGTCACCCCGTAGAACATCGCCACGACCACAGGCGTCCAAGCAGCCACAACCGGAGGAACAACTCCGGCGCTGCCGAACGCCTTGACCAGGACCGAAACCACATAAAGCAGAAACCCGGCGAGGATTCCACCCAGAATCACCGTTGCTGACTGTCCCGTTCTGGTAAATCTCATCGATACCGTAGCGGCAATCAGGGTCATGGCGACCAAGAGCAGGGGCAACACCACAAGTGAATGAAAATGCGTGGCAAACGCATTCGCTTTAAGCCCGAAGGAGCGGGCAACTTCAATCTTCCCGGGCAGTGCGTAAATCGATGTCGCTTCCGGCCGGGCGAGTTGCTCGCCGACGAACTCCGGCTGCAGGTTGGTCTCGATCTGGATGCTCTCGATTTTTTCTGCCGCAGCGGTACCGCGTCGACGTGCCACGGCCTGCAGATCCCAGTATCCGTCGCGCAGGAATGCCCGCTCTGCGTCGAGGCGCTCGAATATCCGGCCCTCGGCATCGATTCGGAAGAAGGTCGGGCGCACCAGCACCTGGCCGCCGTTCAGAACGGCACTCGATCCGATGATGGTTTCCTCGTCGCCCGAGCGCTGCTTGATCCACTGCTCGGCTTCGGAATTGGTGCTGCTCTTGGCCCCGCGCACTTCGGCTTCGACGCTCTGTGCCTGGGCGAAGCCATTGGCCGCCAGCGGGTTGAGCGCCGCCACGGCAAGGACACCGAACAGGAAGGAGCCGAACGCGATCGGCGTCAGGAACTGCCAGGCCGAAACACCGGCGGCCCGCGCCACCACCAGCTCGTATTTGCGGTTCAGGCTGATCAGCGTCGCCATTGCCGCGATGAGTCCGATAAAGGGAATCGCCTGGAGCAGGATGATCGGCGTCTGCAGCGCGGCGAGTGAAAAAGCCCATTGTGCCGTATAGCCGGGCAATCCGGCCGAACGGCTCGACACTTCTGCGAACGTCACGATGAAGATCAGCAGGCCGATGCCGAAGAAGTTCCATGCCGCTATCGAGGCGTATCGGCGGAAGAAGTAGCCGCCAAGGGTCAGACCGATCATCCGCGCCTCCCGGCCGGGGTCCGCCTGTTCGCGAACCGGACGCGCCAGTGCGTCATACCGTCGGTCAGTCGTTGCATGCGCGCGTTCAGCTTCTCGACCCAGTGCGTTGGCAGTTCCATCACGCGATTGGTGGCGATGAACACCGCACATAGTCCAATCATCAAAAGCGGAGCGGCATAGAGCACGAAGGAGAAGAATGGGGAGCTTTCGGCTTCCGTACCCGAATAGAACCCGACCCACCGCACGATCAGCGCAATCGCCATCGTGGTGACGATCGGGTGCAGCCGCGCTTCACGGAACGACCGCGCATCGCCCGCGACCGCCAGCGCCACCATGGCGAAAACGAGCGGATAGAGCCATTCGGAAAGGCGCATATGCAGTTCCGCGCGGATGATCTGCGGTGACTTCTTGTAGAAACTGTCGTTCACATCCGGGTTCATCAGGAAGGCAAGCGACCGGTCTTTGGGGTGCAGGGTGGGTTCTCCACCACCCCCGCTTGAGAACTGCGAAAGATCGAACGCGTAGGAATCGAAACGGATCGTCGACACGTCGCCATTGGCCGACTGCCGCTGCACCATGCCGTCCTGCATCACGAGAATGGAACCGCCTTCGCGCTCGACGGCAGCGCCGGTTCGTGCGTGATAGACGAGCTTGGTGTTCTCATCGCGCGAATCGGCCACGAAAATGCCGCCGAGCAGCCCGTTGGGCAGGCGCTCCGAAACCTGCACGAAAAGCCCGTCATCCACTTTCTGGAAAGACCCCTCCTGCAGCACGGTGGTGATCAGGTCCGCGCGGGCGTTGGCGAGCACCGACCGGAAAGCCTGCCGTGAGGCCGGTTCCAGCGTGTTGTTGATCAGGAAGGAGGCAAGGCTGGCGCCGATGGCGATGATGAGGATCGGGCGGATGATGGTGGCGCGCGGCGCGCCCGACGCGTTGATGACCACAAGCTCGGAATCGGAATTCATCGTCGCCAGCGTCTGGGCGATGGCGATCCCGAGTGCGAAGGGAATCACGATGGGGATCACGGACGGCAGAACCAGGGCGGCAACGAAAAAGAACGTGCCGGCGGACTGACCACTGTCGGTCACGAGGTCGATCCGGTTCAGCACCTGCGTCGTCCACACCAGTGCGAGCACCCACAGCAACGCCGCCGCGAAAAGCGCGAAGGTGCGACGCATGATGTAAAGTTCGATCACCCGCATGGATATCGACAATCCGTTTCGTTGGAACAGCCCTTTAAAGGCGCGCGCGAACCTAACGGTCCTGACGCGCGCGCACAATGCGCAACTGCCGGCTTTGAAGGGCGGCCCACCATTTCTTGTCCCTTGCGAGACTTTGGGTGGGATTGGTTAGAAAATGCGAAACAAACGCGGTTAACAGCTTGCTTACGGAGAGATAACCACGTCGCACGGATCGCACGCACCGGTGAAAAATCCGGACGCCCTCGCGTGCGGGCCTTGCCAATTCGCATAAAACCTCCAAGATCGCCGGCGCCTTCTATCGACCAATCACGGAAATCTGGGAAATATCATGACCGACAGACCGAGCGTCTCCTTCGCCAAATTCGCAATGCCCGGCAAGGGCACCGTCATCGTTCTGGCGTCCGAAGGCGGCGGTCTGGGGAAAAACGCGAAGGTCTGCGATCCGGAGGGGGTTCTCGCGCGGGCTTTCGAGGTGTCGGGTTTTTCGGGCAAACTGGCAAAGAGCGTCGAAGTTCTGGCGCCCTCCGGCTCGCAGCTCGACCGGTTGACGGCCGTTGGCGTCGGCAAGCCTGATGAGCTCGCGGAAGAGGCGCTTTTGAAAATCGGTGGTGCGGCGCTGGCCGCCGGCAAGTCCGCTTCCGAGATCACCGTCGTGGCGGATGTTGACGGTGCCGAAATCGATGCCGGAGCAGCCGCCGGCATCGCGCTTGGAATGCTTCTGCGTGCCTACAGCTTCGACAAATACAAGACCACGAATCGCGACAATGGAAACGACAAGCCGGCCAAGAAGCTGAAGATTTCCGTCCAGTGTGCCGATCCGTCGGCGGCGAAAAAGGCCTTTGCACGCGCCGAGGCTGTCGCAAATGGTGTCGTGCTTGCGCGTGACCTCGTTAACGAACCAGCCAATGTTCTGGGCCCGGTCGAGTTCGCCGCGAAGGCGAAGGAACTGGAAAAGCTAGGCGCAAAGGTCGAGATTCTGACCGAGAAGGAGATGAAGAAGCTCGGCATGGGCGCGCTTCTGGGTGTTGCCCAGGGCTCGGTGCGCCCGCCGCGTCTGGCGATCATTGAGTGGAACGGCGGCAAGGCGAAGGAAAAGCCGGTCGCCTTCGTTGGCAAGGGCGTTGTCTTCGACACGGGCGGCATTTCCATCAAGCCGGCTGGCGGTATGGAAGACATGAAGGGCGACATGGGCGGTGCCGCCGCCGTCGTCGGCGTCATGCACGCGCTCGCCGCCCGCAAGGCAAAGGTCAATGCTGTCGGCCTGATCGGCCTGGTCGAAAACATGCCCGACGGCAATGCCCAGCGCCCCGGTGACATTGTCACCTCTATGTCGGGCCAGACCATCGAGGTCATCAACACCGATGCGGAAGGGCGTCTCGTCCTGGCCGATGTGCTCTGGTACTGCAACGACCGCTACAAGCCGCAGTTCATGGTCGATCTCGCTACACTCACCGGCGCGGTCATGGTGGCGCTCGGCCACCACCGGGCGGGCCTGTTTTCCAATGACGACACGCTGGCCGAGCGGCTTTTCTCTGCCGGTGAGGCAACGGGCGAGAAGGTCTGGCGCCTGCCGCTTGGCGAGGAATATGACAAGCAGATCGATTCCAAGAATGCGGACATGAAGAACTCCGCCGGCCGCATGGCCGGTTCCATCACCGCGGCCCAGTTCCTGAAGCGCTTTGTCAAGGACGGTGCCTGGGCGCATCTGGATGTCGCCGGCACGGCCATGGGCGCGCCGCTCGACGAGATCAACCGGTCCTGGGGGTCGGGCTTCGGCGTACGCCTTCTCGATCGCCTGGTGGCCGACAGCTACGAATAGGCCGATGGATGTCCTCTTCTACCACCTGACCGAATCGACCCTGGAGGAGGCGCTGCCGCCTCTGGTGGAGAAAAGCCTCGAGCGGGGGTGGAGGGTGGTGATCCAGACGGGCACCCGCGAGCGTTGCGACGCGCTCGATAACTGGCTGTGGACATGGCGCGAGGAAGCCTTCCTCGCCCATGGCACGGACCGTGACGCGCATCCCGGGCATCAGCCCGTGCTTTTGACCGATGCCGCATCCAATCCGAATGGCGCGCAGATCCGCTTTTTCGTTGACGGAGCCGATCCGACCGGTGTGGACGGATATGAACGTGCCGTCGTGATGTTCGACGGCCACGATGCTTCCCAGCTCGATGCAGCGCGCGGACACTGGAAAGCGCTTAAATCTGCAGGCCATGCCGTCACCTACTGGCAGCAGGGGCCGGACAGACGCTGGCAGAAGAAGGCGTAGGCGGACGACTGGCTTTCGGCGCGTCGAGCGCCCTGCCTTACAAAAAACCCTCACCCTGAGCTTGTCGAGGGGCGAGGGCGCCCGCACCGCCAATCCACCGAAATCTCTAACCGATTTCCGCCAGAACCGCTTCGATTTCACCCAGATGTGGGATCTTTCGGAAGCGGGGTGCGGTGTCCGGTTCGTCCGCGTGCTCGTGCGACCAGGTCAGGTCGTGCGGCACGAACACCCCCCAGGCGCCTGCCTCGATTGCCGGGATCACATCGGATTTGAGGGAGTTGCCGATCATCATCGCATGGTCCGGCCCGTCTCCATGCGCCGCGAAAATCCGCTGATAGGTCCCGCGCGACTTGTCGCTGACGATCTCGACGGCATCGAAATAATCGCCAAGACCCGAAGCCGCCAGCTTGCGTTCCTGATCGAAAAGGTCGCCCTTGGTGATCAGCACCAGCCGATGGCGCCCGGAAAGCGCTTCCAGCACTTCCTTTGCGTGGGGCAGCGTCTCGACGGGATGATCGAGCATTTCGCGGCCTGCGTCGAGAATGTCGCGGATCGTCGCGGCGGGCACACGCCCGTCCGTCACCTCGACAGCGGTCTCGATCATGGAGAGGGTAAACCCCTTGATACCAAATCCGTATTTGCCGAGATTGCGCTTCTCGGCCTGAAGAAGCCGCTCGGTCAGGTGCCCGGCGTCGGCGAAATCGGCGAGAAGCTCGGCAAAACGGGCCTCGGTCAGGCGGTAGAAGCGCTCATTGTGCCAGAGCGTGTCGTCCGCGTCGAAACCGATGGTGAGCGGCGGTGCCATCAGGCCATTCCTTCTTCGTATTCGCTGGAAAGCGTCAGCCACCGATCTTCGTGCCTTGCCAGCATGGTGGCAAGATCGGAGCGTTCCTTGGCCAGTTCCGAAACCCTTTTCGGCTCCTTGTCGTAAAGGCTCGTATCGGCAAGCCGCGCCTCGATGGCATCGATCCGCTTGCGTGTCCGCTCGATCAACCCCTCGGTTGCCTTGATTTCCTTGGCAAGCGGCTCGAGGGCTGCGCGTTTGCGGGCTGCCTCCTTGCGCTTGTCCGCCTTGGAGGCCTTGTCCGTTTCCCGCTTCTCCCGGTTGCGGCTCGCCCCGCCCGTCATGCGGGCGCGATAGTCGTCCATGTCGCCATCGTAAGACGAGACCGTCCCGTCACCGACGATCCACAGCCGGTCGGCCGTTGCCTCGATCAGGTGGCGGTCGTGGCTGATGAGGATCACGGCCCCGTCGAACATGTTCAGCGCCTCGACAAGCGCCTCGCGGCTGTCGATGTCCAGGTGGTTCGTCGGCTCGTCAAGGATGAGCAGATGCGGGGCCTCGAACGTGGCGAGCCCCATCAGAAGCCGTGCCTTCTCGCCGCCTGACAGGTCGCGGGCAGGCGTCGACATTTTTTCGGTGGTCAGGCCGAACTGCGCCACCCGTGCCCGCACTTTCGCTTCTGGCGCGTCGGGCATCAGCCGTCTCAGGTGCTGATAGGCATCCTCGTCCGGGCGCAGGTCGTCAAGCTGATGCTGGGCGAAGATCGAGACTTTCAGCCCGGGCGCGACGGTCTTTGAGCCCTTTTCCAGCGTCAGCCGGTCGGCAATCAGTTTTGCGAATGTCGACTTGCCGTTGCCGTTCGCGCCAAGAAGCGCGATCCGGTCGTCATTGTCGATGCGCAGCGAAAGCCCGCGCAGAACGGGCTTGCCGGGCGTATAGCCGACGGCGCCGCCATCGAGCGCGATGATCGGGGAGGCGACCGCCTTCTCCGGATTGGGAAAGCGGAACGGCAGCACTGTCTCGTTCACCACCGCGGCCATGGGCGACATGCGTTCCAGCGCCTTCAGGCGTGACTGCGCCTGGCGGGCCTTCGAAGCCTTGTAGCGAAAACGGTCGACAAAGGACTGCATGTGCTTGCGCTGCGCTTCCTGCTTCACGCGCATCTTTTCCTGAAGCTCCGCCTTCTCGGCATATTGCCGGGCGAACTGGTCGTAACCGCCGCGCCAGAAGGTCAGTTTCTTGCGCTCCAGATGCACGATGGACGAAACGGCCCGGTTCAGAAGATCGCGATCGTGGCTGATGAGAAGAACCGTGTGCGGATAGCGCGAAAGATAGTTCTCGAGCCAGAGCGTGCCTTCGAGGTCGAGATAGTTCGTCGGTTCGTCGAGCAGCAAGAGGTCAGGCTGGGTAAAGAGCACGGCCGCCAGCGCCACGCGCATGCGCCAGCCACCGGAAAACGAAGATGCGGGACGCTTCTGCGCGTCCGCGTCGAAACCGAGGCCGGACAGGATGGATGCTGCCCGGGCCTCTGCCGAATGGGCGTCGATATCGGTTAATCGCGTCTGGATTTCCGCAATTCTATGAGCGTCTGTTGCCGTTTTGGCCTCATTCAACAGAGCTTCGCGTTCGGTGTCCGCCCGCAGCACGATATCGATCAGCGGTTCGTCCGTGCCTGGCGCTTCCTGTGCAACCTGGCCTATCCGGGTTCCTTTCGGCACGCTGACGGTACCGGTCTCTGAAACGAGGTCCCCGGTGATGGCGCGAAAAAGCGTGGTCTTGCCGGTGCCGTTGCGGCCGACAAGGCCAGCCTTGGTTCCAGCGGGGAGGGTAAGCGACGCCTGGTCGATCAGAAGTCGGCCTGCGATGCGCAGCGATAGGTTTGAAATCGTCAACATGACGGCGTTTTGACGGCTCGCCGCCGGCCTGGCAAGCCGCGACCGTCAAAGCTGATGCCGTGCCGTGTCGGAAAATGTCTGGTGTTGCCGAAAGCAGACAGGTGTGGCCCAGGAAAAATGGGCCACACCGCTATTGTTCGCGCTCCTCACCGGGCTGCAGCCTGGCGAAGGAATTTGCACAACTGCACGAGATCGTAGTCCCACGCGTTCGGATCGCGCAGAATGTTCACACAGCGTTTGCGGTAGACGGCGAGCTGCTGATCGCTGAGGCCGCTGAGAGAGCGGCGTCCAAAGTTCTTGCTGCCGCGATTGCCGCCGCCAGAGATGCCGCCGCCATTGCCCGGGTTCTGTCCGCCTGGATTGCCTGCATTCGGACCATTGTCATCGGGGTTGTTGCGCCTGCCGAGGCCGAACCTGAAAAGTGCGCCGAGGCCTCCGGTCCCGACATTCGCACCGACGCCCGCATTCACGCCGCCGCTTCCAATGTTTGCGCCGACATTGGCATTCAGGCCGCTGCCGCCGTTGATGGATGCAGAGGTGCTTGAGCCGAGGAGGCCGCCACCGCCACCGACCGTCGTGCTGCTCGTGGCGCTGACAGCTCCACCGACATTCGCGTCTGCGCTGACGTCAGCCAGGCCGCCGCCTCCGCCGACCGAAGCGCCGACATTTGCCGAAGTTGATCCAAGGTCTGCACCTACGTTGGCCGATACGCCGTCGCTGGTTCCCACCGACGCTGAGACGCCGCCGACACTGGCGCTGACGCCGCCATTGTCATTCCCGCCAACGCTTACGCCGCCAATGTCGATTGCGGCAGCCGGCAGTGCCATCGCGAGTGCAATCGCTCCGCTCGCCATGATGGCGAGTATGTTTCTATGTATAATATTCATTATCGTCCTCCTTGCGGATCGAAATATTTCAAACAAGGAGGAAGGTAGGGGTTTTCTTTTCTGATAAATACTTACATTATCGATATGGTTTATCGAATAAGTAAGAGAACTTATTTATAAAAATATTGTAATTCTCATTTTGTTTGTTTTAATGGAAGTGCATTTACCCAAATCGGGAGCCTGCCTTCGTTCGCTGGAAATAAATCAAGTCGATCGAGGGCGCTTCCGCTCCGAGGATGGAGAGTGCGGCGTGGGCGTGCCCCCGATGGTGCGTTTGATGATTGAAGAAATGGCTCAGTGCGGGTGCAAGGCGTTGGGAAACGGTTCTTACATCGGTAACGGTCACATAGGTGAAGCGTCCGGAAAAAGCTTCTTCTTCAAGGCTTTCGACCCAGTTTATGATGCGTTGGTCTTCACCTTCCCGGGCAATGCGCAGGGCCGGCAGCGCTGAATGCAGGATCGTGTCGAGACGACCGGGGGCTGCCCCTTCACCTGTAAAACGCTTCATCCAGATGAGATCGGCCACCAGAATGTGATTCAGTGTGCCCATCAGCGATTTGAAAAAGACACCCACGTCGCGGTTAAGCGCCTCCGCTTCCAGTGCCTGTGCGGCTTCGTAAATTCTGGCATTGGCCCAGTGATTGTAGGAAGCGAACATTTCGAAGTGCTGTTTCATCGTCTCTTGTCCGGAATCTGGAGCAGGAAATCCTGCATTTGGCGCATTGTCATATGAACCGAATGTGCAATCGTACGCACCCTGTCAGGTCTCACCCGTAACCGAAAGGACCAAGCGTGACGATTGCATTGTACGATCTCGTGGGCGCGGACGAAACGCGTCCGTTCAGTCCGCATTGCTGGAAAACTGCCTTTACGCTGGCCCACAAGGGGCTCGATTTCAGGTCGGTTCCCGTGCGCTTCACCCAGATCGCGGGCATCGAGGCTGGAGAGTTCAGGACCGTTCCGGTCATTCGGGATGGAGAGCGGGCGTTGACCGATTCCTTCCAGATCGCACTTTATCTCGAGGAGACTTATCCCGACCGGCCCTCGCTTTTTGCCGGCGAAGGCGGCAGGTCTCTTTCGCGCTTCATCGAAAAATGGGCGCAGACCGCGCTTGTCGGCTATATCGGCCCCTCCCTGCTTTTAGAGATCCATGCAGCACTTGAGCCTGCCGATCAGGCCTATTTCCGCGAAAGCCGTGAAAAACGTTTCGGGCGCACCCTGGAGGAAACGGCGAAGGGCCGTGAGGATCGGCTTGAGGGTTTTCGGGCGAGCCTGGCGCCGCTGCGCCTGATGCTCTCCGATCAGCCGTTCATCGGCGGGCAGGGACCCCTCTTCGCCGACTATATCGTGGCCGGCATTTTTCAGTGGGCCCGCGTCATCTCGCCATTCCAGCTTCTTTCCCCGGATGATCCGGTCGCCGCGTGGTTCGGGCGCTGCCTGGACCTTCACGATGGTCTCGGCCGGACTGTGTCCGCCGCCGCCTGAAGGGTAGGGCCTTCCCATGTGCGTTCCGGACCGCTATAGAGCGCGCCATCTCCACGAATGAGCTCACGCTCTCAATCCAGACAATCGAAGGACAGACCATGGCGATCGAACGCACATTTTCCATGATCAAGCCGGATGCCACCAAGCGCAACCTGACCGGTGCCATCACCAAGAAGCTCGAGGATGCCGGCCTGCGTGTCGTGGCATCGAAGCGCGTGTGGATGAGCCGCCGTCAGGCCGAGGGCTTCTATGCCGTGCACAAGGAGCGTCCGTTCTTCGATGAGCTGTGCGAGTTCATGTCCTCCGGCCCGACCGTCGTTCAGGTTCTCGAGGGCGAGAACGCCATCCTGAAGAACCGTGAAGTCATGGGTGCCACCAATCCGGCCGAAGCGGCCGAAGGCACGATCCGCAAGGAGTTCGCCACCTCGATCGGCGAGAACTCTGTTCACGGTTCCGATGCACCAGAGACTGCAGCCGAGGAGATCCGCTACTGGTTCTCCGACACGGAAATCGTCGGCTGAGAGCAAACGTTCATCGAACGCTGCTTTTTGAAACCGGGGCTTCGGCCCCGGTTTTTTCATGCACCCTGCCGCGAGTTCGGAAACTTGAGTATCGAGGCGGGATTTCGCTCGAGGACGAATTTGGAAAAGTCCTTGCCCGTCATCGCGCGGCCATAGAGCCAACCCTGAAAATACGCACAGCCTGACGATTTCAGAAGCGCTTCCTGCTGCGGTGTCTGTACATGCTCGGCCACCGCCGAGAGGCCGAGTGTCGACGCCATGTCGAGCATGGTCTGAACAAGCGCGCGGTTGTTTTCGCTGCCTTCGATGTCGGTGATGAAGCTGCCGTCGATCTTCAGTTCGTCAAATGGCAGTTTCTTCAGATAGGCGATGGACGAATAGCCTGTACCGAAATCGTCCAGCGAAAGCCGCACGCCAAGCGCCTTCAACTCGTTCATCCGCCGCGTGATCTGCATCTGGTCGCTGGTCAGCACCCGTTCCGTCATCTCCAGGGTGAGACGCTGCGGGTCGAGGCCATGCGCGTTGAGCCGGTCGTGCAGGAAATCGAGAAAATCCGGGTCGCGCAGCGATTTGAGGCTGATGTTGACCGCCATCCGCAGGTCCGCAAGGCGCGGGTTCTGGTTCCATAGCGCGAGCGTCCGCACGCTGGTCTCGATCACCCCGCGCCCGAGCAGTTCCGCAAGCCCGTGCTGTTCTGCCAGCCCTACGAAATCGCTTGGCGAAAGCGCCCCGTGCTCGGCGTGGTTCCAGCGCAGCAGCGCCTCCGCGCCGACCACATGGCCGGCGGCATTGACCTGCGGCTGGTAGTGCAGTTCCAGATTGTTGTCGACCAGCGCGCTGCGCATGTCGCTCAACAGGCGAAAGCGCCTGCGTTCCTTCTGCAGAACCTTCGGGTCGAACAGGGCGACATTGTTCCGCCCGAGGCTCTTGGCCTGATACATCGCCATGTCGGCATTCTTCATCAGGACTTCGGGCCCCTTTTCGCGGCCGTCGAAAACGAGCACGCCGACACTTGCCGAAGTGTGATGGATCATCTGCCCGAGTACGAACTCCTGCCGCAGTGCCGCAAGCACCCGGTTGGCGGCCACGATCGCATTGCGGGTCGCGCTTGCGGCAGTGGTGTCGTTCAGGGACAGCACAATGACGAATTCGTCACCACCGATTCGACCTACGGAATCTTGAGGGCCGACGGCGGCCTGCAGGCGGTCGGCAACCTGCTTGAGGAAGGTATCGCCGACATCGTGTCCCATCGTGTCGTTGAGGGTTTTGAAGTTGTCGAGGTCGATGAAGAGGATCGCCCCGCGGTGCCCGTCTTTGCAGCACATCGCCATCTGCCGGCCAATTTGATCGAAAAGCCGTCGCCGGTTGGGGAGCCGGGTCAGCGGGTCGTAGAACGCCAGGCGCTCGATCTCCATTTCATTCTTCTTGCGCAGGGAGACGTCGGCAAGATAGCCATGCCAGACAATGCCTTCAGTGGTGGTTTCAGGCATAGCCGCGACGCGCAGCCACTTCTCCGTCCCGTCCGCCGCATGGATGCGGAATTCGCATTCCCAGGGGGTGAGCCTGGTGCCTGATTCCCTCAACGTTTCCAGATAGTGCGCGCGGTCATCGTTGTGGACCATGTGAAGAACGGTGTTCGGGTTTTCCGGCACGGTGCGGTCGTCGTATCCGAGCAGGTGGCGGAAGCCCTTTGACACGTAGAGAACGGAAAACTCGCCGTCGGCACGCCGCAGCAACTGGAAAAGCCCGCCCGGCAGCTGCGATGTAAGCTTCTCGAACATGTCCTGCAGTTTCAGGCGCTTCATCGTCTCCGTGATTTCGCGCACGGAGCCTTCATAGTAGAGCGCCTTGCCGGTGCGCCGGTCGCGCACGAGGCGTGCCGATTCGCTGATCCAGATGCGCTCCCGTGTCTTGTGGCGATAGACTTCCGAGATGAAGTTCTCGACCTTGCCCTTGGTCTCAAGCTCGGCCCGGAAAGCCTCACGCCGGGTGGGGTCTACATACCATTCCTTGGCGATGTCCTTGACGCCGGCAAGCAGTTCGGCCTCGCTTCCGTAGCCGTTCAGGCGCACAAGTGCCGGGTTCGCGCTCAGTTGGCGCCCGTCCGGTGATGACCGGTAGATGCCTTCGGAGAGATGCTCGATCAGGTCGTGGTGGTTCTTCTGCTCGTCGCGCACGCCGCGATAGCGCCGGCTAACGCGAAACAACTGAAAACCAAGCCCCAGGCATCCCAGAATGCCTGCTGCCGCGATCAACCAGGCGGGATGTGCTCCCGCAACCAGCATTGTCTGGAAAGGTTCCGACATTGCTCTCCCACCGGCGTTACCTTGAGGAAGCTATAACCCTGAATGGTTTGTCGAAACGTCTAGTCTTGAGAGAAATGATCGCTATCGTTAGCAAGGCGTAAAGGCCGCCGGCCTCAACGCTTCCAGCGCTTCATGTCTTCCTGGTCACGGTCTTTGGCTTCCACCCAGCCGGCCTCGGTTTCGCCCGCGGCATGTTCCTTCTTCCAGAAGGGTGCGCGCGATTTGAGATAGTCCATGAGGAAGTCTGCGGCCTCGAAAGCCGCGCGCCGGTGGGCGGAGGCCGCGACCACGAGGACGATGTTTTCGCCAGGTGCGATCCTGCCGAAACGGTGGATAACCGTCAGGCCGGTAAGCGGCCAGCGCTGCGCCGCCTCATCGGCAATGCGGCCAATCTCCGCCTCGGCCATACCGGGATAATGTTCCAGCTCAAGCGCTTCCAGCCGGCCGTCCTCATCGCGGCAGAGCCCGGTGAAGCTCACGATGGCGCCCACGTCGCGCCGTCCGTCGGTCAGTCGCCGGGTTTCCGTGGCGAGGTCGAAATCACCGGCCTGAACGCGCACCAGCGGTTCGCAGACGGATGTCATGGTCACCCCCCGGTCATCGGCGGGAAGAGCGCAATCTCACCATTGGCGGGCAGGGGAGCCGCATGGTCCGCATGCTCCTGGTTGATAGCGACGCGAATGATGTCCGGGCGCTCCAGCGCGGTCTCGTAGTTTTCGCCGCGTTCTTTCAGCCAGTTGAGCAGGTCTGCCACCGTCTTGACGTCGGCAGGCAGGTCCACCGTCTCTTCAGGCAGGCCGATGCGCTCGCGCACCCATGCAAAGTAAATCAGCTTCATCGTCATTCCTCCACGATGTGCTTCAGCCCGGCGCGGAAATAGTCATAGCCCGTATAAAGCGTGACGATGGCGGAAATCCAGAGCAGCACGATGCCGAGCTGCGTGGTGTAGGGCAGGACCTTGTCACCGGCGGGACCTGCGAGCAGAAAGCCGATCGCGACCATCTGGATCGTGGTCTTCCATTTTGCGAGCTGCGTAACGGGAACGCTGACCTTGAGGGCTGCAAGATACTCGCGCAGACCCGAAACGAGAATTTCACGACAAAGGATGATGATGGCTGCCCACAGCGTCCACCCGGCGATGGTGCGGTCCGTGTCGGCTGCAAGTAGCAGGAGGCAGGTGGAAACGAGCAGCTTGTCGGCGATGGGATCGAGCATCTTGCCGATGTTCGAAGTCTGCTCCCAGATGCGGGCCAGATAGCCGTCCAGATAGTCAGTGATGCTGGCCGCAATGAACAGCGCCAGCGCTGACCATCGTGCGAAATCGCTCGATTGAAGCCTGCCTTCCAGAAAAAAGCACAGGACAATCGCCGGCACCGCGAGAATTCTGCCATAGGTCAGGAGGTTCGGGATGTTGAATGCCGGTGTGCTACGTCTGGCCATGAAGCGCAATCCTGCTCCGGTCTGCCGCGGAGCACCCGCGGGCGCCCCAGTCTGTTGAATTCGACGCTGCCAGCTTGAACCGGCGGCGTGCCAATCACCTCCTGTCAAATCAGAACCCGGCGCCTACGGCAAGCGCCAACCTTGCGGGGCGCGACGAAACAACGCCGCTTCAGCCGTTTTCGTGAAAGTGGTTGTAGATCTGGCGTGCGATGGCCTCGGAAATGCCGTCCACCGCCGTAAGGTCCTCGATGCCGGCGCGGCTCACCGCCTTGGCGGTGCCGAAATGGTGCAGAAGCGCGCGCTTGCGGCCGGGGCCGATGCCGCCGATCTCGTCGAGCGGGTTCTTCACCATCTCCTTTTTGCGCCGGGCACGGTGCGAACCGATGGCAAACCGGTGCGCTTCATCGCGCAGCCGCTGAATGAAATAGAGAACCGGATCGCGCACGGGCAGGCTGAACGGGTTTCTGCCTGCCATGAAAAACCGCTCGCGCCCGGCATCTCGGTCAACACCCTTGGCGACACCGATGGCCGTCACCAGGCCGGCAATCCCGAGTTCCTCCAGAACCTGCGTGACCGCAGCCAATTGGCCCTGACCGCCGTCGATGAGAAGGACATCGGGCCAGGCAGGCATCTCCGCCGCATCCGTTTCCTGCGTATCGATGTCAGGCGCATCCGCGGAGCCCGGCAGCCCGTTCTCCTTGATCAGCCGTGAGAAGCGCCGCTGCATCACTTCGCGCATCATGCCGTAGTCGTCGCCGGGCGTGATCTCGGTCGAACGGATGTTGAACTTCCGGTACTGGTTCTTCGCAAACCCCTCGGCTCCGGCAACGATCATGCCGCCCACCGCGTTGGTTCCCATGATGTGCGAGTTGTCGTAGACCTCGATACGGCGCGGCGCGCCATCCAGGCCGAATGTTTCGGCAAACCCTTCCATCAGCCGCGCCTGCGAGGAGGTCTCGGCCAGCCGCCGCCCCAGCGCCTCACGGGCGTTTTGCAGGGCGTGATCGGTCAGATCCTTCTTTTCGCCGCGCTGCGGGCAGGAGACCTGCACCTTCCTGCCCGCCCGTGTGGCGAGTGCATCGGCCAGAAGATCCTGCTCCTCGATTTCGTGCGACAGGAGCACCATGCGGGGGCAGGGCTTGTCGTCGTAGAACTGGGCAAGAAAGGCACCAAGCACTTCCTGCGCTTCAAGGCTCGGATCGGCCTTCGGAAAATAGGCCCGGTTGCCCCAGTTCTGTCCGGTCCGGAAGAAGAAGACCTGTATGCAGTTCTGCCCGCCCTCCTGATGAATGGCGAACACATCGGCCTCTTCGACACCCTGCGGGTTGATGCCCTGATGGCTTTGCACATGGCTCAGGGCAGAAAGCCGGTCGCGGTAGATCGCGGCACGCTCGAAATCCAGCGCCTCGGAGGCTTCCTGCATCGACTGGGCGATTTCGGCTTTCACCTTGCTGGAACGGCCCGAAAGAAAGGCTTTGGCCTCCGAAACCAGCTCGGCATAGTCGTCCTCGCTGATTTCGCCCGTGCAGGGCCCGGAACAGCGCTTGATCTGGAAGAGGAGGCAGGGTCGCGTGCGGCTTTCAAACACCGAATCGGTGCAGGTACGAAGGAGAAAGGCGCGCTGCAGGGAATTGATCGTGCGCCCGACGGCCCCCGCCGAGGCGAACGGGCCGAAATAATCGCCCTTCTTCGAACGTGCGCCGCGATGCTTGAAGATGCCGGGCGCCGGATGGTCGCCGGTCAGAAGGATGTAGGGAAACGACTTGTCGTCGCGCAAAAGGACATTGAAGCGTGGCCGAAGCCGCTTGATGAGGTTCGCTTCCAGAAGCAGCGCTTCGGTTTCCGTTCGCGTAACCACGAATTCCATGGACGCCGTCTCGCGCACCATGCGGCCGATACGGTTTGTATGGCCGCGGCCCTGCGCGTAATTGGTCACGCGCTTCTTGAGGCTGCGCGCCTTGCCCACATAAAGGACATCGCCTTCGGCATTCATCATCCGGTAGACGCCGGGCGCGTTTGGCAGGCGCTTGACGGCCGACTGGATGACCTCAATGCCGACAACACCGTCCGTTGTCTCGCCGCTGTCCCACTCGAGCGCCAGGTTCGCCGGCTCTTTCAATGTGATTTTGGCGCTCACTCGGGCACTCCCGCCACGTCCGGCGTTTCCCATGCCAGATGCTGCCCGCCGTCGAGTGCGATCATCTGGCCGGTTATCGAGCGTGTCTCCCACAGATACCGGATGGTGCGGCCGAAGTCCGCCAGGTCGGGGCCGCGCTCCAGAATAAGGGCGTCCGTCTGGCGGTCGAAATCCGCCTGCTCCTGGCGCTGGTTCGGCAGGGTGGGGCCGGGGCCAATCGCGTTGACGCGTATGTTCGGCCCGAGCGCCTGCGCCATGGTTCGCGTGGCTGTCCAGAGGGCCGACTTTGTAAGCGTGTAGCTGAAGAAGCGTGGATTGAGGCGCCACACACGTTGATCGATCATGTTGACGATCAACGCTTCCTGATTGTCCTCGAGCGCTCCCACTAGGGCCTGTGCGAGCAGTGCCGGCGCTTTCACATGCAGGTCGAAGTGCGCATCCCAGCTTTCGTCGGTAAAGTCGGCAATTCCGTCATCTTCAAATACCGAGGCGTTGTTGACGAGAATGGATGGCACGCCAAGCACTCGTCGTGTGTGGCCGATCAGGTCGCGGGTGGCCGCGCCATCCTGCAGATCAGCCTGCACCACATGGGCTTCACCGCCTGTCCTGACGATCTCATCGGCCAGGTTCTCGGCAGCTTCGCGGGACCGGCTGCAGTGAATGGCAACGGCGAACCCATGCTCTGCCAGATCGCGCGCAATGGCCGCGCCGATGCGCTTCGCACCTCCGGTGATCAGTGCCGTTGCTCTCGATTGAGCCATGTCTTTCCCGTCTTGTTCAACTCAGCTGCGAATCCTGATGCCAAGCGTCATCGCATTCAACAACGTTGTTTAAGCCCAATGCCCATGACGTCCAAGCCCGCAGAGCGTTCGACCCTTCACTGCTGACAGGGGCACGCTTTCTCCGCTACCGGGTTTTCGCGCAGGATCAAAAGACCGTGGCGATGTAACCTGCAAAGCCGGCAAGCATTGCGCTGCCCATGAGCTTGCCTGACGCGATGCGCAGGAAGCCGAGAAGTGCCAGCACACAGGCGGCGGCGAGCATCACCCACATGTCGATGGATACAATACGCGGATCCACGGCGATTGGCGTAATCAACGCCGTCAGGCCCATGATGCAGGCGATGTTGAAGATGTTCGATCCCACGATATTGCCCAGCGCAACGGTGGAATGACGCTTCAATGCAGCCGCCAGGCTCGTGGCGAGCTCGGGAAGCGAGGTGCCGATGGCAACGATCGTCAGGCCGATGACGGCATCGCTCACGCCAAAACTCTCGGCGATCCTGACGGCACCGGCCACGGTCAGCTGGGCTGCGACCGGCAGTCCGATCACGCCGGCGATCAGGTAGGCGGTGATCCGTTTGCGGTCGTGCGGGGCCTCGCCGATCTCTTCATGGAAGTCGTGGTCGGCCGGTGTCTTGCCGTTCACCGCATCACGCGCCTGCCACGCGATGAAGGCGCAGAGACCCGCGAAAAGCACTGCGCCTTCGATCCGGGTGATGATGCCACCCGTAAGCATCCACATGAAGATGACGGTCGAGACGAGCATGGCCACCAGATTGCGCCGCAGCCCTTTGCCGTCCGATACGATCGGATAGATGATCGCCGGCAGACCGAGCACCAGCAGGATGTTGGCGATGTTGGAGCCGACCACATTGCCGACCGCCAGACCAGGCGCGCCCGAAAGGGCCGCCTGGATGGAGGTGAAGAGTTCGGGCGCAGACGTTCCGAAGGCCACCACTGTCAGACCGATGATCAGCGGAGAGATGCCGAGGTTTTCCGCCAGTCCCACAGCGCCCTTGACGAATATGTCACCGGCCACCACTAGGAGGGCGACACCGGCCGCGAGTATGAGCAGGCTGAAAAGCATGGGAAACCTCGTGAGAATCGGAACAGCCGCCGGAATATAGGTGCTCGAATGCCGGCCCCCAAGGTCTCCGCCCCGGCATGTTGCTCTTTTGCAACGTCAATTTTCCGCCTTATTGGTGCCCCTGAAAGACCCATTTTTCGGGCACGTTCAGCCTCATTTCGCGCCCAGATAGGTCTCATGCGAGATCGGCCCGCTTCCTCCCAGGATGACCGGTCTCGCCAGCGTGGTGCGTTTGAACGGGCATGATGCCAAGAGGGGCGCCCACAGCTATGAAAATGCTAGTGGCTTAAGGAGTATGGACCATGAAAGCCCATAAGAACGTCATTCTTTCCGCGGCCGCAGCCGTCGGTTTTGTTGCAGCGGCCGGTGCCGCACAGGCTGCTGACGCAGTCATGGAGCAGCCGCCCGCACCGCCTGCCGCGCCGGTGATCTCCACCCCGATCAACGATTGGGAAGGTGGCTATGCCGGTATCGCGCTTGGCTATGGTTTCTCCGGTGAGACCGCAGCCAATCAGCCGGTCGCAGGCAATGACATCGGCACCGATGGCTTCGTCGGCAACGGCTTCGCCGGCTGGAACTTCCAGTCGGGCAGCTTCGTCTACGGTGTTGAAGGCGATGTCGGCTACAACGGCATGAAGGGCACCAATGCAGGTGTCGAATCCAAGCACGGCGTTGACGGCACGCTGCGCGCCCGTCTTGGTGTTGCCGCGACCGACAATATCCTAATCTACGGCACGGCCGGTGGCGCTGCACAGCGTCTGAAGATCACGGATGCAGCCGGGTCCGACACCAATACCATGCTCGGCTGGACGGCCGGTGCCGGCGTCGATGCGAAGCTGACCGACAAGGTCTTCGGCCGCGTCGAATACCGTTACACCAAGTTCGGTGACGAAGCGTTCAACACCGGCAGTGGTGCGCAGGACGTCAGCGACAGCTCCAACAAGGTCATGTTCGGCCTTGGTATGCAGTTCTGATCGAAGCGACAGACTGAGCTGGAAAAGCCGGGCCCCGTGCCCGGCTTTTTCTTTATCCGCCCCGCGCCGGTGGCATCAGAACCCGCTCGCGCCTGCAGTCCTTTCGGTCCACGGCTTCGCAGGACCGGAACTCCAGGTCCTTGGTCATGCAAATGCGCACTTCGCGCAGATAGCGATTGTCGCATGTGACGGCGATGGCGTCTTTCGGCAGGCCGGGATTGGCTTCAAGGAAGGCGTCTTCGACACCTTTTGGCGAAACCATCTCCGGCTTTGCGAGCCGGCGAAACTCGGAGGGCGTTTCCACACGCTCGCGCGCCTTGCGGGAGAGGGCGAAATAGTCCTCCTGTGCAAACCCCGTACACATGCCGTGCTTGCGCCATTGATGGCCCATCAGGCCGGCTGACGGCATGATATCGCGGAATTGTTCCACCAGCGCATTTGGCACACGTTGCGGGCGCTTGGATTGGCAATATTCCGGGTAGCTTTTCTCATATTGCGGCCAGAGCCCGTGGACCACGAAGGCATAGGGGCGCTCGCGTCCGCATTGCTGCCGGTTGGCCTCCGCGCCCTCGGCGGCGCAGTAGCTGGGCGACCAGCTTAGTGACAGCACATAGAAATCGAACTCACCCGCCGGTGCACCGCGCTCGCCGGCAATCGCCGGGGCAGGTGATGTCACAAGACATGCCAGAAGGGCGGCGGAAAGCCGCTTTGCGATACGCATGGTCCGCGCCCCGCAATCGCGTCGTCTAGCGCAGGACGCGGCAGTGGCCGTCATAGACGTTCCAGCGGTCGAAGCCGGAAACGCAGAACTCCACATTGTTGCCTAGCCCGGCAAAGCCCTGGCCATACTCGATCAGGTACCAGATCGTCCGGTCACGCCCATCGGAGAGGCGCGCCGTGGCGCGGCAATAGCGCCGCTCGATCGGGCTGTCATAGGAGGACGGGCTGTAGCGTGTCTGATAGGACCCGTAGAAATCGACGATGTCGACATCGGGCAGGTTCGGTACATGGGTGACCTGATAGCGGAAGCGCTTCTGAATGGTCGAATGAACGCGCGCATCCGCGCAGACATCGTCCACCGCGCCATAAACGCCGACCGGATCGGCTGCCATCGCCTGCATCGAAAGGAATGATGCGGTGAGGCCGGCTGCAAGAGCCAAAAAGCGCGCCATAGGTCTGTCTCCCGGATTGTTGCGGTGCGGTGGGTTGAAGTTTTGCGCCAGTGCGCGGTTTGGGTCAAGCATGGTCACGCTATTCTGCCGTAAGCCTTTCGAGTGCCCAGCGCCCCTTGCCCTCTTCGCCGAGAATGCCGGCAAGAACCGGAAGCAGCGTTTCCATCTCCTCGCGCAGCACGAAAGGTGGATTGACCACGATCATGCCGGTCCCGTCGAGGCGCGGTTCACTGGAGGGTGGGCGCAATTCGAGACGGATGTCGATCACATCGGCAATGCTGCTTTCGGCTAGGCGTCTGCGGAAATCCTGAACCGCGTCATGGTTCTTGATCGGGTACCAGACCGCATAGATGCCGCCCGACCAGCGCCGGTGCGCCTTTTCGAGTTTCGTGACAATCCGTCCGAATTCGTCTTCCTGCTCGAAGGGCGGGTCAATCAGCACCAGTCCACGCTTTTCTTTCGGCGGCAGATGCGCGCCCAGCGCCAGCCAGCCATCGAGTTCGATGACCCGTGTCTGGAAATCGCCGGCAAAAATTTCCTTCAGCCGCGCGGCATCCTGTGGGTGCAGTTCGATGGCTGTCAGGCGATCCTGTTTGCGCAAGAGATGGCGAACGAGGCGCGGGGAACCGGGGTAATGCTGGATGCCCGGACCGAGATTCTCTTTCTCAACCGCTTCCAGCAAGGGATTCAAAAGGTTCGATTTTTTCTCATCGAGGAAAGCCTCGACGAGACGGCCGATCCCGTCCCGCCATTCGCCGGTTTTCTGCGCTTCTTCCGAACTGAGGTCGTAAAGACCGATTCCCGCATGGGTGTCGATCACGCGGAAAGCCTTGTCCTTGCGTTTCAGATATTCAACGATGCGGGCCACGATGGCGTGCTTGACCACATCGGCGAAGTTTCCCGCATGATAGGCGTGGCGATAATTCATGTTTCCCGCTTCGGTGAGGTCTGCACCTGATTTTCTGCTCACTGGCTCTACGCGTCCGCGCGAAAAATCGCTAGTGTTCCCGCCATGAACACACACGCAAACATCCATATCGGCCATTCGGCCTGTCCGCATGACTGTCCATCGACCTGTGCCCTCGATGTCGAGATAAAGGACGGCCGCATTGGCCGCGTCCATGGTGCCAAGGACAACAGCTACACCGCCGGTGTGATCTGCGCCAAGGTTGCCCGTTATGCCGAACGCATCCACCACCCTGACCGCCTGCTCAAGCCGCTGGTCCGTTCCGGCGTCAAGGGTGAGGGGCAGTGGAAGGAGGCGAGCTGGGAGGCCGCGCTCGACCGTATGGCCGAAGCCTTCCTGAAGGCGGAGGAAAAATACGGGACCGAGACCGTCTGGCCCTATTATTATGCCGGAACCATGGGGCTGGTGCAGCGCGATTCCATAGACCGGCTGCGGCACGCCAAACGCTATTCCGGCTTTTTCGGCACAGTCTGCACCAATGCCGCCTGGACCGGCTTTGTCATGGGTGCGGGCGATTTGCGCGGGCCCGATCCACGCGAGATGGCCAAGTCCGACTGCGTGGTGATCTGGGGCACCAACGCCGTTGCGACCCAGGTCAATGTGATGACGCATGCGATCAAGGCACGCAAGGAGCGTGGCGCGAAGATCATTGTCATCGACGTCTACGACAATGCCACCATGAAACAGGCCGATCTTGGCCTCGTTCTGAAGCCGGGTACGGACGCGGCCCTTGCCTGCGCGGTCATGCATGTCCTTTTCCGCGATGGTTTGGCCGACTGGGCATTTCTCGACAAATACACGGACGACCCCAAGGGACTTGAAGCGCATCTCAAGACCCGTACGCCCGAATGGGCGTCTGCCATCACCGGCCTTTCGGTTGACGAAATCGAGGGCTTTGCCAGGCTGGTGGGCGAGACGAAGCGCACCTTCTTCCGGCTGGGCTATGGGTTCACGCGCAATCGCAACGGTGTTGTGAACATGCACGCCGCCCTCTCCATTGCCGCCGTTACCGGCTGCTGGCAATATGAGGGTGGAGGGGCGTTTCACTCCAATTCCGGCATTTTTCGCCTCGACAAGTCGCAGATCGAGGGCAGTGCGCTGCGCGATCCCTCGATCCGTTCGCTCGACCAGGCGCAGATCGGGCGCATTCTGACCAATGACGACGAAGCGCTGCATGGCGGCCCGCCCGTCACGGCACTTCTGATCCAGAACACCAATCCGGCCAACATCGCTCCGGAACAGCGGCTGGTGAAGAAGGGTTTTCTGCGCGAGGACCTTTTCACCTGCGTGCACGAGCAGTTCATGACCGACACGGCGAAGCTTGCCGATGTGGTTCTGCCGGCGACGATGTTTTTGGAACATGACGACATCTATCGAGGTGGCGGTCACCAGCACATCATTCTCGGCCCCAAGCTCGTGGATGCGCCTGGTGAAGCACGCGAAAACCTGTTCGTGATCGAGGAGCTTGCGGAGCGTCTCGGCGTTGCCGACAAGGGCGGTTTTGGCCTGACGGCGCGCGAGCATGTCGAATTCATGCTGGAGAAGCGCGGGCTTGGTACGTTCGAAAGCTTCAAGGCCGATCGCTGGGCCGATGTACAGCCGGATTTCGACACCGCTCATTTCGTCGACGGTTTCGGTCACCCTGACGGCAAGTATCGGTTCCGGCCTGACTGGACGGGAACGCCTGCGCCCAACCGCCCGCCGGCCTCCATCGGCCTGCAGGGGCCGCACGCGCGCATGCCGGACTTTCCCGACCATATGGATTTTATCGAAGTGGCGGATCCGGAGCATCCCTACCGGCTGGCGACCTCGCCGGCGCGCACCTTCCTGAATTCGAGTTTTACGGAGACACCGGGCTCGGTGAAACGGGAAGGGCGGCCCGAACTGATGCTGCATCCAGACGATGCGGCAGAGCTCGGGCTTCAAAGCGGCGATCGCGTGGAGATCGGCAATCAACGCGGCGAGGTGGTTTTGCATGTGAAGCATTTTGACGGTGTGCGGCGCGGCGTGGTGATCGCCGAGGGCATCTGGCCGAACAGCGCGCATGAGCGCGGTGAGGGCATCAACGTGTTGACCGGTGCCGATTCCATCGCGCCATATGGCGGCGCGGCCTTTCACGACACGAAGGTGTGGGTGCGGGCTGTGTGAGCCCCGCGCCGTGCTCTTGCGCGTTTTGCTATTGGGGGCCGGATAGCCTGCGGCTTCCGGGATGACGGGGTGGGGTGATGTTCTCATCGTCGTCATCCCGGCCGAGCGGAGCGAGAGCCGGGACCCATTGAGAGGCGCGGCCGGTGTACGCAGAGGGTGGCGTCGGTGGTGCCGGGGTGAGAACCGGGCCGTGCGCTCGCGCGTTCCTCCAATGGGTCCCGGGTCAAGCCCGGGATGACGGCCTCCTTCTCCCCGCGAGCGGGGAGAAGGTCCCGGCAGGGGGATGAGGGGCGGGCGGTGCCTTGCGGTCTTCTCCACCTCTGTCGGTATCCTTGCAGGTGACGGCGCTCGCCCCTCATCCTCACCTTCTCCCCGCTCGCGGGGAGAAGGGGGCGTTTGGTGTTGGTGTGCACTCATCAAGCGGAGCATGGACGAGAACCGGGCCGTGCTCTTGCACGTTCTGCCAATGGGTCCCGGGTCAGGCCCGGGATGACGGGAGTGGGTATTTCAAGGCAGGCTCCATCGTTGCCGCGCGGGGGAGCCGCCGGGGTTTGCATCGTTCGGGAAACGGGGCGCGTTTTTCGTGCCTCTCTGTTGGAATTGAAGTGGCGCGAAAAGCGCGCCCCGCCGGCCGCTGTCCCGTCTGCCGACCGGTCACTCGGGCGATCTGTGCCCTAGCGGCTTTTCCGCAACCGACATGATGCCGGCCGCCGGCCTTTCGCGGGCCCTCACAGGCCTCGGGTCACCGAACCCAAGGGGGAGGCTGCCGTCGCCCCTCCTGATCCCCGGCTCCGGACCCGGTTCCCGACAGGGGCGATGGCTGGGAGTGTAGCGGAGGTTTTGGGGGTGGGGAGAAAAGAGCGAATAGGGAGTAGCGAATAGCGAGTAGGGAACGTATTTCGCCAACGTCGTCATCCTATGGCTTGACCATAGGATCCATGCCGTTGCGCTGGTGATGGGGTGCGGGTGAGAAAAAGTGGGGCTGTTTTCTGGAGACCGGAGTTTATCCCCGGCGCTACGGGATGGATCCTCGGGTCAAGCCCGAGGATGACGAAGGTGGGGGCTTCCCCCTCAATCGCGGCGTTCGCCGGGGGAGACAATCGCAATGTCGCGGCGTTCGTCTTCGACGCCGGAAAAGACGGCGACGCCGTCGGACATGCGCACGCTACCCTCAGCCAGTAGGCGGAGCGCCAGCGGGTAAAGACGGTGCTCAAGCTTGAGAACCCGCTCGCCAAGCGTCTCTTCCGTGTCGTCGGTGAGGACGGGAACGGCGGCCTGGGCGATGATCGGGCCCTCATCCATCTCCGGCGTGACGAAATGAACGGTGCATCCGTGGACGCGCACGCCGGTCGCAAGTGCGCGGGCATGCGTATCAAGCCCGCGAAAGCTGGGCAGGAGGGCAGGGTGGATGTTGATCATACGCCCTTTCCATTTCTGCACGAAATCCGGGCTTAGAAGGCGCATGTAACCAGCCAGACAGACAATTTCCGCCTTGAGCTCGGTCAGCGCCTTGTGGATCGCCGCATCATGCGCCTCGCGTCCATCATAATCGCGCGATGAAACCACTCTTGTGGGGATGCTGTGCGTGGCGGCAATCTCGAGACCGCGGGCGTCGGCGCGGTTGGAGACCACACCGACGATCTCTGCTGGAAACGACGGATCGATGGCGGCGGCGATGAGGGCCGCCATGTTCGATCCGCGGCCTGAGATGAGGACCGCGACCCTTTTGCGTGTCCGGCGCGTCATAGGGCGAGAGAACCGCGATAGGTGACGCCGGCGGCCTGGCGCGGGACGATCTGGCCAAGCATGGTGACATGCTCGCCCGCCTGCTGGAGGAGTGCCGCGATCTGTGCCGCCTCGTCGGCGGCAACCGCCACAACCATGCCGATGCCGCAATTGAAGGTAGAGAGCATTTCGCTCTCGGCAACACCGCCCGTCTTGGCGAGCCAGGAAAAGACCGCCGGCACATCGATTGCGTCGAGGTCGATCTCGGCGGCCAGATGATCGGGCAGCACGCGCGGCAGGTTTTCCGGAAAACCGCCACCGGTGATGTGAGCAAGCGCCTTGATGCCCCAGGCGGCCTTCAATGTGGCGAGCAGGGGTTTGACATAGATGCGGGTTGGCTCAAGCAGCGCTTCGCCAAGCGTCTTGTCCGGCGCGAAGGGGGCCTTGTCGTCCCAGCCCAAACCGGCATCGGAAACGATGCGGCGCACCAGCGAAAAACCGTTGGAATGAACGCCGGAGGAGGCGAGGCCCAGAAGGACGTCACCCTCGGCAATGTCGCCCGTGGGCAGAAGACGGTCCCGCTCTGCCGCGCCCACGGCGAAGCCCGCCAGGTCGTAATCCTCGCCGTGATACATGCCCGGCATTTCCGCCGTCTCGCCACCGATCAGCGCGCATCCGGCCTGCCGGCAGCCCTCGGCAATGCCCGAAACGATGGCCGCACCCTGATCGGGATCGAGCCTGCCGGTTGCGAAATAATCGAGGAAGAAGAGCGGCTCGGCGCCCTGAACGACAAGATCGTTGACGCACATGGCGACGAGGTCGATGCCGACCGTGTCGTGCCGGTCCGCGTCGATGGCGATTTTGAGCTTGGTGCCGACGCCATCATTGGCGGCCACGAGGATCGGGTCGGTGAAGCCGGCTGCTTTCAGATCGAACAGGCCGCCGAAACCGCCGATCTCGCTGTCAGCGCCCGGCCGGCGCGTGGCGCGCACCATGGGCTTGATCTTTTCCACCATCCGGCTGCCGGCATCGATATCGACGCCCGCATCGGCATAGGTGAGGCCGTTTTTACGTTCCTGAGCCATTTCGTTCTCGCCGCCGCGTTTTTTTGGGCTTCTGACATGAAGGGGGCGCTTCCGCAAGGCGGGAGATATCAACAGGCTGGCCTATTGAAAGCGCGCCGCTCTCCCCCAATGTGTCAAAGCCTGCGATAAGTGTGTCCCGAAAATGCCTCCGACCGCAACGAAAAGGGCAGGGCAGTGGGCGGCGAGGGTGGAGATTATCCGTTGACGATACCCAACATCATCACATTGATGCGCTTCTTCCTTGTGCCGGGCGTGGTGTTCGCCCTTTTGACGGGGGAGTATGGCTGGGCGTTCGCCGGATTTCTGGCGGCGGGCATCTCCGACGGTGTGGACGGGTTCATCGCGCGCCATTTCGACCAGCGCACCGAGCTTGGCGCCTATCTCGATCCGATCGCCGACAAGCTGCTTCTGGTGAGCGTTTTCGTGGTGTTCGGCTATATGATGGAACTGCCGCTCTGGCTGGTGATCGCGGTCGTGTCGCGCGATGCGCTGATCGTGGGTGGCGTGCTTCTGGCCAATGTGATGGGGCATCCGGTGGCCATGAAGCCGCTCTTCGTCTCCAAGGCGAACACGCTGGCGCAGATATTGCTGGCGCTGCTGGTTCTGGCCGAACTCGCATTCGGATACAGTTCGGGGGCGGTGCGGATTGCGCTGATCATCGCCACCGGCCTCTTGACCGTGGCTTCCGGAGCGGCCTATCTCGTCGCCTGGATCAAGCATATGAGTGGTTATGCCGAAAGTGACGCCGAAGGACGCTGAAAACGGGGCCGGGCCGGTGATCGCCCGTCCGACGCTGGCGCGCCATATCGCCTTCTGGGGCCTGGCGGGGCTGGGGCTTGTTCTGTTTCTCTACGTCTTCAGTTCCATTCTGCTGCCCTTCCTGGCGGGCATGGTGCTGGCGTATTTCCTCGATCCCGTTGCCGACCGGCTGGAGAAGATGGGGCTTTCGCGCATCGCTGCGACCGTTGTGATCCTGATCGGCTTTATTATCGCGGTGTTGCTCGGCCTGATGATCGTGCTGCCGGTGCTGGGCACCCAGCTAGCCGACTTCGCAAGCCGTCTGCCGGACAATCTGACACGGTTGCAGGAACTTGCGAACCGGCTCGAACCGGCATGGCTCGACAGTTTCATCAATGGCGAGACCGACGCCGTGCGCGACAATCTGAGCTCGATCCTGGCGCAGGGGACGGGCTTTCTCGGCACGCTCTTCAAATCGGTCTGGAGTTCGGGCGTGGCGATCGTCAACGTGGCGAGCCTGTTTGTTGTGACGCCCGTGGTGGCGTTCTACATGCTGCTCGACTGGGATCACATGGTGGAGAAGGTGGATAGCTGGGTGCCGCGCGACCATGTGGAGACGGTGCGCCAGATCGCCCGCGACATCAATGTCGCAACGGCGGGCTTCGTGCGCGGGCAGGGCACGCTGTGCCTCATTCTCGGTATTTTTTATGCCGTCGGCCTGTCGCTGGTCGGGCTCAATTTCGGGCTGTTGATCGGGCTTTTTGCGGGGCTGATCAGCTTCATCCCCTATGTGGGCTCGCTGCTCGGCTTCGGCCTGTCGATCGGCATCGCGCTGGTGCAGTTCTGGCCCGAATGGTGGTGGGTGCTCGCGGTGGCGGCGATCTTCTTCTCCGGCCAGTTCCTGGAAGGCAACATCCTGCAGCCGAAACTGGTGGGCAAGAGCGTGGGCCTTCATCCGGTGTGGCTGATGTTTGCGCTGTTCGCCTTCGGCTATCTGTTCGGCTTTGCGGGGCTCTTGATCGCCGTTCCGGCGGCGGCGGCCGTTGCCGTTCTGGTACGCTTCGCCATCAACCAGTATCTCGCGTCGCCGCTCTATAGCGGGCACGCGGAAACGCCGGCCAAAACGCCGAAATCCCGGGGCTGAAGCCATGCCGTCGCGCCAGCTACCGTTCGATTTGGCCCCGGGAGAAGCGCTGAGCCGCGACGATCTGGTGGTGACGCCGGCCAATGCGCGCGCAGCCGCCCTGATCGAAAACTGGCCTTCCTGGCCGGCGCCGGTGGTCATTCTTGCCGGCCCCGCCGGCAGCGGCAAGTCGCATCTCGCCGCCATCTGGCGCGAGGAAGCGGGCGCAGCCGAAATAGCCTGCGACGGGATCGAAGCGGCGGCGATCGAAGAAGCGGGGCTGCGGCCGGTCCTGATCGACAATGTCGACAGCGGGTCGATCGACGAGAACGGCCTTTTCCACCTGATCAACGCCGCGCGCGCCGGCGGCCAGCCCATGCTCCTGACCGCGCGCAGTTTTCCCGGCGCCTGGGGCGTCAGACTGCCGGATCTTCTGTCGCGCCTCAAGGCCGCGGCGACCGTGGAGATCGACGAACCCGACGACATGCTGCTCGCCGGCGTGATCACGAAACTCTTCGCCGACCGTCAGGTGGATGTGGAACCGCATGTGGTGCAGTTTCTCGTGCGCCGCATCGAGCGTTCTCTGTCGAGCGCGATCCGGGTGGTGGACGCCATCGACCGTGCCGCACTCGAGCGCAAGACGCGCATCACCCGGCCCCTGGCAGCAGAGGTGGTGACGGCACTCGAAGCGGGCGGCGGCTTCAACGAAGGATAGGGATGCCGCGGCATTCCGCATCCGAAGCTGAAGCACGAACGGAACCATTTGCGCACAACTCTGTTTGTTCTCCCGAAGCCAGGCAGAAGGCAAAGGAGTGCACTATGAGTGACGAACGCAAGGAACGCACGACGGTGGTCACGACGGGAAGCGGCGGTGGAGCCGGGTGGTTTCTCGCCGGGGGGCTGATCGTTGCCCTGATTCTGGGTGGTTTTCTGTTTTTTGGTGGTTTCATCGGCAGCGGCACGAGTGGCGGCGGCGTCAATATCGATGTTCCCGAGAAGGTGACGATAGAGACACCCAAGCCATCCGAATAGCGCGGTGGTTGCGGCAATCCCGCCGCATCTCTGGCAGATAGGTATTGCCCCGCCGGCCTGATGGGCAAGCGGGGCTTTCCTGTGTGAAAGGTCGGGTCTATCTGACCCGACCCAAAGCTGAGAAAGAGGAACAATGTCCTCTTGATCAGAAACGAACAGCAAGCATTCCGGTGAGCCCATGCTCCTGCACGTCAGCGGATATCTGGCCGCGATAGGCAAGGCCGACCGTCGATTGTGCGGTGAGATCGAAATCCAACCCGGCCTCGATCAGCGCCGCGTTTCGCGCGATGGGGGCGCCGGCAACGGTGAATTCCGAACCGCCCGAAAAGGCGTGAGTGGCAGTTGGAGCTACGTCGCCGAAGACATGTCGCCATCCGACCGTCGCATTGAAGGTTGCCGGTATCGAGGCGAGCTGGAAACTGTGTTCCACCCGCGTGCCAAGAGTGGCGATCCCCGTATCCATGGACTGGCCGCTGACCGACAGTGCAGCCGTGCCGCCCTGTTCGATGAACCTGTCTGAACGCTGGTTCACATAGGCCAGATTGACGAATGGTTCGACGCTCGCTGCCGCAAGGTCAAACCTGTAGCTCGTCTCGCCGAAGGCCTGGAGGGTCGCAGCGTCATAATCCGCACTCGGATCGTTGGCGAGTGCGCCGGCCCGGACATGCCGCCTTGAATCAATGCTGTGCCAGCTGTAGCCAAGGCCCGCCCGGACTCCGAGCCTGCCCATTTCGGTGCCGGCGTAGAGGCCCAGGTGATAGTCTTTGCTGTCAATTGATGAAGAAACCGATGGCGCGCGAAGCTGCGATACCCCGTAGCCGCCAAGAACACCCAGGCGCCACCCGCTGGCCAGAACATCCGCTCCTGCGAACAGACCGCCTGAGGAGAGTTCCATCGTCACAGCATTTACATCATCATCGATATCCGCCCAAGAACCATATGCCTCGCTCCAGAAAGCAGGCTGCGTGCCGCTGGGAACGGCGTCCCGCGTGTTTTCGTCAGCCCCGTATGAAAGCGGCTGCATTCCCTGGTCAGACGTTGCGAAAGCCGTTCTGATACGCTCGTTCGCAGCGCTGCGCAGGAAAATGCTGTTCTGGTTGAGAGCGCCCTGGAATGAAGGGTGCGCCTCGCCGGACAGGGAGCTCAGCCCCATCCGCGCCGCGTCTTCATCCGACATGGAGACGATGGCCTGCCAGACTGCATTGCCGGTCGGAAGTGCATCCACTGCGGCGCCGGTTGCCCGCTGATTCGGTGTCCGCCCGATATCTGCGAACGAAATGTCATTGCGGATGAGCTCCAGCGTAACGTCATTGCCGTCTCCGCCCGTGTATTCAATCTTCTCGTCAAGGAAGAGAAGATTGCTGGTGACATCGGCGAAAGTGCCGGCAATCGCATCCATGCCTTGATTGTCGAGGATCACATAGGGGCCATTGAGAATTGGCCAATCCGACGCGGCCAGTGGTGTTCCCGTCAGCGCCAGGGTGGCGCCGGTGATGTCGACGACACCCTGCACGACCAGTTTGTCTGCTGCAGCCGGTGTCACTTCAATCGCCAACGTTCCGTGATTGGTGTAATCGCCATTGATGGTGTGGGTGCCGATCGAATTGCCGGGGCTGTGAACCCCGCCGGCTTCGATCATTGTGTCGCTCAACGTTCCGATACCGCCAAGCGTGGCGTTGCTACGAACGCGGATGCTGCTCGAAACGTGGGCACTTGCATGTACGCTGTCGCCCACGATCAGCGTTCCCTGATCAACGACGGTCAGGCCGGTATAATCATTCCTGCCGTTGAGCGTGAGGACGCCGGTACCTTGCTTGGCAAGCCCGCCCGCGCCTGTGATCTTGCCGTCGACCGAGGTTGATTTTCCATTTCCGTTGACCGTGAGGACTGCGCCGCTGTGAAGGGTAATGTTGCTCCCGGCCCCTGCCGTCAATGAACCGATCGTTTCGGAGACGTTCACGCGGAGTGAAGCGCGCGTGTCATCGGAGAGAACCACATCCGTATTGTCGCCGACTGCGGTTCCACTCACGAGAAGGATGCTGCCAGATCTGATGGTCAGGGGCCCTGTGAACGTGTTCGTTCCTGCGAGCGTCAGGGCTGACACACCGAGCGCGCTGCCGGAGACATCATCGAGTATCAGGCTCCCGGTTCCGCTAATGGAGCCGGCGAAATACCCGCTCATAGAGGATACCGGCACCCCGTCGCCATGGATGATGAGTGTATTGCCGTTAAGAAGAATCCTGTCGTTTGATGAGGCACCGCCGATCATGCCGACCGTTTCATCCGATAGAAGCTCAAACGCGCCGGAGCCAGAAAGCGTCACAAAGTTCGTGTCGCCGATTGCGTTGCCTCCTGAAACGGCAATCTTGCCATCGTATATAGCGACCACACCGTCCCCGGTGGTTGTGTTGTTGCCTGATAAGGTCAGCGTTCCCGTGCCGTATTTCTGCAGGTAATCCGTGAAGAAATCCGTCTGCCCGCTCCAGTTTCCCGAGAAAGTGGTGTCGGCGTTCTGGTTCAGGATAAGCGAGCCCGAGGGACCGCCTGTCGTGATTGTTCCACCGGTGCCGGACAGGCTGGTTGCGTTTTGCGCCGCATCGCCCAGATCGTAAGTGCCGCTATTGAGAACGATTGGGGCCACGGTTTGCGCCTGTGCGGAAATCCCGTCGATTGCGGGAAGCCCGCATACCCCCGTCAGGACGACCGAGCTCAATGCGCCGCTCTTCGCTACAGCAAGATTGAGGGTCCTGACGCCCCGGAAAACAGATGTCCGCTTCGAATCGTTCAGCAATTTTGTAAGCTCCAATTTTATTTTGGAGCATCTAGGTTTTTCAGTATAAGAAATACAAGCCTCGTTCTCTGTCAAAAATTTATTGTATTTCAAAATACTATGGAAAACTCATATTTAATCGCGCCTCGGTTGTATTTTAATACATCTTGTGGGTGTATCCGGTCCTGCGCCAGTCCTGTGCGGATGCGGGGTGAGGCGTTTTGATCGCCAGACGCCGTTTCAGTCCGCCTTTGGAAGGGGAGGGAAAGGTCCTGTTGTCACACAAGCATGTTCAGCATGCTGGGTGGGTGTCGGGCGGGTGCTGGGCGTTTTCAGGCTTGTTTGCGTGGGCCTTTTGCGCGCACCGATGCCACGGCCCATCGATTGTTCGGCTTTTGGGGCATTCGCCTATTGCCAAACCCGGACTGAGTCACTAGGGAAAGCGGGCATCGGAGCGTAGCGCAGCCTGGTAGCGCATCTGGTTTGGGACCAGAGGGTCGCAGGTTCGAATCCTGCCGCTCCGACCATCTTTCCGCATGTCGCATGAACTGCGGCATGCTGCCTGTTTCGGCGTTTTTACGCCTGCTGGAAACGAGGTTTACGACGTGTCTGCGCGCATTTTCAGCCCGGCCAAGACGGCCATGCAGTCCGGCAAGGCCAAGACCGGACTCTGGATACTGGAGTTCGATCCCGAGGTGCCGCGCAAGATCGACCCGCTTATGGGCTACACGTCCTCTTCCGACATGAAGAGCCAGGTTCGCCTGACCTTTGAAAGCAGGGAAGAGGCCGTGGCCTACGCGGAGCGGAACGGCATTCCCTTCCGTGTGGAAGAACCGCACCAGCCCAAGCGGCGCCAGGTTTCCTACGCGGACAATTTCCGCTATGACCGCAAGACCCCGTGGACGCACTGAATCCGGCGTTCACGCGTCGGTCCCGTAGCTCAGTTGGATAGAGCACCGGCCTTCTAAGCCGATGGTCGCAGGTTCGAGCCCTGCCGGGATCGCCACCCTGAATTTCGGCCTTCGATTTCATTGATTTTTCTGCGCTATGCCGCGCACCGGTTTTGAGGTCAGGGAATACGGCGTTCGAAGCCTGCTCTGCCAGGCGGCTCCGGTTCGCTCAACGCGCCCCTCAGGAGATTCGGCAGGCGCAACGCGATCCGATTGCCTCGCTTCCGATTGTCTGTCAGCTATCGCGCTCGTAGCAGCAGTGATCTCCCAGGTTTGAACGAGTTCCCATCCCTGCATAGTACACCTGTACAGGTAGATTTCCCGACTTTGCTGTGATGAACCCCTTACAAGGCAGCTATCGCGAGGATGGCTGAAAGTTCTTGGAGGGTATTGTGAAGATCATTTTGGCTGTTTTGCTCTGTCTTTCTATCGCAGCCTGCAGTTCGACATCGGACGGCCCGGGGAGGAGCGTTTCCGCCTCCGGCGAGAAGGGTGCGGCTCAGTATGCGTCGCGGAAAGACGCGTGCGGACAGGCACGACAATCACAGGACGGCGCTGCCGTGATGGGGGCTCTGCTTGGTGCAGTGGGGGATTTTGCCCCCTATAGCAGCCGGAGCGGCTGGGCGGTAAATCGTGCCGCCTATGCAGGGCGCAGAATGGCAGGGGCGGCGGAATCGGCGAGCGCACGAGAGGCCAGCCGCCAATGCTGATGAAGCCAATGGGTGCCGGAGGCAGCCACTCGTGACAGGTCAGCGGCCTGGATCGTCGTGCGTCCATTCGGAGGCACGGCGATCCAGGCTATTGATGGAGCAACGGAACAACCCGAAAACCGGATTTCACGTTTCGGTGCGGTGCTCTGGCATCAGTCGACATTTCTAGGAGAGACCCAGCCTGCGGTCGAGAATTCCCTGTGCTTCAGCGCTTATCGAAGCGATGATATCCGAGGCGCTCTGCTCGGTATCGACAAGGCCGACAGCCTCCCCGACGAAAGGTGCGACAATTGACGTGTCTGCGGCTTCAACGGCGGTTTGCCAGCGCTGCTCTTCTGTCGGCAGCGCTCGTCTGAGCCTGGCTTCGTCATCGGTCCAACGGTCCACGAAGGCGGTTCGCAACACCCGGCCTGAATAGCGTTCGGGCCAGTCGATGCGGCGGATTGTGTCGATCACGCGGGTTCGGACCGTATCGTCGCCTGTATGTGCGAGGGTCGTCTGGATCAGCCTCCTGTCGACCAGGGACTCTGCCGCGCCCCAGAAACGCGTCCCGACCACCACGCCGTCGGCACCAAGCGCAATCGCGGCAACGAGACCACGTCCGTCGGCAATGCCCCCGGCAGCGCAGAGAAGCGTTTCGCTGCGGCGACGGGCAATCTCATCGGCCACTTCAGGAACGAAGGCCATCGTGCCTCTGCTCTGGCCGTGCCCGCCCGCGTCGCCCCCCTGGGCGACCACCACATCAACGCCAAGGTCAATGGCATGACAGGCATCGCGAAAGGTCTGAACCTGGCAGATCACCGGTACGCCGGCTTTCCGCACCGTGGCGAGAAACGGGGCAGGATCGGCAAAGGACAGAAACAGCGCACGGGGCTGAAGCATCAGCACCGTTTCGAGCAGGTCAGGCTGATCATCCAGGGCAAAGGAGATGAAGCCGCATCCGACCGGCATATCGCCGGCAATGGCGAATTGATCTTCAATCCAGCCCCTGTCGCCATACCCGCCGCCTATCAGCCCGAGGCCGCCGGCGCGGGAGACGGCGGCAGCAAGCGCGCCTCCCGCAACGAAGGCCATCGGCGCCTGGATCAGCGGCAGCGTGAGGCCGAACCGTTCCGTAAGCCGGGTCCTCATTGCCCTGCCCTGTAGTCTTCCACGGGCAGCCCGCCGATTCCCCAGTGCTCGAGCTCCACCTCGTCGATCACGACGAAGGTTGTCGCGGGATGCTTTCCAAGTGTCTCCCGGAGCAACTCCGTAACGCCGGCAATCAGGCGGGCCTTGTCCCGGGCTGAAGGGCCGGTGCCGCCCGGACCTCCTTCCCGCGTGATCTTGATGTTCACATAGGGCATGGGGTCAGTCCTTTCGGGGAATGTAAGAGAAGGTCTTGCTTACGATGCGCCACTTGCCAGCGTGCCGGACGAGCGTCAGATAGTCCAGATAATCGCGTCCCATCATGCTCATTTTCGCGGTGATGCGGGCGATGCGATCGCCTCCGAACGCGATCTCGAGAATGGCTTCATCGCGCGGGTCCCCGCGTTTGACCGGTGGTTCGCGCCTGTCGATGCGGGCCATGTAGGCGTCGATGTCGAGGTAGAGTTCGTCTCCCTCCGTTGCGCAGACATAGGCAAGACGCGGATGGAAAACGTCGCGCAGCAGCGTGCTGTCGGCCCGGTAAAGTCCCTCGAAATAGGACGCCATCAGCGCCACCACTTCGCTGTGATCGGCGGGGGTCACTGGATCAGGCCCTCCGCTTTCATGGCGCTCTGCGCGGAAGGGCGCGCGGCGACGCGCTCGATGAAGGCTTCAAGACAGGGCCAGGGGGAAAGGTCGATCTCCGTGACCTTCGCCCAACTGGCTACGGCGAAGAGATAGGCATCCGCCACCGAGAACCGGTCCGCCACCAGCCATTCGCCGCCATTGGCCAGCTGCTGTTCGACCCGGTCGAACCTGGTGGCCACGGCCGTCCTGGCGTCCGCCTTCTCGTCTTCGCTTGCGCCGGTTCGGAAAAGAGGTCCGAACGCCTTGTGCAACTCTGTCGCCACCCAGTTGAGCGCCTCGTGCAGGCGGGATCGCTCAAAGGTGCCCGCCTGCGGTGCCAGTCCGGCCGTGGGGTGACGGTCGGCGATGAGCTGAAGCACGGCGGCACCTTCACTCAGGATATTCCCGTCGTTGAGGTGCAGGGCGGGCACGTAGCCATTCGGGTTGATTGCGCGATAATCGCTGCCGGTCTCGGTGCGTCCGGCCTCGGTATCCACCCGCTCGATCTGGAAATCCGCGCCGGTCTCATAAAGGGCGATGTGGCTCGCCAGAGAGCAGGCGCCGGGTTTGTAATAAAGCTTCATTCTGGAGTCTCCGGTTGACAGGATGACTCTCTCTAGCTCCGAATTCGATCTAATGATAATATCAAGATTTCAACAGCTCGATGCATAAAATAGATCATCATGAAATACGACCAGCTTCTCGCTTTCGATGCGATCGTTATGGCCGGCACGTTCCGCAAGGCCGCCGAGAGATTGAACAAATCCCAGAGTGCGGTGAGCCACGCGATCCGGCAGCTGGAGGACGAACTGGAATTGAGGCTCTTTTCTCGTGATGGCTACCGGCCGAAACTGACGGCGCAGGGGGAGGTGTTTTTTCGTGAAACCAGCCGCGCTCTGGCGCAGATGCAGGCGCTTGGCGAGATCGCGGCGCGGCTCAGGGCGCGCGAAGAAGCCGAACTGCGGATCGCGGTGACCGCCACCCTGCCGCTGGAACGGCTCCTGCCGGTGCTTGAAGAAATCGGGCGACGGTTTGCCGCCACGCACCTGCGCCTCTCGACTGAAATGATGGGCGGTGCGATCGCACGGCTGATGGAAGGCAATGCCGATCTTGCCGTGGCGACGCTGGATGGCGTGCCGATGGATGCGGTGGAAACCCGGCGCATGGCTGAAGTCACCATCCGCCCCGTGGCCAGCCGGCTTCTGGCCGACCGGCTGGGGCCTGATGCAAAGTCGGCGGCGGGGCTGCAGGCCATTCCGCAAATTGTCGTTGCAGGTACCGGGGGACCGGAAGGCGACCAAAGCCGTGACCTGTTGCCAGGAGGGCGCAAATGGACGGTGTCGGACTTCGCTGCAAAGAAACAGGTTATCCTGAGCGGGCAGGGCTGGGGCGGCATGCCGGATCACTTGATCAGGGATGAGATTGCCGCAGGAACGCTGGTGCCGCTGACTGTCGAAGCGTTTCCACCGCGTCGCTCTGAACTTTTTGCCATTCGACGCCGCGATCAGGCGCTGGGGCCGGTCGCCAGGGCGATATGGGCGCGGCTCTCCGATACCGGGCCGGACCTGGCGGAAAATGCCGGGGCCGACAGTGCCGTTCGTGGCGAAACGATTTGAAACATGTTCAGGCTCCTGATCCAGCCGGAGAACGAGCCGGTGATCCCGCGGCCGACATGGTTGAGGACCGGATCGGCCAGGATTGCCGGTCCGGCTCTTCAGGGCAATTCCAGGAAATGCGGGCGCTGGCGACAGAACATGCGGAGCGCGGCGTAGCAGCCGGCCCCGCACCGATACAGCGATGCGCCAACGCAGGGATGACGTGCAGTACGGCTTTTTGTGCCGCCTGGGCATGGCTGGGAGCGTCGCACCTGAGCGGGTCGCTCGGCGGGGCGCATGCTTACGGGTCGGATGTCTGCCGGCGCAATGTCTTGGCATATCCTCTACAGGGGGATAGCATATCCAAATGGACACAAAACCCCATCTGCACGAAACCCACCCCCAGATCGTCAAGCGGCTCAAGCGCGCCGATGGGCATCTGCGCGGTGTCATTGACATGATCGAAGCCGGCAGGCCCTGCCTCGACATCGCCCAGCAGCTCCATGCCGTCGAAAAGGCCATCGCCCAGGCAAAGAAGACGCTGATTCAGGATCATCTCGATCATTGTCTGGAGGCGGTGGTCGGCCCCATGACGCGCGAGCGGCGGCAGTCGATCGATGAATTCAGGGAAATAGCGAAGTATCTTTGATGCTGGCGATCCTTAAAAACCGCACCTACCGTCATCTCTTCGCTGCCCAGATCATCGCGCTGGTGGGAACCGGCCTTGCGACGGTGGCCCTCGGTCTGCTCGCCTTCGATCTGGCCGGCGAGAACGCAGGCGCCGTTCTGGGCACGGCGCTGGCGATCAAGATGATCGCCTATGTGGGTGTTGCGCCCATCGCTTCGGCCTTTGCCGAAAGGGTGCCGCGCCGCGCCATGCTGGTGGCGCTCGACCTGGTGCGCGCCGGCGTCGCGGTGTTTCTGCCCTTCGTCACGGAAATCTGGCAGGTTTATATCCTGATCTTCATGCTGCAATCGGCCTCAGCGGCCTTCACGCCCACCTTCCAGGCCACGATTCCAGATATCCTTCCGGATGAGAAAGCGTATACGCGCGCGCTTTCCCTTTCGCGTCTCGCCTATGATCTGGAAAGTGTGGTGAGCCCGATGCTGGCGGCGGCGCTGCTCTCCTTCATCACCTTTCACAGCCTGTTCGCCGGAACTGTGATAGGGTTTCTCGCCTCGGCCGCGCTTGTCGTGTCGGTGGCGCTGCCGAGCCCGAAGCCTGCCCGGCCGCGCGGCATTTACGACCGCACGACGCGCGGCATCCGTATTTATCTGGCAACGCCGCGCCTGCGCGGGCTTCTCGCGGTCAACCTTGCCGTCGCCTCGGCAGGTGCACTGGTGATCGTCAACACGGTGGTCTATGTGCAGGCCGCCTTCGGCCTCGACAACCAGGCGACGGCGCTGGCGCTTGCGGCATTCGGCGGCGGTTCGATGGCGGCGGCGCTGGCGCTGCCGCGGCTTCTGGACACCGTGCCGGACCGCACTGCAATGCTGACAGGGGCTTCGCTCCTGGCCGCTGGCACAGTCTTGGCTGCGGTGCTGCCCGGCTATGGCTGGATGCTCCCGCTGTGGTTTGTGCTTGGCATCGGGTACTCGACCGCGCAGACGCCTTCGGGCAGGCTTCTCAGGCGTTCGGCCAATCCAGAGGACCGCCCGGCGCTGTTCGCGGCACAGTTCGCGCTCTCGCATGCCTGCTGGCTGATCGCCTATCCGCTTGCCGGCTGGGCGGGTGCAGCGCTTGGTCTGCCGTTCACCGCGGTCATCCTTGCCGCCGTGGCCGCTATCGCCATCGGCATCGCTCTGGCGATCTGGCCGGCCGACGACCCGGTGGTCATCGAGCACACCCATGACGACCTTCCGGCAGATCATCCCCATCTTGCCGACGCCGGGCACGGGCACCGCCATGCCCATGCCTATGTCATCGACGACATGCATGTCACATGGCCGCGTGAGCGCTGACGAAGCGTCGGGAAAGTGTGTGCAGCATCCCCCGCTATCGCCGGAAGCTGGACGGAATGGAAGTCGCCCTCGTCCTTCTACCTATGCGCAGCTCGCGGCCACCAGCGCCCGCGCCATGTGCTGCAATAGGGGGATCACTTCCCTGCCATCGAGCATTCCGGAGCTGACGAAAGCGCCGTTGATGAGCACGGCGAGCTGTCCGCCGAGCTCTTCCGGCTTTCCTGCTCCAAGGCGTTCGGCGAGGACAGTCAGGCGGCGGCGCATTTCCGCCTTGTGATCGTGCGCGACCTTGCGTGCCGGATGATCGGCTTGCGGAAACTCGGCGGCGACATTGATCTGCGGGCAGCCGCGGTAATTCGGCCGACCGGCGCGTTCGCCGATCCAGGCAAGATGCGCGTCCAGTTCAGCGGCCGGATCTCCGGCGTTTTCGCGTGCGACCGCGTCCCAGGTGCTCCAGAAGTCTTCGTCTTCGCGTCTGAGGAAGGCGGCGATCAGATCATCCTTGGTGCGGAAATGCCGGTAGAGGCTTGTCTTGGCGACCCCGGCTTCCGCCACAACGAGATCGACCCCGACCGCGTGGACACCGCGCGCATAAAAAAGCTTCGAGGCTGTTTCCAGCACCCGTTCACGGACATCCATACCGCTTGCTGCAATCGCTTCAGCTACACTGCTGCCTGTTTTCGCCATTCGGGCACCTCCATCGAGAGGAGCCTAACATAATCGCGCTTGACGCACTACAGACCTGTACGTACTGTGTCGATACAAACAGGTCTGTAGCGATAAGCGGGAAAATGATCGGGCAAGTGGAAACCGTTGAGGAAAATACGGTGAAGGGCGGTCAGGCGAAGGCGGTGGCCGTTTTCGGGGCGGGCGGTCATACGGGCCGCTTCGTGGTGGCGGAGCTGATGCGGAGGGGCATCGCGCCGATGGCCGTCGTGCGAAGTGCCGCGACGCTCCAGCGGGAAGGCGTCTTCGGTTCAGAGATCGATATACGTGAAGCCGGCATCGACGACGACGCCTCGCTCGACCGCGCCTTTGCCGGCGTGGACGCGGTGATCAACTGCGCGGGTCCTTTCCTGGATACGGCAGGGCCTGTCGCGGCAGCGGCCATTCGTGCGGGTGCGCATTATCTGGATGTGACCGCGGAGCAGCCGAGCGCAATGGCGACTTTTGAGACCTTCGACGAAGCGGCGCGCAATGCGGGTGTGCTCATTCTTCCCGCAATGGGGTTCTATGGCGGTTTTGGCGATCTGCTGGTGACCGCTGCCGCCGGTGGATGGACGGATGTGGACGACATTCGCATCGCCATCGCCCTCGACACCTGGCATCCGACCAAAGGCACGCGGATCACGGGCGAGCGCAACACGGCGCAGCGGCTGGTCGTTTCAAACGGCAGCCTGGTGCCGCTCGTACCCGCCGCAGACGATCTCGAAATCGACTTTCCTGAGCCGTTCGGCCGACAGAACGTCGTCGCGCTGCCCTTTTCCGAAATTCCCGTCATTACCCGCCATCTACGGCCGCGCGAGTTGCATTCCTTTCTGAACCGGACTGCGCTGCGCGATGTCCGTGACGCCGCGACCCCGGCCCCGAAGGCCACCGACGAAACCGGTCGTTCACCGCAGCAATTCGCCATAGACGCTGCTATCCGAAAGGGCGGCGAAACGCGCCGGATTGCGGCACGGGGCCGCGATATCTACGCCTTTTCCGCACCGTTGATCTGCGAAGCCGTCGAGCGTCTGCTCGACGGAAGAAGCCGCGGCAGCGGCGCCCGGGCTCCGGGCGCAGTGTTTGAGGCCGGCGACTTTCTTGACGCCCTAAGCGCGCAGGTTCCCGACTTCGAACTGATCCGAAAATGATGGCGCGGAATGCATCCGGCACTGGAAATGCTGCAGGAGGAGAATGCGACATGAGCAGCAAAGAAACAGCCGTGCGTTTTGCCAGATTGCACGTTAGAGGATCGCCGCTGCTGCTCTGCGACGCAGCGGACGTCGGCAGCTTCAAGGCGATGGCTTGCGCAGGCGCAACTGCCATCGCAACAGCGACAACCCGCTCGAACATCTTGCAGTCAGGTGGAACCACCTGACATCCGCGTAATTGCGGAAAACGGACGGACAGAGTGGAGCGGCGTTTCCGTCCGCTCACGCTTTTGCGCGGTCCACTGCATTCGGGAATCGCTTGCACCGGTCATCTCGAAGGCTGATGCGCTCGATCTATGCGCTATGGCGATCGGGAGAATTTCCAAACGCCTCCAGCAGTTCTGCAAGTCCGATTTCATACTCGTTGAGCATGATTTCATGTGAGCGCCGGCGCCTTTCGTTTCCGTCCTGGCTCGCCACGGCGAGAGCTGCACCATGCGTGTAGTCGACCAGTATGTGCGTCCAGCGAACGGCGTTGTTGCGCTCACTCAACAAGCGGGTCAGCTCGTTGGTGATCCTCAAGGCATGATCGGGGAAAATCGCTGGCCGCGCAAATATGGCCAAGGTCAAATCTGGATAGAGAACAACTTTCGAGTAGTAAGCTGTGAGGAGACTGTGGACTCGCGCAAGCGCTTCGCCCGTTTCAGGCGCCGCGACGTCCGCATATACAAGTTCAGCAAGCGCCTTGATAAGTCCATCTCGATCCTTGAAGTGGTGATAGATTGTCATGGGATTAATGCCCACACGTGTTGCCAATGCGCGCATGCTCAGGCCGTCGAGACCGTCGGCATCGAGTATGCCCAAAGCCTCGGAAAGAATGCTCTCCGGCGAAACCGGCATTCCGCCCGCTGGTGGCCGACCTCGCCCCCTTGCCGTCATTTTATGACTTCGTATTGAGACTGGACCAATCCAGAAGGAAAGGACCTTGTGCCCTTATGCACAAGGGCCACATCGCGACGACCGCCGCCAAAAAGAGGGCGTCCAGTACCGAGCAGGATCGGCACTCTCGTGATCACCATGTCACTGATCATGTCTCGTTCGAGGAACGATTGAATGATACGCCCGCCATCCACATAGGCGCGTCGAGCGCCCTCGGACGTCACCATCGCCATCGCGCTTCCGGGAGACTTGTCCGAAAAGCGAACCTTTCCGCGGAGCTCGTTTGGCACCTCTTCTCGCGCAAGCCGTTCCGACAGAACCAGTACCGGCCGGGTATAAAACCACGCGCCCATGCTCCGGACCGCTTCGTAGGTGCCCCGCCCCATCACAATGACGTCGATATCCCGAATGAAGTCATCGTACCCATAATCCTCCCCCGCTTGATCGTGCTCGAGTAGCCAATCGATATCCCCGTTTTCACGGGCAATAAAGCCATCGAGGCTCGTGGCGATGAATACGTGTCCGGTGATCATTTAAGCCTCCAAATTATACATCGTATAAATAATGGATGATTAAAGTGAGTCAACGCACTTCCAGGTCCGCTCCCACCGTTTCTCGTTCAGTAGCTGCCGCTCCGCTGTCCGCCCCCTTCGCGCCGTTTCGCCGCCATGGATTTGTCAGTTGCTCAACACTTGCGTGGCGTCGAGCGACCGACTGGAAGATATTCGAACTTTCTTCCTGTAAAACGCCGCCGTTTCTGCGCTTCTTATACAGGCGCTGTCTCCCGTTCCTCGCGCGGGCGTAGGTTCGGTGGCTATGGCGTACTGCGGAGGGCAATCGGCGGGATCTGGCGCACCGCGCCGGGTGAAGACGATAACTACGTCTACGCTATAGCCCAGCCTAACGAGGCATGTTCTGCAGGAGGTGGAGGCGCACGCGCTTCCACTTCCCCTGCTCGAAGCTGTCCGAGTAGCGCCACGCCCGATCCTCTTCAATGAACGCCATCTCGGCAGCGCGCGGCCCGTATCGCTTAGCCAATTCGGCCGCCAGCGCGTCGATCTCCTCTTGAACGACCAGCCGGGGCCGGATCACGCCCAACCAGACCTCAAGCGCCAGCGCTCCCCAGATGGGGACGGTCGTCATGGTCAAAATCCCCAGTGTTACCCAGCTCACCACAGACCCTATTATTATCTGAATTTAAGATAACTGATTTTCAGATATACTGGAAGTCCCTAACGGGAATCAGTTGGGGGCCGAGGCGGTGGCGAAGACACTGGGGAGCGAGCGCCACAAGGCACTCATCAACCTCTTGATCGAGGCGCGGGAGAAGGCAGGCCTTACCCAGACCGAGCTGGCCGAGAAGATCGGCGAGTACCAGTCCTTTGTTGCGCGCTTGGAAAGCGGGCAACGAAGGGTGGATGTCGTCGAGTTTCTTGAGCTGGCGGAGGCGCTGGGGTTTGACCCGCGAGATATGATCAATAGAGTTGTCAGAACAAGCGTCTAGTGTCCGAAATCTGAGCATTCCCATCAAATGCGATGTAAACTACGCTCAACGCCGAATCGAAAGAGGCCTGCCAGTTGGCGCAAGAAACTCTACACTTTGATGTAAGCACGGGGTTGAAAAGCGTCCTCGGCAGTGAACTCATCACAGATGATGAAGTCGCTATATTTGAGCTTGTAAAAAACTCATTTGATGCCGACGCCAAGCTCGTTGAGCTATATTTCGGCGACTCAACGATCACAATTGCCGACAACGGCATAGGTATGTCCTATGAGGACATCAAAAAGAAATGGCTCTTTGTGGCCTACTCTTCCAAGCGTGAATCCAATAGGGGGACCGATTTCCGGGACGACATCGCAGAACGGCGTAATTTCGCAGGCAGCAAAGGCATTGGCCGGTTTTCATCTGACAGGCTGGGCAAACATATCCGACTACAAACTCGCCCCAAATCAGAACGCAATCGTCCGGTGCACTGCATTAACATCGATTGGAGTCGTTTCGATCAGGACCATACCGAACACTTCGAACAAATCAGTGTTGACTACGTCACTCAACCGAATGGCTTCTTTCTCCCAAGTCAACTTACTGCGCCCGAACACGGAACTGCTATTACGATTGAAATGACGCGGCGACAGTGGGATCGTGAAAAGATTCTCAGACTGAAATCTGCGTTAGCAAAACTGATAAATCCTTTTGGGGTGTCTACTGACGGATTTCGCATCGTCATCCACGCTCCAGCAGAGCAAGAAGCAGACAAGGCTGAGCGTTTACAATCGCGCAAGAAGGGCGAGGAAGAGAACCCCAACGCCATTGTAAATGGAGAGGTCGGGAACTTTATCTTTTCCACTTTGCAGGAGAAAACGACGTTTATCGATGTCGAGATTGATGAGAGCGGCGATTACATCGAGAGTACACTTACAGACCGGGGTGAGCTCATCTACCGCATACGCGAACCGAATGAATTCCCTCATCTGGCTAAGTCCGGCTTCAAGTGCCAAGTGTTCTTTTTGAACCAATCTGCAAAGGTTACGTTTGCGCGGCGCATGGGAGTGCCATCAGTCCAATTTGGCTCTGTCTTTCTCTTCCGAAATGGCTTTCGGGTCTACCCGATTGGCGAGGAGACCGATGACTGGTTCGGTATGGATCGTCGGAAGCAGCAGGGCTACGCACGCTTTCTCGGGACGCGCGATGTTATTGGACGTGTTGACGTCTCCGGGACCGATAGTGATTTCCAGGAGGCCTCCAGCCGAAATGCTGGCCTTATCGAAACACCTGCTGTCACGCAGCTTAGGAAATGTTTCCGTGACTACTGCCTTATTCGCCTCGAACGCTACGTTGTTCCGGTCACGTTTGTCGACAAAGAAGATAAGAACACCAGCGATGTCTCGCGTCTACTGACCGACCCAGGCCGCGCACGTGTCGCGGCAGCCGTCGCCAAACTTGTTGATGACAAGAACGTTGAGCTGCTTGATTACAGCAAGCGACTAATTGGAATTCTCAGTGAGCGCTCAGCTCAATTTGAAGCCTCCCTTAGCAGCTTGCGGGCCATCGCCGAAAAGACCAAAGATAGGAGTTTGTTCGACAACATCGAGACGGCGGAAAGGCGCTTTGAAGAGCTGCGGGAGGCGGAAGAGCGAGCTCGTCGGCAAGCTGACGAAGAACGTCGCGCCAAAGAAGCTGCTGAGGCACGCGCATATGTCGCGGAGAAAGCTGCCACTGAAGCGACAGAACAATTAGAGGAAGAGCGCAAAAGAAATCTGTTCCTAAGTTCGATATCCGCGCTAGATACAGACGTTATACTGTCTCTGCACCATCAGGTAACAATATATGGTGGGGCGATTCAGCAGAAGATCGAGAATTTCTTAGTTAAAATATCGAAGCGAGAGACGGTTCCAGTTTCTGACGTCGTCGATGCACTGGAGGGAATTTCCTTTCTTAACAGCAAAGTTCTCGGTGTTTCAAAATTTGCGACCAAGGCCAACTTCCGGCTCGAATCTGAAAATATTGAAGCGGACTTGGGAGCATACATAGAGCAATATATTAACGGCGTCGCGAAGGACTTCCTGTCTGGGCCACTGAGCATCAGCGTCGATAGTGACGGCAAGGGTTTCGAACAAAAATTCAAGCCCATAGATGTGGCTGTTGTTGTCGATAACCTGATAGCCAATGCGCGAAAAGCCCGAGCTACGAGAGTCAAGTTCGAGATCAGCCACCCGAGCAAATCTACAATTCACGTTCAGGTAAGCGACAACGGGCGCGGATTCGATCAGCATATTGCAGAGGTGGACCGCGTATTTGAGAAAGGCTTCACGACGACCGACGGTTCTGGCTTGGGCCTTTACCACGTTCGGCACGTCCTCGGAGAGATGAACGGGACGATTGAACCCATCAAGGTAGACGGCCAGCGTGGAGCTGCATTTCTCATCAGGATAGCAAAATGAGATTGGACTTTAACGTTCTCTGGGTCGAGGATCAGCCTGCAAACGTTGCAGATCAGCAGGAACGCATCAACCATCAGATACGAAAGGAAGGTTTTCGGCTTCAAGTCCAATTTGCGGGATCAGTCGATGATGCCAAGGCATACCTAGCCGATGATGTCTATGGCGATCACATTGATCTTATCTTGATGGACTATGACTTAGGCGCGGGAAAAAACGGGGCGGATGGCCTCAGTGAAGTACGCGATGTATTCCCATACAAGGATCTCATTTTTTATTCAGCGAACGCCACTGCACAATTGACCCAATTGGCGAATGAAAGAGATATTCAGGGCATATTTACAGCCTACCGGCCTGATCTGCCCGGTGTTGTCGAGGGTGTCTTCGAAAATCTTGTCAGGAAAGTGCTAGATATCGACCACTCGCGCGGGATTGTGATGGGGGCAACGAGTGATATCGACAAAGTGATATTTGATGGGCTGTCTAAAGTATTTGATGGCTGCACAGACGAACAAAAAGCCAAAGCAATTCAGGCTATTCAAAAACGTTTGGACGAGAAACAAAAAGACTTTGAAAAATCGGTCGAAGCTATCAAAGCAGTGAAACATGTGACTGAATTGATCGATCATCATGGCATATACACAAGTGATGATCGTTTCAGGTTGCTTCAAAAGCTTATGAAGCAGTTGAATTTGCACAGTGAACGCGGCGAGCATTTTGACGGATATCGTACAAATGTGATGCCAAAGCGTAATGATCTGGCCCATATCCGAGTCGAACGAAAAGGGTTCTCTCGCAAGTTCTATGACCGAAAAGGCCAAGAAGTCACCGCTGCGGATATGCGCTTACTCAGGGTTGCGCTTCTAGAGTTTCGAGAGATTTTGGACACTGTTTTTCCCGAATAATCGGCTCTGGATTTTGCCATTCATCCAAAAGCTTTGCTACCGACAAGCCAATAGCCTCCGCGACAAGTGGAGGAACCGCGTTCGCCACCTGCGTGAATCTTGGCACTTCCATCTTACGCCGCTCTCCGCCAGTCGTATATTTCCCCTTAAAGGCAAACCAGTCAGGGAAGCTCTGGAGCCGTGCGTTTTCCCTGACACAAAGGGCGCGCGGTTCTGAATAGTGGATTAGGTCGTCCGGCATGCTCGTAACGGTGGGAGACGGCGCGTTGGGGTCAAGGACCCGGATCGCGCTTTTCTTGAGGCCAAAGCTCGCTTTTATCTCTGAGGAAAGTGACACATTGAGCCGACCGTCTGCGTGGCACAGTTCAATAATTTTCGCAAAGCGAGCTATAATTTCTGGTCGATGACGTGCAAGCCGTGTATCGGGCGGGATGCCTACACATCCGTCGTTCATCAATCTTTGGAAAGCGGTAAGCGGGCCTTGATACGCGATGTCCTGAAACCCGGCGCTGTCTCGGCTTGGTATCTTTCCGTTCCGCGTGATCTCCAAGTCAGAAATCGCGGCCTTGGTCGAGACTGGTACGCTGGAAATGCCTTTACGACGGAGGAACGTTTGACGATTACGTTCAACGGTGTCGAAGAGTTGTAGAGGGTCTATTCCACTTCCCCTTCTAAACCCTACGATGAAGAACCTATGGCGCTTTTGTGGGACGCCGAATAAAGATGTATCGATCATCCGCGTAGAAACGTCATAGTCCTCCCCCAAGGCTTTTATTATCCACTGAGCATAATTCAGTTTGCCGCTGTCTGTGGTACTATCATCGAAATCGGTCGTGATACCCCTTACGTTTTCGACCAAGACAACGCGCGGCTCAAGAAGGTGCACAAACTCTAGGTACTGCTCTACAAGGCGGTTTCTCGGATCATTGGGATTGCGCTTGCCAGCACTTGAGAATCCCTGACACGGCGGCCCGCCAACTAGCATATCCACCTTTCCTACATATGCAGCGAGCTTCTGGCGCTGGGTCATTAGCAGGTCTGCAACGTCAGTGGCGACCTTAGCAAGCCAAGCCGGCCATGCAAACCGGTATCGAGCATCCGGCACGATCAAATTGTCATGCAATGTTTGGAAAGCGTTGGCGTCGTGCTCAACGGCGAAGAGACCTTGCCAGCCAGCCTGCATGAGGCCTAGGCTCAAACCGCCACAACCTGCGAATATATCTACAAACGTGTATCTTGGTGAGAAATCGCCATCTTTGACGACATTCTCCGGCTCATCAGCTTTCATACTGTCCCCGTAACGACGCAAGTCACATTATGCAGACAATTGTCAAGAAGCGCCAGGTGCAAAATGCAGGGGAGTCAATAACTTTTGGTTCGCAAAACGAGACTCTAAGCGCCTTTGCTCCTGCTCACCAAGGAAAGCGCCGTTTGCTCCCCTCGGAGCCGCCTTCCTTCGTTTTGTGCGAAGGCGGCTCCGATGAAAGCAAACTCTCTCTTATCTACCTATACCTCTATCTGGGGCGTGAATCGGGGTGCGCGAATGACCCCAGATTACCTTCGCGGTGCTACCTGCGAAAGTACAGTCAAGCTAACTCAGCAGCTATCTTATTGAATTATCTGGCGCACCCGACAGGATTCGAACCTGTGACCTCTGCCTTCGGAGGGCAGCGCTCTATCCAGCTGAGCTACGGGTGCTGGCCGTGGCGGAGGCGGCGAAGCGCCAGCGCGTCGCTTTCATAGCCGAAGCGTTCGCGCGCATCAACGATGAAATCGCACTGCAGATGTTTCGAACACGCTCGTCCGATCATGACGCGCCCGGATCATTCCCTGGCCGGTCAAGCCGGGAAGGGGAGCGTGGGGAGGAGCACGCCCCGGTTTGACCGCCGGAGCGCGCTGCGGGGGTGTGTTCCTGTGCCGGTCAGGCCTTTGCGGCTGCGGCGAGGGCGCCGGTGAGATCGGCCTTCAGGTCTTCCACATCTTCAAGGCCGATCTGCAGACGCATGACGGGGCCTTCCTTCGGAGCGTGCGCGATCGTGCGGTCGTTGAGCTGCACGTGCACGGCAAGGCTTTCATAGCCACCCCAGGAATAGCCGAGACCGAAATATTTCAGGGCGTCCAGAAACGCATGGGCCTGCGTCTGGCCGCCGCCATCGAGCACGATGGAGAAGAGACCGCTGGCGCCGGAGAAATCGCGCTTCCAGATCGCGTGGCCGGGGTGCGATTCGAGCGCCGGGTGGAGAACGCGGGCAACGCCCTTCTGTTCCTCCAGCCAGCGCGCCAGCGCCAGTGCACTCCGCTGATGGCGTTCGAGACGCACGCCCATGGTGCGCAGGCCGCGCAGCACCTGGTAGACATCGTCGGGCGCAGCACAGATGCCGAGAGCGCCATGGGTTTCGAGCAGGCGCTCGAAGCAGGCCTCGTTGGCCGAAACCGTTCCCAGAAGAATGTCTGAATGCCCTGCCGGATACTTGGTGGCGGCCTGAATGGAGATGTCGACCCCGTGGTCGAGCGGCCGGAAGAAGAGTGGGGTTGCCCAGGTGTTGTCCATCATGACGATGGCCCCGCCGCGGTGCGCCACCTCGACGATGGCGGGGATGTCCTGCATTTCGAACGTTCCGGAACCCGGAGCCTCGGTAAGGACCACTTTTGTGTTGGGTTGCATCAGCGCGCCAATGCCAGCATCCACAGCCGGGTCGTAGTAGGTCACTTCCACGCCGAGCCGGGTGAGCATCGTATCGGCGAAATGCCGGGTCGGGTGATAGACCGAATCGACAATCAGCACGTGGTCGCCGGCAGACAGGAAGGCGAGCAGCGGAACGGTGACGGCTGCAAGGCCCGACGGCACGATGACGGTGCCGGCAGCGCCTTCCAACTCGTTCATCGCTGCTGCCAGCGCATCGGTCGTGGGCGTGCCGCGGGTCCCGTATGTGTATTTCTGGTTGCGCGACGCCATGGTCTCGGCGTCGGGAAAGAGCACCGTCGACGCGTGTACCACCGGCGGGTTGACGAAACCGTAGAACGCGCGCGGGTTGTTGCCGATATGGGCAAGCCGCGTGTTGTCTCCGACTTTAGTCTTGTTCTTGTCGTTCATGGGACCTGTCGCTTGATTGTCTGTGGCGCGCGCCCGGGGGCTCCCGGGGGCTCCCGGGGGGAAGAAATCCCCTGAAACGGGGCGCGGAGGATGCCGGATGGAACGCCATTGTCGGCGACCCGTCAACCGGGGATGGAGCGCGCTTTTGCTTCTGGAGCAAGGGTCTTTCTCTCTTGACCCAAACGGATTTATGGCATTCGATGGGACCAGTGCGTGGGAGAGGAAGCGCGTGTCCGCCCGTTTCCGGGCCGGCACTCCTTTTGGGGTGTACGGGACATTCGCCTGCTTCCGCACTGAAAATGTCAGGGGATAAGCCCGAACACAGAAAAAAGGGTCCGTAATCATGAAAAAAATTGTCAAAGCGTTGCTCGGCTCGGCCGCGATCGCGATGATGGCAGCGCCGGCTTCGGCAGCCACGCTGGATGACGTGAAGGCGAAAGGCCACGTCCAGTGCGGCGTCAACACCGGCCTGATCGGTTTCAGCGCGCCGGACGACCAGGGCAACTGGAAGGGCCTCGACGTGGATTTCTGCCGCGCCGTTGCCGCCGCAATCTTTGACGATCCGGACGCAGTCCAGTTCACCCCGCTTTCCGCAAAAGACCGTTTTACGGCGCTGCAGTCGGGCGAGGTGGACGTGCTTTCGCGCAACACCACCTGGACGATCAGTCGCGACACGGCGCTCGGCCTCAACTTCGCCGGCGTCACGTACTATGACGGTCAGGGCTTCATGATCAACCAGAAGAAGCTCGAGGGCATCAACTCCGCGCTTCAGCTTTCGGGCGCTGCGGTCTGCGTGCAGGCCGGCACGACCACGGAGCTGAACCTCGCCGACTACTTCAAGGCCAACAACATGGAGTACAGCCCTGTTGTTTTCGAGAAGTTCGAAGAGGTGAACGCGGCCTATGATGCGGGGCGCTGCGACGTCTACACGACCGACCAGTCCGGTCTTTATGCGGTGCGCTTAAACCTCTCCAATCCGGATGATCACATCGTTCTGCCCGAAATCATCTCCAAGGAGCCGCTCGGTCCGGCGGTGCGCCATGGCGACGACCAGTGGTTCGACATCGTCAAGTGGGTCTATTACGCGCTGGTCAACGCGGAAGAGCTGGGCATCAGCCAGGCCAATCTCGACGAGAAGATGGGCTCTAACAACCCCGAGGTGCGCCGTCTGCTGGGCACCGAAGACGGCACCAAGCTTGGCACCGACCTTGGTCTGACCAATGACTTCGCCGTGCGTGCGATCAAGCATGTGGGCAATTACGGTGAGATTTTCGAGCGCAATGTGGGTGCTGACAGCCCGCTGAAAATCTCGCGCGGGATCAACGCCCTGTGGACCAAGGGCGGCCTTCAGTACGGTATGCCGATCCGCTGATCGGTTCCCGTCAACATAGTGCGTGAGAGGCGGTTCGCGCCGCCTTTCACCATTCCTGGTGAGGATAGCCATGGCCACCCCGCAAACAACTGTGGAGGGCGCGGCGCCTCGTGTGCCGCTCTTCTATGATCCGCGCGTTCGAGGAATTGCCTATCAAGTCCTTGTATTTGCCGGCCTTATTGCCCTGATCTACTGGATCATCGGCAACACGACAGCAAATCTTCAACGTGCCAACATCGCATCCGGCTTCGCTTTCCTGCAGGGGCGCGCCGGCTTCGACATTGGCGACAGTCTCGTCGAATATTCCTCCGATTCCACCTATGGGCGCGCGCTCTTCGTCGGGTTCCTGAACACGCTGCGCGTGGCGGTTGTCGGGATCATCACGGCAACGATTATCGGCTTCATCATCGGCATCGGCCGTCTGTCGAAGAACTGGCTGATCAACCGCATCTGCCTCGTTTATGTCGAGGTGTTTCGCAACATTCCGCCGCTGCTCGTGATTTTCTTCTGGTATTTCGGCGTTCTTTCCGTGCTGCCGCTGCCGCGCGACAGCATCGGCCTGCCGCTCGGTTCCTATCTCAACAGCCGCGGGTTTTATTTCCCGCGCTTCCTGTGGGGCGAGGGCGCCTGGCTCGTTCTGGTCGGTCTCGTTCTCGGCATCGTCTTCACCTTCTTCGTGCGCCGCTGGGCGCACCGACGACAGATGGCGACGGGCGAGCAGTTCCCGGTGTTCTGGACCGGCGCCGGGCTGATTGTCGGGCTGCCGCTTCTTGCGTTTGTCGTGACCGGTTTTCCGCTGAGCTTCGAGTTTCCGGAACTGTCGACGTTCAATCTGCGCGGCGGCATTCAGGTGCGGCCGGAGTTTCTGGCACTCTACCTGGCCCTGTCATTCTATACGGCCGCGTTTATCGCCGAGATCGTGCGCGCCGGGGTGCTGGGTGTCAGCCATGGCCAGAGCGAGGCCGCGCAGGCACTGGGCCTGCGGTCCGGGCAGTCCATGCGGCTGGTGATCATACCGCAGGCACTGCGGATCATCATTCCGCCGCTGACCAGCCAGTATCTGAACCTGACCAAGAACTCGTCGCTGGCGGTGGCGATCGGATATCCCGATCTCGTTGCTACGGGCGGGACGACCCTCAATCAGACCGGGCAGGCCATCGAGGTCGTTGCGATCTGGCTCGTCGTCTATCTCGGGCTCAGTCTCGGTACGGCTGCCCTGATGAACTGGTATAATGCGCGCATGGCGCTGGTGGAGCGGTAGGATGCAAGAACACGATCTTTCCTTCGTTCGCGCCGAGATGGTGGCCAGTCAGAAACCGCCTGTCTCGGACCATGGCCCTGTTTCGTGGCTGCGCAAAAACCTGTTCGCCAACATGACGGACACGATTTTCACGATCCTCGGCATTGCGCTGATCGTGATGATCGTTCCGCCGGTGATCCAGTGGGCCTTTATCGATGCCCAGTGGACAGGGGCGGACCGGTCTGTCTGTGCCACCGTGGTGCAGGGCGGTACCCAGCCGGAAGGCTGGTCCGGCGCATGCTGGGCCTTTGTGGACGCAAAATTCCAGCAGTTCATGTTCGGGCGCTACCCGATCGACGAACGCTGGCGCGTTTACCTGACGGGCTTTCTGTTCGTGGCGCTTCTGGTGCCGCTCCTGCTCCCGAGCGTTCCGCGCAAGGGGCTGAACGCCATCCTTCTGTTCGTCGTTTTCCCGATTGTCGGTTTCTTCCTTCTCTCGGGCGGCGCGTTCGGGCTTCGGCCGGTGCCGACGCCGCTCTGGGGCGGGCTTCTGGTGACGCTGGTGCTTGCCTATGTGGGTATCGCGGTCTCTTTTCCGCTCGGCATTCTTCTGGCGCTTGGCCGCCGGTCGCAAATGCCGGTGGTGAAGCTTGTCTGCATTGTCTTCATTGAGACAATTCGCGGCGTGCCGCTGATCACGATCCTGTTCATGGCGAGCGTCATGCTGCCGCTCTTCCTGCCGCCGGGAACATCGTTCGACAAGCTTCTGCGGGCGCTGGTCGGCGTGGCGCTGTTTGCATCGGCCTATATGGCGGAAGTCATCCGCGGCGGCCTGCAGGCAATTCCGAAAGGGCAGTATGAGGGCGCCGATGCGCTGGGCCTGAGCTTCTGGAAGAAGATGAACCTTGTCGTTCTTCCTCAGGCGATCAAGCTGGTCATTCCAGGCATCGTCAACACCTTCATCGGCCTCTTCAAGGATACGAGCCTGGTCTACATCATCGGCATGTTCGATCTTCTGGGAGCCGTGCGGCAGAACTTTGCGGACGCGAACTGGGCATCGCCCCAGACGCCGATGACCGGCCTGGTGTTTGCCGGCTTCGTGTTCTGGCTGTTCTGCTTCGGCATGTCGCGCTATTCAATCTTCATGGAACGCCGGCTCGATACCGGCCACAAACGCTAGGCCCGTAGGCCAAGGGGAAACAACAAATGGCAAAGGAAAACGCCGTCAGAGCCGAAGAGCTCCGCGCAGACCGAAGCAAGATGCAGATCTCCGACACCGATGTCGCCATCGACATTGTCGGCATGCACAAATGGTATGGTGATTTTCATGTACTGAAAGACATCAATCTCAGGGTGATGCGCGGCGAGCGCATCGTCGTCTGCGGGCCATCCGGCTCGGGCAAATCCACCATGATCCGCTGCATCAACCGGCTGGAGGAGCACCAGAAGGGCAAGATTGTCGTTGACGGCATCGAACTCACCAACGATCTGAAAAAGATCGACGAGGTACGGCGCGAAGTCGGCATGGTGTTCCAGCACTTCAACCTGTTCCCGCATCTGACCATTCTGGAGAACTGCACGCTGGCTCCGATCTGGGTGCGCAAGACGCCCAAGAAGGAAGCCGAGGCGACCGCGATGCATTTCCTGGAGCGGGTGAAGATCCCGGAGCAGGCGAAAAAGTATCCCGGCCAGCTTTCGGGCGGTCAGCAGCAGCGTGTGGCGATTGCCCGCGCGCTGTGCATGAACCCGCGCATCATGCTCTTCGATGAGCCGACCTCGGCTCTGGACCCGGAGATGATCAAGGAAGTGCTCGACACCATGGTGGATCTCGCCGAAGAGGGGATGACCATGATCTGCGTCACCCACGAGATGGGCTTTGCCCGCCAGGTGGCCAACCGGGTGATCTTCATGGATCAGGGCCAGATCGTGGAGCAGAACACCCCGGCGGAGTTCTTTGACCATCCGCAGCACGAACGCACCAAGCTGTTCCTCTCGCAAATCCTGCACTGATCGTCCGGCAAAGGGCTGAAAACACGAACGCCGCGCCTCCTTCAGGGAGCGCGGCGTTCTGCATGTGGAGAGGCGGCGGGCAGGCCAGGCCGGCTAGATCGCCGTGCGTCCGTCCGGACGCACAAAGGACGATCTAAACCATACATGGAGCATCGGAATAATCCGAAAACCGGATTCCACTTTTCGGTCCGATGCAATAGATCGCCGTGCGTCCGCCCGGACGCACAAAGGACGATCTAAACCATACATGGAGCATCGGAATAAACCGAAAACCGGATTCCACTTTTCGGTCCGATGCAATAGATCGCCGTGCGTCCGTCCGGACGCACAAAGGACGATCTAAACCATAAATGGAGCATCGGAATAAACCGAAAACCGGATTCCACTTTTCGGTCCGATGCAATAGATCGCCGTGCGTCCGTCCGGATGCACAAAGGACGATCTAAACCATAAATGGAGCATCGGAATAAACCGAAAACCGGATTCCACTTTTCGGTCCGATGCTCTATCGCTCCTGGCCTTCCGTTTCGGCGTCGAAACCGTAGAGCCAGTCGAAATCCGCCATCAGGGCATCTTCGCTGCGCGCCTTCAGGATCATGTCACGCGCAAATGCCACAGGGCCGCCCGCGTGCCATGTGAAGCGGTTGAAGGCGCCGCGGCGGGCAACCCGAGTCACGCGCGGCTTGCGGATCGCTTCATAGGCGGCAAGGGCCGTGGCGGGATTGTCCCGGTGGAGGGCCAGGAAATTGGCGAGCACCACCGCATCCTCAATGGCCATACCGGCGCCCTGCGCGGCAAAGGGGGGAACCGCGTGGGCCGCATCGCCAATCAGCGCAAGCCCCTGCGGACTGGTCCATGCGTCGGCTGGGTTGACCGCGTGAACCGGCCAGACCGTCCAGGAGGCACCATCCGCTGCAGCAAGCCGGCCGAGAGCGGGATTGGCCCGGGCAAGAACCTTTTTCAGCGGTGCATCGTCCGCATCCTGCGCCCAGGCATTGAGCGGCACTTCGCCCGGGAGAATGGCAACGAGGTTGATCGCGGCCCCGCCACTGATCGGGTAGGCGACGAGATGAAACGCCGGATGCATGAAGGCGGTCACCCTGTCAGCCTCAAGCGCGCCGTTGCCGGCCGCCAGCGCCTGCTCGACGGGAAGCGTCGCGCGCCAGGCAATATAGCCGGTGAAACGGCTGCGCACCGCAGTGCGAACGAGGCGGCGCAGATGCGACCATACGCCATCGCCGGCGATCAGAAGCGGCGTGTGGATCTCCTCGGCAGCGCCGTTCCGCTCTACACGGAGGCGCACGCCGCCATCCTTATGGAACTCGGCTTTTTCGGCGAAGGCTCCGGTGACGATCTCGATCTGCGATTCGCTCTGCGCGCGCTGAAGAAGCGCGCTCTGCAGGTCCGCGCGATGCGCCACCAGATAGGGCGCGCGCCAGCGTGTCTCGGCCGCGGCACCCAGAGGGACGCTGGCGAGGGAGGAAAGGCCATCGGCCTTTTTGAGTTCCACGGCCTGCGGGCGCACGGCGCGGTCGCCGAGTGCGTCGAGCACGCCGAGGCGCGCAAGGAGGCGTGTCGCGTTGGGAGAAAGCTGCAGGCCTGCACCGACCTCGGTCAGTTCAGGCGCGCGCTCGAAAATGCGTACGGGCAATCCCCGTCGCGCCATGGCGAGCGCAGCCGTCAGGCCGGCAATGCCGGCCCCGACGATGATTGCGCGGGGAGCGTCCGTCATCGGCCTGTGGGGCCGATCAGGCCGCTTCGTCGAAGAGGCAGCCCTCGGGCTTCGTATCGGAAGCCTTCAGTGCTGGATTGTAGCGATAAAGCGTCGAGCAATAGGGGCAGACCCGCTCGTTTTCGTCGCCCATGTCGATGAACACATGCGGATGATCGAAGGGCGGATTGGCGCCGACGCACATGAATTCCTTCACGCCGATTTCGATCGCCTCGTGTCCGCTGGTGTTCTGGAAATGGGGAATGGCTGATCCGGCCATCATCGTCTCCCGCCTGGAATGCGTTGGAACTTGTGTGCGTTTGTAGCATAAACTGCATCTTTGCAAGCCTGTGATATGAAACTGTCGCAAAACCATGTCACCAGATAGTCTGGCGGCAAGCGAATTGCGTCATGTGGCTGGAAAGGCGTGAGTGAGATCATGAATGAACTGAAGCCGGTTCGGAACGAGTTTTCTCTGGAGACGGGCGCTGCCGATGAAATCGCCGGCGCCAGCCCGGACCGTTTCGTCAACCGTGAATTTTCCTGGCTCCAGTTCAACAGGCGGGTTCTGGACGAGGCACAGAACGAAAACCATCCCCTTCTGGAACGTCTGCGCTTCCTGTCGATCTCCGCCGATAATCTGGATGAGTTCTTCATGGTGCGTGTTGCCGGTCTCGCCGGTCAGGTGCGCGAGCACATCGCCACGCGCAGCGCCGATGGCCGCACCCCCGAAGAGCAGCTTGAACATGTGCTGCGCGAGGTGGCGCGGCTGCAGATCGACCAGCACGACAGCCTGAATGCGCTTCTCGCGCTCCTGGGCGGGGAGGGGATTGAACTCGTTCGTGCCGACGCCTTGAATCAATCTGACATGAAATGGCTGGAAGACCATTTCATGGAAGCGATCTTTCCGGTTCTGACACCGCTTTCCATCGACCCGGCGCACCCGTTTCCCTTCATTCCGAACCTCGGTTTCTCCATCGCGCTCGAACTGCAGCACGAAGGGGAACTGGAGCCGATGACGGCGCTTTTGCGCCTGCCCGTTGCGCTCAAGCGGTTCATCCAGTTGCCCGATCGCAGCGGCACGGTCCGTTTCATCACGCTCGAAGATGTTGTCAGCCTGTTCATCGGCAAACTCTTCCCACGCTATCAGGTGATTGGCTCCGGCACGTTCCGCATCATCCGCGACAGCGATATCGAGGTTGAGGAAGAGGCCGAGGACCTTGTGCGTCTGTTCGAATCGGCCCTGAAGCGCCGCCGCCGGGGCTCCGTGATCCGCATCGAGTTCGACAATGAGATGCCGGAAGGCTTACGCGACTTTGTCGCAAGCGAGCTGGGTGTTGCCGAAAACCGCATCACCGTTCTGGAGCGGCCCCTGGCCATCAACCAGATTTCCGAGATTGTGAAGGTGCCGCGCGAGGACCTTCTGTTCCAGCCCTACAATCCGCGCTTTCCAGAACGCATCCGCGAACACAATGGCGACTGTTTCGCGGCGATCCGCGAGAAGGACCTGATCGTCCATCACCCTTATGAATCCTTCGACGTGGTGGTGCAGTTCCTGCGCCAGGCCTCGCAGGACCCGGAAGTGGTGGCGATCAAGCAGACGCTTTACCGAACCTCAAACGACAGCCCGATCGTGCGGGCGCTTATCGAGGCGTCCGAGGCGGGCAAGTCGGTCACGGCGCTGGTGGAACTGAAAGCGCGCTTCGACGAGGAAGCGAACATCCGCTGGGCGCGCGATTTGGAGCGGGCAGGCGTGCAGGTGGTGTTCGGCTTCATCGAATTGAAGACGCATGCGAAGATGTCGCTCGTGGTGCGCCGCGAGGAAGGCAAGCTGCGCAATTACTGCCATCTGGGAACGGGCAACTACCACCCGATCACGGCGCGGATTTACACCGATCTGTCCTATTTCACGGACGATCCTGAGATCGCGCGCGACGTGGCGCAGGTGTTCAACTTTATCACCGGTTACGCCGAGCCCGATGGCGAAATGCGGATTGCCGTATCGCCTTTCTCGCTGCGCAACCGGCTGCTCGACCATATCCGCGCGGAAATCGACCATGTGAAGGCGGGGCGCCCGGGCCAGATCTGGATGAAGATGAATTCGCTGGTCGATCCGCTGGTGATCGACGCGCTCTACGAAGCAGGGCAGGCGGGGGTAGAGATCGACCTGGTGGTGCGCGGCATCTGTTGTCTGCGTCCGCAGGTGCCGGGGCTTTCCGAGCGTATCCGTGTGAAATCCATCGTTGGCCGCTTCCTGGAACACAGCCGGATCTACTGTTTCGGCAATGGCCACGGCCTGCCATCCGACGAGGCGGTGGTCTATATTTCGTCAGCCGATATCATGCCGCGCAATCTCGACCGGCGGGTGGAAACCATGGTGCCGATCACCAATCCCACGGTGCATGAACAGGTTCTCGGGCAGATTATGCTCGGAAACATCATGGACAACCAGCAAAGCTTTGAAGTATTGCCCGACGGCACCTCACGGCGCATTATGCCCGATGAGGGAGAAGAACCGTTCAACGCTCAGGAATATTTCATGACGAATCCGAGCCTATCCGGTCGCGGCAATGCCTTGAAGTCTCATGCGCCGAAGCGGATCGCCGCTTTCAAAAAGCGCAAGAAGGTGGATGCCGAAGCCGTTTCACCAACGGACTGACGGACACATCTTTTGGGCATAGCTGAATCTCAGGGCCGGCTTCAGGACCGGCGTCCCGTTTCGGTCATCGATATCGGGTCAAACTCGATTCGCCTCGTGATCTACGAGGGGGTCGCGCGCTCTCCGAGCGTGTTGTTCAACGAAAAAATGCTGGCCGGCCTCGGCAAGAGCATCGTCACGACGGGCGAACTCGACCCCGAAGGCGTGACGCGCGCGGTGGAGGAATTTCGCCGCTTCCGTGCGCTGTCGGAGCAGGCGGGCGCTGAATCGCTCCATGTGCTTGCGACCGCCGCGGCACGCGAGGCGAAAAACGGTCCGGACTTCATCCATCGGGCCGAAGACATTCTGGGCACGGACATTCGCGTGCTTTCGGGCCGCGAGGAGGCGAAATACTCCGCCTTCGGCATCATGTCCGGCTTCCACAAGCCGAACGGCATTGTCGGTGACCTTGGCGGCGGCAGTCTCGAACTCGTCGAGGTCGAGGGTTACGACATGGGCGACGGCATCACCCTGCCGCTCGGTGGCCTGAGGCTGAAGGAGATGGCGAAGAATTCCGTCACCAGGGCGGCACGCATCGCCCGCGATGAACTGGCCCGCGCCCCGTGGATGAAGGACGGGGCCGGGCGCCCCTTCTACTGCGTGGGCGGCACATGGCGAAATCTCGCCCGCCTGCACATGCTGGAAACCGGCTATCCGCTCGAGGTGATGCACCATTACGAGATGGACATTGAGCAGTCGGTGGATTTTCTGAAGCGCGTCGCCGGTGGTGTCGATCGTTTCGCAGGCATCAGCCATATCTCCAAGAATCGCCGCACGCTTCTGCCTTATGGCGCAACGGTGCTGCAGGAGATCATCAAGGCGTCGAGCCCGTCCAAAATTATCTTCTCGGCGCTCGGCGTGCGCGAGGGCTATCTCTACTCGCTTCTGGAAGAAGAAGACCGCAGGCGCGATCCACTGCTTTCGGCCGCGCAGGAATTGGCCGTGCTGCGTTCGCGCTCGGTGACCCATGCGCGTGAACTGGCCGAATGGAGCGGGCCGGCTCTCGAGGCGCTCGGCATCGAAGAGACGGAAGAAGAAGCGCGCTATCGCAGGGCGGCTTGTCTGCTGGCCGATATCGGCTGGCGCGCGCATCCGGAATATCGCGGCACCCAATCGCTGAACATCATCGCCCATGGCTCCTTCATCGGCATCGACCATCCGGGCCGCGCCTTCATCGCGCTTGCGAATCTTTTCCGCCATGAGGGCCTGTTCAACGATGCGCTCTCGCCGCGCATGCGCCAGCTTGCAACGCCGCGTTATGTCGAGCGGGCGCGGATACTGGGCGGGCTTCTGCGCGTGGTCTACCTGCTGACGGCTTCGATGCCGGGCATCATTCCCAAGCTCAGATGGGAAAAGCGGGACGACGGCACCACGGTTCTCCTGATCCCGAAATCGCACGAAGCCCTGATGGGCGAGCGCCCGGTTGGTCGCATGGCACATCTTGCGAAAGTGACGGGTCTGAACCTGGCGCTGGAAGTGGCGAAGGAATAGGCCGGCTTGTATTGAAAACCACCTTCTCGCCGCGTGCGGGGAGAAGGTGGCTCAGACCGAAGTGTGGGTGTCTTCGCCGATCGGCGCAACCCGTGCCCCTATTCCGCAGCCTCGCTGCGGGCGTCGGCGGGCTCGAAAACCTCGATCTTCCGATTGTTGAAACGAAGGGCAAGCTCGCCCTCTATCAGTTTCACCGCTTCCTTGCCGAAGACCTCACGCCGCCAGCCGGACATGGCGGGGACATCCGCATCCGCGCCATCGGCCGCGATGCGGTCGATGTCGTCGCTCGAGGCAAGCATCTTCGGTGCAACGCCCTGCCTGTCGGCCACCAGCTTCAAGAGCACCTTGAGCAGTTCGGCGGCAGCGGCCGCACCTTCGGGTGCATGGGGTGGGCGCGGCAGGCGCGGCAGATCTTCCCTGGGCAGCGCCATGGCTTTGGCGACGGCGCCGAGCAGCCCGGCGGCGGCACCGGAACGCTCCCATCCCTTGGGAATGGTTCGAAGCCGCCCCAGCGCCTCGCTGTCGCGCGGGTGCTGCTGTGCCACTTCATAGATCGCGTCGTCCTTGATGACACGCCCACGCGGCACATTGCGTTCGCGCGCTTCGCGTTCGCGCCAGGCGGCGACGTGCTGGAGAATGGCGAAATCGAGAGGCTTCTTGACCCGGAGCTTGAGTCGCTTCCAGGCATCGTCGGGATGCGGGTCATAGGTCTCGCGTGCCGTCAGAACCGCCATTTCCTCATTGAGCCAGTGCGCGCGGCCCTCGCGTTCCAGCTCGGTCTTGAGATGCTGGTACACGTCGATCAGATGCGTGACGTCGGCAAGCGCGTAGCTTAGCTGCTTGTCGGAAAGCGGGCGGCGGCGCCAGTCGGTAAACCGCGACGACTTGTCGATGCGCGCCCCGGTGATCCTAGAGACGAGCTGGTCGTAGGAGACACTGTCGCCGAAACCGCAGACGGATGCCGCCACCTGGGTGTCGAACAGCGGATGAGGAATAAGCCTGCCGAGATTGTAGACGATCTCGACATCCTGCCGCGCAGCGTGGAACACCTTGACGATGTTCTCATCGGCCATGAGCGCGAAGAACGGCTTGAGGTCGATCCCGTCGGCCAGCGGATCGATGAGCGCGGTCACCCCGGGCGCGGCCATCTGGATCAGGCACAGCTCGGGCCAGAAGGTCGATTCGCGAATGAACTCGGTATCGACGGTGACAAAATCGGATTTTTGGAATGCGGCAATCGCCGCTTCTAGGTCTTGTTGCTTGGTGATCAGGTCCATTCTTTTTCTTTAGGTCATGCGGGAGAAAAAGGAAAGAAATCGGTTGTCCGCTGCGCCTATGTATCGCCCGCGGAGCGATGGTTGCGGCTGCGGCGCGCCATGCGCATGAAGACGGGCGAGGTGCGCAGAAGCGCGGCAAAGCGGCGGCGGCGGGCAGCGGGAACCGAGGGCCGCACGCTCATGCGGTAGAGCGTGACGCCGATCAGCACGGCATAGACGATGGACGTGTAGGAAAAGAGGGCATGCGGGCCGAAGCGCTGCATGAGCAGAGAGGCGAGCAGGGGCCCCGCCATTGCACCCAGCGAATAAAAGAACAGGAGACCGGCTGCGAGCTGCACGAACTGGTCTTTCTCGGCGTGGTCGTTGGCGTGGGCGACCGACAGCGAATAGAGCGACATGGCGAAAGCGCCGAACAGGAAGACGAGCAGCATGTTGGCGCTGCGGCTGTCGCCGGCGAACCAGACAATGGCAAGGGCCGCGACGAGCGCGCCGATTGTGGTGCCCAGAAGAACCATTCGGCGGTCGTGACGGTCGGAGAGCGCACCCAGCGGATATTGCATCACCGCACCGCCGACGATGCCGGCGCTCATGAAGGTGGCGATCTCGGAAACGCTGAGGCCGATGGACTGGCCGTAGATCGGCCCGACGATGCGGAAGGCGCTGTTGGTGAGGCCGACGGCGAAACAGCCGAAGGCCGCCAGCGGCGAGATGCGCCAGACGGCGGCAAGATCAAGGCGCAGCTCGGCCGGCGGGCGGGGGTTGGACCGGTCGGCCATGGACACCGGCACCAGCGACAGAGTGATCATCATGGCCATGACGGCGAAGGTGACGAAGCCTTCGATGCCGAGTGCCGGGAGCATGTATTGCGAGCCGGTGACGGCGGCGATGTCGATGATGCGGTAGACGGCCAGAACGCGGGCGCGGTTGGTGTTCTGGGCCGCGGAGTTGAGCCAGCTTTCGATGGTGGTGAACAGGCTCGAAAAGCAGATGCCCGAGAGAAAGCGCACGGCGATCCAGGCGAGTGGATCGACGAAGAGCACGAGCAGCAGCGCGCCGGCGGCGCCCAGCGCCGCAAGGGCCGCAAAGGCACGGATATGTCCCACCGCGCGCAGAAGACGCGGCACATAGAGACAGCCGATCAGAAAGCCCGCGAAATAGGCGCTGCCCATCAGGCCGATCGTGGTTTCGGAAAAGCCCTCCGCGGCGCCGCGAAGCGCGATCAGCGTGCCCTGAAGCCCGTTGCCGGCCAACAGGATGCCAGCGGCGATGAGAAGCGGGATCAGCGGGCGAAGGCTGGACATGGTGGAGGCCCGGGCTGGGAGGCGCGGCAGGTCGCACCGTTCATCATCGAGCTATAGGTTGCTCTGTGCCAATTCTCTTGGGCCAGAGGGCCGGGCCGATGGTCCCAGTTCGGTGCACGCCCCGCTAGGGTCAATCGTCAACGGCGTCGGCCAGCATACCGTCCACCAGGTGGATGCGCCGGTCCATGCGTGCGGCCATGTCGAGATCGTGCGTGACGGCGACCACTGTCTTGCCGCATTCGGTGACGAGATCGCGCAGGGTCTGAAACACCTGTTCGGAGCTTTTCGAATCGAGGCTGCCCGTCGGCTCGTCGGCAAACACCATGGGCGGATCGTTTGCGAGCGCGCGGGCGACGGCGACGCGCTGCCTCTGGCCGCCCGAAAGCTGGTATGGCTTCTTTTCGCAGTGATCTTCAAGGCCAAGCATGGCGAGAAGCTCGCCGGCACGATCGCGCATCTGCCTGCGCGAAAGCCGGCCAAGCTTGCGCATGGGGATTTCCACATTCTGACGGGCGCTGAATTCCGGCAAAAGGAAGTGAAACTGGAAGACGAAGCCGATCATTTCGAGCCGCGTGCGTGCCAGTTCGCCATCGCTCATCGGTGCCGTGTCGCGCCCCTCGATGGTGAGCGTGCCGCTCGTTGGCCGATCGAGCAGGCCCAGAAGATAGAGGAGCGAGGATTTGCCGGACCCGGACGGGCCGGTGATGGCCACGAATTCGCGCTCGGCAATCGTAAGCGATACATCCCTGACCAGCGTGACCGGGATGGTTTCGGGCAGGATGCGCGTCAGGTTTTCGGCTTCAAGCAACGCGCTCATGTGGCGCCCCGGATGATATCGACCGGGTTGAGGCGCGCTGCCTTGCGGGCCGGCAGGTAGCCTGCCACGGCAGCCGAACCGAGCGCGAATCCGGAGGCGATGGCATAGTGCAGCGCGCTCCAGGCGATGGGGAGTTCGGTTATTTCCTGCCCGCCGGCGTCGAGCTCGAAGCGGATGGAGGCGAGCGCATAGGTGAGGGCAAAGCCGAGCCCCCAGCCAAGAAGGGAGCCTGCCGCGCCGATGGCGATGCCTTCGATGACGAACATGCGCTGCATGTCGCTGCGGCTGAACCCCAGGGATTTCATGATGGCGATGTCGCGCGCCTTCTCATGGGTAATGGTGGACACGATGTTGAAAATGCCAAAACCGGCGACGAGAAGGATGGCGGCAACGACCGCATACATGATCACGTTCCGCACCACGAAGGCTTCCATGATCGATTCATTGGCCTCCTGCCAGGAAACCGCCTTGTAGCCGAGTTCTGCCTCGATGCGCCGTGCAGCCTCGCGGGCCGCATAGGGATCGTGGAGCTTGATGCGAATGTCGTTGATGGCGTTGGGGCGCTCGGAAAGAATCTGCGCGTTCTTCAGAAGCAGGTAGGCTTCGCCCTCGTCGCGGGCGGTGGTGCCGGTGTGGAACAGGCCGGTAATGCGGAAATTCCGCGACAGGCCGGACGACGAGACGGCGGTGACGGTGTCGCCGAGCCCCGCGCCCAGTTTCTCTGCCATGCGGTCGCCGACAACCAGATTGTTGCCGCCCTGCGAAAGCGCGGCAAAGCTGCCTTCCGTGAAATCCTCGACGATTGGCGAGATTGCACGCTCCATCTCGGGTTCGACGCCGACGAAAGCCGCCCCGGCCTCGCGGCCCTGATAGCGCACCACGCCCTGGGTTCTGAGGCTTTGCGCGAGATTGCCGGGCACCCAGCCTGTGAGCCATGCCATGGCAGCGGTGGGGTTGATGATGCCGCGCCGGTCGTCGGGCGGACGGATGCCGGAGATCGCGGCGGCGTCAAACTCGGTCTCGGCCGGTTGGCGCCGCGTGCTGCGCTGCTCGTCGGTGATCTGCACATGGGGCATGGTATCGATAAGCTGTTCGACGAAATCGTCCTGCCCGCCCTGCATCAGAGCCGCCATGGCGATGGAAAAGCCGACCCCGACAGCCACACCGACGACCGCCACCAGTGTCTGGCGGCCACGCCCGAGAATGTGGGTGACGGCGATGTCGAGGATGAGACGCATGTCAGCGGCTCTCGACGGAGACGCGGGCGCCGTCTTCGAGCCCGTCGGGGTAGGGGCTGATGATCTGCGCGCCGGCATCGATACCGGAGAGAATTTCGATCCGCTCCGTGCCGCGTATGCCGGTTTCCACGGCCCGCCTGCGCGCGACATTATCTTCAACGATAAACAGCGTGTCGCCGTCAAGCACGAGCGCGGGTACCAGAAGAGCGTCCTCGACCACACGGGTGACGATGTTGGCGTCGACCGACATGCCGATCATTAGCGGCGTGTCCTCCGGAAGGGTAAGCCGCACCCGGTAGGTGCGTGTGACGGGGTCGCCCTTGGGGGTGATGCTGTCCACCGTTGCTTCAAGTTCGCTGCGTGGAAAGGCATCGGACCGGATCAAAACACGCTGGCCGGCTACGACACGCGGAATGTCCTCTTCATTGACCTCGGCGATGACGATGCGCGGGTGCGGCCGCCCGACCCAGAACAGAACGTTGCCCGGCTCCGCGATCTCACCCACCTCGGCATCCTGACGCAGTATGAGGCCGTCGCCGGGCGCGCGCAGCTCGTAGTTTTCGAGACGTGCGGTCTGGCCGGCGATCAGCGCTTCCACCTGGCTCACCTCGGCGCGGGCGCGCTCCAGGGCGGTGACGCTGGTGACATTGCGTTCGACCAGAAGTGTCAGGCGGTCGCGCTCGTCGACGGCAAGTTTCTGCCGCGCCCTGAGCTCGGTGAGCGTGGCCTCGGCTTCGCTGGCGTCGAGACGCGCCAGCACATCGCCCTTCGCCACGCGGGCTCCCTCGCAGTTGCAGACCTCGACGATCCGCTCGCGCACCAGCGACGTGACCTTGGCCCAGTTGCGGGGCTCCACCACGCCGGAGGCGAAGACGATCTCGGCGGCACTGCCTTGCTCAGGGTGTGCGACGGAAACCGCTTCGGGCCTTCCGTAATACCAGAAGGCGGCGCCGGCGGCGGCAGCCAGCACGGCGGCCGCGAAAAGGAGGCGGAGGGGCTTCACATCACTCTCCCGGACAGCCGCCCGATGCGGCATTATAAATACGATACAGAATTGTATATAAATAATTCTGCCTGTACAATAACCTTGTCGCAGCGCGCCCGTGCCCCGCATTGATCTGGCGCAACCGGCGACTGCGACTGGTGAAGGAGACGGTGCTGACTGAGGCGGGCAGGAACAAGGTGCAGAAGGCGCGCGGACCCGGACGACCGCGCGACCCGCGGACGGACGCGGCCATACTCGACGCTGCCCTGAAGCTTTTCGTGGCCAGCGGGCTGGACGGGGCGAGCTTCGAGAAGATCGCCCGCGAGGCAGGGGTGACGCGCGCCACCATCTATCGCCGCTGGTCGTCCCGCGAAACGCTGATTGCCGATGCGCTCGGGCGTTTGAAGGAGAATGCCGAGCAGGATTTCGGCCCGTGGGAGCAACTGCCGCTCGAAACGCTGATCGGCATGATGATCGACCACGGACCCAGAGCCTGGGTGGAGCTCGACGCCCGCCGTCTTCTGGCGCGCATCATAGGCTCGGTGCCGGACGCGCCGGGCCTGCTCGAGATCTATTGGGAGGTTCACATTGCGCCGCGCCGCGCCGCGTTCAACATCATTCTCGAGCGCGCAAGGAGCGAAGGCGCGCTTTCCCCGAAGACGGACGCAGACATGTTTCAGGACATGTTCAGCGGTGCGCTCATGCATGAACTGCTTCTAAAGCCCGGCGCGAAGAGCGAGGCGGGATTGCGGGACTATTTCATCCGGCTCCTGCGCGAACTCGGCCTGGGCGACACGGTGGAGCGCTATCTCCGCTCCACGAGACGGGATTGACGTGAAGCGGGCAGCGACCAGTTCAACGTGTCGCTGCCCGCGCGCGTCCTATTTTCCGTACCGTTCGATCACCTCGTGCAGCGGCACGTGCCCAAGACAGACACCGGAGCCGCCGGCATCCTCTCCGCTTTCGAGCGCGAGCGCATAGGCGACGGCGGGCTCGGCCTCGATCCGGCTGCGGATTTCGGCAAGCTTCGGCCAGCGTTCCGGCGACGCCACCTCGTGGAAATCCAGCCAGCGGGCGACGCCGACGAGAACACCGTCGGCGAGCGAAGGGCGCTCTCCAACGAGAAACGGCCCGTCGCCGACCATCGCCTCGAGCCTGTCGTGACGTTCGATGACGGCGTCACGGCCGAAGGCGCGCAGGGCTTCCTTTGTCTGCGGGGCGAGCTCTTCCATCTCCATGGCGGCCCACAGGGGGCCGAAAGCCGAGGTGAAGCCCGTATTCACATAGGCCATGATCTGGTGCATGCGGTCTGCCTCGGCTGAGCGCGGCGCGAAGCTGATGCGGCGTTCGTCATCGCGCGCTTCCAGCCACGCAGCGATGGCCATCGTTTCGCTCAGTGGCGCGCCCGCATCGGTGATGAGCACCGGGGTTTCATGCCGGGCGTTGATCCGCGCATAGGAAGGTTCGCGCATCTCGCCGAGCATATCGACCCGGCAGAGCCTGTAGGGTTTGCCAAGCCATTCCAGCGCGGCCACAAGTCCCATGGAGCTTCCCGCCGGGAAGCCATAGACAAGAATCGGTTCCATTTGTCGTTCTCCGTGATTTCTCGGTGATCACGCTGCGCAGCGAGGCTGGAACCTAGCGGCTTGTGCCCCCATGTAAATTACGCACTTTTTTGTAACCCCGGACTGGACCCTCGCCATGAAAGATCTGGTTTCGCGCTGTCCCATCGAAGAGGTGATGCGCGTGCTGAGCGGCCGCTGGCCGACGCTGCTCATCTACTATCTGAAGGAGGGCACGAAGCGCTTCAGCGAGTTGCAGCGCGACAACCCGACCGTGTCCCACCGGATGCTTTCGCTGGAACTGCGCAAGCTCGAACAGGCCGGCATCGTTGAGCGCACGGTGTTCGACGGTTACCCGCTGCGGGTCGAGTACGATCTGACCAGGGCGGGGCTCGATCTCGTGCCGCTGATCGATGCGCTTGGCGACTGGTGGACCGAAACCGATGACACGCGCGCGCTCGTTCCGGGCGAAAAGGCCTGACGGTGGAGACGGTCCCGGGCGCTTCCGGTCCCACACCTTGACAAATCGTACCTCTCATGCGCTTTTCGCGCCGACCTTCCGGGACGGTTCCGGCCTCTCCCGAGCACGAATTCCAAGACACGGATGATATGACCATGCATCGCTATCGCAGCCATTCCTGCGCCGAACTCAGAAAATCCGACGTGGGCACGAATGTGCGCCTGTCCGGCTGGGTGCATCGCGTGCGCGACCATGGCGGCCTCCTGTTCATCGATCTGCGCGATCATCACGGCGTGACGCAGATCGTCGCCGATCCCGATTCTCCGTCGTTCAAGACGGCTGAAAGCGTTCGTGGCGAATGGGTGATCCGTGTCGATGGCGAGGTGAAGGCACGCACAGACGAGACGATCAACAAGAACCTGCCGACCGGTGAGGTGGAGATTTTCGCCCGCGCGATCGAAGTGCTTTCCGAGGCGAAGGAACTGCCGCTGCCGGTGTTTGGCGAGCCGGATTATCCTGAAGACATTCGCCTCAAATACCGCTTCCTCGACCTGCGCCGCGACACTTTGCACAAGAACATCGTCCAGCGCACGAAGATCATCGCCGAGATGCGCCGCGCCATGGGCGAGGCGGGCTTTACCGAATATTCGACGCCGATCCTGACGGCCTCCTCGCCCGAGGGCGCGCGCGACTTCCTCGTGCCGTCGCGTCTTCACGAGGGCAAGTTCTACGCCCTGCCGCAGGCGCCGCAGATCTACAAGCAGCTGATCATGGTGTCGGGCTTCGACCGTTATTTCCAGATCGCGCCCTGCTTCCGCGACGAGGACCCGCGCGCCGACCGCCTGCCGGGCGAATTCTACCAGCTTGACCTCGAAATGAGCTTCGTCGAGCAGGAGGACGTGTTCCAGACCATGGAACCGGTCATGCGCGGCATCTTCGAAAAGTTCGCCGATGGCAAGCCGGTGACGGACGTCTTCCCGCGCATTCCCTATGACGAGGCGATGCGCAAATACGGTTCCGACAAGCCGGATCTGCGCAACCCCATCGAGATGGAAGACGTCTCCGAGCACTTCCGTGGCTCGGGCTTCAAGGTTTTCGCCAACATTCTCGCCAATGACGAGAAGGCCGAAGTGTGGGCCATTCCGGCAAAGACTGGCGGCTCCAGAGCCTTCTGCGACCGCATGAATTCCTGGGCACAGGGCGAGGGCCAGCCGGGGCTCGGCTATATCTTCTGGCGCAAGGAAGGCGAAAGCCTTGAGGGCGCCGGTCCCATCGCCAAGAATATCGGCCCGGAGCGCACCGAGGCGATCCGCACCCAGCTTGGCCTTGAGGACGGCGATGCCTGTTTCTTCGCTGCAGGCGACCCGAAGAAATTCTCCGCCTTTGCCGGCGCCGCCCGCACGCGGGCGGGCGAAGAGCTCGATCTGGTCGACCGCGATCAGTTCAAGCTCGCCTGGATCGTCGACTTCCCCTTCTATGAGTGGAACGAAGACGAGAAAAAGATCGACTTCGGCCACAACCCGTTCACCATGCCGCAGGGCGGTCTGGAAGGGCTTGAGGGCGAGGATCCGCTGACGCTCAAGGCTTACCAGTACGATCTCGTCTGCAATGGTTTCGAAATCGCGTCGGGCGGCATCCGCAACCATCTGCCTGAGGTCATGGTCAAGGCTTTTGAGAAGGTCGGCTTCACACAGCAGGATGTGGAAGAGCGTTTCGGCGGCCTCTACCGCGCATTCCAGTATGGCGCGCCGCCCCATGGTGGCATGGCGGCCGGCATCGACCGCATCGTGATGTTGCTGCTTGGCGCGAAGAACCTGCGCGAGATCACCATGTTCCCGATGAACCAGCAGGCACAGGACCTCCTGATGGGCGCCCCCTCGGAGGCGAGCGCCGCACAGCTTCGCGAATTGAACCTGCGGCTTGCGCCGGTCAAGAAGGATTGAGTGAGCGAATAGTGAGTAGCGAGTAGCGAATAGCTGGTCGCAAAAAGAAAGGGGTTGCAGGCCTTACACGGCTTGCAACCCTTTTTTCGCTATTCGCTATTCGCTATTCGCTATTCGCTATTCGCTATTCGCTATTCGCTATTCGCTATTCGCTATTCGCTATTCGCTATTCGCCATTCACTCATTCGCCGTAATCGAAAGCCCCACCTGCTTCGCCAGCGCCTCGGGTGAGCCCATCGCGGTGCCCATCAGAACGGCGAACGGAATGCCTTCCTCCGGTGCAACGCTGATCGTGATGTTGCGCGGGTTGTCGAGATAGGCGGTGACGGCCCTGGACAGGCTCTGCGTCAGGTCCGGGCCGAGATACTGACCGGCCATGAGGGGCACGATCGCTTTGGCCTGATTGGCCACGTCTTCCGGCTGGACGCCCTGCTGCTCCGCCGCATAGGCGAGCACCTTGCCTGTCAGGGAAGCGTCTGAGAAGCGGATCGACGCACCGTGCAGGCTGAGCTGCTGCATGAGGCCGAGCATGGCAAGCCCCTGCGCCTGCTTCTGTTCTTCCGTGGCGCTTTCCATCTGCTTCTGCATTTCCTGCAGGGTGCGGATGAATTCCGGTGTGTAGCCGCTGATGTCCGCCGTGATCGCCAGGGTGCCGGCGTTCTCGACCTTGACGTCGTAGCGGGTGATCTTCATGCGGCCATCTTCCAGGGCCCAGCTTCCGGCCATGTCGACGCGGCCCGAAAGCTCCTCATAGCTGTATTCACCGAGCTTGCTGCGCGCGGCGCTGTTGTTGGCGAGTGCTGCGACATCCACCCAGAAATTCTCGACGGCGCCGACGAAGGACAATTCACCGGTTCCGTCACCGAGCGTGGTGTCGGCGCTGAGCGATTCGAGCGTGAAGACGGGGTCTTCATCCTTGCCCACGCGCGCTTCGTCGACGGCAAAGCGGCGATATTGCATCAGGCCGCCATAGGGCGCGTTCTCGCCCTCCTTCGGCAGGATGAGTCCTTCGATGGAAAGCCCGCTCAGCGCGATGTCAAAACCTCCTTCCGACTGCTCGAAACTGTCGATCGCGATCCGGCCGATCTCATAGACGCTGTCGGTCTCGCTCACATTCTCCAGCAGAAAATCGCCGAGCTCAACCTTCGCTTTTACGTCGACGAGGCCAAGGGATGCACCCTCGAGAATGATCGAATCGCCTTCCTGGCGTACGCCGGTCCATTCTGCCGTCAGCCCCTGATCCCCAAGCAGGGTCTTGTAGCGGGCGGCGACCTCTTCCGCCTCCCAGGCCCAGGCGGGCTGCAGCGCCGTGGCCGAAAGAAGGGCAGCGAGCGAAAGGGACTTCAGCTTGGTCACAGGGCTGAGCATGGGAATTTCCTTGAAATTGCGTAAGGTAACAGTCATCCAACGGCTTGGTCGCCGGGAAATGCGGTCTGAGGATGACCTGAGGGCAATCCTGTGTCAATTTTGCGGGCGTTCAAATGGTTTATGCGCCATCAAGATATCTCTGGGAGAGGTGAGGAATGCGGGCACTGGGGCGATTTGGAGCCGGGTTTTTTCTGCTGATTCTTCTGTCCTTTGCCGCCCGGGCGGTGGAGCTTCACGAAGGCATCACATACCGGAGCGGCCTGAAACTGGATATTCACGCGCCCGACCGCCCCGGCCGGACGGCACAGGCGGGCGTGGTGCGCATGAATCTCTTCTCCTTCGGCGGCCGCAAGGCGCCCGTGGTGATTTACGCCCATGGTGGCGGATGGGTGAAGGGATCGCGCAAGAAAGTCTATTCGCTGCCCGAATGGCTCACCGCGCGCGGCTATGTGCTGGTGGCGATCGACTATCGCAAGGTTCCGCAGACCACCATTGACGGTCAGGTGAATGATCTTTCGGCGGCGATATCGTGGGTGCGCTCCAACATTTCGCGCTATGGCGGCGACCCCTCGCGCATCGTGCTGATGGGGCATTCGGCCGGCGCGCATCTGGTGGCGATGGCGGCAGCCCGCAATACTGCGGGCTCCGTGCGCGGGGTCATCCCCAACGATGTGCAGGCCTATGACATGGTCGCCTATGCCGGCATGCGCGGCTCGCTCGGCTATCCCTATATCAACGCCTTCGGGTCGGATCCCAATGACTGGGTGCGCTGGTCGCCCGTGACCTATGCGCGGCGTGGCTCCGGCTTCCCGCCGCATCTCTTCCTGCATTCGGGCTCCAACGGCGCGCGCCGCAAGGCGCTGACCAATGGTTATGCCAATCTTTTGAAGGCGCGGGGCGCGCGTGCGGCCGTTTTTGACGGCGGGCGCTACACGCATGGCTCCATTGCCCGCAAGCTCGGCCAGCCGGGCGACCCCGCCACGGCGACCATTGAGCGGTTTTTGGCGCAGGTGACGAGGTGAAGGGAGCGAATGGTGAAGAGAGCGAATAGCGAATAGGGAATAGGGAATAGGGCTGGACACCTGCGTCGCCTGAGGCAATCCATACTCGCTACTCGCTACTCGCTACTCGCTACTCGCTACTCGCTACTC